>Ga0209922_100044_pt1 | contig 520626 bp, 516 predicted proteins | sample ThiBiot_500_biof_FD_183946 | JGI IMG/M metagenome (GOLD analysis project Ga0209922, IMG submission 183946) | Wastewater bioreactor microbial communities from Cape Town, South Africa - Thiocy_expt_500_biof (SPAdes) | ecosystem: Engineered > Bioreactor > Thiocyanate-remediating >...
TGATCGCGCGAAAGTTCCAAAATGGGCTTTGACCGTCCAAGCCCTAACCGATAAGCCCCCCGTGCGACAACCGAATTGCCCTTTTTGGCGCGGCCGGGTCGCTATGTCGGACTGCAATGATGGAATTTCAATGACCGGATCCTTTGCGCTTTTGAAGCAACGCCGGTTCCTTCCCCTGTTCGTCACGCAATTGCTCGGCGCGTTCAACGACAATCTGTTCAAGAATGCGATGGTGCTGTTCGTCGTCTACGGCGTCTTCAACGACGAAGCGTCCGAAACGCTGTTCAGCGCGGTCGCGACGGGGCTGTTCATCCTGCCCTTCTTCCTCCTCTCGGCGCTCGCCGGACAGCTTGCCGACACGCGCGACAAGGCGATAATCATCCGCATCGTCAAATTCTGCGAAATCCTCATCATGGCGGTCGGCGGCACCGGGCTCGTCCTCGCATGGATGGGCTGGGCGGTGCATCTGGTCGCCATCCCGTTGATGATGCTGGCGCTGTTTTCGATGGGCATCCACTCGACCTTCTTCGGCCCGATCAAATATGCGATCCTGCCGCAGCATCTGGAAAGCGACGAGGTGCTGGGCGGCACCGGGCTGGTCGAGGCCGGAACCTATATCGCGATCCTCGCGGGGACGATCCTCGCCGGCATTATCGACGTCGAATGGGCGGCGCTCGGCGTCGTGCTCGTCGCCTTCATCGGCTATTGGACCGGGCGCAAGGTGCCGCCGGCGCCGCCGCAGCACCAGGAGACGGGGATCGACTGGCACATCGTCCGCTCGTCGATCGCGCTGGTGCGCGGCACGATGCACATCAAGCGGCTCTATCTCGCGATCCTGTCGATCAGCTTCTTCTGGACGATCGGCGCGGTACTGTTCATCCAGTTCCCGCCGCTGGTGAAGAATATCCTCCACGCCGACAAGAGCGTCGCGAGCCTGTTCCTCGCGGTCTTCTCGATCGGCATCGCGATCGGCTCGGTCGCGGTCAACCGGTTGCTCAAGGGCGAGGTGTCGGCGCGCTACAGCCCGGCGAGCGTCGTCGTGATGGGCGCGTTCGTCGTCGCCTTCTATTTCGTCTGCCGCAACTGGGAACAGGATCCCGCTGGCACGCTCTATGGCATTGGCGGCTTTCTGCACCACGCCGACGTCATCCCGCTGCTCGCCAGCCTGATGGGCATCGCGATCAGCGGCGGCATGTTCGTCGTGCCGCTCTATGCCTTCCTCACCACCACGGTGCCCAAGGACCAGACCGCACGCACCGTCGCGGCGAACAATATCGTCAATTCGGGCGCGATGGTCGCGGGCTCGCTGCTCGCCATCGGGCTCGGCTTCGCGGGCGTCGGCGTCGTCGATCAGCTGTTGATGAGCGCGGTCATGTGCCTGATCTCGGCGTGGCTGGCGGTCAAGCTCCACCGCGCCTGCGACTGACGGCCGCCGCCCGCCACCCTTTTCCGCCTCAGCGCTCCCCCGCCGCCAGCCGCGCGCGCAGCGCCGCAAGCTCGCGCGGTGGCAAGGGGGCGAGCGCCGCCGCGGGCTTGCCCTTGCGCAGCCGGGCGCGATCCTTGTCGGACGGTTCGACGCGCCGCACGCGCACCGGCACCACGCCCTGGCGGTGCGCGCCGAGCGCTTCGGCAGCCCCTTTCGACAGGTCGATGATGCGCCCGCCGCCGGCGAACGGCCCGCGGTCGTTGACGCGCACGACGATCCGCCGCCCGCTGTCGAGCGCCGTCACCTCGACATAGGTCGGCAGCGGCAGCGTGGTATGCGCGGCGGTGATCCATCCGGGACGGAATTTCTCGCCATTCGCGGTGCGGTTTCCCGATTCGCTGCCGTACCAGCTCGCATAGCCGACGGCGTCATAGGCGGGCGCGGCGGCGGGGACATAGGTCGTTCCGCGCACCGCATAGGGTTTGCCGATCCGCACCGGCGTATCGGCCACCGGGCGATATTGGCCGCCCGCGCAGGCGGACAGCGCCAGCATGGCAAGCCCCGCCCCCGCCGCGCGCAGCATCGCCTATCCCATCACCCACTGGCGCCGCGCATAGCCCTGGGCCCACAAAAGCGCGGTCAGGTCGTGGTGGCGGATCGCCGCGTCGGCGGCGGCGGCGGCGGCGGGATGCGGGTGATAACCGATCCCGAGCCCCGCCGAGGTGATCATCGGAATATCGTTCGCGCCGTCGCCGACCGCCAGCGTGTCGCCCAGCGCCAGCCCGCGCGCCGCGGCCTCGGCGCGCAGCGTTTCGAGCTTGGCCGAGCTGTCGACGATCGGTTCGGTAACCTTGCCGGTCAGCTTGCCGCCGGCGATCTCCAACTCGTTCGCAACCACCTTGTCGAAACCGATCGCTTCGGCGACCGGCGCGGCAAAGGGCAGGAAACCGCCCGACACCAGCACCGACCAGGCGCCATGCGCCTTCATCGTCTGGACCAGCGTGCGCGCGCCGCGGGTCAGTCTGACCCGCTCCGCCCGGCATTCGGCGATCGTCGCCTCGGCCATGCCGCCGAGCAGCCCGACGCGCTCGATCAGCGCGGCGCGGAAGTCGAGCTCGCCGCGCATCGCGCGTTCGGTGATCGCGGCGATCTGCGGCTTGATCCCGGCATAGTCGGCCAGTTCGTCGATGCATTCGACGGTGATCATCGTCGAATCCATGTCGGCGATGATCAGCTTCTTCGTCCGGTCGCCAAGCGGCTGGACGACGACGTCGAGCGCGCCATGGTCCATTTTCGCCAGTTCGGCGCGCGCGCTGACCAGACTGCCCTGAAAGAAGATGTCGGCGGCGTCGCCCTGATCGATCCAGTGCGGCGCGCCCACCTCATGTCCTGTCGCATCGAGGCGGTCGATCGCTTCGCGGACCACCTCGCCCGTCAGCTTCCCGGCTGCTATCAGCGTTGCAACGAACATGGCATCTCCTTCTTCTTCCTTCACGCACCGTCCACCGGTGGCGCTTATCGCTGGCCCCACCGCCAGCGGCAAGAGCGCATTGGCGGTCGCCCTCGCCCAGGCGCTCGGCGACGCAGAGGTCGTCAACGCCGACGCGAGTCAGGTCTATGCGGACATCCCCCTCCTTTCGGCACGGCCGGACGCGGCGGAGATGGCCGGCATCCCGCATCGCCTCTTCGGTCATGTCGATGGCGGGTCCGCCCACAATGCGGCGCGTTGGGCCGAAGAAGCGCGCCGCACCCTGTCCCACGCGCACGCCGCGGGGAAGGTTCCCATCCTCGTCGGCGGCACCGGCCTCTACCTGCGCACGCTGCTCGACGGCATCGCCCCGGTGCCCGAAATCGACCCGGATATTCGTGAAGCGGTGCGCGCGCTGCCCGTCGCCGACGCTTATGCCGCGCTCGCCGAAGCCGATCCCGCCGCTGCCGCCCGGCTCAATCCGGCCGACACGACCCGCATCGCGCGCGCGCTCGAGGTGGTGCGCGCGACCGGCCGGACGCTCGCCGCGTGGCAACAGGACCGCGGCGGCGGCATAGCCGGGGACATCACGCTGGTGCCGCTCATCCTGTTGCCGCCGCGCGACTGGCTGCGCGAGCGCTGCGACACCCGCCTTGTGCGCATGTTCGACGGCGGCGCGATCGAAGAGGTGAGCGCGCTGCTCGCGCGCCGGCTCGACCCCGATCTCCCCGTCATGCGCGCGATCGGCGTGCCGCAGGTTGCGGCGCATGTCCGCGGCGAAAGCAGCCGCGAGGCGGCGCTCGAGGCGGCGCAGGCGGCGACCCGCCAATATGCGAAGCGGCAATATACCTGGTTCCGCCACCAGCCCCCCGCCGGATGGCCACGCCACGAAGAGTCATTATCCGTCGATTCAATCAATCAAATCGCAATATTATTACGTGATAGACTGTTGACAGGATAGAATCATATACCTATTGCCCGCTGCCTGCTGCGGCGCAACAAGGCCGCGGACAGGCTACGCCCAGCATCGGGCCGCACGAAGAAAGGAGCGCGTGTCGTGAAGGAAATGAGTGGTGCCGACATGGTGGTTCAGGCGCTGGTCGACCTCGGGGTCGATACGGTGTTCGGCTATCCGGGCGGCGCGGTGCTTCCGATCTACGACGCCCTCTTCAATCATCCCTCGATCAAGCATGTCCTCGTTCGCCACGAACAGGCCGCGACCCACGCGGCAGAGGGCTATGCGCGCTCGACCGGCAAGCCCGGCGTCGTGCTCGTCACCTCGGGGCCGGGCGCGACCAACGCCGTCACCGGCATCACCGACGCGCTGCTCGATTCGATCCCGATGGTCGTGCTGACGGGTCAGGTGCCGACGACGCTGATCGGCACCGACGCCTTTCAGGAATGCGACACGGTGGGCATCACGCGCCACTGCACCAAGCATAATTATCTGGTCATGGACCCCGACCGGCTGGGCGCCGTGATTCATGAGGCCTTCTACATCGCGACGCACGGCCGCCCCGGCCCCGTCGTCATCGACATTCCGAAGAATGTTCAGGTCGCAACGGGCAGCTACAGCGTGCCCGAAAAGATCGAACATCAAAGCTACCGTCCGCAGGTCGAACCCGACGCCGGCGCCATCGCGCAGGCGATCGACATGATCGCGGCGGCCGAACGCCCGATCTTCTATACCGGCGGCGGCGTCATCAACGCCGGCCCCGACGCCAGCGCGGCGCTGCGCCAGCTCGTCAGCCTGACCGGCGCGCCGATCACCTCGACCCTGATGGGGCTCGGCGCCTTCCCGTCGGACGATCCCAAATGGCTCGGCATGCTCGGCATGCACGGCACCTATGAATCGAACATGGCGATGAACCGCGCCGACCTCATCATCGCGGTCGGCGCGCGCTTCGACGACCGCGTCACCGGCCGCCTCGACGCCTTCGCGCCCGAGGCGAAAAAGATCCACATCGATATCGACCGCAGCTCGATCAACAAGATCGTCCCGGTCGACATCGCGGTCGTCGGCGATGCCGGCCGCGCGCTCGACGCGCTGATCGCGGCCTGGGCCGACAAGGGCTACAAGGCGCGCGATCTTGGCGAATGGTGGCGCCGCATCGACGGGTGGCGCGCGACGCGCTGCCTCGACTTTCCCGAAAAGAAGGACCCGGGCGCCGAAATCATGCCGCAGCGCGCGGTCAAGGCGCTGTTCGACGCGACCCGCGGCCGCGATCCGATCATCACCACCGAAGTCGGCCAGCACCAGATGTGGGCGGCGCAGCATTTCGGCTTTGCCGCGCCCAACCGCTGGCTCACCTCGGGCGGGCTCGGCACGATGGGCTATGGCTTCCCCGCCGCCGTCGGCGCGCAGATCGCGCACCCGAACCGCCTGGTCGTCTGCATCGCGGGCGAAGCCTCGCTCCAGATGAACATCCAGGAAATGGGTACGGTCAGCCAGTATCGCCTGCCGGTGAAAATCTTCATCCTCAACAATGAATGGATGGGAATGGTCCGCCAGTGGCAGGAGCTGACCTATGAAAGCCGCTATTCGAACAGCTATTCGGACAGCCTGCCCGATTTCGTGAAACTGGCCGCGGCCTATGGCTGGACGGGCCTGCGCATCGACACGCTCGGCGAGCTCGAGGACGGCATCCGGCAGATGATCGAAACGCCGGGTCCGGTGATCGTCGACTGCCGCGTTGCCAAGCTCGCCAACTGCTTCCCGATGATCCCGTCGGGCGCGGCGCACACCGACATGATCCTCCAGCCGAGCGACGTCACCGGCACGATGGACGACGAAGCGAAAGCGCTGGTGTGATGATGAAAGCCGACACGATCCTCCCCCATCGGGGGAGGGGGACCATGCGAAGCATGGTGGAGGGGCACGTGCCCCATAGCGCAGCTTTTGGGCGAGGGTACCCCTCCACCACCTTCGGTGGTCCCCCTCCCCGTTCCGGGGAGGAATAATGAAAATCACCACCGAAGCGGGCGAGCGCCACGTGCTCGCCGTCACCGTCGATAACGAGGCGGGCATCCTTGCCAAGATCACCGGGCTCTTCTCGGCGCGCGGCTATAATATCGAAAGCCTGACCGTCGCCGACATCAGCGCCGACCATGCACTGTCGCGGATCACCATCGTCACCTCGGGTCCGCCCGCGGTGATCGACCAGATCATCGCGCAGCTTGACCGGCTGGTGCCGGTGCATCAGGTCACCGACCTCACCGATCAGGGCGCGCATGTCGAACGCGAGATCGCGCTGGTGAAGGTCGCGGGCACCGGCGACAAGCGGATCGAGGCGCTCCGCATGGCCGACGTGTTCCGCGCCAAGGTCGTCGATACGACGCTGTCGAGCTTCATCTTCGAAATCACCGGCAACAGCGACAAGGTCGACCGCTTCATCGCGCTGATGCGCGAATGCGGTCTGGTCGAAGTCGGCCGCACCGGCATCGTCGCCATCGCCCGCGGGCCGGAGGCGCTTTAGAGTTTAACCAAACCATTGTCATTCCCGCGAAAGCGGGAACCCAGGGAAGGGTCAGCCGACACACGCTCTGGGTCCCCGCTTTCGCGGGGATGACAAACAGATGAACATACAAAGGGGTTACAGGACATGCAGGTTTACTACGATCGCGACGCCGACCAGGATCTGATCAAGAACAAGAAGGTCGCCATCCTCGGCTACGGCAGCCAGGGCCACGCCCATGCGCAGAACCTGCGCGACAGCGGCGTCAAGGATGTCGCGATCGCGCTGCGCCCCGGCTCGGCGACCGCGAAGAAGGCCGAAGGCGCCGGCTTCCGCGTCCTGTCGAACAAGGAAGCCGCCGCCTGGGCCGACGTCATCATGATCGCGGCGCCCGACGAGCATCAGGCAAGGATTTATTACGACGATCTCGCCGACAATCTGAAGCCCGGTGCCGCGCTCGCCTTCGCGCACGGCCTCAACGTCCATTTCGGCCTTATCGAACCGCGCGCCGACATCGACGTCTTCATGGTCGCGCCCAAGGGCCCCGGCCACACGGTGCGCAGCGAATATCAGCGCGGTGGCGGCGTCCCCTGCCTGATCGCCATCGACCAGGACAAGAGCGGCAATGCCAAGGCGATCGCCCTCTCCTACGCCAGTGCCGTCGGCGGCGGCCGCAGCGGCATCATCGAAACGACCTTCAAGGAAGAGTGCGAAACCGACCTTTTCGGCGAACAGGCGGTGCTCTGCGGCGGCATCACCCATCTGATCCAGGCGGGTTTCGAAACGCTGGTCGAGGCGGGCTATGCCCCCGAAATGGCCTATTTCGAATGCCTCCACGAAACCAAGCTGATCGTCGATCTTCTCTATGAAGGCGGCATCGCGAACATGCGCTATTCGATCTCGAACACCGCCGAATATGGCGACATCAAGACCGGTCCGCGCATCATCACCGAAGAGACGAAGGCCGAAATGAAGCGCGTCCTCGCCGACATCACCTCGGGCCGCTTCGTCAAGGATTTCGTCCTCGACAACCAGGCCGGCCAGCCCGAACTCAAGGCCAGCCGCAAGGCCGCCGCGGCGCACCCGATCGAACAGACCGGCGCCCAGCTGCGCGCGATGATGCCGTGGATCGCCAAGAACAAGCTGGTCGACAAGGCGGTCAACTGATCGACCTCATGCCAACCACTGCGGCGCAACCTCGGGCCGATCAGTGTAATGACCACCAACCTCGTCATTGCGAGGAGCGTAGCGACGAAGCAATCCAGAGTAGCGGAGAGCCGCCCTGGATTGCTTCGCTCCGCTCGCAATGACGGATAGGGGAATGATGAGGCAACCCTTCGCCGCCCACCGCGCCGATCTCGCCGTGCTCGCCGCCGACGGCCGCCGCCGCGCGCTTGCGCCGCGCGACGGGATCGATTTCGCCTCGAACGACTATCTCGCGCTTGCGGGTTCCTACGCGCTCGCGGAAGCGCTGGCGCAGGGCGCCGCGCGCGGCATTCCGGCGGGCTCGGGCGGCTCGCGGCTTTTGCGCGGCAACCATGCCGAGCATGAAGCGCTCGAGGCGCATGCGGCGCGCCACTATGGCAGCGAGGCGGCGCTCTTCTTCCCCACCGGCTTCGCCGCCAACGCCGCGCTGTTCGCGACGCTGCCGCAGCGCGGCGACCTGATCGTTCACGACGCGCTGATCCATGCGAGCGCGCACGACGGGATGAAACTGGGCCGCGCTGAGCGCACAGCGACTGCGCACAACGACCCGCAAGCCTTTGAAGATGCTATCCTCCGCTGGCGCGCAGGCGGCGGCACCGGCACGCCATGGATCGCGGTCGAAAGCCTCTATTCGATGGACGGCGACAGGGCGCCGCTCGCCGACCTCGCCGCTATCGCCGACCGTCACGACGCGGTGCTGATCGTCGACGAGGCGCATGCGACGGGCGTCTATGGCCCGGCAGGACAGGGGCTTGCCCACGCGCTCGCGCCGCGCGACAATCTGATCACGCTCCACACCTGCGGCAAGGCGCTGGGCTGCGAAGGCGCGCTGCTCTGCGGCCCCGCGATCGTCCGCGATTTCCTCGTCAACCGCGGCCGTCCCTTCATCTTCTCGACCGCGCCTTCGCCGCTCATGGCGTGGCTCGTCCGCCAGGCGCTCGAAATCGTCGCCGAACAGCCCGAGCGCGCGGCGCGGCTGGCGGGGCTCGTCCGCCATGCCGAAAAGCGGCTCGCGGCGCTCGGCATCGCGCCGAGCGGCAGCCAGATCATCCCCGTCGTCATCGGCGACAACGCCCGCACGATGCGGATCGCCGCCATGCTGCAGGCCGAGGGTTTCGACGTCCGCGGCATCCGCCCGCCGACGGTGCCGCAGGGCACGGCGCGGCTGCGCATCGCGATCACCCTCAACGTCTCGACCCGCGACATCGACGCGATGGTCGATGCGCTGTCGGCGGCGATGGCGGCGGCATGACCCGCTTCGTCGTCACCGGCACCGATACGGGCATCGGCAAGACCGTCTTTTCGGCGGCGCTCGCGGGCGCGCTCGGCCTGCCCTACTGGAAGCCGATCCAGTCGGGGCTTGAAGAGGAAACCGACAGCGAAGCCGTCGCGCGCCTCGCCGGCGTTCCCATCCATCCCGAAACCTGGCGCCTCGTCACCCCCGCCTCGCCGCACCTTGCCGCCGAGATCGACGGCGTGACCATCGACGCCGACGCGCTCGTCCCGCCGCCCGGCGACCTGTTGATCGAAGGCGCGGGCGGCGCGCTCGTTCCCGTCACCCGCACGCTGCTCTACGCCGACCTGTTCGCGCGCTGGCAGATTCCGGTGATCGTCTGCGCGCGCACCGCGCTCGGCACGATCAACCACAGCCTGCTCACGATCGAAGCCCTCAAGGCCCGCCACGTCCCCATCCACGGCATCGCCTTTGTCGGCGAGGCGGCCCCCGACAGCGAAGCGATCATCGCGGCCCTATCGGGCGCAAAGCGCCTCGGCCGCCTACCGATCGTCGATCCGCTGACCCCCGACGCGCTCGCGGCGGCTTTCGCGGCCAATTTCGACCTGACGGACTTCCAATAGACATTCGTCATCCCGGCGAAGGCCGGGATCCCGACTTCGAATTGTGACGCACCGACGAGATCCCGGCCTTCGCCGGGATGACGATATACTGTAGGGCGGCCCCATGAACCTCGACCATCGATCCCCCGTCTGGCACCCCTTCACCCAGCACGGCCTCGGCGAGCCGATTCCGCTGATCGACCGCGCCCAGGGCGCGCGCCTCTATGACAGCGACGGCAACAGCTGGATCGACGCGATCTCGAGCTGGTGGGTGACGACGCACGGCCATGCGCACCCGCAAATCATGGCTGCGATCCGGGCCCAGACCGAAAAGCTCGACCAGCTCATCTTCGCGGGCTGGACGCACGAGCCCGCCGAAAGCCTCGCCGCCGAACTGATCCGCATCACCCCCGCCCCGCTCACCCGCGTCTTCCTTTCGGACTCGGGCTCGACCAGCGTCGAGGTCGCGCTCAAGATGGCGCTCGGCTACTGGTTCAACATAGGCGAGCCGCGCAGCCGCGTTCTCGTCCTCGACCACAGCTATCATGGCGACACCATCGGCACGATGTCGGTCGGCGAGCGCGGCGTCTACAACCGCGCGTGGCAACCTTTGCTGTTCGACGTCGACTCCATCCCCTTCCCCCATGACGGCATGGAACAAGCCACGCTCGACGCACTCGAAGCCGCTTGCCTGCAAAAACCCGCCGCCTTCATCGTCGAACCGCTGATCCTCGGCGCCGGCGGCATGCTGATCTATCCGGCGTGGGTGCTCGCCGAAATGCGCAGCATTTGTGCGGCGCACGGCGTCCTCTTCATCGCCGACGAGGTGATGACCGGCTGGGGCCGCACCGGCACGCGCTTCGCCTGCGACCAGGCGGGGGTGATCCCCGATATCGTCTGCCTGTCGAAAGGCCTCACCGGCGGCGCGATGCCGCTCGCGGTGACGCTGTGCAGCGAAGCGATATTCCAGGCGCATTATTCGCCCGACCGCGCAAAGACCTTCTATCATTCGTCGAGCTACACGGCGAACCCCATCGCCTGCGCCGCCGCCAACGCCAATCTCGCCATCTGGCGCGACGAACCGGTGCAGCAGCGCATCGACGCGCTCGCCGATGCCCAGGCCGCGCACCTCGCGATGCTGGCCACCGATCCGCGCATCGCCAATCCGCGCCGCCTCGGCACCATCGCCGCGCTCGATCTCGTGGTTGCCGATGCGGGCTATCTTTCGGCGCTCGCTCCCCGCCTCACCGCCTTCTACCGCGATCGCGGCGTGCTGCTGCGCCCGCTCGGCAACAGCGTCTATGTCATGCCGCCCTATTGCACCGGCGCCGACGAACTCGCTGAAATATGGGCCGCCATCGCCGCGTCGCTCGATATCGCCTGAGCCCGGTTCGGCTGGCGTTCATCTTCGCGCGCCTATTGCGGATACGGGGATGGTCAGAGGGAACGCCATGTCGATTTCAACCGCCGCCCCGTCGCTGTTGTTCGCCGCCGCCATGCTGCTGGCCCCGCTACCCGCCGCCGCGCAGGACGAAAGCCTCGCACAGCACAGCGAACCGCCCGAACGCATCTCCTTTCTCGTCACCTATGGCGATGACCATTGTCCGGTCGCCGAGGGCGAGGAGATCGTCGTCTGCGCGCAGCGCCCCGAATCGGACCGCTACCGCGTGCCGAAGGAGTTGCGCGGAAAGGATGACGACACGTCGGTCGGCGGCAGCGCGTGGGGCGCCCGCGTCGAGGATTATGACAATATCGCCCGCCTGACGCGCCCCGACAGTTGCTCGGTCATCGGCTCTTACGGCTTCACCGGCTGCACCGCCGCGATGCTGCGCCAATGGTTTGCGGAGCGCCGCGCCGCGGGGCAATAGCGCCCGACACCCGATTTGCGCCGCGTCGCAATTTTGCCTAACCCCTTGGCTTCCGGCTTCGCCGCCTTGTCGGCGCGGCCGTTCGCGGGGGGCGGAATATGCGGCGGATGCGGGCGATGCTGGCGGGGATATGGGCGGCGTTCTGGCTCGTCGCCGCGCTTCCGGCCGCGGCGCAGATCGCCCCCGACCTGTCACCCGCGACCGCCGAAAAGGTCGCCGAGAATGACCGCAAGGAACTGGCGGCCGATCTTTCCGACCGCGCCGCCATCTCCGAACGCACGCTCAAGCTGATCGCCGCCGACCGCGGCGAAAACAGCGCCCCCTATCTCGCCAAGCTGCTCGTCCACGCGAACAATCTCAGCTGGGCGCACCGGGCACCCGAATCGCGGCAGGCGCTCGTGCGCGCGGTCGAAATCGCCACCCGGCTCTACGGAGCGGGCACCTATGCGACCGCCGATGTCGAACGCCAATATGCGCTCGCGCTGCGCATCAACGGCTACCGCGAAGAGGCGATCGAGCCCTTCTCCCATTATGTCCATGCGCTGACCGAGGAGGCCTATGGCTGCGGCCGCCGCGTCCCCGGCATGGTGATGGGCTGCGCGCGCGACGATACCGACCTTGGTGATACGCTGCTCGAATATGGACAGATGCTCAACGACGTCGGGCGCGGCGGCGAAGCCGTCACCGCATTCGATGCCGTCATCGCGCGCTTCGAACCGCGCTGGGCGGGGTGTGAGAGCCCGGCGTGGGGCACGCGCTGCGACCGGGCGCGCGACAAGCGCGCCGACATGCTGTCGAGCTATGCGGCGCTGCTTGCCCTCGTCGGCCGCGCCGACGACGCCGGGGCGCTGCGCAAACGGCTTTTCGACGACAGCCTCGCCGCGATCGAGGCCTGTACCGGCGACGATTGCGAAGGCCCCGATTTCCGTCTCGTCCGCCGCTATTACGACTATCGCGCCGCGCTTGCGGGCGCGAACCGCCCCGACGACGCGCTCGCCCTCGACGAACGCATCCTCGCGATCCTGGTGGCCAGCCCGCATTATACGAAGGGCAAGGCGGGCAGCGGCGAATATTTCGACAAGGATATGGTCAATGATGTGACCGGCATTGCCGAAGCCTATGCCAAGGCGGCGGTCGCCGCGGGCAAGGCCGACCGCGCCCGCGACCAGCTCGCCCGCTATGGCTTCGGTGCGCTCGTCGGCACCCAGCTCGCCGGGGTCGATTTCGACGCCGAGCAAAAGGCGATCGAGGCCGAGAGGCGCACCCTGTCGAGCTATGGCGACGAGGCCGAACGCATCGCCAACAGCCGCCGCAAGGTGGCGCTGTTCGCTGGTCATTATGGCAAGGACAGCGACGAATATGCCAAGGCGCTGCGCGATCTGGCCTGGGATCTCGACGATCTGCCCGCCAATGACGCCGAAGCCGAAGCCGTTTACCGCGAGGCGCTGGCCGTCGAGCGCAAGGCGTTCGGCGCGGGCGACTTCCGTACTCTTCACGCGCTCGACAATCTGACCACCTTCCTCAAGAAGCGCGACCGCAGCGCCGCCGCGATCGCCGTGCTGGCCGATGTGCTGGGCGATCCCGCCAACGACCATGTCGCCCTTTATCTCGACCCCGACCGGCGCTCGGCGCGGCGCGGCAGCTTCGGCGATCCCGACGACACGCTCAACGCGCTCAAGGCCGATCTTTCCGAACTACTGCTGCGCACCGGCGGCGACCCGGCGCTGGCGCTCGCCGCCGCGCGCCATGCCGCGCTGGGCATGACCAGTTTCCGCGACGCGCTCGGCTTCGACCGTTTCGACGAAATGAAGCTCGACTGGGTGACCGCCGATCCCTGGGCATGGCTCGGCGAACGGCGCTACGCCGACTATTTCCTGCTTTATGCCGACGCTCTGTGGGCAAAGGGCGCGCACGACGGCGCCGCCGCCGAACAGGCATTTGCGGCGCTGCAGGATGCGATGGCGGGCACGACCAGCCGCGCCGTCGCGCGCGCCGCCGCCGAACGCGCCGCGGCCCGCGCCTCGGTTTCGCCGCTCGTCGAAGAACGGCGCCAGATCGACACGGAGATCGCGGCGCTCAACACGAAGCTCGAAACGCTCCCCGACGACCCCGCCGAACGTCAGCGTCAATTTTCGGCGCTGCAATCCGAAATCGCGCGCAAGGACGATCGCCGGGCGCAGGTCGATGCCGCGATCGCCGCGGCGACCCCCGATTATTTCGCGCTGATCCGGCCGCGTCCGCTCGGCATGGCAGAGGCGCAGGCGCTGCTCGCGCCCGACGAAGCCTTCGTCATGCTCGTGCCGTCCGAATTTGGCACCCATGTCCTGCTCGTCACCCATGACAAGCTGCGCTGGAATCGCGCCGACATGCCCGCGGCAGAGGTCAACGCACATGTTCGCCGCCTGCTGTGGGACGTCGGCGCCAGCATCGACGTGACGCCCGAAGAGGATGCGAAATGGTCGGCCGAGGGCGAAGGCGATTTCCCCTTCGACCGCGGCACCGCCTGGCTGCTCTACGACCGGCTGCTCGCGCCCTTCGCCGCCGATCTTGCCGGCAAGCGCCATCTCTTTACTGCCGCGACGGGGTCGCTTTCCTCGCTGCCACTCGGCATCCTCGTCACCGAAAAGCCGACCGGCGCCGATGGCGACCCCGCGGTGCTGCGCGCAACCAAATGGCTCGCCGACGGCCCCGCGCTGCTTCAGCTTCCTTCGCTCCAGTCGCTGCAATTGCTGCGCGCAGTCGCGGCGCGCGGCGATGGCCAGGCGGGCACGCGCATGGTCGGCTTCGGCGATCCGGTGCTCGAGGGTCAGGCGGCCGCGCGCGGCATCGCCGGCGCCCGCGCGCGCGGCACGCGGAGCAGCGGACTGCCCGTCACCGCCGGGCTGCAACCCGCGATCGGCGATGCGCCGCCGCTCGCCGATCCCGCGGCGCTGCGCCGCCTCGCCCGGCTGCCGGGGACCGAGGCCGAATTGAAGGCGATGCAGGCGCTGCTCGGCGCCGATGCCGCGCGCCTCTATCTCGCCGGCACCGCGACCGAAACCAATCTCAAGCGCAGCGATCTCGAACATCTCTCGGTGCTGTTCCTCGCGACCCACGGGCTGATCGCGGGCGAGGTAAAGGGGCTTGCCGAACCCGGCCTCGTCTTCACCCCGCCCGCCACCGCGACGCCGCTCGACGACGGGCTGCTCACCGCCTCCGAAGTCGCGGGGCTGCCGCCTCGGGCGACGGAAGCGAGGGGGCGCCGGGGCTGTCGGGGCTGGCGCGCGCCTTCTTCTTCGCGGGCGCCGAAAGCCTGCTCGCCTCGCACTGGCCGGTGCGCGACGACGTCGCCTCGGTGCTCACCGTGCGCTTGTTCGAACTGATGCAGCAGAACCCCGGCCTCTCGCGCGCCGAGGCGTTGCAGCGCGCAATGCGCGATATCCGCAACGATCCGCGCGCCGACGATTTCCTCAAAAGCTGGTCGCACCCCAGTGCGTGGGCGCCCTTCTCGCTGATCGGCGACGGGATCGACTGAGCGGACGAAACGCTGCGTTTCCGGGCAGCGCGATTGACGGCGGCGCGCGCCCTCGCCTAGCATCACGCCTCCCCAACAGGAGGCTCCCGCTCATGCGCCGTATCGCATCGCTCACCACGCTTTTCGCTCTCGCCATCGTTGCCGTTCCCGTCGTCGTCGCCCAGGCGCCCAGCGCCCCCGGCGCGCCCGACAAGAGCCGCGTCACCGCCGGCACCTATGCCGCCGATCCTGCGCATACGATGGTCGTGTGGCGCGTCGATCACCTCGGCTTCAGCAACTATACCGGCATCTTCGGCGACGTGACCGGCACCCTCGTGCTCGATCCCGCCAACCCCGCCGCGGCAAAGGTCGACGTCACCATCCCGGTGTCGAAGGTCACCACCGCCAGCGCCGGTTTGACCGGGCATCTGCTGCGCGCGGGCAAGGACGGCGGCAAGCCCGACTTCTTCGGTCCCGCCCCTGCCGACGCCCGCTTCGTCTCGACCGCGGTCGTCCTCGACGACGACGGGACCGAGGCAAAGGTGACCGGCAACCTTACGCTCAATGGCGTTACCCGCCCCGTCACCCTCGACGTCGAATTTCACGGCGCGGGCATGGGGATGAGCAAAAAGGAAACCGTCGGCTTCGAAGCCGAAACGACGATCAAGCGCAGCGACTTCGGCGTCCTCTACGGCATCCCCTTCGTCAGCGACGAGGTAAAGCTCGACATCCACGCCGCCTTCGAAAAACAGTGACGCGTCAATCTGTCACACAGTGCCGCTAGCCAGGGGGCGGGGTCCGGTTGGGGCCCCGCCCTTTTCGCAGGAGTCGGCACGATGAGCGAACTGGTACGCGAAATAGTCGAGGTGGCCGCCATGGTCGGCGGCGATGCGGACGATCCGCTGCTGATTGTCGAGGCCGACGGCCTCGCCCCCACCGCCGGATGGACGCATGTCCGGCTCGAACCCCATGTCTACATCACCCCGCCCGATGACGGAGTCCAGGACTTCGATCTGGTTGGCGATCGCCCGGCGGGCAGCGCCGCCGATGCCCTCGCCCCGGTCGAGGCGGGCTGGGAAGGCCCGCTCGCCGACTGGCTGATCGGCGTGCGCATCCACGCCGCCGACAATATGGTCGAGGAGGAAGTCTTCGAATTCGACGATGATTTCGACGACGACGACGACGACGACGCCCGCGATCCCGCCGAAGGCCACGTGCGCGACAACGAAGACGCCTGAGGGGGGCAACGCCCTCCCCCACCCCTAACCCCACCCTGCGCCGGGCCGCCGTCCATCCTCCCGGATGGCGGTCCGGCGACATTTTCGCACGTTCCCCTTGCCAAGCGCGACATTATGCATCATGGGGGCGCCATGCGCGGCAACGCTCTTCTTCTTCTGCGACTTACACGCCCTTGGGCGTGACACTGGCTGCGCGCTAGTCGCGGCCACCCGCTCAAGGGTCCGATCGACACAGCCAGCCAATCCCAGCAGAAGAAGTTCCCTCCCATGACCATGCTCCGCGACCCTTCGGTCAAATATCGCCCCTTTCCCCAGATTCCGCTGACCGATCGCCAATGGCCCTCGCGCACGATCACGCGCGCGCCGATCTGGCTGTCGACCGATTTGCGCGACGGCAACCAGTCGCTGATCGATCCGATGGATGCCGAGAAAAAGACGCGCTTCTTCGACCTGCTCGTGCGCTGCGGGCTGAAGGAGATAGAGGTCGGCTTCCCCGCCTCGGGCGCGACCGATTTCGACTATATCCAGAACCTCGTCCGCTCGGGCCGCATCCCCGACGATGTGACGCCGCAGGTGCTGACGCAGAGCCGCGCCGACCTCATTCGCACCAGCTTCGACAGCCTGGCGGGCGCGAAAACCGCGATCGTCCACGTCTACAACGCCGTAGCGCCCGCGTGGCGCAAGATCGTCTTCGGCATGGACAAGGCCGATATCAAGGCGATCGCGGTCGAGGGTGCGAAGCAGCTGCGCGACAATGCCGCGCGCCTGCCCGACACCGACTGGCGCTTCGAATATAGCCCCGAATGTTTCTCGACGACCGAGATCGATTTCTCGATCGAGGTCTGCGCCGCGGTGATGGACATTCTCCAGCCCACCGCCGACAAGCCGATCATCCTCAACCTGCCCGCGACGGTCGAGGCGGCGACCCCCAATATCTATGCCGACCAGATCGAATATTTCGGCAAGCATCTGCCGAACCGCAACGCCGCGCTGATCAGCCTGCACACGCACAACGACCGCGGCACCGGCGTCGCCGCGGCCGAGCTCGGCCTGCTCGCCGGCGCCGACCGCGTCGAAGGCTGTCTGTTCGGCAATGGCGAACGCACCGGCAACACCTGCCTCGTCACCATCGCGCTCAACATGTATACGCAGGGCGTCGATCCCGAGCTCGATTTCTCGGACATCGATCAGGTCATCCAGACGGTCGAATATTGCAACAATATCCCCGTCCACCCGCGCCACCCCTATGGCGGCGATCTGGTCTACACCGCCTTTTCGGGCAGCCATCAGGACGCGATCAAGAAAGGCTTCGCCGCGCGCGAACGCCAGAATGACGAAGCGTGGGAGGTGCCCTATCTGCCGATCGACCCCGCCGACCTGGGGCGCAGCTACGAAGCGGTGATCCGCGTCAACAGCCAGTCGGGCAAGGGCGGCGTCGCCTGGGTGCTCGAACAGGACAAGGGACTGAAACTGCCCAAAAAGATGCAGGCCAGCTTCAGCCACGTCGTCCAGGCGCTCGCCGACGAAACGAGCCGCGAACTCGCCGCCGACGACATCTGGCAGGCGTTCGAACGCGCCTATCTCGCCACCGAAGGCAAACGCTTCCAGCTCGTCGACTGGTCCGAAAGCCATGCCGGCACCGACCGCATCTTCGCCGGCAAGCTCACGATCGACGGCACCCCGCGCAGCGTCAGCGGCCGCGGCAACGGCCTGATGTCGAGCGTCATCGCCGCGCTGGCGGAGTCCGGCGGCCCGATCATGGACATCGTCGACTATAGCGAACACGCGATCGGTCAGGGCAGCGATGTGCAGGCCGCGGCCTATGTCGAATGCCGCACCGCCGACGGGAAAAGCCTGTTCGGCTGCGGGCTGGACACCGACGTCGCGACGGCGAGCGTTCGGGCGATACTTAGCGCCGCAAATGGAGCTTAGCTGGCTTTGGACAAAGGCATTAGGCCTTCTGTTCAGCCTTGAACGCCTCGCACATTAGAGCCTGTAGATCACCATGGGTTTCCGCTGTCTTCATCAGTGCGCTTCTTTCTCCGGACGTGAAGTGAGCGCCGCTGTGGATGATCGCTAGCTGCACGAGGAGTGGGGACGCTCCATAGGAGTCGCGAACCTCCTTCTTTCGCTGCGGAGACCCATGACGACAAACGGTGTAGGTTAGAAGCGATCTAACCACCTCATGCTGCGACCCATCTTTGAATTTCGCAAAGGCCAATGTTAGTAGATCGGTTGAGACAGATTTCATGGAGCGCATCAGAAACGCCGCCCAAGCCCACTGATAATCGATCATATCGTCAGCGCTTGCTACAAGCATTGCATCGATAACCGCGCAATGCGTTTCGTCGCTAGCAAATCTTATAAGGTATAAGGCGTACTCTTTGGCTTGATCGGGATTCCTCAACCACCGGCTGGCGACGTATTTGACAGCGCTCGCGTCGCCTGCTCTCTTAAAAAAACTTAAGCAAAATGACTCGGCGCGATGCCGCTCTTCGCCCGAGAAGTCATCAAGGGCTGCAAAGACTTCCTGCGTGGCTTTGAGTTCAACCTCCTTCTCGTCGGGCTTGATCTCAAAAACCTCGACCGAAACTCCACCATAAGGACCAGAATCAACTTCGATTTCTGTAAATCCAGTCAGCTTCAATTTTGCCTCTGCCTTGGCAGCATCAATAGCTTTATCTAGTTCCGTCTCTTCTTTTAGAAGCTTAATAGGTTGAGTTATAAATGTTTTACTCTCGTTCAAGCCAAGATCATAGTCACGTAGCTTCTTAACGAATTTTGGGAAAAACGACTTAAATTGTTCTGATGATTCAAAAAGTATGTATGTATCATCAACATATCTAAAATATGGGCAATGGCTATCCGAAATAAATTCATCTATAGATGTAAGATATCCATTACCAAAAACGTCAGACGCATATATACCTTGAATAATCCCACGAGAACTGCGATCCATCGTAAGGCCGGCCAAAAATTTCTCGGAAAATCTTACGAGCTCCGTTGGATATCCTTGATGTTCTAGCTGGTTAATAAGCTCATGCTGATTAATAGATGAAAAATATTGAGCTATATCGCATTTTAAAACTACCTTATATTTCCCAGTTTTTATGAGTTTCTCAAATTCTTTTTTTAACTCGGCCCACTGAAGCGGAGCCGCAACAAACCCTCTCCCCTTCTCTTTAAGTGGCTTATTGCTGTATACTTTAGATCTATCCATTGAGCCCTCAATGTAATCGAGAGCCTCCTGCGCAAGAAAGTGATAAACCACTCGATCCTCTGGATACAAAGTGCTTCCCGGGCGGAAATAATTTGGAGGGATAAGAGATATGTTCTTAGCTAGGACGCGTGCAGATTTCGGAATCTCCATTTCAATTGGAGTTTTTGGCCCGTAAGTTCCATTCTTCAATTTATTCGCGACCATAGATTTTAGGCTTACATCACAATGCCTATATATGGCCTCAAATTGAGGAATAAGGAAAAAGTCGGTAGCACTATCCTCGCGCACGTACTCTACGTTGAAATGCTTCACGAACTTCGCGACATAGCTGTTATCTAAACCAAACGTGGCCATTTAGCTATCTCCCCCTCTTCCGAGGTTAGCCAATTGAAACTCCAAATCTAGCAAAATCGACATTCAAGCCTACGAGCAATCCCCCAAACTAACCTCTTTCCTACATTTCACCCATATGGTTCATTCTGTCGGTTTCACCCAACCGAAAGGACGAATCGATGGACGACTCCCCGCACGATCCCGCGCATATCCCCGCCCCCGGCAGCTACCACTGTACACCCAAACTCCAGCGCGAATTTCTCGAAGCCTTCGCCACCAACGGGTCGGTGAAGATTTCGGCGGCAAAGGTCGGCATGTCGCCGTCCGCCGTCTATCAGCTGAAGCAGCGGGCCGAGGGTGCGGCGTTCCGGCTCGGCTGCGCCGCGGCGCTGCTGATCGCGCGCGGGCGGCTCGTCGACGAGTTGCTCGACCGCGCGATCTGGGGGCATGACGAGACCACCGAACTGCAACGCGAGGACGGTCGCAGCTTCGTCAAGCGCCGCCGCATCGACAGCCGCCTCGGCCTCGCGATGCTCGCGCGGCTCGACCGCATGGTCGAAACGCGGGCGCGCGCGGGCGAGGAAATGCTGGCGCAGATCGTCGCGGGCGACTGGCCGGGCTTTCTGATGCTGTTCGACGCCGCCGAAGCGGCGCGCGCCGCCGGAACCGCTCCCGACAGCGAAACGCCCGCCGCCGAAACCTCCGTCACAGACGCCCCCGCCGGCCTCGCCGCCGCGCTCGCGCTCTGGCTCGCGGGCCGCGACAACAATGCCAACCCGCTCGCCGCGCTATGGCGCGGCAGCGAAATCGCGAATGAAGTTGCGCAGATTTCCGCCGATCCCGAACCGCCCGCCTTCGCCGAACCGACGATAGAGGAGGAAGCCGAGGCGATGTTCGTGTGGCGCGACGAGGAATCGGACGAATGGCGCACCAACTTCCCGCCGCCCGAAGGCTTCTTCGGCGTCGAGGAGGGGCAGTTCGGCGACGAGGCCTATGAACGCACGCTCGACGACGATGAGGAGGCGGCGTGGGACGCCGAACGCGCGCGCAACTGCGAACCGCTGCGCCGTGCGGGCGAGGCCGCGCGCCGCGCCTGGTTCGGCCTGCCCGCCCCCGCGAACGACCGCGCCGCGCGCTGCGCTACGCCCGCCGCAAAGGCCGCGCGCCCCGCGGCGGCGAGCGGTTGATCGCCGTGCGTCGCGGCGCGGTCGTTCGCTGCGTCGGCTATGGCTTCAGGCGGCGCGCTTGCGCTCGATCATCGCGGCGGCGCGCAGCGTCGCGTTGCGCGTGTCGGTCGCCAGTTTCTTGACCTCGCGCGCGACCACGGCAAAGCCGCGCCCCGCCTCGCCCGCGCGCGCCGCCTCGATCGAAGCGTTGAGCGCCAGCATGTTGGTCTGCGCCGCAATGTCGCGGATCGACCCGACGATGGCGCCCAGTTCGCCGTGCAGCCGCTCGCTCTCGCCAAGCTGGTGCTTCACCGCGCGCTCCAGTTCGATCTGATGCGTGATGTCGCTCGCCAGCTTGAAGATCTGGACCATCCGGCCGTCGGCGCCGACCACGGGATTATAGGTCGCCTGCAACCACACCGCGCGTCCGTCGCGGGCGATGCGGCGATACTGGCCGCTGTCGAACGCCCCCGCGCCCAGCTTGCGCCAGAATTGCGCATAGGCGGGCGAACTGGCATCGACGGGGTCGCAGAAGATGCGATGGTGGCGCCCGGCGATCTCGTCGAGCCGATAGCCCATCGTGTCGAGAAACAGAGGATTGGCCCACAGGACATGGCCGTGCGGATCGAACTCTATCACGGCTTGCGAACGGCAGATCGCATCCCACGCCGCGGCGCTACTCGAATGATTATGCATGAAAAATCCCTTGGTCCTGCGGCGACCCTATGCGCAGTCGTGGTAAAGGGAGGCTTAACGCGGCGCCGGTTCGGGTGCAGGTGGGGCGCATGACCGCGTCCTTCACCCACCGCCTCGCCACCGCCGACGATCTGCCCGCGCTGCGCCGCGTCATGGACCGCGCGATTACCGAACTGCAAAAGGGCTTTCTGGACCCCGATCAGATTGCGGCGAGCCGCGCGGTGATGGGGCTCGATACCCAGCTCGTCGCCGACAGCACCTATTTCATCGTCGTCGCACCAGGTGCGGAGGGTTCGGGCGGCCTGGACGACGTGGACGGCGGCGCACGCATTGCGGGGTGCGGCGGCTGGTCGCGCCGCGCGACGCTTTACGGCGGCGACCACAGCACCGACCTGCGCGACCCCGCGCTGCTCGATCCCGCGACCGACGCCGCGCGCATCCGGGCGATGTACACCGACCCCGACTTTGCGCGCCGCGGCGTCGGGCGGCTGGTGATGGATCTGTGCGAAGGCGCGGCGCGCGCGGCGGGTTTTGCGCGGGCCGAGCTGATGGCGACGCTGGCGGGCGAACCGCTCTACCGCGCCTGCGGCTACACCCCGATCGAGCGCGTCGCGGCGACGGGTCCGAATGGCGCCGCCGTCCCGCTGATCCGCATGGGCAAGGCCCTGTGCGAACCGGGGGACCGGCGCGGTGCGGGCGGACAACCTTGACTTTTCAGGAACAATGGTCCATATGGGACGGGCTAACGTCGCCTGCGACGGAATTTGACGGCCTCTTTGGGGCAGACTCTTCCCTTCACACGCTACCAGCTCCGCCGGTGCTTTTGCCGGTGGATTCCCGTTTCTCGTGAAAGGAAACACCCTATGCCGATCGGCACCGTAAAATTCTTCAACGCTGACAAGGGCTATGGCTTCATCGAAAATGAAGACGGCTCGGGCGACAGCTTCGTCCATATCACCGCGGTCCAGGCCGCGGGTATGGACACGCTGAACAAGGAACAGCGCGTCTCCTACGAACTCGAAACCGGCCGCAATGGCAAGGTTTCGGCGATCAACCTCCAGTCGGCCTGATATTGGCCAAAGAGGAAGTCATGACGTTCGAGGGGCGGATCAACGAGATCCTGCCCGACGGACGCTTCGGCGTCACGCTCGAAAACGGTCACCAGTTGATCGTCTATACGGCGGGCCGGATGCGGCGTTTCCGCATCCGGTCGGTCGTCGGCGACGCCGTGCGCGTCGAAGTGACGCCCTATGACCTCAGCAAGGGCCGCCTTGTCTACCGCGAACGCGGCGGCGGGCCGGTTCCGCCCAGCCAGCGCAAACGGCGCGGGCTCTGATCCTTCAGGGGTCAAACGATACGGGATCGGCGCAGCGGCGCCGGTCTCCAAAAACCACAACATCCAAAGCAAAGATAAAAATGATGACGAACTTCTATAACAACCCTTCGATTTTTCCCGCTCTGCCCGCGCTGTCGCTGGCCGGCCGGGCGCAGACGGCCCGGATTTCTCCGGCCCGCGCGCCGCGCCGCCGCCCGACGCTGTCGCGCCGCGAGCTCCGGCGCCTGATCGCCGATATGGTCGATTGATCGACCGTAACGGATAACCGCACAAGGAAGCGCAGCCATGTCGGCCACCACCGAATTCTACATCGCCCAGGCGGACAAGTGCCGCACCGATGCCGACGCCTCGTCGTTGACGCAGGTGCGCGACCGCAATCTGCGCGCCGCGGCGGCGTGGCAGGCGATGGCCGACAAGCTGCTCCACGCCGAACGGCTGCGCGCCGAAAAGGAAGCGCGGATCGTGGAAGCGGCTGAAACCGGAACGACCGCGGCGCCCGCGCCCTGACGGGTGCGCCGCACGGGGGCGCGCGGCTCACGCGCGGCTCAGTCGATGGTGCGCCACTCCTCATGCACGATTTCGCGGGCAATCCGCCCGCCGCGCATGTGGAAGACATGCACCAGCCGCAACTCGACCCGCGCCCCGATCGCCACCGGCGCGTTGACCATCCCGTCACCCGTCAGGCGAAAACGCACCTTCATGTCGTCGACGACGCGGGTTTCGGTGGCAAAACGGTCGAGCGGTTCCAGCTCGACCTCGGCCAGCGAGGCGAACATGCGGCGGTAATTGGCCTCGATCGCCGCCTTGCTGTCCAGATACAGCCCCCGTCCCGGCACTTCCAGGACGATGTCATCGGTATAAAGGTCCATCACCGACGCAGGATCGCGCGCCTCATTCTCGATATGCTCCGCCGCCACCGCCAGATTGCGGGCCACCATCTCGTCGCCGCGGTCCATCGCCTCCACCACCTGCTCCATTGCCGTCACCTTCTATCACAGCCTCCGGCGGATCGCCGATATAGGCAGTTATTCTGTCTAATGGCAGACTAGACAGTTAATCTGTCTTGTGTCAAGAGGCTGCGATGACCGACAATCTCCCTCCCCCGCCATCCGGCGACGGCCAACGCCTCGCCCAGCTCTTCCACCTTGCCTACGACCGGCTCCGCACCCGCATCTACGGCCAGGCCCGCGACGCCGGCTTCGCCGACCTCCGCCCCGCTCACTCCAGCCTGCTACGCAACATCGACCCCGCCGGGTCGCGCGTCGTCGACCTCGCCGAGCGGGCCGGCATGACGAAACAGAGCATGGCCTATCTGACCGACAGCCTGGCCAAACTCGGCTATGTCGCCGTCGGCCCCGATCCCGACGACGGGCGAGCGAAACGGGTTGCGCTTACCGAACGGGGCAAAGCCGCGGTCGACACCCTTGCCCGTCTAAGCCGCGAGGCCGAGGCCGAACTGGCGATAACGCTGGGCGAAGCGGAGATGGGGCGGCTTCACACGACGATGCGCCAGTTGGTCGCAGCGCTCCGCTGATGCAGCGCCGGACTAATCGACCGACCAGTAATCCGCGGCACCCAATGCCCCGCCGCGGCGGCAGATGAACACGCCTTCACCATCACAAAGCTCGGCCCAGCTACCAATCGGCTCGCTTTCAGCTACGGCTAGCGCAGCAATGAGATCCGCCGCCTCGAAAGCGACGTGTTTCTCGATGCCAAACCATCGATCTTCGTAACGCAGGACGTATACGTTTGGCGGCGGCATAGCGGGCACATCACCAGCCGGTCGCGGCAGGCAGTCGCAACCGCCACGCGGCACACCGTCATTTGGGGAGGGGATAGGCATGGCATAAATCCTTCGGCGGGGGGAAACGAAGGGGTCCGGCAGGCTTGTCAGGCCAGCCCGCGACCTGAGGAGGACAATATTTCGACGCGCGAACTCCGAATCGCATACCGCCCCACCGGCACACGCTTAGTCCAACTTATAGAAAGATTGAGATATTTTTGCTTTACCTACTAAGCATCGTATCTTCGACGGGCAGACGCTGCGGCTCGACGAACGACGGCACCACACTTCCAAACAACGGCGCAAGTCTATCTTGATGCCCAACACGCTCGACGCCCCCATATGCGGCTACGCCAAGCAGAGCGCGGCCCTTCATGCTTGCGCAACCTTCCGTTTACGTTAGGGTAAGCTCAAGACCATCTTGGAGAGACTGATTCATGGCCCTTCCCCCGATTTTCGACCGCCTGCGCCTGCCCGTCATCGGCTCGCCGCTGTTTATCGTTTCGGGGCCCGATCTGGTCATCGCGCAGTGCAAGGCGGGGATCGTAGGCAGCTTCCCTGCCCTCAACGCCCGGCCGCAATCGCTGCTCGACGAGTGGCTCCACCGCATCACCGAGGAATTGGCGGCGTGGGACCGCGCCAACCCTGACCGGTTGTCCGCCCCCTTTGCCGTCAACCAGATCGTCCACCGCTCGAACGATCGGCTCGAGGCGGATATCGCAACCTGCGAAAAATGGAAGGTGCCGATCACCATCACCTCATTGGGCGCCCGCGAGGAATTGAACCAGGCGGTCCACGGGTGGGGGGGCATCTCCTTGCACGACGTCATCGACGACCGCTTCGCGCGCAAGGCGATCGAAAAGGGCGCCGACGGACTGATCCCCGTTGCCGCGGGCGCCGGCGGCCATGCCGGCACCCAGTCGCCCTTTGCGCTGGTGCAGGAAATCCGCGAATGGTTCGACGGCCCGGTGGCGCTTTCGGGCGCTATTGCCCACGGTCGCTCGATCCTCGCCGCCCAGGCATGCGGCGCCGACCTGGCCTATATGGGCAGCGCTTTCATCGCCGCTGCAGAAGCCAATGCCGACGATGGTTACAAGAATGGTATCGTCGAAGGGCGCGCGGCTGATATCGTCTATTCCAACCTCTTCACCGGCGTACACGGCAATTATCTGCGCCAGTCGATCGTTGCCGCTGGGATGGACCCCGACAATCTGCCCGAAGGCGACCTCAAGACGATGAACTTCGGGTCCGGCGGCAACACCAAGGCGAAGGCGTGGAAAGATATCTGGGGCTCGGGTCAGGGGATCGCCTCGGTCCGCGGCGTACGCCCGGTTGCCGAATTCGTCGCCGAACTCGAAGCGCAATATCAGGACGCATGGGCCGAATTGCAGGGCAAGGTGCGGCTCCAAGGCTAACCGAACAGCCGCGTGATCGCTTCGTCAAGATAGGGGCGATCCGCAAACAAGCGCATCGGATCGCGCCGGTTGAGCCAGAAGCCCGCGCCATGTCGGTCGGTGAGCGCGCGGCGCATGGTATCCTGCAGCAACGTCAGACGCATCGCGGCCGTGCGCCGTGCCGCGCGGGCGTCGCGATTGATCTGCCGCTCGAAACATATCCGGATCATATCGACCCGCGCCGTCATCACATCATTATAACCATGGTGGGGGCCGCGATGGAGAGCATGTCCGCACGACAGCGCCAGCCGCTCGCACGCCGGCAGGCTCAATCCATTGCGCGGAAAGTCACTGAGGCAAAACCCTTCACTTTTCAGCGCTCCGAACATCGTCGCCATCTGCGGCTGGGCGAGAAGCGCGAGTGGGATCAGGTGATGGCGCTGAAATCCACGTCGCGGCGGCGGGGCGCCATACCACCGCCCCCCTGCCATCAGGGGTTGCGGCCAAACTCGACCAAAAGCGCTTCGGACGGTCCGCGCGGTGCCATCGATATCCACTCGCCCGGATCAAGGCCGGGCAAGCGGCGCGCCTCCTGAACCGGGCCATTGATGATGATGTCGAGCGACAGCCGCGCAAGGCGGCGCACCAGATCGGCAACGGTCCATCCGGTCGGACGCGCGGCCTCCATCTCTTGCCCTCCGAAATGCGCAAGGCCGCGCGTCCGGATGATCTCCACCTCGCCTGCGTCGTGCTGCCGGAAAGCGATGAGGTGGAGCACCGGAGGCATCCCGCTCGCAAGCATCTCGGCAGTCGATGCCCGGAATTGCTTTGCGTCGGACCACAGCCGCGCTGGTCCCCAGAAGAAATGGCTTGCGTCAAAGAGATCGATCAGCAGCGAAGCCATCATGAAGAAATCGCGCATTGAGGGCTTTTCTTCGTCTTCGTTCCCGATCGGTGCGGGCTCGAAAAACCAGCATCGCCCTCCGCTCCGCCAATCGGCGGGAAGGCTGGCGGCGAGCGAACTCGTCGACGGATGCGCCGGATCGATACGCGCAACCGCACGATCGCCTGCTGGCGCAGCCGTGAGATACAAGTCGCCAAGGCGCAAGCGAAAGGCAGCGCCTTCGCCAGATGTCCCGGACACATCCAGCCGCTCCGGGCGAAGGCCCATATGACGCAGCGCGACTTCGGCGTCCGCCGGCAGGGTCGAAAAGTCATTTCCCGCAATCAGCGCGAAGGGCGCCGGCGCGGCGGGCAGTAATGACGCGGAGCTAATCCCTGCTTGCATGTCGGGCGTCCCGATGGGTTCGCGCCAGCATCGCAAAGCACACGCCGATGTTCAAATGCTTATTTGTCCGGTGCGGACGATCAGATGGCAACCTGACTTCCCAGTTCGACAACGCGGTTGGTTGGGAGACGGAAATACTCCATCGCGCTTTCCGAATTGCGCAGCATCCATGCGAACAGCTTTTCGCGCCAGATCGGCATGCCGGGTTTCTTGGCGGCAATCAGCGTCTGACGCGAGAGGAAGAAGCTCGTTTCGATCATCTTGAATTCGCCGCCGCACGCGGTCGTGCGTTTCAGCGCATCGGGCACGTCCACTGGCTGCATGAAACCATAGTGCAGGATCAGGCGATGGAATCCCTGCCCCAGATCGTCAAGCTGGCAGAGCTTCGTTTCCGGCACGAACGGCACGTCGGCAATCTTGATCGTCAACAGGATGATACGTTCGTGCAGCACCTTGTTGTGCTTCAGATTATGAAGCAGCGCGTGCGGCACCCCATCGGACGTCGACGTCATGAAAACGGCAGTGCCGGGGACGCGCGTTGCGCTGTTCGCCGCGGACTTCACGAACACCGGGATCGGCATCGCGCTTTCTGCCATTTCCTGCTGCATCAGCTTGCGACCGCGTGACCAGGTCGTCAGCATGGTGAAGATCGTCAGACCGATCGCCAGTGGCACCCAGCCGCCATCGGGTACCTTGATCAGATTGGCGCCGAAATAGGCGACGTCGACGATGAAGAATACCGCCAGAACGGGCAGCGCTTTCCACGCCGGCCAGCGCCACAGGCTGAACAGCACCACGCTCATCAGACAGGTGTCGATGAACATCGCGCCGGTCACGGCGATACCATAAGCCGCAGCCAGATTGCTCGACGAGCCGAAGAACAGCACGAGTAGGATGACCATGACCATCAGGCCCCAATTGACGACGGGAATGTAAATCTGCCCCTGCGCCGACGCACTGGTATGTTCGACCCGCAGGCGCGGTACGAAACCGAGCTGGATGGCCTGCTGAGTCAGCGAAAAGGCGCCCGAAATGACGGCCTGACTGGCAATGATCGTCGCCAGCAGCGCGAGCAGCACGACGGGGACGCGCCACGCGTCGGGCATCATCAGGAAGAAGGGATCCTGAATCAATTGCGCCGTGGGCGCGACCTGTCCGGCAAGCACCATCGCGCCCTGCCCCATATAATTGAGCATCAGCGCGGGTAGCACGAAACACAACCAGCTCAGCCCGATCGGCGCTCGGCCGAAATGGCCCATGTCGGCATAGAGCGCCTCCGCCCCCGTTACCGCGAGGACGACGGCACCAAGCGCGATGAAGGCGGTGAAGCCGTCATAATAGAAAAAGCGCATCGCATTGATGGGGTTCAGCGTGTGCATGACGATCGTCGGATGATCGACGATATGCATCACGCCCAACACCGCGAGCATCAGGAAGTAGCCGAGCATGATTGGCCCGAAAAGCATCCCGACCTTCGCCGTTCCGCGAGACTGAATCGCGAAGAGGCCGATCAGGATCGCAAGCGCGATCGGGACGATATAGGGTTCGAAACCGCGGCTGACATATTGCAGCCCCTCGGTGGCCGATAACACCGACATCGCCGGAGTGATCATGCTATCGCCGTAAAAGAGCGCGGTGGCGAAAACGCCGAGCAAAACGATCGGCCAGGTCCAGCGGGCACCGCCCGACGAGCGACTGATCAGCGCAAGCAGCGCCAGACTGCCGCCCTCACCCTTGTTGTCCGCTTTCATGATCGTCATCACATATTTGAAGGTGACGACAAGCATCATCGACCAGAACACAAGGCTCAATACGCCATAAATGTGCAGCTTGTCGGCTTCGATCGAATGATGGCCGGCGAAGGTTTCGCGGAATGCGTAGAGCGGGCTGGTGCCGATATCGCCGAAAACGACCCCGACAGCGCCGACCGCCAGCTTCAGCTTGCCGTCGCCATGATGGCCGTGACCCGCTTGGGTCGCTTCGATTCCGGTGGGCGCGGCGCTTTCGGCGCTTGCCTGACCCTGTTGCGACTCGACAGTCATTGCCGCGCCTTAGACCAGCGGGACAGACAGGAATAGCATTGAATCAAGGCCCGGCCGGCGCATCGGGGGACAGGTCCGGCCCCATCGCCTGTCGCAATTGCGCCAACCGCATCTCGAGGTCCGCGCGCCACGGCGCATCGGGCGGGGTGCGTGCCAGAAGCTGGCTCCATACCGCATCCGCACCCTTCAGATCGCCGCTCTGCGCCATCGCAAGGCCTGCAAAGAAAGGCGGCGCGGGATGGTTCGGATCGCGCTTTGCGGCTTCATCGAACGCCAGCGCGGCGGCAGGCGACATCACGCCGCCGCCATGCGCAACAAGGGCATTGCCCAAGCCCACCCAAAGATCGACATTGTCGGGATAGCGCTCCAGCCCCTTTTCGAGCGTCTGCGCGGCCAGCGCCGTCTTGCCGGTCCGGGCGAAGCCGTCCGACATGGCGATCCACTGCGCGGCCGGTCCGAAGCGGTCGGCCATACCCTGTTGACGGTCGGTGATCGCCTCGCCGAAGCCCTCAAGCCGTTCGGGCGCCACGATCGGTTTGCCGGGCAAGGATGGGCTTCCCTGGAGAGCATAGCCGGCGATGCCGACCATCACTGCCGCGACCGCAAGCGGCCGTGCAGCGGCCGGAAGCTTCCCGAACAAGACAATGGCGCCCAGCGTGAGCAAGGCGACGAGCAATATCCACAGCCAGATCATGGCGCCTCCTCCGCATCGCCCGCATCGCGACGGAAGCGCCCGAAGGCCAACCACCCGCCGAGCAACAGGAACGCGAGCGGGCCGAGCCACAACAGGGCGGTGGCCGCATCGAACGGCGGATCATAGCTGACCCAATTGCCATAGCGCGCGACCAGCCACTTGCGGATCGCATCGGGGCTTTCTCCCGCCGCAATCTTGGTGCGCACCTCATGCCGCATATCGCCGGCGAGCGGCGCATCGCTGTCGGCAATCGACTGCCCCTGGCAGACGAGGCAGCGCAGCGTTTCCATGAGCGCCTTGGCTTTTTCCTCCTGCGCGGGATCGGGAAGCTGCTGATAGGCATAGGGTGCCGGTGGCAGGCGATCCTGCGCGGCCGAAGGCGCAGCGGCCAAGGCAAGCGAGGCGAGCAGGACGGTCCAGCCCCTCACTTCATCTTCTCCAGCTTGGCGACGATTTCCGGCACCTGCTCCTGAAGGATTACGCCCTGTATCTGTTCGCGGATGATCCCCTTTCCGTCGATCAGAAAGGTTTCGGGGACGCCCGACGAGCCGAGCGCGATCTGGACGCTGCTTTGCACATCCGACCCGATGCGGTCGAAGGGATTGCCATTTTCCCGCAGGAATTGCGCCACATCGTCGGGCCGGTCGCGGATCGCGATTCCGTCGATCGGCACGCCCGCGGCCTTCAGCGCCTCAAGCTGCGGCGCCTCGGCGCGGCACGGGATGCACCAGCTGGCAAAGACGTTGACGAGGCGCGGCCGCCCGTCGGCAAGGTCGCTGCTTTTCAGGCCTTCGACGCCGGCAGTTGCGGGCGGCAGGTCGAACAACGGCATCGGCTTGTTGATCCACTGCGACTGGATCAGCGTCTCGGCCGGTGTCGTCAGGCGATAGATGAAGGCACCGAACAGCAGCGCGGTGATCGCCAGCGGCACGAACAGGATCCAGCGGGTCTTCATGCGTAGCGCTCTTCGGCCTTGCGCGCGCGGTGACTGCGCCACAGGGTCAGCAATTGCGCGCGGCCGAGCAGCGACAGGGCCGCACCGATCGCGATCAATGCCCCGCCCAGCCAGATCCACCAGACCAGCGGCTTCCACCACAGGCGAAGCTGGTAGCGGTCTGCGCGGCCGTCGGCGCCGGTCACGGGCTGGCCGAGCACGGCATAAAGCTGTCCGCCCGGCCGCGTCAGCAATGCGGCCTCGTTGGTTTCGGTTGGCGCGCCGCCCATCAGCCCGGGAAAAGTTCGCGCTTCGGGCCGCAGGGTGAAGCTGTGTCCGGAAGGCGTTGTCGCGATCAGCGTTCCTTCGACCGCGGTATAATTGGGGCCAGCGATCGGGCGGACGCCGACGAACTTCACCGTGAAATCATCGACGGTGACGGTCTCGCCCGGCGCCGCAGCCACCAGCCGTTCCTTGATGAAAGCGCTTTCGGCGGCTATCCCGGCAAGCGCGACTGCGACGCCGAAATGCGCGATCACCATGCCCCATGTCGGCAGCGGCGTCCGGCGCAGATTGCGGCCCCACAGCGGCGCCAGGCTGGCGACCGCGACGATCCCGGCGACCGTCATGCCAAGCAGCGGCAGCACGCCGACCTTGCCGCCGAACAGGATCAGACCGAACAGCACCGCCGACCCGGCAAAGATCGCGGCAGGAAGTCGCGACCACAGCTTGCGCCCGTCATCCTTGCGCCAGGCGAGCAGCGGACCGGCCACCATGACCAGACACAGGATCAGGGCAAGCGGGCCCGCAACCTTGTTATAATAGGGAGGTCCCACCGAAATCTTTTCGCCCATGGCCTCGGCGACGATCGGATAGAGCGTACCGAGCAGCACGAGCGCAAGGATCGTCGTGAGCAACAGATTGTTGATGACGAGCGATCCCTCGCGACTGAGCAGCGCGAATTTCTTGCCTTCGGCGACGCTGCTGGCGCGCAACGCGAACAGCGTCAATGCGCCGCCGATGTAGATCGCCATCAGCGCGAGCAGGAAGGTTCCGCGTTCGGGGTCGACGGCAAAGCTGTGCACGCTGGTCAGCAGGCCCGACCGCACGATGAACGTGCCGACCATCGACATCGAGAAAGCGACAACCGCGAGCATCACCGTCCATGCGCGCAACGCGTTGCGCGTCGCGGTCACGCTCACCGAGTGGAGCAGCGCCGCGCCTGCAAGCCACGGGATGAGCGACACATTTTCAACCGGGTCCCAGAACCACCAGCCGCCCCAGCCCAGCTCGTAATAGGCCCAATAGCTGCCGGCGGTAATTCCCAGAGTCAGGAAAATCCAGCTTCCCAAGACCCACGGCCGCATGGCGCGCGCGAAGGCCGGGCCGATCTCGCGCGTGATCAGCGCGCCGACCGCAAAGCTGAAGGCGACCGACAAACCGACGTAGCCGACGTAGAGCGTCGGCGGGTGAAAGGCGAGCCCCGGATCCTGCAACAGCGGGTTCAGCCCCTGTCCGTCCGGCGGCGCGATCGGCAGCCGCTTGAAGGGGTTCGACGAAAAGAGCAGAAACGCAAAAAAGCCAAGGCTCAGCGCTGCCTGCGCCGCAAGCGTTGCGACCAGCGTATCCTCGCGCAGCCGCTTTTCGAAAATCGCGACGAGCGCGCCCGACAGGCCGAGGATTGTGAGCCACAACAGCATCGATCCTTCATGATTGCCCCAGGCGCCCGCGACCTTGAACAGCATCGGCTTCAAACTGTGACTGTTGCGCGCCACCAGTTCGACCGACATGTCGGATCGCACGAAAAGCGCGATCAGCATCGCGAAAGCCGCGGCGGTCAAAAAGCCCTGCGCGACGCTCGCCGGCCGGACGAGGGCCGCAAGATCGCCCTTCCCGTTTCGCAGATAGAGGCTACCGGCGACCAGCGACAGGCAGGCGAGCGCCGCGGCCATCCACAACAGCGCGAGACCCAGTTCGGCGATCATGCTTTCGGCGCCGCTTTCATGGCCTTGGGCATGTCGCCCATTTGCGGCGGCATATAGCGTTCGTCATGTTTGGCAAGGATACGGTCGGCCACGAAAGTGCCGTCGGCCCGCATCCGGCCGTCGGCGACCATTCCCGAATTTTCGGCAAACAGATCGGGCACGATGCCCTTATATTCGACGGGGATCGACGCCTTGCCGTCGGTGGCGACGAAGCGGATCGTCACGCCGTCGGGCTGATGCCTGATGCTGCCGGCCGCGACCATTCCGCCCAGTCGCATCGCCTCGCCCACTTCGGTTTTGCCGGCCTGAACTTCGGCGGGCGTGCGGAAATAGGCCGCCTCGTCGCGCAGCGCGCTCGCCGCGAGAACCCCCGCGCCGCCGACACCGCACAGCGCCACCGCCGCCAGGATCAACCGTTGATGTTTCGCCTTCATGTCCGGTCCCTGCGCAGCGCGTCGCTACGCTTTTCAGCCTTCGTCATCGCCCGCCAGCTATGCCAGATCACCGCTCCGGTCAGGAGCGCGGTCAGCATATAGGCGGCCGCGACATAGGCCCATTGGCCGTTTCCGGTTATGACGCCGGTCAAAATTCGGTCCCCTCATCGTCGGCCAGCCGGCGCAGACGCGCAGCGACGCGATTGTCGGCGATGATCCGCCGCATGCGCATCAGCACGATCGCCCCGAATAGCAGCGAAAATCCGGCCAAGGTCAAGCCCAGCGGCCACAACAGGCTGCCGTCGATGCTCGATCCACGCATGGTGATGCTAGGCCCTTGATGCAGGCTGTTCCACCATACGACGCTGCGATTGATGATCGGGATGTTGATTGCGCCGACCAGCGCATAAATCGCGGCCCCGCGCGGCAGCGTTCCACCCTGCCGCTCGCTTTCGTCGCCCGTCGTCAAAGCGACGAAACCGGCATAGAGAAACAAGAGGACGAGCATCGACGTCATGCGCCCGTCCCATTCCCACCAGGTTCCCCAGGTCGGCTTGCCCCAGATCGATCCGGTCACAAGGCACAGTGCGGTGAACAGCATCCCGGGCACCGCGATCGCACGCGCCGCAATCCCGGCCAGCGGGTGCCGCCACACGAGCTGCACCAGCCCTGCAAGAGCGAGCGAGGTCCAGCCCCCCATGCCGAGCCAGGCGGCGGGAACATGAACATAGAGGATGCGCGCCGTTTCGCCCTGCTTGGCTTCGCCCGGCACCATCGTCAGCCCGGCCCATGCCCCGGCGAACAGGAACGCCAGTCCCAGCCACAGCAGCCACGGCGTCAGCGGACGCGCAATGGCCAGAAAACGGGTCGGATTCGCATAGGCGTGCATCGCGCGCCGAGCCTTAGGCGAGCGCACGCCCGCGGTCTAGACAATTGACGCCATCGGCGACGCGCACGAATGATATCGATAGCAATGCCGTCAAGACATAAAATTACTTAGCATGCGGCAATTGTGTGGCTCAATTACCACATATGTCACCAAAACGAAATAATAGCGCCTCGTTCGACCGCGTGAGGGGTGGAAGCGTCGGCATTTCTCATCAAACCTGTGCAGGTCGTCTCTAGGGGCAATCAACAGGGAAAGATGACCATGAAAAACACGACCCAATTATCGAGCCTCGCGCTCGCCACCGCTCTTGTCGCAAGCGGGTGGACTGCACCGGCTTTCGCACAGCAAGGCGCCAACGACGCGGATGCGAACGAAACGATCATCGTAACCGGCACCCGCCGGACCGACCGGACGATCGCGGACAGCACCGTGCCGATCGACGTGATCTCGAGCGAATCGCTGCAGAATAGCGGGACGACCGAAACGAACCGGCTGCTCAACCAGCTCGTGCCTTCGTTCAATTTTCCGCAACCGTCGCTGACCGACGGAACGGACTCGCTGCGCCCCGCGACGCTGCGCGGCCTCGCGCCTGATCAGGTGCTCGTGCTCGTGAACGGCAAACGCCGCCATCTGTCATCGCTGCTCAACCTGAATGGTTCGATCGGACGCGGTTCGGCGGGCGTCGACATGAACACGATCCCGCCGCTGGCGATCGAACGCATCGAAGTGCTGCGCGATGGCGCGTCGTCGCAATATGGCTCGGACGCGATTGCGGGCGTGATCAACATCCAGCTCAAGAAGAGCGTCGGGGGCCGCGCGCAGATCAGCTTCGGCAAATATATCACGACGATGGAGGACGTCGCACAGGTTGCGAGCGTCGCGCCGACGCTGACAAACGACCCGAACGAGAATCCCGCGATCACCTACACGGGCGAGGATCGCAAGCGCCGCGACGGCGACACCTGGACCATCGGTACCAATATCGGCCTGCCGATCGGCGATGCTGGCTATTTCAACTTCACGGCGGAATATAAGGACCGTTCGCCGACCAACCGCTCCGGCCCCGATTTGCGGCGCAACTATGCCGCTGCGGGGGATCCGCGCGAAGTGACGTTCAACCGCTACGAACACCGCTTCGGCGACGGCGAGTCGAAGGACATGAATTTCTTCTTCAACGCCGGGATGGATGTTGGCGATAGCTTCGAACTCTACAGCTTCGGCAGCTACGGCATCCGCGACGCCAATGGCGCTGGCTTCTACCGTCGCTCGCTCGACTCGCGCAACGCCGACTGGGACAATGGTGGCCAGCCGATCTACCCCGACGGCTTCCTGCCGCTGATCACCAGCACCATTCAGGACATCGCCATCGCCGGCGGGCTGCGCGGCGAAACTGCGGGCTGGAACCTCGACCTGTCGGTTAATTATGGATCGAACCGGCTCGATTATGGCGTCGAGGACAGCATCAACACCTCGCTCGGCAGCCTGCACAGCCCGCGCAAGTTCGACGCTGGCGGTCTCCGTTCGGGGCAGACGTCAGTCAACCTCGACGCAAGCCGCGACCTGAACGTCGGGATCGGCAGCACCTCGGGGCGGAATGGCGGAACGAGAATTACCGGATCGTACCGGGGCAGCTCGAAAGCTATATCGCCGGTCCCTACACCTTCTCGAACGGCGCGGCGCCGGGTTCGCAGGTGTTCCCCGGCTTCTCTCCGACCACCGCGATCGACAAATCGCGCGACAGCTTTGCCGGCTATCTCGAGCTCGATGCCGATATCAGCGATATGTTCAACGTCCAGGCCGCCGGCCGCTATGAACATTTCTCGGACTTCGGCGACACGGTAAACGGAAAGCTTGCGGCGCGGTTCGAACCCGTCAACGGGCTAGCCTTCCGCGGGTCGGTCTCCACCGGCTTCCGCGCTCCGGGGATGGCGCAGCAGTTCTTCTCGACCACCTCAACGAACAACGTGAACGGCACGCTGATCGAAATCGGCACCTTCCCGGTGGCATCGCCAATTGCCGTCGCACTCGGGGCGCAGCCGCTGAAGCCTGAAAAGTCGGTAAACTTCGGCGGCGGCGTTGCCTTCAACATGGTCCGCGGACTCAGCCTGACGGTCGATTATTACCGCATCAAGATCAAGGACCGCATCACGCTCACCGAAAACCTGCAGGGCGCCGATGTCGTCGCGATCCTTCAGGCGGCCAATGTGCAGGGCACATCGGCACGCTTCTTCATCAACGGCATCGACACCCGCACGCAGGGCGTTGATATCGTCGGAAGCTATCGACTGCCTGATTTCGGGATCGGCAAGGTTACGCTGACTGCCGGCTATAATCTCAACGATACCAAAATCACCGATCGCCGGACGTTCAGCGGCTTTACGGCGCAGCGGCTGTTCGCTCGCCCCGAAAGCTTCCGCCTGACCGATGGCCAGCCGTCGAACAAGCTGAACGTCGGGGTCGATTGGGAAGCGGGTCCCGCCGGAATGACGCTCCGGGCCAATCGCTATGGCAAGGTCTTCCTGCCCGGCCCCAGCCTCGACATCACCATTCCAAAAGGGGCCGCTCCGGGCGATATAACCCTTACGCCGAAATGGGTTGTCGATCTGGAATTCCGCTTCCGCCCGGTTCAGCCGGTGCAGATCGCGGTCGGTGCCAACAATCTGCTCGACGAATATCCGGACCGTCTACCGTTCGGGGTTGTCGATGGTTATAACTATGGCTTGAACAACAGCTTCCTGCCCTATTCGTCGCAGTCGCCGTTCGGCTTCAGCGGTCGCTTCGTCTATGGGCGTGTGTCGGTCGATTTCTAAGCTCGGACGACATTGCTGAGACGGCCAAGGCCGGGGGCTATGCCTCCGGCCTTGTCCATATCCAGCTTCCCGTTACGACGGCCGCGATGATCGGCGCCATCATCCACGGCCACGGCGCAAAGAGTAGCGCCAGCGCAATGCTGAAAACAAAGGCGGCGCTTGCGGCAAGCTTGCCGCGGCGGCTGATCGCCCCCTTCTCGCGCCAGGCAACAATATGGTGTCCAAAGGTCGGATGCGTGAGCAACCAGGCCTCAAGCCGCGGTGACGAGCGCGCGAAGCAGAAGGCGGCAAGGATCACGAAGGGCACGGTCGGCAGCAGCGGAAGAAACGCGCCTAGCGCCCCCATCCCCAGTGAGGCCCAGCCAGAAACCAGATAGAAATGCCGCTTCATGGGAGCGGCTTAGCGCGTTTTGACGCGCACGCCATCCCATGTTGCAACCGGCCGATCGTCAGCGCCGCCCGATCAGCTTTTGCGCCATATGATCCGCCACCGTCGATGCCGGCGTGCCGCTTGCCTTGCTCTCGGCCCAGATTTCGGCGAGGCGGCCGGGGATCAGGTGGATGCGGCTTTCGACCTCTTCCTGACTGCCCTGCCCCAGATATTCGAGCGCCACGTTGATGATGCCGCCGGCATTGATCACATAATCGGGTGCATAGACGATGCCGCGATCGTGGATGCGCTGGCCGTCGGCGGCAGTCGCAAGCTGATTGTTCGCGCCGCCCGCGACGATCGGCACGCGCAATTTTTCGATGCTGCGTTCGGTCAGGATCGCCCCCAGCGCATTGGGGCTGAGCACATCGGCGTCGATTTCCATGATCGCGGCCGAGTCGGCGAGATCGGCACCCAATTCCTCTGCCAGCGCCTTCGCGCGCGTCAGATTGACGTCGGCAAGGGTCAGCTTCGCGCCTTCGGCCGCAAGCCGCCGCGCGACGCCGCCGCCAACGCTGCCGACGCCCTGGATCGCGATCCGCACGCCCGCGGCGCTGTCGGTGCCCAGCCCTTCGCGGATCGCCGCCTTGATGCCCAGATAGACGCCGAGCGCGGTATAGGGGCCGGGGTCGCCCCCCGCCTCGCCGCTCGCGACCGGAAGGCCGCTGACATGCTTGGTCTGCTTCGCGATCTGGACCATGTCGGCGTCGGTGATGCCGACATCTTCCGCGGTCACATAGGCGCCGCCCAGCGATTCGACCGCGCGCCCGAAGGCGGCGAGCAATTCGGGGGTCTTGGTGCCGGCTTCGTCAGCCAGAATCACGCCCTTGCCGCCGCCCATCGGCAGGCCCGCCATCGCATTCTTGTAGCTCATGCCGCGCGACAGGCGCAGCGCGTCGACGATCGCGGCCGACCGCTGCGGATAGTGCCAGAAGCGCACCCCGCCCGCGCCGGGGCCGAGGTGGGTCGAATGCACGGCGATGACCGCCGTCAGTCCGCTGTCGCGATCGCGGAACATGTGAACATGTTCATGATCGTCGAAATCGGCGAAATCCCAGACTGCGGACATGGCGTCACCCTCGCGTTAAAAAATTACGTAGGGACGTAATAATGAAATAGCCCGCGCGAGTCACCCCCAAAGGGAGCGCCGGTTTTCCGATCAACGAAAAGCTTTGAAAATGGGGCGATCGACGGGACTTGAACCCGCGACCCCCGGTACCACAAACCGGTGCTCTAACCAACTGAGCTACGATCGCCATATGCCGGGCGAGACCGCCTGCGACAGCGCGCGGCGATAGGCGCGGCTACCCCTTTCGTCAAGCATTGTTCGCATGGCCAACGCCGCCTAAAAGAGGCCATGTCCGGAAACGAGCATGTCGATATGGCGCCATCGGGCGCCGACCGCACCGCCGAGCGGCTCGCGCTGCTTCCCGGCATCCGACGCGCACCGACTTCCAAGCTGCAACAATTCATGCTGGCGGGCTTTCTCGATCCCGCAACATGCGACGGGCTGATGGCGCAGATCGACCGCGACGTGCGACCTTCGACGATCGCCGATCCCAATGGCGACGAAGCGTTCCGGACCAGCACGACCTGCGACCTCGATCACCGCGACCCGCTGGTGCGGGCGGTCAACGCACGGCTGCACGACATCACCGGAATCCCGCTCGACCATGGTGAGCCGCTACAGGGGCAGCGCTATGACGTTGGGCAGGAATTCAAGGCACACACAGATTATTTCGATCCGCATGGCGCCGACTGGGAAACCTATTGCGCGGTCCCCGGACAGCGCACCTGGACGCTGATGGTCTATTTGAACCAGCCCGCGGCGGGCGGCGCGACGCGATTTCTGGCGACAGGCAAGATGCACCAGCCCGAAACGGGCAAACTCGTCGCGTGGAACAATGTCCGCGCGGACGGAAAGCCGAACCCAGAGACGCTCCATCACGGGATGAAGGTTCGCAAGGGCCGCAAATATATCATCACGAAATGGTTTCGCGAACGCGCCTGGCCTTGGGCCGAGGGCGAGCTAGGCTGATCCGGCCGACCGTGCCCCGGCACCTGCCGAGGCACGGCCAAATCCTTTAACGCACCAGGCGATACTGGAAACTCAGCGTCAGCGTGTTGCCGACCTGGCCCGGCTCGACCGGCGTCGATTTGGCCTCTGCGGCCATCATCTGCACGCGCGGCAGGGGCACCGGCCCGCCGACCGCGCCGCCTTCGCTGATCGAAACCAGTTCGGCGCCGCGATAGCCGGCCAGCCTGGCATAGTCCGCCGCCTTTGCTTCGGCGGCCTTGATCGCTGCGCCGCGAACTCCGACAAGCTGCGCATCGGGGTCTTTCATCGCGAACCACGGGCCATCGATATTGGTCCCGCCCGCCGCGACGAGCGCATCGAGCAGCGGCCCGATATCCTCGATCTTCGGCGTCGTCGCGCGCACGCTGTTGCTGACCTGATAGCCCAGGAAGCGCGGCGGCTGACCGTCGCTGCGGTTATTATAGTCATATTGCGGCGACAGGCTGATGCCGCTGGTCTGGATATCCTCGGCCTTGATCCCGCGCGCCTTGGCAGCGGCGATCAGCTTGTCCATCGCGGCGGCGTTGAGCCGCATCGCTTCGACTGCGGTCGGCGCGGTGGTCGTCACGCCGGCGCCGACTGTCGCCTGATCGGGCGGCGAACGCACTTCCTCGCTGACGCTGAAGCTCAGGATCGGGCCTTCCGTCGTCGCTGTCGTCACCGTCGAACCTCCCTGCTGTGCAATGGCCGGCGTCGCAGCCAGCAGCGCGATGCCGGTCGCCATGGCGGTGAACATATGCTTGGTCATATCAAACTCCTGTAGGCCGGACCCCCGGCCGATCGTGGATACCCACCCCATACGCAGGACGGAACGGGCCCGTTCCCGCCTTTGGGCGCTCGGCGCTTGCATGACGCTGAACGCCTATGTAGCGAGCCGTTCATCATGGCAGCTCCCATACTCTCTTACGAAGGCCTGGGCCTGGTGCAGGGCACCGGCTGGCTGTTTCAGGATCTCGACATCTACGTCGGCGCGCGCGATCGGCTCGCGCTGATCGGCCGCAACGGCGCGGGCAAGACGACGCTGCTCAAGTTGCTCGCCGGACGCATCGAGCCCGACAAGGGCAAGCGGACGATCGTCCCCGGCACCCACGTCGTGCTGCTGGAACAGGAGCCCGATTTCACGGGCTATGCGACGCTGATGGACTATGCGATTGGCGGCATCAACCCGCCCGCCGAACATGAGGTCGCGGCGATCGCCGACCAGCTTGGCATCGACATGGCGCGCGAAGCCGCAAGCGCATCGGGGGGCGAGCGTCGCCGCGCCGCCATCGCGCGCGCGCTGGCGCAGAATCCCGATGTGCTGTTGCTCGACGAGCCGACCAACCACCTCGACCTTGCGGCGATCGACTGGCTCGAAGGCTGGCTGTCGCGCTTCTCCGGCGCCTTCGTCGCCATCAGCCACGACCGCACCTTCCTGACCCGCCTGACGCGTCAGACCCTGTGGCTCGACCGCGGCGGCATCCGGCGCAAGGAAATCGGCTTCGGCGGTTTCGATGCGTGGATGGAGGCCATCTACGCCGAAGAAACGCGCGCCGCGGAAAAGCTCGATGCGAAGCTGAAGCTGGAGGCGCACTGGCTCCAGCGCGGCGTGACCGCGCGGCGCCGCCGCAACCAGGGGCGGCTCGAAAAGCTGATGGAGATGCGGGCTACGCGCGCGGCGATGATCGGCGGTCCCGGCGTCGCCAAGCTTGGCCTCGCCAATGACGACGTCCGCTCGAAATCGGTGATCGTCGCCGACCACATCAGCAAGCGCTTCGGCGACCGCACGATCATCAAGGACTTCGACTTCCGCGTCCAGCGCGGCGACCGCATCGGGATCGTCGGCGCCAATGGCGCGGGCAAGTCGACGCTGCTCAAGCTGCTGACCGGTGAGATCGACCCCGACGAGGGCAAGGTCAGCCTGGCCCCCACGCTCGATGGTATCGTCATCGATCAGCAGCGCAGCCTGCTGTCGCCCGAAAAGACCGTACGCGACATCCTCGCCGACGGCGGCGACTGGGTCGAGGTGCGCGGCGTCAAGAAGCATGTCCAAGGCTACCTCAAGGACTTCCTCTTCGATCCTTCGGTTGCCGAGGCAAGCGTTGCTGCGCTTTCCGGCGGCGAACGCTCCCGGCTTCTGCTTGCCCGCGAATTCGCGCGCGAATCGAACCTGCTCGTCCTCGACGAACCGACCAACGATCTGGACCTCGAAACGCTCGATCTCTTGCAAGAGGTCATCGCCGACTATGCAGGAACCGTGCTGCTGGTCAGCCACGATCGCGACTTCCTCGATCGCACCGTAACGGTCACCCTCGGTCTCGACGGATCGGGTAAGGTCGACATCGTCGCGGGCGGCTATGCCGACTGGGAAGCCAAGCGCAGCAAGCCCGCGTCGGCGAAAGCCAAGGTGGCCGGCGCCGATGCCGCGCCGCCCCCACCGCCGCAGGCGCGCCGGAAACTCTCCTACAAGGACCAGCGCGACTACGACCTTCTTCCGGGCCGTATCGAGGAGATCGAGAAGGAGATGGCCGGCATCGAAACCGAATTGTCCGACGGCAGCCTGTTCACGCGCGACAATGCGCGTTTCAGCGCCCTGACGGCGAAGCTCGACGCGTTGCGCACGGAAAAGGCCGCAGCCGAAGACCGCTGGCTTGCACTGGCCGAAGAAGTCGAAGCGCTGGGATAAGCCCTGCACCACCGGCAAAGAAAAAGGGCGCCGCGTTGCCGCAGCGCCCTTTTACGAAACAGGATTTCGTATCGAAGACGGTCTTACTTGATACCGTCGCGTTCCATCCGCTTGCGCTCCATCTTGCGGGCGCGGCGGACGGCGGCGGCGCGTTCACGCGCACGCTTTTCGCTCGGCTTTTCGTAGTGACGGCGCAGCTTCATTTCGCGATACACGCCTTCCCGCTGCAGCTTCTTCTTGAGCGCGCGGAGGGCCTGGTCGACATTATTGTCGCGAACGATGATCTGCATACGCCGTGTCGTCTCCTGTTCGTCAGACGGCCGAGGCTTCCGGCGGAAATCCGGGTTGCCATAGGTCGCCGATATTCGGGCAATAAAAAGAGCGTCGCAAAGGCGCGACGTTCCGTTGGGGCGGCCACTAGAGAGATTCGCGCCAAAATGCAAGCCCCCACGGGGCAAAGCGTCGCTCTTCCGCGCGCGGATGCCCGCCGCCGCCATTGCGCGCGCCCGCTCGCCTGTGGCATAGGTAGCAAGACGAAACCGACAGGAAGAGGATCGCCCGATGGCAACCCAGCTCAAGCGCAATAGCAAATATAGCGAAGCCGAATGGACGGCGCGGCTCGAACTCGCCGCCTGCTACCGTATTTTCGCGATGATGGGCTGGGACGAAATGATCTTCAACCACATCACGGTGAAGGTGCCGGACGAGGACGGCAGCTACCTCATCAACCCCTATGGCATGCACTTCAGCGAAGTGACTGCGTCGAGCCTGATCAAGATCGACATCGACGGCAACAAGGTCGACGCCGATAATCCGTGGCACGTCAACAAGGCGGGCTTCGTCCAGCACAGCCTGTTCCACCGCGTGCTGCCCGATGCCCATGCGATCATCCACACCCACACCACCGCGACAACGGCGGTCTGTTCGCTCGAGGGTGGGCTCCAGCCTGTGAACTTCTATGCCTGCAATTTCATGGGCCAGCTTGGCTACCATGATTTCGAGGGTGTGACGGTACGCGAGGAAGAGGGCGAACGTCTCGTCGAAAATCTGGGCGACAAGCGCATCCTGATGCTCAAAAATCACGGCCCCGTCGTGATGGGCAAAACGCTGACCGACGCCTTCATCAAATATTGGGCGCTCCAGCGCGCTTGCGAAATCCAGCTTGCGACGATGAGCATGGGCAAGCCGATCACCGTCCCCGAAGACGTCATTAAGGTCCATCAGCGCGACCTCTATATGGCGGCGATTCCCGGCCAGTCGGGCAAGGCTGAATTCGACGCGATGGTGCGCAAGGTCGACAAGATCGATACGAGCTGGCGTGACTAATCACCGCGTTTCGCTAAGACGGGCGGCATGACGAAATTCTCGGTCAACGACCGCCCGGTCGAATATCGCATGGATCCCGAAACGCCCTTGCTCTGGGCGCTGCGCGATGCGTCGAACCTGACCGGGACCAAATATGGCTGTGGCACCGGCGATTGCGGTGCCTGCACCGTCGATATCGACGGCGAAGCCATCCGCAGCTGCCTTGTGACCATTGCCGAATGCGAGGGCCGTTTCGTCACCACGATCGAGGGATTGTCACGCGACCGTAGTCACCCGGTCCAGCAAAGCTGGGTCGCCGAACAGGTGCCGCAGTGCGGTTTTTGCCAGTCGGGCATGATCATGACCGCCGCCGCGCTGCTGCGCAAGAACAGCAACCCCAGCGACGCCGAAATCGACGCCGCGATGACGGGCATCTGCCGCTGCGGCACTTACCCCCGGATGCGTGAGGCGATCCGGCGCGCTGGCCGGGTAATCCGGGGCGAGGAGCGCATCGCCGCCGCACCGCCGCCGGGCATCCGTCCCGACGATGCCGCACGCGCCGTCCCGGCGCTGCGCCCGGTCGAGGGAAACTGAACGACAGACAACAGTCCGGTTCAGCGCTGACTCATCTGACTGACGGTAATTTCCGATTCATCATCCCGATCGGCCGGGTGCCGCATGGGACATGGATCTGGAGTGTGCCGAGATGAAGAAGACATTCGGAGGATTGCTGATCGCAGCGACGATCCTCACCCCCATTGCGCCCGCCGCCGCTCAGGCGAATGGCGAGCGAATTCAGATTGCCCAGCGCGGCGATCGCGGTGACCACCGCGGCTCGCGCGGGACCGATGGCCGCCGTGGCGACTGGAACGGCGGAAATCGCGGCCAGAACCGGACCGTCCAGCCCGCACCGCAGCCGCAGCAGCGCAATTACCGCACCGACAGGCGGGCGCCACCGGGACAGCAGTGGCAGGGACAGCGCAGTGATACGCAGCGCCAGCAGCAATGGCAGGGTCAGCGCAGCAACGCCCAGCGCCAGCAATGGCAAGGCCAGCGCGGCAACGCCAACGACCGCAGCCGCGATCGCAGCGGCCAGCCCGACCGCCGTTTCTATCGTCAGGACAATGACAGGAACGACCGGCGTTACGACCGCAACGATAATCGGCGCTATGACCGGAACGACAACCGCCGGTACGATAACAACCGGCGCTATTATAACGACCGTCGTTACGACAATCGGCGTGGGAACAACTGGAACCGCGACTGGCGCAGCGACCGTCGCTACGACTGGCGCAGCTATCGCGACCGCAACCGGAGCTATTACCGGATGCCGCGCTATTACAACCCGTACCGGGGCCGCAATTACACGCGCTTCAGCATCGGCTTTTCGCTGGGTTCGCTCTTCTACAGCCAACGGTACTGGATCAACGATCCAGGCTATTATCGCCTGCCGCCCGCTTACGGCCCCTATCGTTGGGTGCGCTATTATGACGATGCGCTGCTGGTGAACACCTACACGGGTCAGGTCGTCGACGTGATCTACGACTTCTTCTGGTAATATTCCTTTCGGTTATCAGAAGCCAAACTGAAGGGCCGGCTCGTCCGGCCCTTCTTTTATGCACCCTCCCCTTGCCCTCGCGCTCCGGTCGCGCCACGGTGGGCGAAAGACAGGGGGGACATCATGCTGAAGAGAAGCCTGCTCGCCGCCGTGGCGGTTGCCGCCATGCTGGGAGGCGTTGCCGCCGAAGCGAAGACGACGCTCGTCTATGCCGCGCGCGTCATCACCGATCCCGACAAGCCCGCGCTTGGCCCGACGACCGTAACCGTCACCGATGGCCGGATCATGACGATCGAGCCGGGCCGCGCCGCCGTTCCAGCGGGTGCCGAATTCATCGATCTCGGCGACAAGACGCTGCTTCCCGGCCTGATCGACCTCCACGTTCATTTGACCGGCGACCCAGGCGGTGATTTCCGCAACGAAGCGGTCGATCCCGACGAATGGGGCGTTGTCGTCGGCGTCAAAAATGCCGCAATCACGCTGCGCGCCGGCTTTACCACCGTGCGTGAGGCGGGGTCGGCGCAATATACCGCCTTCTCGCTGCGCCGCGGCACCGCCGAAGGCTTGATCGAAGGACCGCGGATCATCGCCGCCGGTGTGCCCTTGTCGATCATCGGCGGCCATGGCGACGTCACGGGCTTCCGCGAAGATGTCCACGCTATACTCGATCAGGGATATACCTGCACGGGCGCCGTGGAATGCGCCGAAAAGGTACGCAAGGCATCGCGCGCCGGCGCCGATGTCATCAAGATCACCGCGACCGGTGGCGTCCTGTCGCAGCAGGGCCGCGGCCTTGGTGCGCACTTCTCGAATGATGAACTCGTCAGCATCGCCGATACCGCCCACTCGCTGGGCCTCAAGGTCATGGCGCATGCGCATGGCGAGCGCGGCATCGAAACGGCCGCCGCCGCCGGGATCGACAGCATCGAACATGGCACCTTCGCCGATGATGCCGCGCTGAAGGTCATGAAGGCCAAGGGCACCTATCTCGTCCCGACCCTGATGGCGTTCGAGGGCGTGCGCGAACGACTCGGCAAGGGCATCTACACCCCCACGGTCGAGGAAAAGGTCCGCATGACGCTTGGCCGCGTGGGTCAGGCCGTGACGCGGGCAAAGGCGCTGGGCGTGCCGATCGCCTTCGGCACCGATGCCGGTGTGTTCGAACATGGCCGCAACGCGGGCGAGTTCGCGCTGCTCGTCAAGGCGGGGCTGACCCCGCGTGAGGCATTGGCGAGCGCGACGACCACCGCCGCCCGGTTGCTGTCGATGGAAAACGAGATCGGCCGCATCGCACCGGGCATGTCGGCCGACATGATCGCGGTCGATGGCGATCCGCTCGGCGATGTGACGACCCTCGAACATGTGCGCTGGGTGATGGCGCGCGGACGTATCGCCGACTGAGACCCGGGAGATCAGGCGGCGCGGTCAATCCGTCCGCCTGTCCGGCGTTCCTTCGCTCCGGCGCCGCCGACCAGCGCACCGATGTCGACCGCTTGCGCAAAACGGACGCCGACGCGGTTCCCGTCGGACCAGCGCGCTTCGGCGTCCATCACCACATCAGCGCCAAATTCGATCAACAGCGACGTTCCTTCGGGGACATTCCACAAACCTTCGATCAGCGCACCGCGCGACGACAGATTACGCACGATCGCTTCATAGCGATAGCCGCCGCTCGCGATCTGGATCGTCCGGAAGGTCCGCATCCGCGCTTCGCGCGCACTCTTGTAACCCTGCGCGACCGCCTTGCCATTGCCGTCGGCGAGCAAAGCCAGCACTTCCTCGACGGTCATCGGCTTGCCGTAGATATAGCCTTGGACATGGCTGCAGCCGAGGCCGCGGATCAGCGCCAGATCGTCGTGCGTTTCCACCCCCTCCGCAGTGGTTTCCATCTTGAGCGCCGTCGCCAGTCCGACGATCGACGAAATGATCGCGGCATTCATGCTGCTGGGATCGGCCGCGCCGAGCACGAAGCTCTGGTCGATCTTGATCTTGTCGAACGGCGCCTTCTTCAGATAGCCGAGCGCCGAATAGCCGGTGCCGAAATCGTCGAGGGCTAGCCGTACCCCGGTGCGCTTCAACCGTTGGAACATCTCCAGATTTTCGGGACTTTCGTCGAGGAAGACGCCTTCGGTAATTTCCAGCTCAAGCTGATCGGGACGAATGCCCGCGGCGGCGACCGCGCTCAAGATCGTCGCGGGCAGTTTTTCATTGGCAAACTGGCGCGGCGACACATTGACGGCAACGCGATACCCCGGCCCCAATCGAGCGATCGTGGCGCAGGCGGTGCGGATGATCCATTCGCCGATCGGAACGATCAGGTTCGATTCTTCGGCGATCGGGATGAATTTCGACGGGCTGATGATCGCATCGCCGCCCTGTTGCCAGCGGATCAGCGCCTCGAAGCCGCTGATGCGTTCGCTGCCGACATTTACGATCGGCTGGTACAGCAGCTTCAGTTCGTCCTTTGCCAGCGCATCGCGCAGCGCATCTTCGATCGCCTTGCGCTCGCTTGCCTGGTTATGCATCGCGTCGGCATAGAAGCGATAGACGCCGCGCCCGGCGTCCTTCGCCGCATAGAGCGCAAGGTCGGCGTTGCGCACCAGCGCCGACGAGCCGATCCCGTCGCTTTCCGAAATGGCGATACCGATCGAAGATCCGATGCGGATGCGCTCGCCCTCGATCAGAAAGGGCTTGGCAAGGCTCAGGATGATCGCGTTGGCGATCCCTGCCAGCTTTTCGACCTGGGTGATCTGCGGCAGCACGATCTGGAACTCGTCGCCGCCCAGTCGTCCCACCTGCCCTTTGTCGCCGACGACCTGCGTCAGCCGCGCCGCGACCTGTTGCAGCAATTGGTCGCCGACCGGATGCCCCATCGTGTCGTTGACCGCCTTGAACCGGTCGAGGTCCATCAGCAGCAGCGCGCAGGGCTGCGCCTGCCCGAGATGATTCTTGAGCGCGCGCTCGAGCAGATCGGTGATGTGCAGGCGGTTCGCGAGGCCGGTCAGCGTGTCGTACCGCGCGAGCTGATTGATCTGCTGTTCGGACTTGCGCTTTTCGGTGAGGTCGGTGCCGCTGCCGCGAAAGCCCTGAAAATTGCCGAGCGCGTTCGAAATCGGATGGCCTGAAATCGACCACCAGCGCTCCTCGCCCGCGACCGCCGCCTGGACCGTCAGGTCGTTGAACGGCGTCCGCGACGACAGGCTGAAGCCCAGCGTGCGCTCCTCGCTCTCGTCGGCGCCGCCGCGCTTGCGGATCATGTCGGTAAAGGGGCGCCCGAGCAGGTCTTCGGCCGGCCGATCGAGCTTCGCCGCGACGGTCGGCGAAATATAGACGAGGTCGCCGTTGCGGTCGGTTTCCCAGAACCAGCCGCGTCCGGCGCGCTCGAAATCGCGCATCAGTCCAAGCGCCCGCTGCTGCTCGCTTCCCGACTGGCGGCGCACCCGCGTCGCGCGCCGCTGATGCCGGATATCCTCGCGCATCATCACGACGAGCATGCCGAGGAAGATGATACCCGCAATCCCGAACGGCCAAGATGCGATACCGATCGCGCCGCCGATCGCGGTGCCGCCGGCGAAGGCAAAGAAGGCCGGACGCACAATCGCCGCCGCGGCCGCGGCTACGAGAACGGTACCCAGCCGGATTGCCGAAAAGGCATCGAGGTGGGACAGCGCGTCAGGCGTCCCGAGCGCTGCGAAGGTGCCGATTGAAACGAAGAATGTTCCTGCGCCGACCAGCGCCAGCGAGGCGGCGGCAAGCGTCGGCAGCCATTCGATCCGATGCGCCCAGCGCAAGCGAGAGCATTGGCCGATAACGGTAAGCGCGACATCGCACAGCAGTCCAGCAACCAATGTGGCCCATTGCAGCGGATGCGATAGGAAACCCGACAGGCCGGGGACGAAAGCAAAAGCGAAGAAGGCCACGGTCCGGCCGATCAGCACATAGTGCCACAGCTGCGCGACGCGCATCATGCGCCCCACGAATTCGGGTGTCTGCAACAGCGATTCGTCGTCGGACGACCCGCCGCTTGCGCCCCGGCTGATGCTGTGCCTGACCCCCAATGTGTTCGCCAATCCCGCTATCTGGTCCCGCCCACCGCTCTGTCGCCGGCGGGGTTTCCAAATCCTTACCGCGGGCGGATCGTTAACCCCATTGCTGTGCCAAAATGGAAGGGGTTGGGTTTCGCTTCGCAACGGGTTACACCGGGGCATGCCCGCCGTCCGCCTCTTGCCGCCCGATCGCTTTTTCGACCGCCAGCAGTGGGTCGCGATCACCAAGCCCTCCGCCTGGTACGGTATCTGGCTCGTCGCGCACGGCTGGATCGTAAGCCTCGCTGCCATCGGCCTGGCGGCGTGGAGCGGCAATCCCCTGGCCTGGCTGCTTGCCATCATCGTTGTCGGCGGACGCCAGCTCGGCTTTGCGATCCTGATGCACGACGCCGCGCACGGCGCGCTGCACCCCAATCGCAAGGTCAACAATTTTTTGGGGCAGTGGCTCACCGGAGCGGCGGTCGGATCGGATCTGATCGCCTATCGCACCTATCATCTCCAGCACCATAAATATACGCAACAGGCCGAAGACCCGGACCTTGCGCTGTCCAAGCCATTCCCGACCACCCGCGCCAGCCTGATGCGAAAGATCGTCCGCGACCTGACCGGACAGACATTTTTCAAACAACGCATCGCCCAGTTCCGCTTCGCGCTCGTCGGATTGAGGGCAATGCTTCGCGGCGAACGGGCGGAAAAAATAGGCGCGAGCACCAAGGCTGGAACGCCGTTCAACAAGCAATCCGACGATGGCATCACATCGCCCACGATTGATCTTGCCGGCGCGATGACGGTTACGCGGTCTGTAGGCCGCTTTCTACTCGTTCAGGCCATACTGCTCGCGGCGTCGCTGCTGCTCTACGGCTGGACGCCCTATCTGCTCTGGTTTGCCGGACTGGCGACGACCTTTCAGCTCTATCTGCGTATCCGCAACATCGCCGAACATGCCTGCACCGCGACGGGAAGCGACGATCCGTTCAGCCACGCGCGCACGACGCATGCCGGCTGGATCGCGCGCGCGACAGTTGCGCCATATTGGGTGAATTATCATGCCGAGCATCACCTCTTCATGGGCGTGCCCTGCTATCGCCTGCCCCAAGTCCATGCCGCGCTCGGCCGCGCCGGCAAGCATGATGCGATGACCATCGCGCCGAATTACGCCGCGGTACTGCGACAGGTCGCCGCCGCGGGCTGACCGGCCAATATCAGCACGCCGTCGGCCAGCCACCGGGCGAGCAGCGCGGCCAGCGTTTCCATGGCGGTCGCCTCCCCAACTTGGTCGATCAGCTCTGCGCAGAGAGCGGCGAAACTGGCGCCGCGCTCGATCTGCACAAGCGTGGTCGCCTCGACCGCAGCCAGACTGCGAAAATGCGGCTGGAGTCCGCTGCGCCACACCAGCACATCGACAGGCGCGGCAAGAACCGCCACCGCCGGAGGGGCTTCGCCGGCGTCGAGCGCGCTCCACAGGGCCGCGCTATTATGGTGCATGGCGAGCAGCCGCGCCGACGGATGCAGCGCGAGGCTGGCGTCGACCCATTCCTCGCCGAGCATGCCGATCGCGCCGGCATCGAGTGGCGGCGTATCGGGCGCGTCGAAGGCATGGCGCAGCGCCCAGTCCAGCCGGGCAAGTTCGGCCAGTTCGCCGTCTTCCGGAAAATGATGCGCGACGAAGTCGGGCAGCGCAGCACCATAATAGCGCAGATTGCGTGTCGTCGACGGGTGCGCCTTAACATAGGCATCGGCGATATGGCCGAATTGCGCATCGCCCAGATAGGCATGCAGCCGCTCGAAATGATCGGCGAGAACGCCGGTCAGGCTGGCGCGGTAATTGTTGCGATAGATGCCGATCCGGCGGGCCGCGCCGACTCGCGCGTCATCGATGATCAGGGCTTCGGCATCCGCGTCCTCGCCCATGATCGCGGCAAGAAAGCGTTGCTGGATGGCGTACAGTGCGTCAGCCACCGACCGGCTCCAGCGCCGCCTGCGCCAGCTTGCGGGCCCGTTCGAGTTCGGACAACAGCGCCGCCAGCGGCGGAATGTCGTCATCGCGTTCGATCATCGTCGCGACGGGGCCGACCATCGCAATGGCGCGGGCGTAAAGATCCCATACCGCATCGCATACCGCTGCATCGTGCGTGTCGATGACATAATCGCCCATGTCGCTGTGGCCCGCGAGATGGATTTGCTGGATACGCCCGGCGGGCAAGCCGCTCAGATAGTCCAGCGGATCGAAGCCATGGTTGCGCGCGCTGACGTAGATGTTGTTGACGTCGAGCAGCAGCAGGCAGTCGGCACGTTCCGCCATTTCAGCCAGAAAATCCCATTCGCTGCGATCGGAGGCACGAAAGCTGACATAGCTCGACGGATTTTCGATCAGGATGCGCCGCCCCAGATAATCCTGCACGCGGCCGATATTGTCGACGACGCACTGCAATGTCGGTGCATCATAGGGCAGCGGAAGCAGATCATGGCTGTTATGCGCGTTGATCCCGGTCCAGCACAGATGATCCGAAATCCAAAGCGGATCGACCCGATCGGCGAGCGCCTTCAGCGCTGACAGATAGATGTGGTCGAGCGGCTCGTCGGACCCGATCGACAGCGACACACCGTGCATGACGATCGGATAATCGGCGCGAATCCGGTCGAGCGTCGCCATCGGGCGTCCGCCCGGCACCATATAATTTTCCGATATGATCTCGAGCCACTCGACCGGTTGGCGCCGCGCCAGGAAATCGGGATAATGGACGGGGCGCAGCCCCAAACCGAAGCCGGGCGACGGGATCGCGATCCGCTGATCTTGAGGCATGATTGGGCTCGATTAATTCCTCCCGCACGGAGCCGGAGCGCCGTGCGGGAGGGAATGGCATCAGCCGAGGTCGCCGATGACGCCGCCGCCGGTCAGACACTTGGCGGCGGTCATGGCCTTGAAGCCATGACCCTTGCATTCGTTCTGACCCTTGCATTCGTTGGCCGAGGTCTTGCAGTCAGCCGTACCCTTGCAGCTGTTGACGCCATAGCAATGCACGGTGTCCTTGGCGCCGACCGCGGCGCCCGAGCTGCCGGCAGGCGCCGGAGCGGCCAAAGCGGCGCCGGCGAGTGCGAGGGCAGTGGCCGAAGCGGCGATGGCAGCGGCGAATTTCGTGTTGGTCATAATATCCTCCGAAGACGGGATGGAGGGACAATATGTCCGTCCATGCTCCTATATTCGGAGGCGCGCGCGCGAGGTTACAGTCGGCGCTATTCGCCCGCCGCGACGAAACGGCCGCCCGCGCGATCCTTTACCGTGGTCTCGGGATCAAAGATCATGCCGTTCATCGCGACATAGGCACCGGGCGGCAGCGTCTGCACCGCCGCCAGCGCAAAGCCCACGTTGAACTCGGCGTCACTTGCCCGCACCGACGCAGGCTGCATCGCGCCGGTCAGCACGATCGTCTTGCCCGCAATTCCCGCCAGCGCCCGGCCGGTGACGACCATCGTGTCGGTGCCATGCGTGACGAGAACATGCGCCGAATCGCTCGCGGCGACCGCCGCGCGGATCGCCTCGCGGTCGGCGTCGGTAAGTTCCAGGCTGTCCTTGCGCATCAACTGGGTAACGCGGTGCGGCACATGAACATTATTCTCTCGCAGCATGTCGGGGATCGCCGCCGGCCCGATCTGGAACTCCGACAGCGCGTCGAAATAGACTTTGTCGATCGTCCCGCCGGTGGTGAAGATGTCGATCATGCCAAAGCTTCCGCAATCAGGCGCCGCGTGTTGTCGATCCCGAACAGCGCGATGAAGCTGCCCATGCGCGGACCTGCGCTCGACCCGAGCAGCGTTTCATAAAGCGCCTTGAACCAATCGCGCAGATTTTCAAAGCCATAGGCTTCGCTCTTGCCGATCTCATAGACGATATTCTGGATGTCGTCGGCCGACGCATCGGCCGAAAGCGCGGCAAGCCGGTCGTCGAGTTCCTTGAGCGCAGCGCCCTCACCGCCCACAGGCTTGCGGCGCTTCAGCGTCGGGGCGACATAGTCGCGGTTGTACGCCATCGCATTGTCGATCAACCGGTCGAGCTCGGGCCAGGTCGCTGCGTCGGCGCCCGCGACATATTGGCCGAGGTAGCGCCAGATCTGGTCCTTCGCCGCATCGGCGCCCATCACGGCGACAAGGTTGAGCAGCAGCCCGAAGGTCACCGGCAGCACCGCGTCGGGCACATCTTCGCCGCGCGCGACATGGACGTGATGCACGGGGTTCCCCAGCTTCTTGTCGGGTTCCTGCGCCGGATAGCTTCCGCGCATCTGCAGATATTCGTCGACCGCCTTCGGGATGACGCCGATATGAAGTTGCTTCGCCGCCTTGGGTTCGCGATAGGCGTAGAAAGCCAAGCTCTCTTCGCTGCCATAGCTCAGCCATTGTTCAATCGACAGGCCATTGCCTTTCGACTTCGAAATCTTCTCGCCCTTTTCGTCGAGGAACATTTCGTAGATCAGCCCCTCGGGCTTGCGTCCGCCCAGCGCCTTGGCGATCTTGCCCGACTGGATGCCGCTGTCGGTCAGATCCTTGCCGTACATCTCGTAATCGACGCCGAGCGCGACCCAGCGCATCGCCCAGTCGACCTTCCACTGCAGCTTGGCACCGCCCGACAGGATGCTGTGGGTGATCGTCTCGCCCTCATCCTCGAACGATACGAGCCCCGCATCAGCATCAACCACCGTCACCGGCACCTGCAGCACGATCCCCGACTTGGGGCTCACCGGCAGAATTGGCGAATAGGTCGCGGCGCGCTCGGCGCGCAGCGTCGGCAGCATGATGTCGAGAATATCCTGATTGTGCCGCAGGACATTCTTCAGCGCTTCGTCGAACGCGCCCGAGCGATAGCGTTCGGTCGAGCTGACGAATTCATATTCGAAGCCGAAGCGGTCGAGAAACTCGCGCAGCATCGCATTGTTGTGATGCGCAAAACTCTCATATTTGCCGAACGGATCGGGAATCGCGGTAAGCGGCCGACCCAGATGCTCGCGCAGCATGTCGCCGTTCGGCACATTGTCGGGAACCTTGCGCAGCCCGTCCATATCGTCGCTGAACGCCACGAGCCGCGTCGGCGCACCGCCCGTCAGCGTTTCATAAGCGCGCCGCACCATCGTTGTGCGCAGCACTTCGTTGAAGGTGCCGATATGCGGCAGGCCCGAGGGGCCATAGCCGGTTTCGAACAGCACCGGCGCGCCGCTGGGCTTGCCGTCGGGATAGCGTTTGATCAGCTTGCGCGCTTCCTCGAACGGCCAGGCCTTGGACGTTTGCGCGGGCTCGCGCAGCGAAGGATGAAGGTGCAAGTCGGTCATGGGGCGCCCATAGCGGCAAGCGCCCCCGAATCGAAAGGCAAAATTGTCCGCACGCCGCAACGGAACGGCGCCACACATGGTTACGCCAAATTAACCACGTCTGTCCTAGCGTCGGGCCATGACGAGTCCCCACACTCCCATCACCCGCGCTCACAAGCGCACCTCGGTCGCCATCGAGGTGATCGTCAACGGCGTGCTCAACCAGATCGAAGGGCGCATCTGCGACCTTTCGGAAGGCGGCGCCCGCATCGACGGCGCGAGCATGCCGGCTCGGTCGCGTTGCGAAATCCACTATGCCGGCCAGGTCGTCTATGCGGTCGTCATGTGGTCCGAATTCGACCGCATGGGCGTTCGCTTTCCCTATGAACTGTCACACGGCCCGCTGTTCAATGCGCTCGAACGCGCGCGCGGCGCCGCCAGCGCGCATCCCGCGCAGATATTTCTGTCCAACCGCAGCGCAGGTTTCGGACGGCGCGGGCTGAGCTGAGCCACCTTTCCGCGTAGCCCTAAAGACGCGTCGGATTTACCCGCCTTGCCGCGTTCGCCTTTTGTGCCTAGCGTGGGGCAATGGCGCCCGATCCGCTCTCCCTCCCCGCGATCCACGCGAGCCATGTCGGCATCTGGATCGCCGACGCATCGGGCCGCGTCCAGCGCGTCGGACGCGGCGAAGCGATCGCGGCGGTCGCCGCAACCCCGCATGTCCTGCTCGGCGCGACGCTGACGGGCGACCGGCTGGGCTATCCCGAGCTGTCGGGGCTCGATCTGCTCGAACTCTTCGCTTTCCTCTTTCCCGCGCGCTTCGCGGTGCCGACGCCGGCGGGGATCGCCGCCGCGATGGGCATCGCCCCGCCCGATAGCGAAGCCGATGTTGCGGCGTTCCTGCCGCGCGCCGCCGCAGCGATGCTCGATCGCGCGGGCGATGCCGCGTGGCCCGAGCGCGAGGGCGCGTGGCACGGCCTGCAGGCGCTGTCGCGCCAGCGCTGGCCGTGGGCGCCGCTGCTGCAGCCGCGCATCGGCGCGCCCGAACGCAGCGAGCGCTGGCTGTTCGCGCGGCTGCCCGAATGGGAAGAAGCTGCCCCGCGCCCGCAGCCGCGCCAGGTAACTGTCAATCCCGACGATGTGACCGCCCGGCTCGACCGGCTCACCGGTGATGGCGCCGAACGCCGTGCGGGACAGCGCGACTATGCCCGCGCCGCCACGGCGATCTTCGAACCGCGCGAACGCCGCGACCGGCCGCAGATGCTGGTCGCCGAGGCGGGCACGGGGATCGGCAAGACGCTGGGCTATCTCGCCCCCGCCAAGCAATGGATCGATCAGTCGGGCGGCAGCGTCTGCGTGTCGACCTATACCAAGGCGCTGCAACGCCAGCTGGCGCGCGAGACCGAGCGGCTGTACCCCGATGCCCGGACGCACCGCGAAAAGGTGGTGGTGCGCAAGGGACGCGAAAATTATCTCTGCCTGCTCAATCTGGAGGATGCGCTGCAAGGCGGCTTTTCGGGCCGCGCGGCCGTTCTGGCGCAGCTCGTCGCGCGCTGGGCGGCGTATACGCGCGACGGCGACATGGTTGGCGGCGATCTGCCCGGCTGGCTGCCCGCGCTGTTCCGCCGCAACGGCACGACCGCGCTGACCGATCGGCGCGGCGAGTGCATCTATGCGGGCTGCCCGCATTTCCGCAAATGTTTCATCGAACGCTCGACCCGCGCGGCAGCGCAGGCCGACATCGTCATTGCGAACCATGCGCTGACGATGGTGCAGGCCGCCCGGCCCCGCGACGGCGGCGCCCCCGCAACGCGGCTGATCTTCGACGAAGGCCACCATCTGTGGGATGCCGCCGACAGCATGTTCGCCGCTGCGCTCACCGGGCAGGAAGCGATCGAGATCCGCCGCTGGGTATTGGGGCCGGAGGGCAAGTCGCGCGGCCGCCGCCGCGGTCTCGCGGCGCGGCTGGCCGACGTCGCAAGCTATGACGAGGCCGGCGACAAGGCGATTCAGGCGGCGATAGAGGCGGTGGGCCAGCTTCCCGGCGACGGGTGGCTCGCGCGCATCGCCGAGAACGACCCTTGGGGCGCGATCGAGCGGCTGCTCGTCGCCGCACGCGGGCAAGTCTATGCACGCGGCGCCGATCCGAAAAATGCCGACAGCGGCTATGGCCTGGAAACCGAACTTGCCGATCCCGGCCCCGATCTGGTGGCGGCTGCCGCCGACGCGAGCGATGCGATCGAGGCGCTGCTGCGGCCGCTGATGGCGCTCGGCAAGCGGCTCGACGCGTTGGTCGACGATCCGCCCGACTGGCTCGACGGACAGGCCCGCGCCCGTGTCGACGGCGCCCGCGCCAGCCTCGGCACGCGCATCGACACGCTCGGCGCGTGGCTGTCGCTGCTCGGGCGCGTCGGCGGCCCGGCCGACCCCGACTTCGTCGACTGGCTCGCGGTCGACCGTTTCGACGGGCGCGAATATGATATCGGCCTGCACCGCCACTGGCTCGATCCGGCGCGCCCCGTCGCCGATATCGTCTATGCGCCGGCGCAGGGCGTGCTCGTCACCTCGGCGACGTTGCGCAGCGGCGCGCAGGCGGGCGGTGATGCAGGCAGCGGCTGGACTGACGCGGACATCCGCACCGGCGCGCGGCACATCGACGGCGGCGTCCGGCATTTCGCGGTGCCGAGCCCCTTCGATTATGCGCGGCAGGCCGAAGTGCTGATCGTCACCGATATTGCGCGCGGCGACCTCCCCGCCCTCGCCGGCGCCTACAGCCGCCTGATCGAGGCGTCGGGTGGCGGTGCGCTCGGCCTGTTCAGCGCGATCCGCCGGCTGCGCATCGTCCACGCCCGCATCGCTGACCGGCTCGCGCGCGCCGGACTGCCGCTCTATGCCCAGCATGTCGATCCGCTCGACACCGGCACCCTGGTCGACATTTTCCGTGCCGATCCGCACGCCTCGCTGCTCGGCACCGATGCGCTTCGCGACGGGGTCGATGTGCCGGGTGAATCGTTGCGGCTCGTGGTCATGGAGGGGGTGCCGTGGCCGCGCCCCACCATCCTCCATGCGGCGCGGCGCGCGGCGCAGGGCGGCGGCGCCTATGACGACGCCGTCATCCGGGCGCGCATCGGGCAGGCGTTCGGCCGCCTGATCCGCCGCGCCGACGATTTCGGACAGTTCGTCATGCTGTCGCCCAGTTTCCCGTCGCGGCTGCTCAGCGCTTTTCCCGCCGGGACGCCGATCCGCCGCCTGCCGCTCGACGAGGTGGTCAATCATGTCGCGGCGGCGAATGGCGAACAGCGAAAAAGAGCGTTTGCTGCCTTTTCACCGTCATGAGTTTCCGGCAGAAGGCAGCGCAGCAAGGCTTTTGGGCCGGGGGGCTGGCGCAGCGGCGCGGGGAGAGATTTTGAAGACTTTGACTATCCTGCGTCATGCGAAATCGGGCTGGGACGCGACCGTCGAACGCGACTTCGACCGCCCGATCAACGCGCGCGGCCGCCGCGGCGCCGAACTCGTCGGCCAATATGCCAGGCGGCAGGCGATGGCGATCGACCGCATCATCGCCTCGCCCGCGGTTCGCGTGACCGAAACGCTCGATCTGTTTCAGCCCGCCGCCGGAATCGACGCAATCGAACCCGATTGGGACCGCCGCATCTATCTTGCCTCGTCGGCGACGCTGATCGATGTGATCCGCGACATGGGCAAGGACGCCCAGAACTTACTGATCGCCGGGCATAATCCGGGGCTGGAGGATCTGATCCTCGAACTCGTCCCCGAATCGCCCGACGACGAACTGCGCGCCAAGGTCGAGGAGAAACTGCCGACATCGGCACTCGCCCGCCTCGAACTCGACATCGCCGACTGGCGCGACCTCGATACAAAGAGCGCGCGTTTCGTCGCCTTCATCCGGCCGCGCGACCTAGACGCGTCGCTGTCCCCCGCGATGGACGACGACTGAGGGGATTTGGCGGCTTCGAGGTGGAAGCGGTAATTTTTGACCCAACCTCCAGTATCAACCCTTTCAGGCCTTCGGGCGTGTCACCTCACCGAACCAATCCCATGCACGTTCAGTGACACCGTTCGCGGTGTGCGACTTGTGGCTGGACATGTCGGAAGGCGGATACAACCAGACGGTCCTCGGTGACATGCCCGATGACGTCAATTCGTTTCCCGCCGAATCATAGTCTTTTGTAAAGACCAGATCGCCGTCCATTATCTCCAGTATCTCTTTGATCGCGCCAACGGCAATACGAACGGCACGCTGGTCTTGATTCAACTCGCCCTGCCCAAATCGCCAACCCTCAATATGGGTGTGACTGATTTTCGTCGAAAGCATGATCTCGCTCTCTAGGATATGCGCGTTCAGATGCTCCAATGCACTGCAGGGCGACTGCCAAGAGTACCTCAACGCACCGTTGTTCAGGCGAATGATCTCAACTTCCCGGGCGGGAAGAAAAATTGCCGCCGCCGGAATGAACAACCGTTCAATACTGTTTGTTGGTTCGAGCGCTTGCATCTGACAAGCATTGCATCTCCTGGTGAAGGGAGTCCTAATTGCCAGGCACGATCGCGATCGTTCCCAGCCGCCCAAATTTCCCAATGCCAGCTTAGGCTAACACGTCGTGAGACCGGGCACGCCCCGATGCGGGTGCAGCGCATAGCCTTCGCCCTTGATCGTGTGCAGCATCGGCCAGTCGAAGCCGCGGTCGATCTTGGCGCGCAGCCGCGCGACATGGACTTCGACGCGGTTGGTGCCGGGATCGAAATCGATCCGCCACACCGCCTTGAGCAGCGCGGCCCGCGACATCGGGCGGCCGGGGACGCGTGCGAGATGGGCGAGCAGGTCGAATTCGCGCTGCGGCATGCGGATCAGCTTTCCGGCGCGCTCGACGCGGCGATCGATCAGGTCGATACGCAGATCGCCCGCGCCAAGCTGCCCGGCGGCCAATTGGCTGCGCCGGAGCAGTGCGGCGATCCGCGCCGTCACCTCGGGCAGGTTACCGCGCCAGCCGAGCGCGTCGTCGGCGCCGCCGGAAAGCGCGGTCAACCGGACGGCGCGCGAATCGCGATCGGTCAGAACGAACAGCGGCCGGCGTCCTGCGACCGAGCGCGCGAGGCGGACGGTCGCAAGCGCATTGGCCGCCGCAGCGTCAACCGGTGAACCCAAGAGCAACAGATCGAAACACTGGCCGAGCCAAGGGCGCAGCCCCGCGTCGGGGTCGGGGAGAACGTCGACCGCATAGCCCGCCGCGACCACCGCCGCGGCGATCCGTGCCGCGACGGCAGGCTCCGGATGATAGAGGGCGACGAGCAACTTCGTGTCGCTTTCTGCCGCCATCCCCGATGGATGCATCGTTCGCCCCTGCCGTGACGCAACTTCTTGTCGCGCCGCCGCCCCACCGGCATTGCACCGCCCCCCTGCTGTGCTAACCGGTAGCCATGACCAGTATCGAATTGCTCGACAGCGCCTTCGCCACCCTGCCCGACCTCGTTCGCGCCCACGCCGCCGAACGTCCCGATGCCGTAGCGGCCGCAGACCCGGCGCGGCGATTGAGCTGGTCCGAACTGGATCAGATGGTCGACCGAATCGCCGCGCGGTTGCAGCAGGACGGACTGGCGAAGGGCGACCGGACCGCGATTGCGGGCCTGAACAGCGTCGAACAGATGGCGGTCATTCTCGGCACGCTGCGGGCCGGCGGCGTTGCCGGGCTGATTACCAACAGCGCCACGGGCGAACAGATGGCGGCGATGATCGCCGATACCGGCGCGCGCCACCTGTTCCTCGACAGCGCGGCGTCCGCAAGCCTCGAAGGCCAGACCGTCACCGCGAGCGATCGCATCGCGATGGACGGCAGCGACGTCGGCGTCGCGCTGGACGAATGGATGGCGCCCGTAGGCACCCCGCCTGCGGCGGTCGCGATCGATCCGCTCGACGGATTCAACATCATCTATTCGTCGGGGACGACAGGAACGCCGAAGGGGATCGTCCACAGCCATGCGATGCGCTGGCAACACATCCAGCGCGGCGTTCCGGCCTATGGGCCGGACGCGGTGACGATCCTGTCGACGCCCCTCTATTCGAACACGACGATGGCGAGCTTTCTGCCGACGGTCGGTTCGGGCGGTCAGGTCGTGCTGATGAAGAAGTTCGATGCGCGCGGTTTTCTGGAACTGGCGGAGCGCGAACGTGCCACCAACACGATGCTCGTCCCCGTCCAGTATCGCCGCATCATGGCGCTCGACGATTTCGACCGCTTCGACCTGTCCAGCTTCGTGATGAAATATTGCACCTCGGCGCCCTTCGCCGCCGCGCTCAAGGCCGATGTGCTGAAGCGCTGGCCGGGCGGCCTCGTTGAAATCTACGGCATGACCGAAGGCGGCGCGGCCTTCATCCTCGAGGCGCATCAATTCCCCGACAAGCTGCACACCGTCGGCAAGCCCGCGCCGGGCCATATCGCCAAGGTGATCGACGAAGAGGGTCAGGAATTACCGCAAGGGTCGGTCGGCGAAATCGTCGGTCGCAGCCCGGCCATGATGACCGGCTACAACAACCGCCCCGATGCGACCAAGGCCATGCACTGGCACGATGCGGAAGGGAATCTCTTCTATCGCCATGGCGACATCGGCCGCTTCGACGAGGACGGTTTCCTGACCTTGATGGACCGCGCCAAGGATATGATCATTTCGGGCGGGTTCAACATCTTCCCGAGCGACCTCGAGGCGATCCTGCTCGCCGACGACCGCGTCGTCGAAGCGGCCGTGGTCGGCATGCCGAGCGAGGAATGGGGCGAAACCCCCGTCGCCTTCGTCGTGCTGAAACCCGGCGCCGATGCAGAGAGCGTGCGCGCCGATTGTAATGCCAAGGTCGGCAAGACCCAGCGGCTGAGCGCGATCACGACCGTCGAGGAGCTCCCGCGCAGCCCGATCGGCAAGGTGCTGAAACGCGAATTACGCGACGCCTACGCCCGGTAGGCGGAGCGCGAATTGTTCGGATGGGGCGCCGCTGCCTCAGCGCAGCGCCGCTGCCAGCCGTTCGCGTAAGGCCACCAGCGCGGCGACCGGAATGCCCTTCGCTTCGCCGTGCGCCGCCCGCGCGACCGGGACGTCGCGGGGTATCGCGGCAGAGCCGTCGGGTTCCGACGACAGCGCCTTGCGGGCGCCATCGACCGTATAGCCCTTGACGTGAAGCAAGTGATGGATGCGTTCCGCCAGCGCGATATCGTCGGGCCGGTAATAGCGCCTGCGGCCCGACCGCTGGAGCGGCCGAAGCTGCGGAAAGCGCGTTTCCCAGTAGCGCAGGACGTGGGTCGGCACCCCGATGCGGTCTGCGAGCTCGCCGATGGCAAGCATCGCTCCGACCGCCTTGCCGTCCCCGTTGCGGCTATCGTGATCGCCCATCGGATTCGCCCGGCTTATTTGCCCGCAACGCGGGCGCGCATCGCCTGGCTGGCGCGAAAGGTCATCACCCGGCGCGGCAGGATCGGCACCTCGATCCCCGTCTTGGGATTGCGTCCGACGCGTTCGGCCTTGTCGCGCAGCACAAAGGTACCAAAGCCCGAAATCTTCACATTCTGGCCCGCGGCCAGCGCGTCCGACATATGCGCGAGGATCGATTCGACGATCGTCGCCGCTTCGTTTCGCGACAGGCCGACCTGTTGATTGATGCGCGCGGCAATGTCGGCGCGGGTAAGCGTTCCTGCTGTCATAATTGACCCCTCCCCTCCTGAAGCGGATGCACAAGAGGAACCCAGACAGCCCCCACCGTCGCGAGTCCCGGGATTATATGTAACAAAAGCGAATTAATCCGCCAAACTTAAACGGATGGAGCGTGGAGTTGATGCGACGAGCGTCGAAAGCCCGTTCGTGGACTGCAAAAGCTAGACGCGCAGGACCGCCGCACCCCAGGTAAAGCCGCCGCCCATCGCCTCCAGCACGACCAGATCACCGCGCTTGATGCGCCCATCGCGCACCGCAAGGTCGAGCGCCAAGGGGACTGACGCCGCCGACGTATTGGCATGCTGATCGACCGTCAGCACGACATGGTCGGCGGGCAGGCCCAGCTTTTTCGCGGTGGCGTCGATGATACGCTTGTTCGCCTGATGCGGAACGACCCAGTCGATATCCTCGGCCTTCAGCCCGACGTCGGCGAGCACCTCGCCCAGCACATTGGCAAGGTTGGTGACGGCATGGCGGAACACTTCGCGGCCCTGCATCCGGACATGGCCGACAGTGCCGGTGGTCGAGGGACCGCCATCGACATAGAGCATGTCGCAATATTGCCCCTCGGCGTGCAGCCGCGTCGCGAGAATGCCCTGGTCGTCCGCGGCGTCCTTCGCCGACAAGACCACCGCCCCGGCACCGTCGCCAAACAACACGCAGGTCGTGCGGTCCTCCCAGTCGAGGATACGGCTGAAGGTTTCGCTGCCGATCACCAGCGCGTGCTCGGCCGCGCCAGTGCGCAGCATCGAATCGGCAACCGAGACGGCATAGAGAAAGCCCGAACAGACCGCGGCAACGTCGAAAGCGATGCAATCGGGCGCACCGAGCAGCGCCTGAACCTTGGTGGCGGTGGCGGGAAATGTATTGTCCGGCGTTGCCGTCGCGACGATGATCAGACCGATGTCCGCAGGCGACAGGCCCGCCGCCTTCAGCGCCTCGCGCGCCGCATCGGCGCCCAGCGTCGCGGTCGTTTCATCGGGTTCGGCGATATGGCGAAAGCGGATGCCGGTGCGTTCGACGATCCATTCGTCGCTGGTATCGACGCGTTCGGCCAGTTCGGCGTTGGAAACGCGGGTGCGCGGGAGCGCCGAGCCGGTGCCGGCGAGGACAGCGCGCCGGGTCATGCCGCGGCGTCGCTGCGGAAATTGGCAAGATCCTCGGTCACTTGGCGCGTAATGTCCTTTTCGACGAGTTCGGCGCACAGATGCACCGCGTTCGCGACGCCTTTCGCATCGGCGCTGCCGTGACTTTTGAGTACCACGCCGTTTAGGCCGAGGAACACCGCGCCATTGTGATTATTGGGGTCGAGATGGTGGCGCAGCAATTCGGTCGCCGGCCGCGAGATCAGAAACCCGATCTTCGACCGCACCGACGACGTAAAGGCGCGCCGTAGCAGATCGGTCACGAACCGCGCGGTTCCCTCGATCGTCTTGAGCGCGATATTGCCCGAGAAGCCGTCGTGGACGACGACATCGACATTGCCGCGCGACAGTTTGTCGCCCTCGATGAAGCCCGCAAATTCCATCGGCAGCCCGGTGGCATCACGCAAGATCGCGGCGGCATCGCGAATTTCGTCGGTGCCCTTGAGTTCTTCGGTGCCAATATTGAGCAGCGCAACGCGCGGGCGCTCCAGCCCCATCGCGGTGCGCGCATAGGCCGCGCCCATCACCGCGAACTGGACAAGATTGTTGGCGTCGCAGTCGGTGTTCGCGCCGAGATCGAGCATGACGACGTCATTGTCGCCGAGCGATGGCAGCAGCGCCGCGAGCGCCGGCCGGTCGATGCCGGGCATGGTACGCAGCGCCAGCTTCGACATCGCCATCAGCGCGCCGGTGTTTCCCGCCGAAACGGCGCCGCCGGCATCGCCGCGCTTCACCGCATCGATGGCGAGCCCCATTGAGCTGCCGCGGCCGCTCCGCAGCGCCTGGCTGGGCTTGTCCTCGCCGGACACGACCTTGTCGGTGTGGATGATGTCCGACGCGGCGCGCAGATTGGGATGATTGTCGAGCGCAGCCTTGATCTGCTGCTCGTCGCCGACGAGCAGGAACCGCAGGCCGTCGTGCCGGTGGCGCGCCATGGCCGCGCCGGCGAGCATCACGCGCACGCCGACGTCACCGCCCATCGCATCGATCGCGATTCGCGGTGTAAGGCTCATACCAACGCCCTCCGGCTAATGCTTAGGCGCCAGCCGAAACCACTTCGCGGCCGTTATAATGGCCGCAGGCGTTGCAAAGGTTGTGCGGGCGCTTCAGTTCGCCGCAGTTCGGGCATTCCTGATAGGCCTCGACCTTCAGGCTGTCGTGGCTGCGACGCATGCCGCGCTTCGAGGGCGAGGTTTTTCGCTTGGGGACGGCCATTTTAAATCCTGCATTCTCAAATGTTTATACGAATCGGCAAACCCGGTGTTGTCACCCCCCGATGCCGGGGAATGACTGGCCCGCCCGCCGCGCCGAAAACCATAACTGCTTTGGAATTGCAGTATAATCTTCCGCCGGAAGGTGCCTCAACGCCTGATGGTGTCGGGTGCCGGATCGGGCGCGGCTATAGCGTTTTTGCCCGCAAAGGCAACCCCCTCGCCGCGCGTCGGAGCACGGGCGGATGCCCGCTCCCCGTCGCGCCTTGCCGCGGAGGCGCGCCGGTGCCACATCTGCACCCGGCCGCGCCGGCACGAGCGCCGGTCCACGACAAGAGGGGGAATTTCATGCTCATGTTGCCGATCAGCCTGACCATCGCCGCGGGCGCCGCGCTGCTCAACCTCTGGCTCGCGACCCGCGTCGGGCGCGTGCGCGGACAGGAAAAAGTCTCGATCGGCGACGGCGGCAACGACCGGCTGATTCGCCGCATGCGCGCGCAGGCCAATTATGTGGAGAATACCCCGTTCGTCCTGATCCTGCTTGCGCTAGTCGAACTGGGGATCGGCTCGTCGATGTGGCTGTGGGCGGTGGGCGCGCTCTATCTCGTCGGGCGTATCCTGCACGCGATCGGCATGGACGGCATGATGTGGGGCCGCATGGTGGGCACGATCATCACCATGCTGACCCTGCTCGGCCTTGCGATCACCGCACTGCTCTCAGTCTATCTGACCCCGACGAAAATCGTCGGCACCGAAGTCACCGAAACCGTCGCCATCCAGCCGAAATGAAATAGCGCTGGCGCCGCGCGCGTAAGGGCGGCGCCTCAGCCACCCACCACGCCGTCGGCGACATAGGGGTTGGTGCGCCGTTCCTGCGCAAAGCTGCTGTGCGGACCATGGCCGGGCAGGAAGATGGTGTCATCGCCGAGCGGCCACAGCTTGCCGGTGATCGAATCGATCAGTTGCTGATGATTGCCGCGCGGAAAGTCGGTGCGGCCGATCGACCCCTGAAACAGCACGTCGCCGACGATCGCGAGCTTCGAGGGGCCGTGATAGAAGACGACGTGGCCGGGCGTGTGGCCGGGACAATGGATGACGTCGATGGTCAGATTGCCGACCGTCACCGTGTCGCCATCGGCCAGCCAGCGGTCGGGTTCGAATACCTCGCCCGTCATGCCGAAGCGCGCGCCATCCTCGCCCAGACGTTCGATCCAGAAACGATCGTCCTCGTGCGGCCCTTCGACCGGCACGCCCAACTCCCGGGCGAGCACGCCCGCCTGCCCGCAATGATCCATATGACCGTGGGTGACGAGAATCTTTTCGACCTCCACCCCCGTCTGCCGGATCGCCTCGCGCAGCTTGGGCAAGTCGCCGCCGGGATCGACGAGCGCCGCCTTGTTGGTTTCGGTACACCACAGGAGGGTGCAATTCTGCTGAAAGGCGGTGACCGGGACGATGGCGGCCTTGAGCGGCGGGTTGGGAGCGTTCATGCGCGCAGATGTGGGGAAACGGCGCGCAAATGGCAAGCGCGGGGCGGCTGCCCATGAACCGGGCCGCGAACGCATCCGCTGCTTCGGGGCTTGAAGGCGCCCGAACAGCCCCCATTTACCCGGTGCGGGCCGGGCCCCTCTGGCGATCCCATGATCGTGATGTCGGACCGCATCGAGCGTGCTCGGTGCGTGATCGGCCATGGCCTTCGCTCTCCGCGCACCCTCGATGGATCGAAATCTTTCCACGAGGTGACCATGACAACTGCCCACAATATGCCCTGCCCCATCTGCAAGGTTCCGCTCGCGATGAGCGACCGGCAAGGCGTTGAAATCGACTATTGCCCGCAATGCCGCGGGGTATGGCTCGATCGCGGCGAACTCGACAAGATCATCGAACGGAGCGCCGCCGAAGCCGCTCCGCGAGCGGCAGCGCCGCCGCCCGCTTACGGCCATGGCAACGACTATCGCCGCGGCTATCCCAAGCGGCGCAAGTCCTTCCTGGAAGAATTGTTCGACTGATTCCCGGCGACGGGCGCGCCATTCGGGTGGCGCGTCCGTAGTACTTTAAAACGGCAGCGAGCATCCGGCGACTGGCTTGCCGCCCTAGCGCAGCGTCATCGTGTCGCCTTCGACATTCACCGCAGCGAGCTTTGCAAGATAGCTTTGGCCGAGCAGCGACACCCCCATGTTGGCATCGACCACCGCCGCCTCGACATTGCGGATCGTGATTCCATCGACCTCGACACTGTCGAGAAGGACCGTCCGCATCGGCACCGTGCCGCCCGCGGTCTGGGCCGTGCCGCCGATCGGCAGACGGTCGACATCGATGCCGATCGCCTCGGCATCGTTCCGCGTCAGCGCGACGAGCGATGCGCCGCTGTCGACCAGCATGCGAACCTGCCTGCCTTGGACAAGGGTGTCGGCATAGAAATGCGAATCGGATGCCCGCCGGATCCGGACTTCGCTGGGCCGCGACGCGGCGTCGCTGGCAGTCACGGCGGCCTTATCGTGCGCGCCGGTCGTCCAGTTGCTCTCACCGGCATAAGGATCCGCAGGCGCTTTCGGCACATCGGCGACCTGCCGGCCGGCGATGCTCGCCATGCCGATCGATATGCCTGCGATCCCGGCTACCAGGGTAACGAAACGCCTCACCATGCCCGGCTTATTCGCAAATCGGAGTTGGAGAATGGTTAAATGGCGCCGCGATTCTATGGTTCGGCCAGGCCGCCAGCCGCCTGATCGATGAAGGCGCGCCATTGCGGCTCCCCGCCCCGGATGCTGTAGGCTATCCGCGCGCAGGCATAGGGGCGTCCCGGCCGGTTGTCGGCATCGAAGGCGGCGATTGGCCACAGGCGCTCGGCATCGGCGTGATCGGACCAGCAAACGATTGCCTCGGCCTCCTGCCCCGCATCGACCAGCGCCCGTTCGCCCGCATCGAGCGTGGCCGCGTCCCAACCCAAAATCACGCGCTGCAGCTTTGCCGGAGCGCGTAACGCTGATGCAAAGGGGCTTGTCTGTGCACCGAGCAGCCGTTCGACCCGCGCGCGGTCGGCGGTAGCCAGCCAGCGCCCGCCGAGCATCGGCACCCATTGCTGCGGATCGCGCGAGCGGAGTGCCGGAAACAACGCATCGGCCGCAGCGGCAAAGCGAGCCGTCCACGGCGAATCCGCGGCGAGCGGGCGAAGCTTCCATGCCGCCGGCGCGACATCGGCGCGCAGTTGCCGTTCCACCGGCCGGTCGCGAACCCTGTCCGCCATCACGATATCGAGCGTCGGCGCCGCATCGGCCGCGCATTGCACGCCCGTGCAGCGCGCCGTCAGCGCGGTCAGGTGCAGCCATTGCGGCATCGGCGCACGCGGCGCACCGGAATTTCCCGCATCGACAAATTCGCGCGAGGCCGGGTCGAAGACCATCCGCGCGGGCCCGCCGCGCATCGGCCGGCCCGGCACGTCGCCGCGATAGGCAATCGACACCCCGGCATAGATGGCGTCCACATCGGCGTAGAGGCGGCCGTTCCACGCGATGGCTTCCAGCCGCACGCAAAGCCCCGGCTCCGCCGCAGCGGCTTCGGCCAGCGTCATCGTGCGCGCATTATCTTCCGAGCAGGAGGCGGGACCGGCGGCAGCCAGCGCGGCGGGAGCAAGCAGGGCAAGCGGCGCAATCATCCGTCTCCCCTACTCCACCCGCGCTGCACCGATCATGAACCGGGCGAAAGAAGGGCGCTGTGCATCCACCCGGGCGCCTTCGCCGGATCGATGCCCTCGACGCGCCGATGCTCCACCGACCAGCCGAGTTCGGGATAGGCAATGACCTGACGCTTTTCGTCGGCTTCGGCGATCGGCACGACGACGAGTCGGCGATTGACCTTCTGCCGCCAGTTCATCCGCGCGGTATTTTCCTGTCCGATGTAGCAGCCCTTGGAAAAGCTGACGCCATTCAATTCGGCGGCATTGCATTCGAGCCACAGCGTCGTGCCGTCGCCGAGTTCGGCGCGCCCTTCTGTGACGCCGAGCGCCAGGCGGTGCGCGCGCCATGCCGCCTCGACGCCCGCCGCGCCGTCTTCGTCGGCGGGAGCAAGCCAGCGTTGCCCGAGTTCGGCAAGCCGCGGGTCGACGACGCCAAGATCGCCCTCGGGCGCCCAATGAACCCGCAAAACCTCCTCGGGCTCGATCGTAATCGCGCGGCGCAGGCGATAGAGCGTCAGGCGCCGGGTCAGATCGTCCGCTGCGGCCGCCTCGCAATCGATCAGCACATCCGCCTCGTCGGCCCAGATCAGAAAATCGAACAGCGCCTTGCCCTGTGCGGTCAGCAGCGCCGCCCAGACCGGCAGATTGCCCGACACGTCATTGGTGACAAGGCCTTGCAGAAAGCCGCGGACATCGTCGCCCGACAATCGGATCAGCGCGCGGTCGTTGAGGGTGGTATTGGCCATGCCGATAATTTAGGGGCGGGGCAGCCAAAGCCAAGTCACGATTTGCCCGAGAGCCCGCCATGACCGATCGCCTGACCATCCGCCGCCCCGATGACTGGCACGTCCATCTGCGCGATGGCGCGATGCTGGCGCATGTCGCGCCCTATACCGCGCGCCAGTTCGCGCGGGCGATCGTCATGCCCAATCTGTCGCCGCCGGTGACGACGGTGGACGCCGGCCGCGCCTATCGCGAACGGATTGTCGCGGCGGTCCCCGCGGCCCTCGATTTCACCCCGCTGATCGTCGCCTATCTGACCGACGGCACCGATGCAGAGGAAATGGCGCGCGGCCATGCCGAGGGCGTGTTCACCGCCGCCAAGCTCTACCCCGCGCATGCAACGACGGGCAGCGCGCACGGCGTGACCGATGTCGCGAACATCATGGGCGTGCTCGAACGCATGGCCGATATCGGCATGCCGCTCCTGATCCACGGCGAAGTCACCGACCACGACGTCGACATCTTCGACCGCGAGGCCGTGTTCATCGATCGCACGCTCGCGCCGCTCGTCGCGCGGCTGCCCGAGCTCAAGATCGTGTTCGAACATATCACGACCGCGGAGGCAGCGCAGTTCGTCGCCGATGCGCCCGCCAATGTCGCCGCGACAATCACGCCGCAGCATCTTCACATCAACCGCAACGCGATGCTGGTCGGCGGCATCCGCCCGCACGCCTATTGCCTGCCCGTCGCCAAGCGCGAGCATCACCGGCTCGCGGTGCGCGCCGCCGCGACCTCGGGCTCACCCAAATTCTTCCTCGGCACCGACAGTGCGCCCCACGCGGTGCATACCAAGGAAGCGCCGTGCGGCTGTGCCGGCATTTTCAACGCCCCCTTCGCGCTCGAAAGCTATATTGCCGCATTCGACGAAGACGGCGCGCTTGACCGGTTCGAGGGTTTCGCGAGCGAACATGGCCCGCGCTTCTATGGCCTGCCGCTCAATCAGGGCACGATCACGCTCGAACGCGGCGCCACCGTGGTTCCCGACCGGATCGGCGATGTGGTGCCCTTCCATGCCGGCGAAACGCTCGGCTGGAGGGTCGTCTAAGCCCACGGCAATCTCATAGACCCTAGGCGATCTCGACCATCCGGTCGGCGCGCATCTTGCGCCACATGTCGAAACTGAACACCGCAATGCTGATCCAGATCAGCAGGAAGCACGCCAGTTGCACGGGCTTCAGCGGTTCGGCGAAGACGAAAAGGCTCAGCAGGAATTGCAGTGTCGGCGCCAGATACTGGACGAAGCCGAGCGCTGCATAGCTCATCCGCCGCGCGGCGGTGGCGAAGAGGAGCAGCGGCACCGCGGTGACGATGCCCCCCGCCATCAGCAGCAGGCTGATTTTCGGGTCCGATCCGAAACCGCGCCCGTCGCCGATCCACAGATACCAGGCCGACGCCGCGAGCGCCAAGGGCATGAGCAGCGTCGTTTCGATCGCGAGACCGGGCAATGAACCTACGGGCACCACTTTGCGCAGCAGCCCATAGAAGCCGAAACTGAAGGCGAGCGTCAGGCTGATCCACAGCGTGTCGAGCGCACCGCCGAGCAGGATCGCCACCCCAACGGCGGCGATCGCGACCGCCACCATCTGCAATCGCGACAGACGCTCGCCGAGGAAGACCATTCCCAGCATCACATTGACGAGCGGGTTGAGATAATAGCCGAGGCTGGCGGCAAGGACATGATCTGTGAAGATCGAATAGATATAGACGAGCCAGTTCACCGCGATCAGCAGCGCGCTCGCCAACAGCATCCGCAGCACCCGCCAGTCGCGCAAGGCGACAAGATAGTCGGCGATCTGCCGCCGGAATGCCATGATGACGAAACAGAGCGGCAGCGACCAGACGATGCGCTGCGCCAGCACCTCGACCGGCGGCACGCTCGCAAGCAGCTTGAAGAACAGCGGGACGAAACCCCAGATGCCATAGGCGGCAAGCGCGAAGGGCAAGCCGTTCTGCTGGCTCTCCGACGGAGCGGCGGGCGCGGGCATTCTATGCGCGTTTAGAGCAGACCGCCGCCGAGCATCAGCCGGACGACGCCGACGACGATCACGACGATGTTCAGATTGCGCCCGCTCGTGCGGCTCGACATCGCGCCGAGCGCGAGCCCGACCACGGCGATCGGGATGATGCCCCAGTTCGCCCAGCCCAGAAACGGAATGAACGCCGGGATCGCGAGAATCAGCGCGACCAGACCAATGAAAATCGAAGCAATGTTCAGCATTTCCAATGTTTCGCACGCCGCCGGACGGCGGGCAAGTGCCTTTCGGTTCGTCGACGACAACACTCAATTCGTCTTGTTGCCCAAGGTTCATGCAACGCTGTGCGGACCCTTCTCGTTGTTTCGGGTGAAGCGCTCGTTCCCGAACGGTCGAGACGCGAACCAGGAAAGGACAGGATATGGCTATTCTTACCAAAGGCATGATGGGCGCGATTGCCGCCGCCAGTGTCGTCGCGACCGCCCCCGCCTATGCCGGCATGGCAACCGCCGTCCCGGCGCAGGGCTATCACAAGAGCGAAGCTACCGCCGACTTTTACAAGCGCAAGCATCACGACCGCCGCTATTACGCGAGCCGCGACCAGCGCGTCGGCGCCAACACGCGGATCTGGCGCGGTAACGACGGCCGATATTACTGCAAGAAGGATAATGGCACCACCGGCCTGCTGATCGGTGCTGCGGTCGGCGGCCTTGCCGGTCACGAAATCGCCGGCAGAGGCGACAAGCTGCTCGGCGTGGTCCTCGGCGCAGGCGCCGGTGCGCTCCTCGGCCGCGAGATCGACCGCGATAAATATCGCTGCCGCTAATTGACAGAAACCGTCCGGGTGCGGGTCCGAGACCCCTCCATCCGCACTCTGTGATGGCGAGGGCGTCGGTTCCGGCCGGCGCCCTCAAGGCCGATCGCGCGCCCGCGGCGCGCGTTTCGGCTTGCCCGCCAGCCTGGTTTCTCCCAGAAGCGTCGGTCACTGCTGCGGGAGAATATCGATGCTTAACGGCCCCCTGCTCGTCACCGAGCGGCTGATCCTCCGCCCGCCCGCGGCCGAGGATTTCGACGCCTTCGCCGAAATGTGCGCCGAAGAGGAGACAATGACCTTCATCGGTGGCAGCTGCGCCCGGTCGCAGGCGTGGCGCCAATGGTGCACGCTCGCGGGGGCATGGCATATCCGCGGCTTTTCGATGTTTTCGGTGCTCGAACGCGCAAGCGGCGAATGGGTCGGGCGGCTCGGCCCGTGGGAGCCCGACGGCTGGCCCGCGCCGGAGATTGCCTACGGCGTGCGCGCCAAGTTCGCCGGGAAAGGCTATGCGTTCGAGGGGGCGGTCGCGGCCTGCGACTTCGCGGTCGAATTCCTCAAATGGCCCGAGCTGATGCACAGCATCGCTCCCGACAATGTCCGCTCGCAAGCGCTGGCCAAGAGGCTGGGCGCGACCAACAGCGGCCCGACGCACCTCCCCGCCCCGTTCGAACAGACCCGCGTCGATGCCTGGACGCAAAGCGCCGAGGCATGGCGGATCAAACGCAAGGAGTTCCAGCCATGAGCGATCGTCACATCGACCCCGAACGCGCGCAGTTCGACGCGTTCAAGGCGTTACCGCGCGATACGCCGATCCATATGCTCAACCTAGTCCGCTTCAAGGACAAGGCGACCTATCCCGACGATCACCATCTCGCCGGCAAGGCGCTGACCGGCGCGGAAGCCTATGCCAATTATGGCAAGGACAGCAGCGCCGTCTTTTCGCGCGTCGGCGGCAGCGTGGTATGGAGCGGCACGATGGAGGCGATGGTGATCGGCCCGGCAGATGAACATTGGGATGCGATGTTCATCGCCCGCTATCCGAACAGCGGCGCCTTCATGGAAATGGTCACCGATCCGGTCTATCGTCAGGCGGTTGTCCACCGTCAGGCGGGGGTCGAAACCTCCCGCCTGATCCGCTGCGCGAGCAATCCGTCTCGGTCCGAGACAGTTTTCGGCTAACAAAGTCTTACCAATTAACGCTTTTTGCTCACATCTTCTTAACCAGCTTCCGGCAAGTCCGGGTGAGAGATTAAGGGAGTGTTAGCGATGATCGTCCGGGGAAAATGGCTGATTGCCGGCTTGTTGATGGCCGCGGCCCCGCTCGCGGGGTGCCGCGACAATCCGCAGGCAAAGGCCGACCTCAAACCGCTCGACGACGGGCTGACCAATGAAGACCCCGCGCTGAAGGGCGCGCTCGAAGACAAGATCATGGTCGATCCCAAGCTGGCCGGGCAGGCGAACCGCAACGCGGCGACCCCGGGCAACCGGCCCGTTGACGGCGGGGTTCCGGGCGTAGCGAGCGGCAAGGCGGCCGCGGCGGCCGAAGCGGCGGCGGCGCAGGCCGCGGGCAAGCTGCTCGCCGCGCCCAAGGCGCTGCCGTTCGAGGAAGGTTGCAACGGCGATTGCGCCGCCAAGCGCCCGGTCACCATCGGCGCGCTGGCGCGCGACCAGCAAAAGGGCAGCTGCGACGCCAAGCTGACCTACGGCAACCAGTGGGCCGACCGTCTGCCGCCCGCGTTCAAGCTCTATCCGCGCGCGACGCTGCGAGAGGCGGCAGGGGTGGCCGGCGGAAAGTGCAACATCCGCGTCGTCAATTTCCAGACCGCCGCCTCGATCCAGGGCGTTCTCGACTATTATCACACGATGGCGGTGCGTGCGGGTTATACGAGCGACCACCGCGTGCGCGGCAACGAACATATTCTGGGCGGAACGAAGGGCGATCTTGCCTATGTCCTGTTCATCCGCACCGATGGCGGGATGACCGACGTCGATCTGGTCGCGTCCGGCGGCAAATAACGCCGCATTCGCAGGCCAACAAAAAACCCCCGGGAGCGATCCCGGGGGTTTTTGTTGGCCGATGGCCGGGGCGGTCGATCAGACCTTGTCGCCAAGCGCGCCCTGCACCTTGCCTTTCAGATTCTGGGCTTCGCCCTTGCGTTCCTGAAGTTCGCCTTCGGCGCGCAGGCGTTCATTGTCGGTCGCCTTGCCGATCGCCTGTTTGGTGTTGCCGATCGCTTCGTTGGTCAGGCCTTTCGCCTTTTCCGTCAGTTCACCCATGGGGAGTCTCCTTTGCTGCAAGAGGCGATCGCGCCTCTTGTCAAATCAACGGCTTGCCCCGTTGCATTGTTCCCTCGCCGCGGGATGAAACGAGACGAAGCGTCGACCGAACGGCTTATGCAGCGCGCGCGCTCGGTTGCTGCATCAGCAGCGCGCGCAGGCTCCTCCGAACCGGCGGCAGCGCACCGAGCCGCAGCGCCGCGTGGCGGAGCGCCATCGCCGGATGGCGGTCATCGGTGAAGAGGCCGACGATCGCACGCGTCGCCTGAAACAGCGGCCAGGTCTCGGCGCGATGCGCGGCGGCATAGCGCGCAAGGTGGCGCGGATCGCCGACATCCTCCGCCGACGCCAACAGCTTCGCGAGCCGGACCGCGCCCGCCAGCCCGAAGTTGAAGCCATGGGCGGTCACCGGATGCATGCCGACCGCCGCATCGCCGATCAGCACCGCACGCGGCGCCGCAAAGCGATGCGCAAATGTCGTCGTCAGCGGATAGGCGTGAAAATCGCTCGCCAACCTGACCGCGCCCCATCTGTCGCGCGTCATCGCCGCGATCCGGCGCGCCTTGGCCTCGCCGGATTCGGCCATGAAGGCGTCTACGGCTTCGGGCGTCAGGGTGATGACTGCCGACGAAAGCCCCTCCCCCAGCGGCAGCATCGCCAGTGTGTGGTGCCGGGCGAACCATTCGGTCGCGATCCCCGCCTTGCAGGGCGCGTGACCTACCCGGCCGACGAGCATCGTCTTGCCGACCGGCCTGACGTCGGCACCGATGCCGAGTTGGTCGCGTATCGCCGAAAAACGCGAGTCTGCCGCAACCAGGAGATCAGCCTCGATCGCAGCGCCATCAGCAAGCACCACGGTCACGCCGTCGCGGCCGGCGTGCACCCGTGCGACCGCGCGCCCGGCCATCAGGCTTATGTTGCCCTGTCCAGCAATGCTTTCGAACAGCGCCCGGCGCAGATGATGGTTCGACACAAGATGGCCGAGCGGCCGCGCGTCGCCGGCCCCCGGATCGATCCGCATCGCAAACCGCGCCCGGCCGCTCAGCACCTCGGCGCGGTCAAGGCGGTGAATGTCCGCCGCCGGAATCCGCGACCAAGCATCCAGGTCGCGCAGCGCGCGCTCGGACCGGTGCGTCAGCGCAATCTCGCGCCCGTCGAAGCGCGGCTCGGCCAGTGCGGCAAGCGGCGCGCGCTCGATCAGCGTGATCTCGACTGGCGTATCCGCCAGCGCGCGCGCAAAGCTCAGCCCCGCCGGTCCCGCCCCGACGATGACGATCCGGCGCCGCGTGCCACCCATGCCCATGCCTCCTTGTCAGAGACACCGGCATGGCAGCGCCGCGCGGGCGGCGCATTGCGCTGGATCAATATCAGATGAGCCCGGCGAGCGGGCTCGACGGATCGGCGTAGCGACGCTGGCCCATACGACCGGCGAGATAGGCATCGCGCCCCGCCTCGACCGCGAGCTTCATGGCGCGCGCCATGCGGATGGGGTCTTTGGCTTCGGCAATCGCAGTGTTCATCAGCACGCCGTCGCAGCCGAGTTCCATCGCCACCGCCGCATCGCTCGCCGTCCCGACGCCCGCATCGACCAGCACCGGCACCGACGCGCCCTCGACGATCAGGCGGATCGTCACCCGGTTCTGGATGCCCAGCCCCGACCCGATCGGCGCGCCGAGCGGCATGATCGCAACCGCGCCCGCATCTTCCAGCTGCTTGGCGGCGATCGGATCATCGACGCAATAGACCATCGGCAGAAAGCCTTCCTTGGCCAGCACCTCGGTCGCCTCCAGCGTTTCGCGCATATTGGGATAGAGCGTCTTTGCTTCGCCCAGCACCTCCAGCTTCACCAGATCCCAGCCGCCCGCCTCGCGCGCCAGCCGCAAGGTGCGGATCGCGTCGTCGGCATTGAAACAGCCGGCGGTGTTGGGAAGATAGGTGATCTTCTTCGGGTCGATATAATCGGTCAGCATCGGCGCGGTCGGGTCCGACACATTGACGCGCCGCACCGCAACGGTGACGATTTCCGCACCCGACGCGGCGACCGCCGCTGCATTCTGTTCAAAATCCTTATACTTGCCGGTGCCCACGATCAGGCGCGAGTTAAAGGTCCGTCCGGCAACGCTCCACTGGTCGGTCAACAACCGCCTCCTACAAAATGAACGATTTCCAGCGCATCGCCCTCGGCAAGCGCGACGTCGGCGAGCGTCGAGCGCGGTACGATCTCGCGATTGCGCTCGACCGCGACCTTCTTGACGTCGAGGCCCAGCGACGCGACCAGATCGGCAATGCTGCCTGCGCGCACCTGCCGCGCATCGCCGTTGAGAATGATGGAAATCACGAGTCCCGCCTGCTTTGCCTTTTGACGTGCAGCCCATATAGGGGGAGCGACCCGCGTCGCAACCGAAAGACCGTGCCCTTGTCCAACGAGTGTTCCGAAACGCCCGCCGTCTTTGTCCTTTCGGGCCCCAATCTCAACCTGCTGGGTACGCGCGAACCCGAAATCTATGGGCACGACACGCTGAAGGATATCCACGGGCGGCTCGCCGAGCGTGCCGCGGCACTGGGTCTGCGCGTCGATTGCCGCCAGTCGAACCACGAAGGCACGCTGATCGACTGGCTGCACGAAGCGCATTTCGCCGGCGCCAAGGCGGTGCTGCTCAATGCCGGGGGCTATACGCACACATCGGTCGCGCTGCACGACGCGATCAAGTCGATCCGCGTTCCGGTGATCGAGGTCCATCTGTCGGACCCGATGAAGCGCGAATCCTTTCGCCATCTCAGCTATATCGGCATGGCGGCGGCCGCGCATTTTGCAGGCCACGGCGCAGACAGCTATATGCTGGCGCTGGACGCCGCCGCGCGCTTCTGACAAGAGGCGCGATCAGAAACGGGGTCAAGGCACGCGATCAACAGTGCCGCAACAACAGGAAATATCTCATGGGTGACCATAAAGAGCACGGCATCAACATCGATCCGGCCTTCGTCCGTGCGCTCGCGGAACTGCTCGACGACACGCAGCTTTCCGAAATCGAGGTCGAGGACGGTGAACGCAAGGTGCGCGTTGCGCGCACGCTGACCGCCGCCGCGGCGCCGGTCGCTTTCGCGCCGGCCCCAGTTGCCGCGCCCGTCGCTGCCGCACCCGCGGCCGCCGCGCCGGCCGCCGTAGCTGCCCCCGCCGCCGACAGCTTCGCCGACGCCGTGAAGTCCCCGATGGTCGGCACCGTCTATCTTGCTGCCGAACCGGGTGCGCCCAATTTCGCGAGCGTGGGTTCGGCGGTGAAGGAAGGCGATACCATCCTGATTATCGAGGCGATGAAGGTGATGAACCCGATCACCGCGCCCACCTCGGGCACGCTCAAGGCCGTGCATGTCGAGAACAGCCAGCCGGTCGAATATGACCAGCCGCTGTTCACCATCGGCTGAGGGACAGCCAATGGCCATCGAGAAACTGCTGATCGCCAACCGCGGCGAGATCGCGCTGCGTATTCACCGCGCCTGCCACGAAATGGGCATCAAGACGGTGGCGGTCCATTCGACCGCCGACGCCGATGCGATGCATGTCCGCCTGGCCGACGAGGCCGTGTGCATCGGCCCGCCGGCGGCAAAGGACAGCTATCTCAACATCCCGGCGATCATTTCGGCCGCCGAAGTGACGGGCGCCGACGCCATCCATCCCGGCTATGGCTTTCTGTCCGAAAATGCGCGCTTTGCCGAGATTATCGAAGCGCATGACATGATCTTCGTCGGGCCGAAGCCCGAACATATCCGCACGATGGGCGACAAGGTCGAGGCGAAGCGCACCGCGGTCGCGCTCGGTCTGCCGGTGGTGCCGGGTTCGCCCGGCGCCGTCACCTATGGCGACGAAACGAAACGGATGGCCGAGGAAATCGGCTATCCGGTGCTGATCAAGGCCGCGTCGGGCGGCGGCGGCCGCGGGATGAAGGTCGTCCCCGATCCCTCCGGCCTCGAAAGCCTGATGGGTCAGGCGTCGAGCGAGGCTGCGGCGGCGTTCGGCGATCCGACCGTCTATATGGAAAAATATCTCGGCAACCCGCGCCACATCGAATTCCAGATCTTCGGCGACGGCAAGGGCAACGCCATCCATCTCGGCGAACGCGACTGTTCGCTGCAGCGCCGCCACCAGAAGGTGCTCGAAGAAGCCCCCTCGCCCGTCATTTCGGCCGAAGAGCGCGCCCGCATGGGCGGCATTTGCGCCGATGCGATGGCAAAGATGGGCTATCGCGGCGCGGGGACGATCGAGTTTCTGTGGGAAAATGGCGAATTCTATTTCATCGAAATGAATACGCGCATCCAAGTCGAACATCCGGTGACCGAGATGATCACCGGCTTCGACCTCGTCCGCGAACAGATCCGCATTGCCGACGGCATGGGCCTTTCGGTGCAGCAGAACGAGCTGGAATTCCGCGGCCATGCCATCGAATGCCGGATCAACGCCGAAGATCCGCGCAACTTCCTCCCCTCGCCGGGCAAGGTGACCAATTATCATGCCGCCGGCGGCATGCATGTGCGCGTCGATAGCGGGCTTTATGCGGGCTATTCGATCCCGCCCTATTACGACAGCATGATCGGCAAGCTGATCGTCTATGGCCGCACGCGCGAAAGCTGCATGATGCGGATGCGCCGCGCGCTCGAGGAAATGGTTATCGGCGGGGTGAAGACGAATATTCCGCTGCATCAGGCGCTGCTCGCCGATCCCGACGTCATTCACGGCGATTATACGATCAAGTGGCTGGAGGAATGGCTGGCGAAGCAGGACGCCGACAACAAGGCCTGACGCTGCGCCCATTGAGGCCGGGTTCGCGCGCGGACACGACGGATTGTGTCCCAGCTCACTTTCGCACGGGGGGATTATTGGCTATGGGCCTTAACCATGGCCAGAAATCTCCCCCTTTACGCGCGCCCGGCCGCGGCGCTGATCCTCCCGCTGACCCTGCTTGCGGCGCCCGTCGCCGCGCAGACGAGCGTCAAGGAGGACTCGGTCGTTCTGCAACCCGACAAGGTGACCGATGACGCGCCCGAGATCGAAACGGTCGCCGAGGCCAATCTGCCGAGCTGGAGCGTCGACAATGCCAAGGCGCTGCTCGCCTTCATCCAGTCGGCGGGCGATGAAGGCCTGTTCCCGAAGGATTACAATCCCGACGCGCTGAAGGCCGCGATCGATGGCGGCAATCAGATCACGCTCGACAAGGTCGCGACCGACAGCTTCCTGCTGCTCGCCACGCACATGCGCGACGGCCGCACGCCCAATGCTGCGCGCAAACAATGGTTCATGACCGATGGCGACGCGCAGACCGAACCGCTGATCCCGCTGCTCGACAGCGCGCTCACCACGAACGACGTCGCGCAGGCGCTGGTCAGCCTCGACCCCGTTCATCCCGATTTCGCGGTGCTGAAAGCCGCGCTCAAGACCGCAAAGACGCCCGCCGACGCCAACGCGATCCGTGTCAACATGGAACGCTGGCGCTGGATGCCGCGCGATCTTGGCGAAGGCTATGTCGTCAGCAATGTGCCCGAATATCTGACCCGCGTCGTTCATGACGGCGTCGTCATCGCGACGCACAAGGCGGTCGTCGGCAAGCCGTCGACCCCGACGCCGCAGCTCAACCCGATGGCGACGGGGATCATCGTCAACCCGACCTGGACGCTGCCCAAGAGCATCATCGCCGAAGGCATCGGATCGACGATCGCGACCAATCCGGCGCGCGCCCGCGCGCAGGGCTATACCTGGACGGGCAGCGGCAAGTCGCTGTCGGTGGTGCAGCAGCCGGGTGCCAACAATGCGCTGGGCGTCATGAAGCTCGAAATGCTGAACCCGCACGCCATCTATCTGCACGACACCCCGTCGAAGGGCGCGTTTGCCGCCGATTCGCGCGCCTTCAGCCACGGCTGCATCCGCACCGAAAAGGCGCTGCATTTCTCCGGCCTGATGGCGGTGATGTTCGCCGGCCGCACGCCCGAGGAATTCGGCGATGTCGTCGCCAGCGGCAAGACGACGCGCTTCGGCTTCGAAAAGCCCTTCCCTGTCTATGTCGCGTATTGGACCGTCGTCCCCGACGGCAAGGGCGGCATCAAGAAGCTGAACGATCTTTACGGCCGCGACGCGCCGGTGGTGACGAGCTTCGCCAAGCCCGGCCGCGCCGCCGCGGTGGTGATTTCGCCGACGCCGCCCGCGGTCGTCCCGACGACGCAGACGGTGCAGGCGCCGAAACCCGAAAAGGGCGCGATCTACTGATGAAGCGGCGACCGGGCGGCGATGCCCCCGGCCCCGTGCTTCCTCGCCGAATCCGATAACTTTGCTTTGACATCCCCGTCATTGCGAGCGCAGCGAAGCAATCCAGAGCGGTTTACGCGCACTCTGGATTGCTTCGCTGCGCTCGCAATGACGAATCCCAGGCTTGAAACCCGAGAATCTTCAATCGGCCTTGGTCGGCATCGATCCCTGCGTGGCGCCGGTGCGGATGATATTGTCGGCGACCGGCGGCAACTCGAAGGGCGGTGGCGAAGCGGGCGCTACACTGAGCTTGTCGGCATAGAGCAGCCGGCCCGGCCCGAGCTTGTACAGAATTTGCGGCAGCAACTCCTCGCCGAACACGAAACAGCCCTCGCTGCGCCCCAGCTTGCCTTGCGTCGCGATCAGCGACGGTTCGGCGTACCAGGCGCCATGCACGACGATCGCGCGCATGTCGGCATTGCTGTTGTCGGCCTCCAGCCCCGCGAGCCGCATCGACGATCCGTTCGATCCCCAATAATAATCGCTCGTGCGATAGGCGCCGCGCGACGAGGCGAGCGAGCCGGGGACGTTCGAAAAGGTCTTGAGCCAGCCGTCATGCTGCGGGTCCGATCCGCGGCCATGGGTGACGGGATACATGTCCACCTTGCCGGCGATCAGATCGACGAGCGCGAAGCGCGGGCGATAGGAGGGCAGCCCGAAATCGACGATGCCCACGCGGTCGGCCTGCGCGATCCGGTTGCCCTGCCGCGCCAGCTGTTGCCGCGCGACGGCCAGATAGTCGACCGGCGGCGGTGTCGCTGCCTGCCCATGCCCGGTGATCCAGTCCGGAAGTGGGGCTGCGCGCGCCGATGTCGCGGCCAGCGCCCCCGCGCCCGCCATCGCCGCCAGCATAGCCCTGCGATCGATCAATTCTTTCACGTGCAACCCAGCCCTCATTGCCGCCTTTGGCGGTCCCTCGGCCGTCTATAAGCCGTGGTTTGCGCGCCAAAGGCAAGGAGTCCAAGCCTCTTCATGCGGGCAAATGTGCCATATATGCCATGAATAGTGCGTTTACGTTCCATTACGCTCCCGTTAGGAACTGCGTCATGAAGGCAACCATCTGGCATAACCCCGCCTGCGGCACTTCGCGCAAGACGCTGGCGATTCTCGAGGAAACCCCCGGCGTCGATGTCGAGGTGATTCAATATCTGAAAATGCCCTACAGCGCCGACAAGCTACGCCAGCTGTTTCGAGACGCAGGTCTGAGCGCGCGGGACGCGCTGCGCCTGCGCGGCACCGATGCCGAGGAACGCGGCCTGCCCGACGCCGACGAAGAAGCGATTATCGCCGCGATGGTCGCCAATCCCGCCTATGTGAACCGCCCCTTCGTCGAAACCGACAAGGGCGTCCGCTTCTGCCGCCCGCAGGATGTCGTGCGCGAGATTCTCTAGCAGTGCGGGCCGATCGGCGGTCCGCCGTCAGATCAGAAACATCATCGCCGCGGTAAAGAAGATCGCGAAGCTCTCCGCGAACAGGCGAAAATCGCTGTCGCGCGACCAGAGCGCGGGATGCTCGCGCTGCGCCGCAAGCGCGCCGCGCAATTCGCCCTGCCAATCCTCCGGCGCGCTCAGCCGCGCAAGGACCAGTTGCCGGGCGCCATAAGCGCGGATGCGCTCGCGGATGTCGATATGCTCGTCCGAATCCATGCCCGGCAGGCTAGGCGCCCGTTAACGAGTCGATAAGGTTAAAAGAGTGTTAACATCGCCGCCGTCCCGCGACGGGACGGCTTGGCCGGCAGGGGTTAACCGCCCGGCATCGGCCGCACGCGCACCGCGCGCGCATCGGCGATGCCGCGCTGAAAGGGTTTGCACGCCTGCGGGCGCATCCGCGGCCCCAGGCACAGCCGTACCTCGGTAAGCCAGTCGCCGCGGTCGGTCGCGACCGCGATCATTCGCTCGTCGATGCCGCGATTGACCTTCGCAAAGGCGCGCCGCACGTCGCCCGCGGTGCGGACATGCCCCGACAGCGCTTTCATGTCGGGAAAGCGCACGGCGCGGAACAGGATTTCGGCGGCGCGAAAATAGGCGGCGGGGTTGGAACTCATGCAGGTGCCGTGCTTCGCCCATTCATGCTGCAAAAGCTGCGCCGAAGGGGTCATGCACATATGGCGGCGCAGCACTGGCGCGGGGACGATCTTCGCGGGACGGCACCATTGGGGATAGGCCGGTTTATCGGTCTCGGGCCACAGACCGTGGAGCACCCAGCCGAAGCGCCCGCTTTCGCCCGAACATTGGAACCGGTCGCGCGCATCCTTGGGATTGCGCGCACCTGCGCAATGCTGCGGCGACCAACTCATGCTCAAGAGATAGCCGGTCGTCGGCGGCTTGCGGACGGGCTCGCCGCGCGCGGGCCGCTCGAGGCGCGGCACCGGCGTCCGGTCGGGCGCCACACAGGCCAGCGATTGCGCCTGCACCGCCGCGGTGGGTGAGAGCAGCAGAGTCAGCGCCAGAAGCGCGCGTCGCCCCCGCGCAGGCGGGGGCCGCTGGAGGCCGCGCGCAATGTCGATAGCGGCCCCCGCCTGCGCGGGGGCGACGATTGTATCAGACCAGCGCAAAATCGAGCCCGATGTCGGCCGCCGGCGCCGACTGGGTCAGGCGCCCGACCGAAACAAAGGTGACGCCGGTCGCGGCGATGGCGCCGATCGTGTCGAGCCGCACCCCGCCCGACGCCTCGGTCGGAACGCGCCCGGCGACGATCCCCACAGCTTCGCGCAATTGGTCGGGGGTCATATTGTCGAGCAGCAGATGCGTCGCGCCCGATGCCAGCGCGGCCTCGACTTGGTCGATACGGTCGACCTCGACGATGATATCGGCGATTCCCGCCGCCACCGCGCGGCGCACCGCCTCTTCGACCGATCCCGCGACCGCGACATGATTGTCCTTGATCATCGCCGCGTCCCACAGGCCCATGCGGTGATTGGTCGCGCCGCCCATGCGGGTTGCATATTTCTCCAGCACGCGCAGACCGGGGATCGTCTTGCGCGTATCGAGCAGCGTCGCGCCGGTGCCGGCGATCGCATCGACATAGCTTCGCGTCATCGTCGCAATGCCTGACAGATGCTGGACGGTGTTGAGCGCCGACCGCTCGGCGGTCAGCATCGCCCGCGCATTGCCCGAAAGGCGCATCAGGTCGGTGCCGGCGGGAACGCATGTGCCCTCCTCGACCAGAATCTCGATGACCATATCGGGTGCCAGCGCGCGAAAGAATCGCTCGGCGATCGGCAGCCCCGCAACGCTAATCGCATCGCGGCTGTCCATCACCCCCGTGAAAACGGCGTCGGCGGGAATGACGGCCATCGACGTGATGTCGCCGCCGCTCCCCAGATCCTCGGCAAGCGTCGCACCGACGAAGGCGTCGAGGTCGAATTCGGGCAGGGAAAATCCGGTCATGCCCCGGCGATAAAGCGTGGCGGGCGCAAATCAACTTGACGTTTACGTCAACTGGCGCTGACATGGCTGTGAACGAAACGGGACGCCCCCTCTTCCGTTCGTGCTGAGCTTGTCGAAGCACCGTCCTTCCTTCGACGCCCGAAGAGGAGAGCGGCCCATCGACAAGCTCAGGGCAAACGGTCTGAGAGGTGAACAACATAATCGGAGAGACACCATGCAATCGCCCATCTGCGCCATGCTCGGCATCGAATTTCCGCTGCTCGCCTTTTCGCACTGCCGGGACGTCGTCGTCGCGGTGTCGAAAGCCGGCGGCATGGGCGTGTTCGGCGCCGCCTCATTGCCGCCCGAGCGACTTGAGAAAGAGCTTGCGTGGATCGACGCGCACATCGGCGGCAAGCCCTATGGCGTCGACCTGATCGTCCCCAACAGCTTCGCCGGCAAGGGCGAGGCACCGGCGGCGGGCGCGGCGCGCGTGCCCGAGACGCATCTCGGCTTCGCGGCCGATGTGCTCGACAAATTCGGCGTCGATGCGGCCGGCCTCGACGGTGCGACCGAAGCGCGGCAGAGCTTCGGCGACAATATGCATGAAGAAGGCGCGGCAAAGCTGCTCGAGGTCGCGTTCCGCCATCCGATTCGCCTGATCGCCAACGCGCTCGGCGTGCCGCCGCAACTGATGCTCGAACTCGGCAAGCGGCATGGCGTGCCGGTCGCCGCGCTCGTCGGCACCCGCGATCATGCGCTGGCGCAGGTCCGCGCCGGGGTCGATATCCTTGTCGTTGCGGGCGGCGAAGCGGGCGGCCATTGCGGTGAGGTCGCAACGATGGTGCTGGTGCCGGAGGTGGCTGCGGCGCTCGATGCCGTCGGCGCGACGACGCCGATTCTCGCTGCGGGGGGCATCGTCACCGGGCGTCAGATGGCCGCGGCGATGGCGATGGGCGCGCATGGCGCCTGGTGCGGATCGGTGTGGCTGACCACGTCGGAGGCCGAGACCAATCCGGTGGTGAAGGAAAAAATGCTCGCCGCCTCGTCGCGCGACACGGTGCGATCGAAGAGCCGGACGGGCAAGCCCTCGCGTCAGCTCCGCTCGCCATGGACCGACGCATGGGAGGCCGAGGGCGCGCCGAAACCGCTCCCGATGCCGCTGCAATCGCTGGTCAGCGAACCCGCGCTGCGCAAGGTCGACAAGCTGTCAGAGGGCGGTCATGAAGGCGCCAAGCAGCTCGCAACCTATTGGGTCGGCCAGGGCGTCGGCCTGATGAACGAGGCGATGAGCGCGGGCCAGGTCGTCCAGGCGTTCAAGGAAGACTGGATCGCCGCCTGCGAACGGCTGAATGGATTCGTGGGAGAGTAAGTGTCCTCCCCATCGCTACGCGACGGGGAGGAGCTATCAGGTCTTACGCAACCGTCGCCTTGACGATCTTGCCGGGCTCGCGCGGCGGCTCGCCCTTGGGCAGCGCGTCGACATTTTCCATGCCCTCGATCACTTCGCCCCACACCGTGTACTGGCGGTCGAGGAAGCGCGCATCGTCGAAGCAGATGAAGAACTGGCTGTTCGCGCTGTTCGGATTCTGCGCGCGCGCCATCGAACAGACGCCGCGGACATGCGGTTCGGCGTTGAATTCGGCGGGCAGGTCGGGAAGCTTGCTGCCGCCCATGCCGGTGCCAGTCGGATCGCCGCCCTGTGCCATGAAGCCGGGGATGACGCGGTGGAAGACGACGCCGTCGTAAAAGCCTTCCTGCGCGAGCTGGGTGATGCGTTCGACATGCTGCGGCGCGAGGTCGGGGCGCAAGCGGATGACGACGTCGCCGGTCGACAGCGACAAGGTAAGGGTCTGTTCGGACATGGTGTCTCTCCTTCGAATGAGTTGGCGCCGCCATAGCGGCGCGCCGCGCCAATGCCACGCACTAAATTCGGCTGCAGCGTTGCCATGACGCGCGTCCGCGACTAGTGGAGGGCCTTCGACGCCGTAGCAGCCAGGGAGGACCGCGCGATGGACAAACGCGAAGATTCCCTGCCGCCCGAAGACGTGCTCACCGCCGACGGGCTCGATCATGACCCCGGCCACCCCCCGCGCGAAACCGAAACCGAACTCGACGAAGACGATCGCCTGAAACCCGCGTTCGTGCGCGACGTCATCGATCTTGCCGAAGAGGGCGAGGTCGAGGCGGCGCGTGAACGCGTCGGCCGCCTGCACCCTGCGGACATCGCGGACCTTTTCGAGCTCGTTTCCGACGAAGACCGGCCGCTCCTGGCCCAGGTACTCGGCGACCTTCTGTCGCCCGACGTGCTGGCGGAAATGAACGATTATGTGCGCGAGCGGCTGATCGATCTGCTCGCGCCCGAACAGGTCGCCGAAATCGCGTCCGAACTCGACACCGACGATGCCGTCGCGATCATTGAGGATATGGAGGAGGACGAACAGCAGGCCGTCCTCCGCGCCATGGAGCCCGAAGATCGCGCCGCGATCGAGGACGCCCTCTCCTTCCCCGAGGAGTCCGCCGGGCGCCTGATGCAGCGCGAATTCGTCGCGGTGCCCGAACATGTCACCGTCGGCGACGTTATCGACCGGCTGCGTGAGGATGTCGATCTCGCCACCGACTTCTGGGAAATCTTCGTCGTCGACCCGATGCACCGCCCGGTCGGCACCTGCCAGTTGAGCTGGATATTGCGGGCGCCGCGCAGCGTCGCGATCAACGACATCATGAGGCGCGAACAGACGCTGATCCCGGTCGACATGGACCAGGAAGAGGTCGCGCTGCGCTTCCAGAAATATGCGCTCATCTCGGCCGCGGTGGTCGACAAGGCGGGGCGGCTCGTCGGGATGATCACGGTCGACGACGTCGTCCACATCATCCAGGAAGAGGCAGGCGAGGATATCTTGCGCCTGTCGGGCGCCGGCGACGGCGACATCAACGAACCGATCGCGCTGACCATCCGCACCCGGCTGAGTTGGCTGGTCGTCAATCTCGGCACCGCCATGCTCGCCGCATCGGTCGTCGGCATCTTCGAAACCGCGATCGCCAAATATGCGCTGCTCGCGGTGCTGATGCCGATCGTGTCGGGCATGGGCGGCAACGCCGGGACGCAGACGCTGGCCGTGACCGTGCGCGCGATCGCCACCAATCAGCTTACCGCATCGAACACGATGCGCATGATCCTGCGCGAATTTCGCATCGCGACCGTCAACGGCCTGTCGCTCGGCATTCTGATCGGCGCAGGGACCGCGCTCATCTTCGGCAATCCGCTGCTCGGCGCGGTGATCGCGTCGGCGATGCTCATCAACAATCTGGTCGCGGGGCTCGCGGGCATATTGGTGCCGGTAACGCTTGACCGTTTCGACATCGATCCGGCGGTGTCGTCGGCCGTCTTCGTAACGACGATGACCGACATGATGGGCTTTTTCTCGTTCCTCGGCCTCGCGGTGCTCAGCGGCCTGACGGCGATGGGCTGACCCAAGTCGCTGGATTTGCACGCTTCGCCGGGCTCCCCGAAAATTTTTTCATCGCGGCGATTTTTTTGCGGAACTTATCGCTCGCAACACGGGTTTCCCATTCGAGCAGCGATCATCGCCCCCCCGCAGCGCTGCTCAGCAACATTGGCCCGGCTCGCATTCCCTCCCCCCCCTCGAAGCGCGCCGGGCCATTTTGCAAAAATCCCGTGAGAGGTGACAGACTATGACGAGTGCTCGCGTAATCCTTCTTACCCTGCTCACCAGCTTTCTGGTCGCTGGCTGCAACACGGTGAAGGGCGTCGGCCGCGATATCGAATCGGTCGGCCAAGCTGGCGACGACGCCATTCACTGATCGGCGGGTTACTTACCCTTTAGCCTCTTCCGGAGGCTCGACAGGCGCCGCTTCGGCGCCTGTTTTGCGTCGGCGCTGGGTAAACCAGATCGCAAAGATCGAAATCTCGTAAAGGAAGACAAGCGGCACCGCGAGGAGGAGCTGGCTCATCACGTCAGGCGGCGTGAACACGGCGGCGATCGCGAACGCCGCGACGATCATGTAGCGGCGCGCGCCGATCAGCTGCTGGCGCGTCACCAGCCCGGCGCGCTCGACCAGCATCAGCAGGATCGGCAACAGAAAGGCGATGCCGAACGCCATGATGAACTGCATCACGAAGCTCAGATAATTGCCTACCGACGGCAGCGCTTCCTGCGTCACGCCGCCGATCTCGCCTTGATAACCGAGCAGGAATTTCAGCGCGATCGGGATCGTGATGAAATAGGCGAAGGAAGCGCCGATCGCGAACAGGACCGGCGTTGCGAAGAGGAAGGGCAGCAGGGCGCGCTGCTCCTTGCGATAAAGGCCCGGCGCGACGAATTTCCACAGCTGATTGGCGATCACCGGAAAGGCGATCATCATCGCCGCGAACAGCGCAACCTTGATCTCGACGAAAAACGCCTCGAACAATTGCGTATAGATCAGCTTGCCCTGCCCCGCCGCGACGAGCGGATGCACTAGCACGCCGAAGATCGGCCGCGCGAAATAGAGGCACACGCCGAATGCGAGCGCGATCGCGAGTAGCGATTTCAGCAGCCGCGACCGCAGCTCGATCAGATGGTCGAGCAGCGGCATCTTGCCGCCCGCGCCATCCTCATCCTCTTTATGGACCGGCGTATCGGCACTCATGGTAACGGGCCGTCCTTCGGCGGAACGGCGTGGGTTTCCGGCGGAGTTTCGGTCGACGAGCCGGCCGGGGCGGCGGTAGGCGGCGTCAGGGCCGCGGCATGATCGGGATCGACGGGCGGCGTTTCGCCGACGTCGGCCGCGCCCGCGTCGGGCAGCGAGGTCGCCGGAATCATCGGCGGCGCGTCGACGCCATCGACGCGCGGGAACTGGCGCATGATCGCGTCATTCTGTTCGCGCCACTGCTTTTCCAGCTCCTCAAGCTCGGCCTCGCGCATCATCGTGTCGAGTCCCGAACGGAAGTGGCGCGCCATGCCGCGGGCCTTGGCGACCCATTTGCCGACAAAACGCATCGCCTTCGGCAGATCCTTGGGTCCGATGACGACCAGGGCTACCACCACGACGAGCAGCAACTCGGTCGGCGCGACGTCGAACATCGTTCAGGCCTTCCCCCGCGTGCGGGCCGCGATCAGCGGTTTTCGGTTTCCGCGGTGGGGGTCGGGGTGGCCTCGGGCGCGCGCTGACCGTCGATCTGGCGCGGTGCGGGCGGCGGCACATCGTCTTCGGCCATGCCCTTCTTGAAGCTTTTGATGCCCTTGGCGACGTCGCCCATCATGTCCGAAAAGCGACCCTTGCCGAACAATAGCAGGACGAGAATCCCGACCACGAGCCAGTGCCAGATGCTGAAGCTACCCATCTCAAATTCTCCTTGAGGCCGCTATCTAGGCTTCCTCGCCGTCTTTTACTAGGTCCAGTTCGTCCATCGCCGCATCGAAGGCGAGATCGACCGGGTCGAGCAGGCCCGCCGCGCGCAGATCCTCGATCCCGGGCAGATCCTTGCGGCTCGCGAGCCCGAAATGCTGCAGGAAAGCGTCGGTGGTCTTGTAGATCAGCGGCCGCCCCGGCACCTCGCGCCGCCCGGCAGGCGCGATCCATTCGGCTTCCATCAGCACGTCCAGCGTCCCTTTCGACGTCTGGACGCCGCGGATCGCCTCGATCTCGGCGCGGCTCACCGGCTCGTGATAGGCGACGATCGCCAGCACTTCCGCCGCGGCGCGCGACAGCTTGCGCGGATCGTCGCGCTCACGGCGGAGCAGATGCGCAAGATCGGCGGGGGTCTGGAAATGCCAGTGGCCGCCGCGCTCGACCAGTTCGATGCCGCTTCCCGCGTGGCGCGCCGCGATCGCCTGCAGGATCGCGCGCACTTCGCCCGGCGTCAGTTCGTCGTGAAAACGCCCGGCAATCTGACGCGCATCGAGCGCCTCGTCGCTGGCAAAGACCATTGCCTCTATCGCGCGTTCGCGGTCGTCGATCTCGCTCATCCCTGGCTCGCTTTCAGATAAAGGGGCTCGAACGCCGCCTCCTGCCGCAATTCGACCCGCCCCTGACGCGCCAGTTCGAGCGCGGCGACAAAGCTCGACGCGATCGCCGACCGGCGCAGCGGCCCTTGATAATCGGGGGGCAGAAAGGCCGACAACTCGGCCCAATCGAGCTGGACGCCCAGCATCCGCTGCAAGTGGGTGAGCGCCGCGTCTAGCGTCACCACGGGGCGCCGCGCGACCATATGCACGACGGGTTCTGTGCGCAGCTTGACCTGTCCGTAGGTGGCGAGAAGATCGTACAGGCTCGCGTCCCAGCGCCGCACCTTTACATCCTGCAACCCCTCGGGGTTCGGACGCAGGAAGACGTCGCGGCCGATCCGGTCGCGCGCCAGCAGCCGCGCCGCCGCCTCGCGCATCGCCGCGAGCCGCTGCAAGCGCAATTGCAGACGCAGCGCCAGTTCGTCGGGCGACGGATCTTCGGTCGGATCCTTGGGCAGCAGCAGCGCCGATTTCAGATAGGCAAGCCACGCCGCCATCACCAGATAATCGGCCGCAACCTCCAGCTTTGCGCGCATCTCGGCGATGAAAGTCAGATATTGTTCGACCAGCGCCAGGATCGAAATCTGCCGCAGGTCCACCTTCTGACTGCGCGCGAGCGTCAGCAGCAGGTCGAGCGGCCCTTCCCAGCTTTCGAGATTGAGCTGGAGCGCATCCTCGCGCTCCGCCGCTGCCGGCACGACTTCATATTCGAGCGGCAGTTCCTCCATCGATGCCTCAGCCCGCCATCACGCCAGCGCCAGCAGCGCGTCGCGCTGGTCGATCAGCGCCGCGAACTGGCGCTCGTCATGCATCCCGGCGATCCGCTCCATCGCGCCTTCGAGCCGCGCGAGCGAGTCCGCGCCGATGGGGTCGAGTGCGTTGGCGATGCCGACCATGTCGTCCATCTTCGCCCAGCAGTTGAGCGCCAGGTCGCAGCCCGCGGCGATCGCCGCCGCCGCGCGCGACGGGACGTCGCCTGACAGCGCCTCCATATCGAGGTCGTCGGTCATCAGCAGGCCGTGAAAGCCGATGCGCTGACGGATCACGCTGCCGATGATCGTCGGCGACAGCGTCGCGGGCAGATCGGGATCCCACGCCTTGAAGATGACGTGGCAGGTCATCGCCATCGCCGCGTCACGCAGAGCAGCAAAGGGCGCAAGGTCGGTCTGCAACTCGCGGTCGTGGGCATCGACGACGGGCAGTGCCTTGTGCGAATCGAGCAGCGCACGGCCATGCCCCGGAATATGCTTGACGACCCCAACGACGCCGCCGTCCTGCAATCCGCTCAGGATCGCGCGGCCCAGCGCCGCAACGCGCATCGGCTCGCTGCCCAGCGCGCGATCGCCGATCACATCGCTTGCCCCCGGCTGGCGTACGTCGAGCAGCGGCAGGCAATCGACGGTGATCCCCACTTCGGCAAGCATGGAAGCGAGCGCCATCGCATTGAGCCGTGCCGCCTCGATCGCGCTCGCCGGCGCGCGTTCGTACAGCGCATCGAACGCCGCCCCGCTCGGAAAATCGGGCCATTCGGGGGCCTTCATGCGCGCGACGCGACCGCCTTCCTGATCGATCAGGATCGGCAGATTGGCGCGCCCATCAAGCTCGCGCAGCGTATCGGTCAGGCGGCGAAGCTGGGTGCGGTTCTCGATATTGCGGCCGAACAATATATAACCCGCGGGCGCGCTGTCGCGAAAGAAAGCGCGCTCGTCGTCGGTCAGCGTCAGGCCCGACAGGCCGAAGATCGCGGGTATCATCGTACGTCAACCTCCACCGGCGGACGCCCCCTCAGGCATCGGCCAAGGGATCGACTATGCCATAGCCGCCGCGGCGAACCAACGGCGGGTGCGGCAAAACGGGCGATATCAGCGAACGACGACGCAATTTTCGCCCGCGACGCGCAATTTCCCGCACAAATTCGATGCGTTAGCCGCCGTTCCCGTCGCCACGCGCAGACGGTAGACGGTGCCGCTCCCGGTCTTCACCGGCGAAACGAACCGGTTCAATTCGGACAGATAGGCAAAGCGCTTGCTCAAATTGCCCCACGCCTTGTTCGCCGCCGCCTCGCTGCTGAACGCGCCGAGCTGGACCAGTCCGGTCGCGGCGCCAGCGGCCTCGGCCTGCGCGCCTGTCGCTTCGCCGGTCTTGACCGACATCGCCGCGGGCTTGGGCTTGCCCTTGTCCGCGGCCGCGATCCGCGCCGCTTCAGCCTTTGCAGCGGCGGCCTTGTCGGCCTGCGCCTTCGCGGCCTCGGCCTGCGCCATCGCGTCGCGTTCGGCGGGTGTCACCGCGGGCTCCTCGGGCATACGGGTCGGATCGACCTTGCCCCCGGGGGTCAATCCTTCGCTCGCGGCAAAGCTCGCTGCGCCCTCACCCTCGAACGTCTTGGCGCCGTCGGTCTTTGGCGGCACCTTGTAGTCGCCCTTGTCGGCGACGATCAGCTCGCCCTGCCCGCGCGCGCCGCCGTTCTGGACCCACCACAGCCCGCCGAGCACCGCACCGATCAGCAGCAGCCCGCCGAGCACCATGATGAGCAGGCGCGCGGGCGAGACTTCGGCATCATCCTCGAAACCTTCGGCGGGTTCCAGCCACGGCAGGCGATCCTCGTCCTCCAGCCCCAATCCCGCATCCGTCGCCATCACGCCATCTCCTCGAGCGCCTCCACCCCCATCAGGTGCAGCCCGTTGCGGATAACCTGCCCGATTCCATCGGCCAAATAAAGGCGGGTTGCGGTCAGTTCGGCGTCATTTGCCAAAATGATACGGGCGTCGGGCCGATCGTTGCCCATGTTCCACCACGCATGAAAAGCGGCGGCAACGTCGCCCAGATAGAAAGCGATGCGATGCGGCTCGCGCGCCGTCGCCGCCGCCTCGACCGTGCGCGGGAACTGCGCGAGCAACTTGACCAGCCCCAGCTCATAGGCATCGAGCCGCGCGATGTCGGGCGTCGCCGCATCGATACCCGCATCGGCGAGCTTGCGCTTCAGCGACGCGATACGCGCGTGTGCATATTGAACATAGAAGACCGGATTGTCGCGCGACGCCTCGACCACCTTGGCAAAGTCGAAATCCATCTGCGCGTCGGCCTTGCGCGTCAGCATGGTGAAGCGCACCGCATCCTTGCCGACCTCGTCGACGATGTCGGCGAGCGTGACGAAATTGCCGGCACGCTTCGACATCTTGAACGGCTCGCCATTCTTGAGCAGCCGGACCATCTGGACCAGCTTGACGTCGAACTTCTTGGCGCCGCCGGTCAGCGCCGCGACCGCCGCCTTGATCCGCTTGACCGTCCCCGCATGGTCGGCGCCCCAGATGTCGATCAGCTCGTCGGCGTCCTGCGCCTTCTGATAATGATAGGCGAGGTCGGCGCCGAAATAGGTCCAGCTCCCGTCCGATTTCTTGATCGGCCGGTCCTGATCGTCGCCGAATTTGGTCGAGCGGAACAGCGGCAGTTCAACCGGCTCCCAATCCTCGGGCGTCTCGCCCTTCGGCGCTTCGAGCACACCGTCATAGACCAGGCCATGCTCGCGCAGCCATTTTTCGGCGGCGGCGGGCTTGCCCTCGGCCTGCAGCTCGGCCTCCGACGAGAAGAGATCATGATGGATGCCCAGCTTGGCGAGGTCGGCGCGGATCATGTCCATCATCGCGCTCACCGCCTCGGCGCGGAACAGGCCGAGCCACGCGCTTTCGGGCGCGCCGACATAGCGGTCGCCATATTCGGCGGCGAGCTTTTCAGCGACGGGCTTCAGATAATCGCCGGGGTAGAGCCCCTCGGGAATCGCGCCGATATCTTCGCCCAGCGCCTCGCGGTAGCGCATGTGGACCGAGCGCGCGAGCACATCGACCTGCGCACCGGCGTCGTTGACATAATATTCGCGCGTGACCTTGTGCCCCGAATATTCGAGCAGCGCCGCCAGCGCGTCGCCCACCACCGCGCCGCGGCAATGGCCGACGTGCATTGGGCCGGTCGGGTTCGCCGACACATATTCGACATTGACGCGCCGCGCGGCGCCCATCGCCGAGCGGCCATAGTCGCCCGCCTCGGCATGGATCAGCGCCAGTTCGTCGCGCCAGCTATCGTCCGCGACGCGCAGGTTGATGAAGCCCGGCCCGGCAACGCTCGCTTCGGTCACTTCGCCGATCGCCGCCAGTTCGGCGACGAGCAGTTCGGCAAGGGCGCGCGGGCTCGTCCCTGCGGGCTTGGCGAGCACCATTGCGGCGTTGGTCGCAACATCGCCATGCGCCGGGTCGCGCGGCGGTTCGACGCTGATCGCGCCGCGATCGAGCCCGGCGGGCAGCGCCTCGCGCGCGACAAGCGCATCCAGAGCGGTATCGATATGGGCGGAAAAACGGCTGAACAGGGTCATGGGTCAGGTCAATCTTCGGTCAAAAGGTCGGTCGGCGCCCTACCGCAGCTTGGCAGGCACGAAAAGCCCCGCGTCGCCCGGATGGCGGCGCAGGGCGAACCGGATGCGAACGGCGCGCACGGGCGCGCCGCCGCGACGCCTATCGTCGGACGTTATATTCGAGCTGTTCCTGGGTCAGCTGAAAGCCGACGAGCAGTTCGAAGCTCGCGCGCTGCACCGCGGCGCGTACCTCGGGGATGCTCAGCGGGTCGATCGCGGCGTCGGCATCGCCCGCGCGGCGCTTGCGGTTGATGCGTTCCTGCACATCGGCGGGCAGCGTCGCCGCAGCGCGGTCGACATAGGCGGCCGCCTGCGCATGGCCGCTGCCGCGCGTCTGGCCTTCGGGGAAGGATACATTGACGGTGCCGAGCCGCTTGGCCACGACGGCGGTGCCGCCCTGGACGACGGTCGCGAAATAGGGAAGCTCGACCGTCCGGGCCGGGCCGGCATCGCGGCGCGTCGCCACGACGTCGAAATCCGCAAGCTGATAGACTTTCTCGCCCTGGTCGTTGCACTGCGGCGCAACATGGGTGATCGTCGCGACGACGTCGACCGCGCTCGCATCGCGGCTCGTCGCCGGATCGAACAGCGTGATGTCGCCGGTGTGCAGCGGCACGGCAACCGCCGGACAAGCGCTGCGCGTCGCGGTGATGCCGACGCCCGACGACAGGTCGATATCATTGTCCTTCGCACACCCCGCGACCATGACCATGGCGGCCGCGCCGCACAGCATGGCGATTGATTTACGGGGCGGGACGAAACTGGGCATCATGATATAGCTTTCCAATCAGGCGCGGGCCGCGGAGGACGAACGTCACCGCTCCATGCGCGCCGCTTCTTATCGGTGCGATGAACAAGGCGCAACATGGACGAAGCGGCTTTACCTTGTCACGGCCGCTGCGCTAGAGCGCGCGGGTCATGACAGATCTTACGCAATCCGCCGCCGAAGCCCCGGAACTCAAGGTTTTGGTGGCCGCCCCACGCGGCTTTTGCGCCGGCGTCGACCGGGCGATCCGCATCGTCGAGCTGGCCATCGCGCGTTATGGCGCCCCCGTCTATGTCCGGCACGAGATCGTCCATAACCGCTATGTCGTTGAATCGCTGAAGGCGAAGGGGGCGATTTTCGTCGAATCGCTCGATCAGGTGCCCGACGGCGTTCCGGTCGTGTTCAGTGCGCACGGCGTTCCCAGGGCGGTTCCGGCCAAGGCCGAAGCGCGCGGGCTCGACTACATCGACGCGACCTGTCCGCTGGTCTCCAAGGTCCACAAACAGGCCGAGCGCGCCAACGAACAGGGCCGTCACATCATCTTCATCGGCCACGCCGGCCACCCCGAAGTCATCGGTACGCTCGGCCAATTGCCCGATGGCGCGATGACGCTGGTCGAATCGGTCGACGATGTCGCCGCGCTGTCGCCCGCCGATCCCGACAATCTCGCCTTCCTGACCCAGACCACATTGTCGGTCGACGACACGCGCGACATTGTGGCGGCGCTGCAGCACCGCTTTCCCTCCATCCAGGGGCCGCGCGGCGAGGATATCTGCTACGCCACGTCGAACCGGCAGGAAGCGGTGAAGGCAATCGCCGGCCAGTGCGACCGCGTCATCGTCATCGGCGCGCCCAACAGCTCGAACAGCCTGCGTCTCGTCGAAGTCGCGGAACGGCTCGGCACCCCTGCCCATCTCGTCCAGCGCGGCACCGACGTCGATCCGGCATGGCTGGCCGGGATCGCGACGCTTGGCATTACCGCCGGAGCCAGTGCGCCAGAAACGCTGGTGCGCGAGGTGATCGACGCGGTCGCGGCGCATCGCGCGATCGTCGAGGACGTCGTCGTCACGGCCGAGGAGCATATGACCTTCAAGCTCCCCCGCGGGCTCGAGCCGGCGGCCGCCTGATGGCCGTCTATACCGCCGTCGACCCCGACGATCTCGCCGCGCTGGTCGGCCGTTACGACATTGGCACCGTGCTGTCGTGCAAGGGCATCGCCGAGGGTGTCGAAAACAGCAATTTCCTGCTCGAAACGACGGGCGGGCGCTTCATCCTGACGCTGTACGAAAAGCGGGTGCAGGAGGGCGACCTGCCCTTCTTCGTCGATCTGCTCGGCCATCTCGCACGGCGAGGTTGCCCGGTGCCGGCGATGATCCGCGACCGCGACGGCCGCGCGATCCAGCAGATTTCGGGGCGCCCCGCCTGCATCATCCAGTTTCTCGCGGGCATTTCGCTGACGCATCCGACCCCCGCGCAATGCGCCGCTGCGGGTGCCGCGCTCGGCGCGATGCACAAGGCGGTCGAAGATTTTTCCGGCGCCCGTGAAAACAGCATGGGCCGCGCGCATTGGCGCGGCGTCGCCGCCGCTGCGGGCGATCTGGACACCGTGCTTCCGGGGTTGCAGGCGATCGTCGATGCCGAACTGGCCTTCCTCGATGATCGCTGGCCGGCGGACCTGCCGCGCCACGTCATCCACGCCGACCTGTTCCCCGACAATGTGCTGATGCTCGGCGATCGCGTGACCGGCCTCATCGACTTCTATTTCGCGGCGACCGACTTTCGCGCCTATGACCTCGCGGTCACCCATGCCTCCTGGACCTTTTCGGACGACGGCCGGACCTGCGACAGCGCCCGCGCGTCGGCGCTGATGCGCGGCTATGCCTCGGAAATCGATCTGAGCGCGGACGAAGTCGCCGCGCTGCCGCTGCTTGCACGCGGCGCGGCGCTGCGCTTTCTGCTCACCCGCGCACACGACTGGATCCACACCCCCGCTGACGCGCTGGTCACGCGCAAGGATCCCGCGCCCTTCCTCGAACGCCTGCGCCGCTATCAAGCTGCCGACGCCGCCGATCTGTTCCGCGCGGGATGAGCGCTGCAATGGGCAAGGGCCATACCGTAATCGTCGCGACCGACGGCGCCTGCAAGGGCAATCCCGGCCCCGGCGGCTGGGGCGCGGTGCTGCGCTGGGGCGATGTCGTCAAGACGCTGTCGGGCGGCGAGGCGGATACCACCAACAACCGCATGGAGTTGCTCGCCGCGATCGAGGCGCTCGCCGCACTCAAGCGCCCGTGCAAGGTCGAACTGTCGACCGACAGCGTCTATGTTCGCGACGGCATCACCAAATGGGTTCACGGGTGGCAGCGCAACGGCTGGAAAACCGCCACGAAAAAGCCTGTCGCCAACGCCGACCTGTGGCAACGCCTGGTGCGCGAGGCCGCACGGCACGAGATCGAATGGCTGTGGGTCAAGGGCCACGCCGGCCACGGTGACAACGAACTCGCCGACAAGCTCGCGAGCGACGCCGCATTGGCGATCAAACGCTAGGCGGCATCAGAGGGCGCAATGCGGCTTTGGCGGCTGGCGTGGGGTGGTTAGCCCATAATATTCCTTCGTTATCCCGGACTTGATCCGGGATCCATTGTTCCGACGTTGCGTGAATGGATCCCGGATCAAGTCCGGGATGACGACCAAGGAAAAGTCCGCCAACAGTCGGAACCAATCACCCCTGCATCACCCGCCTTTGCCCGCAAAGCCCGCGTTCAGGCCGGCTTCCAGCTCTTGCGGTCCTCGGCCTGCTTCAGCACCTCGAACGCCGCCTGCCCGGCCGCGAAGCGTTGGGCGGCTTCGGCATCGCCGGGTTTGACGTCGGGGTGGCATTCCTTGGCATAGGCGCGCCATGCCTTTTTGGCCGCGTCGAAATCGGCGTCGCTGTCGAGTCCGAACACCTCCAGCGCACGCATCTCGTCGGCGCTGCGGCTACCGTCGCCAGGGCCGCCCCAGCCATAATGCTGCGCGCGGGCATAGCTGCGCGCACCCTGCGCCTCTTCGGCGGCGCGCGCCGCGGCATCTTCGGCGCTCAGGCCCGCGAAATAGTCCCAGCCGCGATTATATTCCGCGGCGTGGGCTTCGCAAAAATACCAGCGTTCGGGGCTGTTGGGCGATTTTGGCGCGGGGCAATTGCCCGGTGCGTCGCAACCGTGGCGGTCGCACAGGCGGATTTTTTGCGCCTCGCGGCCCTGCCCATAGGCGCGCCAGCGGGGGAAACCCCAATCGTCGGATCTCTTGGCGCGGCTCATCGGGACCATGTAGCGGCTCGCAGCGGGGATTGCTACCCGAGCGGGCCAGAATCCTATGCCTTCGGTTTATATCCGAACGCCTTTTGCGCCAGCTTCACGACTGCGGGGTCGCGATCGGGCGGAGTCATCGGAACCGCCGCCTCCAGCGTGGCTGCAACATGCGACAACGCAGCGATCCGTGCCGCCTTCTTGTTGTTACCGTCGATCACCTTCCACGGCGCCCAGCGCGTATCGGTTTGCGCGAACATGTCGTGCATCGCGTCCAGATAGGCGCCGCGGTGCGCGCGGTTGCGATAATCGTCCGGCCCCGTCTTCCAGCGTTTCCACGGATCGTCGAGGCGGTCGGCAAGGCGCTTGTCCTGCTCGACCTGCGTCACATGGACGAACAGCTTGACCAGATTGGTACGGCTGCCGGTCAGCTGCGCCTCGAACTCGTTGATCTCGTCATAGCCCTTGCGCCATTCGGCCTCGGTCGCGAACCCCTCTACCCGCTCGACAAGGACGCGGCCGTACCAGCTCCTGTCAAAGATCGAGATGTCGCAATTGCCGGGCAGGCGCGTCCAGAAACGCCACAGGAAATGACGCGCCTTTTCCTCGTCGGTGGGGGCGCCGATCGGCCAGACCTCGAAATAGCGGGGATCGAGCTGCGCGGTCAGGCGCTGGATGATCCCGCCCTTCCCCGCCGCATCCCAGCCTTCGAGCATGATGATGCTGCGCTGCCCATGGGTGATGTGCGCCGCCTGAACATTTTCGAGCCGCGCCTGCAGCGCCGCCAGATCCTTGGCATAATCGCCGTCATATTTGGTACCGGCTTCATAGTCGGCGAGAGAGATGGTCATGGGCGACCTCGTAGCGCATTTGCCGGTCGCACACCAAGCTGTCGATGCGGACTGTCAGCTTATGGAACATTCCATCCGGCGTCAGTTGCCGTCCATCAATCGCTGGCGCTCCTCCCAGTCGGCGAGCGTCCTTTGCGTGCGCGCCATGCGTTCGAACGCCGCCGGGATATCGCGGCTCTTCGAACCCAGCCGCTGCGCTTGCCCGTACCAGTCGCCAGCGGCGGCAAAATCGTGCCGTTGCTCGGCGCACAGGCCCAGGTTGAAAGCGAGCGCGGCGGTCGGCTCGGCATCGCGCGTCATCGCCGCCCAGGCATCGCACGCGCCGGCGGGATCGGTCTTGGTCTGCCGCACCGCGGCCTTGAACGCCTCGGCCACCGGCTTGTCGAGCCCCTTGCGATTTTCATCGACACGAACGTCGATCGTGTAAGCGCGAGGCGCCACATCGCCGCGAATGGTGTCGACCTGCCCTCTCAACGCTTCCGCGACAAAATCCTCGATGGTCCGGCTGGCTTGCCTGTCGGGGCAGATATTTTGCTCGTCGCGCGTGACGAGCGGACGCGAATAGCGAACGCTGCCATCGGCGACAGCCGCGAGCCGCACGGTGCTCGATACGGTGACGATCCGCCTGCGACAGCGAATATCGACCTCGTCCTCCTTCAGGCACTTGTCCTTGTTCGCGGGATCCTTCTCGACGCAGCGCTTGCGCTTTTCCGTCACATTGCTCTCGCTGAGCGCGGTCTTCGCCGAACCGGTGACGATCGCGTCATAGGCCGCCCCGGTTTCGAGGCCGATCATCCGGAAATAGGGTCGATTACCGAACCGAACGGTTCCGAGCGCGGCTTCGATGCCCTGCGCAAATTCGGCCCCGTCCTCGCCTTCGAAGCGATCGACCGCGATGCGAACCAGATCATTGACGTTCGCGCGCTCGGGCGGATCGTTCGCGGCAATCGTCAAAGTCTCCGCCGCCGCCGGCATCACGAACCCGAACAGCAGCGCCGCCAGTGCCATTCGCCAACGTCGCATCTTCGCCCCCTTGCGCGTCAAACCTGCCGATGCGCGGAGCTATCGCAGCCCCGCCGCCTTGTCAAAACGCGGCGAGCAGCGCGGCGACGCGCGCCGGGTCTTCCATCGGGATGAAATGGCTATGGTCGTCCCAGCGCTCGTCGCGCACTGCGCCGATATGCGCGCCGAGCCCCGGCCAAGTGGGACTTTGCGAAAAATCCATCGAACCGCCGCGTTCGCCGCTCGGCGCGCGGATCAGCGTCACCGGCGCCGCCAGCCCCGATAGCCAGCGATAGGGGTCGATGCGCAGCGCATTCTGATAGACCGACGCCTCGAGCCGCGGGGGACAAGCCAGCTCCAGCCCCGTCCCTCCGGACGCGGGCAGCAGGCCATAGCGGCAATAATCGTCCAGCACCGCCGGCTGCCAGTGCGCATAGGGCGGACGGTCGGCGAAGCGCGCGCGCATCTGTTCCACGCTGTCCCAATCGTTGCGCCGACGCGCCACGGGATGCTCCGCGGGGTCGGGGATCGGCAGCGCATCCTGACCCGCATAAAGGTCGGGCGCCATGATGACCGGATCGATCAGGACGAGGTGACGAAAGGCATCGGGCCGCTGCGCCGACAGGCGGGTCAGCGCATGGCCGCCCATGCTGTGCCCGCACCCGATCAGCGACGTTCCGGCAAAGCGATCGACGAGCGGCAACAGCGCGTCGCCGGTCGCCCCCCAATCAGCGAGTGTCGCGGGGCGATAGCTGCGCCCATGCCCGCGATGGTCGGGCGCGATGACATGCGTGCCCTGCGGCAAGGCGGCGACGACCTGGTCCCACAGCCGCGCATGAAAACCCGTCGCATGGAGCAGCAGCAGCGACGGTCCCGCCCCCGGATCACCCCATTCGAACCAGCAGATGTCGCCTTCCGGCGTAGCGAGCCGGTGTTCGCGCGGCCCGTTCATCGGGTCAGCTCTTCGGCCCGTCCACCAGACGGATATGCAATTCCTTGAGCTGCTTCTCGGAGACCGGTGCCGGTGCGCCCATCATCAGATCTTCGGCCTTCTGCGTCATCGGGAAGACGATCACCTCGCGGATGTTCGGCTCGTCGGCGAGCAGCATCACGATGCGGTCGACGCCCGGCGCCGAACCGCCATGCGGCGGCGCGCCGAACTTGAAGGCGTTGATCATACCCGCGAAATTGGTGTCGACATCCTGCTGGCTGTAGCCCGCAATCTCGAACGCCTTGTACATGATATCGGGGCGATGGTTCCGGATCGCGCCCGACGACAGTTCGACGCCGTTGCAGACGATGTCATATTGATAGGCGAGGATATCGAGCGGGTCCTTGGTTTCCAGCGCCTCCATCTCGCCCTGCGGCATCGAGAAGGGATTGTGGCTGAAATCGATCTTGCCGGTTTCCTCGTCGGCCTCGAACATCGGGAAGTCGACGATCCAGCAGAATTCGAAGCGGCTCTTGTCGATGAGGCCCAGCTGTTCGGCGACGCGGGTGCGCGCAAGACCGGCGAGCTTCGCCGCCTTGGCTTCCGGGCCCGCCGCAAAGAAGATGCCGTCGTTCGGGCCGAGACCCATCGCGTCGGCGATTGCCTGCATGCCTTCCTGGCCGTGGTTGTTGGCGATCGGGCCGCCGAACACGCCGTCTTTCTGCGTCGCATAGCCGAGCCCCGGAAAACCCTCGGACTGCGCCCAGCTGTTCATTTCGTCGAAGAATTTGCGGCTCTTCTCGTGCGTTTCGGGCGCGGCGACGGCGCGGACAACCTGCCCTTCCTCGACCATCGAGGCGAAGCGGCCAAAGCCCGAGCCCTTGAAGAAATCGCCCACGTCATGGACGAGCAGCGGGTTGCGCAGGTCGGGCTTGTCGCTGCCATATTTCAGCATCGATTCGCGGTAGGGAATGCGCTTGAACGGCAGCGGCGACACGGTGCGTCCCTTGCCGTCGAAATCGGCGAACTCCTCGAACACGCCGTGCAGCACGGGTTCGATGGCGTTGAAGACGTCGTCCTGCGTGACGAAGCTCATTTCGAAATCGAGCTGGTAGAATTCACCCGGCGAACGGTCGGCGCGCGCGTCCTCGTCGCGAAAACAGGGTGCGATCTGGAAATAGCGATCGAAGCCCGCAACCATCAGCAGCTGCTTGAACATCTGCGGCGCCTGCGGCAGCGCATAGAATTTGCCGGGGTGGACGCGGCTGGGAACCAGATAGTCGCGCGCGCCCTCGGGGCTGCTCGCAGTCAGGATCGGGGTCTGGAATTCGGTGAAGCCCTGATCGATCATCCGGCGGCGCAGCGACGAAATGACGTTCGAGCGCAGCACGATATTCTTGTGCAAGCGTTCGCGGCGGAGATCGAGGAAGCGGTTGGTGAGGCGGATTTCCTCGGGATATTCGGCATCGCCGAACACCGGCAGCGGCAGGCGGTCGGCGGCCGACTGCACCGTCACCGCGCTCGGATAGATTTCGATCTCGCCGGTCGCAAGCTTCGGGTTCAGCGTCTCGGGCGACCGCGCGGCGACCTTTCCGGTGAAGGTCAGGACGGACTCGGGGCCGACGCCATTGACCGTCGGATACAGGTCCGAACCCGTCTCCACCACGATCTGGGTGATGCCATAATGGTCGCGAAGATCGACGAAGAGCACATTGGCATGCTCGCGCGTCCGGTGCACCCAGCCCGAAAGACGGACTTCCTCGCCGACGTTGGCGGCGCGAAGGTCGGCGCAAGTGTGGGTGCGATAGGCGTGCATTATGTTCGTCTTTCAAATGTCCGGGGAGGCGCGCCGGAAAACGCGCCGATATGGCCGCGCCTAAGGCAGGTCGCAGGGCCTTTTGTCAAGGGTGGACCCGCGATTCGCCCCGAACAGCGCCGCCGATGTCCCTGCGATGAACAGCGGTAAATTTTCCTGACGATTATGCTGCGGGCGCTGTATAGGCTCCCCATGCAAATTCATCCGTTAATCGAGTCCAGCAAAGCGCTTCACCAGTTTGTCGACCTGATCAAGGGCAGCGACTTCATCGCCGTCGACACCGAATTCATGCGCGAAAACACCTTCTGGCCCGAACTCTGCCTGATCCAGGTCGCCGACGCGCACCACGCCGCCGCCATCGATCCGATGGCGCCGGGCATCGACCTCGCCCCGCTGCTCGACCTGCTCGTCGACAATGAGGAGGTGCTCAAGGTCTTTCACGCGGGCGGGCAGGATGTCGAAATCATCTTCAACCTGACCGGCAAGACGCCGCACCCGATCTTCGACACCCAGATCGGCCAGATGGCGCTCGGTCAGGCCGAACAGGTCGGCTATTCGAATCTCGTCGAGGCGTGGCTCGGTCTGCAGCTCGACAAGGGCGCGCGCTTTACCGACTGGAGCCGCCGGCCGCTCGACAAGCGGCAGATCGACTATGCGATCGGCGACGTCACCCATCTGGCCAAGATTTTCCCGATGATGCTCAAAAAGCTCATCAAGACGGGCCGCGGCCACTGGCTCGACGAGGAAATGGAAAAGCTCGCCGATCCGTCCAACTATGCGATCGACCCCGAAAAGGCGTGGCAGCGGATCAAGGTGCCGTCGCGCAAGCCCGATGCGCTGGGCCGGCTCAAGGCCCTCGCCGCATGGCGCGAGCGCGAGGCGCGCAACAAGAATCTGCCGCGCGGACGCATCGTCAAGGATGAGACGCTCGCCGACCTTGCCGCGCATCCGCCGAAAAATCAGGACGGCCTCGGCAGCGTGCGCGGCCTGTCGGCGACATGGCGGTCGAATGACATCGGCGGGCGGCTGATGGACGCGCTCGCGAACGCCAAGCCGCTGCCCAAGGACGACATGCCCGACCGCGCCCCGCGCGGTCCGGGGCTGGGCAAGGAAGGCGCGCTCGTCGCCGACCTGCTCAAGCTGCTGCTCAAGATCCGCTCGCGCGAACTCAATGCCGCGGCGCGGCTGATTGCGCGCAGCGACGATCTCGAAGCGCTCGCGGCGGGGCGCCGTGACGATATCCCGATGATGCGGGGCTGGCGCTACGACGTGTTCGGCCACGCCGCACTCGACCTCGTCGAAGGACGCGTCGGCTTTGCGGTCAAGAACGGCAAGCTGGTAATGAGCGAGATCGAAGCCCCTGCCCCGGCCGAAACCGACGCCTGAGGGCGCGCTCCCTCGCTGCCCAGCTTAGAGCAGCACCAGCTCCGGTTTGACCCCGAACGCCTGCGCCAGCGCGCGCAGGCGCCGATCGACCGATTCGCCCGCCAGATGATGCCAGCCGGGATCGAGGCTGAGCCGCAGCTTGCCGTCGTCGAGTGCGATGGCGCTCGCCTTGAGCGGCGCCTCGACCCCCCCGGTGAGCCGCTGCGCCAGCCGGATGGCAAGCCCCCATTGTCGCGCCCGGTCGATGCGGTCCGCCGGAACGAGGCTGGTCATAGCGGGAAAATCGACGTCGGCGCCGCCGAACCCGGCGTGCAATGCGCGCGCGAGTAGGATGCGGCCGGGAATGTCGATGCTGCGCCAGTTGCCGTGCAGTCCGATCTCGGTCCCGCGTTCGGCGCGGAAATCGGGGTTGGCCGACCAGGCGACATCACTGAGCAGGCTGGCGGCGAGCCGGATGCGGCTGTCGCTCGCCTCCTCATTGGCGAACAGCGGCGCGATCCACTCGGCGATCGCGCGGCCGTGCGGGGCGAAGCGAGCAAGTCGCCGCCCCTCGAACTCCGCCGCGACGATCAGCGGATCCTGCGCCCGGGTCGCGGGGTCGAGCGCCTGATAGAGCAGCCCTTCGCGCAGTCCCGATGAGGAGACGGTCATCTCGGGCACATCGATGATATTGACCAGCGCCGCGAGCAGCGCCGCGGCATCGGGGAGCGTTGCAGCGCGGTTCGACGCCATACCCGGAATCGCGCGCAACTCTTCGAAACTCATCCTTTTTGTCGCGCGCAGCAGCCGGCGCAGCGCGGCGCGCGGCATTACATGATGGTCGAGCACCGGCAGCGGGTCCTGCGTCAGTTCGATGTCGAGACGCGACAGCGCGCGCCACGATCCGCCGACAAGATAGAGCGGCAGCCCGGTCATATTGTCCGGCCAGCCCGCGCCCTTGAGCATCTTGCGCACCGATCGCTCGAAAACCTGCTGCCCCTGCTTGCGCAGCGCGGGCAGGCGCAGCACGCCGAGCGGGAAGGACACGCGCCGCCCGACGGTGCCGCCCGACACTTCGGCCAGCTCAAGGCTACCGCCGCCCAGGTCGACCGCGATGCCGTGCGCGTCGGGGATTGCCGAGATGACGCCGCAGCCCGCCGCTTCGGCCTCTTCTTCGCCCGACAGCAGGCGGATCTTCAATCCCGCCTCGGCAGCACCGGCGATGAAATCGGGGCCGTTCTCTGCATCGCGCACCGCCGCGGTCGCGACGCATTGCAGGTCCTTCACCTCCATGTGGCGCGCGAGCAGCGCATAGCGGCGCAGCGCGATCAGCCCGCGTTCGGCATCTTCGGGCGCGATGCGATTGTCGATCGCAAGCCCGCGGCCCAGCCCGGCCGGCACCTTTTCGTTGAAGATCACCGCGGGCGCGCGCGGCGGCCCTTCATAGACGACGAGGCGGACCGAGTTGGACCCGATATCGATGACGGCGGAACGATGGGCGGTCAGTCTGTTGGAACGGGCGATCGGCAAGTGTCAGTCTTCGCGCATGTTGAAATCGAGGGTCGGCACATCCTGCCGCTTGTGCAGCGCGGTCCCGCGCCCCGAAAGCGAGGGGTTGTTCATGAAATAATGGTGCAGGTTAAAAGGCTTGTCGCCCGGATCGACGCGCACATAGGTGCCGTCGGCCTGCAGCACCCAGCTTTGTTCATTGTCGATCAGATTGGCGACGAGCACCTGATCCAATATCTGGTCGTGAACGGTCGGGTTCTCGATCGGGATCATATATTCGACGCGGCGGTCGAAGTTGCGCGGCATCCAGTCGGCGCTCGAGATATAAAGCTTGGCGCGCTGGTGCGGCAGGCGCGATCCGTTGGCGAAGGCCCAGATGCGGCTATGTTCGAGGAAGCGGCCGACGACCGATTTGACGCGGATCGTCTCCGACAGGCCGGGAACGCCGGGACGCAGACAACAGATGCCGCGCACGATCAGCTCGATCGGCACCCCCGCCGCGCTCGCCTCGTAAAGCTTGTCGATGATGCCGGGGTCGACGAGGCTGTTCATCTTGGCCCACAGCCCCGACGGCAATCCCGCCCGCGCCGCCGCAATCTCGGCATCGACAAGCTCGCACAGATGCGCGCGCATGTTGAGCGGCGACATCGTCACCAGCTCGAGCCGCTCGGGCTCGACATAGCCGGTGATATAGTTGAACAGTTGCGCCGCATCGCGCCCCGCGCGCGGATCGGCGGTAAAAAAGCTGAGGTCGGTATAGATGCGCGCGGTGATCGGGTGGTAATTGCCCGTACCGAAGTGGCAATAGGTCCGATACCCCTGCCCTTCGCGGCGCACGACCATCGAGATTTTGGCGTGCGTTTTCCACTCGATGAAACCGTAAACCACCTGCACCCCGGCGCGTTCGAGCTGGTTCGCCCAGAGCAGATTCTGCTCCTCGTCGAAGCGCGCCTTGAGTTCGACAACCGCCGTCACCGACTTGCCCGCCTCCGCCGCCTCGATCAGAGCGCGGATGACGGGCGACTGGTTGCCGGCACGATAGAGCGTCTGCTTGATCGCGACGACATCGGGATCGGCGGCTGCCTGCCGCAGAAAGGACACGACGACGTCGAAGCTTTCATAGGGGTGATGGACGACGATGTCCTTGGACCGGATCGCCGCGAAACAATCGCCGCCATGTTCGCGGATGCGTTCCGGAAAACGCGGCGAATAGGCCGGGAATTTCAGGTCGGGGCGATCGACATCGACCAGCGCAGACAGCGCCGCGAGCCCGACGAAACCGCCGATCTTCGCGACGATCGCCTCATGCCCCTGAATATCGGCGTTGAGCACTGCGGCCAGTTCGGCCGGCATGTCGGCCTCGAGTTCGAGCAGAATCACCCGCCCGCGCCGGCGGCGGCGGATCGCGGTGCGGAACAGCCGCACCAGATCCTCGGCCTCTTCCTCGATTTCGATGTCGCTGTCGCGGATGATGCGGAACACGCCGATCGAGCGGCTCGTATAGCCAGGGAAAATCAGGTCGGCGAACAGTTCGACCAGATATTCGATCGGCACGAAGCTCGTCGCCTCGCCCGGTACCGGCACCAGTCGCGGCAGCGAAGCGGGGATCATCACCAGTTCGCGAACCGTGTCGCCCGTCGCCTGGCGCTGGAGATCGAAGATCACGCCAAGGCCGCGGTTGGGGATGAAGGGAAAGGGGTGCGCGGGATCAAGCACCTGCGGCGTCAGGATCGGGAATATCTGTTCGCTGAAATATTGACGCAGCGAGGCACGCAGCCGCTCGCGCTCCGACCCGGCGCCGTGAACGATGACCCCTTGTTCGGCGAGCAGACCGTGCAGCTTCTGCCACTCGCTCTGCTGTTCGTCGACGAGCCGGTTCACCTCGGCCTCGATCTCGGCGAGCTGCTGCCCCGGCGAGCGGCCGTCGGCCGACGGATCGTCGATCCCCTGAAGCTGCTGCCCCTTCAGGCCGGCGACGCGGACCATGAAGAATTCGTCGAGATTGCTCCCCGAAATCGACAGGAAGCGCAGCCGCTCGAGCAAGGGATGCGCCGGATTGCGCGCCTCCTCCATCACCCGCCGGTTGAAGGCGAGCCACGACAGTTCGCGGTTGAAAAAGCGGTCGGGGTTCGTCTTGTCGAAGCCCGGAACCACCGGATCATTATCGGCGCGAAGGGGCTGACCGGTTATCGACATGGGCCTGTTTCCTGCCTTTCGAGCAAATCGGGATCGATGAGCCCCTGTGACAGTAATGTTTCACGCGTAAGACGAATGCTAATGGCGCGCCCTTTTTCGAGCGATGCGGCGTCGAGCGCCGCGACGACGCGGTGGATCATCGCATAGCTGCGCTCCATCCGCGGCACGACATAGGCGGCGACGTCGGGCGAAATCGCCATCCCGCGCTGGGCAAAAAGTGCGTCGATCAGGTCGCGCGCCAGGCAATCGTCGGGCTCGCCGATCGTCAGTACCGGCACCGCGCGCAACCGCGAAGCGAGGTCGGGAAGCGCGATCGCCCATTCGGACGGCGGCGCATCGGCAATGATGAGCAGGGGCGTTCCCGACGCCTGCGCCGCGTTCCAGGCGTGGAAAATCTCCTCTTCGGACACGCTGGCATGACCGTCGATCACGCGCCCGCCCGATTCGCGCGCGAACAGCCGCCCCATCAGGCTGCGCCCCGATCCGCGCGGCCCGGTCAGCACCGCGGTGCGCACCGGCCAGGTCGCGACATGGCGCAGATAGCGCACCGCGTCGGCGTTGCTCGTCCCGACGATCAGCGGACCGTCGTTGGCGCCGCCGGCACTCCAGTCGAGTGGCAGCGCAATCTGTCCCGAACCGCGGGGCATCAGCGACTGATCCTGAGCTGGCCGCCGCCTTCCTGCACCTTGAAACCGCGCGCCGCGAGCGCCGCCTTCAGCGCGCCGACGTCGCCGCGGAAGGTGACGCGCATCACCGACATGCCGCCGAGCGCGAGGCTGCTCGTCGCCGCCGACTGAACCCCCGAAATGCCGCCCACGGCGCGTTCGGTCGCCGAAACCGATTCGACGTCGGGTGATGCATATTGGACCGTGAAGGTCTGCAGCCCCGCAGGCGCCGTCGTCGGCAGGCTGGTGTCGGTTTCGCCGGCCACCACCGCGTCGTCGGTCGCCACATCTTCGGGCAGATCCTCCTTCTCGACCGGCTTTTCGAGCACGAGATAGGCGTCGGTGCGCAGCTGTCCCGCGGCGAGCGCCTGCGTGTAGAGCGCATCCATCCGTGCCACCGCCTTTTCCATCATGTCGGGAATTGCGGCGGCGTTGGGTGCGGTCATCGTGAAGGCGCCGATCAGGCGGTTGTCGGGGCTGTAGCGCGCGGCGAAATGGCCCGTCACCGGTCCGCCGGGATAGCTGTATTCGACCCGCGCGATCGGGATCAGCACGTCGGCTGCGCCATATTGGTCGAGGATGACGCGCCACCAGACGCGGCCGCGCCGTCCGGTCTGCCCCGGATTGAGCAGCAACGTGTCGGCGCCGGTGCCCGCGGTGCGGACATAGTCGATCGCGCTCTGCCCGGTATTATATTCGGCCCAGGCGCGCTGCCACGCGCTGCGCTGTTCGAACACCTGCTGAATGCCGTCGATCGAATAGACGGGAATCACCAGCAGCGGCGGCGAACGCAGGGTGCGGCCGCTGACACCCAATATCTGCCCGGCGCGGACGCGGTCGAACTGGACGCCAAGCGTCGCGACATAGCGGCGCGGCCCGACCTGTTCCTTTTCCACCACGATCGCGGTGACGATGCCGTCGAGCACCGAATCGGACAGCGCCGGACCGTCGCTGCCGTTGGTCTTGCGATAGAGTTGCTGCCACCCCTTGCGCTGCGCCTCGCGCCAGCCCTTTTCGCGCGCATCCTCCGGATTGTCGCCGGTGACGTCGATCGCGATGCCGCTCGCCAGAAAATCGCCGCTGCTGTTGATCGGCGTGATCCCGCGGTCGCCGTGCGCGACCTGCCCCTGGACGAGGCCCGCGATCAGAACCGCCAGGAAAAGCCCGAACAGCGCCGCCCAGCGCCGATCGCGAGGCCCGAACGAGCGAAGCGGGAGACCGGGAGTCGAACGGGGGAAAGCGGCCGAAGTCATAGGGTTCTTACGCTTTGTTCCCAAACAAGATGTAACCATCACTCTGTTCGTCATTCCGGCATATGCCGGAATCTCGACCTCGTGCCGTATTGCCCCGGCGAGATCCCGGCCTTCGCCGGGATGACGATTCCTGCAAGCCCTACGCGAAAGTCGAGGTCACCGACAAGGAAATCATGGCATTTGTCGGCCGGAAGCGTTAGTCGCGCGGGCCATGGATTCCAAGCACAACCCGCCTGACGGCCAACCCGCCTCCTATACCTATGCGCAGGCCGGCGTCTCGATCGAGACCGGCAATGCGCTGGTCCGTGCCATCGCCCCGCTCGCCCGCGCAACGCGCCGCCCCGGCGCCGATGCCGACCTCGGCGGCTTCGGCGGCTTTTTCGACCTGAAAGCGGCGGGCTTCACCGATCCCTTGCTCGTCGCCGCGAACGATGGCGTCGGCACCAAGCTCAAGCTCGCGATCGACGCAGGAAAGCATGACGGCGTCGGCATCGACCTCGTCGCCATGTGCGCCAACGACCTGATCGTGCAGGGCGCCGAGCCGCTGTTCTTCCTCGACTATTACGCCACCGGCAAGCTCGACAATGCAATCGCGACCGACGTCGTCGCCAGCATCGCCGAGGGCTGCAAACAGGCGGGCTGCGCGCTGATCGGCGGCGAGACCGCAGAGATGCCGGGGATGTATTCGGACGGCGACTATGATCTTGCGGGCTTTTGCGTCGGCGCGGTCGAGCGCGACCAGGTACTCACCGCCGACAAGGTCGCGGCGGGCGACGTGATCCTCGGCCTCGCTTCGTCGGGGGTGCATTCGAACGGCTTTTCGCTCGTGCGCCGCCTCGCCGCCGACAAGGGCTGGAAGCTCGACCGCCCGGCGCTGTTCGATCAGACCGTCCTGCTGATCGACGCGCTGATGGCGCCGACGCGCATCTATGTGAAAAGCCTCCTGCCGCTCGTGAAGACCGGCAAGGTCCATGCGCTCGCGCACATCACCGGCGGCGGCCTGCTCGAAAATATCCCGCGCGTGCTGCCCAAGACGCTGCACGCGCATATCGATGCCGACGCCTGGGACCAACCGCGGCTGATGGCGTTCCTGCAGGCGCAGGGCAATATCGAGCCCGAAGAAATGGCGCGCACTTTCAATTGCGGGATCGGCATGGCCGTGGTCGTCGCCGAAAGCGACGTTGCCGATGTGACAGCGGCGCTCGAAGCGGCGGGCGAGACGGTGTTCCGGATCGGGCATATCGCGGCGGGCGACAAGGGTTGCACCGTCAGCGGCGGCGCCGAAACGTGGAGCGCCCGGGCGGCGTGGAGCGCGACGCATAATGCATAATATCCTCCCCCACAGGGGGAGGGGGACCGCCCGCGTAGCGGGGGGTGGAGGGGCACATGCGGTGCCATCCATCCTCAAGACACCGCGCGACTCCGCTTGTGCCCCTCCACCATGCTTCGCATGGTCCCCCTCCCCGTTCCGTGGAGGATCGGCATGAAAGCCCGCGTCGCCGTCCTCATCTCGGGCGCCGGGACCAATATGGCGGCGCTGCTCTATGCCGCGAAAGCCGCCGACTGCCCTTATGAACTCGTGCTGGTCGCGAGCAACAACCCGGAAGCGCCGGGCCTCGCGCTCGCCGCGGCCGAAGGCATTGCGACCTGGGCGCAATCGCACAAGGGAATGTCGCGCGCCGCCTTCGACGCGCTGGTCGACGAACGGCTGCGCGCCGCTGGCGCCGACTATGTCGCGCTTGCGGGCTATATGCGCATCCTCAGCGACGATTTCGTCGCCGGCTGGACTGACCGGATGCTCAACATTCACCCCAGTCTGCTGCCGCTCTACAAGGGGCTCGACACCCATCAGCGCGCGATCGACGCCGGCGACCGTTTCGGCGGGTGCAGCGTCCATGTCGTCACGCCCGCACTCGACGATGGGCCGGTGCTGGCGCAGACCCCGGTCGCGATCGTGCCCGGCGACACCGCCGAAACCTTGGCGGAACGCGTCCGTTTTGCCGAGCATCAGCTTTACCCCGCTGCGCTCGCCGCCTTCGTGACGCGCGAACGCGCGCCCGACTGGCTGCTCGGCCGCGTCCGCGCCCTGGCGATGGCGCTGCCCGAAGCCGACGAGGTTACCTCGCACGGCATGCCCTGCTTCGGCATCGTCAAGGGCAAGAAATTCGCCTATTTCACCCACGACCACCATGGCGACGGCAAGACCGCGCTGCTGGTCAAGATCAGCGGCGCCGACGAGCAGGCGCAGCTCATCGAACTCGACGAAGCGCGCTATTACCGCCCCGCCTATTTCGGCGACGGCTGGATCGGCATCCGCCTCGACCTCGGCGATACCGACTGGGATGCGATCGGCGACTGGCTCCGCAAGAGCTGGCTGGCGATCGCGCCGAAAAAGCTCGCGGGGCTGATGGGGATCGCCGAGGACTTTTAAGTCGCCACCCGCGTCATTGCGAGCGAAGCGAAGCAATCCAGAGCGATTTACGCGCACTCTGGATTGCCGCGCGGCTTCGCCGCTCGCAATGACGAACAAGGGCGCCATACTTGCCCCGTCCAAAATTCGCGCTGGCCTTTTGCGCCAAAGCACGGTGAACTGGCGGCGATGGAGTATGATTTCGCCCTGATCCTGTGGGCCGCGTACGTCGCGGTCTTCATCGTCATCCTGGGCCGGATCATCCTGCGGCCGCAGCGCGAGCCCGCCTCGCGGCTCGCGTGGTTGATCGCGACGATCGCGGTACCCGTGGTCGGCATCCTCGCCTATCTGTTGCTCGGGGAGGCGCGGATCAGCGCCAAGCGGCGCGCGCGCTATGCCGCGATCGAGGCGCATCTGCCGCATCCGCACGACAATGCCGACGTGCGCCGCAGGCTCGCGCGCAGCGCTTGGGCCGCCCCCTTCGCGCTCGCAGAGACCGTAAACGCTCTACCGCCCACCGCGGGCAATCGCGCGCATCTCGCCGCCGACAGCAACGCCGCGATCCGCGAGATGGTCGAGGATATCGACAATGCGAAGTCCACCGTCCACCTCTGCTTCTATATCTGGCTCGCCGACAATAACGGCTTCCGGATCAAGGACGCGCTGGTCCGCGCGGCCCGGCGCGGCGTCAAGGTCCGCGTCCTCGCCGACGCGCTCGGCTCGCGCGGCTTCATCCGGTCGGCCTATTGGATCGAGCTCGAAAATGCCGGGGTCGATGCGCGCATCGCGCTGCCGATCGGCGGGCTGATCTGGACGCTGATCCGCGGGCGCTTCGACCTGCGCAATCACCGCAAGCAACTCATCATCGACAATCGCATCGCCTGGTGCGGCAGCCAGAATCTCGCCGACCCCGAATTTCGCATCAAATCGAAATATGCGCCGTGGGTCGACATCATGACGCGCTGGGAAGGCCCGGTGGTGCAGGGCTGCCAGTTCGTCTTTGCTGCCGACTGGGAAAGCGAAGGCGGTGACGATATCGGCGATCTGTTACAGGACGATGCCGAACCTCCGGCTGCCGCCGATCCGGGCATCGCGGCGCAGGTGATCGCGACCGGCCCCAATGTCCGCTACGCCGCGATGACCGCCTGTTTCACCGCGCTCATCCATTCGGCGCGGCGCGAGCTGATCGTCACCACCCCCTATTTCGTCCCCGACGAACAATTGCTCTTCGCGCTGCTCGACTGCGCGCGGCGCGGCGTCGCAACGGTGATGATCGTGCCGCGCCGCAACGACAGCCGCATCGTTGCGGGCGCGAGCCGCAGCTATTATGCCGACCTCGTCGATGCGGGGGTAAAGCTCTACGAATATCGCCCCGGCCTGCTCCACGCCAAGACGATGGTGGTCGACGGCGAAGTCGCGCTGATCGGCTCCGCCAATCTCGATCGCCGCAGCTTCGAACTCAATTTCGAGAATAATATCCTGTTGCGTGACAAGGCTTTCGCTACCGAACTTCGCGCGCGACAGGAAGTTTATCGCGCCGATGCGACACCCGTCGGCGCCGCAGATGTCGCATCCGTCGGCATCGTCCGGCGGCTGTGGCAAAACCTCGTCGCGACGGTCAGCCCGCTGCTCTAGCGCCAGCCGCTCCACCGGCGCCCGTTCCACCTGATGGCGGGCATGTTGACAGCGCTCCGCCCCTTCCCGAGAAGTGCGCTGCTAGATCTGGGGGATTTGACGATGGGCAAGGAATTCAATGCATTTTCGATCGTGGGCGTGGCGCTGCTGGCGACATCTGTGCCAGCTCATGCAGCGAGCGACCCTTTTATCGGCGAAGTAATGATGACAGCCGCGACCTTCTGTCCGCGCGGTTGGAGCGAGGCCAATGGCCAACTCGTATCAATCAGCGAGAATATGGCGCTTTTTTCGTTGCTGGGAACGACTTATGGCGGGGATGGGAGCAAGACCTTTGCGCTCCCTGATCTGCGGGGACGCGCGCCGGTCCATGTCGGTAACGGCCGTGACGTACCGCCGCTGGTGCTCGGCCAAAAGGGCGGCAACACCAGCGTCGCCCGCGACCCCGCAGCGTCGGGCGCAGTCAAAACGCAGCCGACACTAGCCATTCGCTACTGCGTTGCGATCCAAGGCATCTACCCGTCGCGCAACTGAAAAAGGCCGCCGGATCGCTCCGGCGGCCTCTTTGGCCTTGCGGCTCGGCTGGTTCAGCCGACGATTTCTTCGGGCTTGAAGAAATAGGCAATTTCGATCGCCGCATTTTCGTCGCTGTCGCTGCCGTGCACCGTGTTCGCTTCGATGCTTTCGGCCAGTTCCTTGCGGATCGTGCCAGGGGCCGCGTCCTTGGGGTTGGTCGCGCCCATCACGTCGCGGTTGCGCTGCATCGCATTCTCGCCTTCCAGAACCTGGACGACGACCGGGCCCGAGGTCATGAATTCGACGAGTTCGCCGAAGAAGGGGCGTTCCTTGTGGACCGCGTAAAAGCCCTCGGCCTGTTCCTTGGTCATGTGGATGCGCTTCGACGCGACGACGCGCAGGCCGGCGTCTTCCAGCATCTTGGTGACGGCGCCGGTGATGTTGCGGCGGGTCGCGTCGGGCTTGATGATCGAAAAGGTGCGGGTGACCGCCATTGGGAAAGCTCCTGCTTTATATCTTGTCGGAATGGGCGCGCCTCTAGCCGCGCTTTCGTCGCTCCGCAAGCAAAGAGCGCGGGGGGCTTTCCCGGCGCCGTGTCAGCCGCCGTGGCCGTAGGTGATCGACCCATTGACCATGTCGCCCGCCTGCGTCGCCGTAACCTGCACGCCTGACTTGCTGTCGCCCGGCCGTTCGGCGCCGAACATCGCGGTTTCGCCGGCCTTGACCTCGGTCGTGATCTTCATGCCTGCGGCCTCGGCCTGTTTGCGGAAATGTGCGATCACATCGGCCGCCTGCCCCTTGACCTCAAAGCTCGCCATGCCGCCCGCACCATCCTTGTTCGTCGCGGTGAAGCCGCCCGTGACCTTCGCACCCGGATAGGGCGAGAAACCCGCAGGGAATTTCGCATTGCCCGCGCCGCCGCCGAACTGCATTTCGCCATCCTCGGTCTTGATGCTGATCGTGCCGTTTTCGCCGCTGGTATCGGACGTCACCTTATAGTCGGCGGTCTTGCCGGTTTCGGGGTCGGTGTAGGTGCCGCTCGCGACTTCCTTTTCCGATTTCGATCCGCACGCCGAAAGCGTCATCGCCAGCGCAATTGCGGTGCCAAGCGTAAATGTCCTGAGCGTCGCCATAATCTACCTCCTGTTGCCCCGAATCTCTCGGCTGCTGTCCCTAGGGTGCGACCCGATTGCCGTCGGTGATCGCCCTCACAGAAGACGCTTCTTTCCCCGGCCCGGCCAGCCTATCGCGTCACGGCCCTTCGGACCAGCGTCCGCGCTCATCCTGTTTCCAGAAGTGGATTTCCACGCCCTCGGCCTTGGTCAGCGCGCGCCAGGTCGCGCGCGCATCATCGATGCGGCTGTTGTCGAACAACAGGAATGCGCGCTCGAACGCCAGCGCCTCTTCGCGCCATTCGCCATCGGCGAGCGCGACATGGGTGGCGCCGTTGATCGCCGGGGTGCCCAGCGTGCCGCTGAGCAGGATCGGCTCGATCGCCTCGTCGGGCGATCCCGCCGCGCCGTGCGGCAGGAAACTCGCGGGTTGCAGCGTCCACAGCGCCTCGTCGATCGCCTGCCGCTGCATCGCAGCGGCAGCGACGACCAGCAGCCGGTTGCCGCCATCCAATATGCGCGTGGCGATCGCGGGGAGCACCCGTTCGACCGGGTCGCGTGTCAGTCGATAGAAGTCGACGCGCGCCATGCTCCCCGAACCGGATCAGCCTTCGTGATTGTCGGCGATATAGCGGTCGAGCAGGCGGACGCCATAACCCGTCGCGCCCTTCGCCCACACCGGGCCGTCCTTGTCGCTCCATGCCGTGCCGGCGATGTCGAGGTGCGCCCAGGCGACTCCGTCCTCGACGAACCGCTTGAGGAACTGCGCCGCGGTGATCGACCCGCCTTCGCGCGGACCGATATTCTTCATGTCGGCGATGGGGCTGTCGATCAGCTTGTCATAGGCCGGCGACAGCGGAAAACGCCACAGCTTGTTGTTCGTCGCCTCGCCCGCCGCGATCAGCTTGTCGGAAAGCCCGTCGTCATTGGCGAAGATGCCTGCATATTCGTGGCCGAGCGAGATCACCATCGCGCCGGTCAGCGTCGCCAGATCGACGATGACCTTGGGCTCGTAGACCTTCTGCGCCCAGGTGATCGCGTCGCACAGCACCAGCCGGCCTTCGGCGTCGGTATTGAGCACCTCGACCGTCTGGCCCGACATGGTGGTGACGATGTCACCGGGGCGCTGCGCATTGCCGTCGGGCATATTTTCCACAAGTCCGACGATGCCGACGACATTCGCCTTGGCCTTGCGGCCGGCGATTGCCTTCATCGCGCCCGCGACGGCGCCCGCGCCGCCCATGTCCCACTTCATCATGTCCATGCCCGGACCTGGCTTCAGGCTGATCCCGCCGGTGTCGAAGGTCACGCCCTTGCCGATGAACACGACCGGCTTGTCGTCGGCATTGCCGCCGTTCCAGCGCATCGCGAGCAGCCGCGGCGGCCGCACCGACCCCTGCGCGACACCAAGCAGCGCGCCCATGCCGAGCGCCTTCATCTGCCGTTCGTCGAGCACCTCGATCTCGACGCCGAGGTCGGCCAGATGCTGGCAGCGCTCGACGAAGCTTTCGGGATAGAGGATGTTTGGCGGCTCGGCGACCAGCGTCTGGGTCAGCGCCACGCCGTCAGCCACCGCCGAATAGCTGCCCCAGCGCGCCGAAATATCACCCGCGGGCGACGCGATCACGATGGTTTTCAGGCTGGGCTTGGCGGTGTCGGAAAGGCGGGTGCGATAGGTGTCGATGCGCCAATCGCGCAGCTTCGCACCCATCGCAAAGGCGAGCACATCATCTTCGTCGATCTGGCCCGCACTGGCGAAATCGACGTGCAGCACCGCGACGCCGCTCGTCTGCAGCCGCGCGGTCAGCGCGCCGCCAGCGCGCTCGAGATCATGGACCGTCCCCTCGCCGATGCCCACCAGCAGCAGCCGCGTGGCCCGGTCGCCGTCGAAGGCGGCGGTTTCGGCCACCGAACCCGCGGCGCCATCGAACCGCGCCTGCTTCGCCAGCGCGCCGAGCAGCGCACCGAGCGCGCCGGCCTCGCCCTTGCGGACCGGAAAAGCGACAACGTCGGCAGACGCATCGATTTGCGCGACAAACTGAATGTCCATCTTTTAACTCTCTTATGCGATGATTGATTGGAACGTGCCGGACCGATAGGGGTTTCGCTCGCGAGTTGCAAAACTAAAGCAGCCAGCCCGCAAAGGGTGGACGCAAGATAAGGTGTGGGACAAAGAAATTAAATGAGTCGGACTTTGTTCCCCCACGCGGCGCGCGCGCGGCCCCTTTGGGTCGCCACCGCGAGCGGCATGCTCCTTGTCGCCGTGCCCGCCGCGGCGCAGACCGGCACGCCCGCGCCGGCCGCAGAGCCCGCGGCGCTGGCTGCGCAGCCCGACCTCCAGAATCGCGACGTTTCGGCCGTTACGGTCGATGCGCCGAAACCCGGCGATGAAGAACAGATCGGCTTCGCCGCCGACAATCTGAATTACGACAGCGATGCCGACATCGTCGTGGCCGACGGCAATGTCGAAATGAACCGCGACACCATTTCGATGCGCGCCGACAAGGTAACGTGGAACCGCAAGACCGGCGAAGTGGTCGCCGAGGGCGATGTCGCGATCAAGAATCCCGAAGGCGACACCGCCTATGGCGACCGCATCGTGCTGACCGACACGCTGCGCGACGGTGTCGTCGAAAACATGCTCGTCGTGTTCGATAATGGCGCGCGGCTCGCCGCGGTGAAGGGTAGGCGCTTCGACAACGGCAATATCGAGCTGGAAAACGCCGCCTACACGCCCTGCCCGGTAGAGGATGACGCGGGCTGCCCCAAGAACCCCAGTTGGCAGATCCGCGCCGTCCGCGTCGTTTACGACCAGGCGAAGAACAAGATCCGCTACAAGGGCGCGCGCGTCGAAGTCTTCGGCCTGCCCCTCATCCCGCTGCCGGGGCTCAGCCACCCCGCCAACAATGACGCGGGCAGCGGCATCCTCGTCCCCGACGTCCGCCTCGGCCGGACCAACGGGTTCGAAATTGCCCTACCCTATTATCTGCGGCTCGCTCCCGACCGCGACCTGACGATCACGCCACACGTCTACACCAATACAGCGCCGATGATCGAAGGCGAGTTCCGCGCTCTCACCGATATCGGCGCCTTCCGCATCAACGGCTATGCAACCTACAGCTCAGTGGTGCCACTGACCGGAACCGGCACCGCCGCCGACCGGCGCAACGATTTTCGCGGCTATCTGGAAAGCGCAGGCAAGTTCCAGTTCGATCCCAAGTGGAGCCTGACCTATTCGGGCCGGATCACCACCGACCGCACCTTCATGCGCCGCTATGACATCAGCCGCGACGACCGGCTGCGATCGATGTTCGAGCTCGAGCGGATCGGCGGGCAGAGCTATTTGTCGATCGCGGGCTGGGCGACCCAGACGCTGCGCGCGGGCGACAGCCAGGGGCAGCAACCGATCGCGCTTCCGATCATCGACTATCGCCAGCGCCTCCCCGACCCGTGGCTGGGCGGCCAGTTCGAGCTTCAGCTCAACACGCTGTCGATCGCCCGCACCGCGGGACAGGATACGCAGCGCGCCTTCGCCGGCGCCCGCTGGGATCTGCGCGGGCTGACCGGGCTCGGCCAGGAAGTCACGCTGACCGCGCTGGTGCGCGGCGATGTCTATCACAGTGACGAAAATCTGCTGACGCCGATCGCCGACTATCGCGGCAAGTCGGGCTGGCAGGCCCGCGGCATCGCCGCCATCGCCGCCGACATGCGCTGGCCCTTTATCGGCGAATTCCTTGGCGGAACGCAGACGCTGACCCCGCGGGTGCAGATCGTCGCGACGCCGCCGCTCAAGAATGTCGATATTCCGAACGAGGATTCGCGCGCCTTCGATCTTGAGGACGGCAATCTCTTCGCGATCAATCGCTTCAACGGCTACGACCGGTTCGAGGACGGCGCGCGCATCACCTATGGCGTCGAATGGAATTTCAGCCGCCCCGGCTTCAATATCAGCAGCGTCATCGGGCAAAGCTATCGCCTGTCCGACAAGCCGACGCTGTTCCCCGACGGCACCGGGCTCACCGACCGGCTCTCCGATATCGTCGGGCGGACGACCGTCGCGTACAAGGATTTCCTGCGCCTTACCCACCGCTTCCGGCTCGACAAGGACAATCTGGCGATCCGCCGCAACGAATTCGATGCAACAATCGGCAGCCGCTCGACCTATGCCGTGCTCGGCTATTCGCGCCTCAACCGCGACATCACCCTGCTCGGCGAAGATCTGCAGGATCGCGAAGAAGCGCGCGTCGGCGGCCGTGTGGCGGTCGCGAAAAACTGGTCGATCTTCGGCTCGGCGATCGTCGATCTGACCAGCAAGGCCGACGATCCGCTCAGCACATCGGACGGCTTCGACCCGATTCGCCACCGGCTCGGCGTCGCCTATGACGACGACTGCCTGTCGATCGCCTTCACCTGGCGGCGCGACTATGTCGACACCGGCGACGCGCGGCGCGGCAACAGCTTCTCGTTCCGCGTCGCGTTCCGCAACCTCGGTTTCTGATCGCTCAGCCTGCGTTCAGCGTTTTCCCGCTATCTCCCGGCTTCAAAGGTCCGGATGGCGGATTGCGCTGGACCATCGGGCGCTTCGGCTGATACGGAGCGTCGCATTCTTACTCGAATAGGATGGCAATGACCAAAATTTCGACCATGTTCGGACTGATTGCCGCTGCGGCCGTGGGGTCCGTCCCGGTGTCGGCCCAGACCGTAGCCGACAGCGAAACCCCTGCGACCAACCTCGCCATTCCCGGCAATGTCCAGCTTTACGGCGACGGCAAGCCCAACGTCTATCGCCCCTCGGCGATCGTCAACGGCGAAGTCATCACCGCGACCGACATCGAACAGCGCATGGCGCTGATCCGCATTGCGAACAACAATATGGAACTGCCCGCCGAGGAAATTCAGCGGCTGCGCCAGCAGGTGTTCAGCAACCTGATCGACGAAAAGCTCCAGATTCAGGAAGCCCGCGCGGCAAAGATCGACATCGACGAAAATGTCATCAATGAACAATTTGCCCGGCTGGCGGCGCGTTTCAAGCAGACGCCCGACGAATTCAGCAAATATCTCGCGTCCAAGGGGTCTTCGGCCGCCGCGGTAAAGCAGCAAATCCGCGGCGAATTCGCTTGGGACCGCCTGCTGTCGCGCAATATCCAGTCGACGACCAATGTGTCGACCGACGAGGTGGAAGCGGTGGTCAAGCGGCTGCAGGAGGCCAAGGGTCAGGACGAACTACACCTCGGCGAAATCTATCTCGCGACGACGCCCGAAAATGCCGCCGCCGTGATGGCGAATGCGCAAAAGATCATTCAGGCGCTTCAGGCCGGCGGCAGCTTCGCTGCCTATGCACGCCAATTCTCCGAAGCCTCGACCGCGGTCGTTGGCGGCGATCTCGGATGGGTCCGCCCCGCGACCCTCCCGCCGTCGATGGCGCAGGCGGCGCTCAACATGCAGCCCGGCCAGCTCGTCGGCCCGGTCGAAGTCCCGGGCGGGATATCGATCCTGCTGATGATTGACCGGCGCCAGGTTCTGACGGCCGACCCGCGCGACGCGGTGCTCAGCCTCAAGCAGGTGTCGCTCGATTTCGCCCCCGGCACGACCGAAGCAAAGGCGAGCGAGCTCGCCAGCCAGTTCGCCGACGCGACGCGCAGCATCGCCGGTTGCGGCGCGGCCGACGATATCGCCGCCAAGCTCGGCGCGAATGTCGTGTCGCGCGACAATATCTCGATGCGCGCACTGCCGCCGCAGCTGCAGAACACGCTGATCAACATGCAGATCGGCCAAGTCACTCAGCCGTTCGGCGCCGCGAATGAAGGGGTCAGCGTCCTCGTCCTTTGCGGCCGCGACCTGCCCGAAACGGCGACCGCGCCCGACGTTCAGGCGATCGAGCAGAAGCTGCTCGAGGACAAGGTCAACAAGCGCGCGCAACGCTATCTGCGCGACCTGCGCCGGGATGCGGTGATCGAATATAATTGATGACGGCTATGATTAAACGACGCCCGATCGCGGTCACCATGGGCGACCCGGCGGGCGTCGGTCCCGAAGTTGCGGCCCGCGCCTGGGCCGAACGCGACAAGCACGACCTGCCTCCCTTCGTAACGGTCGGCGATGCTGCGGTGATCGAAGCCGTCTGGGACGGCCCGATCGTGCGCGTCAACGATATGGAAGAGGTCGGACGCCTGTTCGACACGGCGCTGCCCGTCTGGCATCTCGAGGACAGCGGCCCCCTCACCCCCGGCGAACCGACTGCGGCGGGCGCGACTTGCGCCCTGCATGCTCTGGAAACCGGCATCGGCCTCACCCGCAACGGCGCCGCCGCGGCGCTGGTGACGGGTCCGGTGTCGAAACATGCGCTGCAAAGCATCGGCTATACTCATCCGGGGCAGACCGAATTCATCGCCGAACGCTGCGGCGTTACGGCGACCAATGCGGTGATGATGCTCGCCGGCCCCGGCCTGCGGGTCGTACCGCTGACCGTCCATATCCCGCTCGCCGAGGTGCCCGAACGCCTGACCGCCGAGCTTATCGTTGCCAAGGCGCGCATCGTCGTGCGCGGCCTGATCCGCGACTTCGGTATCGCCCAGCCGCGCCTCGCGATGGCCGGGCTCAACCCCCATGCCGGCGAAAGCGGCCGACTCGGCGACGAGGAAATCCGCATCATCGCCCCCGCGATCGAGCAGCTTGCGGCCGAGGGGATCGTCGTCGATGGCCCGCTCGCCGCCGATGCGCTGTTCGCGCCCGGCATCCGCGACCGCTATGACGCGCTGCTCTGCGGCTATCACGATCAGGCGCTGGCGCCGTTCAAGGCGCTGCACTTCCACGACGGCGTCAACCTGACACTCGGGCTGCCGATCATCCGTACCTCGCCCGATCATGGGACTGCCTTCAACATCGCAGGTTCGGGAACCGCCGACCCCGGACCGACGATCGCGGCGATCGCGATGGCCGCGCGGATGGCAGAGGCGCGGGCGCGCGGCTGCGCCGCCGCCGCGTGACGATACAGCCCAATCGTCCGCTGCCGCCGCTGCGCGATGTCGTCCGCGCGCACGGCCTGTCGGCCAGCAAGGCGCTGGGGCAGAATTTCCTTTTCGACGAACAATTGCTCGATCGCGTCGCGGCGATCCCCGGCAATCTCGACGGCGCCACGGTGTTCGAGGTCGGCCCCGGACCCGGCGGGCTGACGCGCGCGCTGCTGCGCGCCGGGGCGCGGGTGATTGCGGTCGAACGCGACGAACGCTGCCTGCCGCTGCTCGCCGATCTTGCCGATGCCTTCGACGGCCGGCTGACCGTCGTTTCGGACGACGCGATGGCGGTCGATGCGAACGCGCTGGCGGGCGGCCCCTATCATATCGTCGCCAACCTGCCCTACAATGTCGGCACCGCTCTGTTCACGCGCTGGCTCGAACCCGCGGCCTGGCCGCCGCAATGGCTGTCGCTGACGCTGATGTTCCAGCTCGAGGTTGCGGAGCGCATCGTCGCCCCTGTCGGCAGCTCGGCCTATGGGCGGCTCGCGGTGCTGGCGCAGTGGCGCGCGCAGGCGAAGCTCGCGATGAAGGTCCACCGCTCGGCCTTCACCCCGCCGCCCAAGGTGATGTCGGCGATCGTCCATGTCACCCCGGGAGACGAACCGCCCGGCGTGTCGCCTGCGATGCTGTCGAAGCTCACCGAAAAGGGGTTCGGACAGCGCCGCAAGATGCTGCGCCAGAGCCTCAAGGGTGTCCCCGGCGCAATCGACGCGCTGGATACGCTCGGTATCGATCCTACCCGCCGCGCCGAGACGGTCAGCGTTGCCGAATGGGTGGCGCTCGCGCGGTCACTGACCCCCTCCGCCTGAATCCATCGATAGAAGCCTCGGACCGGGCGCGATGCGACGCCCCTTGGCACCGCCGCCCATCTGCGCTAGCCTCTAGTTGACGTTTACGTAAATGGGAGGGTGCCGTGGCAGAGGCCCGCGAATTCGACATCATCGTCTATGGCGCGACCGGCTTTACCGGCCGCCTCGTCGCCGAATATTTCGTGCAACATTATGGCGGCCGCAAGGACGCGCCGAAATGGGCGATGGCGGGACGCAGTCTCGACAAGCTCGCCGAAGTGCGCGACCTGATCGGCGCCCCCAATGACACGCCGCTCGTCGTCGCCGATGCGAGCGAGCCTGCCAGCCTCGACATGATGGCGCATCGCACGCGCGTCGTGCTGACCACCGTCGGCCCCTATCAGCTTTACGGCAGCGACCTCGTCAACGCCTGCGCCAAGGCCGGAACCGCCTATGCCGATCTGTGCGGCGAGCCCGGCTGGATGCGCGAGATGATCGACGCGCATCAGGATCAGGCGCAGGCATCGGGCGCGCGCATTACCTTTTCGTGCGGCTTCGATTCGATCCCCTTCGACCTCGGCGTGCTGTTCCTCCAGGCCGAAGCGGTGAAGCGCCACGGCAAGCCCGCGCCGCGCGTGAAGGGCCGCGTGCGCAAGATGCAGGGCGGCGCGTCGGGCGGCACTATCGCCAGCCTGACCGAAACGCTGAAGGCGGTCGCCAAAAAGCCGTCGCTCGCGCTGTTGCTCAAATCCTCCTTCGCGCTGACCCCGGGGTTCGAAGGTCCGCACCAGCCGTCGGGGCTGATCCCCGAATATGATCATGCGACGGGCACCTGGACCGCGCCCTTCGTGATGGCACCGATCAACACCAAAAACGTCCACCGCACCAATTTCCTGCTCGGCCACGCATGGGGGGCCGACCTTGTCTATGACGAGATGGTGATGACGACGATCGGCGAAGCCGGAAAGGCGATGGCCGAAGCGATGGCAAAGGCGAACCCCTTCGGCGAATCCAAGCTTCAACCCGGCGAGGGGCCGAGCAAGGAAGAACGCGAAAACGGCTTCTACGACATCCTCTTCGTTGGCGAATATCCCGACGGCACCACGATCCGCGCCAGCGTCCAGGGCGACCGCGACCCCGGCTATGGATCAACGTCGAAGATGCTTGCCGAAACCGGCATGACGCTGCTCGAAACCGATGGCGCGGGCGGCGTGTGGACCCCCGGCGCGCTGCTCGGTCAGGCGCTGATCGACCGGCTGACCGCCCATGCCGGACTGACTTTCCAGATCGAGGATTGAGTTTTCCGATGACAAGCTCCCCCAGCGCGCTCGACGCGCTGCTCTCCACCCTGCGCGTCGACGGCGATGTCGCGACGGCGCATATCGACGACGGCTGGATGCAGGGCCGCACGGCCTATGGCGGGATCAGCTCGGCGGTCGCGCTCGCCGGCACGATGGCGCTCCACCCGACCGAGGCGCCGCTGCGCTATGCGCAGATCAGCTTCGTCGGGCCGGTCAGCGGCGATTGCACCGTGCAGACGCGCGTGCTGCGCCAATCGAAATCGAGCCTGTTCATCGACGCGGGCGTCACCAGCGATGCGGGCTTCGGCACCGCCGCGGTCTTCGCCTTCTCGCCCGACCGGCAAAGCCATCTCGATCACAACCGGCTCGCCATACCCGACGCGCCCGCCCCCGAAACGCTTCAGCCCGTGCCCGAGCACAAGGCGCGGCCCAGCTTCACCCGTCATTTCGACATGCGCCCGACGACAGGCCCGCGCTTCAACTGGAAAAGCGATGTCGGCGAATATCTGACTTGGGTGCGCTTTGTCGAAGAGCCCGCCTGTCATCCGGCGGTCGCGCTGCTCGCGATGGGCGATGCGCTGCCGCCCGCGGCGATGGCGCTGTTCACCGAATTCGGCCCGATCAGCTCGATGAACTGGACGGTCAACATGCTCACCGCAAAGCCCGAAACCGACGACGGCTGGTGGCTGCTCTCGGCCAAGACCGGCTTTGCCCGCAACGGTCTGTCGGTGCAGGACATGATGCTGTGGAACCGCGCCGGCGAACCGGTGCTGCACGGCAGCCAGGCGATCGCAATCTACGCCTGATAAAGACCGGAAGCGGTCGTTCGATCCTTCTGTGGCGCAGCAAGGTTCGCATTTACCTCGTCGCACCGCCGACGCTGCAAACGTATCCCTTGAGATAGCTGACGATAAGCATCCGGACCATCAGCTCCGGATCGATCAATGACCGACCCGTCTCGCTGTGACAGGGCGAAGATGCTTGCGCAGATCACCCGGGTCCACGAACCGGTCAATCGACCGGAGCAGGTGATCTGTCGACATATTCACTCAAGGCCGAAGCTGTAAAACAGCGCCTCCTGCATCGCAGTCCGTTCACCCAGCATCTGCAAAAATTTCCGGCCCTGGACATTCTGGATCAGGATTTGCCAACACTGCAAGAGCTTTTCAACAGCATTCCCGCCCCCGGCGCTCACCCCTACCCCTTGTAGAGCGCCGCGATCTTGTCCTCATAGACTTTGCGCAGGATGTGGCGGCGGATCTTCATCGACGGGGTCATCTGTTCATTCTCGATCGTGAAGGGTTCGTCGGCAAAGTCGAACTTGCGCACCTTTTCGATCACCGAAAGTTGGCCGTTGACCCGGTCGACCGCCTCGCGGATCGCGGTGCGGAATTTTTCATGCTCGCGCAGCAGTTTCAAATCCTTGGGTAGCCCTTCGACCTCGGCCCATTCGGCCATCCATTCGGGATCGGGCACCAATATGCCGACGAGGTGCGGGCGCTTGTCGCCATAGACCATCGCCTGCAGGATTTCGGGCTGGAGCGTCAGCATCCCTTCGACCCGCTGCGGCGAGACATTGTCGCCCTTGTCGTTGACGATCAGATCCTTTTTGCGGTCGGTGATGACGATGCGGCCCTGGTCATCGATATGGCCGATGTCGCCGGTATGAAGCCACGGCCCCTTGTCGGGTTCGGCCGGATCGGGAACGAGGACCCGCGCCGTTTCCTCCTTGTTGCGCCAATAGCCCTTCATGACGAGCTCGCCGCGGACGCAGATTTCGCCGTCGTCGGCGATCCGAACTTCGGTGTTCATCAGCGGCGGGCCGACCGTATCCATCTTGAGGCCGACCGAGGGGCGGTTGCAGCTGATCACCGGCCCCGCCTCTGTCTGTCCATAACCCTGAAGCAGCGTCAGGCCGATCGAGTGGAAGAAGACGCCGATTTCAGGATTGAGCGGCGCCCCGCCCGAAACGAGCGCCTTCATCCGGCCGCCGAAGCGTTGCTGGATCTTGGGGCGGAACAGCTTGTTGAGGATGAGGTCGACCGGGCGGTCGAGCACGCCCAGGCGGCGCTCATAATCCTTTTCGCCGACGCGCAGCGCCTGGCCGAGCATCCAGTTCGCAAGCTTGCCCTGCTTTTCGACCGACTTGATCATTCGGGCGCGGATCACTTCGAACAGCCGCGGGACGACGACCATGATCGTCGGCTTCGTTTCCTCGATGTTCGAGACGAGCTTTTCGAGACCCTCGCTGTAATAGATTTGCGCGCCGACCATGATCGGCAGAAACTGCCCGCCCGAATGCTCATAGGCATGGCTCAGGGGCAGGAAGGAGAGGAACACCTCTTCGTCGCCGATGCCGAAATCATTGACCAGCACCTCGGCGGCGCCCGCCGCATTGTGCAGGATCGCGCCATGATGCTGCATCACTCCGCGCGGCGCGCCGCCGGTGCCGCTGGTGTAGATAAGGCAGGCGGTATCATCGCGCGTCATCGCCAGACCGCGCGCCTTCGCGTCCGCCAGATGCGCCTCGCCGCCTTCGACCAGCGGCGCCCAGTCGTGGACCGCCACCTCGCCCTGCTGGCCGACGCGCAGACTTTCCATACTGATGACGATATGCGCGTCGGACCGCATCACCGCGGGCATCAGGGTACGCGCGAGCTTTGCGGTCGAGACGATGACGGCGCGCGCGCCGCTGTTGTCGAGGATATGCTGGTGATCGCGTTCGGTGTTGGTGGTGTAGGTCGGCACGGTGATGCACCCCGCCGCCATGATGGCGAGATCGGCGATGCAGAATTCGGGCCGGTTTTCGCTGACGAGGACGACGCGGTCGCCCTCCTTCAGCCCCAGCGCGCGCAGATTATGCGCGAGCGCGGCGACCTGGTTCGCGACCTGCCGCCAGCTCAGCGGTTGCCATGCGCGATCGGCCTTGTGCCAGAGAAAGGGGCTTTCGCCGCCCCTTTCGGCGCGGTCGAAGAACATCGCGACCAGACTGGGAAAATGGTCGAGATGCGGGTTTTCCAGCTTCATGCCTCTCGCTCTCCTCGGGAGGTTATTGTCGTTGGGTCGTTCTTAGGGTCAATCGCCGCACGATAGAAGCCCATAACCCCTCCGTCATCCCGGCGAAGGCCGGGATCTCACCCTCGCGTCACAGCGCAGCGGCGAGATCCCGGCCTTCGCCGGGATGACGATAAAATTGGCCGTAATAATCAGTTCTGCGCCGGGGCGCCATCGACCGACGAGGTGCCGGGCCCGCGCGGGTCGGCGGCGCCGCGCCAGCCATCGCCGACGCGTTCGATCGCGTTGAGCTTCGAGCCTAGATCGGTCGGTGTGAAGCTGTAGCCGAAGGGCTTCATCTTCGCCGCAATCGCCTTGCCGAGATCGTCATTCTCGATCAGCACGCCCTGCTGACCGAAGAAGATATTGGGCAGTTCCATCGCGTCCTGCGCGCTGAGCCCCCAGTCGAGGACGCCGATCAGCGTCTTCGTGACATGCATGATGATGCGCTTGCCGCCCGCCGAGCCGACCGCGAGGATCACCTTGCCGTCGGGCCCATAGACGATCGTCGGCGACATGGAGGAAAGTGGTCGCTTGCCCGCTTCGACCCGGTTGGCGGTCGGCTGCCCGTCCTTGACCGGCACGAAGTCGAAATCGGTGAGCTCGTTGTTGAGGAAATAGCCGTTGGCGATGAGCTGGCTGCCGAAGATGCTTTCGACGGTCGAAGTCATCGAGACGACATTGCCGTCCTTGTCGGCGACGACGAAATGCGTCGTGCCATGTTCGGGAATCGGCGGCGCGGCAGCGCGCGGCTTCGCGCCCGGCGGCGTGCCGGGTTCATAATGACCCGCAGCGCCATAGGGCGAGATGAGCTGGCGGCGTTCGGCCAGATAGCCTTTGTCGAGCAGGCCTTTCACCGGCACATCGACGAAATCGGCGTCGCCGAGATAGGCCGCGCGGTCGGCATAGGCGAGCTGCATCGCTTCGGCCAACAGGTGCCAGCTCATCGGATTATCCTTGCCCATCGCCTTCATGTCATAGCCCTCGAGCATGCCGAGGATGCCGAAGACGGTCGTCGCGCCCGACGAGGGCGGCCCCATGCCGCACAGCTTGTAGATGCGATAGGTGGTGCAGACCGCCGGGCGCTCCTTCGCCTGATAGGCGGCGAGATCCTTGAGCGTGAGCTGTGCCTGATTGCGCGGCGCCTTGGCCACCGCGTCGCTGATCGCCTTGGCATTGGCGCCCGCATAAAAGGCTTCGGGGCCGCGCGCTGCAATGTCGCGCAGGATGGCGGCATAGGCGGGGTTGCGGATCACGGTGCCGACGGGCGCGGGTTTGCCGTCGACATAATAGATGGCGCGGGCGGCCGGGAAATCCTTCCACACCGGCTGGAATTGTTCGAGCCAGGTGTAGAGCGCGGGCGTGACCTTATACCCTTCCTCGGCCAGTTTGATCGCGGGCTGGAACAGCGCCTTCCATTCGAGCTTGCCCCATTTCTTGTGCGCCATTTCCATCAGGCGGACATTGCCCGGAACGCCGACCGACAAGCCGCCTGGCACGACGTCCATGAAGCCGCGCGGCTTGCCGTCGGGGCCGAGGAAGCGGTCGCCCTTCGCCGCCGCCGGCGCCTTTTCGCGGCCGTCGATGGTCGAGATGCTGTCGTCCTTGGCGTTGTGGTAGACCATGAAGCCGCCGCCACCGATGCCGCTCGATTGCGGCTCGACGAGCGTCAGCACCGCAACCATCGCGATCGCGGCGTCGGCCGCCGATCCGCCCTGATGCAAAATCTCTCGCCCCGCCTCGGTCGCGCGCGGGTCGGCCGACGAGGTGACGCCCTGCGCCGCGGCAAGCGACGGGACGGCAAGGACGAAAAGGCTGAAGACAGCAAAGAGTCGTTTAAGCATGGAGGCGACATTGGCGCGGGGGTCCGGCGAGTGCAAGCCCTGTTCCCCCCGCCCGTCTCCCCTGCCCGCCGGCGCGAGCACGTCAGGCGTCGACGCCCACCGCGTCGTTCACCCGCGCAAAGCCGTCGCGCGCGGCGCGATCGTCGAGGCCGCGCGCGATGCGTGCGGCCAGCCCCGGTCCTTCGAACACCATCGCCGAATAAATCTGGATCAGACTGGCACCCGCGCGGATGCGCGCCCAGGCCTGATCGGCATTGGCGATACCGCCGACGCCGATCAGCGGCACTGTTCCGCCGCTTGCCCGGCGAAAGTCGCGCAGGCGCTGCAGCGCAAGATCGTGAAGCGGCGCGCCCGATAGCCCCCCCGCTTCGCGCGCGTGGCGCGAGGCGAGCGGCGGGCGCGTGATCGTGGTGTTCGACACGATGACCGCGGCGAGGCGCTTGTCGATCGCCACCGCGACGATGTCGTCGATGTCGGCGGGTTCAAGATCGGGCGCGACCTTCAGGAAGACGGGCTTGGCCGCTCCCGCGGGCTGCGCCGCCGCGACGCCGTCGAGCAGCGCCTCGAGGGCGCCGCGATCCTGCAAGGCGCGCAGGCCCGGCGTGTTGGGCGACGAGATATTGACGGTGAGATAATCGGCGAGCGGCGCCATTGCCGCCGTGCCCTTCGCATAGTCGGCGATGCGATCGGCGCTGTCCTTGTTGGCGCCGATGTTGATGCCGAGCGGCACCGGCAGACCGTGGCGGCGCAGGCAGGCGATGCGGTCGGCCGCCTTTGCCTGCCCGCCGTTGTTGAAGCCCATGCGGTTGACCACCGCGCGGTCCTCGACCAGCCGGAACAGCCGCGGGCGCGGATTGCCGTCCTGCGGCAAGGGGGTGAGCGTCCCGACCTCGACAAAGCCGAAACCGAAATGGGGCATCGCATGCGCCACGCGCGCATCCTTGTCGAAGCCGGGGGCGAGGCCGACCGGGTTCGGGAAGTGCAGACCCGCCAGTTCGGTCGCCAGCGCAGGGCTGGTCAGCGCGGCGCGCGCACGCGGTAGCGGCTGGAGCGCGGCGAGCGTCAGATTGTGCGCCGCCTCGCCATCGGTCGCGTGAACGACGGGGCGGACAAGGGCGTAGGCGGCATCGGCGGCGGAGGCAAAAAGCGACATGCCCCGCCATTGCGCCGGGGCGACGGCTATGGCAAGCCCCCTGCCGACCAGCCGGAAATCGTTGCAAATGAGGGGCCTTGCCGGGCCCGCAGTCAGCCGGCCAACAGAGGGAGACATTTGTGTCGCATCGCCGTTTCGCCGCCCGCCCGTCCACCGCGATCCTGTCCACCGCGCTCGTGCTGCTGGCGACGGCGGGATGTACGCCGGCGACCGTGGCGACCGCGCCGCAATCGCCCGCGGCGAGCGCACCGGCGGGCGCCGATCTTGCGCAATTCTTCGACAATTATGACGAGGCGCAACTGTCGCTGAGCCCGCAAGGCAAGGCCTATCGCGGCATCCGCGACGCCGATTACGGCAAGTGGAACGACCCGAGCGACGACGCCGAGGTTGCCAGCCACACGCTGCGACAGGCGACTGCCGCCGCGATGCGCGCGAGCTTCGACCCCGCGAAGCTGTCGGCGGAGGAAGCGCTGTCCTTCGAACTGTTCAACGCGCAGGCGGCGCGCGCCGAGCGGCTGTTCCCGTTCCGCGAGGATGAATATATCTTCGACCAGATGAACGGCGCGCAGAGCCAGATGCCTGCCTTTCTGATCAACATCCACCGCGTCGCCAATGTTGCCGAAGCCGAAGCCTATGTGGAGCGCATCCGCGGCATGGGCCCGGTGCTCGACGCGCTGTCGGCGGAATCGGCGCGGCGCGCCAAAAAGGGCGTCCAGCCGCCGAAGTGGGTCTATGCCTATGTCATCAGCGACATCGAAAATCTGATGAAGCCGGACAATGCGGTGATCGAGGATATCGGCGCGAAGGTCGGCAAGCTCGACATCGACGCCGGCGAAAAGACGCGGCTGACCGATGCGGCAAAGGCCGCATGGGCGGAAAGCGCCGGCCCCGCCTATGGCCGGCTGCTCGCCGAAATGAAGCGCCAGCAGGCGGTCGCGCCGACGCAGGACGGCATCTGGCGCCTGCCCGACGGCAAAGCCTATTATGCCGCGCTGCTCGCCAATTATACGACCACCGACATGACCGCGGCGCAGATCCACGCGCTCGGTCTCTCCGAAGTCGCACGTATCCACGGCGAGATGAAGAAGATCATGGCGCAGGTGGGGTTCAAAGGGACTTTGCGCGAGTTTTTCGAGCATCTGCGCACCAGCCCGCAATATTATTATACGACCCGCGAGGATTATCTGGCCGATGTCGATGCCAAGGTGAAGGCGATGGAGGCGCGGCTGCCCGCCTTCTTCCATACGCTGCCCAAGGCGCACCTGCAGGTGAAAGCGGTCGAAGCGTTCCGCGAAAAGTCGGCGGGCAAGGCCTTTTACCAGTCGCCCTCGCCCGATGGATCGCGGCCCGGCACCTATTATGTGAACCTCTATGACCTGCGCGACATGTCGAAGACCGAGCTCGAGGCGCTCGCCTATCATGAGGGTATTCCAGGCCACCACCTGCAGCGCGCGGTGCAGACCGAACTGACCGGTCTGCCTCCGTTCCGCCGCTTCGGCGGCTTCACCGCCTATACCGAAGGCTGGGGCCTCTATTCGGAGGAACTGGCGAAGGACATGGGCGCCTATACCGATCCCTACAGCGATTTCGGGCGCCTCGGCATGGAATTGTGGCGCGCGTGCCGGCTCGTCGTCGACACCGGCATTCACGACAAGCGCTGGAGCCGCGAGGAGGCGATCCAGTATCTGAAGGACAATACGCCCAACCCCGACGGCGACATCGAAAAGGCGATCGAGCGCTATATCGTCTATCCGGGACAAGCGACCGCCTATCTGATCGGCAAGCTCAAGATCATGGAACTCAGGACGCGCGCGCAGGCGGCGCTGGGCGACCGTTTCGACTATCGCGACTTCCATGACGTCGTGCTCAAATCGGGGCCGGTGCCGCTCGACATCCTCGAGCGCCGCGTCGATGCCTGGATCGCCGCGAGCCGTTGATAGTGCGAATCAAAATTGCGTCTTGACGCAGCCGGACGTTCTGAAATTATGGCGGGGAAGCAACAGGCGGCAATAAAGCCGCCGAAGGGTCGGTCTCGTCATGTCGGATACGTCAGCCTCATCCGGGCAGATGAGCGGCGAGCAGCCGTTCGAGCTGCACTATTTTCCGCCCGATCCCGATCTGGCGGACATGGTGTCGAGCTTTTACTGCGCGCGCATCAACATGCCGCGCTTCGACGAATATGAACGCGCCGACCGCCCGCAGTTTCGGTTCATCACCGTTGCCGACGGCGAATATGTCTTTTCGGACGGACACAGCAGCACGGTACGGCGCGCCAATATCGTCGGGCCGACGAGCGGCCGCGTCCGCGCGATCAGCAACAGCCCCACGCGCATCTTCGGCTTTGGCATGCTGCCCGCCGGCTGGGCCGCGCTGATGGGCAGCCATGGCGAAAAGCTGACCGACCGCGCGATCGACGCCGCCGACCTGTTCGGCGACTGGATCAACGAGGTCGCCGACGCGATACTGGGCGCCGCGAACGATGAGGCGCGGCTGATTATCGGCAATAATTTCGTCCGCGCAGTGCTGAAACAGACCGAGGCGCCCGCGATGTGGTTCATCCGGACCGTCGATGAATGGCTGACGCGATCGGCGTCGCCGCAGGTGCATGATCTGGTCGAGGCAACGGGCATGTCGATCCGCTCGGTCGAACGGATGACCAAACATTATTACGGCCTGTCGCCGCGCATGCTGGCGCGAAAATATCGCGCCGTGCGCGCCGCGGCGGCGCTGGCGCGCGGCGAGACACTCGACCAGGCGCAGCTTGGCGACGCCTTTTACGACCAGTCGCACCTTATCCGCGAGATCAAGCGCTTCGCCGGGGCAACCCCGGGACAGCTCGGCAAGCCCACGCTTTATACCGAGGCGACGACGAAGGGCCGCAAACAGCTTGCGGGCAAGGTCAGCCCGATCGTTTCCGAAACCTGAGTCCGTTCGGCCCTGCCCCACGACGGGACGGTCTTTTTCGGCGGCGAGCGACGATTTGGCGTTTTGATACAATCGCGAATCAGACCCGCGACCTATCCGGAACCCGCGACCCAGAAGAGCTCTTCCTTTGACGAGGACTGAGACCTTCATCTCGGCACTCATTCGGCTCCGGCTGGATGGGTGCCTTTTTTTATTGCCGGTCCTCGACCTTGCGCCTAGGGCGCTCAGCGACTATCTAATTGGAACAAATTGCTCCAATTAAGAATCGTTCGCAATTCCGCCGGAAAGAGCCATGCGCCTGTCCAACCTTGCCGATTATGCCGTCGTGCTGATGAGCGCCGCCGCGCGCCAGTGCGGATCGGTGCCGCTGCATGCGGCGATGCTGGCCGAACAGACGGGCATTCCCGGCCCGACGGCGCAGAAGCTGGTGAGCGGCCTCGCCCGCGCCGGCCTGCTGGTGTCGACGCGCGGCACCGGCGGCGGGGTGCGCCTTGCCCGCCCCGCAGCGGCGATCAGCATCGCCGACATCATCGAAGCCGTCGAAGGCCCGATCGCCCTCACCACCTGCGTCGAGGATGGCCGGCACGATTGCGCACTCGAAGGCAATTGCCGCGTCAAACCGCACTGGGGCGTCGTCAACAGCGCCGTGCGCGGCGCGCTGGCGGACATCAGCCTCGCGAGCCTGAGCGGACTTGCCAAAACCGTTCGCCCTGAGCTTGTCGAAGGGCCGTCTTTCCCTCTTCGCAGCAGCACAGAAAAGATCAGTGCTTCGACAAGCTCAGCACAAACGGGTTTTTGAAATGGATGAAGTAAAAATCAAGGATCAGGCGGCCCGCGACGCCGCGCTGCGCGTTGCCGACTATGAGCATGGCTGGTCCTCGGCGATCGAGACCGACTTCGCGCCGAAGGGACTGACCGAGGATACGGTCCGCTTTATTTCGGCGAAGAAGAACGAGCCCGAATGGATGCTCGACTGGCGGCTGAAAGCGTTTCGCCATTGGCAGACGATGGAGACGCCCAACTGGGCGAAACTCAACGTGCCGCCGATCGACTATCAAGACGCGTACTATTATGCAGCGCCCAAGGCGAAACCGAAGCTCGCGAGCCTTGATGAGGTCGATCCCGAGATTCTCGAGGTCTACAAGAAGCTCGGCATCCCGATCGAGGAGCAGAAGGTGCTCGCAGGGGTAGAGGGCGCGCGCAAGGTTGCGGTCGACGCGGTGTTCGACAGCGTCAGCGTCGCGACGACCTTCCGCGAGGAATTGAAGCGCGCTGGCGTGATCTTCCTCTCCATCTCCGAAGCGATCCGCGAATATCCCGAGCTGGTGAAGAAGTGGCTCGGCAAGGTCGTGCCGATGCACGACAATTATTTCGCGACATTGAACTGCGCGGTCTTCTCGGACGGGACGTTCGTTTACGTTCCCGAGGGCGTGCGCTGCCCGATGGAGCTCAGCACCTATTTCCGCATCAATGCCGAGAATACGGGGCAGTTCGAGCGCACGTTGATCGTCGCCGACAAGGGCGCGTACGTCTCCTATCTCGAAGGCTGCACCGCGCCGATGCGCGACGAGAACCAGCTCCACGCTGCGGTGGTCGAACTGGTCGCGCTCGACGATGCCGAGATCAAATATTCGACCGTCCAGAACTGGTATCCGGGCAATGCCGAAGGCCTCGGCGGCATCTATAATTTCGTGACCAAGCGCGCACTGTGTCAAGGCAAGCGCAGCAAGGTGTCGTGGACGCAGGTCGAAACCGGCAGCGCGATCACCTGGAAATACCCCAGCTGCGTGCTCAACGGCGACGACAGCGTCGGCGAATTTTATTCGGTCGCGGTCACCAACAATTTCCAGCAGGCCGACACCGGCACCAAGATGATCCACAATGGCAAGCGTACGCGCTCGACCATCGTTTCGAAGGGGATCAGCGCGGGCAAGTCGAACAACACCTATCGCGGCCTCGTCCGCGTCGCGTCCAATGCCGAAGGGGTGCGCAACTTCACCCAGTGCGATAGCCTGCTGCTGGGCAGCACCTGCGGTGCACACACTGTGCCGTACATCGAAGTCCGCAACCCAACTGCGACCGTCGAGCATGAAGCAACGACGAGCAAGATCAGCGACGACCAACTCTTCTACGCGATGCAGCGCGGGCTGGGGCAGGAAGAGGCGGTGGCGCTGATCGTCAATGGCTTCGCCAAGGAAGTGCTGCAGCAACTGCCGATGGAATTTGCCTTCGAAGCGCAGAAATTGCTGGGGATCAGCCTTGAGGGGAGCGTGGGGTGACCCTGCTTTCCAACATATTTGGTTATGCCTGGACAGCCGCCCTCCTCCTTGGGTGGAACATAGCGACTTACATGTTCATTCAAGTGGCCATTAAGGGCCGGTTCTGGTCTTGGCGTCGCAAGGCGAACGGCAAAACTTGGCCGCCTGTCCGCGCCGAAACGCCCGTCCGCTTCTGGATCGTTTGGTTTTTCATGGCAGGGCCGTTCTTGCTCATCACGCTGTTATTCGTGGTGGGCCTCAGCACTTCGCTTGCGGAAAGATTCTAATGCTCAAAATCGAAAACCTCCACGCCACCGTCGCCGACAAGCCGATCCTGAAGGGCCTGTCGCTCACCATCAATGCGGGCGAGATCCATGCGATCATGGGCCCCAATGGCGCGGGCAAATCGACGCTCTCCTACGTGCTCGGCGGGCGCCCCGGCTACGAGGTCACCGACGGTTCGGCCACCTTCGACGGGGCCGACCTCCTCGCCCTCGACCCGCACGAGCGCGCCGCCGCCGGGCTGTTCCTCGGTTTCCAGTACCCGGTCGAAATCCCCGGCGTCTCGAACGTCCAGTTCCTGCGCGAAAGCCTCAACGCCCAGCGCAAGGCGCGCGGCGAAGAACCGCTGTCGGGTGGCGACTTCCTGAAGCTGGCGCGCGAGAAGGCGGGGCTGCTGAAGCTCGACATGGACATGCTCAAGCGCCCGGTGAACGTCGGCTTTTCGGGCGGCGAGAAGAAACGCAACGAGATGGTGCAGATGGGCATCCTCGACCCCAAGCTCGCGATCCTCGACGAAACCGACTCGGGCCTCGACATCGATGCGCTGCGCATCGTCGGCGACGGGATCAACGCGATCATGCGGCGCCCCGACAAGGCGGTGCTGCTGATCACCCATTATCAGCGCCTGCTCGACTATGTGCGGCCCGATTTCGTGCACGTCCTCGCCGCTGGCCGCATCGTCAAGTCGGGTGGCCCCGAACTCGCGCTCGAACTCGAACGCGAAGGCTATGCGGAGATCGCGGCGTGATCCTCGCTTTCGCCCTTCTGACGATTGCGCAAGCGCCCGAGCCGGTGCCGACCGACGAGGAAATCGTCGTAATCGCACAGAAGCTGAGCGGCATCGCGGTCCATGTCGGCCGTGATGCCAAGGGGCGCTATCATTGCGACCTCAGCGAAAGCAGCGGCAATGCGCGTCTCGACGCGCAGCTCTGCAAGACAAGCGCGACCTGCGTGAAGAAAGGCGCATCGAATCAGGCTGAAGTGAAGGCCTGCATCGACAAGCGAAAATCGACGTTGCTCGCGAACGTCCGCCGCGAATGGGCGGAGCGCAGGCCATGACCGCTCTCCCTAATCGCCGCGACGAAGCGTGGCGCTATAGCGACATCGACGCGGTCGCAGCAGCTTGGCCGCTGCCCGCGCCCGAAAATATCGTCGTGCCCGCGGGCGGTGACTTCAAGCGCGCAATCGTGCAGGACGCGGGCGATATCCACCAGATCGAGCTGGTGCTGGGCAAGGGCGCGACTGCGTCGCTGCACGTCCTCAACATCGGCGGTGCATATGGCCGCATCGAACTCGCCGTGACGCTCCACGAAGGCGCAGACTTCACACTCGGCGCGGCGCAGATCGGTGGCGGCGCACAGAATCTCGAGATCGTCACCACCGTCACCCACGCCGAGCCCGGTGCAACGTCGCGGCAGATGGTGCGCTCGGTCCTCGGCGGTACGGCAACCGGCACCTATCTCGGCAAAGTTGCGGTCGCGCGTGACGCGCAGCAGACCGACAGCGAACAGGATGTGAAGGCGATGCTGCTCGACCGCAGCGCGACCGCCAACGCCAAGCCCGAACTCGAAATCTTCGCCGACGATGTGAAGTGTGCGCATGGCTGTGCGATCGGCGAGCTCGACGCGATGGGCCTTTACTATCTCCAGTCGCGCGGACTGCCGCCGGCTGAGGCGAAGAAGATCTTGCTGCAGGCTTTCGTGGCCGGCGTTTTCGATGGCGCCGAAGATGAAGCACACTTACGGGGGCTGGCGCTGGCGAAGCTTGGAGAGCTGGTGTGAGCGACCACACAAAGATCCTCCCCGGAACGGGGAGGGGGACCAGCGAAGCTGGTGGAGGAGCACAGGCCATCTCCGCCGCGTCTGATCCTCACCTGCCCCTCCACCATCCTTCGGATGGTCCCCCTCCCCCTTTGGGGGAGGATCGGCGGCAAGATTTCCCCGGCCTGACGCTCGGCTGGCACTATCTCGACACCGCCGCGACCGCGCAGAAGCCGCAGGCGGTGATCGATGCGACGGTGAATGCGATGGGCCGCGACTATGCGACCGTGCACCGCGGTGTCTACGCCCGCTCGGCCGACATGACGCTCGCCTATGAGGCGGCACGGCGGCGGATCGCAGGGTTCATCGGCGCGAAGGAGGATCAGATCGCCTTCGTGCGCGGTGCGACCGAGGCGATCAATCTCGTCGCCTATTCCCACCCGCGCAAAGGCCGCGTGCTGCTGTCGATGCTCGAACATCACAGCAATATCGTGCCCTGGCAGCTCGCGGGCTGGCAGGTCGACGTGTGCCCGCTGACCGAAGACGGCTGCATCGATCTCGATGCCGCCAAAAAGATGCTGACCCCCGAACATGCTATGGTCGCCTTCGCGCATGTGTCGAACGTGCTCGGCAGCCCGCTGGACGTCGCGCGTGCGGCGGACCTTGCGCATCGCGTCGGCGCCGAACTGCTGATCGATGGGTGCCAGGCAGTGCCGCGCCTACCCGTCGATGTCGCGGCATTGGGCTGCGACTATTATGCCTTTTCGGGGCACAAGCTTTACGGACCGACCGGCATCGGTGTGCTGTGGAGCGACAAGCTCGACGCGCTGCCGCCGTGGCAGGGCGGTGGGTCGATGATCGACCGGGTGACGTTCGAAAGGACAACTTACGCACCCGCCCCCACCCGTTTCGAAGCCGGCACGCCCGCGATCATCGAGACACTGGGGCTCGCCGCGGCGGTCGATTATGTCGAAGCGATCGGTGTCGAGGCGATCCACGCGCATGAATGTGCGCTGGTCGGCAGTTTGCGCGAGCAGCTCGCCCGCAAGAACAGCGTCACGCTGTTCGGCCCCGACAGCAGCGCCGGGATCGTCAGTTTCGCGATGGCGGGGGTTCATCCGCACGACATCGGCACTATCTTGGACGAAAGCGGGGTCGCGATCCGCGCCGGGCATCATTGCGCGCAGCCGCTGATGGCGCATCTCGGCGTACCGGCGACCGCCCGCGCGAGCTTCGGGCTCTACAGCAATGCAGACGATGTGACCGCGCTGGTCGAAGGATTGGCGCGCGTCGAGAGGATTTTCGGATGAGCGAAGAAAACAGCATCAGGATCGAGGAAGTGGAAAGCGTCGCGCCGCCGCCCAAAGCGCGCGTCGAGGATGCCGAAACCGCGCCCGAGAAACTGGAGCGCAAGCGCGATTATCTGGAGGGCTTTCTGGCCGCCAAGCCCGCAGCGGTCGATCCGCACGGCGTCGGCGGCGACCTGTACGAAGCCGTCGTCGCGGCGCTCAAGGATATTTACGATCCGGAAATTCCGGTGAATATCTATGACCTTGGCCTGATCTACAATGTCGAGATCGACGAAGGCCATGTCGTCGTCACCATGACGTTGACCACCCCGCACTGCCCGGTGGCCGAATCGATGCCCGGCGAGGTCGAGCTGCGCGTCGGCGCGGTGCCCGGCGTCGGCGACGCCGAAGTGAACCTTGTCTGGGATCCGCCCTGGTCGCCCGCCAATATGAGCGACGAGGCGCGGCTCGAATTGGGAATGCTGTGATGACTGAAGCCAAGACACCCGAGAAGACGCGGACAGCCCGCCCCGCCGCCGTCACGCTGACGCCCGGCGCCGAAGCGCGCATCGCAAAGCTGATGGCGGCCGCGCCCGACGGCGCGATCGGGGTCAGGCTGTCGACGCCGCGGCGCGGCTGTTCAGGCCTTGCCTATTCGGTCGACTATGTGACTGACGAGCAGAAATTCGACGAGAAGATCGAAACGCCCGGCGGCGTGTTTTACATCGACGGCGCGTCGGTACTCTATCTGATCGGCAGCACGATGGACTGGGTGGAGGATGATTTCGCAGCGGGTTTCGTATTCGAGAACCCCAACGCCAAGGGCGCGTGCGGCTGCGGCGAGAGCTTTACGGTCTGACGGTCGATCTTAGCGGCAGACCGTCCACCCCGCCGTCCGCGCCGCCATATCGAGGTGGAAATGGTCGGCGTGCGCCCGGTTATAATCGGGCGACAGCAGCGTACTGAACAGCCCACACGACCGATCGCGCACCGCGTGCAGGAAAGCTCCTTTCGCACCGCGATCGTCCCAGTCGGCACGCAGCGCCACACGCGTCCCGTCAGCGAGGATGAAAGCCGAAATGTCGATTGCATTGGCGGTCGAATGTTCGCTTTGCGCCTGCCGTCCGGCGATTTTTCGGCAATTATAGCTGCCCAGATTTTCAAGGCCGACAACCTTCTGTCCGAAATGATCCTGCGCCGCGGGCTGAACCACATCGCGCGTCCATAGCGCCAGCGCCGCGGTCACGGCGCAGCCGGGTGCGGCGTTCGCGGGACGCATCGAGGGGACAAGGCGATTGCCGGCGAGGATCATTCGCTGGCTCGCACGGCATTGCCCCTCGCCGACCGCAGGGCGCCGCGCGTATCGCTCGCCCGCGCGGTCGAACACCGCAAAACAGGCCTCATCCTCGCCCGCCAGCCGCACGAGCTTGCGATGCGTTGCCCAGCCCCTCGGCTGCGCGAGGTCGAAGGGCGCAAAGGGATCATGTTCGGGATGCGCGCGCAGCCAGCGCCAGCCGACCAACAAGCCGGCGCCTAGCATCGCCAGCAGCAGCAGGGACAGCATCGGGCCGCGACGGTGCGCCACGGCGACGCTCAGGCCGCCAGCGCGACGCGGGCCGGCGCAGGGTCGTCGTCATTTGCGGCGCCGCGGCTTTCGACGGGCCGGCGCACACGGCGCGCCCGCACCCGGCGACGGTGCAGTCGCAGCAGCGACGCGCGGACCTTCATCCCGACCCACGCCTTCATCGAGCGGACGCGCGCGAAGGCCGAGAGTGTCCATCCAGCGATGACCAGGTCGACATAGGCGGTGACATCCCACGCCATCGCCACCGCCAATTCGGCGGGCAAGGTCATCGCGAAAGCCTGGATCGACACGAGGCCGACGACGAGGAACAGGATATGCTTGCGTTCCAGCCGACCCGCGAGATCGAGCAGTTCTTCGACGCAATGACGGTGCAGCCACCGCGCCGCAGGCGTATCGGGTGCCAACAGCATCACCGCCGCCAGCCCCGCAAGAAAAGCCGCAAATGCCATATCCCGTCCCCCCGGCTCCATGTTTCAGAAACAGAGATAGGAAGACAGGACCGCGGCGCAAGCCACTGAAATCACCGCGCGAAGATCAGAACGGGTCGAAGGTGACCGTCAGCCCGTCTTTCGGGCGCGGGATCGGCCACATGTGCCAGTCGGGCGCGTAGCCGTCGGCGATCCGGATGCGATGCGTCGTCAGCACATGGTGGAAAAAGATTTTCGCCTGCATATAGGCGAAGTGCAGCCCCAGGCACATATGCGCGCCGCCGCCGAAGGGAACCCATGCATATTTGTGGCGCCCCCGCACCGCTTCGGGCGCGAAGCGCAGCGGGTCGAAGCGTTCGGGGTCCGGCCAATATTCGGCCATCATATGCGTATAGCTCGGGTTGATCCCGACATTGGTGCCGGCGGGAATATGGTAGCCGCCGAATTCGAAATCCCGGAGCGCGCGGCGCGGGATCGCGGGCACCGGCGGGATCAGCCGCAATGCCTCCTTGAACGCCATTTCGGTCAGTTCAAGCTCGCCAAGGCTGTTGTGCCCCACGCCCTCGCCCGCCGGCGCGACGGCCAGCATTTCGTCGCGCAGCCGGTCCTGCCACTCGGGATGCCGGGCGAGCAGCCAGACGAGCGAGGTGATCGAACTGGTGATGGTGTCGTGCGCCGCCATCATCAGGAAATTCATGTGATCGACGATCGCCTCGACGCTGAGATATTCGCCGTCATCGTCCTTGGCGTGACAGATTTGGGTGAAAATATCCTCGCCTTCCGATGCCCGGCGTTCGGGCACCAGCCGCGTGAAATAATCGACTAGGAATTTGCGCCCGGCGACCCCGCGGCCCATGGCGGTGAAGGGCATCGGTACGCGTATGATGCCGATCGACGCCTGCACCATGTCGACGAACGCCTTGTTGATCCGCTCCGCCTCCGGCCCCCAAGGGATGCCGAGAAAGCTCGTCGCGGCCAGATCGAGCGTCAGCTGCTTGATCGCCGGATAGAATTTGAAGCTCTTGCCGCTCCATGCGCCGATGCGGCTGCCGATACCCTCGTTCAGCGCGCCGGCATAATGCCGCATCGGTTCGGGTTTGAAGGCGACCGACAGCGTCTTGCGGTCGGCGCGATGCTTTTCGAAGTCCATCAGCATCAAGCCACGCGGGAACAGGAGGTTGAGCACCGGCCCCCACCCCTGTTCGGACGAGAAGACCTTTTCGCGATCGAACAGGACAAGCTCGTTCGCTTCGGGCCCGACGAGCGACACGCCGCGGCCGCCGAAGCTTTTGGCGCGATAGACCTTGCCGTGCTGCGCGACCATGCGGTTGGTGAAGCCGACCGGATCCTTGAGCTGCGCCAGCGTCGTGCCGAGCACGGGAATCCCGTCGTCGCCGGGAATATGATCGAGCGCGGTCTCCGCGTTACGCGGCATCCAGTGCGCGGTCTCGGGTCCGAAGCGGCGTTCCGACCATTCGATCTTCGTGGGGGCATTCATCGCGGCAAATCCTTCATTTTGTCCGATGTCGGCGCAGACTATCGGCTTACTGACATTGTTGCAAGTAAGTCTTATTCCGGCGGCGGCGACCATTCACCGCAAATTCAACTCGCTTCGTGCAGTTTCGATTCCGATATGGCGCCTCCATCGCGGCGCCAAGGAAGGATGGCATCATGCCCAACAGCCTCAAAAAGCCCCTCTCCCTCGCGCTCGGCGCCCTCGCCACCGCGACGCTCGGCGGCTGCTACTATGACGGCGATCTCTATGGTCCGAGCTATGCCTCGACGGGGGTCTGCGCGAACGACTATTACGACTATGATCCCTATGCCTATTCGGACGGCTATGGCTATGATTGCTATGATCCGACCGATTATAGCGGCGGCTTCGTCCAGATCGGTTTCGGCGGCGGCTGGTACGACAATTATTATTACCCCGGCTACGGCATGTGGATGTTCGACAATTATCGCAACCGCTACCCGCTGCGCGGCCAGTATCTGAACTATTGGGGCGGGCGCCGCGCCTGGTGGAAGCATCGCGGCGACCGCGGCGACGGCCACTGGCAAGGCCGCCCGCCGTCGAGCGGCGGCGATCACGGCGGACGCCCCCATCGCCCCGGCGGCTGGCAGGGGCATGATCGGGACGGCGACGGCCAGCATGGGACGCGCCCGCCCGGCGGTCGGCCCGGCGCCGGTACCCCGCCGACCAGCGGCAACCCGGGACGCCCCGATCGCGGTCCGGGCGTCATCCGCCCGCGTCCGCCGGTGGGCAGCACCCCGACGCGCCCCTCAGGCGATCCCGTCACGGCGCCGTCGCGGCCTACGCGCGGTCCCGGCGTCCTCCGCCCGCGGCCCGCGCCTTCGGGTGAATGGACCGGAAACCGGCAGCGCCCGTCCCCGGTCGTCAATACGCCGCCTGCAACCAGTGCGGCTCCCGCGCCACAGCGACCCGCACCCGCCGTGCGAACGCCGCCGCCGCCTGCGGCAAGTGCACCGCCGGCGCGACCCTCCCGCGATGCGCCGCGCCCTAGCCGCGGCGACAGATCGGGACACGTTCGCGAAAACTGACCGGCGCCGGGCGGCCGGGACGTATCAGGCCGGTGATGGCCGCGCTTCGTCCTTCGTGCCCGCCGACACCACGGTCGCCGCAACAAGGTCGCCAATCACGTTGAGCGTCGTGCGGCACATGTCGAGGAAGCGGTCGACGCCGAGGACGAGGCCGATCCCTTCGGGCGGCACCCCGACCGAGGCGAGGATCAGCGCGATCACCGGCAGCGACCCCGCCGGCACGCCCGCGGTGCCGATACCGCCGAGGATACAGACGAGCATCACCATCAGCTGCTGCTGAAGTGTCAGGTCGATGCCGAAGAATTGCGCAAGAAAGATCACGGTCACGCCTTCGAACATGGCGGTGCCGTTCTGGTTTGCGGTGGCGCCGAGGGTCAGCACGAAGCGCGCCACCCGGTCGGGCAGGCGCAGCCGGTCGTGCGCGACGCGCAGCGCGGTGGGCAGCGTCGCGTTCGACGACGATGTCGCGAAGGCCATCACGAACGCTTCCTGCGTCTGACGGAAGAAGGCCGTCGGCGACTTGTTCGCAAGCAGCCGCAACATCACCGGAAAGACGATGAACATCTGGAGCCCGAGCGCCAGCAGCACGACCCCGACATAGGCCGACAGGCGCACCATCAGATCCCAACCGAATTGCGCGGCGAGATTGAACATGAAGCAGAAGATGGCGATCGGCGCGAGGCGGATGACGAGGCCGATCAGCTTCATCGACACTTCGAACACGCCCTCGATCGCGGTCTTGAGGGCCGCCGTCTGCGGCGTCCGGACGAGCATCAGGCCGATGCCAAAAAAGAGCGCGAAGAACATCACGGCGAGCACGTCATTCTCGCTCATCGCGCCGATGAAATTGCTCGGCACGATCGCAACGAGCGCATCCATCCCCGACTTCGCCTCGCCCGCGCGGTCGGTAATCGCCCTGGCGCCTTCGGCGCCCTCGGCGATCAGATTCCGGGCCAGCGCCGGATCGACCCCCGCCCCGGGCTGGATGAGATTGACGAGCAGCAGGCTGATCGCGACGGCGACCGACGAGACGACGACCGTGTAGAGCAGCGTCCGGATGCCCACCGATTTCAACGCCCGCATCTCGCCCATTTCGGCGACACCGACGATCAGCGCCGACACCAGCAGCGGGATCACGAGCATGAACAGCAGGCGCAGGAAAATCTGGCCGATCGGACCGGTGACGTAAGTCGTCGCACTGTCGACCCAGCCGGCGCCCGCCGCACCATAATGCGCGGCAAGTCCGGCGATCAGGCCGCCGACGAAACCGAACAGCATACGCCATTGCAATTGCTTGGCGCGCGCCTCCTCCTCCTCCCCGCCGGGCGGGGCTTTGGTTTCGGTCATGGCTCAGCTCCTTGCGCGCCCGTGGGTGGGAGCGGCCGAAAAGCTGGGCGTCAGGCGCGGTCGGCCGGGGGCGTGGTCCTATCCTCGACCATATCTTCCTGAAGGTCCAGCCCCCGCATCCCGTGATGCGACGTATGCGCCGGTGCATGCGGACGGTCGTCGAACGCCGGATCCTCGACCTCCAGCATGCCTTCCCATTTGGTGATGACGCTGGTCGCCACCGCATTGCCGACGACGTTGGTCGCGGTGCGCCCCATGTCGAGGAACTGGTCGATCGCGAAGACGAGCGCGACGCCCTCGACCGGAAGGTCGAACATGACGAGCGTCGCGGTGATGACGACGAGGCTGGCGCGCGGCACCGCTGCGATCCCCTTCGACGACACCATCAGCGTCAGCAGGATCAGGATCTGCGTCGTGATCGACAATTCGATGCCATAGGCCTGCGCGATGAAGATCGTCGCGAAGCTGGCGTACATCATCGACCCGTCGAGGTTGAAGCTGTAGCCGAGCGGCAGCACGAAGCCCGAGATGCGGCGCGGCACCCCGAAGCGGTCGAGCTGTTCGAACAGCTTCGGCATCGCGGCTTCGGACGACGCGGTCGAGAAGGCGATCAGGATCGGTTCGCGGATATAGCGGATCAGTTCGACGATCCGCTTGCCGAGGAAGATCGCCCCGATGCCGAGCAGCAGCGCCCACAGTACGACGAGCGACATGTAGAATTCGGTGAGCAGTTCGGCGTAGGTCGCAAGAATGCCGAGCCCATATTGCGCCACCACCTTGGCGAGCGCGCCGAACACCGCGAGCGGCGCGAGGCGCATGACATAGCCGGTGATCTGGAGCATCAGTTCGGCAAGCGCCTCGGCCCCGCGGACGAGCGGCGCGCCCTTTTCGCCGATCGCCGACAGGCCGACGCCCGCGAACAGCGCAAAGACGAGGATCTGGAGGACGTTATTCTCGCCCATCGCGGCGACGATATTCTTGGGGAAAATATGTTCGACGAATTCGAACAGGTCGAGTTTCTTGACCTCGCCGACTTCGGCCGCCGAATGGGCGCCGACGGTCAGATGCAGCCCGGCACCCGGTTCGAGCACATTGACCATGATCAGCCCGAGGCTGATCGAAATCAGGCTGGCGATGATGAACCACGAAATGGCGCGGACCCCGATGCGGCCGAGCGCCGAGCTGTCGCCCATATGCGCGATCCCCGCGATCAGCGTGCCCAGGATCAGCGGCGCAACCAGCATCTTGATCAGATTGAGGAAAATATTGGCGAGCATCGAAAAGCCGCGCAGCCAATTATCGAACGCCTCGCTGCCCGCGGGAACCATAACGCGCACCAGATAGCCGGCGACGACCCCCAGAACCATGCCGATCAAAATGTAGATTGTGAGGCGTTTCGCCATCAATTCGCTCCCCTGTTCCGGTCCCCGCCGAATGTAAATGGGGGGCCTAACAGCCCGGTGCCCGCGGAGCAATCGCCAGAATCTTCAGAGCCTACACAAGAAAAGTAATGGCTGCGCAGGTCGCGGCGCCAACGGCAAGCGTCAGCGGAATGCCCGCGCGGAAAAAGTCGATGAAGCGGTAATTGCCCGCCGCATAGACCAGCGTGTTCGTCTGATAGCCGATAGGTGTGGCGAAGCTGGCCGATGCGGCGAACATGACCGCGATCACCAGCGGATAGGGATCGACCCCCAATTGCCGCGCCACCGCGATCGCCAGCGGCGTCACCAGAATGGCGACCGCGTTGTTGGTGACGATTTCGGTGAGCAGCACCGACAGGACATAGGTCGCAACAACCAGCCCCCACGGCGGCACGTTGCGCAGCACCGGCGTCAGTTCGCCGACGACGAGTTCGACGCTGCCCGAATTTTCGAGCGCCAGCCCGACCGCGAGCATCGCGAAGATCAGGACAAGGACATTGCCGTCGATCGAATCCCATGCCTCGTCGGCGTCGATGCAGCGCGTCACCAGAATCAGCCCGACCCCGATGATCGCGGCGACGCCGATGTCCATGACATTGAAGGTCGCCAGCAGGATCACGCCGACGAGCGCGCCGATGGCGATCGGCGCCTTGTTGCGGCGAAACTCGCGCTCGCTGGTCGAGCCGACGCCATAGAGGTGCGGATGGCCATAGAGCTGTTCGATCTGGTCCGCGGGCCCCGTCACCAGCACGCGGTCGATCGCCTGAACGCGCGCATTGGGCAGGTCGGGGCCCGGCGTCTTGCGAAAGCGCGCCATGCCGAGGATGCGGACCTTGAGCGACGAGAGAAACGGTATTTCGATCAGCCGGCGACCGATCGCCGGGTGGCTGGGGGCGATCATCGCCTCGACGATCGCCTCGTCATTCTGGTCGGCATTGTCGTGCCCGGCGGTCAGGCCGATGGCGACATTCTTGTTCGCGCGCAGCGACAGGAGTTCGGCAAGCTCAAGCCGCAGGACGAGGCGGTCGTCGGGCTCCAATATATCGTCGGCAAGGTTCGACCGGCGCAGCGTCGCACCGCGCTTCATCGCGACGAGCTTCACATTGGCGCGCTTGACGAAGGGCACGTCGCCGACACGCCGCCCGACCAGATTGCCGTCCTTCAGGATGCGCACTTCGGAGAGGAAGGTGCGATGTTCCTGGCTGAGCGCGATCTGCGACGGCGAATCGTCGGGCAGAAAGCGGCGCGCGATCAGCAGCAGCGCCAGCGTGCCCGAAACCCCCGCAACGAGCCCGACCGGGGTGATGGTGAAGATGCCGAAGCGATCGAGGCCATTATCCTGCGCCACCGCGGCGACGAGCAGGTTGGTAGAGGTGCCGATGAGCGTCGTCGTGCCGCCGAGGATGCAGACGAACGACAGCGGCATCAGCAGCCGCTTGGCGCTGATCCCCAGCGCGCTCGCCAGCTTGAGCATGATCGGGATCATCACGACCACGACCGGCGTGTTGTTGAGGAAGGCCGAGGCGACATAGACGCCGAGGAACATCTCCGCGAGCGCGAGCTTCGGGTGCCGCTGCGCCCGCGCGATGATGCGGTTCGCGATCGCGTCGAGCGTGCCGGTGCGCAGCAAGGCGCCCGACAGGATGAACATCGCGCCAATCGTCACTGGCGCCGAATTGGAAAAGACCGAAAACAGATCCTTGCCCGACAGGATGCCGAGGAAGAGGAAGGTGCAGGTGCCGAGGATCGCGACGACGGTCGCCGGGAAGCGCTCCATCACGAAGCCGACGAACATCAGGGCGAGCACGACAAGGCCGATGATCGCCTGATGCTGGGCGATGAAGGCCTGCGCCGCGACGATCATTCGGCGATCATCCGCACTGCGCGCGCTGGAGCAGCTTGTGATCGGCGAGGACGAGCGCCATCATCGCTTCGACCACCGGCACGCCGCGGATGCCCACGCAAGGATCGTGGCGCCCCTTGGTGACGATATCGGTCGCCTCGCCCGCCTTGTTCACCGTCGGCACGGGGGTCAGGATCGAACTCGTCGGCTTGAAGGCGACGCGCACCACGACCGGTTGGCCGGTCGAGATGCCGCCCGCAATGCCGCCGGCATTGTTCGAGAGGAAATCGGGGCGGTTGCTGCCGTCGCTCGCGGGGCGCATCGGATCGGCATTTTCCTCGCCGCGCAGCCGCGCCGCGCCGAAGCCCGCACCGATTTCGACGCCCTTGACGGCATTGATACCCATCATCGCAGAGGCGAGGTCGGCATCGAGCTTGGCATAGATGGGCGCGCCCCAGCCGGCGGGAACGCCACTCGCCGCGCATTCGATCACCGCGCCGAGCGAGCTGCCCGCCTTGCGCGCGGCGTGCATCAGCCCTTCCCAGCGCTGCGCCGCGGCCGGATCGGGACAGAAAAAGGGATTGCGATCAATCTCTTCGAGATCGAAGTTCGCCGGGTCGATCGCATCGCCGCCGATTTCGGCGACCCACGCATGGATCTGCACCTCTGGCAGGATCAGCCGCGCGACCCCGCCGGCCGCAACGCGCGCGGCGGTCTCACGCGCGCTCGACCGCCCGCCGCCGCGATAGTCGCGGATGCCGTACTTGGCGTCATAGGCGTAATCGGCGTGACCGGGGCGATAGGCCTGCGCAATCTCTCCATAATCCTTCGACCGCTGGTCGACATTCTCGATCATCAGGCTGATCGGCGTGCCGGTGGTCTTGCCCTCGAACACTCCCGACAGGATGCGCACCTGATCGGGCTCCTGCCGCTGCGTCGTATGCCGCGACTGGCCGGGGCGCCGCTTGTCGAGCCAGGGTTGAAGATCGGCTTCGGACAGCGCGAGGCGCGGCGGGCAACCATCGACCACCGCGCCGAGCGCCGGCCCGTGGCTTTCGCCCCAGGTGGTGAAGCGCAGAACGCGACCGAAGCTGTTGAAACTCATGTGCGCGGCGTCCTGTCCATGAACTCGATGCGGTTGCCGAAGGGATCTTCGGTGAAAAAACGGTAACGCCCATCGACGGGGCTGTCATCCTTCGTCGGATGACCATGCGCCTCGACCCGTGCGCGCAACGCGTCGAGCGCGTCGGTGGCGAGCGCGACATGCGCCTTTCTGGCAGGCCGGAAATCGCCCTCGACCCCCAGATGCAATTGCCGGTCGCCGAGCGCGAACCAGCAGCCGCCGCGCGCCGTCATGTCGGCGGGCTTGGGCAATTCGGCGAGGCCCAATAGCGCGCCGTAAAAGGCGCGCGCCTGCGCTTCGCCGCCCATCGGCATGGCGATCTGGACATGATCGAGGGCGAGCGCGAAATCCATGCCCCGCCGATGGCGGGAATCGCGCCGCAATTCAAGCGCGCTCAGCCCATCCGCGCAAAGGCCGGGGCATAATCAGCCCGGCCCGCGACCGGCCAGGCAGCCGCCGCATCGAGCATTACCGCCATCAGATGCTCTCCCGCGAAGGGCGAAGCAAAGCGCGCCGCAAGATCGGCGGAAAAGCCAAAGCGCGTGTAGTAGGCCGGATCGCCAAGCACGACGCACAGCGCGATCCCCTGATCGCGCAGCGCCGCCAGCCCCTCGCGGATCAACATGCCGCCAACGCCCTGCCCCTGCCAATCGGGAAGCACGGCCACCGGCGCGAGCCCGGCCGCAGCAAGGGGCCGGCCGTCCGCGACCGCGCTCATGCGACTGAAGAGGATATGCCCGGCGACCGTACCGGCGCGCTCGGCAACGAGCGAAACAAGCGCATCGCCATCGGCTTCGACCATCGCTACGAGTTCGGCCTCACCCTGATAGCCAAAGTCCGTTGCGGCGAACGCTGCGCGATGCACCGCCGCGATTGCCGCCGCGTCCGTCGCACGGGCGCGGCGGACCGTGATCGCATCAGGCAAGCGCGATGTCCGGCGCGTCTTCCTGTTTCATGCCGACGGTGTGGTAGCCCGCATCGACGTGATGCGTTTCGCCGGTGACGCCGCTCGACAGGTCGCTGAGCAGATAGAGAGCCGAGCCGCCGACATCGTCGATCGTCACATTGCGGCGCAGCGGCGCGTTATATTCGTTCCACTTCAGGATCAGGCGGAAATCGCCGATTCCGCTCGCCGCCAGCGTCTTGATCGGTCCCGCCGAGATCGCGTTGACGCGAATGCCCTGCGGCCCATAATCATTGGCGAGATATTTGACGCTGGTTTCGAGCGCCGACTTCGCGACGCCCATCACATTGTAATGCGGAATGACCTTTTCGGCGCCATAATAGCTGAGCGTCAGCATCGCGCCGCCGCCCTGCCCGGTTTCGGGATCATAGGGCGCCATCATCGCCGCCGCGCGCTTGGCGACCGCGGTGAAGCTGTAGACGCTGATGTTCATGGTCATCAGAAAATCTTCGAGCCCGACATCGGCATAGGCGCCGCGCAGCGCCTCCTTGTTCGTATAGCCGATGGCGTGGACGATGAAGTCGATCGTGGGCCAGCGCGCCGCGAGCGTGGCAAAGGCCTGGTCGAGATTGGCCATGTCGCTGACGTCGCAATCGATCAGGAAATCGCAGCCAAGCTGGTCGGCGAGCGGCTTCACCCGCTTTTCCATCACCTCGCCCTGATAGGAAATGGCAAGTTCGGCGCCCTGCGCATGCAGGGCCTTCGCGATGCCCCAGGCAAGCGACTTGTCGTTCGCAAGCCCCATGATCAGCCCGCGCTTTCCCTTCATCAGCCCCATGTCATTCTCCGGTCTTGTCGTTACCGACCACAATATCGTCGACGCGCCCAATAGCGTCGTGGCCCAAATCCTCAACCTCGACGAGCGCTGCATTGAGTTCGGCGCCGATCACCATACCCAATCCGACGAGGTAGAAAAAGAACAGCGCGATCATGACGCCGGCAAGGCTGCCGTAGGTCGCGTCATAGCGGAACAGGCTGGCGAGCAAAGGCGGAAGCGCCAGGGTGACCGCCATCCACCACAGGGTGGTGAAGAGCGCGCCGGGCCATTTGGGAAATTGTCGCCCGCGATATTTCGACGGCGTCAGCGACAGGAAGAGAAAATAGATGGCGGCGAACAGCCCCAGCCCCGATACGCCGCGCGAAATGGCGACGACGCCCGCCGACTGATAGGCAGAGGGCAGGACGCGCTCGACGAACTGTTCGATGCCAACGATCAGCACCTGCATGCTGAACGAGATCAGCATCAGCACGACCGCGCCGGTGACGATGCCGATCGACACCAGCCGATAGTGGAAAAAGCCCTTGGAAAAATGAGTGCCATAGGCGCGGCGCAAGATGTCGCGGATCGTTTCGATCAGGCTGCCGACGGTCCACAGCGCGACGAGCGCGCCGAGCCAGAGGAAGATGCCCGTACGCGCGCTCATTACCTCTGCGATCGGCCCCGCGAGCGCGCGCGCAACCGATGGCGGCATCGTCGAAAAGACCGCTTCGATCGCCCGCTCGCTGCCATAAGCGCCGCCCACGAGACTGAGCACCGCAGCGAGCAGGATGAAGAAGGGAAAGAGCGCGATCAGCGCAAGATAGGCAAGATTTCCGGCGTGGATGAACCCGTCGGTGTAGGTGCCGACCACCACCCGGCGCGCGACGCGAAAGATGCGCGTCCCGGGGCCGAGCGTTTCGCGTCCGCGTTCGATGACGCCCTGCGCCCGCCCGCGCAGGTGCATGCGCTTGGCGCGCTCGGCGCGTGCCTCGGGCGAATGGGGCGAGTGGCCTTCGGCCAGAAATTCCCTGCCGACCTCTTCGGCGACCTGACGTTCGAGCGCTGCGGCGTCTTGCTGCCCGGGACGTTCAACCACGCATCACACGCCAAGATCGGCCCGCACCGGCCGCGTATCGGTCCAGCCTTCGAGCGCCTTTTCGAGTGCGGTGTCGCCCGAAGGAATGTCCACCATCAACCGGACGAGCTGGTCGCCGCGGCCGCCGCCCTTGCTGCTGAACCCCTTGCCCTTGAGGCGCATCACCTTGCCCGACGAGGAACCCGCGGGGATCGACAACATCACCGGTCCGTCGACGGTCGGCACCTTGATCTTCGCACCCTTGACCGCTTCGTTCAGCGTGATCGGCAAGTCGAGCCGGATATTGTGGCCATCGCGTTCGTAGAAGGGATGATCCTTGACGCTGATCGTCACGATACCGTCGCCATTGCCTCCCGGGCCCGGCTGCCCCTTGCCCGCAAGGCGCATCTGCGTTCCGGTTTCGACTCCGGCCGGCAGCTTGAGGTCGATGGTCTTGCCATCGGCAAGCGTAATCCGCTGCATCGCCTGGGTCGCCGCATCGATGAACGAAACGCTCAGCCGATAGGCGACATTGGCGCCTTTTTGCGGCGGCGCGCTGCGTCCCCCGCCGAAACCAAATCCGCCGCCACCACCGCGACCGCCGAACAGGCCTTCGAATATGTCGCCAAAGTCGGCGCCCTCGCCACCAAAACCGCCGAAGCCCCCCTGCGGCCCGCCGCGCGGGTCGCCCCGAAAGCCGCCGCCGCCACCGCCGAAACCGAACGGCATGGCGGGATTGCCCTCTGCATCAATTTCGCCGCGATCGAACTGCGCGCGCTTTTCCTTGTCGGACAACAGGTCATAGGCTTTGGTGACGTCGGAGAATTTCTCCGACGCCTTCGGATTTTCCTTGTTCCGGTCGGGGTGCAGCTCTTTTGCAAGCTTGCGATAAGCGGATTTGATTTCCGCTTCGCTCGCGTTTTTCGCCACGCCGAGGGTGGAATAGGGATCTGCCATCTGTCTCCTGTAGCCCGATAAGTGACTGGCCGTGAAGGGCCGATTGCGCGCCATGTGGTAATGGCTGCGCAGAGGGTCAAGTTCCCGACGCTTTTGCTCGACCAGAGGCGCGACGCGGAGTATTGAGCCGGCATGACGACGACCGATCCTTTCGCGCTATTCGACCTTTGGTATGGCGAGGCACGCGCGAGTGAACCCAATGACAGCAATGCGATGGCGCTGGCGACCGCGACGGCGGACGGCCATCCGTCGGTGCGGATGGTCCTGCTAAAAGGGCATGGCCCCGACGGGTTCGTCTTCTACACCAATCTCGACAGCCGCAAGGGCGGCGAGCTTGCGGCGAACCCGCATGTCGCCCTGCTCTTTCACTGGAAGTCGCTGCGCCGACAGATTCGCATCGAAGGCCCGGTATCGACCGTCGACGACGCAACCGCCGATGCCTATTTCGCGACGCGCAGCCGCGACAGCCAGCTCGGCGCCTGGGCCAGCCAGCAGTCGCGTCCGCTCGACGCGCGTGAAAGCTTCGAAAGCCGCTTTGCCGAAATGCAGGCGCGCTTCGAAGGACAGGACGTGCCGCGTCCGCCACGCTGGTCGGGCTGGCGCGTGACGCCCGAGCGAATCGAATTCTGGCAGGACCGGGCGCATCGCCTGCACGAACGCACGTTGTTCGTGCGCGCGGGCGATGGCTGGACGAGCGGACTGCTCTACCCATGAGCTGGCGCCGCCTGCCGATCACGCGCGTCGACGCCTTTGCCGAGCGGGCGTTCGAGGGCAATCCGGCGGCCGTCATGCCGCTTGATGAGTGGATGAGCGACGCGATGCTTCAGGCGATCGCGGCGGAGAATAATCTGTCCGAAACCGCCTTCGTCGTTCCCGACGAAACGAGCGAGGCGGATTACGAACTGCGCTGGTTCACGCCCAGGCAAGAGGTCGCTCTGTGCGGCCACGCGACGCTGGCGAGCGGACATGTGCTGCTGACCACCGCCCAGTGGCGCGGCGACATGCGGTTTCGCACGCGCCACGCGGGCATCCTCGTTGTCGCGCGCGATGACGAGGATGGATATCGCATGCGCCTGCCCGCCTATCGTCCCGAACCCAAGCCCTTGGCAAAGATCGCAGCCGCGGTCGGCGGGTCGCCGCTCGAAACGCTGTGGCATGACGGACGCTATGCGCTGCTGGTCTATGCCGATCCGCGCGAGGTGCGCGCGCTGGCGCCCGACATGGCGGCGCTCAAGGCGCTGGGCGACGTACAGGCGATCGCCACCGCCGACGGCGCGGGCGACCCAGCGGGGGCCGATGTCGTGAGCCGGGTGTTCGTGCCAAGCGCGGGGATCGATGAAGATCCCGTCACCGGGTCGGCGCACTGCGTCCTTACCCCTTATTGGACGCGCCGACTGGCGCGCGACCGCTTTACCGCCTGGCAGGCGAGCGAGCGCGGCGGACGCGTCGGCTGTCATATCGATGGCGATCAGGTCGAGCTGTCGGGCCGCTGCGTCACCACGCTGACCGGCGAATTCCTGCTCTGACGATCGCGGCGTAGCGCCTTAGAGCGCGGCGGTCAGATCGGCGAGATGGCGGCGGAGCGCCGGGAACTGCTTGTCCTTCGTTATGCCGAGCCGCACCATCGTGATCCGCTGAGACGGCGACACGATGATATATTGCCCCTGATGCCCGATACAGGCGAACAGGTCGTTCGGTCCGCGATCGGGCCATAGCGCCGCCCCCACGCCCACGGGACGCGCGCGGTTGAGCCAGATGTGCCCGCCATAGCCGCCATCGTTGGGCGATGGCGTCAGCATGAAGCGCATCCAGGTTTCTGGGAGCAGCCGCTGGCCGTTCGCAACACCATGATTGCGCAGAAATTCGCCGAACTTCGCATAATCGCGTGCGGTTGCGTGCATGATCGATCCGCCGACCATCGTGCCATGCGCGTCGAATTCCGGGGTCAGGCTGGTCATGCCGAGCGGCTCGGTCAGGCGGCCGTGGATGAAATCGAGCATCGCGTCGCGCCGCGCGTCGGGGTTCGACGACGGGGTCAGTGCATCGGTCAGGATATCGGCAAGGATGACGCTGGTCGCCGAACTATAGTTGAAGACTTCGCCCGGTTTGGCGATCGCGGGCTTGCCCTCGGCAAAGGCGGCTATATCCTGCGCCCCCTTGCCGAACAGCATGTCGACCGTGTCGCCGCGCCAAACCGGATCGCCTTCCTCGACATGCTCGAGGCCCGATGACATGTGCAGCAGATCCCTGAGCGTGATCGTGCCGCGCGGATCGCCGCTGCGTTGCCACGCCGCGACCGGCGCTGGGCCATCGAGCGACAATTGGCCATCGGCGACCAGAAAGCCGGTCAGCACGGCCGTAATACTCTTGGCCATCGACCAGCTGATAAGCTTGGTATCGGGGCCGAAGCCGGCGCCATAGCGTTCGTAGATCGGCTTTCCGTCGCGCAGGACCAACAGCGCGCGCGTCTCGCCGACATCGCCGGCATCGTCGAACAGCGCATCGGCCTTCGCCTTCACCACCGGATCGAGCGCCGGGAGCGCGGGCGACGCAGCGACCGGCACGACATCGTCGAGCGATGCGCCCAACCGCGGCGCCGGTGCGGGCGGCGCCATGCTGCCCTGCCCGGCGGCGTGCGTGAGCGACCAGCCCCCCAGGAGCGCGAGCGCGGCACTTGCCAGCAGGAGTTTTTTCGTGATCATGGCTGCCCGTGAGTAACACCAACCCACCCGAAACGGCAACGGGCGAACCTGCTGCGGCGCCGACGCCGACCGGCGAGCGCCCGGAAGTGCCGCGCCGCCTGCACGGCCGCAGGCGCGGAGCGAGCCGCTGGGGCGGCTGCCTGCCATGGGCTGCGGGGTTCGGCGTCCTGTTGCTGATCTTCCTGATCTGGCAATTTCCGTCGTTCAAGGCGCAGGCCGAACTCGGCTCGGCCTATGCCGCGCGCGTCGGTTGCTCGTGCCGCTATGTCCAGGGACGCAGCCTCGACAGTTGCCAGACGGACTTCGAGCCCGGCATGGAACTGGTGTCACTCAGCGACGATCCGGCGACGAAGACGGTGACGGGCAGCGTGCCGCTGCTCGCGTCGCGCAGCGCACGCTATGCCGGTGCCAACGGCTGTTTGATCAACCCCGCACCCTGAACCGCTGTGTGATCAGCGCGAACGCCGCGGGGACGCCGAAGACGAGCAGCCACACCATCGCCTCCTCGTCCCAGCCATAGCCGGCCGAAAGCACGCCGAAGAGCAGATTGGCGACCGATACGACCAACCACAGGACCAGAAACAGCCGGGTCGCGCGGGCGGCGTCGCGAATGGACAGGCGCAGCAGGACCAGCAGGGCCAGCGCGGCGATGAGCATGATCATGGTGTGCGACATGAATTCCTCCCCTGAAACATCCGGCTACGCATCGGGATCGGCGCCGAACAGGCGGCCGAGCCCCGGCGCCCAGCGCTGCCAGCCGCCGTTGAGCGATCCCCATTCCCAGATCGCGGTGAACAACAGCGCGCCGAAAATTCCCATGCCGAGCGTCAGCGGCTGCCAATGGCCGAACCAGGCCGCGGCGCCGATCGCGAGCAGCAGCGCGCAGCCGAGCATATGCGAAAAGGGCGGCAGCGGCCGATCGTTCGTCGCGCGCTTGAACCCCATATTGCCGACGAGGAAGAGCAGCGCGCCGCCGACGGCAACGGCGAGATAGGCCGGCTCGATATGCCCCTTGGCGTGGGCGAGCAGCATTTCGTCGGCGACCGCAGAGACGACGAGCCCGGCGACGATCGGGATATGCCAATAGGTATAGGCGTTGCGCGCGAGAAGCCCGGCGTCGCCGCTCGCCTCGATCAGCCTGCTCCCGCGCACCGCGCCGGTGTCGAAATAGAGCCACCACAGCGCCGCGCTGCCGAGAAAGCAGGTCGCGAAAGCCGTCCAGTGGAGCGCGTCCTGCGGCAACGTTGCAAAGGTCGCCCCGGTGACGAGCACCCCCTCGCCCAGCGCAATGATGATGAACAGCGCGCAGCGTTCGGCCATATGCGCCCCGGCGATGTCCCAGTCGGCCGCGTTCGACCGGCCCAGCCCGGGCGTCGCAAAAAAGGCGAAGGGACCGGCATATTCGATGGCGAGCGCCGCCGCCCAGCACAGCATCCGCACCTCGGCATCCGCGAAGCAGCCCGCGATCCACAGGGGCAGGGTGAGCAGCGACCAGAAGGCGATGCGCGCGAAATTGCGGGCGCGCCCGTCGTGGATCCCCCAGCTTGCCCAGACGACATAAAGTGACCGCCCCAATTGCATCGAACAATAGGCCGCGGCGAACAACCAACCATTCTTGCCGAACGCGTAGGGAATGGCACTCGACAGCGCGAGCCCCGCAAGCATCAGCAGGATCAGCATCAGGCGGACATTGGCGCGGTCGGGGTCGAGCCAGTTCGCAACCCAGGTCGTGTAAATCCACACCCACCAGACCGCGAACAGCAGGATCAGCGCCTGCAACGCCCCCATCAGCGACAGATGCGCGAGCAGACCGTGCGAAAGCTGGGTTATCGCGAAGACGAAAACGAGGTCGAAGAACAGCTCGATATAGGTGACCGGCGCATGGCCGTGCGCGTCACGCGCCCGAAACAGATTGGTCCTCGCCATCGACGCTTGCCCTCCCCTTCATAAGTTTGCGCCACTGGCCGGGCGACATAGCAAGCCTGCGCCGAAACACAGCACAAAGATGCGCGTGACTCGAAAAGCCGGTTGCAAAGGCGATTTCGGCGACGCTCAGCGGCCGGTTGAGCAGGAACCAGCAGGCACGACGCAACCGCTGGTGCAGCACATATTGCGCCGGCGTGCGCCCGGTCGCGCGCGCGAACTGGACGATCAGATTATTGACCGACATGCCCGCTTCCTCGGCAAGCTCGTGGACCGACAGCTGGGTCTCGAGACCCTTCTGGATATAGCGCATCAGATCGTCGATACGGCGCGCGATGCCCGGCTGCACCGGAAGCGTCGCCGTGGTCGCGAGCCGTTCGGCGATCGCGGCGATCAGGGCGTCGCCCGCCTCGGCATCGCCCGCCGCGAGCGCGCGGGCGAGAGCCGCCATCGCCGGATCATCATGCCCCGCGATCGCCCGCGCATGGGGCGAAACGGCGAGCCGGTGATGCGGAATTTCGACCTCGATGCTCCGCACCGCGCCGCCCTGCGCCGTCGCACGATATTCGTGACCGAAGGGCGCCAGCCACATTTCGCCGGGGATCGGATCGCCCAGCGATGTCCGCCGTCCGTCGAGCCATGTTTCAAGCCAGTGGTAGCTGCCCGCTTCGTAAAGGATCAGCATGTGACAATCGCCAGACACCGTCCAACTGCTCGGGCCGTCGATCCGGTCGACCTTGGCGATTGCCCTGACTTCTCCCGCGTTCATCCAGCGAATATGCCGAATGCGGGAGAATCTGAAAGCCTGCAATATAGGCCAAATCTATGGTTAAATCGCACCTTCAGTTTTTGGGTCGCAAACCAGTGGACGGACTGAAGGTGCACCCCAAAACCGACCCCTCCGGCGGGCGACTGTTACAGTCGTCCGCCGTTTTTCGGGCTCCGCGAAACGGCGACGCGGGTCAGTTTGCGGCGAGAAATTCGTCCATCGCGGCGTTGACCGCATCGGGCGCTTCCCAAGGCACAAAATGGCCGCAGCCCGGCACCTTCACGATGGTGATATCGGGCACCAGTTCCTCGATCCCGTCGAGGTTGCACGGCGGCAGCGCGACATCGTCGAGCGCCCAGACGACCAGCGTCGGGATCGTCAGCTTCGGAAAAGGCATCGCGGGCGGCTCGGCATAGGGGTCGTCCATCGCGGGCACATTGGCGGGCGAACCGCGATACCAGTTGATCATCGCGCGGCAGGTGTCGCGATCCTCCCAATCCTTGAGCAGCCGGGCGATCTCGTCGGGCGGCTGGATCCCGCCGCTCGGCACCCTGCCCGCAAAGGCATGGGCCAGGATGCCCGCAATGCCATGCTCCTCGATGATCGCGTCGCTGGCAGGATCGCGGAAGGTACGGATATACTGGCTCGCGGCGCGCTGCTCGGCATTGGTCAGCAGCAAGCGCTGAAAGATCGCGGGGTGCGGCGCATTGGCGATGACCGCCCGCGTGACGCGGCCCGACCATTCGGGATGCAATCCCCCCGTCTGACCGCCGAGCGCCACACCCCACGCGATCGCCCCGCCCCAATCATGCCCGACGACCGTGAAATCGGCGACATCCAGCGCATCGGCGAGCGCGAAGATGTCGGCGATCAGCTTGTCGGGGGTGTAGGAGGCGGCGTCCTGCGGCTTCGACGACCCGCGATAGCCGCGCTGATCGGGCGCGATGCAGCGGAAATGCTGCGCGAAATGCGGCAGCTGAAAGCGCCAGGTGCGGTGCGATTCGGGAAAGCCGTGGAGGAAGATCAGCACCGGCGCATCGCGCGGCCCCATATCAACAACGTCGAGCTCGACCCCCGTCGCCAGCCTGACCCGCACCTGATCGAAATCGCCGCTCATGCATCGCTCCTCTGGTTTCATTTCAAAACCGTCTGGCCGAGCGCGTCGCCCCTGGCAAGCTGCAACAAATGGCGGGTCGGTGGCGACCGTGGCGGCTGCAGGGTATCAAATGGCCCTACGGTGAACCGCTTCGTGTTTCCCGGCGCCCGCCGGCGCACTCAATATCGACGCTGGACACCCACTCCTCCGCCATCGGGGATGACGATGCCGCAAATGTCCTGCTTCGCTCGCAACCCGACCACCGCATCCGCTTGCACGCACCCACGCATCCGCTAAAGACGCCCGATGGATCAGATCGTCATTCGCGGCGGCCAGCGACTCAAGGGCCGTATCCCCATCTCGGGCGCCAAGAACGCCGCGCTCACCCTTCTGCCCTGTGCGCTGCTCACCGACGAGCCGCTGACCCTGCGCAACCTGCCGCGGCTCGCCGACGTCGACGGCTTCGGGCATCTGCTCAACCAGCTCGGCTGTTCGACGACAATCGAAGGATCGCGGCCCGAAGATTTCGGCCGCGTGATGACCGCGCGCACGACGACGCTGACCTCGACCGTCGCGCCCTATGACATCGTCCGCAAGATGCGCGCGTCGATCCTCGTGCTCGGCCCGCTGCTGGCGCGCGCGGGCGAAGCCACCGTATCGTTGCCGGGTGGCTGCGCCATCGGCAATCGCCCGATCGACCTGCATCTGAAGGCGCTGGAGGCTTTCGGCGCCGAGATCGAACTCGCGTCGGGCTATGTGAAGGCCGTCGCCCCCGGCGGGCGCCTTGCCGGCGGCAAGTTCACCTTCCCGGTCGTGTCGGTCGGTGCGACCGAAAATGCGGTGATGGCGGCGGTTCTCGCCAAGGGCACCTGCGTCCTCGAAAACGCCGCGCGCGAGCCCGAGATCGTCGATCTGTGCAACTGCCTGGTCGCGATGGGCGCGCATATCGACGGCATCGGGACCGAAACGCTGACGATCGAAGGCGTCGACCGCCTGCACGGCGCGACCTATCGCGTGATGGCCGACCGCATCGAGGCGGGCAGCTACGCCTGCGCCGCGGTGATCACCCAGGGCGATGTCGAACTGGTCGGCGCCAAGGCGGACGAGATGGAAGCGACGCTCGCCGCGCTCCGCGAAGCCGGCGCGACGGTCGAGACGACCAAGGCCGGGATCCGCGTCGCGATGGACGGCCGCGCCGAACCCGTGACACTGTCGACCGCGCCCTACCCCGGCTTCGCCACCGACATGCAGGCGCAGTTCATGGCGATGGCGACGCTCGGCACGGGCGCCTCGCTGTTCACCGAGACGATCTTCGAAAACCGCTACATGCATGTCCCCGAGCTCGCGCGCATGGGCTGCGACATCCAGGTCAAGGGCCGCACCGCGATCGTCCGCGGCGTCGATCATCTGGTCGGCGCGCCGGTGATGGCGACCGACCTGCGCGCGTCGATGAGCCTGATCATTGCGGGGCTGGCGGCGCAGGGCCAGACCGAGGTCAACCGCGTCTATCATCTCGACCGCGGCTATGAGCGGCTGGAGGAAAAGCTGCAGGCGGTCGGCGCCGATATCGAGCGGATCAGCGCGGGCTAGTCGCGCTCGACCGGCAAAGACACCATATTGCCGCTTACTGAGGGTTTGGCGGGCCGTTTCGCGACCGCGATCACCAGTCCGACAAGCGCGGCCGCGCCGCCCGCGATCGACAGCGGCGCCCAGTGATACCCCTCGAGCGCAGTCGAAAAGCCCATCGCGATGATCGGGATCAGCACGCTCGACCAGGCCGCCTGGCCCGGCCCCACCGCGCGGATGACGCCGAAATAGAGCGGGAAAGTAACGGCGCTCGCAATGACGCCGAGATAGAGGACGCCGCCGATATAGGCCGGCGTCGCCTCGATGCGCGGCGGACCGGTGGTGATCCACGCAAAGGCGCCGTCGGCAAGCGCGCCGAACAGCATGGCCCACGCGATCATCACGATCATCGACTGCGCGCGCGCGAAATGTGTCCCCTGCATCACATTGGAAACCGAGGCACTGAGCACCCCCGACAGGGTGAGCGCGGTTCCGATCAGCACGGCGTGCGCATCGAGCGCGGCGGCGCGATATTCGTGCAGGATCATCATTGCCACCCCGCCGATCGCAATCCCCGCCCCTGCCAGAAAGCGCGCCTCGATCGGCGTGCGGAGGAACAGGCGGCCGAGCAATGTGTTGGGGACGATCAGCAGCGCGAACAGCACCGCCACCAGCCCCGACGTGATATGCTGTTCGGCGCGGTAGACGAAATTGAAGTTGAAGGCGAATTGCGCGACGCCGAGCAGGGCCCCGAACGCCAGCGCGCGCGGACCCGGCATCAATCGCTCGCGGCGCATAACGGCAAAGGCGAACATCGCCGCCGCCGCGACCGCAAAACGATAGGTGACCGACCAACTCGGCGGCACGATGCCAAGCTGTCCCTTGATGACGATCCAGGTCGATGCCCAGATCAGCGTCACCAGCGCAAAGGGAAGCAGGACGCGCGGGCTGAGCAGCGACGCCGAAGGTGCGGTCATAGCGCCGCGATCGCGGCGGCGAGCGGCGCCACCGCGGCGGCATCCTGGTCCCAGCTCGTGACAAGACGCGCGGCGCCCTCACCCCAATCGTAAAAGTCAAAACCCCGGGCGCGCAGATCGGCCGCTTCCTCGGCGCTCAGCCGCACGAAGAGTTCGTTCGCCTCGACGGGGTGCATCAGCCGGTCGCCGCACGCCTGCGCGAGCGCCTGCGCGCCGGCGTTGGCGGCGCGCGCATTGGCGAGCCACAGATCGTCCTTCAGCATCGCGCGAATCTGAGCGGCGACGAAACGCCCCTTGCTGAGCAGATGTCCGCCGCGCTTCTTGAGCTCGCGCACCCCCGCCCCGCCGCTGCCACCAAAGAAAACCAGCGCCTCGGCCATCATCGCGCCATTTTTGGTGAAACCGAAAGACAGCGCATCGACCCCGGCGCGCCATGTCACATCAGCGGGCGAACAGCCGGCGAAGGCGACCGCATTGGCGAAACGCGCGCCGTCCATATGCAGCTTCATGCCGTTGGCCCGCGCAATTTCGCTGATCTCACCCACCTCGTCCGGTCGCCACGCCAAGCCATATTCGGTGGCGTTGGTGATGCTGATCGCGGCGGGCTGCACCTGATGCACATCCCTGCGGATGCCGGCGATCCGCGCCTTCAGCGCCTCGGCGTCGATCTTCGCACCCGCGCCCGGCAGCGTCATCAGCTTGGCGCCGCCCGAATAGAAGGTCGGCGCACCGCATTCGTCGACTTCGATATGCGCCTCTTCATAGCAGAGAATACCCTGCCACGGCCGTACGAAATGGGCGAGGATGATGCTGTTCGCCGCGGTGCCGGTCGCAATCCACACAACCTCACAAGAGGTTTCGAACAGGTCCGAAAAGGCCGCGTCGAGCGACCGGCTGATCGCGTCGCCGTCATAGGCGGTGTCGACATGATTGGCGGCGGCAAGCGCCTCCATTACGGCGGGGTGGACGGCGGCGGCATTGTCCGAAAAAAAGCGCATGGCGGTCATGAAGTCGCCCTTAGCGCAGGATGTGACGCCATGCTAAGCCGTTATTTGTGAAATTCAGTGCTATTCGTTCCCGAAATCGAGACAATATCCTTTCCAAAGGAAGTTAGGGTCAGGACCCATTAATTCCACGATCGAGGCGTCGAAATGGCGAAGATATCGGGTTCGGGCGGGTGCAGCGGGTAGCATCGCTACCCGCAAGACCGCGCGGGCCCGAGATCGAAGCCATTTCGGCGTCCCTGCGGGATTTGACCGATTTTGCCCATGGCGTCGTCGAAAAGACTTGAAATATATTCATATTCCTACACCTTTTCTCCTCGCCCTGAGCAAAATCGCTTCAAACCTCGATCGCGGAATTAATGGGTCCTGACCCTAATGGCGCCGGCGATAGATTTTCCGGCCCAGCGAGCGCGACCAGCGCACATAATAGGCACCGGGCAATAGCAGGCGCGTGGCGATGCCATGCGTCGTTATGATCAGGGCCAGACGTGGCAGCCAGATGAGGCAGGGTATCCATTCGTGCCGGGCGGAATCATTGGCGGGCGGCGCATCCATATGCTGTTCTCCGAGTCCGCCCCATTTCCGCAAATTAGCATAAGCGGGGGAGAATGGAGACCGGAAACGCCGCGTCGCGCGACCATCGGCCCGGCAATCCGGTTCAACCGCCGCTGAGACTGTTTATCGTGAAAGCGATGACGCCGATGTTGAAGACGAAAGCGGCAAAGCTCTGGACCAGCGCGATGCGGCGCCAATGCGGGCTGTGGATCTCCACATCGCTGGTCTGAAAGGTCATCCCCAATGTGTAGGCAAAATAGGCGAAATCCCAATATCCGGGCTGACGCTCGCCCGGAAAGTCTATGCCGCCGCGATATTCGCCCTTGCGATCGGGCGCGTAGAACAGATGCGCATAGTGCAGCGCGAACACCATGTTGAAGAACAGCCAGGCGACGAGCAGCGTGCCGAGCACCAAAATCTTCTGCCAGAGCAGCGGCGCGTCGGCGCGGCCGTGGAGAATGAAGCCGACGCCGAACAGCACAAGCATCAGCACTGCGACGGTGATCGCGAGCGAGATGAGCTGATCGGGATCGTTGCGCTCGGCCTGTTCCCGGATCGCGCCATTGCCGTCGCGGAACAGCGGCACCAGCGTTGCGAAGAAGACCAGTGCTGCGGCGACGAAGCCGAGCAGCGCCGCCTCGGGCCAGGCGAAGCGCAGATGAAAGAGCGGTATGTCGGCGAGCAGGACGGTGAACAGCACAAAGCGCCACGGCACCCGGGCCTGCCGGATCGCCGTCTTGCCCGTCTGCGTCACCGATCGCGCTTCGCGAGCAGCTTGAGGCGCAGCGCGTTCAGCTTGATGAAGCCCGCCGCATCCTTCTGGTCATAGGCGCCGGCATCATCCTCGAAGGTCACATGTGCTTCGCTGTAGAGGCTGTTCGGCGACTTGCGGCCGACGACGCTGGCATTGCCCTTGTAGAGCTTCAGGCGGACGGTACCGCTCACCTTTTCCTGACTGTGGTCGATCGCCGCCTGCAGCATCTCGCGCTCGGGCGCGAACCAGAAGCCATTGTAGATGAGCTCGGCATATTTCGGCATCAGCTCGTCCTTGAGATGCGCCGCGCCGCGATCGAGCGTGATGCTTTCGATCCCGCGATGCGCCCGGGCATAGATTTCGCCGCCCGGCGTTTCGTACATACCGCGCGACTTCATGCCGACGAAGCGGTTTTCGACGAGGTCGAGGCGGCCGATGCCATGCTTGCGGCCAAGGTCGTTGAGCGCCGCAAGCAGCGTCGCGGGCGACATCGCCTGACCGTTGAGTGCGACCCCGTCGCCGCGCTCGAAATCGATCGTGATATATTCGGGCGCGTCGGGTGCATCCTCGGGATTCACCGTCCGCGAATAGACATAGTCAGGGGTCTCTTCCCACGGATCCTCGAGCACCTTGCCTTCCGAGGACGTGTGCAGCAGGTTCGCGTCGGTCGAGAAGGGGCTTTCGCCGCGCTTGTCCTTGGGCACCGGAATCTGGTTCTTCTCGGCGAAGTCGATGAGCGCGGTGCGACTCGTCAGATCCCATTCGCGCCACGGCGCGATCACCTTGATGTCGGGGTTGAGCGCATAACAGGACAGTTCGAAGCGCACCTGGTCATTGCCCTTGCCCGTCGCGCCGTGCGCCACCGCGTCGGCGCCCGTTTCGCGCGCGATTTCGACCAGCCGCTTCGAAATCAGCGGCCGCGCGATCGACGTGCCGAGCAGATAATCGCCCTCGTAACGCGCGTTGGCGCGCATCATCGGGAAAACGAAGTCACGCACGAATTCCTCGCGCACATCGTCGATGTAGATATGCTCGGGCTTGATCCCCATCAGCTCGGCCTTGGCCCGCGCCGGTTCGAGTTCCTCACCCTGTCCCAGATCGGCGGTAAAGGTCACCACCTCGCACCCATAGGTGACCTGCAGCCATTTCAGGATGACGCTGGTGTCGAGTCCTCCCGAATAGGCAAGGACGACGCGCTTGATGGACTCGGACATGGCAGCACCTTCTGGCGGGAAATGACGCGGGCGCGGCTAGCAGGACTGCTGGCGCGGCGCAACGGCCCGATCGGAAAAAGAGACGGAAAACTGCGAAACTTCACGCGCAAATCATAGTCGCGCAGCGGCTCGCGACCTCAACGGCGGCCTAAACGCGACAAAAGAACCAAGGCTCAGGGTCAAACCATCTCCCTCTTCGCTTTGAGGGCGGTCGGGTCGAAGCGGCGAAGCGACCGATATGGGCGGGGACAAACGGCATAAACAGGAGGCTAGAGCGACCCGGTTTTGTAGGACAGCGATTTGCTGGGATGAAATGGCGGCATCCGACCGATTGCGGGCATGAAATTCTCCCTGTGGCCGCAGGCCATGGGGAGGTGGCAGCGCGAAGCGCTGACGGAGGGGCCAATGGCGCGCCGTCGCAGCCCCTCCACCATCGCCTACGGCGACGGTCCCCCTCCCCACCGCTTCGCGACAGGGAGGATTTGAATGGCAGCTTCCCACCTCAAAGTCGCCGTTCGCCGATTTGGATTGAATGACCGGAATCGACCGAAAACAGACGTTCGGGTCATTCATCGATTTGGCTTCCCGCATAAGCGGCAATCATCTCGTCCTCCTTGGCTTCGTTGGCAACGTGAAGGAGGATAGTCTGCTTGAGTTCCACGTCCGGATGAAACGCACAGTTTCCGGCAAACCATAGCGCTTGTGAGAGTGGTTCATCGGTGTGCCACGTCGTCATCACAAACTTATCGTCAGGAATGTCGCCGTAGTCGAAGGTCTCAAGCACCGCCCAATCTACGGCGTCGTGCCACTTTTCGCACTCTTTGCCCCAAGCGACCGCATAGAGGCAGCCGCCGTCCACCAACCATCGGGCGGTGCTGTTTCGCCAGTCATCACTGCATGTAGTCTCCGATACGATAACCACACGAAGTAGACCGGTTGGAAGCTGCGGGGGAGCCTCGTTTGGGCCCAGATGCACATATTTCAATTCCATATGCTCAGCTTACGAGGATGAGTTCGCTTAGCAATGCCTCTTGTCAGCTTCCTACCCCGAAGCAGATGCCTGCCGCCTTTCCCATCGCGAGGCTAAAGATAATGCCCCTCGGCTTCAGCCATATAGTCGCGGGTCAGCGGCAGGGCGTGGCGGCTGCGGGCGAACTGGATCTGGTAATTGCCCATCCCGCCGCTTTCGAAGGCCGCGGTGGCGCCGGCCAGGTAGAAGGTCCACATGCGATAGAAACGTTCGTCCATCATGGCGACGATCTCGTCGCGATGCGCCAACGTGCGCGCATACCATTGGCGCAGCGTGCGCGCATAATGCAGCCGCAGCGTTTCGACGTCGGTGACGATCAACCGGCTCTTTTCGCTCGCCGCGACCGTTTCGCTGAGCGCGGGGATATAGCCGCCGGGGAAGATATATTTGCGCGTGAAGGCGTCGGTCGCGCCGGGTTTACCGAAACGGCCGATGGTGTGGAGCAGCATCACGCCGTCGGCGGTCATCAGATTGGCGCAGGCGCGAAAGAAGGTTTCGAAATTGGCGGCGCCGACATGTTCGAACATGCCCACCGACACGATCCGGTCGAAACCCCCGACCTCGCGCTCGGCAAGGTCGCGATAGTCGATCAGCTCGAAGCGCACCCGGTCGGCCACACCCGCCGCCGTGGCGCGTTCGCGGGCGAGCGCGAGCTGTTCTTCGGACAGGGTGATGCCCAGCACCTCGACCCGTTCGAGCTGCGCGAGGGTGATCGCCATGCCGCCCCAGCCGCAGCCGATATCGAGCACGCGCTGCTCCGGCGCGAGCGCCAGCTTGGCCGCGATATGCGCCTTTTTCGCCGCCTGAGCCTCCTCCAGCGTCATGTCGGGGCGCGGCCAATAGGCGCAGCTATATTGCATGTCGCTGTCGAGAAAGAGGCGGTAGAGGTCGTTGCCGATGTCGTAATGATGCGCGACATTCGCGCGCGACGAGCGCCGGCGATTGATCGAATTGAGCCGCGTCTTCACCCCCTCGATCCATTCGCCGAGCGCGGTCTTGTCCTTGAGCTTTGCGCCGCGGTCCCATGGCGTGTTCGCGCGCAGCAGGCCGATCAGCTCCATGATATCGCCCTGCACGATCTCCATCTCGCCGTCCATGAAGGCTTCGGCGGCGCCGAGCCGCGGATCGAGGATGATGCGGCGCATCCCCTTTCGCGTGGTAAAACGGACCGTCACTTCGGGATAGCCGGCGGCCGGCGCGCCGAAGCTTTCGCTGCTCCCGTCCGGCGACAGGACGGTCAGCTGGCCGTGACGGATGACGCGGGCCAGGAACGGGCGGAGAATGGACATGGGTGCGACCTTTTTTTGCGTCTTGCCTGCCCCCTGCGGCCCCCTAAATACCCGCATACCATTCATAATCAATGCGGTCTTCCCAGAAGCCGCCCTTCCCCGCCCCCACCTTGTCGAGGCTGGCGACCGCCTCGATACCGGTAAGATATTTGGCATGTTTGTAGCCGAGCTGCCGCTCGATCCGCAGCCGCAACGGCGCGCCGTTGGCGATCGGCAATACCGATCCGTTGAGCGCCCAGGCAAGGATCGTTTGCGGATGAAGCGCATCGACCATGTCGCAGCTTTCATAATAAGCCGCGCCGCCGATCCGGTCGGCACAATGAAAGACGATGTAGCGCGCCGCATCGCGCACCCCTGCCGCTGCCAACACCTGGCGCAGTTGCGGCCCCATCCATTCGGCGATCGCGCTCCAGCCCTCGACGCAGTCGTGGCGGGTGATCTGCCGACGTTGCGGCATCGCCCGCAAATCGGCGAGCGACAGCGACAAGGGCCGCGCGACCAGCCCCGATACGCGAACACGCCAGTCGGCAAAGCCGTTCGCGGCGTGCGCGGCATAGTCCGCCCCTTCGGGCAGGCGGGTGCCATTGGCGCGAAAGACGGGCGACAGGTCGGCGCGGCCATATTCGGGGGCGAGGGCGTCGCGGTCCATCAGCGCCCGCTGGCTGGCGCGGTTCATCTCCTCACCCATCGACAGGATCTTGCGCACCGCGGGCGCCTCGTTGACCCGATCGCACGCGGCGAGCAGCGGCAGCGCGGCTGCCATGCCGCCCGCGCGGACGATCAGTTCGCGTCGCGGCAGGATCAGGCCGTTCATGCGTCTTCTCCCGCGCGCGGCTTGTCGGCGGGGAGACGAAACCAGCCCGTAAGCATCGATCGCAGTTCGTTGACCGGTCCCGCAAACAGCACCATCGCGATATGGACGAGGAAGAAGGCGACGAGTGCCCAGGCAAGGATGAAATGGATCGAGCGCGCCGACTGGCGCCCGCCGAACAGGTCGAGCAGCCACGGCGCCGCGGCATTCATCCCCGGCGACATCGTCAGCCCGGTTGCGATCATCAGCGGCAGCAGCACGAAGATCACGCCGATATAGCTGAGCTTTTGCAGGATATTGTACCGCGCCGCCGCTTCGCCCGTCGGAAAGCGCAGCCGGGCGTGATCCTTGATATCCTGCCAGATATGCCCCGGCGACCATTCGGGGCGCCGGACGTGCAGATCCTTGCGCAAATGCCCGCCGATCGCGGTCCACAGCATATAGAGCGTCAGGCTGATCGCCAGCACCCAGGCGAAGAAGAGGTGCCAGCGCCGCCCGTCGGCAAGGCTGTAGCTGGTGGGAATCGTCGCCCAGCCCGGAAAGGCCCAGGTCTTCGTCGCGCCATTGGCGTCGGTCCAGCGGCCAAGCACACCCGTCGTATCGATCTCGACCGCGGCAATGCGGAGGTAGCCGCGATTCGCCTTCGACCCGATCGACAGCCACGGCTGGTCGTAGTTTGCGCCATATTGCCCCCAGTAGAGGCGCGGGTGCGCGTTGAAGATCATCAGCCCGCTCATCAGCATGACGAGCAGCGTCGCGGCGTTGATCCAGTGCCAAAGCCGCGTCGGCAGCCGATGGCGATAGACGCGCGGCGGCGGGGCGGCCGCGGGGGCGACGGGGGACTGGTCCTCTTCCATATCCCTCATTCGCTCCCGCTCCCTCTCCGGTTACGCCGTCGTTGCGATCATGCCGCGGGCTGAGCCGCAAATTCCTCGCGATATTTGTTGCGCAAGCTGACCTTGTCGATCTTTTCGCTGCCCAGCTTCGGCAGCGCATCGGTTGCCATCCAGATGCGATAGGGCACCTTGAACGCCGCCAGCCGCTCCTGCAGGAAGGCCGTCAGTTCGTTTGCATCGACGCTGCTCTCGGGTTTCAGCCACACGACAGCGCCGACTACTTCGCCCAGCCGCTCGTCGGGCAGGCCGAACACCGCACATTCGTTGACGTCGGCATGTTCGTAGATTGCCGCCTCGACCTCCTGACAGCTGATATTCTCGCCGCCGCGGATGATGATGTCCTTCTTGCGATCGACGATGAACAGATAGCCGTCGGCATCAAGATAGCCGAGGTCGCCGGTGCGGAAATAGCCATTGTCGAAAAAGGCCGCCTTGGTCGCTGCCGGATTGTTCCAATAGCCTTCGAAATTGCAGATCGACCGGATGCACACTTCGCCGACCTGTCCCTGCGCGAGCGCCGCGCCATTGTCGTCGAGGATCGCAAGATCGACGAGCGGTTTCGACGCCGGGCCGGTCGAAAGCGGCTTTTCGACGTAATTTTCGTTGATGATGCCGCAGCCCACGGCGTTGGTTTCGGTAAGGCCATAGCCGAGCAGCGGCTTGCCCTCGCCCATTTCGGTCGCCAGGCGCTTCACATGTTCGGGCGGGCGCGGTGCCCCTCCGCCGGCGTAGCTCTTGCACGTCGACAGATCGTAATTCTTGCGGTTCGGGTGGACTAAGATTTCATAGCTCATCAGCGGCACGCCGACGAAATAATTGACCTGTTCGTCCTGGATCAGCCGCATCGCCTCTTCGGCATTCCACTTCGGCATCAACACGAGTTTCCGGCCGAGCGCAAAGCTTTGCAGGAATACCGGAATTTCGGCGGTGACGTGGAACAACGGCGTGCAGATCAGCGTCGCGGGCTGAATATCCGACATCTGCCCGTCTTCGGTCAGAAGATGGACGATGCTCGCGGTCTGGGTGACATAGTTGAAGATCGCCTGCACGACCGAACGGTGACGCGAATAGGCGCCCTTCGACTGGCCCGTCGAACCCGAGGTGAAGAGAATCGTCGCCAGATCGTCACCCGTCAGCGCGGGCAAGACAGTGTCGGCGCTGCCGCTCACCGGCGCGATCGCTTCGTCGATCGGGCGCGTGATGTCGAGCGTCACGACCTTGGCACTGTGCGCCACGCCGGGTTCGGCCAGTCGCGCCGCGCGCTGCGGATCGGCGATTACCAGCTTCGCCTCCGCATCCTCGATCCCCGCGGCCAGCTCACCGCCCTGCCACCAGCCGTTGAGCAGCGTCGCGCAGCCGCCCGCGAGCAGGATGCCGAGGTAGCTGACGCACCAGGCATTGGCATTGCGCATCGCCAGCCCGACACGGTCGCCGCGCGCGACGCCGTGCGTTTCGATCAGTCCCGCCGCAACTTTCCGCGCGGCGGCATAGACCTGTTTGAAGCTCAGCCTTTCATCGCCTTCGACCAGAAAGGTGGCGTCGCCATGCTGCGCACAAAAAAACGCAACATAGTCGCCCAGATTCGTCGGCGCATTGGTGATGAAGGGCAGCGAACGCCCGTCCTTTTCGATGGATCCGACCTGGATCGGCCCGCCGGGGCCGGTGATCAGTTCATATGCGGCGTCCAGGCGCAGATCGAGCGCGGATGGCATCCTGTATCTCTCCTCTTGGTCTCGTGGCGCTTACCCCTTATGGGGAAGCCCTCTCCTGGGGAAGGTTCCGAGAATATATGTTTCTTTTTGCAACCCTAGCCGAAGCAACGCAATATGTGAACTTCCATGACCTGATGGGAGACAATAGCGCGATTGCCTTTTCGGTATTCGGGCTTCCGATCCGTTGGTACGCCCTCGCCTATCTCGCGGGCATTTTCGTTGGCTACTGGTATCTTACCAAGCTGATCGACCAGCCGGGCTCGCCGATGGCGCGCCGTCACGCCGACGACATGATCTTCTATGCAATGCTCGGAATCATCCTGGGCGGACGCATCGGCTACGTCCTGTTCTACAATCTGGAATCCTATATCCGCGATCCCGCCGCAGTCTTCCGCCTCTGGGACGGCGGCATGTCGCTGCACGGCGGCGTACTCGGCGTGCTGGTCGCGATCTGGTATGTAACGCGCAAGGAGAAGCTCAGCTTTCTGCGCTTTTGCGACTATGTCGCGTGCGTTGTGCCCTTCGGCCTCTTCTTCGGCCGCCTCGCCAATTTCGTGAACGGCGAGCTGTGGGGTCGCGCCACGACGGTGCCGTGGGCGATCATCTTTCCCGAAAGCGGAACGATGGACCCGCGGCATCCCAGCCAGCTTTACGAAGCAGGACTGGAAGGCATCGTCATGATGGCGGTGCTCGCCTGGTTCTTCTGGCGCACCGATGCGCGCTACAAGCCCGGATTCCTGTTCGGCATGGCCGCGATCCTCTATGGCGTCAGCCGTTTCGTCGTCGAATATTTCCGCGAACCCGATGTTCAGCGCCAGTGGGTCGTCGACATGACCGGCCTGTCGATGGGCCAGTGGTTGACCGTGCCGATGCTGCTCGCCGGCATATGGCTCGTCGCGACCGCCAAGGGCCGGCGCAAGCGCGTCGAACCCGTCGCGGGGTCCGACAGCGTTGCCTGACGGACCGCCGACCCCCGACGATTTGATGAGGGAAATTGCCGCGGCGCGGACGGTGACGGTCGCCGATTATATGGCGGCGGCGAACGCGCATTATTACGCGACGCGCGACCCGCTCGGCGCCGCGGGCGATTTCACCACGGCGCCCGAAATCAGCCAGATGTTCGGCGAAATGGTCGGCGTCTGGATCGCCGACCTGTGGACGCGTGCGGGCGGCCCCGCCTTTCATTATGTCGAATTGGGGCCGGGGCGCGGCACACTCGCCGCCGACGCGCTGCGCACCGCCGCCCGCTTCGACTGCAAGCCGCAAGGCCTCCACCTCGTCGAGACGAGCCCGGCGTTGCGCGCGGCGCAGTCGGCGCGCCTGCCGGACGCAGAGCATCATGACGAGATCGACAGCCTGCCGGACGACCTGCCGCTGATCGTCATCGCCAATGAATTTTTCGACGCGCTGCCCATCCATCAATATGTGGCAACGAAGGACGGCTGGCGCGAGCGCATCGTCGTGCGTGGGGGCAACGGCATAACCGCTGCTCCGGACACGGTTCCCGCGGACGAGGCCATACCGCCGGCGCTGCGCGACCGCGCCGAAGGCACGATCGTCGAAACCGCGCCCGTCGCCGCCGCGGTGATGCATCAGTGCAGCGCACGGCTCGCACGGCAGGGCGGCGCAATGCTCGCGATCGACTATGGCTATTGCGGCCCCGCCACCGGCGACACGCTGCAGGCGGTAAAGGCGCATCGTTTCGCCGATCCCTTCGCCGATCCGGGCGAGGTCGACCTGACCGCCCATGTCGACTTCGCGGCGCTTGCCCATGCCGCGCGGCGCCCCGGCACGAACGTCTTCGGCCCCGTTGATCAGGGCGCGTGGTTGCAGGCGATGGGCATTGACGCCCGCTTGCAGACGTTGGTCGCTGCCTCGCCCGCACGCGCGGGTGATTTGCAGGGACAGCGCGACCGGCTGGTCGCAGCCGATCAGATGGGAACATTGTTCCAGGCGATGGCGCTGACCGGCGCCGGCTGGCCGCAGCCCGCCGGATTCGATAGTTCGGGAGAGATTGCATGACCGACGTCACGCTCGCCACCGCTGCCGACGCCGACGCGCTGTCGCGCTTTGCCGAAGCCGCCTTCGTGCAGACCTTCGGTCATATCTACGATCCCGCCGACCTGGCGAGCTTTCTCGCGGACTGGAATCCGCCCGAGAAACTGCGCGCGCAGATCGCCGATCCCGCGATGGTAGTCGCGCTCGTCCGCGGCGCCGACGAGGCGATCCTCGGCTATATCAAGCTTGGCCCCATCGATTTCGATCTGCCCGAGGGGCAGCCGGCGGAGGGCGCGACCGAACTCCACCAGCTTTATGTCGCCGCCGAAGCCAAAGGGACGGGCGTTGCCGCGGCGCTGATGCAATGGGGCATCGACTGGGCGCGCCAAAGGGCATCGATCCTCTATCTGTCGGTCTTCACCGAGAACCCGCGCGCGCAGGCCTTTTACCGCCGCTATGGCTTCGTCGATGTCGGCCGCAACGCATTCCGCGTCGGCAACCATATCGACGAAGACCGGATCTGGAGGCTCGACCTGTGACCCCGCCTTTCACCACCGCCGCGCCGCTCGCCGGGGTCGCGCACGGATTTTTCGGACGGCGCGGCGGCGTGTCGACCGGCGAGCTTGCCTCGCTCAACTGCGGCGTGGGCTCGGGAGACGATGCCGCGCTGATCGCGGAAAATCGCCGCCGCGTCGGCGCCGCCGTGCTGCCCGGTGCCACGCTGACAGGGCTTTATCAGGTGCATGGCAATCGCTGCCATATCGTCGATGCGGACAGCGACCTTACCGCCCGACTCGAAGCCGACGCGCTGGCGACGCGCACGCCGGGCATCTTGCTCGGCATCCTCACGGCCGATTGCGTCCCGGTGCTGTTTGCCGATCGCTCGGTGGGGGTCGTCGCGGCGGCGCATGCCGGGTGGAAAGGCGCGATCGCCGGGATCACCGACGCGGCGCTCGACGCAATGGAAAGCCTCGGCGCGCGGCGCAGCGATGTCGTCGCGGCGATCGGCCCCTGCATCGGCCGCGCGTCCTATGAGGTCGATGACGGCTTCGTGCAGCGCTTCATCGCCGACGATCCCGCGAACGAACGCTTCTTCGCGGCCGGCAAGCCGGGACACGCCATGTTCGACATCGCCGCCTATGTCGCGGCGCGCCTCGCGGCCGCGGGCGTCGCCAAGGTTGCCATCGGCGGGCAGGACACCTACGCCGAAGCAGAGGAATATTTCAGCTATCGCCGCGCCTGCCATAAAAGCGAGAACAGCTATGGCCGGCAGCTTTCGGTGATCGGATTGGGGGACGGATGACGCGCACGCGCCTGCTCGGGCTGATCGGCGGCTTGCTGGCTTTCGTCGCGATGCTGGCGCTGCCGGCCCCCGCGGGCATGGAACCGACGGCGTGGCGCGTTGCGGCGCTGACCGTCCTGATGGCAATCTGGTGGATGACCGAAGCGATGCCGCTGACCGTCACCGCACTCCTTCCCTTCCTGACCGTCCCGGCCTTCGGGGTGATGGACGCCAATGCCATCGCCAAGGAATATTATTCGCCGATCCTGTTTCTGATCCTGGGCGGTGCCTTCCTCGCACTCGCGATCGAGCGCGTCGGGCTGCACCGCCGGCTCGCACTGGCGCTGCTCAAGCGCGCGTCGCCGACCGCGACCGGGCTGCTCTTCGCTTTCATGGCGGCGACCGCGCTGCTCAGCATGTTCATTTCCAACACGTCGACCGCGCTCATCATGGTGCCGATCGCGCTGGCGGTCGTCGGAGCCGCCGGCGCCCGCGAGGGCGATACCGAGGGTTTCCCCGGCGCCGTGATGATGGGGATTGCCTTCGCCGCTTCGCTCGGCGGACTGGGCACATTGGTCGGCAGCCCGACCAACGCCATCGCCGCGGGCCTGATCGAGCGGACGCTCGGGCTGCACATATCCTTCCTCGACTGGGCGATTTATGGCGTGCCGGTGGTGCTTGTGTCGGTGCCCTTTGCGATGATCGTCCTTGCGCGGGTGCAGCGGCTTTCCGAGCATCCGTTCGACGGGCGCGCGGCGGCGGCCGCGCTCGGCAACCAGGCAATCTGGTCGACCGCCGAGCGGCGCGTCGTGCCCGTGTTTCTGCTCGTGCTGATCGCCTGGGTGATGCAGCCCTGGCTCGAACCGCTGTTCCCGAAGGGCGCGCTGACCGACGGCACCGTCGCGGTGGCGGGCAGCCTGCTGCTGTTCGTCGTGCCCGACGGCACCGGCCGACCGCTGCTCGTCTGGAAGGAAGCCGATCGCGCGCCCTGGGGCGTCATCATGATGTTCGGTGGCGGGCTTGCCCTCGCTGCCGCAATCACCGAGAGCGGACTTGCTGCCTGGCTGGGCGCGGTTCTCGCACCGCTCGGTTCGATCCCGACGATCCTCCTTGCGGCGGTGATTGTCGCGCTGACGATCCTGATCACCGAATTCGCCAGCAATGTCGCAACGGCGAGCGGCATCATGCCCGTGCTCGCCGCGCTGATCGCGGCGACCGGCACCGATCCCGTCCTCCTTGCCCTGCCCGTCGCGATGGCGGCAAGCTGGGGCTTCATGCTGCCGTCGGGCACCGGCCCCAACGCGCTCGCCTGGGCGACGGGCAACATCGCCCTGCCCCGCATGCTGAAGGCAGGGTTGGCGCTCGATCTGCTCGGCGTGCCGCTGCTGATCGGTATTATCTGGGCAATCGCCGCGATCGCCTGACCCGGCTGGCCGCGAACCGGTTTCAATCGTAACCAGCCTTGCTATAGCTGCGCGATCATTTCAGGAGCATGTCATGGCCACGCGCGGCAAGAACAAGGCGAATATCGAAGAAGTCGGCGGCAAGAGGCTGACGCCCGCGACCCAGATGATGGGGCACGGCTATGACCCTTTTCTGTCCGAAGGCGCGCTGAAGCCGCCGATCTTCCTGACCTCGACCTTCGCGTTCGAAAGCGCAGCGGCGGGCAAGCGCTTCTTCGAACATATCACCGGCAAGAGGCAGGGGCCCGCCGATGGCCTCGTCTATTCGCGCTTCAACGGCCCGAATCAGGAGATCGTCGAGGATCGGCTCGCATTGTGGGACGGCGCCGATGATGCGCTCGTCTTTTCGAGCGGGATGTCGGCGATCGCAACGCTGATGCTGGCGCTCGTCGGGCAGAATGACGTGATCGTTCATTCGGGTCCGCTCTATGCCGCGACCGAAACGCTGATTGCGCGCATCCTGTCGCGCTTCGGCGTCGGCTTCGTCGATTTCCCGGCGGGCGCGACCCGCGAGCAACTCGACGACGTGCTGGCCCGCGCGCAGGCGCTCGCCGACGAAAAGGGCGGCAAGGTGGCGCTCGTCTATCTCGAAAGCCCGGCCAACCCGACCAACGCGCTTGTCGATGTCGAAGCGGTGCGCGGCGCGCGCGATGCCGCGTTCGTCGGCGATCACAAGCCCGCGATCGCGATCGACAACACCTTCCTCGGCCCGCTCTGGCAACAACCGCTCAAGCAGGGCGCCGAACTCGTCGTCTACAGTCTGACCAAATATGCCGGGGGTCATTCGGACCTGGTCGCGGGCGGCGTGGCGGGCGATCAGCGGCTGATCGACATCATCCGGCCGATGCGCAACACGATCGGCACCATCTGCGATCCCAATACGGCGTGGATGCTGCTGCGCAGCCTCGAGACGCTCGAACTGCGCATGAGCCGGGCGGGCGAGAATGCGCTGAAGGTCTGTACCTTCCTGCGCGATCATCCGAAGGTCGAGGGCCTCGGCTATCTCGGTTTCATCGCCGATCCGCGCCAGCAGGACATCTTCAACCGCCACTGCAGCGGCGCGGGATCGACCTTCTCGCTGTTCATCAAGGGCGGTGAGGAAGAGAGCTTCCGCTTTCTCGACGCGCTCAAGATCGCCAAGCTTGCGGTCAGCCTCGGCGGCACCGAAACGCTCGCGAGCCATCCGGCGGCGATGACGCATCTGTCGGTCCCCGACGAACGCAAGAAAGCGTTGGGCATCACCGACAATCTCGTCCGCATCTCTATCGGGATCGAGGATGCCGACGATCTGATCGCCGACTTCGCGCAGGCACTGGACGCGGTCTGAGCGGAAGCGAGGCAAGCCCTCCCGCACCGCCGGGAGGGCTATGTCTTCTGCCGCCAGTCGACGACGGCCCATCCCCGCTGCGGCGCCAGCTTCTTCAGCGCGCGCGACGGCGTCGTCGCCACCGCCTCGTCGGCGAAGCCCAGCATCGGATGATCGGAGACATGATCCGAATAGGCGCGGATGTGCGCGTCTTCGCGGGTGATGGCATTATCGGCGAGCCATTCGCCGATGCGCGCGAACTTGGCCGCGCCATAGCAATTGTCCCCCGCCAGCCGCGCGTGGATATGATCGGCGCCGTCGGGTGCGTCGAGGCGGGTCGCCAGCACATCATCGATGCCCAGCCGCCGCGCGATCGCATCGACATAGAGATGGAAGGACGCGGTCGCGAGGAGGACGCGGTAACCCGCCGCGCGGTCGGCCGCGATCTGGTCGAGCGCCGCCGCGTGCACGCCGCGCGCGATGACCTGATCGGCATAGCTTTCGGCGAGCGGAGCGATCTCGGCGCGGTTGAAACTCTTTCCGACCAGCAGCCGCAGATTGATCGCCTTCAGCCGCGACCGGTCGATCAGGCGCAAGGAATAGGCAGCGGCGGCAAGCGCCACCAGCGGCAGCAACAGCAGCCGCCATTGCTGGCGCCGCCGCGCAACGTGCATCAGAAAGCCGCTATAGGTCCCCGACCGCGTGATCGTGCGGTCCATGTCGTACATCGCAACGCGATGCGCATAGTCGCGGACGGGATCGAGCGTCGGAACCTCCATACTCCCGCTATAACCGCGCGCCCACCGCCGGCCAAGAGCGCAGACTGCCGCAAGCGCGGCCAATTCGCTTGCCGTGCCCTGGCAAATAATCCAATGTCGCCCGCGTCATGGCGGTTTGGGCGGACTTCGAAACGAACGATGGCGCTGACGGCGCAGAGGTCCGCTTCTCGGGCCGGTTGACGCTCGCCCGGATGGGCGACCTGCCGCAGCGGCTCGACGAGCTTGGACCGATTTCGCTCCTCGATCTTTCAAATATTACCCGCATCGACACCGTCGGGGCGTGGATCGTGACGCGCACGATGCATCGCCACGACGCGAAGGTCGTAGGCGCGAGCCAGGATGCGCAGCGGCTGCTCGACGCGCTGGCGAACGACACCAGCGAGTATCGCATCCATGGCGACCGGCGCCCTGCGTGGGTGCGTATGCTCGAACAGCTCGGCACCGCAAGTGTGGCGATCTGGAACGAACTGCTTGGCATCATTGGCTTTTTCGGCGCGATGGTCGTCGCGCTGTTCAACCAGATCCGCGCCCGCCGCGCGATCCGCTGGAATGCGATCGTCACGCGGTTCCAGACCGTCGGCGTCGACGCGCTGCCCATCATCGGGCTGATGAGCTTCCTGATCGGCATCGTCATCGCGCAGCAGGGATCGGTGCAGCTCAAGCAATTCGGGCTCGAGGTGTTCACGATCAACCTCGTCGGCCGTGCCTCGATCCGCGAGCTGGGATTGCTGATGACCGCAATCATGGTCGCCGGCCGGTCGGGCTCGGCCTTCGCAGCGCAGATCGGGACGATGAAGCTGACCGAGGAAGTCGATGCGATGCGCACGATCGGGGTGTCGCCGATGGAAGCGATCGTCCTGCCGCGCGTCGCGGCGTCGACGATCACCATGCCGCTGCTCGGCTTTTATGCCAGCATCTGCGCGATCATCGGAGGCGGCATCTTCTGCTGGGTCGGGCTGGAAATCCCGCCGCTGACCTATGTCCAGCGCATCCGTGAAATCATCCCGATGACCGATTTCTGGATCATGCTGATCAAGGCACCGGTTTTCGGCATCCTGATCGGCGTCACCGGCTGTTACGAAGGGATGCAGGTGCGCCAGAATGCCGAGCAAGTCGGCAAGCGGACGACCTCGGCGGTTGTCGCCGCCATCTTCCTCGTCATCGTTCTCGACGCCTTTTTCGCCGTTTTCTTCACCTCGCTGGGCTGGAACTGATGGCCGAGCTCATCGAACCCGAAAAATTCGACATTGCGATCAAGGTGCGCGGCCTGTGCAACCAGTTCGGCGATGCGGTGATCCACGAAGACCTCGATCTCGACGTGCGGTCGGGCGAGATATTGGGAGTCGTCGGCGGATCGGGCACTGGCAAGTCGGTGCTGATGCGGTCGATCATCGGGCTGCAGATCCCGACCGCGGGCGAGGTCGAAGTCTATGGCAAGACGCTCGACACGATCGTCGACGAAGAGGAATCGCGCGACCTGCGCCGTCGCTGGGGCGTGATGTTCCAGGGCGGTGCGCTGTTCTCGACGCTCACCGTTGCGGAGAATATCCAGGTGCCGCTGCGCGAGTTCTATCCGCGCATGGACTCAGAGCTGCTCGACGAAATTGCGGCCTACAAGGTCGCGATGGTCGGCCTGCCAAACGATGCCGGCCCCAAATATCCGGCCGAGCTGTCGGGCGGCATGGTCAAGCGTGCGGGGCTGGCGCGGGCGCTGGCGCTCGATCCGGCGCTGCTGTTCCTCGACGAACCGACCGCGGGGCTCGACCCGATCGGCGCCGCGAAGTTCGACGAGCTGATCCGCGAACTGGCCGACACGATGGGGCTGACCGTGTTCCTGATCACCCACGACCTCGATTCGCTCTACGCGACCTGCGACCGGGTCGCGGTGCTGGCCGAGAAAAAAGTGATCGCGGTCGGCACGATTCCGGAACTTCTTGCCACCGAGCATCCTTGGATACAGGAATATTTCAACGGACCGCGCGGACGCGCCGCCTCTGGCAGCAACGACGCGCTGACGCGGGCAGATAGGAAGAGCTGATGGAAACGCGGTCGAACAATGTTCTGGTCGGGGCCTTCGTCCTGCTGTTCACCGTTGCGCTCGCGCTGTTCGTGGTCTGGCTGGCGAACGACAGCGGCGGCAAGCGTCAGGAATATGATATATTTTTCAAACAGTCTGTCGACGGATTGAACAAGGGCGCACAGGTGCAATTCTCCGGCGTCCCCGTCGGCCAGGTGCGGCAGATCGCGCTGTGGCCCGACGATCCGCAATTCGTCCGCGTCCGTATCGAAGTCGACGAGCATGTGCCGGTGCTGCAGGGGACGACCGCGGCGCTGGAAGGCGTCGGCTTCACCGGCGTATCGCAAATCTCGCTAGACGGCGCGGTCAAGGGCGCGCCGCCGATCGCCGACAAGGGCCCCGCCGGCAAACCGGTCATCCCGACGCGCGTTGGTGGGCTCGGCGAACTGCTCAACACCGCGCCGCAGCTTCTCCAGCGCCTGTCGACGCTGACCGAGCGGCTGGCCGAACTGGCCGACGACAAGAATCAGGCGAGCTTCGCGGCGATCCTGAAGAATGTCGAGCAATCGACCGCGATCCTCGCGCGCAACGGACCGGCGATCGAAGCCGCGCTCGCCGACACGCGCGTTGCGATCCAGCAGACGGGGACCGCGGCCGAACAGATCGGCAATCTTGCCGCCGCGACGCAGGGCACGATCGACCGCAATGTCGATCCTGCGATGCGCAATCTGCGCGACACGCTCGCCTCCGCAAACAAGTCGATGCAGACGCTCGAATCGGCGATTTCGGACGCCCGGCCCGGCCTCAAGACCTTCAGCGAAACGACGATTCCCGAAGCGAATGCGCTGATCCGCGACCTGCGCCGCACCTCCTCCTCGCTTTCGAGCCTGACCGACAAGCTCGATCAGCAAGGCGCGGGCGCGGTGCTCGGCGGCAGCAAGCTGCCCGATTACAAGAAATGAGGATGACGACCGCCATGCCCCACCCGCTTCGCCGTCTTCGCACTCCCGCGCTGCTCGCGCTGGGCGCGCTGTCGCTCTCGGCCTGTGTCAGTTTCGGCGGCAAGGCGCCGCCCTTTCTGCTCACGCTCGATTCCGATGTCGCCCCGGTCGTCGGCGAGGCGCGCTCGGCGGGCGAAGCGCAGACGCTGACGATCCTGATCCCGAATGCGCCGCAAAAGCTGCGCACCACGCGCATCCCGGTGCAGCAGGACGATGCGAGCGTCGCCTATGTCAAGGACGCCCAGTGGGTCGAGGCGCCGCAGCGCCTGTTCCAGCGGCTCCTGTCGGAAACCGTTGCGGCAAAAACCCCGCTGGTTGTGCTCGACGAAGGTCAGTATCTGACCGCACCGGGCGAACAGCTTGCCAGCCAGCTGCTCGAATTCGGCGTCGATGCGCGCACCAATGAGGCGGTCGTCTCGCTCCAGGCGATGCGCGTCGCGGCGGGCGGCAAGTCGGTGACGCAGCGCCGCTTCGAGGTACGCGAACCGATCGGCGGCAAGATCGAGGCAAAGCCGGTCGGCGAGGCGCTGACCCGCGCCGCCAACAAGGTCGCCGCGGACGTCGCGGCCTGGCTCGCAGGCTGACGCGCGCCGCGCCTCTTCGCCGCTCCACTCTTGCACTTTGCGCGCCTGCCCCTTAGGGGCGAGCCGCGGCCGCGATAGCCGCCTCTTTCGCGCATCGCCTCTTTCGGGTTTCCGGCGTGCGCCTCCCGCACGAGCCCGCCTGACGAAAGGACTCGCGCATGGGATGGTTCATCCTGGCAATCGCCGTTTTCACCGAAATTTGCTGGGCACTCAGCCTGAAATGGGCCGCAACGCTGGGCACGTGGCAGGCCTCGACGGTGCCGATCGCGCTCAGCTTCCTCAACATGGCGCTGCTCGCCTTTGCGATGCGCGAGATTTCGGCCGGCACCGCCTATGCAATCTGGACCGGCCTCGGCGCGGTCGGCGTCATCATCGGCGGTATCGTCCTGTTCGGCGAAAAAATCGGCACCGTGCAGATCGGCTTCATGGCGCTGATCGTGATCGGCGTCGTCGGCACGAAGCTGTCGGCGCCGGCCTGATCGCTCAGCCCAGCAAGCTCTTCGACGCCTGCTCGGTCGTGTCGCGCGACAGGCCGGGCTGGGCGAGGATGCGTTCGAGTTCGGCGCGCATCATCGCGGCGCGTGCCTCGTCGAAGCGCTTCCAGCGCCCGAGCGGCGGGATCATTCGCGCCGCGGTCTGCGGATTGCGCGGATCGAGCGCGATGACAAGGTCGGCGATCAGCCGATAGCCCGCGCCATCGGCCTGATGAAAGGCCGCCTGATTGCCCGTGAACGCCCCATAAAGCGATCGCACCCGGTTCGGATTGGACAGGGTGAAATCGGGATGCTCGGCCAAATGGCGCACCGCCTCCACCGTGTCGGGCCGCATCGACCACGCCTGCACCTGGAACCATTTGTCGAGCACGAGCGGATTGTCGCGGTAGCGCTGATAGAAGATGTCGAGGGCATGGGCGCGTTCGTCGCTGTCGCCATGCGCGAGCGTCGCCAGCGCCGCCTGACGCTCGGTCATGCCGTCGGCATCCGAAAACACCCCGAAGACGAGCGCCGGGATATCGGCGATCCCCGTCGCGGCAAGATAGGCGAGCGCGACGCCGCGCAGGCGCCGTTCACCCTTGGCGTGCGGCGACAGGTCGGTCGCCGGCGGTGCCTTGCCCGCCAGTATCGCGCGCAATTCCTCCTCGAGCGCGCGGCCGATCGCGGCCTGCAGCGCCAGCCGTTCGCGGCGGATTGCGTCGGGATCGACGGTGAGCATCTGGTCGCCGATGAACGCCTCGCTGGGCAGCAGGACCGCCTCGGCAACGAAGGCCGGATCTTCGCCGCGCCCACGCAACGTCTGCGCCACCGCATCGACCACCGCCCGATGATCGACTTCATTCCCCGCCGCTGCCGCGACAAGCGTGTCGAGCATGAGCTGCTGCAAGGCTTCGTAGCGCGCGAAGGGGTCGTCATCATGCGCCGCAAGCCAGGCGAGTTCCCCCTGCGCGCGATCGAAATCGACGATGACCGGTGCCGAAAAGCCGCGGTTGACCGACAAGGCAGGGCGCCCGTCGAAGGCGCCGAGCGCGATCCGCTGCGTCGCACCGGTCAGCGTCACCAGCGTATCGGGCAGCGATGCACCGCCGCTTCTATCGAAGGCCGCGATACGCAGCGGCATCATCATCGGCAGTTTTTCGGGCTGGCCGGGGGTCGGCGGCACGGTCTGCACCACATCGAGCGCCCACTGCCCCTGATCCTCTGAAAGCGTCAGCTTGAGCCGCGGCGTCCCCGCCTGTTCGTACCAGCGGCGGAACTGGGTCAGGTCGATCGCCCCGCCCTCCTCCATCGCGCGCACGAAATCCTCGCACGTCGCGGCCTCGCCATCGTGGCGGTCGAAATAGAGGTCGGTGCCGGCGCGGAAGCGCTGCGGACCGAGCAGGGTCGCCATCATCCGGATGATCTCTGCGCCCTTGTTATAAACGGTCGCCGTGTAGAAGTTGCTGATCTCCTGATAGCTGTCGGGCCGGATCGGGTGCGCGAGCGGCCCCGCATCCTCCGGAAACTGTGCGGCGCGAAGCAGGCGGACATCCTCGATTCGCTTGACCGGTGCGGAACCCATATCGGCCGAAAAACTCTGGTCGCGATAGACGGTGAAGCCTTCTTTCAGGCTGAGCTGGAACCAGTCGCGACAGGTGACGCGATTGCCCGACCAATTGTGAAAATATTCGTGCGCGACCACCCCCTGCACCCCGTCATAGTCGAGGTCGGTCGCTGTGTCGGGATCGGCCAGGATATAACGCGTGTTGAAGATGTTGAGGCCCTTGTTCTCCATCGCCCCCATGTTGAAATCGCTGACCGCGACGATGTTGAACAGGTCGAGGTCATATTCGCGGCCATAGACGCGCTCGTCCCACGCCATGCTGTCCTTGAGCGCCTGCATCGCGTGGCCGGTGCGGCCCTCGTCGCCCGCGCGCACCCAGATGCCCAGTTCGACCTTGCGCCCCGACATGGTGGTAAAGCTGTCGCGGTTGACGACAAGATCGCCCGCGACGAGGGCGAAGAGATAAGAAGGTTTCGGCCAAGGATCTTCCCACAAAGCCCAATGGCTGCCGTCGTCACCCGCATCCTTTGCAACGCAATTGCCGTTCGACAGCAGGATGGGAAAGGCCGTCTTGTCGCCCGCCATCCGCACCTTGTAGCGGCTGAGGACATCGGGACGGTCGGGATGGAAGGTGATCCGCCGGAACCCCTCGGCCTCGCACTGGGTGCAGAGCATGCCGTTCGAGGCATAAAGGCCCATGAGCTGGGTATTGGTGGCGGGATCGATCGCCGTATCGACCTCGACGACGGCATGGGTACGATCGCCGAGATCGACGATCAGGTCGGGGCCCTCCATATGCCAATCGTTCCAGCTTTCGCCATCGACGCGCACCGCGAGCGGGGTCAGGCCGTCGCCGCGCAGCGTCAGCGGCGCCGGCGCATCGGCATGGCGCACGACCGACAGCGCAGCACCGACGCGCGTCGTGTCAAGGCCGAGTGCGAAATCGAGCGCGATGTCGGGCACCTGCCATTCGGGCGGGCGATAATCGCTGCGGTGGATGGTCACGGGCGGAACGGGGGAGGAAGAAGCGTCGGTCATAATGCGGGTCTAGGCTTGCGCCGCGCGCCGCGCAATAAGGGCGGCGATGGGACATATGCTGATTTTCGGAATGGGCTATGCGGCGGGCCATATCGCCGACCGGTTGCGCGCGCGCGGGTGGGAGGTGAGCGGGACGACGCGCGACGGACGCGGCGACAGCATCGCCTTCGCCGACGAGGCCGCGGTGCTGGGCGCGCTGCGATCGGCGACGCATATCCTGTCGTCGGTTCCCCCGGCGGACGGCACCGACCCGGTGCTCGCCCGCTATGGCGAGGCGGTGGCGCTCGCGCCGGCGGCCTGGACCGGATATCTTTCCTCGACAGGCGTTTATGGCGATACCGGCGGCGCGTGGGTCGACGAAAGCGCACCGGTGAAGGGCCGCCGTCCCGACCGCAACGCCGCCGATGCGGCGTGGGCCGCGCTGCGCGGCGACATGTGCGTCTTTCGGCTGCCGGGCATCTATGGTCCCGGCCGCAGCATCCTCGATCGTATCCGCGAAGGCCGCGCGCACCGGATCGATTTACCCGACCAGGTTTTCAGCCGCGTCCATGTCGACGATATCGCGGGCGGCGTGATCGCCTCCTTCCGCGGCCCGGCGGGCGTCTACAACCTCGCCGACGATGCGCCGTGCCACCAGAACCGCCTCGTCGAATGGGGCTGCGCGCTGCTGGGGGCGCCGCTGCCGCCGCTGCAATCGCTCGACGCCGCCGGCCTGTCGCCCGCCGCGCGTGCCTTCTATGCCGAGAACCGCCGCGTCGCGAACGGCAAGGCGAAACGGCAGCTGGGGTGGATTCCGCGCTACCCGAGTTTTCGCGAGGGACTGGCGGCCTGTCTTTAGGCCAGCGGCTCCACCCTTCGAGGGGCGACGGTCAAATCCAGATATCGATCGCGTGGATAAAAACGCCCACCAGTCCGCCGACCAGCGTGCCGTTGATGCGGATATATTGCAGATCGTCGCCGACCGCATTTTCCAGCCGGTCGGTGATTGTTTTCGCGTCCCAGCCGCGGATCGTGTCCGACACCAGCTTCAGCGCCGTTTCGCCGTAGCTGTCGACCGCGCCGACGACGGCGCGGCGGGCGTAGCGGTTGAGCGTGCGTTTGATCGCCCGGTCCTCGCCCAGCATCGCGCCGAACTGCGTCACCAGCTCGCCGATCCGGCCCGCGAGCATCGTCTCGGGATCGCGCGCCGCGCGCAGCAAGGCGCCCCGCCCCTGTTCCCACAATCCGTCGAGCCAGCGCTTCACCGCCGGGTTATCGAGCAGTTCGTCGCGCACCCGCGCAACCTTTTCCTGCATTTCCGGGTCATGCTGCAGATCGAGCGCCAGCTTTGCGAGCCCCTCTTCGACGCGGATGCGGATCGGATGGGTTTCGTCGACCGCCATTTCGCTGAGCAGCTTCGACAGGCCGGCGACGATGCGGTTCGAAATGCTCTCGTCGAGGCCGGTGAAGCGGACGATGGCCCCCGAATTGTCGTGGACCATCTGGTGGATCAGATGCTCGTTGAGGTCGAGCGTCTTCGACCCCCATTTGACCATCGCATCGAGCAACGGTTGATGCCGCCCCTCGGCCAGCGCCGCCTGCAGCGCCTGCCCGAGCAGCGGCGCGACGTCGAGTTCGCGCAGCCGGTCCGCGATCGCCGATTTGACCATGCCGCCGAGCCGCTGCTGATCGAGCGCGCCGAGCCCGTCGGCGATAATTCGCGACGCGCCGAGCCTCAGCCGCCCGCCGCCCTCGGCAGGCTGCGAGAGGAATTTGCCGACCGCGCCCGCAACATCGACCGTCTGCATCTTGCGCGCGATCAGGCGCGGCAACAGGAAATTGGTGAGCAGAAAGCGCGCCAGCGTGTCGCCGATGCGATTCTTGTTACGCGGCACGATCGCGGTGTGCGGAATCGGCAGCCCCATCGGGTGACGGAACAGCGCGGTCACGGCAAACCAGTCGGCCAGCCCGCCGACCATCGCCGCTTCGGCAAAGGCGCGGACGAAGCCGACGGCGGGGTGAACGTCCTGATAATATTTTGCGGTCACGAAGACCGCGGCCATGAAGAGCAGCAGTCCGGTTGCCACAATGCGGACGTTGATGCCGCCGGTCGGAACGGCGACGCCCACTCCGGCGGGGTGGGCGCGCCTGCTTTCGGTCGGGGGCGATACGCTGGTCATGCCGTTCAAATGGGGCAGCCCGCCAAAGGTTGCAACCGGCGGACCGCGCGCGCGGTCGCCGGTCGCGTCCGGTTACTCGGCCGGCTGCGGCGCGGCATCGCCGTGCGGCCGCGTATCGTCGCCCTTCTTGTAGGTGAGCAGATTGCTCGAGAAGAAGCGGCCAAGGCGCTTTTCGATGCTGTCGGCCAGGCTGAAGCCTGCGGGTACGATCAGCAGCGTCAGCATCGTCGACAGGATCAGGCCGCCGATGACGACGACGCCCATCGGCGCGCGCCATGCACCGTCACCCGACAGCGACAGCGCCGTCGGCACCATGCCCGCGACCATCGCGACGGTCGTCATGATGATCGGCTGCGCGCGCTTGCGCCCTGCATCGACGAGGGCCTCGACCTTGCCGATCCCCTTGTCCATTTCCTCGATCGCGAAATCGACGAGCAGGATCGAGTTTTTGGCGACGATCCCCAGCAGCATCAGCAGGCCGATATAGACGGGCATCGAGATCGGCATCCCGGTCACGAGCAGGCCGAGCAACCCGCCGAGCGGTGCCAGCAGCAGCGACGACATGTTGACCAGCGGCGACAGGAAGCGGCGATAGAGCAGCACGAGCGTCGAGAACACGAGCATCAGGCCCGACACGACCGCGATCAGGAAGTTCTTGATCAGCTCGGCCTGCCACTTCTGGTCGCCCTGGATGACCTTGCGGATGCCCTGCGGCATGTTCTTGACCGCGGGCAGCGCATCGATCTTTTGCTGCGCATTGCCCGTGACAAGGCCGGGCGCAAGGTCCGCCCCGATGACGATACGCCGCGTCTGATTGTAGCGACGCAATTCGGTCGGACCGGCGCCGAAGCCGATTTCTGCCACCGATTTCAGCGGCACGGTCGTCCCGCGCGAGGTCGGCACCGGCAGATTCTCGATCGTCGCGAGGCTGCGGCGCGAATCTTCTGACAGCAGCACGCGGATCGGTATCTGGCGATCGGACAGGGAGAATTTCGCCGCATTCTGATCGATATCGCCCAGCGTCGCGATGCGGATCGTCTGGCTGAGCGCCGCGGTGGTCACGCCGAGTTCGGCGGCCAGATCCATGCGCGGATTGACGATGATCTCGGGCCGCGGAATGTCACCCTCGATCCGCGGCGCGCGCAGTTCCTTGAGCTTGCTCATTTCGTCGACGATCTTGAGCGCGTGCTTTTCCAGCGCGACCGGATCATCGCCGCCGATCACCATCGTGATGTCGCGGCCCGAAAAGCCGCCCGACTGGCTCTGGAACGACACGCGCGCATCGGGAATCGCCGTCAGCTTCGGCTGCAGGCTGCGTTCCCATTCGACGCTGCTGATATCGCGGTCCTTCTTGAGCGTCAGGAAGGCATTGCCGCCGCCGACATTGACGTCGAAAAAGGCGGTATCGACGGCGGGGCTTGCGCTGAGGATCGACGAAACCTGGTTCGCGATATGCTCGCTCTGCGCCAGCGTCGATCCCGGCGGCAGTTCATATTTGATCTGGCTGTAATCGCTGTTGATCGTCGGCTGGAACTGCTGCGGCAGCGTGGCGAACAGGACGATGCTCAGCACGAAGGCCGCGGCGCCGATGCCGACGATCCACACGCGGTGATCGAACAGCCGTGCCCAGGCGCGCTGCAGCATGAACTTGGCCCAGCCGGTAAAGGCCCATTGGCGCATACCGACAAACCAGGCGAGCGCACCGAGCAAGATCGCAAGCAAGCTGGTCGCAAGGAAGACGATCACGGTCAGCGCCGGCGTGCGCAGCAGGAAATAGAGCGCGGTATTCGGCGCATCCTGACCGACCGGCACCGGCTGGAAATAGGCGTAGGCCGAATAGAGGACGAAGATGCCCGACAGGATCAGGGGAACAGCGAGGAAGGCGAGCCGGGTCGGAACCGCTTCGTAGCGGGCGCGCACCGCGTGATGCTTGCCATTGTCGAGCGTCCAGCGCAGCACGCGCTCGTAACGATCGATCCACGGCCCTTCGGCGTGCGCCTGTTCGCCGTGCGCGGCCAGGAAATAGGCCGCGATCATCGGCGTTATCATACGCGCGACGGCAAGGCTCATCAGCACCGCGAACACCACGGTCATCCCGAACTGGATGAAGAACTGGCCCGAGATGCCGGGCATCAACGCGACGGGCAGGAAGACCGCGACGATCGACATCGTCGTCGCCACAACCGCGAGGCCGATTTCGTCGGCGGCGTCGATCGAAGCCTGATAGGCCGTCTTGCCCATACGCATATGTCGGACGATATTCTCGATCTCGACGATCGCGTCGTCGACCAGTACCCCGGCGACAAGGCTGAGCGCCAGCAGCGACAGGCTGTTGAGCGAAAAGCCCATCAGATCCATGAACCAGAAGGTCGGAATGGCCGACAGCGGGATCGCCATCGCGCTGATCATCGTGGCGCGCCAGTCGCGCAGGAACAGGAAGACGACGACGACGGCGAGCACCGCGCCTTCGATCATCGCGGCCATCGAGCTGCGATATTGTTCCTTCGTATATTCGGTGCGGGTGAAGAGGATCTTGAACTTCACCTTGGGGTTGTTCTTCTCGATCTCCGCCAGCTTTTTCATCGCCTCGTCATGGACGCTGACGTCCGAAGAGCCCTTCGCCTTTTCGATCGAGAAGGACAGCACCTGACGGCCGTTGATCTTCGCCAGATTACGCTGTTCGGCATAACCGTCGGTCACCTTGGCCACGTCCGAAAGCTGGATCGTCCGGCCGTTGCCGATCGAAATGCGCGTTTCGCCGAGCTGGAATGCATTCTGCGCGTTGCCGAGGACGCGGACCGCCTGTTCCGACCCGGCAATTTCGGTGCGCCCGCCCGCCGCGTTCAGATTGACCTGACGGAGCTGCTGGTTCACTTGGCTCGCGGTCAGGCCATAGCTCTGCATCCGCGCGGGATCGAGGATCACGCGGATTTCGCGGTCGACCCCGCCCGAACGGCGCACCTGGCTCATGCCCGGGACCGACAGCAGCTCTTTAGCCACGGTATTGTCGACGAACCACGACAATTGCTCGAGCGTCATGTCGGTCGCCTCGACCGAGAAATAGGTGATCGGACCGCCGGCGATATCGACACGGATCACCTGCGGCTCGAGAATCCCGTCGGGCAGATTGCTGCGAATCTGCGAAATCGCCTGATTGACGTCATTATAGGCGCGGTCGATCGGTGTCCCGATCGCAAATTGCACCATCGTACGGCTACTGCCCTCGCTGACATAGGAGGAGAGTTCATCGACCCCGCTGACGCTGCGCACCGCAGCTTCGACGCGCTGCGTCACCTGCGTTTCGAGTTCCGCTGGCGCAGCGCCCGGCTGCGCGACGATGACCTGCACCGCCGGGAATTCGATATCGGGATTGTCATTGACGTCCATCCGGTTGAAGCTGACGATCCCCGCCAGCAGCAGCAGCGCGAACAGGACGATCGGCGGCACCGGATTGCGGATGCACCAGGCGGAGATGTTGCGAAAGCTCATGATTCAAACGCCCTTGTGCGCAGTCGGTCCCGGGAGAGGCTTATTGCGACGATTTCTGGATCGTCGGCTTCACCTTGTCGCCGACGTTGAGGAAGGCGCCCGCCAGCACGACGACCTTTTCGTTGCCGGTCAGACCCGACGCGATCGACACGCCGCCATCGGTGACGGTGCCGACCTTGACCGGGCGCCGTTCGATCTTGTCGTCCTTGCCGACGATCAGGACATAATTGCCCTCGGGACCGCTCTGCACCGCGCTTTCGGGAAGCAGAGGCGCCTCGGCCGAACCCGAGACCAGGCGGGCGTCGGCGAAGCCGCCGGGACGCAGAGCATCGCTGTAGGCGACAGCAATGCGCACGGTGCCCTGCCGCGTGTCGGGATTGACGACCGGCGACACCTGCCACACCTGTCCGGCAATCTGCAGATTGGTGCCGACCGGGGTCACGGTCGCGCGCGTTCCGGAGCGGACACGCTGGAGATCGCCCTCGGCAAGCTGCGCGAGCATTTCCATCTCGCCGCCCTTGGCCATGCGGAACAGCACGCCGCTGCCGGCGCCGACGACCTGACCCGGTTCGACCTGACGCGTGAGCACCAGGCCCGCCGCGGGTGCGACGATATTCAGGCGGCCATTGCGCGCAACGGCTTCCTTATACTGCGCTTCGGCAACGCGAACCCGCGCGTTCGCGGAATCGCGCGTCGCGCGCTTGCGGTCGAGGTCCGCTTTCGAAATGAAGCCGCGTCCGACCAGCGCTTCGGCGCGATCGAGTTCGGATTGCGCCAGATCGGCGTCGGCCTTGGCGACGCGGATCGATGCGGAGAGGCTTGCGGCCTGCTGCGCCTGCACCGACCGGTCGATCACCGCGAGCGTCTGGCCCGCGCCGACCCATTGACCGGGTTCGACAAGGACGCTGACGACCTGACCGCCCTCGCCCGCGACGCCGACCGGCATCTCGCGGCGCGCCGCGATGGTACCGTTGGCGGCGATCACAGCCTGGACCGACTGGCGCCCCGGGATCATCACCGTCACGGTCGGCGTGCTGGCGCCCGCAGCGGCGCCCGCGGCGCCGCCCGCGGCCGCGCCGTCGCCGGCCTTGCCCGAACCGAACGCAAACCAGGCGACGGCAAGCACGATCGCGGTCAACACCAGCGCGACGATCAGGATCGTACGCTTGCGGCGATTGTCCGCCTCTTCGTAAAAGCTTTGGGTCGAACCCGCCAGGCTATCCATCGAATCCACTTTCCGCTCGTAGTTCACGTCGAACTCCCCATCCCTCCGCGCCGGCATGTGCCGCAGCCGTTCGTGACGGCCGCCCCTCTTTCCGAACGGCAGGACAAATATGTCGAAGGTGTATTACCCTATTACATCACCACATACAAGAGGCGATTGAGCCCGTGCCCACCCCGCGCACAGCCGCGCGCAACTAGACGAAATCATCGGTCTTTTCCAGCGCTTATGCCCCACGAAAAAAGGCGGCCTGCCACCGCAGACCGCCCTTTTTCGAACCTTCGCTCCGCTTTGGAGCTATGTCGGTTTCAGCGCTTCAGCGCACCCTGCCCCGCCGGACCAGATTGACGATGGCAAGCAGGATCACGGCGCCCAGAAAGGCCGTCAGCAACGTCTTCGGATCGAACGCGTCACCACGCAAATGGCCGCCGCCGATCAGACCGCCGAGCAGAAACCGACCCAGAATAGAGCCGATGCAGCCCACGATGATATTCAGGAAAATGCCTTGTTGTGCGTCGGTACGCATTACGATGCTGGCAAGCCAGCCGATGATGCCGCCCGCGACGATAGCGATGATGAAATCGATCATGACATTGACCCCCTACGATCATTGTTTCCCGCCTGTCTGCGGGTATGTGCTTGATAACGCGAACGGCCCCGATTGCCTAACGAATTGGCGGCGACCCGAAGGACGCCGCCATCGGACGTCAGCGGACGCTGCCGCGGCGCACCAGATTCACGATCGCCAGCAGGATGATCGCACCCAGCAGCGACACGAGGAAGCTGTACAGCGTAATCGCGTTGTTGATCGAACCGCCGCCGATCAGCAAGCCGCCGATGAAGGCGCCGATGATGCCGACAACGATATTGAGCAGGATGCCCTGCTGCGCGTCGGTGCGCATGACGATGCTGGCCAGCCAGCCGACCACACCGCCGACAACGAGCCAGATGATAATGCCGATCATGTTGCAATCTCCTCCTTGGACACAGTCGAACATCGATGCGGCGCCCGTTCCGACGCTCGGCCGGTCGCGGTGCGACATCGCTTCAACGATGCGATCATAATGTCGATGGAGGGCGAAAAGTTCCCGGCCGCTTCCCCGAAAGGTCACGGCCGGGACAGTGGGATCAGTTCCGGTCGGGGAACTGCTCCGGGTCGCAGGACGGGATTTAGGGGGATTGGTGCGCCGCGGTTGTGACAGACATCACAGGCGCGAAAAAAAGTGCCGAAGGCGGGTAGCGGCGGCGGAATGCGCAGCACGCAAACGAAATGGGGGCCGACATCGCTGCCAACCCCCACTATCCGGTTTCGATCGTCGCGCGTCCGTTCCGCTTCATCCCGAACCGCTGGCCTGGCGACCAGCAGCCCGCCAAACGATGCGTCGCGGCGCGCGCCGGCTCGATCCGGCGATGGTTCGGTCGGCCCCCTTTCGGGGGCCGGCCTCACCCGGAAAGCCCTTCGTCATCCGGTCTGCGCGTCCGCCGAAGCGGTCGCCGTCCAAGCGACGGTCTGCTTTCCCGCACCCGATCGGGTTCGCCTCAACTCGTGGGAATCGCGGCGTTCCGTGATCGAGCTATCGGTCAATTTCCTCGTCAACCGGCCCGTTCTCTTCTGGCTAGTCTTGCAACCACCCTTCGTGTCCCGGCGGTCCGACGTCTCTGTCGTCCGATGATTTGAAGCTGACATGAAGGCGGCGGGGCGCCAAATGAAAAGCGCAAATTCGCGCGCCGATGCCACCGCCATCTGTGGATAAGTCCGGCATTAGCAACATGCGGATTCGGTGCAGCATTTTTGTAACAGCGCCGCAGCATTTTCGGATTCACGTACAGGCGGTTTCAGCGACGACTCGCCGATCCGACTCGCCCCGCGCGACGCCGACTCGCGACTCAGCGAGCGCCCAGATCGCCCTTGCCGACCGTTCCCGACGCCATTTCGAGCATCCGGTCGAGGCTCTTGCGCGCGGCAAGGCGCAGGCCCTCGTCGAGTTCGATCTGCGGCTTCAGGTCGCGCAGCGCAATGTAGAGCTTTTCCATCGTGTTGAGCGCCATATAGGGACAGATGTTGCAGTTGCAGTTGCCGTCCGCACCCGGCGCACCGATGAAATTCTTCCCGGGCAGCGCGAGCTGCATCTGGTGGATGATATGCGGTTCGGTCGCGACGATCAGCGTATCGCCATCGAAGGTCTTGGCGAATTGCAGGATGCCGCTCGTCGATCCGACATAATCGGCATGATCGACGATATAGGGCGGACATTCGGGGTGCGCCGCGACCGGCGCGTCCGGATGCTGCGCCTTCAGCTTCAGCAGCTCGGTTTCGCTGAAGGCTTCGTGGACGATGCACACGCCGGGCCAGAGCAGCATGTCGCGCCCGAACTTGCGGTTCAGATAGCCGCCGAGGTGGCGGTCGGGGCCGAAGATGATCTTCTGTTCGGGCGGGATCTGGCTGATGATCGTCTCGGCGCTCGACGAGGTCACGATGACGTCGCTGAGCGCCTTCACCGCCGCCGAGCAGTTGATGTAGGTCAGCGCGATATGGTCGGGATGGGCGGCGCGGAACCGCGCGAATTGTTCGGGCGGGCAGCTGTCCTCCAGGCTGCACCCGGCGTCGAGATCGGGCAGGATCACGATCTTTTCGGGGCTGAGAATCTTCGCCGTCTCGGCCATGAACTTGACCCCGCAAAAGGCGATGACATCGGCATCGGTCTCGGCCGCCTTGCGCGAAAGCTCGAGCGAATCGCCGACGAAATCGGCAAGATCCTGAATTTCGGGCTTCTGGTAATAATGCGCCAGAATCACCGCATTGCGCTCCTTGCGCAGACGATCGATCTCGGCGCGCAGGTCGAGGCCGGAGAGATTTTCGCGGACGGGAGCAGTCATGGCGGTTCCTTGTCGGTGCTTGTCGGGCGCTCCCTACACCGCCGTCAGCGCGAGGGCAAACGCGCCCGCCGCGGCTTATGCCGGCCGCGGCTGGTCAGCCGCCGCCAAGGCGCCGCGCAAGCTCCTCGACCGGCGGTGCTAATGCGAGCGAGTAGACCGCAATGCGGGTTAGCACCACCGCGAGCGCGACCCGGATCGTCGCCGGGTGCACGCGCCCGATCGTGCGGCGGTCATGGAACGCGATCAGGCCGACGACCGCGAGTTCGACGAGGCCGATCGGAATGTCGGACCAGCCGATCATCAGCGGTAGCGGCAAGACGCGCCCAAGCGCCGGTTCGAGGACGATGATCGTCGCCCCCAGCATCAGGCGCCGGTGCCAGTCGGTGGCACGGCGGCGGCGGATCGCAGCATAGACAAGCAACCCGAACGCGATCGCTTCGATTGCGGTCAGCGCGAGAAAATAGGGTGCGGTGAAAAAGGGCGGCTGGCGGTGCAGGATCACCGCGGCAAAGCCGGTGAAGATGCCAAGCCCGACGATGATCGTCGCCAGCGCTGCGCCGGTCCAGCCAAGCTGGCGGTGCAGCGTCCGGTTGCCCGCCGCCGCCAGGCGAGGCTGGACGACGAGAAGCCCGAGCCAGCCGAACATCGCCAGCGCGTGCAGATGCACCCAAATCGGTGCGGCTACCGGATCGGCCAGCCCGCGAAATGCGAACTGGACGAATGCGACGAAGATGAAAAGCGCGAGGCCGATTGCCATACGCTGCCAGAAACGCTCGCCGGCGAGCGCGCGATTTGCGGTCGTTGCCATGCCATACCCCCCTCCGGCCGGACAGGCGGCGGAAGCTAGCGTGAAGCCCGCGCGGACGAAAGCCGAAATTTCGGAGAGGCTCAGCGCTTGAAGCGCGCCGTGACCTTGGCGTCGATGCCTGCGGCTTTGAGCGGCATCGCAAAGCTTTGTTCGATCGCCGTCCGGGCAGCATTTTCGGCGAGCCGCATCGGCGTGTCGCCGCGCGCCTGCTTGATCAATTCGGCCTGCCCCGCCTTGCGATTCGCGGCATCGAGCGCCTGTTCGGCATCGGTCAGCGTCAGAAGGATCAGCCCGTCGCGATATTCGCTGATCGCATCGATATCGATTTCCGGGCCTGCGAGGCGTAGTGGCGGCAAGATCACGGTCAGCGCGTTGTTCGCCGCATCCCAGTCGAGATCGGCGGGCTTCAGCTTGGCAAGATCGACCTCGTACCGCACCGTCCCCGGCATGATCAGCGTCTTCTTTGCCTCCAGCCCCAGCCGGCTCTGCGTCGAGGTCACGACCGCGACATAGCGGGCGGTGAAGGGCACGAGGACATTCTGCTCCTGAAGCCCCTGCAGGCTCGCCGCGACCACGGTTTGCGGCGCCGTACCCTCGCGCCAATCGCGCCACGCCGAAACCGCCCACCATGTGCCGAGCGCGAATAGCATTGCGGCGGCGAGGAGAAGAAGGCGGGCGATCATGCGCGCGGAAGAAATTTTCGCTTCGGTCATGGCGTCGTGTAGGCCGAGCAATCGGGCGCCGGGCGATCCATTTCATATCGCGCGGTCGCGGGATTATAGTGCAGAACACGTTCGTAGCTGCAGTCGAAGTCGCGCCAGTCCGAAAGATCGGCCTTGGTCAGCTTTTGCCCGCTATTGTCCTCGCCGCGCCGCGCCGTTTGCGGATAGGCCGTCGCTACGCTGCGATAAAGCAATGCCGGGAGTTCGGCTCCATCGCCCGGCGCCGGGTTGAGCGTGGCAATGAAGCGATACTCGTCATGGCAGGCACCGAGCCTGTCCTTTGCATCGCGCTCCGAAAAGCAGGCACGGATGATGAGCGAACTGTCCCAAACGACGTCGAGCACTTCGCTGCCGAAGCCGATCGCGTCGGGCGCCGTGGTCAAACGGAAAAGATGCAGGCGTCCACCAGTCCCGCCGCCGCCCGAATAGCCCGTCCTCTCGGTCGTTACGAATCCGGCAAGATACTCCGATCCCGCCGCCTGTCCGGCCACGTCGTCGCGGGGAACAGCAATGAGATGGTGCCAGAGCGCAATGTCCGGCGCGGCGGCAAGGGGGGCGGGTAACGGCAGGTCCGTTCCCGCAGCATCGCCCGACACCGGAGCGGCGACGTGAAGCGCGCGCGCATCGCCATCTCCCGTAAGCGAGAGGCATAGGCCCCTACCGGCAACGCACAGCGCCCCGTCGCCTCCGGGTGACAGCATCACGATGCGGTCGTCCGATGGCGCATCGGGCGCGGCTTGCGCGGCGAGAGCCAGCAGGATGATCGCGATCATTCAGCTAAGCTCCCAGGTCTGATCCTCGACGCGCACCCGGCCCCGCGCCTGCAGATCGAGAAGATGGGCGAGCACCGATCGGCCCGCAGCGCCGGTCAGGCGGGGGTCGAGCCCCTTGTACATATGCTTCACCATATCGGGGACGACGCGCGGCCCCTTTTCGAGTTCCCGCAATATCTGACGCTCGCGCTGCCGGCGATGGCCGAGCATGCCGCGGACGAGTTGTTTGGGCTTTGCGACCGCGGGACCATGCGCCGGATAATAGACGCGGTCGTCGCGGTCATACAGCTTGGCGAGGCTCGCCATATAGGCGGCCATATCGCCGTCGGGCGGGCTGACGACGCTCGTCGACCACGCCATGACATGATCGCCGGTGAACAGCGCGCCGCTTTCGACGAGCGCATAGCATAAATGGTTCGACGTATGACCCGGTGTCGCCACCGCCTCGATCGTCCACCCGTCGCCCGCGATATGCTCGCCGTCGGTCAACACGCGGTCGGGCGCATAATCGGGGTCGAAGGCCGAATCGGCGCGCGGGCCATCGTCCGAAAGCGCGAGCGGTGCGCAGCCGATAATCGGCGCGCCCGTCGCCTGTTTCAGCGGCATCGCGGCGGGGCTATGGTCGCGGTGCGTATGCGTGCAGAGGATCGCCGCCACGCTCTGCCCTTCGACGGCGCGCAAAATTGCATCGACATGCCCTGCGCCATTCGCGTCGGGTGGATCGCCGATGCTCATCCCCGATCCGGTCGGGCCGGGGTCGATGATCGCGACATCGCGCCCGGCACCGACGATCCATGTCTGGGTTCCGGTGAAGGTATAGGGGGACGGATTGGGCGCGAGCACGCGGCGCACCAGCGGCTCATGCTGTTCGCAGTCGCCGGCACGGATCGTGTCGGGCCAGGGTTTTTCTTCGCTCACCCCTCCCATGTGGCATCGCGCGGGCGAAAGGAAAAGCCCGCGCCCGCCGAAAGAAGGGCAAAAGGGGGCGGAGAAAGGAAGCGGGGACAACCGCACTCCCTTTCCCCGCCCCTGCCGCCGATCCCAACCGGGGAGCAAAGACCGGCGTCAAAGCTGTTCCGGTTACTGGCCCTTTTCGGCTTCTGCGATGGCGCGATCCATATCGGCGATCACCTTGGCGCGCATTTCGCCGGACATCGCGCTGCGGCTGTCGGCGGCCAGCCGGTCGCGCGCCTTTTTGAGCGCTGCGACCCGATCGGCCTTGCTCACCCCGGCGTCGCCGCACACCATCATCACCATACGGTTGCGGCCGCCCTGATCCTGTTCGTCGCTGGAAAACAGCCGAACCGATTTCTGCCCGTCCTTGCAGGTGGCCATTGCCATCGCCTTGCCATCCTTCGAGCGCCAGGCGCCTTCGCCCATCGGAGGCACGGGCGGGAGCGGCGGCATCGGCGGCACCGGAGCCAGCGCCGTGCGGAAGCGCTCGGTGCGCTTTGCTTCCAGCTTGTCGGCTATGGCATCGGCGCGCGCGCCGCCAATGCCCTGTTCCTTCAGTGTCGCCAGAATGTCGTCGCGCGACAGATTGCCCGGGAAGCGAAGCTCGAACCGCCGACCCGCTTCGGTGCCGGGTGCCAGCGCGACGCGCGCCGCCTTGCCATCGCCATCGACGATCTGGCGCACGACCACACGGTTCACTTCGCGCCGCGGGCCGTCGGCCGAGGTCGTGACGGTTTCGCTTTCGTCATCGCCATGGGTGGTGACGATCATGATGCGGTGCGGACCGTCCAGAACCGGCGCGGGAGGAGCCGGGGGCGCATCCGGCGCGGCGGGCGGTGCCGGCGGCGCGGGCGGCTCGATCAGGCCGGCGTCCTGGACGTGCGCGGTGGCGGTTCCCGCTGGAACGAGCGTCGCCGTCGCACCGAGAACGGCCAGCGTCGCGCTGCCCACGAGAAGTTTGCCGGCAAAGCGCCGCTGTTTCGAAATATCCTGCTGCATCAACATGGTCAGCCTCTCCTGCAGATTATCGTGAACCGCCATGGGCGCGGCGAGCGACAGGCGCGCACCGACCGCTGCCTTGGCGATCGCGGCGGCATAATGGGCGGTGCGCACGCGGCGTTCGGCGGTGTCGGCCATCGTCAGCACGCGCGCATCGCACGCCGCCTCCTGATCGAAGCGAAACGCCCGGATCGCGTGCCACGCGAGCGGGTTGAACCATTGCGAGGCGAGCAGAAGCAGCGCGGCGCTGTTCGCCCACAAATCGCCGTGGCGATGGTGCGCAAGTTCATGATCGATCGCCAACGCGCGCTCTTCGGCGGCGTAGCGGGCGAAGAAGTCGTGCGGCACCGCCACATATCGGCTGAACAGGCCAAAGGCGACGGGGCCATCGACGGCGCCGCTCATGACGAGACGGATCGACCCGATCGGTTCGAGCTCGACCGCCGGATCCAGCACCAGCCGCCGGAAGCGCATATGGCGCACGATTGCCGTCGCGATCAGCAACAGCGCACCCGCCGTCCACAGGGTGAACAGCAGCGGCAGCGCGTCGGCCAGCCCCCAGCTCGGCTGCGGGATCGCCGCGGGCGTCGCGATCGTCCGCGCCGCGTCGGCCGCCTCGATCAGTTCGACATCGGCCGGGACCGTCGCCGCGGCCGGGACCGCCACGGGATCGGCAAAGGGCAAGGGTGGCAGCACGAGCCGCAGCGCCGGCACGAGCCAGAGCGCGTAGGTCAGGCGCGGACCGAAATGGCGTGCGAAGGGCTTGCGCACCAGCAGCACCGCGAGGACCAGCAGAGCGGTGGTGACGAGCGTGTCGCCCCAAATCTGCATGATGGTCGCGCCGCTCATGACTTGAGCTTCCGGAGCAGCGCCTCGATCTCGGCGATATCGGCGTCGGTCAAGGCTTCGCGGTCGGCGAGATGCGCGATCAGCGGGCTGACGCGACCGCCGAAGAGGCGATCGACGAAACGCTGCGATTCCTCGCCCACCGCCGCGTCGCGATCGACTGCCGGGCGATAGAGATAACGCCGGCCGTCGGCCTCCGCCGCAACCGCGCCCTTCTGCACGAGCCGCGCGAGCAGCGTCTTGACCGTCGCTTGTGTCCAGCCGTTCGCCCGGCCGACGCGCGCGGTCAGATCGGCGGCGGTCTGCGGGGCGTCGTCCCACAGTGCGGCCAGCACCTGCATTTCGGATTCGCTTGGTCGTTCCGCCACGATGAACCTCTCCCTTCGGCTGCGACAATCTATTCGACTACAAATGTAGTCAATTGACTGAACGGTCGATGAACGGAATTTTTGCGGCCGGTGTCGGGATTTTTGACAAGTCTGCGGCGTGGTAAGAAATCGCTAACCAGCGCAACCCGCCGATTTGCGCGACGGCCCGAAAATGGCATGGCATTTGTATAGTAAGATATGTTCCCGAGTGTTCCGCTCAATGGAGCGGTGGGGGGCATCGGTCTGGTCCCTGATGCCCCCTGCCCCCACCGGGACATCCCCACTTGCCCCCGACGCAGACGGGGGGCGGAGCGGCCTTCAGGCCCCGCCCCCCGGATGCATTTCCCGCATCGATTTTCGCTGTCGTTACGGCTTCAGCCCGAAGCGGGCATAATCGCGTTCGGTCGACGGCGACAGCTGGCGCGCGATCGCGAGATCGGCCGCGGCATCGGTGGCGCGGCCCAGCCGCTGGTAGACGATCGCACGCAGGAAGCGGCTCGATGCGAGCGACGGCACCTGCAGCAGCGCCGCGTCGAGATCGCGCAGCGCATCGTCGTTGCGGCCAAGGCGCAGCCACACCAGCGCGCGGCTGTCCAGAATATGCGCCGTGCTGTCCGCCAGTTCCATCGCCGAGGTGCAGTCCTTGAGGGCGCTGTCGACCGCGACTTCGCGCGATGCCTTTACCCAGCAGCGCGCGTTGAGCAGGTCGGGCGACCCGGGCTTTGTCGCAACGAGCGCATCGAGCTCGTCGATCGCGGCCTTGGGATCGCCGAATTCGCCGACCATCGCCGCCTTGGCGAGCCGGAGGTCGCTTTTCGATTTACCGCCAAGCGCGATGCGATCATCGAACATCCGCGTTGCCGCGGCGACATCGCCCTTTTCGGCGGTCAGCATCGCGACAGCCCCGATCGCGCCCAGCGACGAGGGGTCAAGCTTGCGCGCCTCTTCGGCATCGGCGAGCGCGCCCGCAATATTCCCCAACTCCTTGCGCACTCCCGACCGGGACAGATAGGCGTCCTCCGACGGCTGCAGCGCGATCTGGCGGGTCAACGTCTGCTCGGCTGCCTTGTAATCGCCGATGCCGCGCTGGAACGACGCTTCGCTGATCAGCGCCGACACATTTTCCTCATCGGCCTTGGCGGCGTTGACCGCATAAATCGACCGCACTGCGTCGAGCTGCGACGTCGATGGTGCGCCTTTCAGGTTCCAGCGCCGCCGCGCATCCTCGGGCGCGACCAGCCGCGGGGTCTGGCTGATGACGGTGGCAACGCGGTCGCGCTCGGCCGCGACATCCGTCGGCGCGATTTCGACGCCGCTGCTCGCCAGCACCTCGTCGACGACGACATAGCCGTCGGCCATCGTCACGCTGCGCTTGACATCGACGCCGGCGAGCCGCGCGTTGAGCGCGCCTTCGCCCTCGATCTTGTAGTCACGGCCGCCGTCGGGCAACCGGACGCGCAAACGATAATGCGCATAGTCGGGCGCGCCCGTCGCAACGGGAATATTCGCCCAGGAAGCGCGCGCGCGGTCGGGCGAAAATTCGATCAGATTGCCGACACGCGACAGCCAGCGCTCGCTGTGATTATCCTCGCGCTCCCACCCCGATCCGAACACGCCGCGCGCGGTGATCGTCACGCTGCCGTCCGAGGCGTCGGGTTTGGCTTCCAGCTTGTCGAACTGCGCCTGCCCGACGAAATTCTGGAGCAGGCCGTTCAGCATGTCCTCCTGCTCCTTGGGACCGAGCTGCGCGGTCGACAGGGTAAGCAGGCTCGCGAGCTGGCCGCGCACGACCATGTCGACCTTGATGACCGACGGAAGGTCGATGCTGGTGCTTTCGTCGGCATCGAGCGCCAGGTCGATCGTCGGACGCGCCGGACGGCGCAGCGCGATCTTCTCCAGCTCCGCCCCTTCGGCGCGCACCGGCAGGACATAGCCAAAGGCCGGCGTATCGCGAATATCGGCGAGCCGCGTGCCGAGCCCCGTTCCGTCGAGCCACAGCGGCTCGCCGCCGATCGTCGCCTTGACGATGACATGATTGAAAGCCAGCGCGGTGGGCAGGCGGCTCGCCACCGCATCGCCGAGCTGCGCATGCGCAAGCACCGGTTCGGCGTCGATATCCATCGCATGCAGCATCGCGAGCAGCAGCAGCGTTTTCGCCTTGCAGTCGCCATAGCGGACGTCCCAAGTCTTCGCGGGCGTCTGCGGAACATAATTACCGCCGTCCATGCCGACCGCCAGATAGCGGACCTTGTCCTGCACGAGTTGCAAGGCTTTGGCGGCGCGTTCGAGCGGGTCGGTCGTCGCGGCCTTGATCGCCGCCACTTCGGCGGCGAGCGGGCTGTCGTCCGCGATGGTGCCGGCGGTCGCGTACAGCGGCGCCATCACCTTCGACACGTCGGACCAGCCCGAAAAGGTCGATGCCTCGATCAGCGGCGGGCTGCGAAAGCGCATCGGCGCGTCCGACGGCATTTCCGCCTGTTTCGCGATCGGCAGGGTGACGGGCAGCTCGTAATAGGCGCCCTTGCGCACCGGCTTCAGCGTGACGCCATTGGCGAAGGATTTCCATTGCAGCTTGTCGTCGGCGCGCCAGGACAGACGGTAGCTGCCCGATCCGATGCGCGCGGGTTCGGCGATCAGCGGCACCGCCAGCTGTGCGCGGCCGCCCAGCGCGTCATCCTTGTTGGTGATCGACATGCGCAGCCGCAACATGTCGCCCACGCGCAGTCCCTCGACGGGCAGATTGGCCGACAGGATGCCGGTCAGTTCGCGCTGTTCGAGCGCTTCTTCGCGGCGCAATACGGTAAACTTCTGGCCGCCCGCCAGTGCGTCGATCACCTGCCCGTCGCGGATGATCGACAGTTCGTGGACGATCAGATCGCCCTTGTCCGGCGCCCAGCCGACCGTCACATTGCTGTTCTGCGCCAGTTCTTCGGGTGTGTTGAGCTTGATGACGGTGTCGGTGTAGTTCCAGACCGTCGCGCCATCGACACGCTGTTCGATATCCAGCACCTGCAACCCACCGCCCGGTGCAGCGTCGGGCAGGGTGGCGACCTGTGCCCAGTCGGGGGCGGGCTGATAGAGCGGTTGCTCGCCCGCCAACGCTGACCCGGCCGGGCCAATCAGCAATACCACACCGGCAACACGTCCCCATCCGGCCATCGGCCTTTTCCCCCAATCAAATGCCCCAAAACAAATTCCAGCCTGCATGGGCTGAGGGCGCGATGCAACCGCCATTCCATGCCAGCATGGATCTATTGTTCAGCCCGCGACGGCGCGGCTCCGCGCGTAAAGAAAATAGACGCCCAGACCGCCGATGTTCCAGGCGAGGAACCACAGCTGCGTCTTTGCCGGCAGGCTGAAGAAAAGATAGATGCACCCCAGCACCGCGATGCCGCCGACCACCCACGGCATTGGCGCACGGAACGTCCGCGGTGCGTCGGGCGCGCGGCGGCGCATGATGAGCATGCACACCGAAACCGCGGTAAAGGCCGCCAGCGTTCCCGCATTGGCCAGCGCCGCCAGCTCGCCGAGCGGGATGAAGCCCGCCAGCACCGCGACGACTGCGGCCGTGAAGATCGTGATCCGCACCGGCGTCCCCCGCGCCGACAGCTTCGCCAGGCTGGCGGGCAACAGGCCGTCGCGCGCCATGGTGAAGAAGATGCGGCTTTGACCGTAGAAGAACGCCAGGATCACCGTCGGCAACGCAATGACCGCAGAAATCGCCAGATAATGGGCGGCGAGCGGCTGGCCGAGTTCACGCAGGATCAGCGCCAGCGGTTCAGGGCTGTTCGCAAAGCGGCTGTAGGAAATGGCCCCGACCGCCGCGACCGCGACGGCAATGTAGATCAGGACGCAGGCGATCATCGACCCGACGATGCCGATCTTGAGGTCGCGGCCGGGATTCTTCGCCTCCTCGGCGGCCGTCGCGATTGCGTCGAATCCATAAAAGGCAAAGAAGATGATCGCCGCCGCCGCCATTACGCCACGCTCGACGCCATCGGGACCCATATGCTTGGCAAAGCCGAACGGGCTGAAGGGTTCGAGATTGGCGGCGTCGAAGGCGGGCAGCGCGACCGCCACGAACACCGCGAGGGCGACGATCTTCACGAGCACGAGGATAGCGTTGACGGTCGCACTCTCGCGCGTTCCATAGAGCAGCATGCCCGCGACCACCGCGATGATCGCGATCGCCGGCAGGTTGACGATCCCGCCGAGTTCGGGGCCCTGCATCAATTCCTGCGGCACCCGCGCCCATTCGTGGAGCAGCGGCGCGGCATAGCCCGACCAGCCGACCGCGACCGCACTGACGACCAGCGAATATTCGAGGATCAGGCTCCACCCGACGATCCACGCGATCAGTTCGCCGATCACCACATAGCTGTAGGTGTAGGCGCTGCCCGACGCGGGGATCGTCGTCGCCATTTCGGCATAGGCGAGCGCGGCGCAGGCGCAGATCAGTCCGGCAATGACGAACGAAAGGATGACCGCGGGGCCCGCCTTGTCGGCGCCGACGCCGATCAGCGTCAAGATACCGGTGCCGACGATCGCGCCAACGCCGAGCGCGACGAGATGCGGCCATCCGAGCGTGCGCGCGAGCTTGTGCTCATGCGCGTCGGGAACGATCGCCTTGCGGCGAAATAGTCTGTCGGACATGCGGCACACTCCCCTGTCTCACGATTTGGCGTGTTACTTTATTGCCGACTTTTGGAACGGTCGGCCGGGGAAGGCAAGCGCCGCCTTATGGCGCCTGTCTCGCCATCCACATCGCGCGCGCCCCCAGCCCCGCGGCAAGCGCGATCGCGAGCCCGTAAGCCAGCGGTGCCACAAGACGGTGCGCGCACCGAGGACGGCACCGCCCGCCAGCCCCGCCCACAGCCCCAGATGATGACGCCACCGCCGGTCGCCCTCGCCGCGAAGCGCGTTGGCGATCTTCTGCCCCATCTGGACGAGCGTGCCCGTCATATAGGTAACGCCGACCACAGTGCCGTCGCTGCCCTCGATCGCCGCATTGACGACGCCCATCGCAAAAGCGAGGCCGAGAATGGCGACCCAGCCGGCATCGGCGACACGCAGCAGCGCCGCGACGATCAGCAATAACGTCACGCACAGCAGCACCACCGGCGTACGCCGCCGTCCGGCGCGCGCGCCGATCAACGATCCGGCGACGACGCCGGTGACGAAAATCGCGATGATGCTGCCCGCAAGCAGGGCGGCGCGATGGCCCTCCGCCACCCCGACCGCGAGGCGGGTCGAATTGCCGGTCATGAACGACACGAAAAAGCCCGCCGATTCGACGAAGCCGATCGCATCGACGAAGCCCGCCAGAATCGCGATCCCGACGGCGAGCGTGCGATAAGCCTGATCGAAACGGATCATCGGCGGATCAAAGCAAGGCTTCGATCGCTTCCGCCAGGCGCGCGTCGCGCTCGGACAGCCCGTCGGCGTCGTGCGTGGTCAGCAGGATGTCGACGCGATTATAGACGTTCGACCATTCGGGATGGTGATCCATCTTTTCGGCGATGATCGCGACGCTCGCCATGAAGCCGAAGGCCTGCGCGAAATCGTCGAACCGGAACCGGCGCGTGATCGCGTCGCGCTGCGGCTCGTGCGTCCATTCGGGAAAGCGCGCGAGCAGCGCCGCACGCGCCGCATCGTCGAGTTTCTGGACCATCCGCTTTCTCCCGCTGGTAAAGACCGTGTCCCCGCCATAAGGAAGGGCGCGATGAGCGACAAGGCCGCCCTTTCCCGATTGCCCGACGGCTGGACCGGCGGCGCCCCCGATGCCGATGCCTTTCACGCGATGGCCGATGCGGCGCTGGCCGCGCTGCCCGATATTTTCAAGCCGCACATCCGCGGCGTCGTCGTCGCGATCGAGGAATTTGCCGATGACGAAACGCTCGCGTCGCTAGGCATCGAACATCCCTATGATCTGACCGGCCTCTACGAAGGCCGGCCGCTGACCGAACGCAGCATCGACATGAGCGGCGGCATGCCTGACCGGGTGACGCTCTATCGCATCCCGATCCTGGTCGAATGGATCGAAGGCAGCGAACGGCTCGACTGGCTGGTGCGCCACGTCCTGATCCACGAAATCGGACATCATTTCGGCTTTTCGGACGACGATATGCACGCGCTGGAAGAGATGGCGTGACGCTGTTGCTCCAGCTAGACCGCATTGCCTGCATCCGTGGCGACCGGCTGCTGTTCGAAGGCCTGTCGCTGTCGCTCGCGCGCGGCGAGGCGCTGTGGCTGCGTGGTCCCAACGGTGCCGGCAAATCGAGCCTGATCCGCGTTGCCGCGGGCCTGCTCCGCGCCGCCGCGGGCACGGTGACGCGGCACGAACGCTGCGCGCTGATCGACGAAGCCGCGGCGCTCGATGCCGAACTGCCGCTGCGCCGCGCGCTCGACTTATGGGCGCGCATCGACGGCATCGACGGCCCGATGACGCAGCGCGCGATGGAGGCGATGGCGCTCGGCGCCCTTGCCGAAGTACCGGTTTCGATGCTGTCGACGGGCCAGCGCAAGCGCGCCGCGATGGCACGCGTCATCGGCAGCGCGGCGCCGATCTGGATGCTCGACGAACCCGCCAATGGCATGGACGACGCCGCCCGGACGCGGCTCGTCGCAGCGATCACGGCGCACCGCGCGAACGGCGGCGCGGTATTGCTCGCCTCGCACTTCGCGCTCGACATCCCGGATCTTGCCGAGCTGGACATGGGGGCGCGCGCATGACCGCATTGCTCGCGCTCTTCTGGCGCGACCTGCGCCGTGCCTGGGGCAGCGGCGCGCTATGGCTGCCCGTCGTTTTCTTCCTGCTCGTCGCGACCGCCTTTCCCTTCGCCGTGGGCCCCGACGCGCCGCTGCTCGCGCGCACGGGGGGCGGCATGCTGTGGGTCGCGGCGTTGCTCGCGGCGCTGCTGCCGATCGACCGGCTGGTGCGCCCCGACAAGGACGCGGGCGTGCTCGATCAGCTTGCGGTGCGCGGTATCGCCGACGAGGTCGTCGCGGCGGTCAAAATCGCCGCCCATGCGATCGGCTTCGGGTTGCCGTTGCTGATTGCGCTGCTGCCAGCCGCCGCGCTGCTGGCACAGGATGCGGCGCGCGTCGCGACGATTGCCCTCGGCCTCGCCATCGCCATCCCGGCCCTCGCCTCGCTCGCGGTGCTCAGCGCCGCGCTCACGGCGAACCTCAAGGGCGGCAATGCGGTCGGCGGCCTGCTCGTCCTGCCGCTCGCGGTGCCGCTGCTGATCTTCGGCGCCGGAATGCTCGATCCGTCGGGGCGCGGCGCGACGAAACTGCTCGCCGCTGCCAGCCTGCTGCTGACGGTGATCGGCCCCTTTGCGGCGGGGGCGGCGTTACGAGGCTTGCGGGAATAGCGGGTTTCGAGCGGAAAGGGGCATCTGATCCTCATCGTCATCCCGGACTTGATCCGGGATCCATTCACGCAGCGTCGGAATAATGGATCCCGGATCAAGCCCGGGATGACGAACGAATAGAGCTCCACGTCGTCTTTGTGTTCCCCGGCGAAGGCCGGGGCCCAGAGTGTCGAACGCTGATGTTGATGCTGTAAAGCCTTGGGGCCCGGCCTTCGCCGGGGAACACCAAGCGGTTAGCGGCAACGCCCGCTTCCCATCCCAATCCATCCCTTCGGCCCATAAGAAAAGGGCCGGAGTTTCCCCCCGGCCCTTTCCTTGAATTGCTTTGCCTGAAAATCAGGCGCCGGCGACGTCCGCGGTGTCGATCTTGACGCCCGGGCCCATCGACGACGACAGCGCGATCTTGCGGACATATTTGCCCTTCGCACCGGCCGGCTTGGCCTTGACGATCGCGTCGACGAACGCGTCGAAGTTCTGGCGGAGCTTTTCTTCGCCGAACGACAGCTTGCCGAGGCCAGCGTGGATGATCCCGGCCTTTTCGACGCGGAATTCGATTTGGCCGCCCTTGGCTGCCTTGACCGCTTCGGCGACGTTCGGGGTGACGGTACCCAGCTTCGGGTTCGGCATCAGGCCCTTCGGACCCAGCGTCTTGCCGAGGCGGCCGACGATGCCCATCATGTCCGGCGTCGCGATGACGCGGCCATAGTCGAGGTTGCCCGCAAGCATGTCTTCCATCAGGTCTTCGGCACCGACCTTGTCGGCACCGGCGGCCAGCGCCTTTTCGGCATTGTCACCGCGCGCGAAGACCGCGACCTTGACGTCCTTGCCGGTACCGGCGGGCAGCGTGACGACGCCGCGGACCATCTGATCGGCGTGACGCGGATCGACGCCCAGGTTCATCGCGATTTCGAGCGTTTCGTCGAACTTCGCCGAAGCGAGTTCACGGACGGTCTTCAGCGCGTCTTCGATGCTGTGCAGCTTCGTCGCATCGACCTTGCCCTCAAGGGCCTTCTGCTTCTTGGTCAGCTTTGCCATCGGTTCAGCCCTCCGTCACTTCGAGGCCCATCGAACGGGCGCTGCCTTCGATGATCTTGGTCGCCTGTTCGATGTCGTTGGCGTTCAGATCCTTCATCTTGATCTCGGCGATTTCGGCGAGCTTCGAGCGCGCGATCTTGCCGCCGCTGATCTTGCCGGGTTCCTTCGAACCCGACTTCAGGTTCGCGGCCTTCTTGATGAGGTAGGTTGCCGGGGGCGTCTTGGTGACGAACGAGAAGCTCTTGTCCGCAAAGACGGTGATGATGGTCGGGGTCGGCGTGCCCTTGTCCATGCCGTCGGTCGCCGCGTTGAACGCCTTGCAGAATTCCATGATGTTGACGCCGCGCTGACCCAGCGCCGGCCCGAGCGGCGGCGAGGGATTGGCAGTGCCGGCGGGCACCTGCAGCTTGATATAGCCGCTGATCTTCTTGGCCATGATGGCCTCCTTTCTTTCTGTCGCCACGGACGGATCCGGGGCTCAAAGTAAGCGGTCCAGCAGAGGGTTATCAGCCCTCCTCCCGCGCGGAATCACGCCGCCGTTCCAAAGGAGGGCGATCGCGAAGCGCGGCCGTTAGCGGGCTTTCGCCCGAAATGCAAGGAAAGACGCGCCGCGCGGCGCGATCAGACGGCGGCCGCCGCCTGCTGGCCGCGCCGGCTCTTCCAGCGATCGCGGATAATCCGCTGGCCAGGACGTTCGATGTAGCGATAGGTGAATTCGGACAGCAGCATGACGATCGCGACGAAGAGGATATGCGCCGAAAGCAGGCCGTAGTCCCAATCACGGAACTTGCCGGCGACGCGCAACAGCACGTCCGCGACGGGAATATTGACGAGATAGATCGAATAGCTGCGATCGCCGAGCCACACGAGCGGCGCTGTTCCCATGAAGCGCGTCCGCAGCGCCAGGATTAGCGCCGCCGGCCAGGTCAGCGCGGTAAGCGGCAGTACCGGATTGGCTGTGCCGGTCGGGATCAGGAGTCCCGCCACGGCGATCGCCACGAGCACCAGCGCCGGAACGCGCGCAAACCGGCCGCGGTAGCGCCACAGCAGCACACCGATGAAAAAGCCGAAGCCGCCACGCGCGATGCTGTTGGCGGAGGTGAGCGGCTGGCCAGCGTGCCCGTCGAAAAGAAGCACTATACCGCTCGCCAGAATCGCGGAGCAGGCGACCGTAAGGACCGCCCGTCGCCCCGCGAAAGCCGCCGCCGCGAAAAGAATATAGCAAAAAACCTCGACCGAGATCGACCAGGATGGGCCATCGAAGGTGCGCGCGACCGGCTCCGTAAACACCTGCAGCATGAACAGATGCGCAATGAAGGTACCGACGTTGTTATACGGCATCCACCAGAAGGTTGCAGCGCAGCAGACGAGCATGAACAGGTGAAGCGGGTATAGGCGCGCGATACGCGCCACGGTGAAATCGGCAAGTGCGCGCGTTGACTGCAGCGACTCGCCGAAGCGATAAACATGTGCGAAGACGAAACCCGATAGCAGGAAGAACAGGTCGACTGCGGTCCAGCCATTGTCACGCAGCCACGCTGCTACCGGACCGCCCCAGCCGTCTTCGAAAACAGCGCGTTCGAACAATATCTTGGAATGATAGCCGAAAGCGACGGCGCAGGCGGCAAGCCCACGCACCCCGTCAAGCTGCTTCAGTCGCCCGATGGCCGTGCCGTCCGTTCCCATCGAAAAGCAGCCCCCTTCTGCGGCGCGCGCAATTGCTATCGCACGGCATCCGGGCGATAGCGCACGAGGCCTTCCTGCACCACAGTTGCGATCAGCGTGCCGTCCTGGCGATAGATCGACCCGCGGCACAGCCCGCGATCGCCGCCGGTCCACGGGCTGTCCATCACGAACACGAACCAGTCGTCGACGCGAATATCGTCGTGGAACCACATCGCATGATCGAGGCTGGTCGACACCATGCCCGGCGTCCAGAAGTTGAGGCCGTGCGGCAGCATCGCCGACGACAAAAGTCCCATGTCGGATGCGAAAGCGAGGAAACCGCGATGGAGCAGCGGGTCGTCGCCGATCGGCGCGGCGACGCGGAACCATTGATAATGCTGCGTCGCCTTGGCCGAAGCCGGCGGGCGATAGCTGCGCACCTCGAACGGCCGCCGCCGCGCCATATGGGCAAGATGGCGGTCCGAAATATTGGGATCGGCGGCAATGAAATCGGTGAAGTCCCAGCACTGCTCGGGCGGCAGCAGGTCGGGCATCGGCACCTGATGCGACAGCCCTTTCGCCGGAATCTGGAACGATGCGGTCAGGTTGAAGATGACCTTGCCGTCCTGCCGCACCACGACACGGCGGTTCGAAAAGCTGCGCCCGTCGAAATCGCGGTGGATGCGGAAGTGCAGCGGCTTGGTCTCGTCGCCGCCGCGCAGGAAATAGGCGTGGAGCGAATGCACCTGCTTTCCGGTCTCGACCGTACGCGAGGCTGCGAACATCGCCTGCGCGATGACCTGCCCGCCGAAAATCCGGTCGCGCGCGGTGGTCGCGAGGGCGGGAAAGGTGAATTCGTCCTCGACGCCCGGCACGGGATCGAGATCGAACAGCCGCGCGACTGCCGCGACGACCTTTTCGGCCGAAACACCCGCGTTGATTTCGCGGGCGCGTGCAACGCGAGCCTGAATCTCGTCCTGACTCAGACTCATGCGATTATCCCATATTGCGAAAAACGACGGCCGGCGGCCATCACTTCATCCGTTCGACCTGCTCGAAATCGAGCTCGACCGGCGTCGCACGGCCGAAGATCGATACGCTGACCTTGACGCGCGCCTTGTCGAAATCGAGTTCCTCGACGACGCCGTTGAAGCTCGCGAACGGGCCTTCGAGCACCTTGACCTGATCGCCGATTTCGTAATCGACGCGGATCTCGGTCTTCGGGCGCGCGGCGGCTTCTTCCTTGCTGTTCAGGATGCGCGCGGCTTCGGCTTCGCTGATCGGCTGGGGCTTGCCCGACGACCCCAGGAAGCCCGTAACCTTCGGCGTATTCTTGACGAGGTGATAGACATCGTCGGTCATCGTCAGCTTGGCGAGCACATAGCCGGGGAAGAATTTGCGTTCGGACTGAACCTTCTTGCCACGCTTGACCTCGGTCACCGTTTCGACGGGCACTTCGACCGCCTCGACGAAATCGCTGAGTCCCAGACGCTCGGCTTCGGTGACGACCGAATCGCGAACCTTGTTCTCGAAACCCGAATAGGCGTGAATGATGTACCAGCGCGCCATCTGTGCGTGTCCTGTCCTGAAATTGGGTGTGAAGCGCGGATCAGCCCGCGAGCGACGTCAGCCAGCCGACGATCAGCTTGAATACCGTGTCGACGCCGAAGAAGAACAGCGACAGCAGGATCGTCATGATCAGAACCATGATCGTCGTCTGCACCGTCTCGCGGCCTGTCGGCCACACGATCTTGCCGGCTTCCGCCTTTACCTGGTTGACGAATTCGCCAATTTTGGGCCTCGCCATATCGATCGTCCCGTCCTTCATGCGTCTCAGTTCACGGCCAGATGGGTTGCCGCCCCCGCCGCGTCAAGCGCGGTTTCAGGCAATAGTCCGCCCACCCTCCCCGAGCATGTCGGCGAAAGGCGGAAGGAAAACGGCGCATCTGTCCGAAGGGGCGGCCTTTAGCCGCGCGCCAGAGCCTTGGCAAGCGATTGCCGCATCGCACCCCGCCCCGGGCCGGGATATCGCGCCATGCACGCGCCCACAGAAAGCTGGCCGGAAATTTTCGGATCGGAACCGAGCGGCATGGCGCGCCACGCCGCGCCGACGAGCCACGCGAGCCATCGCAGGAATATTATATCGGTTTCAAGATGTTCCGGAACGGTCGCCAAGGGACCGTGGTGCCCGGGGGCGGGATCGAACCACCGACACTGCGATTTTCAGTCGCATGCTCTACCAACTGAGCTACCCGGGCACGGGCTCCACAAGGCCGTGCGGCCTGTTCGGGAGCGGCGGCTATAGGCAGGGGTTTCGATCCTGTCCAGAGCCTTTGTTGTGCAAATTTTGTCCTGTCATTCATCCTCGAAACGGTCGCCGTCGAGGCCCCCGTCGGGCGCCTGATCGACCGGTACGCGATAGCCTTCGTCGAACCAGCGATTGAGGTCGCGGTCGCGGCAGCCGCGGCTGCAAAAGGGCTTGTAAGCCTCGTCGCGCGGCTTGCCGCACAAGGGGCAGCGGCGCGATCTGGCGGCGGTATTACTGGGCATGGCCCGTTCCTTTCACTTGCGCATCGGCGGCGATCGCGACCGCGCGCCCGGTGCGCCGTTCGAGCATCGCGATCCAGTGCGGGTGCGCACCGATCCATTGGGCAACGGCCGGTCGCGCCGTGAGTTGCAGCGGTCCGGCACCAACCGCGCGCTCGGCCTGACGCAAGAGCAGCGCGGCGTCGGTCGCCACGGCATCGAAGCGAACCTGCTCGATCAGCGACGGACGCTCGCGGCGCCGGATGATCTGCAGAAAGCCGAACCCGTTGGTCGCGGTGCGCTCGAACGGCTGCGGGAAATGCGCATCGACCCAGCCATCGACCGCCTTTCGCTCGGCCCGGCCCGGCAGCGAGGGAAAATCGATGCCGATCGAACCGCCGACATCGCAGCAGCGCACAACATGCGCCGCAGCGGCGGCGCCGGCCTGCGCCAGCGCCAGCGGATCGCCGTCGCCGTCGATGTCGATGAGCAGCATCGCGGGCGTGGCATCGACCCACAGCGCGCCGCCGGCGAACGGCCAGTGGCCGGTGCGGACATGATCGATCAGATCGGACCAGCCCGCGTCCTCGAGCCGGTCGGGGCCGGTCGGCGCCAGGTCGGTCACCGGCAGGCCGCTCGCGGCGATGCGCGCGCGCAGGTCGGGGCCGTCATCTGGCGCGGCGTCGCTAAGCCGGCCGCGCGCGGGCTTGTCGCGGCCGCGCTCGCGCAGCGCCATGCGTATGATCTCGACCGCCAGCCGCGTGCCGAGCGCGATGCCCTTTGCCGCCACGGTGACAACCGGATCGCCCGGCAGGTCGAGCCGCACCACCCCCGGTTCGATCAACCGTCCGGCGACAATCGCACCGACGCGCGGCCGTTCGCCCTCGCGTTCGATCCGGGCCTCGACGATTTGGCCGTCTTCGATCAGCGCGGCCCGCGCCTCGCCGATGCCGGCTTCGTAGAGCCACTCAGCCAAGCGGCACTCCGGCACTCGTCAACAGCGCGCGCGTCTCGAAGATCGGCAGGCCGACGACATTGGAATGGCTGCCCGAAAGGAAGCGCACAAACATCTCGGCCTTGCCCTGGATGGCATAGCCGCCCGCCTTGCCCATCCCCTCGCCGCTCGCGACATACCAGTCGATCTCGGCGGGCGTCAGCCGTTTGAAGGCGACGACGGTATCGGCGACGCGAACGCGCGGGCGGCCGTCCGCCGCGACAACGCAAACCCCCGAATAGACGTGGTGGCGCCGCCCCGACAACAGGCCGAGCATCCGGCGCAGATCGGCCTCGTCGGTGGGCTTTTCGAGAATCCGGCGCCCGACCGCGACGGTCGTGTCGCCCGCCAGCACCACCTCGTCCGCCGCGCGGTCGACGGCGCGCGCCTTGCTTTCGGCGAGGCGCGCGACATAGGCGCGCGGCAGTTCGCCCTTCAGCGGGGTTTCATCGATGTCGGGGGCCGCAATGCGTGCCGGCTCGAGACCGATGCGCGCCAGCAGTTCGCGCCGACGCGGCGACGTCGATGCGAGCACGAGCGACGGTGCGGGCAAGATCGCCGCCCCGCTCACTTGAAGCGATAGGTGATCCGACCCTTGGTCAGGTCATAGGGGGTGAGTTCGACGAGCACTTCGTCGCCCACCAGAACGCGGATGCGGTTCTTGCGCATCTTGCCGGCCGTATGGCCCAGAATTTCATGGTCGTTTTCCAGCCGGACGCGGAACATCGCGTTGGGCAGCAGTTCGACCACTTGGCCGCGCATTTCGAGAAGTTCTTCTTTCGCCATCTATCCTCTATGGGCTCGAAATTTAAGGATGGGCGCCCATAGCTCCAAATGCGCGCAATTGAAAGCCATCTGTCGCGGTGGCGTCAGGACACGAGTTTCAGTTTGCGCGCGACGCGCCAGCCGACGGTCTTTGCCCAGGCATAGCTCGGCCAGCGTGGCGGCATTGCGGGGTTCAGCCCCATCCGGCGCAGCGCGGCATTGGCGGCATGCGCTTCGGATTCGCGGTAGCTCCATTCGCTGCGCCAGGTGATCGAGAGCGAGATCGAGGGCGCATCGCCGTTGCGGACATAATGCGGCGCCATCACCGGCATCAGCACCGCATCGCCCGGCGCGAGCGGGACCGCCTGTTCAGCGCCTTCAAAGCCATCTTCCCACGGCAGGTTGCGGTGACCGCCGGTGTGGTAGCGTTCGTGCTCGATCCGGTGGGCAAAGCGTTCGTCGCCCGCGGGCCAGACGTGCATCACCTTGCTGCCGCGAAGCTGGAGCAGGATGTTGTGTTCGGGATCGAAATGATAAGGCGTGATCGATCCCGGCGACGAGATGAAGACGAACCCCTGCGGCGTCAGCATCGCACCCGTCCGCGGCGAAACGACGGGTTCCAGCTCGCCGAGCAGGTCCATCAACAGCGCCCGATAGGCATCGACCGTTTCGATATTCTTGAGCACCGCCCAGCTGCGGTTGCTATCGATGGTGCGGATCGTTTCGGCAATCGACAGCCCGTTCGATGGCACATCCTCGGGCCGGATACCGACAGGCAGATCGCCCGGATTATATTCGACCTGCGACCCCGGCAAAGTGTCGGCGAGCGCGGCCAGCGCATCGAGCGAGAGCAAGGGATGGTCGGGCAGATGGTGGTGCAGCAGCCCCGCCTGCGCCGGATAGAGCGCGGTCATACGCTCCAGCGTTTCGGGCGGAAAGACACGAACTTGGTCGGCGGATTGCGCGGTCATGACGGATCCTGTTCGATCGGCGGTTTGGGGGCGGCGCGCTTCAGGCGGCGCCAGATTTTCTCGGCACGCGCCAGCGCGCGAAAGCGCCAGCGGTCCGAGGCGCCCGACAGGGGCGCGTTGATCCACACCAGCCGGCGCCGTTCGCGCCAGACGCTGTCGATCATCGGATGATCTGGCGCCGCGCAACTGTCGACCCATGCGATGCGCGCGTCGGCGAGGATATCGAGATTCGCCTGTTGAAGCAGCACGCCGGGCGAAAAGCGGGCATATTCCTCGTCAAAGGCGGTCTTGAAGGAAAAGGCGCCGGGCGGCGCCACGAAATTGATCAGCAGCGCGATCGGCCGCTCGCCAAGATCGAGCGCGCGCATGTCGAGCCGGCCCGCCTCGGCCGCTGCGGCAAGGATCGCGCGGAACCAGGCCTCGGTTTCGCTCTGGCTCGCGAGCGCCGATCCGGCGCGTCCCTTCCAGCCGCGCGCTTCGAGATCGAGGAAGGCATCGATCCAGCCGTCGAGCGCGTCGCCGCTGTGCCACTGGCGAAATGTCAGCGGCCCCAGTTCGGCGAGGCGATTGGCCTGGCGCCGCAATTCCTTGCGTTTCTTCCCGCGCATGGCGGCTTCCCAATATGCGTCCGGCGACAGGTCGCTTTCGAGCAGCGCGCGCTCCTCGCGGTGGACCGCTTCGGCCTTGTCGCCGCGCCCGCGCACGACTTCGGCCAGCGCGCGATGCAGCGGGCCGTCTTCGTTCAATCGCGGCACCTGAACCAGCGTTTGCGCCCACGGCGCAGCATCGCACCAGCCAAGCAGGATCGACCAGAAAAGCGTCTCGCAGCCCGCGCGCACCAGCGGGGCGCCGTGGAAATGATTGGGATGCGCCCAGCCGACAACGTGGCGGAGCGGCAACGGGCCGTAGCGTGCGGCGGGCGCCAGCGGCATCACGCCGATCAGCGGCCCGTCGCTGCCCGCCATCACCATCACCAGCCGCGCCTGCCGCTCGGGATCGAGCAGGTGCAGCGCCGATTGCAGGCACCAGCGTTCGACGAAGGGATTGGGCTCGCTCGCCGCCGCGGCCAGGCCGTCCCAAGCCGCGGCAAGATCGTCCGACAGCGCGAGCGGATCGACGACGCGAACGGTCAGCGGCGCGGCTTCGGCGGCATGGGTCGGAAAGGCGGGATGCACCGTCATCGGCGGCGAGCCTAGCAGCGAGTTGTTAAGAAGCGGTGGCGATTCAGCGGCTTCGCATAAGCGCGCGCGCCGGGCGTTAGATACCGAAGAGCTTCGCCAGCGACTTTTCCAGCATGAAAAATTGCCAGATCAGCCGCCCATGATCGCGGCGGCCCGACTGGTGCGCGGCGACAACGCGTTCGATCTCCGCCATGTCGAACCATCCCGTCCGTGCAAGCGTTCCCGAATGGGCAAGCGCGCGCGCCTGTTCGGTCAGCGCGCCGCGGAACCAGTGCGACACCGGCGTCACGAACCCCATCTTGGGCCGGTACAATATGTCGTGCGGCAGATAGCGTTCCATCGCCTGTTTCAGGATCGCTTTCCCCGTCCCGCCTTTCACCCGCATCGCGGCGGGGAGCGAGGCGGCGAATTCGACGAGTCGATAATCGAGCAGCGGCTCGCGCGCTTCCAGGCTGACGGCCATGCTCATCCGGTCGGTCTTGGTCAAAATGTCGCCGGGCAGCCAGATCTTGAGGTCGGCATATTGCGCGCGGTCGAGCCGTTCGCGGGCCGGCGCCTCGGCCATCGCCTGCCAATAGCGCGTTTCCGCGACATGATCGCCGAGCGCGCGGATCGCGGCATCATTGAACAGGCGCGCGCGCTGGTCCGGGCCGGTGACGCCGACCGCTTCGGCATAGCCTTCGGCGCCGCTCTTCGACAGGCTGGCAAGCGTAGCGCGGGCGCGCAGCGGGCGCGGCGCCCAGTCCATCTGCGGCCAGACGCGCGCGAGCGGCCCCAGAAGATTGCGCCGCAGCACGGCGGGGATCAGCGACCGCAGCCGTTCCTCCTGATGATGAAAGACCAGCCGACGATAGCCCGCAAACGCCTCATCGGCGCCGTCTCCCGACAGCGCGACCGTCACCTCCTCGCGCGCCAATTCGCAGACGCGATAGGTCGGCAGCGCGCTCGCGTCGGCGAAAGGTTCGTCGAACATGTCGGCGATGCGATCGACCAGCGCGAAATCGGCGGCCGCGACGGTGCGGGTGCGGTGGTCGGTGGCGAAGCGGTCCGCGATCGTCGCCGCATAGGCGGTTTCGTCGAGCGCCGCCTGATCGAAACCGATGGTGCAGGTCTTGACGGCTTTCGCGCTCGCTTCTGCCATCAGCGCCACCACCGCGCTCGAATCGACGCCGCCCGACAGAAAGGCGCCGAGCGGTACGTCGGCGACCATCCGGTCGGTAACCGCGGCGCGCATCAAATGGACGAGATGCTCGGCCGCCTCGCCCTCACTGGCGCGGATGCGGTTCGAAAAATCGGGTGACCACCAGCAGGTCGGGGCGGGAAATGGCTTGCCGCGTTCGAGCAGCAGATAATGGCCCGCGCCCAATTTGCTGACGCCCGCCATGATGCAATTGTCGTCGGGCACATAGCCGAGCGCCAGAAAGTCCTCGACCGCCGACAGATTGGCCTCGCGCCGCAGCAGCGGATGCCGCAACAGGCCCTTGAGTTCGGACGCAAAGGCGATCGATCCGTCGGACAGCCGCGCGAAATGCAGCGGCTTCACGCCCAACCGGTCGCGCGCCAGAAACAGGCAGCCCCGCTGATGATCGTGGATCGCAAAGGCGAACATGCCATTGAGCCGCGACAGGCAATCCGGGCCCCACTGCCGCCACGCCGCCAGAATCACCTCGGTATCGCCGCTGGTTCGAAAGCGGTGACCGCGATCTTCGAGTTCGGCGCGCAATTGCCGGAAATTATAGATTTCGCCGTTGAAGCTGATCGTCACCGCTTCGTCGTCGCTCGCCATCGGCTGCGGGCTGCCTTCGATGTCGATGATCGACAACCGCAGATGCCCGAGTCCGACGCCCGGCGCGGTCCATTCGCCCGATCCGTCGGGACCGCGATGGCTCATGGGATGCAGCATCGCGCGCAGCCGCGCGGGATCGACGGGCTTGGCCGTCTCCAGATGATAAATGCCCGCGATCCCACACATATAGGAAGCAGCCCTAGCGCAGTTTCAGCGCGCGGTCAGCCATCGCCTGCGCTCCGCCCGACGCGGAAAGGAAATCGGCGATCGCATCGCGGCCGCCCGCGCGCTCCTCCGCCGACAAAATCAGCGACAACGCGCGCGGATCCCCGCCGAGCAGCCGCGCCTTGAGTTCGGCCAATTTCGCGGCGCGCGCACTGCCCGTCGCGCGGCCATCGACGACATACCAGGTTGCGGCGTCGCGCAGCACCGGACCGGGATAAAGCAGCCGCTCGGTCTTTGCGCCATCGACCGCGGGCAGCGCCGCGCTCCACGCCCATTTGCTGTCGGGGTCGATCGCGCCCTGCCCGAAGCCGACGACCTCGCGGCCTTCGGCCTGCCGTTCATAGCCTCCGATCGCGACCGTGACGCGGCGTCCCGCGGCATCGACGAAATGCCGGACCAACCGGCGGTCGGCACCGTCGAAGCGCGGATGCCACGCGGCGCCACCGCTCGCTGCGTCGTGCCAGCCCGGCGGCGGCGCCACCGCCATCGTCGCGGGCAGCGGCGCTGCGCGGCCCCCAATCAGCGCGGCCCACCCCGAAAAGGCGAGCGGCAGCGCGAAGGCGACCGCCAGAACCGCAGGCGCCCGACCGGCAAATCGCAGCGGCGCATCCAGCCCAGTGATGTCGACCGCCACATCGTTCGCCGGCCGGTCGAACCATCGCTTTGCGACCAGCATTACGATCAGGATCACGATCCCGAAGAATATCCAGCCGTAGAAAACATGGTCGATGCCTCCCGCGGCCTCGATCCCCCAGATTTCGGCGGCGACCATCGTGCCATAGGCGCGCAGCGCATTGGCGGCGACGGTCGTCGCGAGCGCCGCGGCGACGAAGACGATCCGCCGGGTCCAGCTTTTGAAACAGAGGTTCGCGGCGAACACCGAATAGGCGAGCATCGCGATCAGGAAATTGACCCCCGAACAAGCCTCCGCCACCTCGAAGAAGCCGGCGCGCGTGGTGATGAACACGCCCTCGATCGCCGCGTCGAGCCCCGAGAGATGAAGCAGGACGACGCTGATCCGCGCCGTCAGCGTCTGGAGCAGCGGCACCAATTCCTCGCCGAAGGGAACGAGCAGCAGCGCATAGCCAAGCGGGAAGAGAAGCGCGCGCACGAGGTTTTCGCCGAGCGCAGCACCGACCGCGCCCTGCAACATCAGGACAAGCCCCAACTGCCTGAACAGGCCGACGCCCGCCGCTTCGCCCACCAACCAGACGAAGCCACCGCCCGCCAGCCATACGGCGCCGGGCCACCACCAGACCGGCGCCAGCGTGCGAAGCTGCGGCCAGCGCTGCTGCACCAGCCAGCCGATCATCGGCACCATCAACAGGCAATGGGTGAATGTCGAACTATGCCACCAGATGCCTGCCATGTCGGCGGCATCGCGCGCGAACAGCAGCAGGATCGCCGCCGCGAGCGCGCCAAGCGCTGCCAGATGCCGCTGCCACAGCGACCAGCCGCGCAGCGCCGCGATCGGCCGGGCGGTCATTCGGAAAGCCCCAGCAAGTCGCCGAGTGGTTCCAGCCGCGCGTCCCACCCATAGCGCGCGATCATTCGGTCACGCGCGCGGGCACCCATCTTCGCGGCACCGCCCGGATCGCCAAGTACGCTGGCGATTGCGTCCGCCATGGCCGCGGCCCCATCGGCGACGAGCAGATGGTCGCCGTCGACCGCGTCGATCCCGGTCGCGGCGGCGGCGCTCGCGACGACCGGCCGCGCCATCGCCATCGCCTCGAGCAGCTTGTTCTGCACCCCGCGCGCGAGCAGCAGCGGCGCCACGACGACATCGGCGGCGGCGAGCCACGGGCGCACGTCGGGGACTTCGCCGGTGACGGTGACGCCGGGCAGCCGGGCGAGCAGCCGCACCTCTTCGGTCGGCGCGCGGCCGACGATCGCAAAGCGTGCGCGCGGTTCGCGCTGGCGCAGCAGCGGCAGCACCGCCGCCGCAAACCAGCTCACCGCGTCAATATTGGGGCGATAGTCCATCTGGCCGGTGAACACCGCCAGCGGTCCATCGCCTTCATCCACCGCCGCGAAATCCTGCGCCGGGTCGAAACGGTCGGTGTCGATGCCATTTTCGACCGCGACGGCGATGTCGCCGCCAAGGCCGCTGCGCGTCCGGAACAGCGCCGCCTCCGCCTCGCTGACGAACAGGCTGGTATCGACCGAACGTGCGACTTTCGCTTCAAAGGCGCCGAGCTTTACCGCTTCGCGCCGGTGAATCCAGTTCATCGGCTGGCGCCTGTCCTGTTCGGCGTAGGTCGCGAATTTGGCCGAATCGACATCGACGAAATCCATGATTACCGGCCCGTCGAAACGCGCCGGAAGAAATTGCGCCATCTGGCCCGAGAAGGCGACGATATGGGTAATGCGCCCGGTCGCCAGCAAGGCATCGACGTAGGAGGCGACCACACCGCTGCGGAACAGCCGGTTCGACACCGGCTCGCCGCGCAGCACCGCCTGCACGAGCGCGATGGGCCGCGCAGCGCGGCGCGCGTCGATGCACAGGCTTTTACAAAGCGGCGCCATTTTCGTCCGCGCCGTCTCCGCCTCGCCCGCATTGTCGGCGAGCGCGGCGACATGGACGGGGGCCAGCTTGCGCAGCGCCTCAAACATGTGCCAGCTTCTTATCCGGTCGCCGCGGTCGGGCGGCCAGGGCGCGCGGTGGACCAGGAACAGGATTTCGGCCATCGCGCGGGTCAACCCAATCCGCGCGCGATCAGCGGCCCGATGCGGTTGGCCGCCCACAGCGGCAGCTTCTTCCACAGATCGACCTGCAACCGGTATTTGGCGCTGTTCGGGTTGGTGTCGCGCGGCGCCTCGCCCGGCGCGAGCCAGCGCGCATAAGTCAGCGGGCGGGGTTCGAACCCCCAATTCTTCTTGTAGGCGAAGGGACCGGTGCCAAGCTTCGAACGGCCGAAATCGAAACGGGTGCAGCCGCGCGCGCGGGCATGCCCCATCAGCGCGAAATACATCAGCTCGTTGGCGCGCAGCCCGCGCGCTGCCGCCGTCCCGCCACCCCAATAGGGCATCACCGTGCCGCGCCAATAGAGGCTGAGCACGCTCGCCACCGGCCGGCCGTCGACGCGCACGGTCAATATGTCGGCATCCTCGCCAAAGGCGTCGAGCACCGCATCGAACAGCGCCTTCGGAAAGACCGGCGTGCCGAGGTTGCGAACGCTCGTCGCGTAGATGCGGTAATGATCGCGCCGCTCGGCGGCATCGCGCCCCGTCGTCACCGACAGATCGCCCGCCAGCGCCTTGCGCACCTCGGCGCGCTGCTTGCGCGGGACGGCGAGCAATTCGGCTTCGTCATCGGCGGTGAGGTCGCGCGTGAAGCCGGCGTAGACGTCGCCTTCGCAGCGCCAGCCCTCGCCTGCGGGCAGCAGGCCGCCGCGCAGTTCGACCGACGGAACGCCGAGCGCGCGGGCCAAGTCGGCGGCACCCTTGGCCAGGGTGTCGGCAACCGCTGCATCGTCCGCCAGCAGTCCGCCGTCGACAGCAAAGCCGCTGCCGACCAGCGCCTGTCCGAACAGCGGCGAGCGGACGTGGTGCAACGGGACGAGGCCGGTCAGCGCGCCGCGCGCATCGCGCGCCGTGACGAGATGGCAGCGGTGACCCGTCGCCTTGGTGATCGCTTCGCACCAGGCACGCGTATGAAAGGGCGTCGCATCGGGGTGCGCGGCGACATAGGCGTCCCACGCCGCTGCGTCCGCAAGCGGCGCACCGGCAAAGGCGTCGCTCATCGTTTTGACCGGCGCGTTCACGCCGCGGTGCGCCACGGCCGGGCGCGATACCGCTGCGCCGCGAGCAGTGCATCGGCGCGCGTCCATTCGAAATCGTCGAGCAGCTTCTTCAACTTACCCGCCATCGCCGAGAGAGAAGTATAATGCCGGACCTTCGACCGTAGCGGCGCATCGGCGACGCGCGGCTGACCGGGATCGATCTCCCAAGGGTGGAAATACAGGATCGCGGGATGCCCCTCGCGATTCATCCGCTCGATCGCCCAGCGCGTGAAACCATAAGGAAGCAGTCGCATGAAACCGCCCCCGCCCGCGGCAAGCGTCCGGCCCGCGAAGCGCGCAGTCGTCACCGGCCATTCGATCAATGCGCTGTCGTGAAGCGGTTGCCACGCATGGCGCGGGCTTTGTGCCCAGCCATAATGATCGTGCACCACCGGCGCGACGCTGCTCGAATAGGCATAGCCTTGTTCGGCAAGGACGGCATGCGCCCAGGGCGTACGCGCATCGACCGAAAAGCTGGGTGCGCGATAGCCGCGCACGGGCTGGCCGCCGAGATTTTCGAGGATGGCGCGTGTCTTTTCAAGGTCGGCGGCAAATTCGCCGGCCGTCATCTGGAACACGCGCTTGTGATCATAGCCGTGGCTCGCAAGCTCGTGCCCCGCATCGACGATCCGCCGGATCAGCGCGGGATAGCGTTCGGCGACCCAGCCGAGCGTGAAGAAGGTGCCCCGAACCCCGGCTTCGGCGAACAGGTGCAGAACCGCGTCGCAATTCGCCTCGACCCGGCATTCGAGCGCCGGCCAGTCGGCGCGATCGATCGTGCGCTCAAAGGCGCCGACCTGGAACCAGTCCTCGACATCGACCGACAGGCCGTTCTGCATCGTCCATCACCTCTGCCGGTCGCATAGCCGAAATCGGCGCTGCCGTCAGGCCGCCCAAACCTGCGATTTTGCGGGGTTGGGAGCGTTATCCGGATCGCGCTCGACCCATTCGATCAGCAGATCGAGAACCCGGCGCAGCGCTTCGTCCTGTTCGGCAATGCGTGTCTCGAGCGCCGAAATCTGCGCGTGCAGCGCATCGAACTGCGCCGTATCCTGCGGAGCCGCGACTGCCGGCGCAGCGGCGTCCGTCGCGGGCGCCGCGAAGGGCGCGCGCTCTGCGCTTGCCACCGGCCATTCGTGTGGTGGGGCGGCTTGCGGCGCGCTCGCCGTTGCGGCATGCGCCACCACTTCCTCGACGGGCAACGGCGCGAGGCTCGCCTCGTCGATGCCGCGGTCCGATTCGATCTCGGCGATCACGTTGCGAACATGCTGCGCATTGATGCGGTTGAGTTCCTCGACCGCGCCGAACAGCAGCAGGCGGCTGACCAGGACGTTGAGCTTGCGCGGCACGCCTTCGCTATAATCATACATCAGCTCGAAACTGTCGGGGCTGAAGCTCGGGTTGCCCGTCCAGCCCACCTTGCCCAGGCGGTGGAGGATATAGGGTTCGACCTCTTCGGGTTCCATCGGATCGAGATGGTGCGTCGCGATCACGCGCTGGCGCAATTGTTCAAGCGTCGGCGAATGGAAAAGCGTCTGGCGGAATTCGGGCTGGCCGAGCAGGAAAATCTGCAGCAGCGAATGGCCGCCGAGCTGGAAGTTCGACAGCATCCGCAGCTCTTCGAGCGCCGAGATCGCAAGATTCTGCCCCTCGTCGACGATCAACAGCGTGCGGCGGCCGGCGCGCGCCTGTTCGCGCAGATATTGCTCCATCGCGCGCAGCAGTTCGGCCTTGCTCTGCCCTTCCCATTCGATGCCGAATTGTTCGGCAACAAGGCGCAGCAGATCGTCGCCCTCGACCTGTGTCGACACCAGCTTGACCGCGGTCAGCCGGTTCGGATCGATCGTGTTCATCAGATGGCCGACCAGCGTTGTCTTGCCCGCGCCGACATCGCCGGTGATGACGATGAAGCCTTCACCCTGCGCCAGCCCATAGCCAAGGTAGGACATCGCCTTGCGGTGCGTTCCGCTCTCGAAATAGAAAGCGGGATCGGGCGTCAGCTGGAACGGGCGTCCGGTGAAGCCGTAAAATTGATCGTACATCGCAGTAATCCCGTTGTGCTGGATCAGAAGTTGTAACGCAGGCCGACGAGCGCCGATCCGATAAGCTGGCTGTTGAAGCCATCCTGGTCGAAGGCATTGAGCCCCGCCGCCGCCGTTCCGGTCAGGCCGCGCCAGAAGCGCCGCGAATAGGCCGCGGAGATACCGGCCGACTGGACATCGGACGCACCGGGCGAACCATTGTCGAAATAGTTGAGATAGCCGGAAATGCTGAGATCCGACGAGGAATCGAGCTGGCGCCCGGCGGAGACGAAAAGATAATAGGCCTCGTCCACCGTGCCGTTGATCGCGCCGAGTACCGATCCGGTCGGCACCAGCAGCTTGCGGCGGTCGTACCCGGCGCCGACGCCATAGCTCCAGCGGCCATAGCGCGACGACAGGATCGCCTGCACGCCGCTGCTGCGGAACTGCGCGGTTGTCGTATTGGCAAGCTGCGGGGCAAGGCATCCGCCACTCTGCTGCCCGAAGACGCAGGCGTTCACATCGCCGCTGATCGGATTGCGCGTCGGATCGAACTGCGTCGGCAGCGCCGATAGCCCGGTGGTAAGCCCGCGCCCGAAGCTCGAAAGCCCGTCATAAACGCCAAGCTGGAACAGCGTCCTATCGTCGGGACGATAGGCGAAGCTGCCGGTATAGACCGTGTCGCCATAGCGGCGACCGACGCGCGCGGTCAGCGAGGTGCGCGGGCTCGGACGCCACATCACGCCGGCATCCCAGATAAGCCCGTCGGTGTCGAACGAGAGCTGTCGGGGCTGCGACGTGTCGGTGACAAAGCGGCCGTTCGAATCGCGCACCGGCACCCCATTGGTGTCGAGCAGCGGATCGCGCTGGCTTATCTGGACCTTTTCATAGCCCACGCCGCCCAGCAAGGCGACGCTGGGGCTGATCGGCACCGTAACGTCCGCGCGGGCATATTTGCCCTCGAACCGCTGGTCGAGCTGATTGCTGTCCTCGCGCTCATAGCCGCCCGAAACCTGCCAGCCGAAGGGCAGATCGCCCGGACGCTGGCCGAGGCTGGCCCAGGCGACATGGTTGGTCGAGCTGTCATAGGCATCGCCGACCGGAACGCCCGGTGCGAGCACCGCGGGCGTATCGATGTCGACCTTCGTATAACCGAAACGATAGCCGGCTCCGAAGTCGAGGTTGCCGATGCGCTTGGTCAGCGTCGGCCCGGCATAGATGGAATAGAGATTGGCGACATTGTTCGCGCCGCCGATGAACAGGCCGCTGTCGGCGCCCCGACCATCGGCGCGCGCACGGGTCGCAAGCGCGCCGCCTTCGATATTGAAGCCCTGCATCAGTTCGAGGCGCGCCCGCGCGAGACCGCTGAGCACGTCGGCATCGCCAAGACCGCCCGATTCGCCGAAGCGATGTTCGTAGCGAATCGTGGCTGCCGCCTCGGCGCGGCGCGTCGCGATCACCGCATCGACGCCGGCAGCTACGGTCGTGTAGGTGAGCACGTCGCCGCCATTCTTGAGCTCGGCAGTGAGTACCTGGCCGATCTCGAGATAGGGGCTGACGTCGACCTGGCGGCGCTTCTTCTGCTTCTCGGCGCGCTTGCCGCCCTTGCGGTCGCTTTCGCCGGATGCCGCACCCGAAGCCGGGGCAGCATCGCTTGCGCCCGAGCCCGAGCCGGAACCGCTGTCCTGCGACCATTGGGCCTGCGCGCCCGTCGCCGTGCCGGCGAGCAACAACGCCGCGATCGCGGCAGCACCGCGCAAATAAGTCCGGTCGCGCATCATGACGCGCCTCCCTGTCCGTAATAGGTGCCGAAGCGGCGGCCGCCCGGCGAGAATTTCACTCCGTTGAGGAGCAGCTGGATATGCGGGCAACCGCCCATCAGCCCGACCGCATCGCGCAGCGAGGATTCGAGCGTCTGATCGGCGCGCACCACGATGATGAGCTGGCCGACATGCCCCGCGAGCACCGCGGCCGGCGAGGCGGCGAGAACCGGCGGCGAATCGAGGATGATGATCCGCCCCGGCGCACCCTGTTCGAGCTGCGCGAGCAGCGTCTCGGTCCGGGCAGACGCAAGTAGTTCGGTGTCGTGCATATGCTGCGTACCGGCAGGCATGACCTTCAGCCCCGGAATATCGGTCTGGATCAGGCAGTCGCCGAGCGGCAAGTGCGGATCGGCGAGCGCGTCCATCAGGCCCGGCCCATCAGCCAGCCCCAGCGTTTCGAGGACGCTGGGTTTGGCGATGTCGGCATCGATCAGCAACACGTCGTGATCGGCCTCGACCGCAAGGCTCAGCGCCAGATTGACCGCGGTAAAGGTCTTTCCCTCGCCCGGATTGGCCGATGCGATCAGCACGCGGTGACCGCGCGGCACGACGGGACGGTTAGCGGTGCCCGCGAAGTTACGGATGATCTCGCGCTTCACGATGCGATATTCTTCGGCGATGCCGGTGACCGGGGCGCCAGGTACCACCATCCCGCGCCCGGCGAGCCGCTCGCGATCGATCTTGCCCTGCCGGTTCGCGACGATCGCCGGGGCGGCGCGCGCAACCTCCTTGCGCGGCGATGCCTTTGCCGCGGGCGCGGCTTCGACCGCCGGTGCCGGCGCATCGGGCGGCAGGATTTCGGGCTGCGGCACTTCGGCAGCAGGCTTCGCCTTTTTCGCCTTGCGCTCGGGTTCGGGCGGAAGCTGCGACACGTCGATCGTCGGTGCATGCTTCGCCGGATCAAGGCCGAACATGTCGGCCGCGCGTTCGAGCAGCGAGGGCTGGCGCTTGACGGGGCGTTGGTCGTTCATGTCCTTTTCCTCGCTCACGCGACCATGCCACGCTGGACGAACTCGGCGACCAGCAGCAGCGCATAGAGGCCGACGAGCGCCGCGCCCCCGCTGGCAAGCCAGACAAGCCGCTTGCGCCGCTCGACGTGCCGGTCGGGCGTCACGACCTCGGTGATCGATCCGATGACGGGAAGTCCGCTCGCGCGCTCGAGCTTCGCGGCAGTGGCATAGCTTGTGCGCACCTGCGCCAGGCCGAAAGCCGCGCCGATGCCGCCGCCAATGCCGGCGAGCAGGACGAGCGTCAGGAACAGCGGGCGATTGGGCGCCGCTGGGCTGGTCGGCTTCGACGGCGGATCGAGCAATTCGATCCGGATCGCGTCGGTTTCGGTCTGCACATCGCCGCGCAGCCGCACCTGTTCGCGCTGCGCGAGCAGCTTGTCATACTGTGCCTTTTGCGCCGTATATTCGCCGTTGATCCGGTCATATTCCGCTGCAATGCCAGGGTTCTGGATCTGCTGCGAGGTGATGCGCGCGATGTCGCCAGTGAGCTGCGCCTTGCGCGCCGACAGCGCGCTGACGGTGGCCTGCCGCTCGGCGCGCATCGCGGCCAGCGACGAATAGGCGGGGTTCTGCATCCCGCCGCCACCGCCATTGCCTTCGCGGTCGGCTTGCGCCTTGAGCGAGGCGATCTGGCTCTTGAGCGCGATCACATCGGGGTGCGCGTCGGTCAGCCCGCGTGCGCGCATCGATGCAAGCTCGTTCTGCGCGCCCGCAAGCTGCTGCCGCGCGACGCCGCCGCCAACACCGCCTGCGCCCGGCACCGTCGCGGGGGTCGAGGCGAGCTGGCCGTTCGCGGCCGCCAGCGCCGCCTGCGCCGCAACCAGTTGTGTTTCGATCTGGCTGAGTTCGGCGCGCGCCGCATCGACGCGCTGGGCGGGCGATCCGGCGCCGCCCGGGATCAGGCCGATATTCTGCGCCTCGAACGCGGCGCGCCGCGCCTCGATCTCGCGCAGCGATTTTTCGCGGTCAGCGATCTGCGAATCGAGAAATTTCAGCCCCTCGCGCGCGTCGACGCGGCCACCGCGAAGCTGATCGTCGCGGAAAACGGTGATCAGGCTGTCGAGTACGCCGCTCGCCAGCTTGGCATTGTCGGCGTCCGACAGGCTGCCGATGCCGACGCTAGAGGTGATTTCGAAGATATTATCCTGCTGCGGCACGATCTTGATATTCTTTTGCAGCATCGCGACCGCGCCCGCTTTCTCGCGCTCGCCCGCACCCGCCGGGATCAGGCCGGTGGTCGTCGCGACTTTCTCCAGATTGCGCGCGCTGGTCAGCGTTTCGCGAATCTGGTCGATCTGCTGGCGCCCGCCAAAGGATCCGCCCTGCGCATCGTCGGGCAGGATCTGGTTCACATCGACGAGCAGGCGCGCGCGGCTGTCATAGCGGTTCGGGATCGACGCGATCGCCAGCCAGCCGAGGATGCAAATGCCCCAGGCGACCGCGAGCACGAGCCAGCGCCGCGTCCAGACGCTGTGCACCGCAACCCGGAATTCGTCGTAAAGGCCGTTCATCGCTTGTCGTCAGTCCTTGCTGGGCAGTGGCGGTCGGGGGCGCATGCGCGCCGTCAGAACATGCTTTCGGGGATGATGATGACGTCGCCCGGCTGAAGCTTGACGTTCGCCTTGATGTCGCCGCGCTTGATCAGGTCGTTGAGGCGAAGCCCATATTCATGCTGCTTGCCGCTGCCCTTGTCGAAGCGGACGAGCCGCGCCTTGTTGCCGGCGGCATAGTCGCCGAGTCCGCCGACCGCGATCATCGCGTCGAGGACGGTCATATTCGCGCGATAGGGGATCGACGCCGGCTTTTCGGTCGCGCCCACGACACGCACCTGCTGCGAGAAGGTGCTGTTGAAGCTGGTGACGATCACGCTGACGATGGGATCGGTGATATATTGGCTGAGCGCGAGCTTGATGTCCTGCTGAAGCATCGTCGGCGTCTTGCCGACCGCGGGCATATCGGTGATCAGCGGCGTGGTGATCCGGCCGTCGGGGCGCACCTGCACCTTGCCGCCGAGTTCGGGGTTGCGCCACACGAAGATCTGCAACTCGTCGAGCGGCCCGATGATATATTCCTCGCCCGGTCCTTCCTGGTTCGCGACGAAATTGGCGCTGGGAAGCTGCGGCGCGGTGGTGCCGGCCCCCATGCACCCGGTCAGCGCGGTCGCGGCGATGCCGGAAATCAGCGCGGCGCGGGCGGCGCGAAGCGAGGGGAAGGACGTCATGTTCAATTCACCTTTCGAGCGGACGGGTGCCGCCGCGGCGCCAATCCCCGCAGCAACAGCCAATGCGTCAGGGTCAGCCATGCTGGAAAAGGGTGAACATACCGTTAGTATTGGAATAAGTTGTGTCCGCGCTTGTCGCGCATTGTGCCGCTTCGGCACAGAATTTAACCCCGTTCGGTAAGGTTCAGAGGAGCATCTCGCGCGCCGGCCCCTGCCCGAGGAATGCAGCGGGGCTCGCCGAGGCGCCATAGGCGCCCGCCTGGAACAACGCGATCAGCTCGCCGACATCGGCGCGCGGCAAGCCAACCTGATCGCCCAGCCGGTCGAGCGGGGTGCACAGACAGCCGACGACCGACACGGTTTCGTCGGCCTCGCGCCCGAACCGGCCGGCAACGGCAATCGGATAGTTGCGCCGGATCACCGTCCCGAAATTGCCGCTCGCGGCGAGCTGGTGATGCAGTCCTCCGTCGGTAACGAGGAAGGTTTCGCCGTGGCTGACTTTCCGGTCGACGACGCGCGTGAGATAGACCCCGGCCTCGGCGACGAGCCAGCGGCCGAGTTCCATCGCAAAGCCGCTCTCTGCCAGCGCGGCCCCTCGCGCGCCGAGCGTTTCGGCGAGCCGCGCGCCGACCGTCGCAGCGTCGACCGCGCGGTCGCCGGGGAAATAGGGAACCCCCATGCCGCCGCCCAGGTTGACGAGCGGCGGGGCGGCGCCGACCGCCTCCGCAAGCCGCGCCGCGAGCGCGACCGTCTGCGCCTGCGTATCGGCGATCGCATCGGCATCAAGTGCCTGTGATCCTGCGAAAATATGAAAACCGCGCCAATCGGCGCCGGCATCGATCAGCATGCGGACCAGCGCCGGTACCGCGTCGGCATCGACCCCGAACGGCTTGGCGCCGCCGCCCATTTTCATGCCCGATCCCTTGAGGTCGAAGTCGGGATTGACGCGCACTGCGAGCCGCGGCCGCGTCCCGATGCGATCGGCAATGGCCAGCGCCCGTGCCCCCTCTCCCGCCGATTCGAGATTGAGCGTCGCGCCCGCCGCAATCGCCGCTTCCAGTTCGCGGTCGCGCTTGCCGGGGCCAGCGAAGCTGATGTGTTCGGCCGCCATGCCGCTCGCGAGCGCCAGCGCCAATTCCCCGCCGGATGCCACGTCGAACCCGTCGACGATGGTCGCCATATGCGCAAGCAGCGGCGCGAAGGGATTGGCCTTCATCGCATAATGGAGCCGCACCTCACGGGGCATTGCGGCGCGCCATTCGGCGGCGCGCGCGGTCAGCATCGCGCGGTCATAGACAAAGAGCGGCGTGTCGCCCGCCGCATCGGCGAGGGCATCGGCACGCCGGCCCCCGATGCGCAGCATGCCGTCGGCGTCGGCCGCGAAGCCGGGCGGGATCGGGCCGTGCGGCTTCATGCCGCCACCCCTGCACCCCATTCGGCCGCGATCGCGACGCGGTCGAGCTTGCCATTGGGGTTGCGCGGCAGCGCCTCGCGCCACTCCACGGCCTTGGGCTGCATGAAATTGGGCAGCGTCCGGCGCAGCTCGGCGGCGAACGCCTCGCGGTCCGCATCGGCCTTGCCGCGCACGATCAACTGGATCGCAGCGCCCAGCCGCGCGTCGGGCACGCCGAAGGCGACGGCTTCATAGACCATGCCGGTGGCGACGGCGGCATCCTCGACCTCGGTCGGGCTGACCCGGTTGCCCGCGGTCTTGATCATCGCATCGTCGCGGCCGACGAAATAGAGCAGACCATCGCCATCGCGGCGCACCGTGTCGCCCGACCAGACAGCGGTGCCGCCCCACGTCGACGCCGCAGGCGCCGCGCGGAAACGCTCGGCGGTGCGTTCGGCGTCGCGCCAATAGCCTTGCGCGACGAGCGGCCCGCAATGGACGAGCTCGCCCGCTTCGCCATCGGCGGTGATGCTGCCGTCGGGGCGGCAGACGAGAATTTCGGCGTGGGGAATCGCACGGCCCATCGAGGTCGGATGCGCGGCGACGAGCGCCGGGTCGAGCCAGGTCGACCGGAACGCTTCGGTCAGGCCGTACATCGGATAAATATCGGCCTCAACAAAAGTCGCGCGCATCGCGTCGATCAGCGACGGCGTCAGTGCGCCGCCGCTGTTGGTAAGGCGGCGCAGCGATGCGGCGACATCCACCGGCCAATCGACCTCGACCAGTTGCACCCATAAGGGCGGCACCCCGGCGAGCGTCGTCGCGCCGTGCCGCGCCACCGCCTTCACCACATCGCGCGGCGCCAGATAATCGAGCGGCGCCGCCGCCGCACCTGCATACCAGGCCGAAAGAAGCTGGTTCTGGCCATAATCGAAGCTGAAAGGCAGCACCGCCAGCACGCGATCATCGGCGCCAAGCGCCAGATAGGTCGCGACACTCTCGGCACCGAGCCACAGATTGGCGTGACTGAGCATCACGCCCTTGGGCCGTCCGGTCGATCCGCTGGTATAGAGAATGGCGACCAGATCGCCGGGATCGCCCGCCGAAGGGGGCAAGCGCTCCGGATGGCCGTCGATCGCCGCCTCGACCGCAGTCAGATCGCGCAGCGCACAGCCGCCGGGAAGGCCGTCGCCCAGCATGTCGGCCCGCGCGCGATTGGTCAGCAACAGCGCTGCGCCACTGTCGGCCAGAATATGCGCGACCTGCGGTGCCTTCAGCAGCGGATTGACCGGCACATGGATCAGCCCGGCGCGCGCCGCGGCGAGCGGCATCAGGCAGGCAGCGCGCGTCTTTGCGCTCCAGCTCGCCACCCGGTCGCCGGGCCGGGCGCCCGCGGCGCGCAGCCATGCCGCTAGCCGGCCGACACCCGCATCGAGATCGGCGAACGACATCGGCGCGTCGCCAGTGAGCAGCGCAGGCGCATCGGTCGCGCCGCGCAGCGCGAGATGGTCGAGGGGGTATGAGGGCGGGTTTTCGGCTTTGGTCATCGGCTGTTAGGACAGTGGTGATAGAGCGCCGCACCATGGATGGGAACGGTGAACATCACGCTAATGATCGCAAGCTGCCCGCCGCAGCGCGCGGCATGGGGCATGCTTCACCGTTCGACCGTCTCCAATGGTTCGACCTGCTTGCCGCGCATGGATTTGCCGGAGAAGGCCGATTCGATGCGGCGGGCTTCGCAGGCGAAACCGCGGCGTGGCTGCCGCTTCGGCGTGAAAAATCGAGCGTGCTTGCGGGCCTCGTCAACTGGTACAGCTTTGCAATCCGCCCGCTTTATACCGGCCAGGGCGACCATATGGCCGCGCTGCGCGACCTGTTCGCACGCGCCCGCACCGAGGCCGCACGCCTGACGCTCTATCCCGTGCCCGATGCCGAAAAGGACAGCATCGCTGCCGCGATGCGCGCCGCCGGCTGGTGGGTGCGCGCGGTGCCGACGGGCGATCGCCACTGGCTCGACCTGACCGGGCTCGATCACGACGGCTGGTGGGCGACCCGCCCCGGCGCGCTGCGCAGCACGGTCCAGCGCAAGGCGAAAAAGAATATTGTCGCGATCGAAATTCTGACCGCATTCGACGCCGATGCCTGGGCGGCCTATGAGCATATCTACGCCGCGAGCTGGAAGCCCGAAGAAGGTGACCCCGCGCTGCTCCGCGCCTTTGCCGAGAGCGAAAGCGCGCGCGGCACCTTTCGCATGGGGCTGGCGCGGATCGACGGCGCAGCGGTGGCGGCGCAATATTGGACGGTCGAGGACGGCACCGCCTTCATCCACAAGCTCGCGCATGTCGAGGACAGTCTGAAGGCATCGCCCGGCACCCTGCTTTCGGCGGCTCTGTTCCGCCATGTCATCACGGTCGATGGCGTGCGCCGCATCGATTTCGGCACCGGCAACGACGCTTACAAGCGCGACTGGATGAACCGGCACGAGCCCTTGTGGCGATTGGAGGGTTTCAATCGCGGGCGCATCGCGGCATGGGGTCCGGCATTGAAGGCCTTTGCCCGTTCGCTGCTCAGGAAAGACACATGACCGAAGCCCATAAAGTCGATGCCACCCTTCGCGCTCTGCTCGCCGATGTCCTCGGCCTCGGCGACGAACGCGCGGCGGCGCTGACCGAAGACAGCGGCCTGTTCGGCGAACTGCCCGAATTCGATTCGATGGCGGTCGCAACCGTGCTGACCGAGATGGAGGACCGTCTCGGCATCCTGATCGACGATGACGATGTCGACGGCGAAATCTTCGAAACCTATGGCAATCTGCTGCGCTTCGCCGAACGCAAGGTTCAGGGCTGACCGGCATGCGAGGGGCGAATGGACGAGCATAGACTTCGCATCGCGCCCGTCGGCACGCCGCGCGCGACGATCCTGTTCGCGGCCCCCTTGTTCGAGGAAGCGAACCGCAGCCGCCGCACTATCGTACGCGCGATGCGCGCCTTGACCGCGCAAGGTTTCGCCGCCGTGCTTCCCGACCTGCCGGGCCAGAATGAAAGCCCCGTCGCGCTCGCCGATGTCGATTTGAACCGGTGGCAGAGCGCCTTTGCCGAGACGGCCGGTGAAATTGAGGAGCCGATCATTATCGCCGCGCTGCGCGGCGGCGCGCTGATCGACCATCAGGCGGCAGCCGCAGCATGGTGGCGGCTGGCGCCCGTCGGCGGCGGCTCGCTGCTCCGCACCCTGCTGCGCGCGCGCGTCAGTGCCGATCGCGAGGCGGGCGTGACATCTTCGCTCGACAGCCTTCAGGAGCAAGCGAAAAGCGAGCCCTTGCTGCTCGCCGGCAATCGCCTGTCGCCGGCGATGGTCGCGTCCCTCGCGACAAGCGAGCCGCAGGCGGTCACGCCGCTGCGCACTGTGGCGCTGGGCAGCGGCGACGAAGCGATTGCCGGCACGCCGCTGTGGCTGCGCGCCGAACCGGGCGAAGACGCCGCCATGGCTGAGGCGATGGCCGCCGACATCGCCGCATGGAGCCGGACATGCGGCATCAGCTGAGCTTCCTTTGCGAAGACGCGGCGCTCGCCGCGAGCCTCGACGACGCGCCGGGAACGACCGGGCTGCTGATCGTGTCGGGCGGCAACGAGATCCGCAGCGGCGCGCATCGCGGCATGGCGATGCTGGCGCAGCGGGTCGCGGCGGCGGGCCATCCGGTCTTTCGCTTCGACCGCCGCGGGATCGGTGACAGCGAGGGCGAAAATGGTGGCTATACGCGCAGCGGCGCCGACATCGCCGCCGCGATCGCCGCGTTTCGCACGGCGGCGCCGCACGTCACCCGCATCCTTGCCTTCGGCAATTGCGACGCGGCGAGCGCGCTGCTGCTGCACCAGCCGCTCGCGCTCGACGGTCTGATCCTCGCCAATCCATGGACTTATGATGATGCGGAACCGGATGCAGGCGAGCAGCCCGCGCTACCCCCGCCCTCGGCGATCCGCGCACGCTATCTGGCGCGGATCAAGGATCCGAAAAGCCTGCTGCGCCTGCTGAAGGGCGAGATCGATATCGGCAAACTGGTCCGCGGCCTGTCGGTGATGAAACGGACGCCGCAAGCCGCCGCACCCGACAGCCTCGCCGCGCGGCTCGACGCGGCGATGACCGCGCTGGCTTGCCCCGCGACGATCCTGCTCGCGACCGGCGACCGCACCGCGCAGGCATTCATCGCGCATTGCCGGCCCGCAAACATCCCGGTCGAACATCTCGACAGCGCATCGCACAGCTTCGCTGGCGGCGACGCGGATTGGCTTTTTGCGAAGATATCGGAACGGCTGTCCTGACGGCGCCTTTGGGATCGAAAGCGGACATTGCCACTTCCCCACCCGCTCACCCTGACCTTGTCGAAGGGTAAACGGAATGTGGTAGGCTAGCCTATCCGCCTCTCGTCATGCCGGATCAGGTCCGGGATGACGGTGAAGAAAGTTGTTCGGCGCGACTCGCGAAAGGTAGGCCCTGCACGCTAGCGCCTCATCACGGATAGCCCGGCGTCTTGGGCGCTTCGGGCAGCGGGATGAATTCTTCGCTGTCGCCCGCGACCAGCGGGAAATTGCCATCCTTCCAGTCGTGCTTCGCCTGATTGATCCGGTCGCGCGACGAGCTGACGAAATTCCACCACAGGTGCCGCGGGGTGCGGAAGGCTTCGCCGCCGAGCAGCATCACGCGTGCGTCGGTGGCGGCGCGCAGCGTCATCGCCTGCCCCGGCTTCAATATATAGAGGCTGTAACGGTCGAGCGCTTCGCCATCGAGGGTCGCATCGCCCATCGCGACCAGCACCGCGCGCTCGTCGGCCTCCGCTTCGATCGGCAGACTTGCCCCCGCCGCCATCAATATGTCGGCATAGATGGTCGCGGCGTGCTGGGTGATCGGCGATGTCGCGCCCCACAGCGTCCCCATGATCACGCGTGCCGACACCTTGCCGTCCTCGACCAGCGGCAGATCCTCCTTGGCGACATGTTCGAACGCCGGGTCGATCTCCTCCTTGCCGTCGGGCAGCGCCAGCCACGTCTGCATGCCCGAGATCGGCGATCCGGTCGCGCGTTCGGCCGCGGGGGTGCGTTCCGAATGGACGATGCCGCGCCCGGCGGTCATCAGGTTGCACGCGCCCGGCCGGATCGTCGCCCATGTGCCAAGGCTGTCGCGATGGTCGATCGCGCCTTCGAACAAATAGGTGACGGTGGCGAGGTTGATGTGCGGATGCGGACGCACGTCCATCCCCTGCCCGATGTCGAAATGCGCCGGTCCGAACTGATCGACGAAGATGAAGGGGCCGACCATCGTCCGCTCCTTGTTCGGCAGCGTGCGCCGCACATCGAAGGCCCCGATATCGTGGGTCGAGGGGGTAATGACCGTGAACATCAGCCGATCCTTTCCAGCCTGTGGCGCGTCTTGTCGGTTTCGACCGTGCCGGTGTTGCGCGTCGTGCCTGGTTCGAGCAACAGCACATGGCACTCGCCGTCCAGCGCCTCGGGACAATGTTCGGTTCCGTGCGGAACGATGATGAATTCGCCCGGCCCGACGATCACATCGCCGCTGCGCAGGCCCATCTTCATCCGGCCCTGTACCACCAGAAACAATTCATCTTCCGTTTCATGGTGATGCCAGTCGAACTTGCCTTCGAATTTGACCAGCTTGACCTGAAAATCATTGATGTCGCCGGCGACACGCGGGTTCCAGTGATCGTGGAAGGTCGCAAAGGCGGCGGCGAGGTTGACCTTGCCGATCGTCATGGTTCGAAGTCTCCAGTATAGCCTGCCCTGCGAAAGATCGCCTGCAAATCCTCTTTCATTGCCCAGCCCGGCGGCGCCTTGTCGACGTGGTTCCGGTGATTCATGTCGGCGCCAGCCTCGATCAACGCCGCCACGATGCCCAAATCATAGCCCGGGGCGTTGGCGCACCGGCTAGCCACCCAGAGTGGGCCATTGCCCTGTCGATCGATGCAGTTCACATCGGCGCCCGCCGCGATGAGCATCTTTATCGCCGCGCCATGCCCATATTCGGCCGCGACATGAAGCGCAGAAAATCCGTCCTTGTCTGCAGCGGTCGCATCCGTCCCCGCTTTCAAGCTCTTTTGTATCGCCGCAACGTCCCCTTCAGCGGCTTGATACCATAGGGGGCTGCGCCCATAATTATCGACGCCCGGACGCGGTTTTCTCCAGGGCCAGGTCGGCACGGCCTATTCGCCCGGCGCGAGCGCGCGGATCGACAGCGCGTGAACGCGATTGCCCGGCAGGTCGCCGAGCGCCTTGTTCACTGCCCGCTGGCGCGCGACGCGGGACTGGCCCGCGAAGCCCGCCCATCGGATCGTCAGGCTGAAATGCGATTCGCCGCTGCCGTCATCGCCGGCGTGGCCGTGATGCTGGGCGCTGTCGTTATTCAGGGTGAAATCGGCGTCGGGGAAAGCCGCGGCGAGCAGCGTTTCCATTTCGCGTTGGGCTGGACCTTTTTGCGTCATGCCCCCATGTTGGGAGCAGATACCCAGCATGACAAGCCCCCGCTCCCCCCGATTCCACGGCCGCGTTCCGCGTGAGGCCCCTTGCGCCGTTCCCGGCTGCCAAGAGCCCGGCGAATTTCGCGCCCCCGCGTCGCCGCATCGCTCGCCCGACGGACCGCCACCCTATCGCTGGCTGTGCCTCGACCATGTTCGCGAATTCAACGCGGGCTATAATTATTTCGAGGGCATGAACGCCGACCAGATCATGGCCGCGCAGTCGCCGACCGCGGGCTGGGAGACCGAAAGCCGCACCTTTCGCGCTGCCGGCAGCGCCGACCTGCCGCCGCGCTGGGCCGATTTCAAGGATCCGATGGATGCGCTCGGCGCGCGCTTTCGCCAGCGGATGGACGAGGCGCGGCGCGAAGCCGCCGACCCGCGCTTCACGCGCGAGGAGCATCGCGCGCTGCAACTGATGGGGCTCGCCACCGATGCCGACCGCGCGGCGCTGCGCCGCCGCTACAGCGAGCTGGTGCGCAAATATCACCCCGACCGCAACGGCGGCGACCGCAGCCATGAGGTGCGGCTGGGCGAAGTCGTCGCGGCCTATCAATTGCTGCGCAAGACCAAGGCATTTGCATAGGAGAGGCACGGATGAGCGAACTCGACGCGGCGCGGATCGACACGGTGAAACGCCATATGGCGCTGGAGATCACCCACGACTGGGACGGGGTGATCGCAACCTTCGACCATCCGCGTTACGAACTGCTCGGCCCCGGCACCGTCTTTGACGGCGAGGCGGCGGTGCGATCCTATTTCGCCGCGTCGCGCGAGCCCTTCCCCGATCAGGCGAACGAGATCATCGCGATCGCCGCCGACGCGGCAACCGACACCGTGCTCGTCGAATTCTGGCTGACGGGCACGCACCTCGGCCCGCTGAAGCTGGGGCTGCGTACCGTCGAGCCGACGGGCAAGGCCTTTCGTATCCGTATGGCAGCGAGTTTCGAATTCGCACCAGGCAGCGACCGGATCGTCTGCGAGCGCCCCTATTACGACCAGTCGGCGGTGATGAAGGCGCTTGATCTGTTCTGAATAAGGCGTTGCAAGGGGCAACCCATCGCGATACCGCGCTAGCCGAAGCGTCGGCACGTCCGGCGACTCTCTCCCGATGCGTTTTGCTGGACCTTGCGACATGACCGATATTCCGAACAGCCTTCCCGACCATCATGGTTCGACGCTGCTGGCAGCGCCCGATACCGAGGTCGATGCGCGCGAGCTGTTCGGGGTCGACATCGACATGAAGGTGCCAGCGTTCAGCGAATCCGACGAGCGGGTTCCCGACCTCGACCCCTCATATGTCTTCGACGGCGACACCACGCTCGCGATCCTCGCGGGCTTCAAATACAACCGCCGCGTCATGGTGCAGGGTTATCACGGTACCGGCAAATCGACGCATATCGAACAGGTGGCGGCGCGGCTGAAATGGCCGTGCATCCGTATCAACCTCGACGCGCATATCAGTCGCCTCGACCTTGTCGGGCGCGATGCGATCGTGCTGCGCGACGGCAAGCAGGTGACCGAATTCCGCGAAGGCCTGCTTCCCTGGGCGCTGCAGACCCCGACCGCGCTCGTCTTCGACGAATATGACGCGGGGCGGCCCGACGTGATGTTCGTGATCCAGCGCGTGCTGGAGGCCGAAGGCAAGCTGACGCTGCTCGATCAGAACCGTGTCATCCGCCCGAACCCGCACTTCCGCCTGTTCGCCACCGCGAACACCGTCGGGCTGGGCGACACGAGCGGGCTCTATCACGGCACGCAGCAGATCAACCAGGGCCAGATGGACCGCTGGAACATCGTCGTGACACTGAACTATCTGCCCGCGGCGACCGAGAGCGAGATCATCCTGAAGAAGGTGCCGGGCACCGACGATGCCACCGTCGCCAACATGGTGAAGGTTGCGGATCTGACGCGTCAGGGCTTCGTCAACGGCGATATCTCGACCGTCATGTCGCCGCGTACCGTCATCAGCTGGGCGCAGAATGCGGCGATCTTCCACAGCCTGGGCTTCGCTTTCCGCCTGTCGTTCCTCAACAAGTGCGACGAGGCCGAGCGGATGATCGTCGCCGAATATTATCAGCGCGTGTTCGGCGAAGACCTGCCCGAAGGCGTGGTCGGCAAATAAGGCCGGAGGGCGCGATGCGCCCTTTCCCTCGCGTTCAGCGCAGCACCGCCTCGGCATCGACGAGCCGGATATCGTGCATCATGTTCAGATAGGCTTCGAAATAGCCCTTGTGCGACGCGCCGACGATGACGAGCGCTCGCGCACCGGGCTGCGCCGCCATCGCCGCGCGGATATTGGCGACCATGCGCAGGTTCCGCGTTTCCCACCAGCCGGTGTAGTAGCGGCCGTAATGCTGCGGCGAGAGTTCGGCGAGCGCGGCGCCGAAATCGCTGTCGAACGCCATCCGCATCGCCTCCGGGCTGTTGTAGGCGCGATAGAGGGCGAGCACGCCGTCACCGTCGAGCCGCTTTCTGAGGTCGGCGTCGATAGCGCTGCGCTTCGCGGTCACCGGATTGTCCCAAGCGCGCTGGATCGCTTCGCCATAACCCGCTTCACCCGAGACGCGGTTGGTCGTCGCATCGGCGCTGTGATCGTCGACCGAATAGACCCGATCGAGTCCCAGCCGCGCGGCCAGCGCCGCGCCGATCAGGAAATTTTCGTTGCGGCGTGTTGTCAGCATCGTCAGGCGCTCGACCAGCACCGCATCGAGCCCATCGCCCGCGCGCCGTTCGGTCGCAGGCAAGCGCAGCCATTGGACCAGCGCCGATGCCTGCTCGCCGCCCGCCAGGAAAACCGCGGCGAGATGCCGGCGCTGCGCCGCGGTGGGCTCGGCGGGCCAGTCGGCGAGGAGCCGCTCCGCCTCAACCGTCGCCGCCGGAACGTCGAGCCCCGTCGCCGCGCGCGCGGGTTCGGGGTTCCAGCAATAATCGTCATACACGCCGGGATAGATCGGCTTGTAGCGCAACAGCATCTCGCAATCGGGACCCGAGAGCCCTTCGATGGTGACGATCTGCGGCTGCCACGCGGCGAGCCTGGTCAGCAGCGCGTCGAGGGCTTTGGCATCGAAATCCTTGGGAAAGCCCGACAGGTGCGGCGATCCGAGCACGAGCGCCTGCCCCGGCTCGCCCGCGACAGTCTGCTTGAGCCGGCTGGGGTCGAAGCTCGGCTCATAGGCGGGAGCCGCGGGCACGGCGGTTGCAGCAAGCATCAACGCGGCAAGTGCGAACATCATTTTCCTTCCCTGTCGCTGCACGGCTGACCGCGCGCAGTGGAGCCACTATACCAACGTGTATTAATTCATCAATACAGCCTGAAGCCGCACTTCGCACTTCCAAAGCCCCCCGCGCTCTGCCAGCGTCGCCGCCATGATCCGGCGATTCCCGCGCATGCCCCTCCCCCCCAAGCGCTTGCTCGCTTTCGCTCTCGCCCTCCCGCTTGCAGGGTGTGCGACCGCGGTCGATTATGGCAAGGTTCCGCATTCGGCCTATGTCGCCGACGCACGCTGCACCGCGCAGGCCGGGGCGGAGGTCGATACCGCGGCGCTGCCGCTCTTCTTCGTGACGAGCCGTCTTCCCGATTGCCGGACGCCCGACATCCGGCTGACCAACCATCGCGGCGACCGCATCCGCTATGGCCGCTTTGCCGCGCCGCACGACAGGAAGGTCGACGGCAAGACACGCTTTCTGACCCCGCTCGCCTTTCAGGAGGCAGGCGACTGGTGGGCGGGTCTGCAGGCCGAAACCGATCGCCGTCAGGGCCGCGTCCTCCTCTATGTCCATGGCTATCGCGAGACGTTCGAAACGACGTCGAAGGATGCGGCGCAGATCGCGCGGATGACCGGTTTCGACGGGCCGATTGTCGAATATAGCTGGCCGTCGCAGGGCAAGCTGCTGAGCTATGCCGTCGACGAAACCAACATGTATCATGACGTGCGCAATTTCCGCCTGTTCCTGAAGGCGCTCGCGGAGCGTCCATGGGTGAAGGAAATCGTCGTCGTTTCGCATTCGCTCGGCGCGCGGCTGGTGATCCCGGCAATCGCCTATGTCGACCGGACGGCGCCGAGCGCGGACAGCAGCAACATTTCCAACATCATCCTCGCCTCGCCCGATTTCGACCGCGAGACGTTCGAGCGCGACATTGCGAACGATGTGCTGTCCCCGGCGCGGGTCGCGCGCGACCGACGCATCACCGCCTATGTGTCGCGCAGCGACAAGGCGCTGGCGGCATCGCGCGCGCTGCACGGTTATCCGCGGCTCGGCTCGCCCTATTGCTTCGATCCGTTCGAGGCGGCGGATTTGCGGGCGAAGGGCCTGCCTGAACGCTGCTACGCCGCCGCCATTCCCGGCCTGACGATCGTCGACACCACCGACATATCGCGTGGATCGACGGGGCACAGCGATTTCCTGCGCAGCGCGCTCGCCTGCATGGATTTTGTCGACATGATCCGCGGCAAGCGCAGTCGGCCCGAACGCACGCCCACGCATCTCGCCCATGTCTTTCGCCTTCCGCCCGATCCGCAGGTACCGAGCAGCCTCGACAAGACGATCTGCAACCGCATTCCCGATGGTGAAAAGGATTAGAGTCGATGCTCTTCCTTCGCCGGTGAAAGCCCGTTAGAGCCGATTCGATGTCCGGCCAGTCTCCCCTCGACGATTTCAAGACCGCGCTGTCGAGCGTGGCGCGCGCCGTGACGCGCGATGCCGAGGTCGAGGTAGGTTTCACCGCCGACGCGCCGGTCCAGATCGGCAAGCAGATCAAGGTGCCGACCCCGTCGCGCACCCTGCCCGCCGATCAGGTGGCCGAAGCGCGCGGCTTTGCCGACAGCTATGCGCTGCGCATGAAGCATCACAGCGACACGGTGCACGCCGCGGCGCGCCCGGTCGAACCGCTCGCCGCCGCGGCCTTCGATGCGATGGAACGCGCGCGGGTCGAGGCGCTGGGCGCCCGCAACATGGCCGGAATGCGCGCCAATCTGCGCGCCAGCCTGGCGATGCGGATGCGCAGCGACCCGATCAGCCGCGCGCAGGATCGCGGCGAAGTCCCGATATCGAGCGCGCTTGAACTGATGCTGCGCGAGGCGCTGACCGGCGAACAGGCGCCGCAGGGCACCGAAACCGGGCTGTCGCTGGTGCGCGAATGGATCAGCCAGGATGCCGGCGCCGACCTGACCGCGCTCGCGATGCTGATCGACGATCAGGCCGCCTTTGCCGAAACCGCGCGGCTTGCGCTGCGCCACCTCGACCTGATGCAGGCCGACGACCCGCTCGAGGAAGGAGCAGAGGACGGCGGCGAGGACGATCAGACCGAAGCCGAAGAGAGTCAGGAAGAACAGGAAAGCGAGGACGGCGGCACCGGCGAGAGTCAGGTCGACGCGCGCGCCGAAATGTCGGGCGATCAGGCCGACGATGGCGAAAGCGATCCCGACGCCCAGGAAATGGAAGCCGACGGCGAGCCCGAGATGGGCGGCGAAGGCGACGAGGGCATGTTGCCCGTGCGGCCCAACCGCCTGCCCACCGACGTTCCCGATTTCAACTATGTCCGCTTCACCGAGAAGCATGACGAGATCGTCGCCGCCACCGAATTGTGCGACGAAGAGGAATTGACGCGGCTGCGCGCCTATCTCGACCAACAGATGACGCATCTGCAGGGCGCGGTGACGAAGCTCGCCAACCGTTTGCAACGCCGCCTGATGGCGCAGCAGAACCGCGCCTGGGATTTCGATCAGGAGGAAGGCCAGCTCGACGCCTCGCGTCTTGCCCGCGTCGTCGTGTCACCGGGCCATTCGCTGTCCTACAAGATCGAACGCGATACCGATTTTCGCGATACCGTCGTCACGCTGCTCCTCGACAACAGCGGGTCGATGCGCGGGCGGCCGATCAGCATTGCGGCGATCAGCGCCGACATTCTGGCCCGCACGCTCGAACGATGCGGCGTGAAGACCGAAATTCTGGGCTTCACGACGCGGACGTGGAAGGGCGGGCAGAGCCGCGAGGACTGGCTCGCCGCCGGACGCCCGCCGCACCCCGGCCGCCTCAACGACCTGCGGCACATCATCTACAAGCCCGCCGACGAACCCTATCGCCGCGCCCGCAAGTCGCTCGGCCTGATGATGCGCGAGGGGCTGCTGAAAGAGAATATCGACGGCGAAGCGCTGATGTGGGCGCACACCCGCATCGTCAATCGCCCCGAGGAACGCCGCATCCTGATGGTGATCAGCGACGGCGCGCCGGTCGACGACAGCACGCTGTCGGTCAATCATGGCGCCTATCTCGACCAGCATCTGCGCCAGGTGATCGATTGGATCGAAAAGAAATCGCCGGTCGAGCTTTGCGCGATCGGCATTGGCCACGACGTAACCCGTTATTACGGCCGCGCCGTGACCATCATGGATGCCGAGCAATTGGGCGGCACGATGGTCGAACAATTGGCGGGATTGTTCGACATAGAATAGGCGCTTCGGATCGATTCCAGGCATCCTCCGGTCCGGCGCAAATTCCCGCTTGCCAAGCAAAATTCCGGCGATAACTCTCGCGCTTGGGGGGAGGGTCGCAATCAATGTCGATATTGCAATTTGCGCGCCGTGCAGCGAGCGCGGGGGCCATGGCGCTTGCCTTGAGTGCAGGCATAGCGCCAGCGCAGGAGGTCGAGCCGGCATTGCCTGCTCCCGACGCCCTCGCGACCGATGACAGGGTGCCAGATGTGCCGACAGCGACGCCGGACGAAGTGCCGGCCGGGACTCTCGTGCATCTGCGCATCGACGAGGACGTCAACAGCAAGACGCACAAGACTGGCGACTGGTATGCCATCACCCTGCTGGAGCCGATCATGCTGGGCGAGCGGACAATCGTTCCCGCTGGGACACCGGGACGCGGCCAAGTGGTTCATGCCGCGAAGTCCGGCTGGGGCGGCAAGGCTGGCGAGTTGATCCTCGGCGCGCGGTACCTCGAATATCAGCGACAGCAGATTCCCTTGCGCGGCATGAAGTTGGGCGGTGTCGGCGGCAATAATGAAGGTCTTGCCTTTGGCGCCACCATTGCCGGAGGACTGGTAGCAATGCCGCTGGTTTTCGCCCTGAACGGCAAAAATGCCAATATTCCGGCCGGCATGTATGCAACCGCCAAGCTAGCGGTTGCCCTGACCGGCGAGCCATCCACCGCCGTGCAAGCGACGGTCGATCCGGCGGCGGCGGTGTCGGCTGCCCCCGGAGACGCAATCGACACGAACCCGACAGGGGAAATGGGGGAACCGAAACAATGAAAAAGCTGATCGGAGCCGCGCTGCTTGCGGCAACCGGAATAGCCTGCACCGCAACGATGGGACCCGCGGCGGCCAAGGAAGCGAAGAGCGCGGCCGACGAGGGCGCTAAGAAGGTCATCCCCGCTCCGGCCGAGGGCAAGGGACAGATCGTCTTCTTCCGGCCCGGCGGCATGGGCTTTGCGCTTGGGTGCGGAGTAAATGAAAATGGCGTGCGGTTGAGCGCATTGGGCGCAGGAAAATATTTCATCCTGCCGGTCGATCCCGGATCGCACAGCTATACGGTCAAGAGCGAGGCCACTGACCTCCTGACGCTGGAAGTCGAACCCGGCGAAACCTATTATGTGAAGTGCAAGATCAAAATGGGGATCATGGTCGGCCGACCCAATATCGCGCCGTCGACGCAGGACGAATTCGACAAGGACAGCCATAAGCTGAAATATGTCGATGCCGACGATGCAGGGTCGACGGTCCTGCCGAATCCTGAAGGTGAAGCGGCGAAAGCCGAATAGCCCCATCCCTATCCGATATCGCGGCCCCGCATATGTTGCGGGGCCGTTTTTCGTGGAGGTGACAACCCCTTCGCCGCCGGTTACACATTGCCGCCGGCGCCGCAGGGACTCGCAGCCCCACGACGGGACTCGCTGCGCCGATTGACGGGCCGATGGTCGCCGGCACGGGCTTGGGCCGCACCGATTTGGGGTGCGCTGCTGAAGGGGGCGAGTGACCGTGAAAAAAGCATCTGACCTGTTCATCGAATGTCTGGAAGAAGAAGGCGTCGAATATATCTTCGGGGTTCCGGGCGAGGAAAATCTCGACTTTCTCGACAGCCTGTCGCGTTCGAAAAAGATCAAGCTGATCCTGACCCGCCATGAGCAGGGGGCGGGCTTCATGGCCGCGACCTATGGCCGTCACACCGGCAAGACCGGGGTGTGCCTTGCGACGCTGGGCCCCGGCGCGACCAATTTCGTGACCGCGGCGGCTTATGCCCAGCTTGGCGGCATGCCGATGATGATGATCACCGGGCAGAAACCGATCAAGAAATCGAAGCAGGGCCGGTTCCAGATCCTCGACGTCGTCGCGATGATGGGACCGATCACCAAATATACGCACCAAATGGCCTCGTCGGACAATATCCCGAGCCGCGTGCGCGAGGCCTTTCGCCTGGCCGAGGAAGAAAAGCCCGGCGCAGTCCATATCGAACTGCCCGAGGATATCGCCGACGAACATACCGAAAGTCTGCCGCTGAAGCGCAGCCATTCGCGCCGCCCGACCGCCGACGTCAAATCGATCCGCGAGGCGGTCAAGGCGCTCGAAAATGCGAAGGCGCCGGTGCTGGTGATCGGCGCGGGCGCGAACCGCACGATGACCAGCCGGATGCTGCTGCAGTTCATCGAAAAGACCGGCATCCCCTTTCTGACCACCCAGCTCGGCAAGGGCGTGATTGACGAGCGGCATCCGAAATTCCTCGGGTGCGCGGCGCTGTCATCCGGAGATTTCGTGCACCGCGCGGTCGAGGCATCGGACTGCATTGTCAACATCGGTCACGATGTGATTGAAAAGCCGCCCTTCTTCATGCAGCGCGGCGGACCAACCGTCATCCATGTGTCCACCAAGACCGCCGAGGTCGATCCGGTCTATTTCCCCGGCATCGAGGTCATCGGCGATATCGCCAATGCGATCTGGCAGATGAAGGAGGATATCGTGCCGAACGGCGGCTGGTCGTTCGACCATATGCTCGCCTATCGCAAGGCCGAGGTCGAGCATACCGCCCCGCTCGCCGCCGACACGCGCTTCCCGATCTTTCCGCCGCATCTGGTGCAGCAGGTGCGCGACGCGATGCCCGACGACGGCATCATCTGCCTCGACAATGGCGTCTACAAGATCTGGTTCGCGCGCGGCTACACCGCCTACCGCCCGAACACCGTGCTGCTCGACAATGCGCTCGCGACGATGGGGGCGGGCCTGCCCAGCGCGATGATGTCGGCGATGGTCTACCCCGACCGCAAGGTGATGGCGATCTGCGGCGACGGCGGTTTCATGATGAACAGTCAGGAAATGGAGACCGCGGTTCGCCTGGGGCTCAACCTGACCGTGCTGATCCTCAACGATTCAAGCTATGGCATGATCCGCTGGAAACAGGCGAATATGGGGTTCAAGGATTGGGGACTGACCTATGGCAACCCCGATTTCGTCAAATATGCCGAAAGCTATGGCGCGCACGGCCACCGCGTGACAAGCGGCGCGCACCTCAAGGAACTTCTTGCCCACACGCGCGATACTCCCGGTGTGCACCTGATCGATTGCCCAGTGGATTATTCGGAGAATGACCAGATTTTGAACATCGACATCAAGAAGCTGTCGAAGGAACTCTGACGGTCGCGAAACCCGTTCGCCCCGAGCTTGTCGAAGGGCCGTTTTTGTCTTCAAGGAAGGACAGGGCTTCGACAGGCTCAGCCCGAACGGAGTAAGAAATGCAGCTCAAGGACGTCTACCCGCTCTATCTCAACAACAAGGCGGTGCAGCCGAACACCGACCTCAAGGTGATCGACAAATTCACCGGCGAAATCGCTTTCCGTACCGCGCTGGCGACCCCCGACGTCATCGATGAAGCCATCGCCGGCGCGGTGCGCGCCGCCGAGCCGATGGCGCGGCTCGCGAGTTACGAGAAGCAGGATGTCCTCAATCATTGCGTCGCGCGCTTCAAGGAGCGCTTCGACGAGCTTGCCTATGCGCTGTGCGTCGAAGCGGGAAAGCCGATCGCCGACAGCGAGGGCGAGGTCGGGCGCCTGATCGACACCTTCCGCATCGCCGCCGAAGAGGCGACGCGCAACTATGGCGAGATCCAGCCGCTAGACATATCGGCGCGCGCCAAGGGCTATATGGGGATGTGGAAGCGGGTGCCGATCGGCCCGTGCAGCTTTATCTCGCCGTTCAATTTTCCGCTCAACCTTGCGGCGCACAAGATCGCGCCGGCGATCGCGATGGGCTGCCCCTTCGTGATGAAGCCCGCCTCGATGACGCCGCTGGGCGCGATTATCATGGGCGAGGTCCTCGCCGAGTGCGACATATTGCCCGAAGGCGCGTTCAGCATCCTGCCCGCGAGCCGCGACGGCGCCGATCTGTTCACCACCGACGAACGGCTGAAATTGCTGAGCTTCACCGGCTCGCCCGGCGTCGGTTGGGACCTCAAGGCAAAGGCCGGCAAGAAGAAGGTCGTGCTCGAACTCGGCGGCAATGCCGCCGTGATCGTCGACAAGGACGCCGACCTCGATCATGCGCTCGCGCGGATCATCTTCGGTGGCTATTACCAGTCGGGGCAAAGCTGCATCCATGTGCAGCGCGTCATCATCCACGCCGACATCTACGAACGTTTCCGCGACATGCTCGTCGCCAAGGTGAAGACGCTCAAATCGGGCGATCCCAAAAACCGCGACACCTTCATCGGCCCGATGATTTCGGCGAAGGAAGCCCAGCGGCTCAAGGGCTGGATCGACGACGCGGTCGCGGCCGGGGCGACGTTGCTCGCCGGTGGCGGCTGCGAGGGCAATATGCTCGAGGCGACGCTGCTCGAAAATGTACCCGAGGGGACGGACGTGGTGCGCGAGGAAGCCTTCGGCCCGGTGGTCGTCCTGTCGCGCTTCACCGACTGGAACGCGGCGCTGGTCGAGGTCAACGACAGCAAATTCGGCTTGCAGGCCGGTATCTTCACCCGCGACATTCACAAGATATTGGAAGCATGGGACGACCTCGACGTCGGCGGCATCGTCGTCAATGACGTCTCCTCCTATCGCGTCGACAACATGCCCTATGGCGGGGTCAAGGATTCGGGCCTCGGGCGCGAAGGCATCCGTTTCGCGATGGAAGATATGAGCGAAATCCGCAATCTGGTGATCCGGCGCGTCTGATCCTGAATAACTGCGTCATTGCGAGCGAAGCTCGCAATGACGCAGAATGGAAACCGCCGATAGTCACCGAACCGCCGCAAAACATTCTTCAAACTGTCGCGGCTTTGATTCGGCGCATGTAACAAAACTCGTGTCTAGGCCGTGGGCAGCCAAGGCTGCCTACGGAGTGAGACATGGCATCGATCTCGACCCTGCCGATCCCGAACCGCTTTCCCGATCCCTTCACCACCGAACCGCATGTGCCCGAGCGGGTGATCGGCGAGCGGCGCAATTACCGCACCGTGTGGGTCAGCGACATCCACCTTGGCACGCGCGGCTGCAACGCCGGGCTGCTGATCGACTTTTTCGACCATGTTGATTGCGAGACGCTCTATCTCGTCGGCGACATCATCGACGGCTGGCGGCTGAAGAAGCGGCATTTCTGGCCGCCCGAGCATAATGACGTCGTCTGGCGCGTGCTGAAGCGCGCGAAGCGCGGCACGCGCGTCGTCTATGTCCCCGGCAATCACGACGAGATGGTCAAACCGTTCGACGGCTTCGATTTCGGCGGGGTCGAAATCCGGCGCGAGGCGGTTCACGAGACCGCCGATGGCCGCAAGCTGCTGATCGTCCATGGCGACGAGTTCGACGCGGTAATGCTCGCGCACCGCTGGCTCGCCTTTGTCGGCGACGCAGCCTACACCGCGCTGATGAAGTGCAATGTGGTCGTCAACGCGATCCGCAGCCGCCTCGGCCTCCCCTATTGGTCGCTGTCGATGGTCGCCAAGCACAAGGTCAAAAACGCCGTCCAGTTCATTGGCCACTATGAAGAGGTGGTCGCCCATGCGGCGCGCTCGCGCGGGGTCGACGGGGTAGTGTGCGGCCATATCCACAGCGCCGAAATGCGCGCGATCGACGGCGTCGATTATTACAACGACGGCGACTGGGTCGAAGGTTGCACCGCGCTGGTCGAACATCATGACGGCCGGATGGAAATCCTGCACTGGGCCGAAGAGGTCGCCGCACGCGAGGCGCCGGCACCGCTCGGCCTACCCGCTGCCGCCAAGGCCGCGTGAGCGCCGCATGCGGATATTGATCGTCACCGACGCCTGGGAGCCACAGGTCAACGGCGTCGTGCGCACGCTGCAGGCGACCATTGCCGAGTTGCGCGCACAGGGGCATGTCGTCGGGGTAATCTCGCCCGATCTGTTCCGGTCGATCCCCTGCCCGACCTATGGCGAGATCCGCCTGGCCTTCGCGGGCAAGCGCGCCGTCGCACGGCGTATCCGCGCCTTCGCGCCCGAGGCGATCCATATTTCGACCGAGGGACCGCTCGGCCTTGCGGCGCGGCGCTGGTGCATCGATACCGGCTTTCCCTTCACCACCGCCTATCACACGCGCTTTCCCGAATATGTCGCGGCGCGCATCCCCGTGTCGCCGCAGTTCGTGTGGCGCTTTATCCGCTGGTTCCATCGCCCCGCGCAGCACATCATGGTCGCAACGCGCTCGCTGAAACGCGAGCTTGCGGAGCAGGGCCTTGGGCAGACGATGATGTGGGAACGCGGCGTCGATCACGCGCTATTTCATCCTGGTTGCCCTCCGCATCCGGACTTTGCCGGTCTCGCCCGCCCGATCCAGCTCTATGTCGGTCGCGTCGCGGTCGAAAAAAATATCGAGGCCTTCCTCGAAACCCGCCATCCGGGAACGAAGGTGATCGTGGGCGACGGTCCGGCGCTCGATGATCTGCGCGCCCGCTTTCCCGATGCCTGCTTCCTCGGCAAGCTCGGCGGCGAACGCCTTGCCGGCGCCTATGCCGGCGCCGACGTCTTCGTCTTCCCCAGCCGTACCGACACTTTCGGTCTTGTGGTGATCGAAGCGCTGTCGTGCGGGACGCCCGTCGCGGCCTATCCCGTTCCCGGTCCGGCCGACATCGTCACCGACGACGCTGGCGCTCTCGATACCAATCTCGATCGTGCGATCGCGCTGGCACTGACACGCGATCCGGGCCGGGCCGCGGCCTTGGGCCGACGCTACAGCTGGCCGAACTGCACGCGGCAATTTCTGCGCGCACTGACCTTCGTACCCGCCGAATCCGCGCCGTCGCCGGCCACGGTTTCAGCCCGCCTGGCCTAAAAGGCCTTGCGCCACTCCAGCTCGATATAGCGGCCGAGCGGGTCGATATAGCCCGGCGCATAGGTGAGCGGCACGACGCCGCTTGCATCGGTGACCTTGCGCTGCGCATCGAACAGATTGTCGACCGACAGGCGCAGGCGCGATCCCTTCAAGATCGGCAGCGCCTTGGTCAGTTCGGGCTTCTGGTTGAAATCGACGAAGAAGCGCAGGTTGAAGGTCGCAAGATCGTGGAAGGTCAGGTCGCCGTTGGCGCCGCCGACGACGCGGCTGCCGCTGTCATATTTGGCGCTGACCCGTGCGCCGATGCCCTTGTAAAAGACGCCGCCATCGAGTTCGACCAGATTGCGGTTGCTGCCGCCGCCATTGCCGGTCGCCGATCCGTTCAGCAGATCGAGTTCGGGGACGCCGGGCCGGATCAGCACGCGGTCGGTCAGCTTGATTGTATGATAGAGCGACAATTGCCAGCGGCCGCCCTGCGGTCCGCCGAACATGCCGCCCGGACCGCCGCGCCCGCCGCGAAAACCGCCGCCGGGGCCACGCGGGCGCGCAGGCGCTGCGGCGGGCGCATCGCCCGATCCGGCAGGTCTAGCGGCCTGTCCGTCGGGCGGCGGCGGGGCGTCGCCCTGCGCTGTCTGCGACCGTCGCTCGGCGCCGCCAGCCGGACGACCGCCACCGAAGCGACCGGCGCCCGGGCCCGCTTGCGACTGGCCGAAACTGCGGCCGAAATTGATCCCCCAGCGAATTTGTGAATTGGTTGCGCGGTCGAAATTCACCGGGCGCTGGTCGAGCGCGACGAGCACGCCGCCGACGCGCGTCGCGCGATCCGGGAAAGCGGCCTCGATCTCGGGCGTCAACAGCGGGAAGCTGTTGCTGGTGTCGTCGCTGCGGTTGCTGTTGTAATTTATCGAAAGGTTCAACCCCTCGACCATTGGAGGCGACCAGTTGAGCCCGAGCTTCACATCGCGGCGCTGTTCGGCGAGGAGGAAAGGATTGCCGCCGGTCGTCGTCTGGATCTGCACCGTCTGGCCGGTGCGGAAGTCGTAGTAGGTGACATTGTCGGTAACCAGCGGCGCCGCGCCAAGCTGCGTCACCGAAGGCGCCGCCTCGTCGCGATTGAAGCTTGCGAGCAACGACAGATTGTCGGTCAGCCCCCAATTGAGCGTCGCGCCCCAGCTTTTGAGCGCGGCGAAATCGCTGGGGTTTTCGACCTGGCCGTTCAGCGTCAGCGAAATGCGGCCGATCTTGCCGACATCATAGTCGGGATCGAGGATCGGCACCGTCAGCGATCCGAAAACGCTCGGCGTGTCGCGCGCGAGGTCGCTCGTCGTGATGACGCCGCCGCGGTCGGCGCGGCTATCATAACGCAGGCCGGTATAGGCGCCGGTGATCGATGCGCGGATCGGGCCGGCCCATCCCTCGACCACGCTCCCCGAGATATTGGCATTGCCGCCGAAGCTCTGCTGGCTGCTGTCGAAACGGTCGCGCCCGCCACTCAGGCGTTCGGTAAAGATGCGCTGATCGCTGTCGGCATAATTGCCCGTAACCGACCAGCGCCACGCGCCGAGCATGCCGTTGGCGCTTGCCGAACCCGTCCAGTTCTGCGTCCGGCTGTCGCGGCGCAGCGGCTCGCTGACACCGCCCGCGCCGGGACCGAGGAGGCTGAGGCTGTCGGTCTGGTCGAACCGCAGGCTTGCCGACAGATCGGTGACCTTGTCGAGATTGCGGACGATCGTGCCGTCGATGATATAGGTGTCGCTGGCGGGCAACAGGCTGCGCCCCGTGTCGCCGAGGTCGCGCTCGCGCTCGAGCAGCATCGTCTGATGCTCCCACCCCCCGTTGAGGTTGAAGCGGCCATTCTGCCCGATCGCGACGACCGCGGGTTCCAGCTCGCTCTTGAACTGCCCGCCCTGCGTCGGCACGCCCGCCTCGCCCTCCACCGATACCTGTTTGAAATCGGGCTTGAGCACGAAATTCACCACGCGGTCGGTCGCGGCATAACCATATTGCAGCGCGACTTCCTCGGGGAAAATCTCGACCTTGGCGATCGCTTCGGGCGGAAGGTTGCGCACCGCGCCGAAGCCGCCGATCCGGCGCCCATTGACCAGGATCACGGGGCGCCCGCTGCCGCGCCCGCGCCCCGACCGCGTGATCGGTTCGAGCGCCGTCAGCAATTCCTCGATCGACGAGGCGCCATAGCTGGCGATCGTGGCTTCATCGAGTTCGGCTTCGGCCGCGATATCGGTATCGAGTTGCCCCGCGATCCGCGGCGCGGTCACAACGATCTCGTCCGCATAGTCGATATCGTCGTCGGTCGGGGTGCCCGAGCTCGAAACGACGGCAACCGCCGCCTGATCCTGCGCCATCGCGGCCGGAACAGCCGCAATCGCGGCGCCGGTCAGCAACAGGGCGCGCATGGAAAGGAACGGTCGAACATACATGGTGGGGAGAGCCTTTTATCTTGTCTTTTGATCATCATGCCGCCGCCGATTGAACCGGCGATGAAGCGAATTTTGGTCTTGCCGGGCAGCTATTCGCTATTTGTCGCAACACTATGGCATCGCGAGGACGCTTCCACCAACGCCACCTCCAGACCGACGAAGCGCTCGGCCGCCCCTAGACAGTCGGCCCCGGCATCCGTATCGGCCAGCCATGCCGACTCCAGCCTCTTCCGCCGCCCCCGAATCGATCCTGATCGTCGATTTCGGCAGCCAGGTCACCCAGCTAATCGCCCGCCGCGTCCGCGAGGCTGGCGTCTATAGCGAGATCGTCCCGTTCAGCGCCGCCGAGGCCGCGCTCGAACGGATGAAGCCCAAGGGCGTGATCCTTTCAGGCTCGCCCGCGTCGGTTCCCGCCACCGGCAGCCCGCGCGCGCCGCAGTCGATCTTCGACAGCGGCCTCCCCATCCTCGGCATCTGCTACGGCCAGCAGGTGATGAGCCAGCAGCTCGGCGGGCAGGTCGAACCGGGCGGCGCCGATGGCGAGCGCGACGGCGAATTCGGCCGCGCCTTCCTGACCGTCACCGAACCCTGCGTGCTCTTCGACGGGCTGTGGGAGGTCGGTGAACGGCATCAGGTGTGGATGAGCCACGGCGACCGCGTTACCCGCTTCGCTCCCGGCTTCCGCATCGTCGCGGTCAGCGATGGCGCTCCTTTCGCGCTGATCGCGGACGACGAGCGGCGCTATTACGGCACCCAATTCCACCCCGAGGTCGTCCATACACCCGACGGCGCCAAGCTGATCGCCAATTTCGTGCGCCACGTCTGCGGGTGCAGCGGCGACTGGACGATGGCGGAATTCCGTGCGACGAAAATCGCCGAGATCCGGGCGCAGGTCGGTGACCAGCGCGTCCTCTGCGGCCTGTCGGGCGGCGTCGACAGCGCGGTCGCCGCGGTGCTGATCCACGAAGCGATCGGCGAGCAACTCACCTGCGTCTTCGTCGACCATGGCCTGCTGCGCATGAACGAGCGCGAGCAGGTCGAACGGCTTTTCCGCGACCATTACAACATCCCGCTCGTCGTCGTCGATGCGGAGCAACGCTTCATGGCGGGCCTCGCCGGGGTCACCGACCCCGAAAAGAAGCGCAAGTTCATCGGCGCCGAATTCATCAACGTGTTCGAGGAAGAAGCGAAAAAGATCGGCGGCGCCGACTTCCTCGCGCAGGGCACGCTCTATCCCGACGTCATCGAAAGCGTGAGCTTCACCGGCGGGCCGAGCGTTACGATCAAGAGCCATCACAATGTCGGCGGCCTTCCCGAGCGGATGAACATGAAGCTCGTCGAACCGCTGCGCGAACTGTTCAAGGACGAGGTCCGCCTGCTCGGCAAGGAACTCGGCCTCCCCGACATCTTCGTCGGCCGCCACCCCTTCCCCGGCCCCGGCCTCGCAATCCGAATCCCCGGCGAAGTCAGCAAGGAGCGCTGCGACATCCTGCGCAAAGCCGACGCGGTCTATCTGGAGGAAATCCGAAACGCCGGGCTTTACGATGCGATCTGGCAGGCGTTCGCAGTGCTGCTGCCCGTCAAGACCGTCGGCGTGATGGGCGACGGACGCACCTACGACCATGTCTGCGCATTGCGCGCCGTCACCTCGACCGACGGCATGACCGCCGACATCTACCCTTTCGACGCAAGCTTCCTCAGCCGCTGCGCGACGCGCATCATCAACGAGGTGCAGGGTATCAACCGCGTGGTGTATGATTATACCTCGAAGCCACCGGGCACCATTGAGTGGGAGTGACGCATCATGGGCAGCCACGAACGACTTGAGGTCGATGCGTCCGGCGGCTGCCAGTGCGGTGCGGTGCGCTATCGCGTCAGCGCGGTGCTCGACACGTCGCACATCTGCCACTGCCGCATGTGCCAGAAAGCTGCCGGCAATTTCTTTATCGCGCTGATCGGCGTTCCGCGCGATGCCATCGCTTGGACGCGCGGGATGCCCGCGACCTTCAACAGTTCGGACAAGGCGGCGCGCGGCTTCTGCGCCCATTGCGGCACGCCGCTGCTCTATGATTATTTCGAGAGCAAGCATATCAATCTGACGACGGGATCGTTCGACGAACCCAGCCGTTTCGCGCCGCGTTTCCAGTTCGGGCTTGAGGCCCGCCTGCCCGTCTTTGCCGATCTGCCGATCCAGGCCGGAGGCACGACCGAGGAAACCATGGCCGATCTTGTCGCGGCGATCGCGGCGACCAATCATCAACATCCCGACCACGATACCGAAAGCTGGCCCGAATGACCCCCACTGCAAAGATTCTCCTGCTCGGTTCCGGTGAGCTTGGCCGCGAGTTCGTCATTTCGGCAAAACGGCTCGGCTGCCATGTGATCGCCTGCGACAGTTACGCCGGCGCGCCCGCGATGCAGGTCGCCGACGAAGCCGAGGTTTTCTCGATGCTCGATGGCGACGCGCTGCGTGCCGCGATCGAAAAGCACCGCCCCGACCATGTCGTGCCCGAGATCGAAGCGATCCGGACCGAAGTGCTGGCCGACCTCGAGGCCGAAGGGTTTCACATCGTCCCCTCGGCACGCGCGGCCCAGCTCACGATGAACCGCGATGCGATCCGCGACCTTGCCGCAAGCGAGCTGGGCCTGACCACTTCGACCTTCGAATATGCGACCAGCCGCGAAGAACTCGCCGCCGCCGCGGCGCGGATCGGCTTTCCGCTCGTCGTGAAGCCGGTGATGTCCTCTTCTGGCAAGGGGCAGAGCACTGTGAAGGACGCTGCCGGGATCGACGCGGCATGGGATTATGCGGCCGCCGGGATGCGCGGCGATCGGCTGCGCGTGATCGCCGAGGCCTTCATCGATTTCGATTATGAGATCACGCTGCTCACCGTGCGCCACAAGGACGGCGTCGCCTTCTGCCCGCCGATCGGACATCGGCAGGAACGCGGCGACTATCGCGAAAGCTGGCAGCCCGCGGCCATGTCCGCGGCGGCGCTGCAGGCCGCGCAGGCGATGGCGACGAAGGTCGTCGATGCGCTCGGCGGCCATGGCATTTTCGGCGTCGAATTTTTCGTGAAGGGCGACGAGGTCATCTTCTCCGAACTCTCCCCGCGCCCGCACGACACCGGCATGGTGACGCTGATTTCGCAGCAATATTCGGAATTCGACCTTCATGCCCGCGCGATATTGGGATTGCCGATTCCGCCGGTCGACGTGCCGCAAGCCAGCGCCAGCGCCGTGCTGCTCGCCGATCGCAACGCAAGTGATTTCGCGATCACCGGCCTCGCCGAAGCCCTGACGCCGCCGAACGCCGAAACCTCCATTGATGCGCGCCTCTTCGGCAAACCCGTCACGCGGCCCTATCGCCGCATGGGAGTGGCACTGGCCAAGGTTGCGGGCGGCACCACCGACGACGCGCGGGCGGCCGCTGTCGCGGCGGCGGGAAAACTGGCGATCCGATATCCGGAGTGAGCGATGTCTGGGAGCGACCGATTGCGGACATTAACATCTCACGCGTTCTATGTTAGCTCAATACTCCGATCATGCCGATTGTCATGGATGGATTGATGCGAGTGATGCTGTCAGGGTGTTCGGGCGGGGGGAAATCGACCCTTCTTTTCGAGCTGGCAGAACGCGGACATGCTGTCGTTGCTGAAGCCGCATTGCGGGTTCTACGGGAGGAGCAGCAAGGCGAAGGCCGCGCACTCCCTTGGGTTGATGCAATGGCTTTCGGAAGGCGGGCTCTGACCATGTCCATAGCAGATCACGAAGCTGCGCATGGGCTCACGTTCTTCGACCGCGGCGTCGTCGATGCTGGCGTGGTCATAACAGCGCGGGGTGGCTCGCTTCCCGTTGAGGTTTCCCACTACCGTTACGATCACGTATTTCTGGCTCCCCCTTGGCCGGAAATTTACGAGGTCAACGAAGATCGCCGCCACAGCTTCGAAAAAGCCGTGCGCGATTATGAGCGCATACAATCGGCATACCTCAATGCTGGCTACGAGCCTATCGTGCTACCTCGCGACAATGTTACTGCTCGTGCCGACTTCGTCCTGGCCCGAGTGACGGATAGCTGCCGTCCGCTTCCTACCCCAAAGCGGGCCTTTCCCAACCCGGCACGCCGACATAGCTAGGCCGCCTTCCTTCCCCCTGCTACACCGCGCGCCATGTCACAGAAGAATCATCTCTATCTGGTCGATGGCTCCAGCTACATCTTCCGCGCCTATCACCGCCTGCCGCCGCTGACGAACCCGAATGGCGTGCCGGTCGGGGCGGTCTATGGTTATACGACGATGCTGTGGAAGCTCGCGAAGGATCTGCACGACGCCGACGGGCCGACGCACCTTGCGGTAATCCTCGATCATTCGAGCCAGTCGTTCCGTAACGAGATTTACGATCAGTATAAGGCGAACCGCCCCGAACCGCCCGAGGATCTGCGCCCGCAATTCCCGCTGATCCGCGACGCGACACACGCCTTTTCGCTGCCGTGCATCGAGATGGAGGGGTATGAGGCGGACGATCTGATCGCCTCCTATACCGAGGCCGCGGTGCGCGAAGGCTGGGACGTGACCATCGTCAGCAGCGACAAGGATCTGATGCAGCTGATCCGCGAACCCGCCGACGGACCGCATGTCGACATGCTCGACACGATGAAGAATGTCCGGCTGGGGATCGACGCGGTGCACGAGAAGTTCGGCGTCACCCCCGACCTCGTCGGCGACGTGCTCGCGCTGATGGGCGACAGCGTCGACAATGTGCCCGGCGTGCGCGGGGTCGGACCCAAGACCGCGACCAAGCTGATCCAGGAATATGGCAATCTGACTGCTGCGCTCGACGGGGCCGAGACGATGAAGGCGTCGAAGCTGCGCGAAAATCTGATCGAGCATCGCGCGATGGCCGAACTGTCGCGCGTGCTGGTCGATCTGAAACGCGATTGCCCGCTGCCCGACACGCTCGACAGTCTGAAGCTTGACGCGATCCCGCCGGCGCCGCTCAAACTGTTTCTCGACGAACATGGCTTTCGCTCGCTTTCCGCCAAGCTCGACAATGGCGTTGCCCCCGGTGGGCCGCCCACGCTGCCGCGCGCCGGCGCTGCGCCCGCCGCGGCGGCGCCCACCGGCCCGACGACGCCGGTGCTGCCCGCCATGCCGGCGATCGACCGCGCAGCCTATGAATGCGTGACCGACCTCGACGCGCTCGACCGCTGGATCGCGGCGGCGAAGGCTGCGCATGTCGTTGCGATCGATACCGAAACGGCGAGCCTCGACAGCGTCACCGGCGAGCTTGTCGGCGTCAGCATGGCGATCGCGCCGGGGCAGGCCTGCTACATCCCGCTCGGCCATGGCGGCACCGACATGTTCGCCGAAAAGCCCGACCAGATTGCGATGGCGGACGCCGTCGCGCGGATCGGCGCGCTGTTCGCCGACGACGCGGTGCTGAAGGTCGGCCATAATCTGAAATATGACATCGGCGTGCTGGCGCAGCATGGCGTCCGCGTCGCGCCCTATGACGACACGCTGCTGATGAGCTTCGCGCTCGACGCGGGCCAACATGGTCACGGCCTCGACGAGCTGGCCAAGCTGCATCTCGACCATATCTGCCTGTCGTTCAAGGAGGTGTGCGGCACCGGCAAATCGCAGATCAGCTTCGCCGAAGTCCCGCTCGCCCGCGCAACCGAATATGCCGCGGAGGATGCCGATGTCGCGCTGCGACTGTGGCGGCTGCTCAAGCTGCGCCTGCCGCTCGAAGGCGGCACCCGCGTCTACGAGATGGTCGACCGTCCGCTTGCCGGCGTCGTCGAGACGATGGAGCGCGCGGGCATCATGGTCGACCGCGACTATCTGGCGCGCCTGTCGGGCGAATTCGCGCAGGAAATGGCGCGGATGGAAACCGCGATCCATGCCGAGGCAGGACAGCCCTTCACAATCGGCAGTCCCAAGCAGCTCGGCGAGATATTGTTCGACAAGCTCGGCCTCAAGGGCGGGCGCAAGGGCAAATCGGGCGACTGGTCGACCGACCAGAATGAACTCGAACGGCTCGAACGCGACGGCGTGCCGATCGCGCGCATGATCCTCGAATGGCGGCAACTCGCCAAACTCAAGTCGACCTATACCGACGCGCTGCAGCAACAGATCAATGCGAAGACCGGGCGCGTCCATACCAGCTACAGCCTCGTCGGCGCGCAGACCGGGCGGCTGTCGTCGACCGATCCCAATTTGCAGAATATCCCGATCCGCAGCGAGATCGGCCGCCAGATTCGCGATGCCTTCATCGCCGCGCCGGGCCATGTGCTGATCGCCGCCGACTATAGCCAGATCGAACTGCGCCTCGCGGCGCATATGGCCGATGTCCCCGAACTCAAGGAGGCGTTCGCGCAGGGGCAGGACATTCACGCCGCGACCGCGATCGAATTGTTCGGCGAGGTCAATCGCGACACCCGCGCCAAGGCGAAGACGGTCAACTTCTCGATCCTCTACGGCATTTCGCGCTGGGGGCTTGCGGGCCGGCTCGAAATCACGCCCGACGAGGCGCAAGCGCTGATCAGCCGCTATTTCGAGCGCTTCCCCGGCATCTCCGACTATATCCAGGGCACGCTCGAGCGCGCGCGCGAGCGCGGCTATACGGAGACCTTGTTCGGCCGGAAGACCTGGTTCCCGCGCATCAAGGCGGCGAACCAGAACGAACGCCAGGGCAGCGAACGCGCGGCGATCAACGCGCCGATCCAGGGCACCAGCGCCGACCTCATCAAGCGCGCGATGACGCGCATGCCCGTAGCGCTCGCCGAGGCGGGGCTGGATGAGGTGAGGATGCTGCTCCAGGTCCATGACGAACTCGTCTTCGAGGCACCCGAGGACAAGGCCGAAGCCGCCGGCGCGGTCATCCGCCGCGTCATGGCCGCGGCCGCCGAGCCGGTGCTAACGCTGTCGGTGCCGCTGGAGGTAGAAGTCGGCACCGGAAAGAGCTGGGGCGACGCGCATTGATCGCTGCGCTCCTGTTGTTCGCGGTGCAGGCAGCCGATCCTGCAGCCGCAGCCCCGGGCGTCGAGACGACGGCCCCGTCCCCCGTCGCCGATCAGGATCTGCGCGAATTTGCGGCGATCGACGGGCGCAAGGTCGCGGGGCGTCCGACCGGCGGCCCCTATGCCAATCCCGACAAAATCCTGCTCCTCACGCGCGACGGCAAGGGCTATCCGGCGGTCATGGCGAGCCTTGCCTTTCCGGCACGGCAGTCGCTGCCCGCGCCGCCGCCGGGGACGCTGGCGGTGGTGCGGCTGCATCAACGGATGGAAACGATCATTCCCGGGCCGACTGCGGACGATCTGGCGTTCGTCGCCGCGAACCGGCTGCCGCTGTTCGTGATCGGCGAATGGGCGCGCCCGGCACCGATGTGGGAAGTGGCATGGGTCGATGGCGCGGTGCGCTTTCGCACCGTCGGCGACGTCGGCGAAATCGGCCCTTGGCAGGATTGAGACTGCGCTGACCGCGCGATACGGGCGCCGAAACGCGCTTCGCCTGCGCCCGGCCGCGCGGGTTAAGGCTTGCGCGTAGCGGCGCGGAGCCTATGACAATTTGATGACAGGGCGCAGATATGTGATGGGGCCGGAAAAGGCGAACATCCAATGAACAATGCGGACAAGCGCGCGCCAGTGGCGACGCGTATCCAGCAGAATATTCTTGCACGCGGCGAGCGCCGCCTGCTCAACTGGCTATGCGCGCGTTTGCCCGCCTGGGTAACGCCCGACCAGCTCACGGCGCTCGGCTTTGCGGGCGCCCTGATGGTCGCGGGCGGCTATCTGTTGAGCTGGCTCGGCAGCGGCTGGCTGGCGCTGTCGCTCGCCGGCTATGTCGTCAACTGGTTCGGCGACTCGCTCGACGGCAGCCTGGCGCGCTGGCGCAAGATCGAGCGGCCGACCTATGGCTATTTCGTCGACCATAGCGTCGATGCGATCGCGACCTTCCTGATGGTCGCAAGCATGGGGATGAGCCCTTTCCTGCGCTTCGATGTCGCGCTGCTGGGGGTTGTTGGCTATTTCCTGCTGTCGATCCACACTTTCCTTGCGGCGAAGGTCGTCGGCGAATTTCGCCTTTCCTACCTTGCGGGCGGGCCGACCGAATTGCGGCTGATGCTGATGGCGTTGACGCTCGCGATGCCTGCGCTCGGCGACGAGCGCGTTCTGGGCAGCCATTTCTCGCCGCTCGACCTGTTCGGGCTCGGCGTGGCGAGCATTCTGGTGACGCTGTTCGTGATCCAGAGCCTGACGCTGGCGCGCACCCTGTCGCGCCGCGAACCCTGAGGCCGATCAGCCGCGGACGCGCGCCTGTGGGTAAGTACCGAGCAGACGCAGCGTCTTGGTCTGGAAATCCAGTTCCTCCAGCGCGCGGTCGATATTTTCCTCGCCCGGCGCGCCGACGATATCGGCATAGAATTTGGTCGCGGCAAAGCTGCCGCCGTCCTGATAGCTCTCGAGCTTCGTCATGTTGACGCCATTGGTCGCAAAGCCGCCCAGCGCCTTGTAGAGCGCAGCCGGAATATTCTTCACCTCGAAGATGAAGGTCGTCATCCGGGGCACATCCGCAGGCATGTCGGCAAGCGGTTCGCGCGCCAGCACGACGAAGCGCGTCATATTGTGATCGGCATCCTCGATGCCCGATTCGTGCAGCGTCAGCCCGTAAAGATCGGCGGCGTGCGGCGGCGCGACGGCGGCCAGCCCGACCTCGTCGCTGTCGGCGACCCAGGCTGCCGCGCCCGCGGTGTCGCTATGCGCGATCGGCGAGATATGGTGCGCGCGCAGCCAGTGGCGGCACTGTCCCAGCGCCTGTTCGTGACTCATCGCGCGCGTGACGGGGCCAAGATTGCGACTCATCAATCCGTGGCGGATGCGCAGAAAATGTTCGCCGACGATCGACAGGCCGGATTCGGGCAACAGGAAATGAATGTCGGCGACGCGGCCATGCAGGCTGTTTTCGATCGGAATGATCGCGCGGTCGACGCGCCCGTCGCGCACCGCCTCGATCGCATCTTCGAAGCTGTAGCAGGGCAGCGGCAGCGCCTGCGAGTCGAATTCGCGCGCCGCAAGGTCGCTGTTCGCGCCGGGCGCGCCCTGAAAGGCCAGCCCCCGCGCGGGATCGGCGAGCGCCGCCGCCGTCATCGTGTCGACCAGTCTTTGTGCCGAAGCCGAATAGCTGCCCATGAACGCCTTCCAGAAAACCGCGCCGCGGCGCATAGCGGCCCGGCGATGCGGAGGCAACCGAACGTGCGCATGCCGCCGGGACATTTCATCCCCTTGCGCCCCCGCCCATGCCCAAGTAAGGGAGCGTCCAAATCAATAGATGCGCCCGGGGTGGGCGCCAGCGAACGGGGCCTGACATGGACGACCGCAACAATACTATCGCCGGCTGGGCTCTCTTCGCCGGTATCTGCGCGCTGGGCCTGACGATCGGCACCGGCATGCTGGGTGCGAGCCATGCCCCTGAAAAGCCCGGATTTCCTATCGAAGATGCCGAAGCCGGTGGCGGCGGCGGCGCGGCGGCGGTGCCGCTGCCCAACCTGCTCGCAGCCGCCGATCCGGCAAAGGGCGAAGCGGTGTTCGCGAAATGCGCCGCCTGCCATACGATCAATCAGGGCGGCGCCAATGGCATCGGCCCCAATCTTTACGGCACGATGGGTGAAGCCATCGGTCAGGGCAAGGGCGGCTTCGCCTTCTCCGACGCGCTCAAGAGCGTCGGCGGCAACTGGGACTTCGAAAAGATGGACCATTGGCTGACCAGCCCGCGCAAGTTCGCGGCAGGCACGAAAATGTCGTTCGCCGGCCTGTCGAGCCCCGAGGATCGCGCCAACCTGATCGTCTATCTGAACGCGCAGGGTTCGAACCTGCCGCTGCCCGCGCCCGAAGCGGCACCGGCTGCCGATGCCGCCGCTCCGGCGGAGGGCAAGGATGGCGCGGCACCGGCCGCCGAAGGCGACAAGGCCGCCGCCCCGGCGGAAGGCGCGGCTCCCGCGCCCGCCGAAGCCAAGAAATAATGCGCCGCGCGCCCGTCCTTCTGGCGGGCGTTTTGGCCCTTGCCGGTTGCGGCAAGGCCGCACCGCCGGCGGACACGGCGGCGAGCGATGCGCGAGCGGCTGAAACCGCGGCTCAGGCTACGCCCGCCGTCGCGCCGACCGCGGCGATGGGCGAACAGATTTTCAAGCGCTGCGCCGCCTGCCACACGATCGACAAGGATGGCCCGAACGGTATCGGCCCGAACCTGCACGGCATCGTCGGCCGCCCGGTCGCGTCGCATCCGGGCTTTGCCTATTCGGGCGCGATGAAGGCAAAGGGCGGCGTCTGGGACGCCGCCGCACTCGATATCTATCTTGCCGATCCGATGAAGACCGTCCCCGGCACACGCATGGCCTTTGCCGGGGTCATCGACGCCGCCGATCGCCAGGCGCTGATCCTCTACCTCGAAGACCAGTCGAAATAGCCCGATCCGTTCGGCGTTCGCTTCCCGAGGGCCAAGCCCTCGGGGTTCCTGGTCCTAGTGATGATCGGCGTTGGCGTAGAAGCTCTGGATGACGTCCCAGGCCTCTTCGGCATGTTCGACGAAGGTGAAGAGCTTGAGGTCGCGGGCGCTGATCACGCCCTCTTCGACCAGCGCCTCGAAATCGACGACGCGGTTCCAGAACTGCTTGCCGAACAGCACGATCGGGATCGGCTTGATCTTGCCGGTCTGGATCAACGTCAGCAGCTCGAACATTTCGTCGAAGGTCCCGAAACCGCCGGGAAAGACCGCGACGGCGCGCGCGCGCAGCAGGAAGTGCATCTTGCGCAGCGCGAAATAGTGGAACTGGAAGCTCAGCGACGGGGTGACGTAACGGTTCGGCGCCTGTTCGTGCGGCAGCACGATGTTGAGGCCGATCGATTCGCGCCCCTCGTCGGCCGCGCCGCGGTTGGCGGCTTCCATGATCGACGGGCCGCCACCCGAACAAACGACGAAATTGCGGTCGCCATTGGCATCGACGGGAACCTGGCTCGCCAGCCGCGCCAGCTTGCGCGCCTCGTCATAATAGCGCGCCTTGGCCTTCAGTCGCCGCGCGATATTGCGCGACGCATCGTCGGTCGCCGCTGCTTCGAGGCCGTCGGCCTGATCGGGTTCGGGAATACGCGCCGAGCCGTAGATGACGAGCGTCGATTCGATCTTCGCTTCGTCGAGGAGCAGTTCGGGCTTGAGCAGTTCAAGCTGGAAGCGCACCGGACGCAGGTCTTCGCGCAACAGGAAGTCGGTATCCTGAAATGCGAGCTTATAGGCTTCGCTTGCGGTCTGCGGGGTCGAGGTCGCCTGCTGGGCGAATTGGGCGTCGTCTTTGGCTTTGTGAAAACGCGAACGATGGGTCTGTTTATCTTTTGTCATTAGCGGACGGCTAGCCGCTTCGGTTGACTTTGCCAAGACGCCCGCGCGCGGGCTTGGTCAGCGGCAGAAGCCGTTGCCGCTCATGTCCATGTGGAAATGATTGTAATGCGCGGCGTTATAATCGGGGCTGAGCACCGTGCCGAAGCGGCGGCATGCCGAGCTGTGCAGCGCACGCAGGAAGTCCTGCGACGCCCGGTCGCCCTTCCATCCGCCATCGAGCATGATCCGGCGTCCGTCGGCAAGGACGAAACCTGACACGTCGATCGCGTTGGAATAGGCGTGCTGCGACAGACGGCCCGACCGGCCACCATAGATGTTGCGGCAGCTGTAGGTGCCGAAGGTTTCGATCTTCACCACCTCCTGCCCGAAGAATTTCCGCGCCGCGGGCCGGACAGCATATTGCGCCCAGGCGGCGAAATTCTTCGCGAGCGGACAGGTCATCGGACCGAGGTTCGACACCGGGGTGCCGATGTCGAGCAGCTTGACCGAATCGATCGAGGTACAGCCGCCGCCATGATCCTGATCGGGCAGCGGCGTGAAGCGCACCCCCGCCTGTTTGAGATCGAAGGCGCATTGCTGCGCCTCTGGGCTGCTGAAGGACGCGGCGCCGATCGGCTGCGGCCGCTGCTGCTTGGTCGCGGCGGGGCGTTTGGCATCGCTCCGCTTCATCACGTCGGGGGTGCTGAAACAGGCCGAGAGCGCCAGCGCCGCGGTTGCGGCGACCAGGATCCGGGGCTTCAGGAACGGCGGGATCGGCATGGCGTCAATTTACCGACATCTTGGTTAACAGGGCGTAAAGCTTTGGCGCGTCTTGCCGGAAATTTCGCACGTCCCGCGCATTTTGTTTGACAGTTGCGCGCGCCGGCTTAAACGCGGCGCCGGGCCACGCGGTCCCAACGCCGCGCGAGCTCTCTGCAAGGAGAGTCTGACATGACTGAAGTGCGTAAACCGCAGGCACGGCCTGCGCGTCCCTATTTTTCCTCCGGTCCGTGCGCGAAGCCGCCGGTCTGGTCCCCCGAAAAGCTCAACACCGAATCGCTCGGCCGTTCGCATCGTGCGAAGATCGGCAAGACGCGCCTCCAATATTGCATCGACCTGATGCGCGAGATGCTGCGCCTGCCCGATACGCACCGCATCGGCATCGTGCCGGGATCGGACACCGGCGCCTTTGAAATGGCAATGTGGACGATGCTGGGCGCCCGCCCCGTGACGGCGCTGGCCTGGGAGAGCTTCGGTGAAGGTTGGGTCACCGATGTCGCCAAGCAGCTCAAGCTCGATCCCACGGTGATCCGCGCCGATTACGGCCAGCTTCCCGATTTGGACCAGGTCGACTGGTCGAACGACGTGCTCTTCACCTGGAACGGCACCACCAGCGGCGTCCGCGTTCCCGACGGCGACTGGATTCCGGCAGACCGCGAGGGGCTGAGCTTCGCCGACGCGACCAGCGCGGTTTTCGCCTATGACCTGCCGTGGGACAAGATCGACGTTGCGACCTTCAGCTGGCAGAAAGTGCTCGGCGGCGAAGGCGGCCACGGCGTGCTGATCCTGGGTCCGCGCGCGGTCGAACGGCTCGAAACGCATACGCCGGCCTGGCCGCTGCCCAAGGTGTTCCGCCTGATGTCGAAGGGCGCGCTTGCCGAAGGCGTGTTCAAGGGCGAGACCATCAACACCCCGTCGATGCTCGCGGTCGAAGACGCGATCTTTGCGCTCGAATGGGCGAAGTCGCTGGGCGGTCTCGACGGGCTGAAGGCGCGCAGCGATGCGAACGCCGCGGCGCTCGACAAGATCGTCGCCGAACGCGAATGGCTGAGCCATCTCGCCGCCGATCCCGCCAGCCGATCGAAGACGTCGGTGTGCCTGTCGGTCGCTGGGGCCGACGCGGATTTCATCAAGAAATTCGCCGGGCTGCTCGAAGCCGAGGGCGCGGCCTATGACATCGCCGGCTATCGCGATGCCCCGCCGGGGCTGCGCATCTGGTGCGGCGCGACCGTCGACACCGCCGATATCGAATCGCTCGGGCCCTGGCTCGACTGGGCTTACGCCTCGCTTACCTGAATTCGGTGTGTCCCCGCGAAGGCGGGGACCCATCTCCTGCCATTTCATTCCGCAAGCATCGGGAGCTGGGCTCCCGCCTTCGCGGGAGCACACGGAAGGTTTCATTCCATGACCGCACCCAAAGTTCTGATTTCCGACAAGATGGATCCCAAAGCCGCCGCGATCTTCAAGGAACGCGGCATCGACGTCGACGTCATCACCGGCAAGACGAAGGACGAGCTGATCGCGATGATCGGCGCCTATGACGGCCTCGCGATCCGCTCGGCCACCAAGGTCACAGCCGACGTCCTCGCCGCCGCAACCAATCTGAAGGTCGTCGGCCGCGCCGGGATCGGCGTCGACAATGTCGACATTCCCGAGGCGTCGAAGAAGGGCGTCATCGTGATGAACACGCCCTTTGGCAACAGCATCACCACGGCCGAACATGCGATCGCGATGATGTTCGCCCTCGCGCGCCAGATCCCCGAAGCCAATGCGCTGACGCAGGCAGGCAAATGGCCGAAGAACGACTTCATGGGGGTCGAGCTGACGTCGAAGACGCTGGGGCTGATCGGCTGCGGCAATATCGGCAGCATCGTGGCCGAGCGCGCGCTGGGGCTGCGCATGAAGGTCGTCGCCTTCGACCCCTTCCTGACCCCCGAGCGCGCGATCGAACTCGGCGTCGAAAAGGCCGATCTCGACACATTGCTCGCCAAGGCCGATTTCATCACGCTGCACACGCCGCTGACCGACCAGACGCGGGGTATCCTGTCGAAGGAAAATCTTGCGAAGACCAAGAAGGGCGTGCGCATCATCAACTGCGCGCGCGGCGGCCTGATCGACGAGGCGGCGCTGAAGGAGGCGCTCGACAGCGGCCATGTCGCGGGCGCGGCGCTCGACGTGTTCCAGACCGAACCGCCGGCCGCCGATCATCCGCTGTTCGGCACGCCGAACTTCATCTGCACGCCGCACCTCGGCGCATCGACCGACGAAGCGCAGGTCAATGTCGCCATCCAGGTAGCGGAACAGCTTTCCGATTATCTGCTCACCGGCGGCATTACCAACGCGCTCAATGTGCCCAGCCTGTCGGCCGAGGAGGCGCCGAAGCTGCGCCCCTATATGAGCCTCGCCGAAAAGCTGGGCAGTCTGGTAGGGCAGCTCGCCCACGACAACCTCACCACCATCTCGATCGAGGTCGAGGGGGCGGCGGCCGAGCTTAACCTGAAGCCGATCACCGCCGCGGTCCTGACCGGGCTGATGCGCCGTTATTCGGACAGCGTGAACATGGTCAACGCGCCGCATCTTGCCCGCGAACGCGGCCTCGACGTGCGCGAGGTGCGCCATGATCGCGAGGGCGATTATCACACCCTCGTCCGCGTCACCGTCGCCACCGAAGCCGGCGACCGTTCGGTCGCGGGGACGCTGTTCGGCAACAACGAACCGCGCCTCGTCGAAATGTTCGGCATCAAGGTCGAGGCCGATCTCGACGGCGACATGCTCTATATCGTCAACGAGGACGCGCCCGGCTTTATCGGTCGCATCGGTAGCACGCTGGGCGATGCGGGCCTGAACATCGGCACCTTCCACCTCGGCCGCCGCGCCGCCGGGGGCGAGGCGGTGCTGCTGCTCAGCCTCGACTCGGCCATGCCCGAACCTTTGTTGTGGCAGGTCTGCCAGCTGCCCGGCGTCAAGATGGTGAAGGGACTGAAGTTCTAAGGCTCCGTTCCCCTCCCGTGAGCGGGAGGTGCAGCGAGACTTGCGAACTTTGTTCGCTAGTCGCAGCGGGGTGGGCGATTGCAACGCTGCCTGCCCACCCCACTGCGGCTAGTCAGCAAGCTGGCAAGCCTCGTTACCCCTCCCGCCTGCGGGAGGGGAGATTTGATTGATCACACGCTTCTAGACTTCTAAGGCCACCCCCATGACCAAGGCCCCTGCCCTGCTGCCCGAAGGCCTCCGCGACCGCCTGCCCGCGCAGGCCGAGGCCGCGTCGCGCGTTACCCGCGCGCTCGTCGATGCGATGCGTGCGCACGGCTATGGCCGCGTTTCGCCGCCGCTCGCCGAATTTCGCGAAACGCTGGGCGGCAATGACGAACGCGCCGCGCGCGATCTGCTCCGCTTCACCGACCCGGTGTCACAGCGCACGCTCGCGCTGCGCCCCGACATCACGCGGCAGGTCGGTCGCATCGCAACCTCGCTGCTCGCGCATGCCCCGCGGCCGCTGCGCCTGTGCTACGCCGGCCAGGTGGTCAAGCTGCGCGCGAGCCAGCTCCGCCCGGCGCGCGAAATGCTGCAGGTGGGCGCCGAACTGATCGGCAGCGACAGCGTCGCCGCCGCGCGCGAGATTGTATCGGTCGCGATCGACGCGCTCGATGCGGCGGGCATCGGCCGGGTTACGATCGACTTCACCCTGCCCGATGTCGTCGACCTGCTCGCCGCCGGTCCGCTGCCCATTACGGCCGATCTGCAGATGCTGCGTGACGAACTCGACGCAAAGGATGCCGGCGCGCTCGCGCGCATCGGAGCCGAAGCCTATCTGCCGTTGCTGCGCGCGACGGGGCCTTTCGACCGCGCGATGGCCGATCTGCGCGCGTTCGACACCGCGGGCGTACTCACCAGTCGTATCGACGCGCTGGAAGAAATCGCGGCGCCGATCCGCGGCCGCGCCGATCTGACCCTCGATCCGACCGAGCGCCACGGCTTTGCCTATCAAAGCTGGTTCGGCTTCCAGATCTTCGTCCCCGGCCAGGGCGACGCAATCGGCCGCGGCGGCGGTTATGCGATCCCGGTCGGCGACGATCAGGAAGAACCCGCGGTGGGCTTTTCGCTCTACCCCGACCCGTTGATCGACGAAGGATTGGGCGTCGAGCGCGACAGCGATCGGCGGATATTCCTGCCGCTCGGCCACGATCCGGCGCTCGCCGCCAGCCTGCGCGCGGATGGATGGCAAACGGTCGCGGCGCTCACCGATGCCGACGAAGCGGCGCGGGTCGGCTGCGGCTTCACGCTCGGCCCCGAAGGGCCTGTTGCCGCTTAAAAATCCGAAACGCCGAAACGCGGAATCCCCTGGTTGACGCCGGGCGGGTCGAGCACGGTCACGTCGAGCTCGACCGGCGCGCCGATCCAGTGCGCAAGGCGGGTGTGATCGGCGAGATCGTCGTCAGTGAGCGGGTGAACGAGCGCGCGCAGCCCCGTCGCCTCGATCGCCTCCACGACGGCGGCGCGATGGCGCGCGAGGAAATGCACCTCATATTGCGCGATCGGATGCGGCCCCGCCGCGCCATCGGTCATCGCCCCGACGAACAGGATTGCGGCATCGGCATCGAAGGCGTCGCGCAAGGTCGCGGCAGCCGATCGCTCGGCAGGGTCATAATAGATATGCGCGTGATAGGGTGCGTCGGGATCGGTCATTGGCGCCTCTTTGGCGGGCATCAGCTGGCCCGCAGTTCACCGGCCTTGCGAGAAACGGCTCCGCGCAGAGGCGATCCCGACCGTAGCGGCCCCTTCTCCCCTCGTCATCCCGGACTTGATCCGGGATCCATTCACGCAGCGCCGGAATAGTGGATCCCGGATCAAGTCCGGGATGACGAGATGTTGGAAGGCGTGATTTGAGACAGGGGCCAAGGCGTTTGGTGACCCCCAGAATCTATCGCCCGAACACCCGCTTCAGCCACGCATCGACCGTCGCGGTCGCCGCGTAGGACGGATCGCCGAGGCGGCGGTTGATCTCGGCATGGCCCTTCAATCCTTCGCCCGGAAAGCTGCCGAACGCGACGCGGCTGCCGCCGGCCTCGAGCGCGGCGCCGAGCGCCCTAGCCTGGCGCACGCCGTCGGGCCGCTGGACGTGCAGCAGCAAAAAGGCGGGGGCGTTGGGTGCCGCCGCCTGCGCCGTTGGCGACAGCGCGCGCTGGCGCGCCGGATCGGTGCCGAAGGCCTGCGTATAGGTCGACTGCATGATTTGCGGCCCGTCCTTCATCTGCGCCGCCACGTCATAGGCCGCCCCGTCGATCGGTATCACACCCGCAATATCGGCAAAGGACAGGCCGGCGCCTTTCAGATAGCGCGGGTCGGTGCCGACCAGCGCGACCAGATGCGCGCCCGCGCTGTGCCCCATCAGCACGATGCGATGCCGGTCGACGCCCAGCGCATCGGCGCGCTCAACGATCGCCCGCACCGCTGCCGCAACATCGGCAGCCTGCTCCTCGACCGTCGCGGCGGGGACAAGGCGGTAGTTGATCGACGCAAACGCGTAGCCCTCGGCGGGATAATGTTCGGGTTTGAACTGACCGGTCGCATTGTCCTTGTCGCCGCGCTTCCAGCCGCCGCCATGCACGAAGACGATCAGCGGCGCCGGACCGGCCGCGCCCTTTGCTCGCCATATGTCGAGCGTCTGGAGCGGATCGCGGCCATAGGCGATCGCTTCGCCGCCCGCGACCTTTGCCCCGGCATCGGCGCCCATGCGCTCCGCCATGCGTTCGGCAATCCGCTCGCGCAGCCGTTCCCGCGCCTCGGCGAGGGGGCCCGGCACCATCAGGCTCGCCGCGACAAACGCCGCCATGGCGGCCCATCCAGTCGAAAATCGCCGCGTCATCATCGCCTCCGTCATCATGCTGTCCGTCGGGTCACTAGCCTGCAATTGTCGCGAGGATGTGACCGCGCACCGCGATGTTATGACAAGATGTAACAGCCGCGATCGGCGCGGCGCGGCACGATTTTACGGCCTTCGCCCTTGCCTCGACAGCCAAATCCGCTAAGGCCGCGCCGGGTCGAAAGGGCCCCGTTCAGCAGGACAGCGTCATGGCAAATGTTACCGTCATCGGGTCGCAGTGGGGCGACGAGGGCAAGGGCAAGATCGTCGACTGGCTCGCCAGCCGCGCCGACGCGGTCGTCCGCTTTCAGGGCGGCCATAACGCCGGTCACACGCTGGTCGTCGGCGAACAGGTCTACAAGCTGTCGCTGCTTCCGTCGGGCATCGTCACCGGCACGCTGTCGATCATCGGCAACGGCGTCGTGCTCGATCCCTGGGCGCTGAAAGACGAAATTGCCAAGCTGCGCGGCCAGGGCGTCGAGATCAACGCAGAGAATTTCGCGATCGCCGACAATTGCGCGCTGATCCTGCCCTTTCACCGCGACCTCGACGGCTTGCGCGAAACCGCGGCGGGCGCGGGCAAGATCGGCACGACGGGTCGCGGCATCGGCCCGGCTTATGAGGACAAGGTCGGCCGCCGCGCGCTGCGCGTGTGCGACCTTGCGCATCTCGACAAGCTCGATCCGCAGATCGATCGCCTGACCGCGCATCACGACGCGCTGCGTGCCGGCTTCGGCGAGCCGCCGATCGATCGCGAGCGACTGAAGGCCGACCTCGCCGAGATTGCCGATTTCGTGCTCGAATATGCCCAGCCGGTGTGGAAGCGGCTCAAGAAGGTCCGCAAGGCGGGCGCACGCATCCTGTTCGAAGGCGCGCAGGGCGTGCTGCTCGACGTCGATCACGGCACCTATCCCTTCGTCACCAGCTCGAACACGGTCAGCGGCACTGCCGCCAGCGGCTCGGGCCTCGGCCCGTCGGCCGTCGGCTTCGTGCTCGGTATCGCCAAGGCCTATACGACCCGCGTCGGCAGCGGCCCCTTCCCCACCGAACTCGAGGACGAAACCGGCCAGCGACTCGGCGAACGCGGGCATGAATTCGGCACCGTCACCGGACGCAAGCGCCGCTGCGGCTGGTTCGACGCGGTGCTGGTGCGTCAGAGCTGCGCGGTGTCGGGCGTCACCGGCATCGCGCTGACCAAGCTCGACGTGCTCGACGGCTTCGACAAGGTGCGCATCTGCACCGGTTATCGTTTGCGCGGCAAGATCCTCGACTATTTCCCGGCGCACGCCGCCGATCAGGCCGAGGTCGAACCGATCTACGAAGAGATGGACGGCTGGAGCGAATCGACCGCAGGGGCGCGCAGCTATGCCGACCTGCCGGCGCAGGCAATCAAATATATCCAGCGCGTTCAGGAACTGATCGAAACCCCCATCGCGCTCGTGTCGACGAGCCCCGAGCGCGAGGACACGATCCTGATCCGCGATCCGTTCAGCGACTGACCCCGCGAAGCGATCAGGCGTCGACGGACGCGCTGACCTCTGCATCGAGCGCCTGCGTCAGATCGGCGGCGATTTCGTCGGCCTCCTCGAGTCCCACCGACAGGCGCACGAGCCCGTCGGCGATGCCGTGCGCGTGCCGTTCTTCTGCAGTGTAGGTCGAATGGGTCATGCTCGCCGGATGCTGGATCAGGCTTTCGGCATCGCCGAGCGACACGGCGCGCTGGACGAGCGTCAGCCGGTTCATCATCGCCACGCCCGCGGCATAGCCGCCCTTCAGTTCAAAGGCGATCATGCCCCCGAAACCCGGCATCTGCCGCCGCGCCAGATCATGCTGGGGGAAACATGCCAGCCCCGGATAATGCACCGCGGCGACCGCCGGGTGATCGTTCAGCGTGGCCGCAACCGCCGCAGCCGATCGGCAATGTTCCGCCATGCGCAGCTTCAACGTCTTGAGCCCGCGCAGCACCAGCATGGCGTTGAAGGGCGCCATCACCGCGCCGGTCATGTCCTTGACCCCGACCAGGCGCACCTGCTGCATATCGGCGCCGGTGCCGAGCGCGATGCCGCCGACCAGATCGCCATGCCCGCCCAGATATTTGGTCGCCGAATGCACCACGATGTCCGCGCCGAGCGTGATCGGCTGCGTCAAGACGGGCGTCGCATAGGTATTGTCGACGACGGTGCGCGCGCCATGGTCGCGCGCGATCGCCGACACCGCGGCGATATCGACCAGCCGCATGTTCGGATTGGCGGGGGTTTCGAAATAGACGATCTTCGTCGCGTCTGAGATGCAGGCTTCGAGATTGGCCGGATCGGTCAGATCGACATGGGTGACGCGGACGCCAAAGCGCGCAAGGCCGTGGCGCATGAAGGCGAAGGTGCAGCCGTAAAGCGTCTGATCGACGATAATTTCGTCGCCGGGCTTCAGAAACGACCAGAAAACCGCCGCTATCGCGCCCATCCCCGACGCCGTCGCGACGGCGGCTTCCGCGCCTTCGAGCGCGGCCATGCGCCGTTCGAGCAGGTCGACCGTCGGATTGGCGATGCGGCTGTAGAAATATCCTTCGCGCTCGCCCGCGAAAATCTCGGCGCCCGCCTCGGCGGTTTCGAACACGAAGGTCGACGACAGATGCAGCGGCGGCACCAGCGCGCCGTCATTGGCCTTTGCGTCATAACCGGCATGAATGGCGCGGGTCGCAAAACCCGAAAGCGGAAAGGACGACATGACGGGCGCGACTCCTGCGGTGAACGAGCGCCGCTTGTATCAAATGGCCGGTGGCAGGTGCTTCCAATATATGCCACTAGCAGCAAGTATATTGGAACATTCTGCCAAGGACTGCCCCATGGATCGCAAGGATCACCAGATCGTCCGCGCCTTGATGCACGACGGCCGGCTGAGCAATCAGGATCTGGCCGCGGCGGTGAACCTGTCGCCGTCGCCCTGTCTGCGCCGGGTTCGTCTGCTCGAAGAGCGCGGCGTCATCACCGGCTATGCCGCGCTCGTCGATCAAAAGGCGATGGGCTATCCGATCACCGTGTTCGTCGGCATCCGGCTGAGCAAGCATGATCAGGCGACCGTGCAGGCATTCGAGCGGGCGATCGGCGCCATCGACGATATTCTCGATTGCTTCCTGATGACGGGCGATATCGACTATCTGTTGCGGGTCGTCGCACCCGACCTCGACGGCTACGAACGCTTCGTGCGCGAACGGCTGCACGCGATCGACGGCATCGCGTCGATCGACACCAGCCTGGCCTACGGCGTCGTCAAGCAGAGCCGCGTGTTGCCGCTACCCGGCTGACGCCCCGCGCCCCGCCGCGGCGACGGCTTCGATTGCGGCAACGAAGCCCGCCGGGTCGTCCTCCTGGATGAAATGCCCGCCTTTCAGCGTGCAGTGCGGCATGCCGGCGGTTCCAGGCACGCGGCCGAGGAACAGGGCGTCGCCGCCGCGCGTGATCGGGTCGCCGTCCGAAAAGCAGCAGAGGAAAGGCTTGTCGAAGCGTTCGAGCGCGGCCCATGCGCGCTTCTGATCGGGCACCGCGACATTGTCGCCCAGCGGCACGAACGACGGATAGATGCGCGCCGCGACCTTCGACGCGCGCGTCGGAAAGGGCGCGTCATAGGCCGCGATTTCTTCGGCACTGAGCGGCCGCTTGGTTCCAGCCTTGACGATCCGGCCGATCGGGAACAGCGGGCTGTAGCGCGAAAAGGCGCGCCAGATCGCAAAAGCGCGGGGCGCCGCCTGCCCCTCGGGCAGTCCGCCGTTCGACAGCGCGACACCCGCGAAGCGCTCGGGCATTTCGGCAACGAGACGCAGCCCGATCAGCGAACCCCAATCCTGGCAGACGAGGATCATATTCCGAAGGTCGAGCGCCTCGATCCACGCGCGCATCCACGCGACCTGCTGCGCATAGCTGTAGGCCGACCGGTCGAGCGGCTTGTCGGAGCGACCGAAGCCGATGAGGTCGGGCGCAACAGCCCGGAAGCCCGCGCGCACCGCGGGACCGATCATGTGGCGGTAGAGATAGCTCCACGTCGGCTCGCCGTGCAGCATGAGCACCGGCTGTGCATCGGCGGCGCCCTCGTCGACATAATGGACGCGCAGGCCGCCCGCGATCTCGGTATATCGCGGCGCGAAAGGCCAGTCGGTCAGGCCCGCAAAACATTCGTCCGGTGTGCGATAAACCCGCATAATCCCCCCCCTTGGTCCCGATCACTCTAGAATTGCCGCGCGGTGCGGCGCAAGACGCGCTTTCGTTCGGCGACGCGGCGTGGCACGGTCGGCCGATGAGCCGCACCATCCTGGTCTTCTACGGAAGCTATCGCCGCGACCGGCAGGGCATCAAGCTTGCCCGCTGGATCGTCGATTCCCTTGCTGCGCGCGGCGACCGCGCCGAACTGGTCGATGCGATGGCGGTGGACCTGCCGATGCTCGACCGGCGGCACAGCGATTTCGCAGCGGGCGAGGCCCCCGCCGCGATGGATGCGCTCGCCGACCGGATCGCCGCGGCGGACGGCTTCGTCTTCGTGACCGGCGAATATAATGGCGGGCTGCAACCGGGCCTCAAGAATCTGGTCGACCATTATCTTCCCCAATTCGCGTGGCGCCCCGCCGCCATCGCCTCTTATTCGGCTGGCCCCTTCGCCGGCATCCGCGCCGCGACCGCGTGGCGTACGACGCTTGGCGCGATGGGCATGGTGGTCACCGCGACCCCGCTCAGCCTCGCGCGCATCGGCGGTGCTTTCGATGCCGACGGCGGGCCTGCGGGCGAGGACGGCGAGCGACTGGCACGGGCCTTTCCGCGCTTCGCCGACGACCTTGCCTGGTGGACCGACGCCGCGAAGGCGCAGCGCGAACAAGCGCCGCCGCCCTTCTAACCCGATTTGAGCTCCTTCCCGAGCCGCAGGCTGGCGCGCCAGAAGAAGAAAGCCGGGATCAGCCCGAGCCACGCCGCGCCATAGAGGACATAGCGGACGCTTTCGGTGCCGAGGGTCGGCTTGAGCTCTTCCGACGCCATGCCGAAGAGGAGCGGGCCAAGTCCGAGGCCGATCAGGTTCTGCAGGAACAGCATCACCGCGCTGGCCATCGCGCGCGCCTCGGGCTGCACCAGCCCGTGGACGCAGGCGAAGGTCGGCCCGTAATAAGCGGCGTTGAGCACGGTCGGCACGAACAGCAGCGCAATCGCGACATGCCATTCGGTGACGGCGTAGCCCAGAAACAGGATCGGTGCCGCGACCGCCATGCCGATCGCCGGCGTGGTGAGCATGTGCCGGCGGTCGGTCTTGCCGAACCGGTCGGCGAAATAGCCGCCGAGCCAGGTTCCCAAGATACCCGCGATGCCCAGCGCGACGCCCAACAGAAGTCCGGTTTCGCCCGCGCTCAGCCCGTGCGATCGTTGAAACAGGATCAGCGCCCAGACGCCTTTGCCATACCCCAGAAAGGCGGTGAAGGACGCCGCGATCGCGATGTAGACGAAGGCCCGGGTGCTGAACACTTCACGCAGCGCCTGCCCGATCGACAGGGCGCCGCTCGCGCCCGTCGTTGCAGCAGTATCGGCGCCGCGTGCGCGTACCTCCTTGATGAACATCGGGACCATGAAGGCGAGCAACAGGCCAGGCACACCGACGACCATGAACGCGATGCGCCAGCCCCAGAGATCGTTGACGATGCCGCCGACGATCAGACCGAGGAGGCTGCCGATCGGAATCCCGAGCCCGTAAAAGGCAATGGCGGACGATCGTTTGGCGGGTTCGACGGCATCGGTGATGAGCGAGTGTGCCGCGGGTGTGCACCCGGCCTCGCCCACGCCGACGCCGATGCGGGCAAGCAGCAATTGGACGAAATTCTGCGCCATGCCGCACAGCACGGTCATCCCCGACCAAATCGCCAGCGACACCGAAATCAGCCCGACGCGATTGGTTGAGGGACGGTCCGCATAACGCGCGATCGGCAAACCCAGGAAGGTGTAAAAGAGCGCGAAGGCCAATCCCGTCATCAGGCCGATGTCGGAATCGGACAGCTTGAGATCGCGTGCGATCGGCTCGGCCAATATGTTGACGATCTGCCGATCGAGGAAATTGAGGATATAGACGATCAAGAGCACCCACAGCATCGTGCGCGTTTTCGCGGCGACGCTGGTTGATGCTTGCGACCCTGCACCAAGGGCAAGAGCTGGCTTTTCCGACATTTTTCTCTCCCGATGGGGGCGAAGGTGCAGACCCGGCCGCACCCTGTCAACGCCGGGGCGGCACAGCGTAAAATGGCACTTGCAATTGCCGTTACGGCTGCCAGCATTCGCGCCATGCAAAAAATTTCGCTGCTGACAGCCGCTCTGCTCGCCTCCGTCCCCGCCGCCGCCATGCCGCCGCCGCTTCCCGATGTCGCCGGCAAGGATGCCGCGACTCTGCAGGCGGAGATGACCGCGGGCGAAACGAGCAGCGAGGTCATTACCGCCGCCTATCTCGAGCGTATCCGGAATATCGATAAGGCGGGCCCGACACTCAACGCGGTAATCGCGGTGTTTCCCGGCGCGATGAGCGAGGCCTATCGGCTCGATCAGGAGCGCAAGGCGGGGCATGTGCGCGGCCCGCTGCACGGGATTCCGGTGCTGCTGAAGGACAATATCGAGGCGGCGGGGCCGGTTGCGACAACGGCCGGTTCGCTGGCCCTGAAAGGCAATATCACCGGCCGCGATGCGCCGCTGGTCGCGCGGCTGCGCGAAGGCGGCGCGGTGATCCTGGGCAAAACCAACCTTAGCGAATGGGCCAATATCCGGTCGAACGACGCGACCAGCGGCTGGAGCGCCGTCGGCGGGCTGACGCGCAATCCGCACGCGATCGACCGCAACACATGCGGCTCGTCGGCTGGCAGCGGCGCCGCGGCGGCGGCCAGCCTTGCGCCGCTGACGATCGGGACCGAGACCGACGGATCGATCACCTGCCCTTCAGGCATGAACGGCGTGGTCGGCTTCAAACCGACCGTCGGCCTGGTGAGCCGCAGCCTTGTCGTCCCGATCAGCCACAGTCAGGATACCGCGGGACCGATGACGTTGACGGTGCGCGACGCGGCCACGCTGTTGTCGGTGATGGCGGGCAGCGATCCCGCCGACCCGGCGACGGCAGAGGCCGACGCGCACCGCCGCGACTTTGCCGCCGCGCTATCGCCGGACGCACTGCGCGGCAAGACGGTCGGCGTGCTGCGGGATCGCATCGGCGGCCGCGCCGACATTGGTGCGCTTTTCGATGCCGCGCTCGACACGATGCGCGCCGCCGGTGCGGCAATCGTCGAGATCAAGGATAGCCGCAGCGGCCTCGACGGCCTGGGCGATGCCGAATTCGAGATATTGATGACCGAACTCAAGGCCGACATGGCCGCCTATCTAGCCGGGCTGCCCGGGAAGGACGCCCCGCGGTCGCTCGCCGACCTGATCGCCTTCAACAAGGCCACGCCCGCCGAGATGCGCTGGTTCGACCAGTCGCTGTTCGAACTTGCCGAAAGCAAGGGCGGCCTCGACAGCCAGCCCTATCTTGACGCCAAGGCCAAGGCGGCGCGGCTCGCGGGGCCGGCGGGCATCGACCGGCTGCTGCGCGAAAGCGGCGCCGACCTGCTGGTTGGCGTGACCAATGGCCCCGCCTGGACCACCGATCTCGTCAACGGCGACCATTATACTGGTCCCGGCGTCAGCCAGCTTCCCGCCGTCGCCGGCTATCCGCACCTTACCGTCCCGATGGGCGCGGTCGAAGGGCTGCCGATCGGTATCTCCTTCATCGGCACAAAATGGAGCGACGGCGATGTTCTGGCGGCGGGATATGCCTATGAACAGGCAAGCCGCAAACGCGTCGCGCCGACCTATCGCGCCAGCGTTACGCCCTGACGCTAGTTGCGCTCGAGGTATTCGGTCGGGATCAATATGGCGTGCGTCGCGAGGCGCACTTCATAGAGGAACATGCCGAGCGAGAGCAGCAGGAACAGCATCGCCAACACAAAGACCAGCGATACCGCGACGCCGAGATGGAAGCCCGCCGCATATTGCAGGAACAGCAGCGACACGAGGATGCACACCACCAGCCCGCCGCATACGGCGAACAGGATGGCGGTGTTGATGACGCGCATCCGGCGCGCGATCACGCGCAGTTCCTCGACCAGCCGACTATGTTCGACGCCCGTCGTCGTCGCGTGACGTTCGGTCAGCTTGCGCGACCGGTCGATGACGCGCGCGAGGCGGCCGGTGAAGACGTTGAGCAAATTGCCCATCGCGACCAGCAGGAACACCGGCGCGACGGACAATTGGATCGTCTGGGCGATTGTCGGCGCCCCTTCGAACATCGCGTCTATCCTGCCGCGACCGACGGCGTGTTGACACCATGCATCTGGAGGAATTTGCGAACGTTGCGCGCCGCCTGCCGAATGCGCTGTTCGTTTTCGACCATCGCGATGCGGACATAGCCCTCGCCATCCTCGCCATAGCCGACGCCGGGCGCAACCGCGACCTTGGCATGGGTCAGAAGCTGCTTGGAGAATTCGAGGCTGCCCATCTCCTTGAGCGCGGGCGGCAGCGGCGCCCAGGCGAACATCGACGCGGGTGGGCTCGGAATATCCCAGCCGGCGCGCGCGAAGCTTTCGACCATCACGTCGCGGCGCTTCTGGTAAAGCTCGCGGTTCTTCGCGACGATATCCTGCGGTCCGTTGAGCGCGGCGCAGGCCGCCGCCTGGATCGGCGTGAAGGCGCCGTAATCGAGATAGGATTTGACGCGCGTCATCGCCGCGATCAGCCGCTTGTTGCCGACCGCGAAACCCATGCGCCACCCGGCCATCGAATAGGTTTTCGACATGGAGGTGAATTCGATCGCCACATCCTTCGCGCCCGGCACCTGCAGGATCGAGGGCGTCGGATTGCCGTCGTAATAAAGCTCCGAATAGGCAAGGTCGCTGAGGACCCAGACCTTGTTTTCCTTCGCCCAGGCGACGAGACGCTCGTAAAAGGCGAGGTCGACGGCTTCAGCGGTCGGGTTCGACGGGTAGTTGACGACCAGGATCGACGGACGCGGCACGGTGAACGCCATCGCGCGGTCGAGCGCGCGCCAGTAATTTTCGTCCGGCGTCGTCGGCACGCTGCGGATCGTCGCACCGGCGATGATGAAGCCGAAGGTGTGTATGGGATAGCTAGGGTTCGGTGCCAGCACGACGTCGCCCGGGCCGGTGATCGCGGTCGCGAGGCTGGCAAGCCCTTCCTTCGACCCCATCGTCACCACCACCTCGGTCTCGGGATCGAGATCGACGTTGAAGCGGCGGGCATAATAATTGGCCTGCGCCCGGCGCAGCCCCGGAATGCCCTTCGACTGTGAATAGCCGTGCGCGTCGGGTTTCTGCGCAACCTCGCACAGCTTGTCGATCACATGCTGCGGCGGCGGCAAGTCGGGGTTGCCCATTCCCAGGTCGATAATGTCCTCGCCCGCGGCACGCGCGGCCGCTCGCATCGCATTCACTTCGGCGATGACATAGGGCGGCAGGCGCTTGATGCGGTAGAATTCATCGTCGGACATGGGGAACTAGAACAACTCCTTTTCGTAAGCGTTTAGTCGGTCGAAACGCGATCGGCACCTCGCCAGCCGCGTCGGCGGCTGTTATACGCATCGGACGAGAGGCTGACCAGCGGGAACCGGCATGAGCGACGCGGGCGAAAAAGACAAGAATGGCGGCGCCGCGGTCGAGGCGCCGAATCCCTTTCTCCCGTCCCCCGACGATATGCAGCATTGGGCCAGCGTGATGGCGCGCGCGCAGCAGATGATGCTCGAATTCGCGCTGGGTCAGGCCGACGAGGAAAAGGATGCGCGGCCGCTGTTCGATCCCGCCAGATGGATCGACAATCCGGCGACCCAGCTTTGGGCCGAACAGGGCGCGAAGATGTGGGAACAGGGCGTGCATTTCTGGTCGTCGCTCGCCGCGATCCAGCCGTCCTTCATGCCCTCCGCGGCGACCGATGCGCCCAAGGATCGCCGCTTCGCCGACCCCGACTGGACCGCAAACCCCGCCTTCGCGCTGATCCGGCAGACCTATGGCCTGTTGTCGGACCAGTTGCTCGAAACCACGCGCCAGCTTCAGGGGCTCGACGCCGATGCGCGGGCCAAGATGGAATTTGCCGCAAAGTCGATGGCCGACGCGCTGTCACCGACGAACCTTGCCGTCACCAATCCCGAAGTCATCAAGCGCGCGGTCGAAACGCGCGGCGAAAGCCTGCTCAAGGGACTGCGCCACATGCTCGCCGACCTTGCGCGCGGGCAGTTGAGCCATGTCGACAAGAATGCGTTCGAGGTCGGCGTGAATATCGCGACGACCCCGGGCAAGGTGATCCACGAAACCGATCTCTATCAGCTCATCCAATATGAGCCGACGACGAAAGACGTCTTCACCGTCCCGCTCGTCATCTTCCCGCCGTGGATCAACCGCTTCTACATCCTCGATCTCAATCCCGCGAAAAGCTTTGTGCGCTGGGCGGTCGAACAGGGGCTGACCGTCTTCATGGTGTCGTGGAAATCGGCCGACGCGTCGATGAAGGATGTCGTGTGGGACGATTATATCGCGGCGCAGGTCGACGCGATCGACACGGTGCGCGACCTACTCGACGTGCCGCATGTCCACGCGATCGGCTATTGCGTCGCCGGGACGACGCTCGCCGCCACGCTCGCGATGCTCGCTGCGCAGGGTGATGCCGACAAGGTCAGGTCGGTCACCTTCTTCACCGCGCAGGTCGATTTCGAACTGGCGGGCGAGCTCAAGCTGTTCGTCGACGACGGCTATCTGGCGCTGCTTCAGCAATTGTCGGCCGGCGGCTTTCTCGACGGCCGCTATATGGCCGCAACCTTCAACAGCCTGCGCGGCCGCGACCTGATCTGGAATTATGTCGTGAGCAATTACCTGCTCGGCAACGACTATCCGCCTTTCGATCTGCTCTACTGGAACGGCGACACGACCAACCTGCCGGCGAAATGGCACCGGCAATATCTGGTCGACCTCTACCGCGACAACCGGATGGTCATTCCGAACAGCCTGACGGTGATGGGCACCCCGATCGACCTCAAGAAGATCACCACCCCCGCCTATATCCAGGCCGGACGCGAAGATCATATCGCCCCGCTGGCCAGCGTCTGGCGGCTGATGGACCATCTGTCGGGACCAAAGACCTTCCTGCTCGCGGGATCGGGCCACATCGCCGGCGTCGTCAACCCGCCCGCTGCGGGCAAATATCAATATTGGACCGGCGACAATGACGCCGCCTCGCTCGCCGAATTCGAGGCGGGCGCGACCGAAACCAAGGGAAGCTGGTGGCCGCACTGGATCGGCTGGATTGCCGATCAGGACGGCGGCAAGACGCCCGCCAAAGGCGCGCGCGTGCCCGGAAAGGGCAAGAAAAAGGCGATCGAGGACGCGCCCGGACGCTACGTCAAACAGCGGTAACATCGCGGGATTATCCATCGGCTGCGGCGGTTCATCGACAATTTTTGTGCGCTGCACAAAAATACCCTTGAAATCGCCGATCCACTCCTATATTGTGCAGTGCAACATAAAGGAGTTGTTCCGATGGCTACCAAGATGGATAGTGCCGAAAAGGCTTTCGAAGCCGCGACGCTGGAAACCGCCGCCAAGCCGGTTGCGACTCCCGTGGCGCCTGCGGTTGCCGCTCCGGCGCCCGAAAAGACCAAGACCGTAAAGGCCAAGGCCAAGCCGGTCCAAGAGAAGGCCGCAAAACCGGCCGCCAAGAAGGTCGCCCCCAAGAAGGCGGCCGCCAAGACCATCACCCCCAAAGCAAAGGCCGCGCCGAAGCCGGTTGCCGCCGCCTCCAAAGGATTCAAGACCATGAACGACACCGTCAAGAAGTTCGCCGAAGACGCCAAGACCCGCGCCGAAGCGATGACCGCCGAATTCAACGAAAAGGCGAAGGAAGCCATGAGCAAGAGCAGCAAGCTCGCCGAAGAAGCCGTCGAATTCAACAAGGCGAACATCGAAGCCATGGTTGAATCGGGCAAGATCGCGGCCAAGGGCTTCGAAACGCTCGGCCAGGAAGGCGTCGCCTTCGCTCGCAAGAGCTTCGAAGACACCACCGCCGCGCTGAAGGGCTACACCGCCGTCAAGTCGCCGGCCGAGTTCTTCAAGCTCTATGCCGAAAACAGCAAGAAGGCGTTCGACGCCGCCGTTGCGCAGACCTCGAAGACCAGCGAAATGGTCGTGAAGCTCGCCAACGACAGCTTCGCGCCGATCTCGAACCGCGTGTCGGTCATCAGCTCGAAGATGAAGGCAGCCTAAGGGCCTTTTTCTTCCCTCGTTGGCGCGGGCTCTCTCTCCCCTCCTCCCGACCCCGCGCCGACACATACAGGGCCGCTCGTTTCCTTCGCGAAACGGGCGGCTCTTGTTTTTATCCTGATCGTCGCCCCTGCGAAGGCGGGGGCCGCAATCGACCTGGTGCACCCTTGCCAGAGGCTCCCGACTTCACGGGGGCGACGAAAAGGGGGTTAATGCATCCCCGCCCTCTTGCGATTCCGCCCCGGCTTGCGATATTCCCGATGATGATGCTTCCCGCCTCCATTCCTCACATCGTCCGCGCCATGGCGGGCAAGGATGACGATACGCCCGGCAGCCCCGGTGTCGGCATTGCGACGCGCACGCGCGCGAAACCCAAAAAGCCCTCGATGTACAAGGTGCTGCTGCTCAACGACGACTATACGCCGATGGAATTCGTCGTGATGGTGCTGCAGCGCTTTTTCAACATGGACATCGAACGCGCGACGCAGGTGATGCTGCACGTTCATCAACAGGGCGTCGGAGTGTGCGGCGTGTTCAGTTACGAAGTCGCCGAAACCAAGGTCAATCAGGTGATGGACGCCGCGCGGCAGAACCAGCACCCGCTGCAATGCACGCTGGAAAAGGCATAAATTGTTCAGCCCCTCCCGTATGCGGGAGGGACAATGAGACTTGGTTCGGCGAAGCCGGGCCTAGTCGCAATGGGGTGGGCATTGTCGCCGCATCACCCCGCCCACCCCGCTGCGAGTAGCGAACAAGTTCGCAACTCTCGCTGCCCCTCCCGCATGCGGGAGGGGTTTCAACCGCCGCTCCGCGCCGCCTGCTCGGCCTGAAGCGGCGCCGAAGGCTCGCCCTTCAAATCGCCATAATGGAGCGCTTCGCCGCACCCCGGACAGACGACCGCGGTGCCGACATCGGCGCCGCAGGCGCGGTGAATATAGCGCATCGCCGGTCCGCCTCCCGTCTCTCCCGGCGCATAGGCCCAGCGCTCGGCCCAATTGCGCATCGCGTACAGCACGTCGAACAGATCCTTGCCCTTCGCGGTCAGTCGATATTCGTGGCGAAGGGGCCGATCCTGATAGACATGACGCTCGACCACACCCTCGTGCACCAGCAGCTTGAGCCGCGCCGACACAAGCTGCGGCCCGAGGCCGGTGTTCGCGGCGATCGCCTCGAACCGCCGGCGCCCGAAGAACAGGTCGCGCAGGATCAGCAGCACGGCGCGGTCGCCCAGGATTTCGGCCGAGCGGCCGACCGGGCAAAATGTATCCGAAAGATCAGCGCGTTTGGGCATGATGTCCCTATACCCTTGTCATTCTCTTCATCGGCATTTTCATCCCACCGACAAAAACCTCTTGTCACTATGTTTATCATAGCTACAATCTGCTGCAAGAGGAGAGTCGCGCATGCCCAACCCCGCAGCCGTCATCATCGGAGCCGGCGACGCCACCGGCGGCGCGATTGCCCGCGCCTTTGCCGCCGAAGGCCTCACCGCCTGCGTCAACCGCCGCGAACGCAACGCCGATGCGCTCGAGGCGCTGGCGCAGTCGATCCGCGATGAGGGCGATGATGCCTGCGCCTTCCCCGGCGACGCGCGCAGCGAAGAGGCGATGATCGCCCTGTTCGACCGCGTCGAGGCCGAGGTCGGACCGGTCGAGGTCGCGGTCTTCAACATCGGCGCGAACGTCAACTTCCCGATCACCGAGACGACGCTGCGCGTTTACACCAAGGTCTGGGAAATGGCGTGCCTGGGCGGCTTCCTGATGGGGCGCGAGGCGGCAAAGCGCATGGCGCCGCGCGGCCGCGGCACGATCATCTTCACCGGCGCCACCGCATCCCTGCGCGGCGGATCGGGCTATGCCGCCTTCTCGGGCGCCAAGGCGGCGCTGCGAATGCTGGCGCAATCGATGGCGCGCGAACTGGGGCCGCAGGGCGTCCATGTTGCGCATGTCGTGATCGACGGCGCGATCGACACCGATTTCATCAGGGGGCGTCATCCCGATTTCGACAACGCGAAGGCGCAGGATCTGATCCTCAACCCGCAGGCCATCGCCGCCAATTATGTGATGCTCCACCGCCAGCCGAAAAGCGCGTGGACGCACGAACTCGACCTTCGCCCCTGGGGAGAAAAATGGTGAGCAAGAGCGCAGGAAAGTCCCTCGAATTCATCTTCGATTTCGGCAGTCCGAACGCCTATCTGGCGATGAAGATACTACCCGACCTGCTCGACCGCACAGGCGCCGATCTGATCATCACCCCCTGCCTGCTCGGCGGCATTTTCAAGGCCACCGGCAACAAGGCGCCGATGATCCAATATGCCGACGCGCCGGCGAAGATGGCGTATGAAAATCTCGAGATGCGGCGCTTCATCGCGCGCCACGGGCTCACTAAATTCCGGCTCAACCCGCATTTTCCGGTGAACACGCTACTCATCATGCGCGGCGCGGTCGTCGCCGAGGACGAAGGCGTGCTCGACGACTATATCGATGCGGTGAACCGCGCGATGTGGGAAGACGGGCTGAAGATGGATGATCCCGCGGTCGCCGCTGCCTTCCTGACAGCAAACGGCTTCGACGGCCCCGCGCTGGTGGCGCGCACGCAGGAGGATGCGATCAAGGCCAAGCTCGCCGCCAACACCGAAGCCGCGGTCGCGCGCGGCGCCTTTGGTATCCCGACCTTCTTCGTCGGCGACGAGATATTCTTCGGCAAGGACCGACTCGGACAAGTCGAGGAGGCGCTGCTCGGCTGACGGGACGACGGTTTGGAGTGGGAAGCGGTCCTCACCTTCTTTCGTCATTCCCGCGAAAGCGGGAACCCAGAACTCGCGTCAGCTAACTCCACACTGGGTTCCCGCTTTCGCGGGAATGACGATGTGAGAAAGTGCAACAACGTCCGCAATCGGTCCTAACCGGCCGTCTTCCCAAACACGCTGACGATCGCGACGCGCATCAATAGCCCATCAGGCTGAGCACTTCCTTGCGGCTGCGCTGATCTTCGAGGAAGCATCCCAGGACGCGGCTGGTGACCATGCCGACGCCGGGGGTGCGCACGCCGCGGCCGGTCATGCAGCCGTGCTGCGCGTCGATCACCACCGCAACGCCATGCGGGTGCAGATTGTCCCAGATGCACTTGGCGACCTCGGCGGTCAGCCGTTCCTGCACCTGCAGGCGGCGGGCATAGCCGTTGAGCACGCGCGCCAGCTTCGAAATGCCGACCACGCGCTCGCGCGGCAGATAGGCGATCGAGGCCTTGCCGGTGATCGGCGCCATATGATGCTCGCAGTGCGACTGAAAGGGGATGTCGCGCAGCAGCACGATCTCGTCATAGCCGCCGACCTCTTCGAAAGTGCGCGACAGATGGACCGCCGGGTCCTCGCCATAGCCGCTGCAATATTCCTTCCACGCCCGCGCGACCCGCTTGGGCGTGTCGAGCAGTCCCTCGCGCGCCGGATCGTCACCCGCCCATTCAATCAGCGTCCGCACCGCGGCGGCGACATGATCGGGAACCACCACCTTGCCGTCGGGTCCGATTTCGGTCGTGCTGCTCGTCATATCCCCGCTTTCACTGTTGCTTTCTTGCCGCACATTTCGGGACGATTGCCCCGATAAGCAAGAGCGTGCCCGCAAGTTTTTGTTCGGTCGCCGATGCTTTACGTTGCGGAATCCAACCCTTTTCCGATTGTGCAGAGCCGCAATTTCCTTTCGAATTTTCCCGCCAACAAGCCACTTGACGCTTTGGTAAAGTCAGCGCAGTTTTCAATCATTACAGAGTTCGCTCAAGCGGACCGTAATCCGGAGAGGCCGGCGTTTTCCCCGACGCCGGTGGGAGAGGACGATGACCAGCACCGCTGGCAGGTGGGATACTCACTGGCACTTGGCCCCCGCGGCCCGGCGCCTTCTGGCATGCCCGGTCGAATCCCCTCCCCTGACCACAAATTGAATTTGGGCGAACCCGTGGACTGCGGGGTCGAAAAAGGGAGGAATAGATGAAGTTCAAGGCACTGATTGGAACGTCCGTCCTGGCCATGGCAGTGGCAACGCCCGCCCATGCGCAGAGCGGCGGCTCCAGCTCCGACCCCTATGGCGAAATCGTCGTCACCGCGCAGCGCCAGTCCGAACGTCTGCAAGACGTTCCGATTGCCGTCAGCGCCTTTTCGTCCGAAGCGCTTGAAGCGCAGCAGATCAAGACGCCGTCGGACCTTCAGCTCACGCTGCCGAACGTCACCTTCACCAAGACGAACTTCACCAGCGCCAGCTTTACGATTCGCGGCATCGGCGATCTTTGCGTCGGCACGACCTGCGACAGCGCGACCGCGATCCACCTCAACGGCGACCCCCTCTTTTCGACCCGCCTTTTTGAAACGGAATTTTTCGACCTCGAACGCATCGAAGTGCTGCGCGGCCCGCAGGGAACGCTGTTCGGCCGCAACGCGACATCGGGCGTGGTCAACGTCATTACCGCCAAGCCCAAGCTCGACACGTTCGAAGCCTCGGCCGAAGGCGAATATGGCAATTATAATTCGATCAAGGGCAAAGGGATGGTCAACATCCCGCTCGGCGACACCGCCGCCATCCGCGTCGCGGGCATTTATCTGAACCGCGACGGCTATACGAAGAACCTTTATCTCGGCAATCGCATCGACGACCGTGACCTCTACTCGGTCCGCGGTTCGCTGCGCTGGGAGCCGACGCCCGACACCACCATCGACCTGATGGCGTCCTATTTCCATGAAAAGGACAATCGCGCGCGTATCCAGAAGCAGCTCTGCCAGCGCGATCCGACCGGCATCCTCGGCTGCCTCAACAACCGCCTCGACAATTCGCCTTTCAACGGCAACGCGACCTTCACCGCCGCATTGACGTCGAAGGAATTCCTGGCGACCCAAGGCATCCCGACCGCTTTCGCGCTCGGCAGCCTCTATGGGCCGGATGTCTATGCGAACACGACTATCCCGTCGGACCCGCGGACGGTGAATACGGCGTTCACGCCGCAATATTTCACCAGCGAACTGACGCTGCAGGGCGAAATCCAGCATAATTTCGGCCCCGTATCGCTGCAGATTTCGGGCCAGTACCAGAGGGTCAAGCTGGACTCGATGCAGGACTACAACAGCAATATCGGCAACCGTGCGCTCTATGCCGGCGGCCTGAATACGCTGGCATTTTTTGCGGCGAACGGCATTCCGACGGGCCTGCCCGCGCCCGCGCCTGCCTTCGTTCCAGGATCGGCGGCTTATTTCGCGCCGATTGCGGCGGCCATCATTCCGAACGGGCCAAACGGCCAGCTCTGCACCTCGATGGCCGACGATACGGGCTTCGGCTCTTATGGCGGCAATAAATTCTGCAACGACCAGTCGCTGCAGTTCGACCGCTCGAACCAGTATAATACCAGCTGGTCGGTCGAAAGCATTCTGTCGAGCGACCTCGACGGGCCGTTCAACTTCCTTCTCGGCGGCATTTTCGCCAAATATCACCTGACCGAGAACAGCTATTATGTGAACGCCTTCCCGATCGACTATCTGTCGGGCGTGTTGGGTGCGTTCAATTCCTACGCGAACGGACTGCCGCCGTCGTTCCTCGCGACGCCCTTCTACCGCAACAATACCGACGATCTGAAGATCAAGTCCTACGGGATCTTCGGCGAAACCTATTTCGAGTTCAACGACCGGGTGAAGCTGACTCTCGGCCTGCGGTACAACCACGACGAAAAGGACGTGATCGCCCGCACCTCGCTGGCCAGCTTCCTGACGCCGTTCGGACAGACCGGAACGGCATTCGATTCGCCGTTCGTCGTCACCTATGACGCCGATCCGGGCACGGCCGGGAACCAGCTGTTCCAGACTCGTTCGGTCAGCTTCAACAAGCTAACCGGCCGCGCGGTTCTCGATTTCAAGATCACGCCGGACAATCTGGTCTATGCGAGCTATTCGCGCGGTTACAAGTCGGGCGGCATCAACCCGCCGCTTTCGCCGATCTTCTCGGTGCCGGAATCGTTCAAGCCCGAACAGGTCGATGCGTTCGAAATCGGTTCGAAGAACACATTCGCCAATGGCGCGCTTCAGCTCAACGTGACCGGCTTCTACTACAAATATAAGGATCTGCAGCTCAGCCGCATCGTTGCCCGCACCTCGGTCAACGACAACGTCGATGCAAATATCTACGGCATAGAAGTTGAAGGCATCGTTCGTCCCGATCCGGATTGGATGATCAACCTGGGCTTCAGCTATCTGAAGACCAAGGTGGCCGGCGACTCCTTCTTCAGCAACCCGCGCGACTTCGGCGGCGGGCGGTCGGACGCGGTGATCATCAAGGACATCACCAATGCGGCCAACTGCGCCGTCGCGCCGGGAACCGCCGGCAATGCGGCGGGCAGCAATGCCTTCGTGAACTTCGTCAACAATGCGATCAATGGCGGGCTTGATCTTGACCCGACCAAACCGGGCCTCGAAATCAAGCCCGGTGCCGGGCTGCAAGGAACCACGCCGTTCCCTGCCGACGGCGGCATCGCATCGACCGGCGCGTTCAGCATCTGCGGCGTGTTGCAGGCCTATGCGGCGGCTGCGGGAACCAACTTCGACCCCGCTGGCATCCAGGTCTACTCGGCGGGCATCCCCGTCAACATCAAGGGCAACGCCCTGCCGCAGGCGCCGAACGTCAAGTTCAGCGTCGGCGCGCAGCACACGGTGCATCTGGGTGGCGACATGACGCTCGTCCCGCGTTTCGACCTGTCCTACACGGGCGACAGCTACGGCAACATCTTCAACGGCAATGTCAACAAGATCAAAGGCTATGCCCAGGTGAACGCCCAGCTTCAGCTCAACGGTGCCGACGACAAATGGTTCATCAAGGGCTTCATCCAGAACCTGTTCAATGCGAACAGCGTGACCGGCCTTTATGTGACCGACCAGTCGTCGGGTAACTACACCAATATCTTCACGCTCGAACCGCGCCGCTACGGCATTGCGGCCGGCGTGAAATTCTAAACCCGGCGGGCGGCAACGCCCGAAAAAAGACCCCGGCCTCTCGCATGAGAGGCCGGGGTTTTCTTTTGCCCGAATGGCCGATCCGGCGGCGCTTGGCGCCGCCGGGGCCGATCAGAATTTGAAGCGGCCGGTGACGCCATAGGTGCGCGGCTGGCTGGGATAGCCCGACACGCTGCCCGCCTGCGCGACGGCGTTGAAGATCGTCGTCAGATATTGCGCGTTGGTCAGGTTGCGGCCCCACACGCCCAGTTCGAAGCCGTTGGTCAGCGCGACGGTGAACGACGCGTTGAGCTGGTTGACCTCACGCTTCAGATTCTGCGCGACGCTGGCGGGGAAGCCCGACAGGCCATCGACGATCTGCGTCGGGCTTTCATACTGATAGTCGACGTGCGCGATCGCCTTCGTCCCGCCCGAGAATTCATAGGTATAGGTACCACCCATCGAAACCGACAGATCGGGGATGCCCGCGGGCTTCTTGCCCGACAGGTCGCCGAACGCCGAGGCGACGAAGCTGTCGTACCTCGGATCGAGCCAGGTCACCGCCAGCGACAGGTTCAGCCCCTGCACCGGACGGACCGAACCGTCGAATTCGAGACCCCAAGTCGACTGCTTGCCCGCGTTGGCGAGCGCGAAGCCGGTGCCGGTGAAGACGTTCGACTGGAAGCCCTTGATCGACTGCTTGAACACCGCAAGGTTCAAGGCCGCGACCGACCACTGTGCCTTCAGCCCGGCTTCGTACACCGTCGATTCCTCGGGCGCCGCAAAGCGGGTGCCCGACACCAGATTCGCGGTGCCGAGACCGCCTGCGATGATCGCCGGCAGGTCGCTGGCGAGCGGACGGCTGTCGCGCGACAGGTTGACCGAGCTTGCCTTGAAGCCCGTCGCATAGGTCGCATAGACGTTGACCGTGTCGGTCAGCTTATAGGCCAGACGCGCGCTGTAGCTGAAGTCGCCGTCGTTGGTCTTGCCAGGTTCGACGCTGTTCGGAACATTCAGGAAGGGCGGCAGGAACTGGAACGCCTTCAGCGGGTTCAGCGGGTTCGCCGCCGGGTTGTTCTGGTTCGCGGTCGCGAAGGCCTGGAACTGCTGGAAGGTCGCCGCAGTCGCGGGGTTGGTCGCAAATGCGAGGACCGCCGCCGGGTCGTTCGGATTGACGCCCGCCTGTTGCAGCGCGCCGCCGAGGATCAGCTGGTTGCGGAACGGCGCATAGGCCGGCGCATCGAGGTTGATGCCCGAAAAGACGTCAGTGCTCGTCACGTCGGTCGTGAAGCGCTTCTTGTCCTTGGTGTAGTTGCCACCGAGGGTCAGCGTCAGGCGATCGGTCACGTCGAAATCCACCGTGCCGAAGATCGACCAGGCGGTGTTCTTCATGCGGTAATATTCGTCCATGCCGTCACCGGCGCGGAAGAAGGTGCCCACATATTTGGCCGGGTTGCCTTCGAGCGTGCCAAGCGTCCCTTCAAGCACCGGAACGCTCAGCGCCCCGCCGCTTGCCGCCTGGATCAGCGCATTGCCATAGGCGCGGAAATCGTCGCCAAAATAGATCTGGCTGTGCTGCTTGATCTTCTCGTTGAAATAATAGCCGCCGATCAGGAAGTTGATCGGGCCGTCGAAATCCGAGGCCAGACGCAGTTCCTGCGTGAAGGTGTTGATCGCGGTATCGTCCGACTTCTGCCCGATCAGGTCGGCGCTGGTGAAGTCCGAATCCTGGTTGGTGTTGGAGCGAACTTCGCGATAGGCGCTGATCGAGGTCAGCGACATGTTGCCGAGATCATAGTCGATCTGGCCCGAACCGCCGTAATTCTTGATCAGGTTCGACGACAGGAAGTTGTTGTAGACGCGATACGAAAAGGGATTGTTCGCATCGACGCTGGGGCCGCCCGCGAGGGCATTGGTGATCGCGACCGTCGGGCCGGCGATGACGTTGCCGGCGATGCAGCAATTCTCGTCGATCTTGTCATAATCGCCGATCAGGCGGATCGTCAGCGCCTCGGTCGGTTCGAACAGCAGCTGGCCGCGCACGCCCCAGCGGTTGCGATCGTTGACGTCGGTGTCGAGGTTGACGTCGCGGGCATAGCCGTCGCGGCGGTTGTAGTTGCCGCCGAGCGAGAAGGCGATCTTGTCGCTGATCGGACCGGTGATGTCGCCCTTGATGACGAAGGCATCATAATTGCCGTAGCTCGCCTCGACCGAACCACCGAATTCATACTGCGGCTTCTGCGTGACGATGCTGATGACGCCTGCCGACGCATTCTTGCCGAACAGCGTCGACTGCGGACCGCGCAGCACTTCGATGCGCTCGACATTGGGAAGGTCGCCGATCTGGGCGGCCGAACGCGAACGATAGACACCGTCGATGAAGACGCCGACCGAGGGTTCGATGCCCGGATTGTTCGCGCCGTTGCCGAAACCGCGGATGATGAAGTTGGTGTTCGCGCTCGACTGGAGCTGCGACACGCGAAGGCTGGGGACCGCCGACTGCAGGTCGATGAGGTCGCGGATCTGCGCATTCTGGATATCGGCGGCCGAGGTCACCGAAACGGCGATCGGCGTATCCTGAAGCGTCTGCGACCGCTTGGTCGCGGTGACGATGATGTCATTGCCATAATCGGTGTCGCTTACGGGCGCCTCGGCGGTGTCCTGAGCGAAAGCGATAGCGGGGGTGGTCGCGGCGCACAGCATCGTGGCGCCCAACAAAATGTTGCGCAAAGTCATGATAGTCTCTCTCTCCATACCGCCAGAGGTGACCCATCGGGCCTAAGGAGGGGATGCACTGGCGGTGACTGGTCGCTGTAATACGGCGGCGGGCCGCGTCAACGCCATCGCGGTGACAATGGCGGATTTTCCCCGAATTCGTGACCAAAAAGCAACAGTTTACGCTACGGCGTCCGTCTGGACGTTTCCAAGGCCGGCGAAGCCGCCAGCAAAATTTTTCGCCGCAGCCGCCCGCGCTCGACACCTTTCCGAAACTGAACTCCATAGCTCAAGGCTATGGATTTCTTGCCGATTGGCGATATTTTGCGAGATGACCTCCACCTAGAGACTTGTCGTCACCGAACAGGAGAGGATCATCATGTCAGGACCGCCGCTTTCCCCCGCCCGCCGCGCGGGGTCGCTCGTCTTCACGTCGGGACAGCTCGCGCGCGGCGACGACGGGCAGATCGTCGCCGGAGGGATAGAGGCGCAGGCCGAACAGGCACTCGCCAATCTGATCGCCGTGCTCGCCGCCGAAGGCTGCAGCGCCGCCGATGTTGTCAAGGTGACGGCTTGGCTGACCGACGCGCGGTTCGGCGCCGCGTTCAACGCGGCCTATCGCCGCCATTTCGGCGCGCCCTTCCCCGCGCGCTCCACGGTGGTCTCGGCACTGCTCGCCGACGGTGCCCTCATCGAGGTCGAGGCGATCGCGCAGCGCGCATGAGCGTAAAGGGCACTGGACCCCAGCTTTTGCGGGAGTACAGTCGCGGCATGCGCTTTCGCCAGATCGAAGTCTTTCACGCCGTCTATACGCACGGGTCGATCAGCGCCGCCGCGCGCGCGCTTGGCGTGTCGCAGCCTTCGGTATCGAAGACGCTGCGCCATGCCGAGGACGGCCTGGGCTTTGCGCTGTTCCAGCTCGCCCGCGGCCGCCTCGTCCCGACCGACGAGGCGCATGCGCTCATGCACGAGGCGGGCGATATTTTCGACCGCATCACCTCGCTCCAGCATACGGCGCGCAATCTGTCGCAAGCGGGCGGCGGGCATATCCGGCTCGGCATCGTGCCCAGCCTGGCGCTCGACGTCGTACCGCAGGCGATGGCCCAGTTCCGCCGCGAATGGCCGCGCGTGACCTTCGAGGTGCATACGCATCATCATGACGATCTGGTGCAATCGCTGATCGAGCGCGAAACCGATATCGCGATCGCCTACACGCCGCCGCGCCATCCGCGCCTGACGCGCTCGCTGCTGGCGGAAGGCGAGCTGGTCGTCTTCTTCCCCGACGGCGCCTTCGCCGATGCCGGCCCGCGCCTTGCACTCGACCAGCTGGCCGATCGCGACGTCATTGGCGTGGCGGCAACGGGGCCGATCGGCGACGTCCTCACCCGCGCGGCGCGCGATCGCGGCATTACCTATCGCGAATCGGTGTCGGTCCAGACCTTCTTCATCGCGGCGCGTCTGGCCCAGCTCGAGGGCGGCGTCACGGTGATCGACGAATTCACCGCGCGTGCCTGGCAATCGCCCGGCTATCGCTGGCTACCGACCGACCCGCCACTGGGGTTCACCGTCTCCTACGTCACGCTGGAGGACCGGCCGCCGTCGAAGATCGCGCGCCAGTTCCTGCGCACGCTCGAAGACACGCTCGAGGGGATCCGTGCCGACCACCCATAGCCTTTGGCTATGGATGTCACAAATGTTGCATATTTGCGCGGCGTGACCCTTCGATATTCTGCCCCGAGAGCAGGCGGCGGAATTTTCCCTTTCGCCCTGCCACAGGGGGATCGGGTTGATCGATGCGGGCCACGTTCGGACTGGACGAACCGCCGCAGACAAGGCGGCCGCAGGAGCTGATCGTGATCGGCGCCGGCGTCGTCGGCATGGCGACCGCGCTGACCCTTTCCGACCGCGGCCACCGCGTCACGCTCATCGACGCGGCCGAGGGCCCGGGCCTTGGCACCTCCTTCGCCAATGGCGCGCAGTTGAGCTATGCCTATACCGACGCTTTTGCGAGCCCGTCGACCGTGGCGCAATTGCCGCGGCTGCTGATGGGATTGGACCCGGCTTTTCGCCTATCGCCGTCGCTCGACCCCGATTTCCTGCGCTGGGGCATCGCCTTTCTGCGCAACGCCTCGGCCGGGCGATTCCGCCGCAACACGCTGGCGGGCATGATGCTGGCGATCGAATCGCGCGCGGCGCTCGACCGGCTGACGCAGCGGCACGGCATCGAATTTGCGCGCAGCACGCCCGGCAAACTCATCCTCTATCGCAGCGCCAAAAGCTTTGCGGCGGCCGCGCGTGTCGCCGCGATGAAGGCCGAACATGGCGCGAGGCAAAGCCTGATCGACGCCGGCCAAGCGGTGGCGATCGAACCCGCGCTCGGCGCGATCCGGCCGGAAATCGCCGGCGCCGTCTTCGACCGCGGCGAGGAAGTGGGCGACCCCTATCGCTTCTGCAACGGCGCACGGGCGGCCTTGGCGGCGCATGGACAAAGCGCAAGCTGGTTCCGCACCGACGTTGCCGCGATCGAGCCCGACGCGCGGCGTCCCGCGGTCGTCGCACGGGACGGTCGGCGGTTCGCCGCCGACCGGATCCTATTATGTTCGGGCACGGGATCGCTCGCGCTGGCGCGGAGCTTCGGCGTCCGCCTGCCGATCATGCCGATGAAGGGCTATTCGATCACCGCCGGGCCGGGCGCGGCCGCGCCGACGGTCAGCATCACCGACGCTGCGAACCGGGTCGTTTTCGCCCGGCTGGGCAATCGCATGCGGATTGCCGGCCTCGCCGACCTGGCGCAGCGCGACGCCGCCGTCGATCCGCGGCGGCTCGCCACGTTGATCGCCAGCGCCCGCGCCGCGCTGCCCGAAGCGGCGACCTATGACGCGATCGAATCGAGCTGGGCGGGGCTGCGGCCCATGACCCCCGATTCGCTGCCGATCACGCGGCCGATCGCGCCGGGGGTGATCGCGAACACCGGGCACGGGGCGCTGGGCTGGACCTATGCCGCAGGGTCCGCCGCGCGCGTCGCTGCGCTTATCGATCAAGAGGATTAACACGAAAATACAAAAGCTTATCTGCCAAATCTCAGGGAAGGGCCAATAGCATGAACAGGGGTCAAAAATTCATCAGCCTGATGGGCGGCATTTCGCTGCTCGCCAGTGCAACCGCCGCCATGGCGCAGGACCGCGCCGAACCCGAACCGCAAATCGCCGAGGATATCGAACAGGATTCGGGCGAAGCGATCGTCGTCACCGGATCGCGTATCGGTTGAAGCGGTCGAATTCCCCAGCCGCGACGGCAAGACGATGATCAAGGGCTATATCTTCAAGGCGGACAGTGCCCCCGCGCAATCGCCCGCCGTCGTGATGATGCACGGACGCGCCGGTGCGCGTCTTCATCGGCACCGCCGACGAGGAGGTGTCGCCCGCCTCGTGCGAAAAGCTGGTCGCGCGCAGTCGCGACAAGGGCGGCGACATCACGCTGACCAGTTTCAAGGGCGCGACGCACGGCTATGACACCCCCACCGAATCGCGTCAGTCGGTTGCCGCCAATGCCGCGGCCAAGGCGGCGACCGAAAGCGACGTCCTCGCCTTTCTGGCGAAAAATTTGAAGGATGAGTCACATGGCCCAGCTCGCGCCCTTTCATTTTGCCTTTCCCGTCGACGACCTCGACGCGGCAAGGCATTTTTACGGCACCGTTCTCGGTTGCCCCGAGGGGCGCAGCGACAGCGACTGGATCGACTTCAATCTCTATGGGCATCAGATCGTCGCGCACCGCGTCGCGCGGCGCGATGCAGTGGCGGGCCATAATCCGGTCGACGGCCACGACGTGCCGGTTCCGCATTTCGGCGTCGTCCTGCCGCCCGACGAATGGCGCGCGCTCGCGGCACGGCTCCAGGATCAGGGCGTTCGCTTCGTCATAGAGCCGCACACGCGCTTTCCCGGCCAGCCGGGCGAGCAGTCGACGATGTTCTTCCACGATCCGGCGGGCAACGCCCTCGAATTCAAGGCCTTTGCCGATCTCGACCAACTCTTCGCCAAATAAGGATTCGTGATGGCGCAACCGATGCGTTTCTGGGGACATTTGGGCGCCGCCGCCGCGCTCGCGCTGCGTCCCGACACGGCGGCGTGATCGGCCACCGTCGCGCGGACGACCTTCTTTCGCAACGGAAATGCACGCCGCTACACGCTGGTCGGCCGTGCGCGCAGCGATAGCGCCGCGACGATCGAGGCATTCGTCCAGTTACAGCCGAAAGGCAGTGGCATGACCAAGGCGATCGAAGCCGCGGCGCGGCGACCGATCGGCACGACCGCGCTGACCAGCGGCGCATGGACCGATTTCCGCTTCGACGTCGAACTGGCGCCCGGCGACGAGGACCTACCCCTGCGTCCGCTGCTGCAAGTCGATGGAAAGCCGGTGCGGATCGACGATATCGCCTTCGTCGTATGGGACGAACCGGCGCGCGGCGAACCACTGGCGCCCGGCCGCTCCTACCGCCGCTAGATCAGCGCTTCGAGGAGGCCGATAAGCGGCTTGTCGGCGGGCGGCATGTCGAGCGCGTAAAGCTCGACCGGCCGCACCCAGCGCAGCGCGGTCGCATGCTGCGCCATCGGGGTGCCGCGCCATTTGTGGCAGACATAGAGCAGCAGCAGCAGATGCCGATCGCCGAGCATGTCGCTCGCAAAGCAGGCGGGCGCGAGGCAGCTGTGATCGACGTCGATCGCCAGTTCCTCCGCCAGTTCGCGTACAAGCGCCTGCTCGGGCGTTTCGCCGACCTCGCGCTTGCCGCCGGGAAACTCCCACAACCCCGCCATCGACGTGCCTTCGGGGCGCTGCTGAACCAGCAAGCGTCCGTCGCGATCCACCAGCGCCGCGGCGACCACGACAAGGCTGTCGGACGCGGTATTTCCGCCATGCGATGCGGCCAAATTGTTAACCTTCCTGTGACACTTTCCCGATCCTCGGGAACTATAACTTCAGTCAGGGGCGGAACAATGAACAAGTTTCATGGGCTGCTGCGGTCGACCAGGGCCGCCACAGCCGTAGAATATGGCCTCATCCTTGCGCTGATATTTCTGGCCGCGATCGTCACCATCACCGCCGTCGGAAAATCGACCAGCGCGATGTGGACTAACGTGTCGGAAAAATCCGTCGCAGCGATGGATGGCACCTGATGTGCTGAAACGGGACTCCCGAAACAGCATTTCGGCGCATCGGCATTAAGAAATTCAAAACCAATTGATCCTAATCTTGCTCCGTTGACCACGACCAGACCGTCAACAGGGTAAGTGACTTGTCAGGAGACCAGACATGAAATTCTTCAAGAAGCTCGTTCGCAACAACAAGGCTGCGACCGCCATCGAATACGGCCTCATCGCCGCTCTCATCGCCGTTGCGGGCATCACCGTGATGGGCAACGTCGGCACCAGCGTCAAGGGCACCTTCCAGAAGGTTGACGACGGCCTGAAGAACGCCGGTTCGTAAATCGAGCCGACATCCACCGCTTCGGCGATGGACATCAAACAGGAAAGGGCGGTGGCCAAGCCACCGCCCTTTTTTTGCGTCAGCTCGTCAGCGATTGGCGTAGATGACCAGCTTTACCTTTTGCCCCGGAGCGAGCCGGCTCGTGGCCGACAGGCGGTTGAGCACCTGGAACCGCTCCGACTGATAATTGCTGTAGGCCATGCGCTTCGCCAGCGCCGCGACGCTGTCGCCGCTCTTCACCGTCACCACATCGACGCGCCGCGGCCGGATCGCAGCCGCCTCGCTTGCCGTCAACCGCCGGACGCTGCCGAACATCGGATTGAAAACGCCCGATCCGCCGGCCTTGGCCAGGGTCACGAAGTGGAAAGCGCTTTTCGGCGCAAATTCATAAGCGAAGACGGTCACATCGACCTGCCCCGACTGGCTGTTCGCCCGCGCCGAAGAAAAATAGGCCGGGATACCGTTCACCGTCGTGCGCTGAACGGTGCCGGGCGTGATTTTGGCATCGCCTGCAACCGCCTTGAACACATTGGCAATATAGGCGGTCATGTCACCGCTATACGCCGCGGTCGAAAATTGGGCCTGCCCGCCATTGCCGCTGATCGACACCGCGCTGGTGCCGTTCTGCATTGCAAAGCCGTTCGGGACGGTGAAGCGCAGACGCAGGTCGGGATGCAGAAAGTCCCTGCCCTCGACCACACCCTGCGCCGGATCATCGCCATAGAGCACACCGTCAACCGACGCGAGGAAAGCGTCGGCGTTACGCACGCCGCCGGTGCCGACCCGCGAGGCGAGCGTTTGCGCATTGCGCACGCGCGACGCCGGATCGGGGTGGGTGCTCGCCCATTCGGGCAACGACCGCGCATCGCCGCCCGCCAGTCGCGCCTCTAGGTTGGTCTGGTTCGCAAGGCTCGCCAGCATCGTCGACAGCGCCATCGGATCGTAGCCGGCGCGCTTCAGATACTGGACGCCGAGTTGATCGGCCTCGAGCTCCTGCGAGCGCGAGAAACCCAGCGTCGCAAGCTGCGCCACCTGCATCGCATTATTCTGCAACAGGCCGCCGAGCCCACCCAGCAGCCCGCCATTGTCGCCGATCGCGCCGCCAAGCACCGACGCCAGAACGCCGAGGATTGTGTTGCGCGTCGCTGCCGACTGGCGCTTCTTGCTATGCTGCGCCGCGACATGGCCGACTTCGTGGCCGAGCACGCCGGCGAGTTCGGCCTCGTCGTTCATCAGCGCCATCAATTGACGCGTGACGTAAACATAACCGCCGGGAATCGCGAAGGCGTTGTTCACCGGCGAGTTGAGCAGCGTCACGGTAAAGTCGCTCGGGCTGCGCGACAGGCCCGATTGCACGGCGATATTCTGGCCGATGCGGTTCACATAGGCCGCCTGCGGCCCCGCATAGGCACCGCCGAATTCGGCGAGCAGTTGCGGATGCGCCTCGTCGCCCTGTTTGCGCTCGGCGGGCGAGATGCTGGTCGCGGTGCGGATCGCCTTGAGCTGTGCTTCCGCCGCTCCGCCACCGACCAGCGCCGTTGCCGCAAGCAGCATCGCCAGCCGCGCCGTGATGCGTTTCGTCATTGAGTTGCCTCCCTTTGGTCCGTTCCCGCCGGCATATCCCGTCGCGGAATCAAGGCAAGCAATCATCGGATCGCCCGCCGGTCGGGAGTCGAACGCGAAGCAGGCGCGGGCGGTTCCGTTCAGGCGCGCCCCATCGCAAGGAACTTGTCTTCGCGGTCGGTGCGCAGCCGGTCGCGTGACTGGCCCTGCAAGCCGTCGAGTTCCTGCGCGAGCGCATCGCCGAGCGACTGGATGGCAACTTCGGGCGCCCGGTGCGCGCCGCCGACGGGCTCGGTCACGATACGATCGATGACCTTCAGCCCCAGCAGATCCTGCGCCGACATCTTCATCGCGGTTGCCGCATCGGGCGCCTTGTCGGCGGTGCGCCACAGGATCGACGCACAGCCTTCGGGCGAGATCACCGAATAGACGGCATGTTCGAACATCAGGACGCGGTTAGCGGCGGCAAGCGCGATGGCGCCGCCCGAACCACCTTCGCCGACGATCGCCGCGACCATCGGCACGCCGAGCGCAAGGCATTGTTCGGTCGACCGCGCGATCGCTTCCGCCTGACCGCGCTCCTCGGCCTGGATGCCCGGAAACGCACCCGACGTATCGACCAGTGTCACCACCGGCAGTCCGAAGCGATCGGCAAGCTGCATCAGGCGGATCGCCTTGCGATAGCCCTCGGGCTTCGCCATGCCGAAATTATGCTTCATCCGCGACGGAATATCGTCGCCCTTTTCGTGGCCGATCACCATTACCCGCCGACCGCGAAAGCGCGCCAGACCGCCCAGAATCGCCTGATCGTCACCGAAGTTGCGATCACCCGCGAGCGGCATCCAGTCGTCGAACAGGCCCGCGACATAATGTTTGAAATGCGGCCGGTCGGGGTGACGCGCGACCTGCGTCTTTTGCCAAGGCGTCAGCTTGGCATAGATGTCGCGCAGCATCTTCGAGGACTTGTCCTCAAGCCGGGCGATGTCGCCATCGATATTGAGCGACGGATCGTCCCCCATTTCGCGCAATTCGGCAATCTGGCGATCGAGCGCGGCGACCTGTTTTTCGAAATCGAGAAAGGCTGTCATAGGGGAGCGCTAGGCCGAAGGCGCCGCAACGTCAACGGCCCGCATCTGCGCCAAGGGATGGCGCCGATTGACCAGCTCGACGAGCCGCCGACTATCGACATGGGTGTAAATTTCGGTCGTCGCAATGTCAGCATGCCCCAGCATCATCTGCAACGCGCGCAGGTCGGCCCCGCCCTCCAGCAGATGGGTGGCGAAGGCGTGGCGCAGGACGTGCGGACTGACCCCCGCGGGATCGATCCCGGCGCGCGCTGCCAGTTCGCGCAGCATCTGGAACAGCCGTACGCGCGACACATGCGCCTTGCCCGACGGGAACAGCCAGGATGTTCCATCGGCGAGCAGCGGCAGCCAGCGATCGAGCGCTTCGCGCGCCCGGTCGGACAGCGGCACCAGCCGTTCCTTGTCGCCCTTGCCGCGCACGATCAGAAATTGCCGCTCGCCGGCGACCGCACGGCGCGGCAGCGATACCAGCTCGCTCGCGCGCAGTCCGGAGCCGTAGAGCAGTTCGAGCAGCAGCAGCATGCGCATGGCGCTCGCGGGCGCTGCCTCCCCCGCTGCCTCCTCGCTAGCCTGCGCGAACAGCCGGTCGACATCATCGTGCGACAGAATGCGCGGCAGCGGACGGCGCGTGGCGGGACGCGCGATGTCGAGCGCCGGATTGTCGGTGCGCTCGCCCTCATCCTCCAGAAACGCGAAGAACTGCCGCAGCGCCGACAATTTGCGTGCGGCGCTGCTCGCCGCCAGCGTCCGATATGCGGCCATCAATGCGCGCAGCGCGGCGGCGTCGGCGGCGGCGAGCGAACCGCGCACCAGTTCGGCCGCCTGTTCGAGGTCGCGGCGATAAGCCAGGATGGTATTGCGCGATGCCCCCCGTTCGGCGGACATCATCTCGAGGAAGCGGTCGATCAGGCGCGCGTCAGACACGCACCAGCGCTTCGGCCGCGATCATCCGGGCTTCGGCGTCGAGCCCGACGTCGTGGAGCGCCCGTACGATATGATAGAGGTGATAGGGCGGTATCTTGTCCCATTCGCCCTGCATCCCGGCCGCGGCAAGCAGCGCGACCATGCCGGGTTCGCGCCGCTGGGCGGCTTCGGAAATTGCGCGCGTCCATCGCGTCTGCTTGCCCAGATCGACCCCCAGGTCGCTGGCCGCCGATGACGCCTGCCCGGCGTCGATGCGGCCGAGGCCCGCAAGACCCGCGAGCAGGAATTTCGACCGCAAAGTTTCGGCGCTGTCGTCGTCGCTGGCGAAGCTGCCGATCGACCCGGCGCCGACACCGGTCAGCGGGCGCGGCGACCCGACCGCCATGATGCCCCAGCCGTGGCCGCCGACCGACAGTTTCGACACCCATTGCACCGCGCGATTGTCATATCCCGCGGTCAGCATCGATCCCAGCAACTGCCACGGATCGGCGCCGACATCGGCGCCGGTGGGCAGCGCGGCGGCGGCTCGCGCGGTTGCGACAAGCGCGGCATAGCGCGCCGTCGCACCGGTGCCCGCGGACCAATATTCCGCCATCGCAGTATAGCGATCGGCGGCATTGGCGCCGCTGAACGCGCTGCGCAGCAGATCGGTCTGCGCCGCGAGCGCTTCGGGGGGCTCCTCCTCGCTCGACGCGGCGCTGAGCAGCGAGACATAGGCTTCGCTCGATAGCACGCCGCGCGATGCGGCATAGGGAGCGGCAGCGATGCGGTCGCCCATCGGCGTCATCGGCGCGAGTACCGTCCAGCTTCGGATCGAACCGGCCTCCGTGGCGCGCAGCGGTGCCGGAATGTCGATTCCCGTCGCGGTCGCCAGGCCAAAGCGCCAGCTCGTCAGGCGCCCGACCTTGTCCCATTCGATCGTTGTCGAACGGCGGCCGGCGCCCGTTGCGCCGAGCACACGTTCGGCGAGCAGAATGTCAAAATTGCTGATCTTGCCGCTTGACCGTACCCGGCCGATCGCCCAGCCCGCGGGTCCGGCCTCGCCCGACATCCCGGCGCACATTGCCGCGGCGAGCCGCCAGCTTTGCTCGTCGCCATGGGCAAGCCCTGCGGGGACATAAGGACAAAGCCCCGACGGATCGGCGTTCGCCAGATAGGTCTGCTGGGCGGTCGCGACGAGCCGCGGGGTCGCGCGGTCATAATCGACCGACTGCACGATCATCCGCGCGGTGGTCGATTCGCCGAGCCGCAAAAGCAGCCCCGCGCGGTCGGCGGCAAGGTCGGCGCCGCTGATCGTATCGGGCGTGTCGATCGCAGACGCGAGCGCGCGGCGCAGCAATATCTGGCCCCAGCGCGAGGCGACCTGACCGCGCATGCTGCGCATGATCGCCGCCGCATATTGGCCGCGCACCCCGAAGGCATCGGGCGCCATCCCGCCGGTTTCGGGCGTCAGCGGCCCGACCCGCGTCAAAAGCCGGCGCGCGCCGGGCGGCAGGTCGTATTTGAGCTGGCCGGAGGTGCCTTCCTCGCCATCGCTGGCCTCATCGCCCGTGTCGGTGTCGGTGTCGCTGCTGTCGAGCGTCGCGACGGTTGACGGCGCAAGGGTCGTCGCACCGCTCTGGCCGCCTTGGCCGCCTTTGGGTGCGGCGGTCGATGATGGTGCCGGGGTCGGCGATGGCGTCGGTGCCGGGCGCGGTGCGGGCGTATCGGCGGGCTTGCCGAAGCCTTCGGGCAAGAGCGATTCCTGCGCGACCGCCGGAAGCACAAGCGCAGCGGCGAGTGCGGTTCCCGACAGTCCCAGGGTCAGCGCGAGCAGTTTCTTCGTCATTGCGCCGCGCTTTCGGCAATCTTGTCGGTCACGTCCACCTCAATCATCTTCGCCTCGATCGGTCGTCCCAGCCAATAGAGGAACAGTCCGAACGCCAGCAGCAGCGCCAGGGCGAAAATCCCGGCGACCCAGCGCCCTTTTCCCGATCCTTGCGTTGCGCGCAATATCCTGTGCCACCCGTGCCGGCTCGACCCAAATTTGCGCGGCGCAGCAAAATCATTGTTCCGCGCGGTTCCTGCGGTATAGCCGCGCGCACCATGTCGCGAAACCCGAAAAGCCCGGCCCCGGACATCGCGCCCGCAATTCGCGCGCGGCCGCTCGTGCTCGTCGGGTTGATGGGATCGGGCAAATCGACAATCGGCCGCCGCCTGGCGCAGCGCCTCGGAATGCGCTTCGCCGACGCCGACGACGAGATCGAACGTGCCGCCGGCATGACGATATCCGACATTTTCGCGCGCTTCGGCGAGGCGCATTTCCGCGATGGCGAACGCCGCGTGATCGCGCGCCTGCTCACCGGCCGGCCGCTGGTGCTTGCAACCGGCGGCGGCGCCTTCATGAACGACGAGACGCGCGCGCTGATCCTGGACAAAAGCCTGTGCATCTGGCTCGATGCCGACGTCGCGACCCTGGTCGAGCGCGTCGGACGCCGCAGCCATCGCCCGCTGCTCAAGGACCGCGATCCCGGCGAGGTGCTGCGCGAACTCGCCGCGGTCCGCAATCCCGTCTATGCCGAAGCGCATATCCGCGTCAGCTCGGCAAGCAATCCGCACGAACATACGGTGCGCGCGATCCTGGAGGCGCTGTCGCAATGGAAGCCGCAATGACCAGACTGACCGTCGAACTCGGCGCGCGCAGCTATCCGATCCTGATCGGCGAGGGACTGCTCGACGAATTGGGCGCGCATGTCGCCCCGCTACTGAAGCGTCGGCGCACGATGATCGTTACCGATACCCACGTGGCCGATGCCTATCTGGCCAAGGTCGGCGCCGCGCTGGGTGCAGAGGGCATCTCGTTTTCCTCGCTCGTCCTGCCCGCAGGCGAAGCAACGAAAAGCTGGGAGGGACTGGCGCGGCTGACCGAATGGCTGATCGGCGAAGGCGTCGAACGCAGCGATCATGTGATCGCACTCGGTGGCGGCGTGATCGGCGATCTCGTCGGTTTTGCGTGCAGCATCGTCAAGCGCGGCTGCGCCTTCATCCAGGTGCCGACGACGCTACTCGCGCAGGTCGATAGCAGCGTCGGCGGCAAGACCGCGATCAACGTCGCCGCGGGCAAAAATCTGATCGGCGCCTTTCATCAGCCGGCGCTGGTCGTCATCGACCCCGCGACGCTGGCCACCCTCCCCCGCCGCGAGCTCGGCGCGGGCTATGCCGAAGTCGTCAAATATGGCCTGATCGACGACGCGGACTTCTTTGCCTGGTGCGAGGCGAATGGTGCCGCTCTGCTGGCTGGCGATGCCGCCGCGCGCGCCTATGCCATCGCGCACAGCGTCGCGGCGAAGGCCCGGATCGTCGCCGCCGACGAACGCGAAACGCAGGATATCCGCGCGCTGCTCAATCTGGGCCACAGCTTCGGCCACGCGCTTGAGGCCGAAACGGGCTATTCAGCGCGGCTGCTGCACGGTGAAGCGGTTGCGGCGGGCATGGTCCTCGCGCATCGGTTTTCGGCGGCGAAGGGCCTGTGTTCCGCCGCCGATGCCGAACGCGTACGCGCGCATCTTGCGAGCGTCGACCTGCCGCACAGCCTGGCCAGCGCGGGCATCAACACCGGCGGCGCGGCGCTCGCCGCACATATGGCGCATGACAAGAAGGCGCGCGGCGGCAAGCTGCCGCTGATCCTGACGCGCGGCATCGGGCAGAGTTTCATCACCGACGAATATGGGCTCGATAGCGTGGCGGACTTTCTCGACGCGCAGGCGGCTTAGGCGCCAGACGCCGCTGCCCGCGGACGCGTCACGCCGACTCGGGGTCGGCCGCCTGCATCGCTTCCTCGTCGCGCGCGGCGGCCTTTGCCTCCTGACGCCGCTGGCGTAATTTTTCCAGCACGCTTGCCGACTCGCGGCCGCCGCCGGGCTTGAAACGGTGATCCTTGCCCGCCGCGAGGTCGCCTTCGTCCATCTGCGCGGCGAGGCGCGTCGCGTCGAGCTGGCGCAGCGCCGCCTCGACATCTTCCATCTGGCGCGGATCGACGTCGAGCTTTTCGAGCGCCATCAGGCCGAGCGCGATCGAGCTTTCGAACACCTCGCGTACTGCGCCTGCCGTTCCCGCGCCATCGATCGCCATCAACTGGCGCCGGTCGAAAACGCGCGTCAGTATCTTGGCCTGCGGGAAAGCTTCCACGATCGGACGCAATACTTCGGCATCAACCGTGGCGTCGTCGATGCAATAGATGATGACCCGCGCCTCCTCCGCGCCCGCGCGGCGGAGCAGGTCGAGCCGCAGCCCGTCGCCGAAATAGACTTTGGTATCGAACCGGCCGGACAATTCGATCTGGCTCGGCTTCTTGTCGATCAGCGTGACCGAACAATCGACGGCGTGGAGCATCTGTGCCACGATCTGGCCGAAGCGGCCATAGCCGATGACGAGCGCCGAGCCGCGCGGCGCATCGTCGGGTCCTTCGAGTTCGTCGCCATCGCGATCGGGCGAGAATTCGAGGTTGCGGGCGAACAGCATCAGGAAAGGCGTCGATACCATCGACAGTGTTACCACCGCGCTGAACAGGCTCGCCGCCTCGGGCGCGATAAGCAGCGCGTCGGCGGCCTGGGTAAAGAGCAGGAAGCCGAATTCGCCGCCCTGGCTGAGCAACAGCGCGAGGCCGAGCGCGGTTTTCCACGATTTGCCGAACGCGCGCACGAGCAGCGTCAGCACCACGACCTTGACCGCAACCAGACCCGCCGCGAGCAGCAGAACGCGCAGCGGATCGGCGAGGATCACATTGACGTCGAGCACCATGCCGACGGCGAGGAAGAACAGGCCGAGCAAGATCAGGCGGAACGGCTCGACATCGGCCTCTATCTCGTGGCGATATGGCGAATCGGCGAGCATCACCCCCGCGACGAAAGCACCCAGCGCCGTCGAGACATGGAGGCTGTGCATCAGCGCCGAACTCGCCAGCACCACGAGCAGGCCGACGACGACGAACAGCTCGCGCTCGCCATAGCGCGCGACGAGACGCAGCAGCGGATTGACGACGAACCGGCCGGCGAGGACCAGCCCCGCGATGGCAAGCAGCGTATAAAGCGCCAGCAGCGCGCCCGGCGGCGCCGACGGATCGGCGGGCGCCCGCGACAGCGCGGCGATGATCGTGATCATCGGGACGATCGCCAGATCCTGAAAGAGCAGGATCGAAAAGGCCTTTTCGCCGAAGGGCGAGTTGATCCGGCCCGAGCTTTTGAGGCTCGGCAGCACCTGCGCCGTCGACGACAGCGCGAGCGGCAGGCCGAGCGCGAGCGCCGCCGCGGGGCTGAAGCCCAGCGTAACGAAGATCAGCCCGGTCAGGATCAGTCCGGTGACGACAACCTGCGCCAGGCCGAGCCCGAAGATGGCACGGCGAAGCTGCCAAAGCCGCCGCGGATGCAGTTCGAGGCCGACGAGGAACAAGAGGAAGGCGATGCCGATCTCGGCGATCTGCAGCTTCGACTCGCCGCCGCCGACGAGACCCAGACCGTGCGGCCCGACGAGCGCGCCGGCGATCAGATAGCCAAGCACCGCGCCGAGCCCCAAACGGCGGAAGATCAACACGAACAACGTCGCGACGCCCAGCAGCACCGCGCCTTCGAACAACAGCGTATCGGTCGGGGTGCGCGCCGCCACCTCGGTGACGGCCGGCGCCGTTGCCGCGAGGAGAAAAGTCATGCCGTCACCTCGTCATCCTCAAGCGCGGCGATGGCGGCATCGAAGGGCAGCAATATAGCGCCCTGCCGCGCCGGATAGTCGCGCGCCGGCGCAAGAAGATCGAAGCCGGGCCAGTCGGGCATAGCGCCCTCGCCCGCGAACCAGGCGGCGATGGCGGCGCGCGCAGCGCGAATGTCATCGAGCGCGCGGCCGGGCGCGTGGCGTGCGACCAGCGCCGCCGACGCCTGCCCCAGCGCGCAGGCTTCGACGTGCAGGCCGACCTTCGTCACGCGTCCGCTCTCGTCGGCGTCGAGGTCGAGGATGATCGCGCTGCCGCACAGCTGCGCGCGCGCCGAGATATGATGGCGCGCCTCGGGCAGCGGCGGGTAATCGGCATTGGCGACTGCCAGCGCCAATATGTCGCGGTTATACAGCGGCGCGCTCATTTCGCGGCCGCGTCGGGCGCGTCCTGCTTCACGGTCGTGCTTTCGGCGGCGCGCGCTTCGGCCCGCCGCTCGGCGATCACCTTGCTCAGCGCGGCGCTCGTAGCGTTGAGTGCGGGATAGGTGCGACTTTGCATCATCCATTCGGGACGCTGCGCATTGCCATAGCCGATATCATAGAGAAGCGTGACGAGCATGAAGCCGATCGCGGCGATCAATAGCCCCTTCACCGCCCCGAAACCCGCACCGAGCCCACGGTCGATACCGCCGACGATCGAGGCACGGCTGCGCTGCCCCATCGCCCGCGAACCCCATTTGGCGAGGCCGAAGACGATACCGAAGAGAAGAACGAAGGCGAGCATCGCCGCACCACCCGCCGTCCCGACCCAACGCGACACGAACTCGGTCACCGCCGGATGAAAGAAGCGCACCGCCGCGATCGCCAGCACCCAGGCGAGCAGCGTCGTCACCTCCTGCACCAGCCCGCGCGAAAAACCGAGCACTGCGCCGCCACCGACCAGCGTCAGCACGATGATATCCAGAGCCGTCAGACTTCCCATCTGCCGGTCGCTAGTCGCGCCCGAGCATCAGGTCAACGAGTTCGCCGAGCCGCGTGAAGCCGGTAACGCCGATACCGTTCACCGCTTTCATCCCCTTCGGCCCCCAGCCCCTTGAAAAACCGAGTTTCGCGGCTTCGCGCAGGCGCAGCGCGTCATGCGCGACAGGGCGAATTTCGCCCGACAGCGACAATTCGCCGAAGACGATTGCATCGGCGGGAACCGGCCGCTCGCTGAACGCCGAAATCAGCGCTGCAGCGACCGCCAGATCGGCGGCGGGATCGGTCAGGCGATAGCCGCCCGCGATGTTGAGATAGACTTCCGCGCCGCCCATCTGGAGCCCGCAGCGCGCTTCGAGCACCGCAAGCACCATCGCCAGGCGCCCGCTGTCCCAGCCGACGACGGCGCGGCGCGGCGTCGCGCCGCTCGCCAGCCGCACGGTCAGCGCCTGCACCTCCACCAGCACCGGGCGCGTCCCCTCCAGCGCGGGGAAGACGACCGATCCCGGCACGTCGCGGCTGCGGTCCGTCAGGAACAGGCTCGACGGGTTGCTGACCTCGCCCAGCCCTTCCTCGCCCATCGCGAAGACGCCGATTTCGTCGGTGCCGCCAAAGCGGTTCTTCACCGCGCGCAGGATACGATATTGATGGCTGCGCTCGCCCTCGAACGCCAGCACCGTGTCGACCATATGTTCGAGGACGCGCGGACCTGCGATCGTGCCATCCTTGGTGACATGCCCGACGAGGACGATCGCGGCGCCGCCGTCCTTGGCATAGCGGATCAGTTCCTGCGCGCTCGCGCGGACCTGACTCACCGTTCCCGGCGCGCTGTCGATGAGGTCGCTGTGCATCGTCTGGATCGAATCAATGACCACGAAATCGGCGTCGCGGCTGTCGAGCGTCGCCAATATGTCGCGCACCGACGTCGCGCTCGCCAGCGCGACCGGCGCGTCGCCGAGCCCCAGCCGCTGCGCGCGCAGCCGCACCTGACCCGCCGCTTCCTCGCCGCTGATATAGACAACCGACTTGCCCGCCTTCGCCAGCCGCCCGGCCGCCTGCAACAATAGCGTGGACTTGCCGATCCCCGGATCGCCGCCGATCAGCGTCGCCGATCCGGCGACGAAGCCGCCGCCGAGCGCCCGGTCGAATTCGGCGATGCCGCACAGCATCCGCTCGGGCATCGGGCTATGCTCGCCCAGCGTCTCGAGCGCCAGTGACCGCCCGCCTTTCGACAGGTCGTGCTTGGCCGAAAAGACGGTTTCGCTCGCCTCTTCGACCAAGGTATTCCACTCGCCGCAATCGGCGCATTGCCCCTGCCACCGGTACGAGACCGACCCGCAATTCTGGCAGACATATTGACGCTTCGCTTTGGCCATGCGGCTCGCATAATCGGAACAAAGATGGAACGCCAGCGCTTTCCTCTCGGTCATTGCGAGGAGCGTAGCGACGCGGCGATCTCCCGCTCCCGACTTTGCGCAAGGCTGATGGCGGGAGATTGCTTCGCTTCGCTCGCAATGACGAGCAAACCGCTTTACGGCAGCTTCAAACCCGAATCACCCTGCCCGCAAGGAACCCCGCGCCATGAAATTCTTCGCCGACACCGCCGAAATCGCCGACATCAAGGAACTGGCCGCAACGGGTCTGCTCGACGGCGTGACCACCAACCCGTCGCTGATCGCCAAGTCGGGTCGCGACTTCAAGGAAGTGACGAAGGAAATCTGCGCGCTCGTCGATGGCCCGGTCTCGGCCGAGGTCGTCGCGCTCGACCATGAAACGATGATGAAGGAGGCCGAAATCCTCCGCAAGATCGCCGACAATGTCTGCATCAAGGTGCCGCTGACGATCGACGGGCTCAAGACCTGCAAGGCGCTGACCGGCGACGGCACGATGGTCAACGTCACGCTCTGCTTCTCGGCGACGCAGGCGCTGCTCGCGGCAAAGGCGGGTGCGACCTTCGTTTCGCCCTTCGTGGGCCGCCACGACGACAATGGCTTCGACGGCATGCAGTTGATCGCCGACATCCGGCTGATCTACGACAATTATGCCTTCGAGACCGAAATCCTCGTCGCGAGCGTGCGCCACGGCATCCACGTGCTCGAAGCCGCCAAGATCGGCGCCGATGTGATGACTGCGCCGCCGTCGGTCATCAAGGGATTGTTCAAGCATGTCCTGACCGAAAAGGGCATCGAAGGCTTCCTGGCCGACTGGGCCAAGACCGGGCAGTCGATCTGACCCCTACAAAACCCAAAACAGTCGTGTGTCCCCGCGAAGGCGGGGATCCATCTCCCGTCGGCTAAAAATGGCACCTTCCGGAGATGGGCTCCCGCCTTCGCGGGAGCACACCGTTTTTTGGCTCAGCTTTCCAGTTGACGTAAACGTCAACCCCCCGCGATACTCGTCCGAAAGGGAGAGATTCGCGATGACCGACACCACCATTCTTACCGAACGCCGCGGCCATGTGCTGATCGTCACGATCAACCGACCCGAGGCGCGTAACGCGGTCAACGCCGCGGTCCACGTCGGCATCGGCACCGCGCTCGAAACCGCCGAGAACGACCCCGAAATCCGGGCCGTCGTCATCACCGGCGCGGGCGACAAGAGCTTTTGCGCCGGCGCCGACCTCGTCGCCCTGTCGCGCGGCGAGAGCCTCGCGCCGTCAGACCCCGATCAGCTTGCATGGGGCTTCGCGGGCATGGTGTCGCACCCGATCTCGAAGCCGATCATCGCCGCGGTCAACGGCTTCGCTTTCGGCGGCGGCTGCGAGATCGCGCTGATGAGCGACATCATCGTCGCTGCCGAGCACGCCCAATTCGGCCTGCCCGAAGTCAAGGTCGGGCTGTTCGCCGCTGCGGGCGGTGCCTTCCGCCTTGCGCAGCAGATGCCGCGCAAGCTGGCGATGGAGCATATGCTGACCGGCGACCCGATCCCCGCCGCGCGCGCGGCGCAATTCGGCCTCGTCAACCATGTCGTCCCGCTCGCCGAGCTGATGCCGACCGCGCTTGCGCTCGCCGACAAGATTGCCGCCAACGCGCCGCTATCGGTGCAGGCATCGAAGCGCGTCGCGCTTGGCATCCAGGACGGCCGCATCGCCGCCGACGCGCCCTATTGGGAGCACAACACCCTGGAACGCAGCGCCTTGATGCGCAGCGAAGACGCGCGCGAAGGCCCGCGCGCCTTTGCCGAAAAGCGCAAGCCCGAATGGAAAGCGCGCTGATATGACCATGACCGATCCCGAGCGCATTCCCGTCATCATCGGCGTTGGCCAGGTCAACGACCGCCCCGCCGACCCCGACGAAGGGCTCGACTCGCTCGGGCTGATGGTCGCGGCGCTGCGGGTCGCCGCCGAAGACGCCGGCGTGCCGCTCGCCGAGATCGACAGCCTCGCGATCGTCGACCAGATCAGCTTTCACAGCCTTGGCAAGCTGCCCGAACCGCTGGCCGCCGCCATCGGCGCCAGCCCGGCGATCAATTACCAGTCGGCGGCGCCACACGGAGATACGCCGGTACGCCTGCTCAACGAAGCGGCGAACCGCATCGGCGCGGGCGAGGTGAAGCTCGCGGCCATCGTCGGCGCCGAGGCGCTGCGCACCGCGGCGGGCCGCGCCGCCAAGGCCGCGAGCGGCGAGGACAAGAGCTATAACGCGATCCGCAAGGTCGCGACGCGGCGCGAGCCCGATTATGCGCAAAAGCACGGCCTCGCGGCGCCGGTCGATGTCTATCCGCTCTATGAAAATGCGACGCGCGCCGCATGGGGCCAGAGCCTTGCCGAAGCGCAGGGCGAGAGCGCCGAAATCTGGTCGCACTTTTCGGAGGTTGCGGCGGCAAACGAAGGCGCCTGGATCCGCAAGCCCGCAACCCCCGCCGACATTCTGCGCGTTGACGAGCGCAACCGGCCGATCGCCTTTCCTTATTCCAAGCTGATGGTCGCCAATTCGTCGGTCAATCAGGGGGCGGGCTTCCTCGTCGCCAGCCTGGCCGAAGCGCGGCGGCGCGGCATATCCGAGGACCGGCTGATTTACGTGGGTATGGGCGCGGCGGCGAAAGAACCTGCGAGTATCCTCCGCCGCGACCGCTATACCGGCAGCGTCAGCATGGAAACCTCGATCAATCGCACGCTCGCGCTCAACGGCATGACCGCGCAGGATTTCGATTTCGTCGAACTCTACAGCTGCTTCCCCTGCGTGCCGAAGATGGCACGCCGCACGCTCGGCTGGCCGGTCGACCGCCCCGCGACGGTGTTCGGCGGGCTGACCTTCGGCGGCGGCCCGATCGCCAATTATATGAGCCACGCAATCGTCTCGATGGTGGAAAAACTCCGCCGCGAAGGCCGCTACGGCTTCCTCTTCGCCAATGGCGGCTTCGCCACCGACAATCATTGCATTGTGCTGGGCAAGGAGCCGATCGCCGCCGCCAGCTTCCCGCAGGATTTCGACTATCAAGCCGAAGCCGAGGCCAAGCGCGGACCGGTGCCGGATCTGGTAGAAGATTATGCGGGGCCGGCAACGATCGAGAGCTATACCGTCTTCTACGGCCGCGATGGCGCGCCAAGGGCGGGCGTCGTGGTCGCGCGCACGCCCGAGGGTCGGCGCACATTGGCGCATGTCGATGTCGGCGACACCGCGATGCTGGCGTTCCTGACCGATGGCGCGAAGGAGCCGGTGGGGACGGCGGGTGAAGTCGTGGCGCTGGGCGACGGCCGCTTCGGCTGGCAGAGCCTCTGACTGGTACATATTTGCGCTAAACCCTCACCAGCGTTGATGATATTCCTCCACCGGGCAAGGGGGGAAGCGATATGGTGCGTGGTCTGTTGACGCTCGGCATGGCAGCATCGCTCGCGGCCTGCGCTTCGGCGCCCGCAACGCCCCAAACCGCCTCCGCGCCACTCCCGGCGATCGACGACAAGCGGCTCGATCAGATAACGTCGCCCGAGTTCGCCCCTTATGCGAGCGAAGGCGAATTCCGGGCGTATCTCCGGTCGCTCGAACGGCTGCGCGACCGACGTGAACGCTATACCGCGCGATCCTCGGAAATCGTCGTCGCGGCGGCGATGCAAGGCGGCGATCCCTTATGCGAAAAGCCCGAGGACTGCCCCGGCGAAGGTGGCGTGAGAGACGTTATCGTGACCGGGTCGCGCGCCGCAGCGCCGACGTCGATCACGAACGTCCAGACCGCTGGCGTTGACGAGGGCGATATCGTCAAGCAGATCGGCGACTATCTGCTCGTTTTGCAGGACGGTCGGATCTTTGCGATCAATGTGAAGACGATGCAGCTTACCGACCGGGCCGACGTCTATCGGCACCTGCCGCCGGACCGGCCCGGTAAAAAGCGGTGGGACGACGATTTCGGGGGTGCCGATTGGTACGATGAGATGCTCGTTCAGGACGATCATATCATCGTCACTGCCTACAGCTATAAGGACGATGCGACCGAAATGTCGATCTTCAAGCTCGACCAAGCGAGCGGCAAGGTGGCAAGCAAAGGTGTCTTCCTCATCACCTCCGACGATTATTATGACGTCGACAATTATGCCACGCGCATCGTCGGCGACACGCTCGTCGTCTACACGCCCTATGCGCTCGACCAGTTCGAGGAACGCGACGCACGCCCGATACTGAGGCGGTGGCTGCCCGAAGCGGAGCGCAAGACGCGCCAAGCGCGCGGCACCCCGTTGCTCGATGCGCGATCGATCTACAAACCGGTGTTGCGGACGGACGACCCGACCGTCCACGCAATCTCGCTCTGTCCGCTTGGCGGCTTCGACAGCAAGCGCAGCCTGGAATGCCGCACGACCGGATTTGTGGGGCCTCGAAAGGCCGAAATGTTCGTGTCGCCCCAAGCCGTCTATCTTTGGACATCGGCGTTCGGCGATCGGGAGTGGTGGCATTTGCCCGGTTGCGACGAAGATCAGGCCGAGGATGGCGCCCCCCTCGATCGGCCGCGCGCCGACCGCCGCGACGTTGCTCCGGGCGCGCTCTATCGCCTGCCGATCGGCAGCCGCGCGCCAGGCGTCGTCGGCGTTTCGGGCGCGCCCTACGATCATCTTTCGATGGATGAACGCGACGGGGAATTTCGCGCCTTGGTCGACTGGCGCGGCATCCGCTGCCGTTCAGGCTATGCTGAGCCCGCGCAAAACGCCTTTCTGAAAATCCGTACCGGCGTCTTCGACACGATCTTCCAACCCGTAGCGGACAGCGCCTTCACGCCGCTTCCATCGACGGGCAAGGCGATTGTCGAAAATCGGTTTGCCGACGATTGGCTCGTGTTCGGCGGACGCAATGGCTGGAGCGGCGATCCGCCCGACCCCGACACGCCCCCGCAATCGAGCAAGGTCGTTGCCGTGCCGGTCAAGCGCCCGAAGGACGCGCTGGTGATCGACGTTCCCCACAATATCGTTCGCACCGAACGCGTGGGCAATGACGTCATCGTCAATGGCTATCGCGACGACCGCGGCCTGAATCTGACGCTGATCGGTCTCGGCAAGGACGCGCATATCCTCTCGTCTGCCTTCCTGCCGGACCGATACGAAAGCGAAGGCCGCAGCCATGCCTTCAACAGCATTGTCGACGAAGCGGGCAATGGGATCATCGGCCTGCCGACCGTCAAGCTGAGCGCGGAGTCGAGACGATGGTGGTGGCGCTCGGATACCTCCGACCTCAGCTTCCTGACCAAATCACCAACCGGGCAGCTAGCTGACGCCGGTGCGCTTGCCGCAACGCCGGCCGATCAGGTCGAAACCGACGCCAGCTATATATGCGAAGTCTCGTGCATCGACTGGTACGGCAATTCACGGCCGGTGTTTCTGAACGGCCGCATCTTCGGCCTCATGGGCACGAGCCTGGTCGAAGCCCGGATCGACGGCGACAAGATCCGCGAGATCGCGCGGATCGACCTGACTGCGCCGCTTCCACAGCGCTAGCCGACGTCGAACGACACCCCCTGCGCCAGCGGCAGCGCGTCGGAATAGTTTACCGTGTTCGTCGCGCGGCGCATATATTGCCGCCACGCATCCGACCCGCTCTCGCGTCCGCCGCCGGTTTCCTTCTCGCCGCCGAACGCTCCGCCGATCTCGGCGCCCGATGTGCCGAGATTGACGTTGGCGATGCCGCAATCGCTCGCGGCCAGGAAGCGCTCGGCTTCGCGCAGATCGGTGGTGAAGATCGCCGATGAAAGTCCTGCCGCGACATCGTTGTGCAGGCGGATCGCGGTGTCGAGATCGTCGTAGCGCATGACATAGAGGATCGGCGCGAACGTCTCCTCCAGTACCGGGCCGACCTGCCCGGGCATTTCTACGAGTGCGGGGCGAACATAATAGCTCGCGCCTTCGCCGACCCGCTCGCCGCCATGCACGACGCCGCCCGCGGCCTTGGCCGCCGACAGCGCTGCCTGCATCGCCTCATAGGCAGCGCGGTCGATCAGCGGGCCGACCAGAGCCGTGCTTTCCAGCGGATTGCCGACGCCGACGCTGGCATAGGCCGCCTTCAACCGTGCGACGAAGCCGTCATAGATGCTGTCGTGGACAAACAGCCGCCGCGTCGTCGTGCAGCGCTGCCCCGCGGTGCCCATCGCGCCGAAGGCGACGCCGCGCAGCGCAAGGTCGAGGTCGGCCGATGGCGCAACGATCACGCCGTTATTACCGCCCAGTTCGAGGATCGCACGCGCGAACCGCTGCGCGAGGCGCGGCGCCACCGCGCGGCCCATGCGCGTCGATCCCGTCGCGGAGACGAGCGGGACGCGGACATCGTCGACAAGCGCCTCGCCTGTCTCGCGCCCGCCGATCAGAACCTGCGACAATCCCGCGGGCGCATCGCCGAACCGCCGCAACGCGCGCTCGAAAATCGCCTGCGTCGCCAAGGCCGTAAGCGGCGTCTTTTCGGAAGGCTTCCAAACCACGCTATTGCCGCAGACGAGCGCTAGCGCGGCATTCCATGCCCAGACGGCGACCGGAAAATTGAAGGCGGAGATGACGCCCACGACGCCCAGCGGGTGCCATATCTCCATCATCCGGTGCCCGGGCCGCTCGGTCGCGATGGTGAGGCCGTGAAGCTGGCGCGACAGGCCGACAGCAAAGTCGCAGATGTCGATCATCTCCTGCACCTCGCCCGCGCCTTCGGACGGAATCTTGCCGGCCTCGATCGTCACCAGCATCGCAAGATCATCCTTGGCAGCGCGCAGTTCCTCGCCGAACAGCCGCACCAGCTCGCCGCGGCGCGGGGCGGGCACGTCGCGCCACGCGCGGAACGCTGCACCGGCGGCCGCGAGCGCGGCGTCGGTGTCGGCGGCATCGGCGATCCGCACCGCCGCGATCTGCTCGCCGGTCAGCGGCGAATGGGACGGCATCGAACCCTGGGTGTACAGCGCGTGCTCCACGCCGAGCGTATCGAGCAGGCCTGCTGTCATTTTCTCGATCCCGGCCATCCTTCGTCCTTTCGTCCACGCCATCGGGCAGCCGCATAATACTCCTCCCCCGTTCGTGTCGAGCGAAGTCGAGACACCACGACGGCGCGCAATGACGATAGGGCATCTCGACTTCGCTCGATGCGAACGGCTAAGGGGATAGCAAATAGAGGAGAGATGCAGTGTCCGAACTACCCCCCTCCGAACCCTTCGTCCCCGTGCCCGCCGATGCCGCCGCGAACACGCATTGCAGCGCGGCCGATTATGACCGGCTCTACGCCGCCAGCATCGACGATCCCGACGGTTTCTGGGCCGATCAGGCGCAGCGCATCGACTGGATGACGCCGCCAACGAAGATCGCGGGCTGGTCCTACGATCCCGTCAGCATCAAATGGTATGAAGACGGCGTTCTCAACCTCTGCCACAATGCGCTCGACCGCCATGTCGCCGCGGGCCATGGGATGCGCACCGCGATCATCTTCGAACCCGACGCCCCCGATGGCGAGGTGCGGCACATCAGCTATGCCGCGCTGCTCGCCGACACTATCCGCATGGCCAACACGCTCAAGAAGATGGGTGTCCGCAAGGGCGACCGCGTCACCATCTATATGCCGATGATCCCCGAAGGCGCGATGGCGATGCTCGCGTGCGCGCGCATCGGCGCGATCCACAGCGTCATCTTCGGCGGCTTTTCGCCCGAGGCGATCCACGGGCGGATCGAGGATTGCGGCAGCGACTGGGTGATCTGTGCCGACGAAGGACTGCGCGGCGGCAAGACGATCCCATTGAAGGCCAATGTCGACAAGGCACTCGAGCGCGTCGAGGTAAAGGGCGTGCTCGTCATCGCGCACACCGGCGGCGACGTGGCGATGCGCGAAGGCCGCGACCATTGGTACGACGCGCTGTCGGCCGATGTCGGCGCGGACTGCCCGTGCGAGCCGATGGGCGCCGAGGACCCGCTGTTCATCCTCTACACCTCAGGATCGACGGGTAAGCCCAAGGGCGTGCTGCACACCGTCGGCGGCTACAGCGTGTGGACCGCGTCTACCTTCTGGTACGGGTTCGATTATCGGCCGGGCGAAATCTTCTGGTGCACCGCCGACATCGGCTGGGTCACGGGGCACAGCTATGTCGTCTACGGCCCGCTTCAGAATGGCGCGACGACGCTGATGTTCGAAGGCGTACCCAATTATCCGGACCACGACCGTTTCTGGCAGGTCGTCGACAAACACCGGGTCAACATCCTCTACACCGCGCCGACCGCGATCCGCGCGCTGATGCGCGAAGGCGACGATTATGTGACACGCCACGACCTCTCGACGCTCCGGCTGCTCGGCAGCGTCGGAGAACCGATCAATCCCGAGGCATGGCGCTGGTATCACCAGCTCGTCGGCAAGGGCCGCATCCCCGTCGTCGACACCTGGTGGCAGACCGAGACCGGCGGCATCATGATCACGACGCTTCCCGGCGCGCATCCGATGCAGCCGGGCAGCGCGGGGCGCCCCTTCTTCGGCGTTCGGCCGCAACTCGTCGACGCCGACGGTGCGGTGCTTGCCGACGAGCAGGTCGGCGGCGCGACGGAGGGCAATCTGTGCATCACGCATAGCTGGCCGGGGCAGGCGCGGACGGTCTATGGCGACCATGACCGCTTCATCCAGACCTATTTTTCGACCTACAAGGGCAAATATTTCACCGGCGACGGCTGCCGCCGCGATGCCGAGGGCTATTGGCGGATCACCGGGCGGGTCGACGATGTCATCAACGTCTCGGGCCACCGCATGGGCACTGCCGAGGTCGAAAGCGCACTCGTGCTGCACGATCTGGTCGCCGAAGCTGCGGTCGTCGGCTTTCCGCACGACATCAAGGGCCAAGGCATCTACGCCTATGTCACGCTGAATGCGGGGGTCGAGCCGACCGAAGAGATTGCCGCCGCGCTACGGCAGCAGGTGCGCACGGAAATCGGCCCGATCGCGACGCCCGACCATATCCACCTGACCCCCGCCCTTCCGAAGACCCGGTCGGGCAAGATCATGCGGCGGATTCTGCGCAAGATCGCGGAGAATGACTTCGGCTCGCTCGGCGACACGTCGACGCTGGCGGACCCGAGCCTGGTCGACGGGCTGATCGAAGGCCGGAAGAACCGGTAACCCTAACCCCTCCCGCAAGCGGGAGGGGGATTTAGAAATGGAAGTCCGGCAGTTCGGCTAGTGCGATGCCCAGCGCTTCGGCCCAGCCGTGCGACACATTGTGGAAATAGGGATCGTCGCGTTCGAAGCGGCGTTCGTGGACGCCGTGGAAATCGTCGCGTTCGTGGACCTTCAGGTCGATCGGCAGGTCGACCCCGGCGTTGGCGCGGATCGTCGAATCGAACGAGACGCACAGCAGCTTGACCGCATCCTCAAACGACATGGCGGGATCGTAGGACCGCACGATGATCGGGCGGCCATATTTGGTTTCGCCGATCTGGAAGAAGGGATTATCCTCCCCCGCTTCGATGAAATTGCCCTCGGGATAGATCAGGAACAGGCGCGGTTCGGCGCCGGCAATCTGCCCCCCGACGATCAACGAGGCGCGAAAGATCGATTCGGCGGCCGGCCCTTCGGCGCCGTAGCGCAGCACGATCTGGCGCAGCGTTTCCCCGACGATCGTCGCGACCTGGAACATCGACGGCGCCTGCAGGATCGACGGCTGGCGTTCTTCAGGCGCCTTGGTGCGTTCGTCGAGCAGGCTGACGACCGCTTGCGTGGTCGCCAGATTGCCCGCCGACATCAGCGTGATCACGCGCTCGCCCGGCACGTGCCAGCTGCGCATCTTGCGCACCTGCGATATGTCATCGACGCCGGCGTTGGTGCGGGTGTCCGACATGAACACCAGCCCCTTGTTCAAACGCATGCCCACGCAATAGGTCATCGAATCCCCGTCCCGCCCCTGAGATGTCCCGATTATTGCTGCACCTGCAATTGGACAACCAGATTTTCCTGCGCCGCACCATAGCGCATGCCGCGAACCGGGGCGGCATCGCGATAATCGAGCCCCGTCGCGACGCGGATATAGCGCTCGTCGGGCGAATGGCCGTTGCTGACGTCGAAGCCGATCCAGCCGATATGGTCGAAATGCGCCTCCGCCCAGGCGTGGGTGGCGTCCTGATGGGTGCGGTCGTCCATGCTGAGATAGCCCGAAACATAACGCGCGGGGTGGCCCAGATGGCGCATCGCGGCGATGAAGATATGGGCGTGATCCTGGCACACCCCGCCCTCGCCCCCCAACGCCTGTTCGGCGGTCGTTTCGGCATCGGTGACGCCGATGCGATAGGCCAGGCGGTCGAGGATCGCCGCCGAAAGCGCATGCGCGCGTTCGATATCGTTTGCAAAGTCGCGGCCCAATCCGGCGGTCAGCGCCCGCACGCCCCGTCCCGCACGCGTGAGCGGCGTCGGGCGGAGGAAGGTCCACTGCGGCATCGCCCCGCGATGCGCCCCGATCACCCCGTCGGTGGTGAGCAGTTCGACCGCGCCGTGGCACCGGATGACAAGTTCGGCATCGCCGCCGTGCACCGCGATCAGATCGACGCCATTACCGTGATGATCGACATAATGGAGCTGTTTTTCCCCGCCCTCGACCTCGATCGTCCAGTCGTGGATCCGCTGCTGGCCCGGCCGGTCCTTGGGGGTCAGGCGCAGTTGTTGCAGCGCGTAGCCGACGGGAGCGTCATAGCGATAATGGGTGGTATGTTCGACACGCAGGAACATCGTCACTCCACGAAACGGTAATCGCGCTCGATCTGCATCGCGAGCGCCGAATTGGCGGACAGGAAATCGGTCAGATATTCGTGCAGGCCACCATCGAAGATCGCCTGGATCGGCCCCGCGAGCTTTTGCCGGCACAGGGCATCGGCCATCCGCCCTGCCTCGGTCTCTTCGCCATAGCCGCGCTGGAGCCAGGCAAGATTGTCCTGCATCTTGGCGCAGCAAAAGGCGAGGCTGCGCGGCATCTGGCCATAGAGGATCAGGAATTCGGCGATCTTGAGCGCGCTGATCTCGGCCCCGTAAAGCCAGCGATAGGCGCGGTGCGCCGACACCGACCGCAGGATCGTCTCCCACTGAACATTGTCGATCGAGGTGCCGATATGCGCGACCGAGGGCAGCAGCAGATAATATTTTACGTCAAGGATGCGCGCCGTGTTGTCGGCGCGTTCGAGAAAGGTGCCCAGCCGCGCGAAATTATAGCCATCGTTGCGCAGCATCGTGCCGGTCAGCGCACCACGCACCTGCGCGCTCTGCTGGCGGATCGCGGCGAGCACGTCGGGCAGATCGTCCTCGCGCACCGGCCGCTTGAGCAGGTCGGTCAACGTCATCCAGCTCGTATTCACCGCCTCCCACACCTCGCGCGTCAGCGCGGTGCGCGCGGTGCGCGCATTGTCGCGCGCGTGCTTGACGATCGACAGGATGCTCGACGGGTTGGCCGGGTCGCGCAGCAGGAAATCGACCACGCGCGCCGAGCTGTAATCATCGTGCGTCGCCAGGAATGCCTGATCGACCCCCGCGGTCTCCAATATCGAGCGCCATTCGGCGGGCGCCGTCTGCGACCGGGTGAGCGCGATGCGAAAGCCCGCGTCGATCAGCCGCGCATTATTCTCGCTTCGTTCAAGATAGCGCGCCATCCAGAAGAGGCTTCCTGCGGTTTTGCCTAGCATGGGCGCGCCTCCCTCCCCTCCCGCAGGCGGGAGGGGGTTGAAACCGATCCCCGTGCCAAGCGCCATCACCATCAGTCCTCCAACACCCAGGTGTCCTTGGTGCCGCCGCCCTGGCTGCTGTTCACGACCAGCGATCCCTTGGTCATCGCGACGCGCGTCAGGCCGCCAGGGGTGATGGTGATGCCCTGCGGCGACATCAGGACAAAGGGACGCAGATCGACATGCCGCGGCGCAAGGCCCTTTTTGGTGAAGATCGGCACCGTCGAAAGCGACAGGGTCGGCTGGGCAATATAATTGCCGGGGTTCGCCTCCAGCTTGGCGCGAAATGCCGCGATTTCCTTCCGGCTTGCGGTCGGCCCGACGAGCATGCCATAGCCGCCCGACCCGTGCACTTCCTTCACCACCAGTTCGGGAAGCCGGTCGAGCACCTCGCGCAGATGTTCGGGCTCGCTGCATCGCCACGTCGGCACGTTGGGCAACAGCGCCTTTTCGCCAGTATAGAATTCGATGATGTCGGGCATGTAACTATAGAGCGCCTTGTCATCGGCGATCCCGGTCCCCGGCGCATTGGCAATCGTGATGCCGCCGGCGCGATAGACGTCCCATATCCCGGGCACCCCCAGCATCGAATCGGGACGGAAATTCAGCGGGTCGAGGAAATCATCGTCGACGCGGCGGTAAAGGACGTCGATCGCGCGATAGCCCTGCGTCGTGCGCATCGCGACCCGGCCATCGACGACGCGCAGGTCATGCCCTTCAACCAGTTCGGCGCCCATCTGATCCGCAAGGAAGCTGTGCTCGAAATAGGCGCTGTTGTGGATGCCCGGCGTCAGCACCGCGACAGTCGGCGTACCACCGCACATCGGCGGCGCACAGGCCGACAGCGATTTCAGGAGGTTGATCGGATAGTCGCCGACCTCGCGCACCGGCACTTTCGCGAACAGCTCGGGAAACATCTGGAGCATCGTTTCGCGATTCTCGAGCATATAGGACACCCCCGACGGGGTGCGGGCATTATCCTCCAGCACATAGAATTCGTCGGCACCGGTGCGGACGATATCGATGCCGCTGATATGGGTATAGACGCCGCCGGGCGGATCCATGCCCATCATCATCGGCAGGAAGGCATCGTTGCGCGCGATCAACGCGGTCGGCACCCGGCCGGCACGCAAAATCTCCTGCCGGTGATAAATATCGTAGAGAAAGGCGTTGAGCGCGCGCACCCGCTGCTCGATCCCGCGCGACAGGCGCCGCCATTCGCCCGCCGCGATGATCCGCGGCACGACGTCGAACGGGATCAGTCGCTCGTCGGCGTCGGCCTCGCCATAGACGTTGAAGGTAATGCCAGTGGTGCGAAAAAAGGCTTCGGCCTGCTGCGTCTTGCGCTGTATGCGCTGGGCATCCTCGGCATCGAACCATTCGCAATATTCGCGATAGGGCGGCCTGGTCCCGCCATCCCCGGTTATCATCTCGTCGAAGAAGGAAATGCTCCGACCCTTTCCACGCAACAGCCACGCCAACCGCGCACGATAAACGCGGCGCCCTGTTCCGACCTGCTACGTCGCCCGGCGGCTACACGGCCACCAAGCTTATGGGAAAGATGCTAATCGCGCCGCCGCGCGATGGCAAGCGGCCTCGTCACGGCGCGAAGGGCCGCGCGCACCGGCGCGCGGCCCCGCCGTCCTATGCCGTCAAAGCTGCCCGTGGCAGTGCTTGTACTTGCGGCCCGAACCACAGGGGCACGGCGCGTTGCGGCTGATCTCCAGCGCCGCATAGGGATTTTCGCCTTCGGGAAGATCGGGGCGCGGCACCTGCATCGGCGGCAGCGTGTCGGCGATCACGCCCAGCGAGCCGCCGTCGATATCGGCGCTGTTGTCCTCGCCCGTGAAGGGATCGATGTGCGTGGTCAGGAAGTCCGGCAGGTCGGGCAGCGGCATCGGTTCGGGTTCCTGGAACTGGAAATCGATCCGCGCCACGGTACGCGTCACATCCTCGCGGATATTCTGCAGCATCCGTTCGAACAGCGCAAAAGCCTCGGCCTTATATTCGTTGATCGGCTGTTTCTGGGCATAGGCGCGCAGGAAGATCGCCTGCCGCAGCGCGTCGAGCGTCGCGAGATGGTCCTTCCAGTGATGGTCGAGCGTCTGGAGCAGGATCGACTTTTCGATACCGCGCCAGCTTTCCTGGTCGACCTGCGCCGCCTTTTCTGCCGCAACCGCGTCGGCCATCTGCTGGATGCGCTCCTCGAAGATTTCGGCATCGACCGCATCTTCCTGCATCCATTCGTCGAACGGCGGGCTGAGGTCGAGGATGTTCGCCACCCGCTCCTTCATCGCCTCGATGTCCCATTGTTCGGGATAGCTGCCCGGCGGGCACGCATCGGCGACGATGGCATTGACCGTTTCGGCGCGCATCGCCGTCATGGCATCGTCGACGGTTTCGCTGTCGATGATCTCGCCGCGCTGTTCGTAGATCACCTTGCGCTGGTCGTTCATGACGTTGTCATATTCGACGACCTGCTTGCGGATGTCGTAGTTGCGCGCCTCGACCTTCTTCTGCGCGGTCTCGATCGCCTTCGACAGCCACTTCGATCCGATCGCTTCGCCATCCTCCAGATTCTTGTTCATCATCTTGGCGAACAGCGTGTCGGGCCCGAAGATGCGGAGCAGATCATCGTCGAGGCAGAGGTAGAATTTCGACAGGCCGGGGTCGCCCTGACGGCCCGAACGGCCACGCAGCTGGTTGTCGATGCGGCGGCTTTCGTGGCGCTCGGTGGCGAGCACGAACAACCCGCCGGCGGCCTTCACCGCCTCTCGCTCGGCGGCGACTTCCTCGCGGATTCGCGCCTCGGCGGCGTCGCGTTCGGCGCCTTCGGGCATGTCCTTCAGCTCGTCCTCAATGCGGAATTCTTCGCTGCCGCCGAGTTTGATGTCGGTGCCGCGGCCCGCCATGTTCGTCGCAATCGTCACCGCGCCGGCGCGGCCGGCCTGCGCGACGATATGCGCTTCGCTTTCATGGAAGCGCGCGTTGAGGACGCTGTGCGGCACGCCTTCCTTTTCGAGATAGGAGGACAGAAGCTCGGACTTCTCGATCGACACCGTGCCGACCAGCACCGGCTGGCCGCGCTCGTTCGCATCGCGGATCGTGCGCGCGATGGCGCCGAACTTGTCGGTGATATTCTTGTAGAATTCGTCTTCTTCGTCGAGGCGCGCGATCGGGCGGTTCGTCGGGATGGTGACGACGTTCATCTTGTAGATTTCAAAGAATTCGGCCGCCTCGGTCGCCGCGGTGCCGGTCATGCCGGACAGCTTGGGATACATGCGGAAATAATTCTGGAAGGTGATCGAGGCGAGCGTCTGGTTCTCGGGCTCGATATTCACGCCTTCCTTCGCCTCGACCGCCTGGTGCAGGCCGTCCGACCAGCGGCGGCCATCCATCATGCGGCCGGTGAATTCGTCGATGATGACGACCTTGCCGTCCTTGACGATATAGTCGGTGTCGCGGCGGAACATTACGATGGCTTTCAACGCCTGGTTGACGTGATGGACGACCTGCGTGTTCTCGATGTCGTAAAGATTGGTGCCCTGGAGCAGCCCGGCAGCTTCGAGCAGGCGCTCGACATGCTCGGTGCCTTCTTCGGTCAGGCTGATCGACTTCGCCTTTTCGTCCTTCTCATAATCCTCTTCGCCGAGCTGGAGTACCACCTCGTTGACGCGGATATAGAGTTCGGATTTGTCGTCGGTCGGGCCGGAGATGATCAGCGGCGTACGCGCTTCGTCGATCAGGATCGAATCGACCTCGTCGACGATGCCGAAATTGAACGGCCGGTGGACCATCTGGGCGCGGTCGTACTTCATATTGTCGCGCAGATAATCGAAGCCCAGCTCGTTGTTCGTCGCATAGGTGATGTCGCTGTTATAGGCGGCGCGGCGTTCGGTTTCGTTGAGGTTGGGAACGATGATCCCGGTCGTCAGCCCCAGAAAGCCATAAACGGTGCCCATCCATTCGGCGTCGCGGCGGGCGAGATAGTCGTTCACGGTAACGACGTGAACGCCCTTGCTCTCAAGCGCGTTCAGATAGCAGGGCAGCGTCGCCATCAACGTCTTGCCTTCGCCCGTCGCCATTTCGGCGATTTCGCCGCGGTGGAGGACGATGCCACCAATCATCTGCACGTCGAAATGGCGCATGCCAAGCGTGCGCTTTGCCGCTTCGCGAACCGTCGCAAAGGCTTCGGGCAGGATGTCGTCGAGCGTTTCGCCGGCATCCAGCCGGGCGCGGAACATCGGAGTCTGCGCCTTCAGTTCCTCGTCGCTCTTCGCTTCCATTTCGGGCTCGAAGGCGTTGATCTTGGCGACGGTCTTGCGGATCGAATTGACGTAGCGGTCGTTGGACGAGCCGAACAGGCTCTTGGCAATGCTGCCGAACATGGCGGATTTCCTTGGATTATCGAAAAGGGTGGCGGACGCGCCGCGCGAATATGCAGAAAAAGGCCCCGATCATCGGAGCCTGGCCCGTCAGGGCAATGCCGAAAGGCTATTCGAGCGCGCGGTCGCTGCCGGTGAGGAGGCCTGGGAGGTGCGGAGGAGCCGCCTTGCGCGGCTTGCCGCTACCGCCGCTCGTCGTGCGGCGGGTCGGGGCCGTCGTGGTCGGTCGGCGTTCGCTATCGGTCGCCTCGGCCTTGTTCGCGCTTTCGGCGAGCAGGACCAGCGACCCCATTGCCACGGGCGTGGCAGGCGCCGCCATCGCCCGGTCCGCGGTCGCGAAGCCGGTGAGCAGCGCCAAAAGGGTCAGCAATAACCGCAAGAATCGCCCCTATTCCAATCCAACGCGCCGCATATAGCGCGCTGGTGCATGAACATAGGGTGAAAGGAGGCGGACGTCCAGAGGCGGCGCAACGACGTGCGACGCCCTCACGCGCCGCCCGATGGGCAATCCGTGACCACCGGCCCCTTCGTCTTGGCCTTCATATCGATCGAATCGACGCGCATCGTGATGTGGCTGGACCGGAAGAATTCGGGCGAGGTTTCGCAGAAGCCCGTGACGAGGGCGTCGGAAACCTGTTGCGGCGTTGCGTCGGCCCGCCATCCGTCGGGTCCGGTCACGGTAATCACCAGCGTATTGTCCTCGGCGTCCACCGCCAGAATCTGGATACCGCCCTCGAACACCATACCGACGGTCGAGCGCATGGCTTCGACATAGTCGCCGATCGTCGGCGCGGCTTTCGGGGCCTGCGCGGTTGCGGCCGCCGGGATCGATACAACCGCCAGCGCGGCGGCCAAAAACAGCTTGTTCATCGTCTGATACTCCCCTGCGACCCGCCTTGCTCCATATCGCCGCGCGCATCGCTGTCAAAGCCCGTTTGCTTCGCGCCCCCGCGTTTGCGCTTGACGGGCGCGTCAACTTCGCCTGTTCTCTACTGACAATCATGTCAGGGAGGACGGGATGGCACGGAAGGCGATATTCATCACCGGCGGCGGATCGGGCATCGGCCGCGCCACCGCGCAATATTTCGCAGCACAGGGCTGGTTCGTCGGGATCGCCGACGTCAACAAGCAGGGCATCGACGAAACCGCCGCGCTGCTTCCCGACGGCGCCTCGTCGCGCCACGTCATGGACGTACGCGACCGCGACCAATGGAAAGCTGCCCTTGCCGAATTCGCAGCCGCGAGCGGCGGTCGCCTCGACGTCTTGTTCAACAACGCCGGTATCGGATCGGGCGGCCAGTTCCTCGACATGCCGCCCGAAGAGGCGGACCGGCTGATTGCGATCAATTTCGGCGGCGTCGTCAACGGCATCTACATGGCGATGCCGTTGCTGCGCGCGACCCCCGGATCGGCGATCCTCAACACCGGATCGGCCTCGGGCTTCTATGGCGTCGCCGGGCTTGCGGTCTATTCGGCGACGAAGTTCGCGGTGCGCGGGCTGACCGAGGGGCTGGAGATCGAATTCGCCAAATATGGCATCAAGGTGCGCTCGCTGATGCCCGGCTTCATCGACACGCCTTTGCTCGATCAGGTCAGCGCCGACAGCAACGAGCCCGCCCGCGACCGCCTGTCGGCGAGCGGCTTCGAAATCTCGCCGGTGCAGGATGTGGCGAAGGCGGCATGGGATGCCGTTCACGGCGACCGCGTACATGTCCCCGTCGGCAAGATGGCGCGCCGCCTCGGCCGCCTCGCGCGCTTCTTCCCCGGCCTGATCGCCAAGCAATCGAAAAAGATCGACGGCCTCGGCGGCGCCGCGGCGCATTGACGCGCCGGTCGGCTTTCCGGCTGTGCCGAAACCTTTATAGAAAGCGGTTGGCGATGGTCCCGACGCCATCGACACCGCCTTCGACGACATCGCCCCGGACGATACGTCCCACCCCCGCGGGCGTGCCGGTGTAGATCAGGTCGCCGGGCCGCAGTTCGATATAGGCCGACAGTTCGGCAATGATGTCGGCTACCGGCCAGATCATGTCTGCGATGTCGCCCTCCTGCCGCGCCTCGCCATTGACCGACAGCCAGATCCGCGCGCTTGCCGGATGACCGACCGCCACCACGGGGACGATCGGCGACAGCACGGCGCTGTGGTCGAAACCCTTCGCCATGTCCCAGGGCCGCCCGCCCGCCTTGGCCTCGGCCTGAAGATCGCGGCGCGTCAGGTCGTTGCCGACGGCATAGCCGAAGACGTGCGACAGAGCGTCGGCCGCCGCGATATTCGCACCGCCTTTGCCCAGCGCCACCACCAGCTCGATCTCGTGATGCAGATTGTCGGTGCGCGGCGGCATCGCGATGTCGGCGGTCGCTCCGACCAGCGCGTCGGCGGGCTTCGAAAAGAAGAAGGGCGGCTCACGCGTCGGATCGCCGCCCATTTCGCGCGCATGATCGGCGTAATTCTTGCCGACGCAAAAAATACGGCGAACCGGAAAGCGATCGGCGCTGCCGGCAATCTCGGCAGTAGGTGCTGCAACGGCAAATGGCAGGGTCATGAAAAGGGCGTCCTCGATATCAGGAAGACGGATAGAGCACCGCGCGACACTTGCCGAGGTCGGCGCCCGCAAGGCCGCCTTCCCTCACCGCATTCCACGGGCTGCCCATCTTGTCTTCGGGGCGATACCAGAAGCCATAGAGCTTGCCGTTCGCCGCGACCAGCGTCGCCGCGCCGGCGACTACAAAGTCACCCGCCGCGCCCTCTTCCAGCCGCCCGGTGGCAATCGTCTGCACGAAGCGCGCAGAACGGCGTCGATCGTCCCGACCGTTCTCATAATCTAAATGATTATATCAATCTCATATCGCATGTGGTGCGCCCGACAGGATTCGAACCTGTGGCCCCCAGATTAGGAATCTGATGCTCTATCCTGCTGAGCTACGGGCGCGTCGGAGCTCGTTTAGCGGGGCAAGGCGCGCAGCGTCAATCGGCGCGGTCAGTTGATTGCGTCGGGCGGCGCGATCGGGACGAGGAGTGGCATGGCGGCGATCCCGTCGTCGTGCAGCGCCTGCGCCTCTTCGGGCGAGGTCTGCCCGTGGATCAGGTCTTCGGGCGCGCGGCCTTCGTGCATCGCACGCGCAGCATCGGCAAAATCGCGTCCGACCCAGCGCGACTGCGGCAACATCTCGGCCTGCTTCGCGGCAATCGCCGCCAGGACGGTGCGGACCATTTCGGCGGACGGCGGCGCATCGGGTGCCGGTGCGGGTGTCGGCGCTGCGACCGCCTGCTGGTTCGACTTGGCGCCGATGCGCGGCGCCATCACCGCCTTCTTCACCCTGCTGTCGCCGCATATCGGGCAGGCGATCAGGCCGCGCGCCTGCTGGTCGGCGAAGCTGTCGCTGCTCGCGAACCAGGCCTCGAACCGGTGATCCCCGGCGTCGCAGCAGAGATCGAAGACAATCAAGGGTCAGCCCGCGCCGAGCAGCGGGTCGAGCCCGCCCCGTGCATCGAGCGCCGCCAAATCGTCGCTGCCGCCGATATGCTGGCCATCGATGAACACCTGCGGCACCGTGCGGCGACCGCCCGCGCGTTCGACCATCGCGTCGAAACCGGCGCGGTCCATCGTCACGTCGATCTCCTCGAACGCGGCGCCCTTGCTGTCGAGCAGCGCCTTCGCCCGCGTGCAATAGGGGCAGAGGAATTTGGTATAGACTTCGATCCTGGCCATGGGACTGGTTTCATCCTTTCACCGCTGCATATCGGAATCGAGCGCCGCAAAGTCAAATGGCGCGGCATTGTCCGGCACATCGTGGACGACGCGCGCCCAGCAGAGCGCCGACACGCGCGCGGCACCGCTGCGGCGCAGCGCCCGCGCCGCAGCGCGCAGCGTCGCCCCGCTCGCATGCACATCATCGATGAGGACGAGATGCCGGCCCGCGGCGCGCGTCTTGGCATCGGGCGCCAGCGCAAAGGCCCCCGCGACGATCTTCTCACGCTCGCGGCGCCCCTTGCCGCGCAGTGCCGCGGTCGCCTTGCGCCGGACGAGCAGATGCGGATCATGCGCCGCGCCGGTCAGCCGCGCCAGTTCGTCGGCGATCAGCGCCGCCTGATTGAAGCCGCGCGACCAGAGCCGCCAGCGGTGCAACGGAACGGGCACGAGCAGCGGTTCAGCTTCGCCCGCCAGCGCCTCGAAAGACCGCGCCATCAGGCGCGCCATCAGCCGGGCATGGCCAAGGCGCCGTCCATATTTGAGCCGTAGCGCCACCGTCCGCGCGACGGGCCCATAGGCCAAAGCCGCTGGCGCGCCGTCGAACGGGGGCGGATCGGCCAGGCACGCGCCGCATTCGCTCGCGACGCCCGGGAGCGCCGTCGGCAGCGGCACCGAACAGCGGGCGCATGCAGGGCCATCCAGAAAATGCAGCGAATTCCAGCAATCGAGGCAGAACTGCCCGACCTCACCCACTACCAGGCCGCACCCCGGACAACGCGGCGGCAGCGCATAATCGAGCAGCGCCGTGCCCAGTCGGCGAATGCCGCGCGACAGAGCAGGTGTCGCCGGCGCCGGCGCATCATCCTCGCTGTCTTCGGCCATCGTCGCCATCGGCCTCTTGTGAAACATCGCGCCCGGCGGCACAAGCGCGCCCATGTCGCAGCCGCCGCCGCTCTTTTCCGCCGCCCGCCACCGCGCCCAACGCGACCGGCTGGCGCGCCTGCCCGCCGACGCCAATTTCCTTGCGCCGATCCTGGCCGAAACGCTGCTCGACCGGCTGGAAATGGTCACGCGCGACTTCGACCGCATCTTGCTGATCGGCGCCCACGATGCCGCGCTTGCCGACGCGTTGCGCGCGCGCGGACGGGCGCTCGACCTCTTCGAGGCCGGACCGCGGCTCGCCGCGGCGACGGGAGCGATCGTCGGTGAAGTCGATGCAATCAACCTGCCGCTCGGCCAATATGATCTGATCGTCTGGCCCGGCGGTCTCGACGCCGTGAACGACGTTCCGGGCGCGCTTGTACGGCTGCGCGCGCTGCTGGCGCCCGACGGCCTGCTGCTCGGCGCCTTTGTCGGCGACGGCAGCCTGCCGCGCCTGCGCCGTGCGACGATGGCAGAGGGGGTGCGCACCATCGCGCGGATGCACCCGCAGATCGACCTTGCCGCGATGGGCAATCTGCTCCAGCGCACCGGCTTTGCATTGCCGGTCGTCGATGTCGAGGCGCTGACCGTGCGCTATGCGGCGCTGCCGGGGCTCGTCCGCGATTTGCGCGCGGCGGGCCTCACGAGCCGCCTCACGCCCGCGCCGCTACCGCTCACGCGCGCCGAAGCCGCGCGCATCGCAGTGGCTTTTGCCGAAGGCGCCGACCCCGACGGCCGCATCGCCGAGCAATTCCGTATCATCCATTTCAGCGGCTGGGCGCCGCACCCCGACCAGCCCCGCCCCGCCCGCCGCGGCAGCGGCACGGCGTCGCTGATCGACGCGCTGTCTCCCCGGCCCTAGGTCGGCCGCTCCGCCTAGCGCGCCTTCGCCTTGCCGTCGATCAGCACCGCCTGTTGCCACCGGCTTGGCGCCTTGTCGGTGCGGTGGATGCACCCCGCCCAGCAGCAGGGGCGCTTCTTGCCTTCCTGCAACTCCTCGACGGTCCGGCCGATGCGCCGGGCGCGCGTCGCCGCCTGTTTCGCATCTTCCACCCAGCAGATGAATTCATTGCGCCCGAGCGGCGTCAGCCCTTGCCACAGCGCGAAGACCGCCGGATCGGCGCATATCGCGGCCTGCATATCGTCGGCCGCCTGATGCACGGTGCCCTGAAGAAAATCATCGCTCACGCCAGCGTCCCTTCCGTGTCCCGCCGCGCGCCCTAGCGCGCCCTGCCGCACGCCACCGTGCCGGTGCCGACGTTGCGCACGGTGCAGACGGGGCGCCCCAGCACCACGGTCTTGCCGCTGCCGCGCGTGGTGATCGCGGCCGATTTGACCGCGTTGAAGATATGGTCGCCCGTCCCTTCGCTGTCCGAAATCAGTCCGTCGACTGCCAGCTTGCCGGCATCGACGACTCCCGAACCCGACAGCGTCATCTGCGCCTGCTTCGCCTTGCCGGCGAGCGTCAGCGTGCCGTTGCCGATCATCGCAACGGCCAACCTGTCAGTATCGACGGCGTCGACGCTCAGCTTGCCCGGACCGCGCAGGCCGAGTGCGACGCGCTGGCCCTTCATCCCGTCGATGTGAAGCGACCCCGCGCCGACCAACGTTGCCGATTGCAGCGTCGCGGCGTTGATGCGGAGCAGCACCGCGCCCGGCGAAATGCCGCGGCGGTCGTCACCCGCGAACTGGCGCATCCCGATCACCAGCCGTCCGTCGCGATTTTCGACGCTCAGCCGGTCGAGCGCATCCTGCGGTCCCGTTGCCACCGCGCTCACCGGCGCGCGCGTCACCACCTCGACATCGACATCGGCGCCGACTTCGATCGCCGCGAAACTGGTGAGGCCGAAGCGCTTTTCGGCGGCGTGCGCCGACGCAGCGGACAAGAGGGCGGTCGCCGCGATCGCGGCCCATCGCATGATGCTGGTCATGCCGCCGCCTTAACCGGTTCGCGGCGGCGGCACCAGCGCGCGATCATTTGCAGGTTGCGGTGCCCGATCCCATCTCGCGCGAGGTGCAGGTCGCACCGCCGGTCAGCGTCACATCGCCCGACCCCAGGATATTGATCGCCGCGGTACCGCTCGCCTGTCCTTCGACATTGCCCGATCCCGCGACCGACACGTCGAGCGTCTGCGCCGCAAGCCCCTTGGCATCGACGTCGCCCGATCCGGTCACGCTGATCGCGCCCGAATTGATCGTACCGCCGCCGATATCGACGTCGCCCGATCCCGAAATCGCGATTTTCGCGCTCTGCCCGGTCATCTTCGCGACCTTGAGGTCGCCCGATCCGGTCACCGTCGCCTCCAGCGCGTCGCCATCGACACTGTCGGCGTCGATCGAACCCGATCCGGTCAGACGCAGCATCGACAGTTTCGGCATGGTGATACTGATTTCGACGCCCTCATGGTCGCGCCCGCCGAAGCTGAAACCGTCGCGCTTGCGGCCGATCGACAGCGTCGAACCGTCGGTGACGATCTCGAGCTGGTCGAGCTCGCCTTGTGGCCCCTTGGCCGTGATGGCGAAGGCGTCGCCCTGGCGAATCGTGACGTCGTCGGGGCCGGTGACCTTGACGCCGGTGAAGCCGTTCAGCGCGAAGCCGCGGGAGGTAACCGGACCCGCATCGCGGGCACCCGACTTGCTGTCCTTGTCGCTGTCGATCGTGAAAGATCCTCCACAGGCCGCGGTCGCCATCACAAGCGCCAGCGGCAAAACGCCAATCAACCGGTTTCGCATCATCAATCTCCTCTGTATTAGTCGCCTAACACAGAGGAGGCACACTGTCCAGTGCGGCCTACCAGCGCAGCAGCGGCGGCAGGATCAGGCGCCCGGCAATCGCCGACAGGATGACGACAAGCCCGTGCCACAGCGCGATATGGACCATATTGTCCGACGAACAATGAAGCGCGAGCACCGCCGCACCCGCCGCACCTGCCGCCACCCCGACAACCCAGCCGGCGCGTTCGAGCGAGGTCGGCGCCCCACCCTTCAGCCATGCGAACAGCGCGGCTCCGACGCCGAGCCCGGCAACCAATCCATCCAGCGTGCAGCGCATCCCGCCGTGCGGGTCCATCCCGTGCATCGCCGCATGGGTATCGCCCAGCCCCACGACGAGCGCAGTCAGCGGCAGCGCGAGCGCCGCGAGCCCGGCCCAGCGCCACCCGCTATAGTCGCGCCCGACCCCGGGCAGCCCCATGCGCAAGGCGCTCCAGGTTGCGGCCAAGCCCAGCGCGACGATCAGCCAGAAGGCGAACATCGGCATCGGCGCCATAGAGGCACCATGAGCCAGATCGTGCCGCATCCCCAGCAGCCACAGCAGGGTGCCGCCGCCGATCAGCCACGCCGCCGCGGTCCAGGCCCCGCCGCGCAGCAGCCGGCGCGGCCGGATCGGCTTCAGATCATCGGCCAGGCCGTCGATCAGATCGTCGATCGATACGTCCGTCATGTCATTCGCTTTCAATATATTGGCTGAGCTTTTTCAAGCCGCGATGAATATTCACCTTCACCAGCGATTCGCTCTGCCCGCAAATCCGCGATGCCTCGGCGATCGACGCGCCCTCGATCTTGACCAGGGTGATCGCCTGCGCCTGTTTCGGCGGCAACAGCGCGAGCAGATGATCGAGGCTGAGCCGCGCATGGACCGCTTCGTCCTCGGCGCCCACGGCGGCGTCATTGTCGCCGAGCTCGGCCTCGTCACGCTGGCGGCGCAGCATGTCGATCCAGCGATAGCGCGCGATGGCGGCGAGCCACGGCAGAAAGGCGCGATCGCTGTCCCAGGTCGCCAGCTTGCGATGCATCGACACCAAAGTTTCCTGGATCAGATCGTCGACCTGATGCGGCGCGATCCGCCGCGCGAAATAGCGCGCGAGCCATGTCCGGCAATCGCCGAGCAGCGCGCGATAGGCCGCACGATCCCCCCGCTGCGAAGCGGCCATCAGGCGCGCGAGCGAAGGTTCGTCGAGGCTCATTTCCCGCGCATCCTAACAAGCAAGGCGTCGAGGGAAAACAGGCCGCCGCCGCGCACGATCAGGATCGCGGCCATCGCGGTCCACAGCGAATGGACCGGCCACCACGCGTCTGGAAAGACGAATATCTGGATGACGAGCGTCATCACCAGCAGCGCGCCCGCCGAAAAGCGGGTGGCAAGGCCGATGATCAACAGCGCAGGGAAGATATGCTCGGCCCAGGTCGTCAGCGGCACCGCGATCGAGGCGTCGAGCGGCAGGCCTGCAAATTCGTTGCGGAACAGATCATAAGTGTTGGGATCGATGGTAAGGAAGCTCCCTTCGACCACCTTCGTCTGCCCCGATCGCCAGAAGACGCCGCCCAGCGCGACGCGCAGCAACAGCAGGGCGACACTTTCGGCGAGCCGGCCGGAAACGATCGCCACGCCGCGATCGTAAAATGCGACAATCTGCTTCATGCTATCCTTCTTCCTGCGCCGTTTCGAGCGCCCCGGTGGCGATCAGCGACGCGATCGCCGCGCCGCCGCCCGGATGCTTTTCGGCAAGAAGCGCGATCAGGTTACGCAGCGGGCCGAAATCATCGGCCAGCGCCAGCGCCGCGGCTTCGGCAGGGGCAAGCGCGTGAACGCGCACCTCCGCATCGGGCCGGGCGAGGAGCACGATCCGCGCCACCGCAAGCGCGGGATCGAGCGCCGCCGCCGCATCGCTCGACAGGCTGACAATATGCGCGGCGGGATGCCGGCGAACCGGCAGCGACAGCAGCGCCGCCTCGCTCTGCCCTGCCAGTTCGGCCAAGGTCAGCGCCGGCGCGTCGGCAGCGTGATAGCTTTCGAGCCAGGCCCATTCGATCCGCGCAAGATCCTGCGCGCGCGGCGGCGCTTTTCCGCGCAGCCAATCGGGAAAATCGGCGCCGATGCCGACCAGCGCCCGCCGCCGCGCGCCGTCCGTTTCGGCATAGCGCCGCGACAGCCGGTTGAATGTTTCGACGCCCAGCAGATCGCGGCACAGCGGAAACGTCTCCTCCAGCGCGACGAGCCGCGCGTGCGAGATCGTATTGGCATGGACGCGGAGCCCGCGCAGGATCTGCGCCGGATCGCCCGCGAACAGCCAGTCGGGCAAATGGTCGGGCCCGCCGTTGATCGCCGCGGCGATGGCAGCCTGATCGCGCTCAAGCATCGGCGGTGACGGGTGAACAGGCCGCGATGAGCGCGTCGGCGCGCGCGGCTTCGGCACGCAGCACCGCATAGTCCGGAACGTCGCTGTCCCATTCGACCAGCACCGGCGTCGGCCCTGCCCGGTGCAGAAAGCGGTCGAGCAAAGTCCAGCAGGCCGTGTCGACCGGCGATCCATGATCGTCGATGGCGATCGTGCCGCCAGCACCGTCGGGCTTCACCGCATGGCCCGCCACATGAATTTCGCCGACCAGCCGCGGGTCGAAGGCATCGAGCCAGGCCTCGGGGTCGCGGCCAAGATTATGGGCGGAAACAAGAATGTTGTTGATGTCGAGCAACAGGCCGCAGCCGGTCCGGCGGCACAGTTCGTGCAGGAAATCGGCCTCGCACCAGTTGCTTGCCGCAAAGGCAAGATAGCGCGACGGATTTTCGATCAGGATCGTGCGGCCGAGACGGTCCTGCACGCGCGCCACTTCGCCCGCAAAATGCGCAAGCGCCGCGCTGGTATAGGGGATCGGCAACAGGTCGGGAAATTTATCGCCGGCACTGTTGCTCCAGCTCAGATGGTCCGACACCATCGCAGGCGCGTAGCGTGCGCAGAGCGCCGCCAGCGCATCGAGTTCGCCGTGATCGACGGCGCCCGACGACCCCAGCGACAGACCGACCGAATGAAAGCTCAGCGGCATATGGTCGGCGATCGCGGTCAGCCAGCGATGCGGGGGTCCGCCCGGGCCGAAATAATTCTGGGGGTGGATTTCGGCCCAGGCGGGTGCCGTGCCCGCCTCCACCGCGGCAAGAAGCGGGGCATAATGCTGAGATTTCAGTCCTATGCCGGCGCGTCGGGGTAGCCGGGGGGTAGTGGAGGCGGACACGGCGGGGGCTCAGCTCTTCTTTTGCGGCACCGGCTTGGCATTGCCCTCATGCGCGGTCAGCGTGCCGCCCATCTTGACGCAGGTGCCCGCCGGAACCGACTTCCAGGCATTGCCCTGATAATTGACCGTCGAGGTGCCCGCGCAGCTCGTGCCCGGACCGGCGGCGCAATCATTCTTGCCCTTCAGCGCGACGCCGAAGCATTTTTCGGTCTTTCCGGCTGCAGCAGCGGCTCCCGGCGCCATCGCGCCGGCGGCCATGGCCAGAACGGCCGAGGCGGCCAGCGACAGTTTCAAGGCATTGCTCATTCTTCACTCCATTCACAACAAAGGGGGATGCGGGGGGATGGCATCGAAGGGAAATTCGCCGCGCCGCCCGGCAAGGTTACAGCGCGCCATCTTGTCGCCACCTTCGCGCGGCAAAGGAGCCTTTCCCCTCCCCGATACCGAGAGAGAAACGTGAGCGTAGCGTTCCGCCGCGAAAGCGATGACGAACATATGGAACCGGTCTTCGAATGGCCGATCCCGCCGGGTGCCAATCTGGTGACCCCGCGCGGACACCGGCTGCTCGGCGAAGAACTCGCGCAGATCGAAGCCGCCATCGCGGCGACGGAAACCGACGATGCGCGCAAGAAATTGCAGCGCCGCCAGCGCTATATCGCCACGCGCCACGCGACAGCAGAGGTGCAGGCCGCGCCCGCCGACGGGCTCGTCGGCGTCGGCAGCGCGGTACGCTATCGGCTGGCGGGTACCGAGCGCGCCGTGACGATCGTCGGGCATGACGAAGCCGATCCGGCGGCAGGGCGGATCGCCTTCACCGCGCCGCTTGGCCGTGCCCTGATGGGCGCCGAGGTCGGCGAGAGCGTCGAATTTCAGGGCCGCGAGGATGCCATTCTCGTCCTTGCCGCCGCGCCCGATGCGGAGGAAATGGCATGAAGGACAAGTTCGAACGCCACAAGCAGCCGTGGACCGCCGCCGAAATCGACAAGCTCCACACGTTGGCGAAAAAGGGCATGGCGCTCAAGGCGATCGCCAAGGCACTGACGCGCAGCGAAGAGTCGGTAAAAATCCGCGCCAAGGCCGACGGCCTGTCGATCGCAAAGCTGCGCTGACGTCCCTCGCATGACCGCCCCCGATTATGATGCCATCGTGCTGGGTGCCGGCGCGGCCGGGCTGATGTGCGCCGCGGTCGCGGGGCAAAGGGGCCGCCGCGTCCTGCTGCTCGACCATGCCGAGCAAGTGGGCAAGAAAATCCTGATCTCGGGCGGCGGTCGCTGCAATTTCACCAATATCCACACCGCGCCCGACCGCTATATTTCGGTGAACCCGCATTTCGCCAAATCGGCGCTCGCGCGCTACACGCCCGCCGATTTCATTGCGCTGGTCAATGCCTATGGCATTGCGCATCACGAAAAGACGCTCGGTCAGCTTTTCTGCGACGGCTCGGCGAAGCAGATCGTCGCGATGCTGATAGAGGAATGCGCAAAAGGCGACGTCGATATCCGCTGCGGCCAGCCGGTGCGCGCCGTGACGCACACCGATGGCAGCTTCTCCGTCGCCTTCGGAGACCGGCATGTCAGCGCCCCCAACCTTGTGATCGCTACCGGCGGCCCCTCGATCCCGAAGATGGGCGCGACGGGCTTTGCTTATGATCTGGCGCGCCAGTTCGGCCTGAAAATCGTCGAACCGCGCCCCGCGCTCGTCCCGCTGACGCTCGGCGGTGACGATGTGCTGTTCCGCGACCTGTCGGGTGTCGCAACCCCGGTCGAAGCACACGCCGGCAAGGCGGCGTTCCGCGAAGCGGCGCTGTTCACCCACAAGGGTCTATCGGGTCCGGCGATCCTCCAGATCAGCAGCTATTGGCGTTCCGGCGATCCGGTAACGATCGATTTCCTGCCCGCCGCCGCACCCGGCTGGCTGATCGACGCAAAGCGCGCACGCCCGCGCGCCACGCTTGCCGCAACGCTGCCCTTGCCCGATCGGCTGGCGCAGACGCTTGCCGAGCGGCTGGCGCTGCCCGGCGAGCTCGGCGCGCAGACCGACCGCAAGCTCGCCGATGCCGAGGCGCGGCTGGCGCGCTGGACCTTCCGTCCGAACGGCACCGAAGGCTTCGCCAAGGCCGAAGTGACGGTGGGCGGCATTTCGACCGCAAATCTCTCATCGCAAACAATGATGGCCAAAAGCGTGCCGGGACTGTATGCGGTCGGCGAAGCCGTGGACGTCACCGGGTGGCTGGGCGGCTATAATTTTCAATGGGCTTGGGCCAGCGGATACGCGGCGGGTCAGGCTCTTTAGGAAAAAACCCAGATATTTCTTCGTCATGCCGAACGGGTTTCGGCATCCATGACCAGTGTTTCGATCGCGGGCGACAGACCCCGGGACGCAGACTGGGCAGCGAGGACCAAACAGCGGCGCCTTTGCTGCACAGGATAAGAAGAATAAAATGCCTTTTGAAAATCTCTCGCCCGTCCTTGCGGACGCCCTTGCCGCGCGCGGCTATGAAGGACTCACCCCCGTCCAGACCCACGTCGTCGAAGCCGAAGCTGTCGGCCGCGACCTGCTCGTCTCGGCACAGACCGGATCGGGCAAGACCGTTGCCTTTGGTCTCGCCATGGCCGGCGAATTGCTCGAGGATGGGCGCCTGCCCTTCGCGGCGGCGCCACTGGCGCTGATCATCGCACCGACGCGCGAACTCGCGTTGCAGGTCAGCCGCGAACTGAGCTGGCTCTACGCGAAGGCCGGCGCGCGCATCGCGACCTGCGTCGGCGGCATGGATGCAAGCCGCGAGCGCCGGATGCTCAGCCAGGGCGTGCACATCGTCGTCGGTACCCCCGGCCGCCTGCGCGACCATCTCGAACGCGGCGCGCTCGACCTCGAATCGCTGCGCGTCGCCGTGCTCGACGAGGCCGACGAAATGCTCGACATGGGCTTTCGCGAAGACCTTGAGGAAATCCTCGACGCGACCCCCGAAACGCGCCGCACTTTGCTCTTTTCGGCGACGATCCCCAAGCCGATCGCCCAGCTTGCCAAACATTATCAGCGCGACGCGCTGCGCATCTCGACCGTCGGCGAAGATCGCGGCCATGGCGACATCGCCTATCAGGTCGTCACCGTCGCCCCGGCCGATATCGAGGGTGCGGTCATCAATCTGCTGCGGCTGCACGAAGCCGATACGGCGATGCTGTTCTGCGCGACGCGCGACAATGTCCGCCGCCTCCATGCCAGCCTGCTGGAGCGGGGCTTCGCGGCGGTCGCGCTGTCGGGCGAGCATAGCCAGTCCGAGCGCAACCATGCGCTGCAGGCGCTGCGCGACCGACGCGCGCGGGTCTGCGTCGCGACCGACGTCGCCGCGCGCGGCATCGACCTGCCGAGCCTCAGTCTTGTCATCCATGTCGAAATCCCGCGCGATGCCGAAACGCTCCAGCACCGCTCGGGCCGCACCGGCCGCGCGGGGAAAAAGGGCACCGCCGTACTCATCGTCCCCTATCCGCGCCGCCGCCGCGTCGATGGCATGCTACGCGGTGCGAAGATCGACGCGCAGTGGATGAACGCGCCGACGGCGGCCGACGTCCGTGCGCGCGACAAGGAACGGCTGATCGAGGCGCTGCTCGCGCCGGTCGAACATGACGCCGACGACATCGAACTCGGCCAGCGCCTGCTCGCCGAGCGCAGCGCCGAAGACATCGCCGCCGCCCTCGTCCGCGCGCACCGTGCGACGATGCCGCCGCCCGAGGATCTGATCGACAATGGGCCGCGTCCCCGGGGCGAGCGTCCCGAACGCGGCGAGCGCTTCGAGCGCGCCGATCGCGGATCGGACCGCGAACAGTTCGACGACAGCGTCTGGTTCCGGCTCAACATCGGCCGCCGTCAGAATGCCGATCCGCGCTGGATTCTGCCGCTGCTTTGCCGCCGCGGCCATGTCACCAAGCATGAGATCGGCGCGATCCGCATCGGCCCCAACGAAACGCTGTTCAACATCCCGCTCGCCATCGCCGATCGCTTCGCCGAAGCCGTGTCGCGCACCGCGAACAAGGATGGCGAAGACGACAGCGGCGTCGCCATCACCCCGGCGCCCGAAGGCAGCAGCTACCCGCCGCGCCGCGACAAGCGCCCCCACAAGGGCGGGCGCCGCGACGCCGCCCCCCGCCATGACGGCCCGCGCGGCGACGGCCCGCGCGGCGACGGTCCGCGCAAACCGCGTGGCCCCGGTGGCCCCGGCGGCAACACCGAACGGTACAAGCCTAAACCCTACGGCCAGCGCAGCCCGCGCAAGACCGGGAAATATTAGGGTATAGAGCCCTTGCGCCTTCTCCGCCGTCGTCCCAAATCGGGCGAACAGCAGGAGAAGGCGCATGGAAGCGGTTGAAGCCTTTATCGAGAAGCAGGGCGGACCCGACGTCATCCAGTGGCGCAGCGTCACGCTCGGCGCCCCCGGCCCGGGCGAGGTGCTGGTCCGCCAGACCGCGGTCGGGCTCAACTATATCGACACCTATCACCGCGACGGTACCTATCCGGTCGATCTGCCGGGCGGCCTTGGCGTCGAAGCGGCGGGTGAAGTCGTTGCGGTTGGTGCCGACGTCCACGGGCTGAAGCCCGGCGACCGCGTCGCAACCTTCGGCCCCCGCCGCACGGCCTATGCCACCGCGCGGCTCGTCCCCGCCGCCGGGCTGTTCAAGCTGCCCGCGGCGATCGACGACGAAACCGCCGCCGCCGCGCTGCTCAAGGCCTGCACTGTCGAGGCGCTCGTCGAACGCTGCGCCAAGGTCGAGGCGGGCTGGCCGGTGCTCGTCCACGCCGCCGCCGGCGGGGTCGGCCTGATCCTCGTCCAATGGCTGAAAGCCGTCGGCGCCACCGTGATCGGCACCGTCAGCACCGCAGCCAAGGAACAGGCCGCGCGCGACGCCGGCGCCGACCATGTCATCCGCTACCGGGACGAAGATGTCGCTGCGCACGTCCGCGAAATCACCGACGGCCAAGGCGTTCCCGTCACTTTCGACGGCATCGGCATGGCGACCTGGGCGACCTCGCTCAAGGCCACCGCGCGCCGCGGGCTGATCGTCAGCTACGGCAATGCCGGCGGGCCGGTGACCGGCGTCAATCTCGGCATTCTTGCGCAGCACGGATCGCAGTTCGTCACGCGCCCGACCTTGTTCGACTATTATCTCGATCCCGGCGAACGCGCCGCCGGCGCCGCGCGCGTGTTCGAGATGCTCGAAAGCGGCGCGGTCGCGGTCACCATCGGTCAGCGCTACCCGCTCCGCGACGCGGCTCGCGCACACGAAGATCTGGAAGCGGGACGGACCACGGGATCGACGCTGCTGCTTCCTTGACCCTTCCCCTCCCGCAGGCGGGAGGGGAGCAACTAAGCCTTCAACCGCTCCGCGTGCCAGGCGACATGCTCGGCCATGAAGGTCGAGATGAAATAATAGCTGTGGTCATAGCCCGGCTGCATGCGGATTTCTGCTTTCTGCCCCGCCTTCTCGCACGCCTCGACCAGCAGATGCGTCTTGAGCTGATCTTCGAGGAAGCTGTCCGCCTCTCCCTGATCGACGAGCAGGTCGGCAACGCGCGCGCCGCCTTCGATCAGCGCGCAGGCGTCATAGTGACTCCACGGCTCGCGATCGGCGCCGAGGTAGTTCGACAGCGCCTTTTCGCCCCACGGGCATTGCAGCGGCGCGACGATCGGCGAAAAGGCCGAGACCGAGCGGAAGCGGTCGGGCGTGCGCAGCGCCACCGTCAGAGCGCCATGGCCGCCCATCGAATGCCCGCTGATCCCCTGCCGCGTCATGTCGGCCATCGGGAAATTGCGCAGCACCACCGACGGGAGTTCATCCTCGATATAGGAGCGCATGCGGTAATTTTTCGCCCACGGCGCCTCGGTCGCGTCCACATAGAAACCGGCGCCGAGTCCGAAATCCCATGCGCCTTCGGGGTCGTCGGGCACGCCCTCACCGCGCGGGCTCGTGTCGGGAGCGATGAAGATGATGCCGTGCTGCGCGCAGGCGGCGCGATATTCGCCCTTTTCCATCACATTGGCATGGGTGCAGGTCAGCCCCGACAGATACCAGAGCACCGGCAGCTTCGCGCCGGGCGCATGGTCGGGAACGAACACCGCAAAGCTCATGTCGGTGCCGGTGGTGTCGCTGGCATGGCGATAGACGCCTTGCGTGCCGCCGTGGCTGCGGTTGGTCGATAGCGTTTCGAGGGTCATGGATTGTCCTGCACGGGTATGGAAGCGATCAGCGGCTCATGCCCCCAATGACGCAGCAGGTCGAGGATCGTTGCGCCCGCAAGCCCGATGGTTCCGGTGTTGCGCAGCGGATGGACATTGACGCGCTGCGCAGCCGCAAGCCCGGCATCGAGTACCACCGTGATGCTTCCCGGTGCGGCGTTGATCGCAGCGAGCGGCGTCACCGATCCCGGCGCGATGCCGAGCAACCGCTGCATGTCGTCGGCCTTGCCGAAGCTCACGCGCTTGCATCCGATCGCGGCGGGCAGCGCTTTCAGGTCGACGCGCGCTTCGCCCGGCACGGTGACGAGCCAGAAGGCCCCGCCCGCGTCCTTCAGAAACAGATTTTTGGTGTGCGCGCCGGGAATCGCGGCATTCACCGTGTCGCTTTCGGCGACGGTGAACACCGCGACATGCTCGTGCGCGGCGAAGGGGATGGCGAGCGCATCCAGGTCCGCCAGCAATCCCGCTTCGCCGCGCATAGGGGTCTCAGACGATCAAACGACGCGGTGCAGCGCGCACAGCTTGTTGCCCGACGGATCGCGCAGATAGGCGAGGTACAGGCTGCCGAAACCGCCTTCGCGTACGCCCGGCGGATCTTCGATCGAGGTGCCGCCCGCTGCGACGCCGGCGTCATGCCATGCCTTCGCCTGCTCGGGCCCCTCCATCGCGAAACCGATGGTGCAGCCATTGCCCGCGGTTGCCGGCTGGCCGTCGATCGGGGCCGTTACCAGGAACAGCCCGCCATTGTGCATATAGATGAGGCGTCCCTTGTCGTCGACGATGCCCGGCTTGCCGCCGATCGCCTGAAAGGTTGCGTCATAGAATTTCTTCGATGCGTCGAGGTCGTTCGATCCGACCATATTGTGACTGTACATCGCCCTTGGCTCCTCCTGATTTGGTTGCGAATCGGGACTTATCCTGTTCGCGTGACTAACGGAAGACCACCGTCTTGCGTCCGTCGATCAACACCCGCTGTTCGGCGACCCAGCGCACCGCGCGCGCGAGCACCTGCGCCTCGACATCGCGGCCGATACGGATCAGGTCTTCGATCCCGTCGCGGTGGTCGACGCGCTCGACCGCCTGCTCGATGATCGGGCCTTCGTCGAGGTCGCTCGTCACGAAATGCGCCGTCGCGCCGATCAGTTTCACCCCGCGTTCGTGCGCGCGATGATAGGGCTTGGCGCCCTTGAAGCCGGGCAGGAAACTGTGGTGGATGTTGATGCAGCGCCCCGCGAGCTTCGCCGACAGATCGGCTGAAAGCACCTGCATATAGCGTGCGAGCACCAGATAATCGGCGCCGCCGCGCGCCATGACGTCCAGCATCGCGGCTTCCTGTTCGGCGCGGTTCGCGTCGCTGACGGGCAGATAATGAAACGGAACCCCGTGCCATTCGGTCAGGCGGCGCAGATGGTCGTGGTTGGACACGACGCCGACGATATCGATCGCCAGATTGCCCGTCGACCAGCGGTGGAGCAGGTCGTTGAGGCAATGGCTGCCCTGCGACACGGCGATCACGAAGCGCGGCTTGGCCCCGGCATCGCTGATCCGCGCGTCCATAGCGAACCGCGCGACGATCGGCGCGAACGCCGCGCGCACCGCATCCAGCGTCTGCGGAAAGCGCGGACCCGCGCCGCGAAATTCGACGCGCATGAAAAAACGCCCCGAATCGAGGTCGGCATATTGCTGGCTGTCGAGGATGAAGCCGTCGGTTTCGGCAAGCAGCCCCGTCACCGCCGCGACGATGCCCACCGCATCGACGCAGCTGAAGGTCAGGACGAAAGCGGCCGCACGTTCGGTCGTCATGTCAGCCCGAAATCTTGTGGAATGCGCACAGCTTGTTGCCCGCCGGATCGCGCAGATAGGCCAGATACAGCACCCGGCCTTCGGTCGCGTTGCGGATGCCCGGCGGATCCTCGGCGCTTGTCCCGCCATTGGCAAGGCCCGCGGCGTGCCACGCATCGACCGCCTCGGGCGAGGCCGCGAGCAGGCCGAGTGTATGGCCGTTGCCGCACGCCGCCGCTTCGCCGTTCACCGGCTTGGTGATGACGAGCCGGCCGCCGTCATGCGCGTAGATCAATCGGCCGCGCTCATCGACGCGGCCGACGGGGATGCCGAGCGCGCCAAGCGCCGCATCGTAAAAGCGCTTGGTCGCCGCAATATCATTTGCGCCGAGCGTGACGTGGCTGAACATGCTGCGCGTCCTTTCGCGTCAATAAACGACAACGCTGCGGATGCTTTCGCCCGCGTGCATCAGGTCGAAACCCTTGTTGATCTCTTCGAGGCCCATGACATGGGTGATCATCGGGTCGATCTCGATCTTGCCCTGCATATACATGTCGACGATCTTGGGCACGTCGGTGCGCCCCTTGGCGCCGCCGAAGGCCGTGCCGCGCCAGTTGCGGCCGGTGACGAGCTGGAACGGCCGCGTCGCGATCTCCTTGCCCGCCTCGGCGACGCCGATGATGATCGAGGTGCCCCAGCCGCGATGGCAGGCTTCGAGTGCGATCCGCATCACCTCGGTGTTGCCCGTCGCGTCGAAGGTGTAATCGGCGCCGCCGTCGGTCATCGCGACGATCGCCGCGACGACATCCTCGCGGCTCATGCCCTTCGAATTGAGGAAATCGGTCATGCCGAACTTGCGGCCCCATTCTTCGCGATCGGGGTTGATGTCGACACCGATGATCTGGTTCGCACCGGCAAGCCGCGCGCCCTGGATCACGTTGAGCCCGATGCCGCCCAAACCGAAGACGACGACATTGTCGCCGACCTGCACCTTCGCGGTGTTGATCACCGCGCCGACGCCGGTGGTCACACCGCAGCCGATGTAGCAGCTCGACTGGAAGGGCGCGTCCTCGCGGATCTTCGCGACCGCGATCTCGGGCAGCACGGTGAAGTTCGAGAAGGTAGAGCAGCCCATATAGTGGAAGATCGGCTGGCCCTTGTACGAAAAGCGCGTCGTGCCGTCGGGCATCAGCCCCTTGCCTTGGGTGGCGCGGATCGCGGTGCAGAGGTTGGTCTTGCCCGAAAGGCAGCTTTTGCACTGGCGGCATTCGGGGGTGTAGAGCGGGATCACATGGTCGCCGGGGACGACGCTCGTCACGCCCGCGCCGACCTCGCGCACGACGCCCGCACCCTCATGCCCCAGCACGCTCGGGAAGATGCCCTCGCTGTCGAAGCCGTCGAGCGTATAGGCGTCGGTGTGGCAGATGCCCGTCGCCATGATCTCGACCAGCACCTCGCCCGCCTTCGGGCCTTCGAGGTCGAGTTCGACGATTTCGAGCGGCTTCTTCGCTTCGAACGCAACGGCGGCGCGGGTCTTCATGGCGGGTCTCCTTCTCGGGCGCTCCAATCAGGCAAATGGGGTCGCAATGCAAGATGCGAGGGTCGCATTCCCAACCTTCGTCATGCTGAATGCGTTTCAGCATCCATGGCCCGGTGCTCGCCAGCCCAGGCGGCGCCAGCTATTTTCACACAAAGACACAAAGATGTCGCATCGGCCGCGAAGCGGCTTTAGATTCGGACCGTTCGGCCAGCCGCGGCGCTGACGGAGAAGTGGGACATAGCGGCCCACGTCTTCCTCTTCGTGTCTTCGTGTGAAAGAAAAGAACACGGCGTCGAAGGAAACGGCAGGCCATGGACCCTGAAACAAATTGGCGCTCGTCCCGTCCGCATCCGTACAGGGTCATTGCGAGCGGAGCGAAGCAATCTCCAGCTATCGCACCGCTTTGCCGATGACTGGAGATGCTTCGTCGCTTCGCTCCTCGCAATGACGATGGATGGGCTAGAAAAGCGGCACGCTCGTCTCGCTCCTCAACCAGCTGCGCCCGCAGGAGGAGCCGGTCTGGGCCGTCGATCCGCGGCGCCGCCATCTGCTGCCAAAGGCACGGCTGCTGATCGACAAATTGCGCGAGGAATTGCCGGCGGCGTTGCAGCGAAGTGAGGCGGGTTAGGGCCGAACTACAGACCAGCCAGCTTAGCCGCGATTATGATTGTGACGACAAACATAATCCCGTTGAATGCAGTGCAGAACCAGAAGAGGATTGGGCTCTCTGTTCGGTGCCCCGCCAGATAGCCAACGCCCGGGGCTTCCATCGTTTTCGTCCGGAAGCCGGCCCAAAGATAATATCCAAAGAAGATGCTGCAGGAGAGCGTGATCGCAACCCGCAAGACGGCACCCAAAGCACCGAAGTTCATCATCGCAATGAAGAGGCCGATCGCAACAGAAGCGAGCACGAAATAGCGCATTCCTCAGTTATGCTCGAAGCCGCCCGCCTCTGCAATCAGTCGATGCCTCTTCTCGTCATCCCGGACTTGATCCGGGATCCATTATTCCGACGCTGGCGTGAATGGACCCCGGATCAAGTCCGGGGTGACGATGAAAATAGTGTAGGGCTCAACACTCCACCACGCTAACCGCTAGCCCGCCCTTCGACGTTTCCTTATACTTGTCGCGCATGTCGCGGCCCGTCTGCAGCATCGTGGCGATCACCGTGTCGAGGCTGACGACGTGCGTGCCGTCGCCGATCATCGCGATGCGGCTGGCATCGATCGCCTTGATCGCGCCCATCGCGTTGCGCTCGATGCACGGGATCTGCACCAAGCCGCCGATTGGGTCGCAGGTGAGGCCGAGGTTGTGCTCCATGCCGATCTCGGCGGCGTTCTCCACCTGCGCGTTGGTGCCGCCGAGCGCTGCGGTGAGCCCCGCCGCCGCCATCGAACAGGCGACGCCGACCTCGCCCTGGCAGCCGACCTCGGCGCCCGAGATGCTGGCGTTGCGCTTGTAGAGCGCGCCGACCGCGCCCGCGGCGAGCAGGAAGGTACGCACACCCTTCGCGTCGCCGCGATAGCTGCGGCGGTAATAGCGGATCACCGCGGGGATGATCCCCGCCGCGCCATTGGTCGGCGCGGTGACGACCTTGCCGCCCGCGGCGTTTTCCTCGTTCACCGCCATCGCCCACAGGTTGATCCAGTCCATCATCGCCATCGGATCGGACAGGTTCGCCTCATGCCGTTCGCGGATGTCGGCGGCGATCTGCGGCGCGCGGCGCTTGACCTTCAGCCCGCCGGGCAGCGTGCCCGTGCTGCAGCAGCCCGCATCGATCGACGCGTCCATCGCCGCGGCGATCTGGTCGAGCCCGGCCTCGACCTGTTCGACGCTGCGGTGCACCAGCTCGTTGTCGAGCATCATTTCGGCAAAACTCTTGCCCGACGCCGCGCCCATGCTGAGGAGGTCGGCGCCCGAAGTGAAGGCGAAAGGCAGCGCCACCTCGTCCTCGGCGCCGCGGCTGTTGCGTCCCGCCTCCTCCTCGTCGACGACGAAACCGCCGCCGATCGAGAAATACATGCGCTTGGCCAGTATCTCGCCATCGCCGTCGCGCGCGGTGAAGCTCAGGGCGTTGCTGTGAAAAGGCTGACGCTGCTTCATCTGGAAATGCAGGTCGCGCGCCGGTTGAAAGCGGACGCGCTGGCGGCCGAGCAGATAGAGAAAACCTTCATTCTCGGCGCGGTCCCAATGCGCCTTGATCGCGGCGAGGCTGGTTTCGGCCGGGATTTCGCCCGCCAACCCCGCGACCACCGCGGTATCGGCGGCGTGGCCCTTCCCCGTCAGCGCAAGCGAGCCATAGAGATCGGCCTCGACATGCGCCGCCTTGCCGAGCAGGCCGCGTTCGTCGAGCCAGACCGTGAACCGCCGCGCCGCAACCATCGGTCCAACGGTATGCGAGCTCGATGGCCCGACACCGATTTTGAAAAGTTCGAAAAGGCTGATCGTCATGCCGCGCCTATAGGCGAGGAAATAGTCTTATGACAGAAGCCAATGCCCTGACGTCTAAAGCCGTGTGCCCCCGCGAAGGCGGGGGTCCATCATCCGTGGGCGAAAAATAGCACCGACCGGAGATGGGTCCCCGCCTTCGCGGGGACGCACGGCCTTTTCTTTGACGGGAAATTACGCCGGATAGGTCCAGGCGCCGTCGCGCGCCAGATTCTCGGCGGCGAAATCCCAGTTGAGCAGCTCGTCGACCACCGCATCGACGTAGGCCGGGCGCAGGTTCTTGCGGTCGATGTAATAAGCATGTTCCCACACGTCGATGACGAGCAGCGGCTTGATGCCGGCGGTCACTTCGGTGCCGGCGTCATGCGTGTCGGTGACCGACAGCTTGCCGTCCTTGGCGACCAGCCACGCCCAGCCCGAGGCGAAATGGTTGACCGCCGTGTCCTTCAGCTTCTTCTTGAGATCGTCCAGCGACCCGAAGTCGCGGTCGATCGCCGCGGCGAGATCGCCCGACGGTGCGGTCTTGGTCGGCGACAGGCAGTTCCAGTAGAAAGCGTGGTTCCACGACTGGGCGCTGTTGTTGAACAGCCCCTTGTTGCCCGACCCTTCGGCATGGTGGATGATTTCTTCCAGGCTCTTGCCGGCGAGGTCGGTGCCTTCGATCGCGGCATTGGTCTTGTCGACATAGGCCTTGTGGTGCTTGCCATGATGCGTCGCGAGCGTGTCGGCCGAAATATGCGGCGCCAGCGCGTCCTCGGCATAGGGCAGCGGCGGAAAAGCGATTGTCATGGCAGTCTCCTTTTTTTGGTGTTCGGGGGTGTAACTCGGTATGTTTGACGCGAGTTGCAACCCCGTGACGACGAATTCTGGCGTTATTTTTACGTCACCATGCCGCGCAGCGTCGCGATCCGGTCGGCTTCCTCCGCCGGCTTGTCGCGCCGGATGCGCGCGATGCGCGGGAAACGCATCGCCAGCCCCGATTTGTGCCGCTTCGATGCGTGGATCGAATCGAAGGCAACTTCGAGGACCAGCGTCTTTTGGACCTCGCGCACCGGGCCGAAGCGATCGACCGTGTTGTCGCGCACGAACTTGTCGAGCCACTTCAGCTCCGCGTCGGTGAAGCCCGAATAGGCCTTGCCCACCGGCAGCAATTCGCCCGCCTCGGTCCAGCAGCCGAAGGTATAATCCGAATAGAAGCTGGCGCGGCGCCCGTTCCCGCGCTGCGCATACATCATCACGCAATCGGCGGTCAGCGGGTCGCGTTTCCATTTGTACCACAGCCCCGCCCGTCGCCCGGCGACATAGGGGGCATCACGCCGCTTGAGCATCACCCCTTCGATCGCGGCGTCGCGCGCGCCGGCGCGGCGTTCGGCGAGGTCGTCGAAATCCTTCGCGTCGATGACCTGCGACAGGTCGAAATGGCTGGCGGCCAGCCGCGGGACGAAGGCCTCCAACTGGCGTCGTCGCTCGGTCCACGGCAGGGCGCGCAAATCATCGCCATCGACGCCAAGCAGGTCGTAGACGCGCACGAAGGCTGGATAATCGGCGAGCATCTTTTTCGACACGGTCTTGCGCCCCAGCCGCTGTTGCAGCGCGTTGAAGCTCGCCGCCCCTCCCTGTGTTTCTGGCCCGCCCTGAACCTCGCCGCGCACGAGCAATTCGCCGTCGATCACCGCCTCCTGATCGAAGGCTGCGACCAGTTCGGGGAAGGCGCCGCTGATTTCCTCGCCGCCGCGGCTATAGATACGCGTCTCGCCGGCGGCACGCACGATCTGGACCCGGATGCCGTCCCATTTCCATTCGGCGGCGAAGTCGGCAAGGTCGATAGCCTCTTCCTCGAGCGGATGCGCGAGCATGAAGGGCCGAAAGAAGGCGACGTCGGCAAGGTCGGGACGCGGCGCCCGTCCCTCACCCCAGGCGAACAGCGGCGCATAGGGCGGCGGGATCGCGTGCCACAGCTCCTCGACATCGTCGACCGGCACGCCGAACGCCTGTGCAAAAGCCTGTTTCGCCAGCCGCGCCGACACCCCGACGCGCATCCCGCCCAAAGCCAGTTTGAGCAGCGCATAACGCCCGTCGGCGTCGAGCCGGTCAAGCAGTGCGGCGACGATCGCGGGCGCATCGCTGCGGCTGGCGGCGGCCAGCGCGTCGACGGCTTCGGAGACCGAGAGTGAAGGTTGCGCAGTGTCCGAATCCCGCACCCCCGAGCGAAGCCGAGGGGCCATGCCGAGCGAAGTCGAGTCCGCAACGCCCGATATTCTCGCTGCGCTCGAAAGAGCCCCTCGGCTTCGCTCGGGGATGCGGATTGTTTCTGTCCGGTTGTCTGAATCAGGCCACAACAGCGCCGCCGTCTCCGCCGTATCGCCGACGAAATGCCGCGACAGCCGGAACAGTTCCTCGTCCACGCGCGTCGCGAGCAGCGTCCGCACCGTCCCCGCCTTCACCGCCGGAAAGTCGAGCGCCTCTGTCAACGCCGCAAGCGCCCAGCCGCGATCGGGATCGGGCGTATGCTTCAGATAATCGACAATCAGCGCCAGCTTGCTGTTGCGCGAGCGCGTATAGATCAGCCGGTCGATCAGGGCGGCGAAGCGCTTCACGCCTCCTCCTCCAGGTCGCGGCCGACGAGGTGCAGCGCGCGCGCCTTGCGCTGGGTGAGTTCGCACCAGCGCAAGAGGCCGTCCTCGCTGCCGTGGGTGATCCAGCTCTCCTGGGGGCTCACTTCGGCGATCGTCGCGGTCAGTTCGTCCCAGTCGGCATGGTCGGAGATGACGAGCGGCAGTTCGACCATCCGTTGCCGCGCGCGCTGGCGCACCCGCATCCAGCCCGACGCCATCGCAGTGACGGGATCGGGGAGCCGCCGCGACCAGCGGTCGTTGAGCGCGGACGGCGGGGCAATGACGATCTGCCCCGCCATCGCTGCCTTGTCGGTTTCGGATACCAGCCGCAATTCGCCCAGATCGACGCCGTGCGCGGCATAGAGCGCGCACATCCGTTCGAGCGCGCCGTGAATATAGATGGGCGCATCCCAGCCCGCGCCGCGCAGTTCGGCGATCACCCGCTGCGCCTTGCCGAGCGCATAGGCGCCGACGAGTATCGCGCGGTCGGGCTCGGCACGCACCGCGCCGATCAGCTTGGCGATCTCGTCCCCAGTCGGCGGGTGCCGGAACACCGGCAGGCCAAAGGTCGCCTCCGTCACGAAAATATCGCACGGCACCACCTCGAACGGTGCGCAGGTCGGGTCGGCCCGGCGCTTGTAATCGCCGGTGACGACGATCCGCTCGCCGCGATACTCCATCAATATCTGCGCGCTGCCGAGCACATGGCCGGCGGGATGGAAGCTGAACCGCACCCCGCCGCGCTCGAACCCGTCGCCATAGGCAAAGGCCTGATTATGGCTCGCCTCGGCATCGACGCCATAGCGCAGGGCCATGATCGCGAGCGTCTCCGGCGTCGCGAAGACCGATCCATGCCCGCTGCGCGCATGATCGGCATGGCCGTGGGTGACCGCAGCGCGCGCAACGGGGCGCGACGGATCGATCCACAAGTCGGCGGGCTTCACATAGATGCCGCTCGGGTGCGGCTCGATCCAGCTAGCGCCGGGCATCAGGCGGCCAGCTTTCGCGCGCGGATCAGGTCGGCGACGAACATGTCGCGCTCCTTGGCCGCGCGGTCGCGGTCGGGCAGGCGGAGCAGGAACGACGGATGGACCGTCGCGATCAGCTTCGTGCCGCCCTCCAATTCATGCACCGACCCGCGCATCGACGCGATCGTCGCGCTTCGCCCCGTCACCCCGCGCAGGGCGCTGCCGCCCAGCGTCACGATCACGTCGGGCCGGACCAGCGCGCGCTCCTTGTCGAGCCACCAGCGGCACAGGTCGATCTCGGCAGCCGTCGGATTCTGGTGCAGCCTTCGCTTGCCGCGCGGTTCGAATTTGAAATGCTTGACCGCGTTGGTCAGAAACAGCCGCCGTCGGTCCATGCCCGCTTCGTCGAGCGCCTCGTTCAGCACTTGCCCTGCCGGGCCGACGAAGGGCCGTCCCTGCAAATCCTCCTGATCGCCGGGCTGTTCGCCGACCAGCATGATCCGCGCCGTCGCCGGTCCCTCGCCCGCGACCGCCTGCGTCGCGTCGCAATAGAGCGGACAGCGCGTGCAGCGATCGAGCGCGCGTGCGATCGCGTCGAGCGTATCAAGGGCTTCGGTCGAGGCGTCGTCGTCGGTCACGCGTTTGCGCCATTTCTCCGTTCGCGCATTCGCAGCCGAAACGGCCACCGCGCGCATCCGTTCCACGCGCGCCTCGGCGCCTGCCAGCAACGGCGCAATATCCTGCGCCTCGGGCAGGTTATGCCAATATTTTTTCGGCATTTCGGCGCGCATCGCGGCGATCTTGACGCGCGCGGGGTTGAAGATCGCGCCATAATAGGTGCGCCATTGATCCTCGACCACATCGCTCTCCGGCACTTCGTCCCGCGTCCCGCCGGGGCCGTAACGCAACTCCTCGTCCTCCCAGATCGCACGCGCGTCGGGGGTTACGATCGCCCAGTCCATGCCGGTGAAGCGACGCTGGAAAAAGGGGGCGGTCAGCCGCAGGATGCGGTGCGCGGGCTCGAACCACGCGGCGAAGCGCTCGTGCTCGCCATCCTCGCCCAGCCGCCGGAACCGCACGAAGGCGTGCATCTTGTGCACATCGCGGCGGATCGCCTTGTCGGCCTTCATCAGCCAGTCGACATCGGCGTCGGTGCGCCGTTCAAGCAGCCGACGGTCTTGCAACGCGCGCCAAAGGACGCGGTAAAGACGAGCGGGCACCGCGGCATCGCGGTAACAGATCACCCGCTCGGCGATCGCAACCAGCTCGCGCGGCAGGCTGAGCGCGCCGGACGGCGGCAGCACCGCTGCCGCCTCGCCGAACAGCGATGCGCCCTCGCCGCCGCCGCGCCAGCTGATGTCCTCGGGCGCAATCCCGTCCGCCAGCAGGCTGCGCGCGGCGCGGCGCCATTCGCCGAAATCGCCGGGCGTTTGGAGAACGACCTCCCTCACAGCGCCAGCGTCAGTTGTTCCGCGGGCGGCGCGAAGCGGGCGCGCAGGTCGGCGCTGTCGGTGAGCTTGCCCGGCCGCCAGTCGGGCGTGACGATGAAGGGCAGCAGCTTTTTGACCGACGCCGTCAGCTTGGCGAGGTCGCCGAGCCGCACCTTGCCCAGCCGCCGCGCCGCCACGATGCGGTCGACCGCGCGCGTGCCAAGACCGGGCACGCGGAGCAGCAGTTCGCGCGGCGCCCGGTTGATGTCGACGGGAAAGCTCTCGCGCTGCTGAAGCGCCCACGCAAGCTTGGGATCGATCGCCAGGTCGAGCATACCGCCGCGCCCGCCCGCCATGATTTCGGCGCGCTCGAAGCCATAGAAGCGCAGCAGCCAGTCGGCCTGATACAGGCGGTGCTCACGCATCAGCGGCGGCCGCACCGGGGGCAGGTCGCTGCTCGCGTCGGGAATGGGGCTATAGGCCGAATAATAGACGCGGCGCAGCCGATAGCCCGAATAGAGGTTGGTCGCCGCGTGCAGGATGTCGTCGTCGCGCGCGCCGTCGGCGCCGACGATCATCTGCGTCGATTGCCCGGCAGGCGCAAAGCGCGGCGGCGGTGCCTTGCCGATCAGCCGTCCCTTCGCGGCGTCGAGGACGTCGGCCTCGCGCGTGCGCACCGATGCCATCGTCTTGCGGATGACGCCGGGCTTCTTTTCGGGCGCAAAGCTCGCCAGTCCTGCCTCGGTCGGCAGTTCGACATTGGTCGACAGCCGGTCGGCATAGATGCCGGCAAGCGCGATCAGCGCGGGATCGGCGCCCGCGATCGTCTTCAAATGGATATAGCCCTGAAAGCGATGCTCCTCGCGCAGCAGCCGCGCGACCTCGACCAGCTGCTCCATCGTATAATCCTCGGACCGGATGATCCCCGACGACAGGAACAGCCCCTCGATATAGTTGCGCTTGTAGAAATCGAGTGTCAGCCGCACGACCTCCTGCGGATCGAAACGCGCGCGCGAGACATTGCTCGACGCCCGGTTGATGCAGAAGCGGCAGTCATAAACGCAGAAATTGGTCAGCAGTATCTTGAGCAGCGAAATGCAACGGCCGTCCGGCGCGTAGCTGTGGCATATGCCCATGCCTTCGGTCGAACCGATACCCTTGGTCGCGGTCGAATCGCGCCGCACCGTTCCCGAGGAGGCGCAGGAGGCATCATATTTCGCCGCATCGGCGAGGATCGCGAGCTTTTGCAGAATCGATTTTCCCGACATGCCACCCGTTTAACACGAGAACATTTTAGGAACAAATCGCCTCGTCGCGTTTCAGGCTTCGCGCCATTTGGCGGGCAGCGATATCTCGACGCGCAGGCCCTCGGGGTTCCAGTGCCGCGTAATCGTGCCCCCCAGATTGTTCCGGACGCTGCGCTCCATCAGCAGCGTGCCAAAGCTGGTGCGATCGGGCGGACCGATCGGCGCATCGCCGCCGCTTTCGGTCCAGTCGAGCCGGAACAGGCGCGGCTCGCTGCCTTCGGGGTCCTGGCTCCAGCTGACATCGACCTGCCCGCGCGCGCCGGTCAACGCGCCATGCTTGACCGCATTGGTTGCCAGTTCGTTGAACAGCAGCGCCATCGCCACCAGCGCATTTTCGGGCAGCAGCAGGTCGGGGCCCGACCAGCGCACGCGCGGAAAAGCCGCTTCGACCTCGCGCATCAGCGCGTGCATCGACCCGGTCATGAAGTTCGCGCCGAGCAGGACGTTCTGCGCACGGTTAAGCGCGTCGAGCCGGCTGCTGATCCGCTCGACATAATCGTCAACATCGCGCGCCGAATTTTTGGTGAGCGAAATGATCGCGCCGACCGTTGCAAACAGGTTGCGCATCCGGTGGTGCAGCTCGCGCATCAACAGCGTCGCATTTTCCTGGCGGCTCTTCTGTTCGGTGATGTCGGCGCTGATCCCGGTCAGAATGGCATCGTCGCGGCGCACATCCCAGTCCCCGCGCGCCGCGATCCAGCGCACACCGCGTTCGGGATGGTCGATGCGGTACTCCATCGAATAGGGCGCGCCGCTGTCGACAGAGGCATAGAGCACGCGGCGCACCGCGTCGCGATCCTCGGGATGGACGCGCGCGAAAAACCCCTCGCCGGTCCTCAATGCGGTTTCGAAATCGGCGCCCCATAGCTCGGCGGTGGCGCCGCGCCATTTGAGCTCGTCGGTGCGCGGGTCGAACTGCCAGGTCGCAATGCACGAAAAGTCGAGCGCGCGTTCCAGCATGTGCCGCGCCTCGTCGCGCTCCATCACGGTGCGCCGCAGGTCGGCCTCGGCCATGATGATCGCCGCCAGATCCTCGAGCCGTTCGCGCTCGCGGTCCGCAAAATCGGCGCGCGGCCGCCGGTCGATGATGCACAAAGTCCCCAGCACCGCGCCATTATAGGCGCGTAGCGGCACGCCGGCGTAAAAGCGGATCAGCGGTTCGCCGGTGACCAGCGGATTGCCGCGAAAACGGCTGTCCTCCAGCGTATCGGCGACGATCATCGCCTGCTCGCTGGTCACGACATATTGGCAAAAGCTGATCTCGCGCGGCGTTTCGGGCACATCGAGGCCGTAGGAGGATTTGAACCATTGCCGGCAATCGTCGACCAGCGAAACAAGTGCGATCGGCGCCTCGAACAAATCCGCTGCAAGTTTGGTGACACGGTCGAACGCCGGTTCGGGGGCGGTATCCAATATCCGGTATTCGCGAAGCGTCTCGAGCCGGCGGCGTTCGCGCTCGCGCATGTCCCTCGAACCCCCTTCGTCGCCCCCGTCGGCCAAAGCCCGCCCTCCGTCTTTTCCCGCCGCGCTCTTCTCCGAAGCGCCCTCGCTCGATGCCGTCGCATCGATTGCCGTGGTGGGGCGCTGTGCCATGAATCTGGTCCCTGCAAAAGCTTGTGAATGAGCGCGCAAGAAAAAGACCATCTTTCTGCTACTTACGCGGCGATCCGGTAGCGTCCCGGCAGACTCTACGCATCAGGCGCGTGGTGGTTGCAGAAAATGGGGGTGCTTTTTTGCTTCAATCCGGGAACCCGCCCCCGCGGGGCGCGTATGATCGGTTCAAAGAGGGAGGTTCCTGCATGAGCTTGGGCGAAGAAATCCGTGGCCATCTGCCGTTCCTGCGCCGCTATGCGCGCGCGCTCACGGGCAGTCAGCAACATGGCGACAATTTCGTCCACACCACGCTGGAAGTCATTGTCGCGGCGCCCCAGGAATTTCGCACCTGTCCCGATACGCGTATCGACCTCTACCGCAGTTTCCACCGCATCTGGGAAAGCGCCTATATCGACGACGGCGAAGGCAGCGACGCCGAACTCGACCCGGTGCTGCGCGCCGCGAACGACCGCCTCCGCCGGATCACGCCGCTCGGCCGCCAGATCCTCCTGCTGACCGCGCTCGAAGGTTTTTCGGCCGACGAGGCCGCGGCGATCACCGGCACCGACATCCCCACCGTAGAAACGCTGCTCGCCGAAGCGGTCGGCGATCTCGACCGCGAATCGCGCACCTCGGTGCTGATTATCGAGGACGAGCCGCTGATCGCGATGGAGCTTGAACAGATCGTCCGCGAACTCGGCCACGAGGTTGCCGGGATCGCGACGACGCACGACGACGCGGTCGCGGCGTTCGAACGCACCGAGCCCGGCCTCGTCCTCGCCGACATCCAGCTTGCCGACGGATCGTCGGGGATCGACGCGGTACAGGATATTTTGGCGATCGCCCCCGTCCCGGCGATCTTCATCACCGCCTTTCCCGAACGGCTGCTCACCGGCAACCGGGTCGAGCCGACCTTCCTGATCTCCAAGCCCTTCCGCCAGAACATGGTCCGCGCCGCGATCAGCCAGAGCCTTCTCTTCACCCCCCAACTCGCGGCATAGGGCTTCGCTGGCCACCGGGGCGCTCACCCCGATACGGAGCGAATGACCGGAAACGACCTGTTGCGGACGTTCGATCCTCCCCGTGGCGAAGTCATGGGGAGATGGCAGCCTGCAGGGCTGACGGAGGGGCAATGCCGCGGCGCCACGGCCCCTCCACCACGCCCTTCGGGCGCAGTCCCCCTCCCCATCGCTGCGCGACAGGGAGAATATTCTCATTCGTCCGGCATTGATGTGTTCCCCGGCGAAAGCCGGGGCCCAGGGCTTTACTGCACCAACGTTAGCGGTTGACGTTCTGGACCCCGGCCTTCGCCGGGGAACACGAAGCGGTTAGCGGCGAAGTCCGTTCCCCACCCCGCAGCCGCCACGCAGGCGCCGTCAATCCGGCGATGGCCCCCCGCCTGTCAGTTGGTCGACGCTGCCCATGATCGTCGCGAAGGCTTCGCTCGGCGGCAGCGGGTCGTCGCTGCGCAGCGGCATCTCGCCGCCGTCGAGGATCGCCTGCAAGGCGGCCCGGGCGCGCGAGACGCGGCTTTTCATCGTGCCGACCGCGACGCCGCAGATGTCGGCGCCTTCCTCATAGGATAATTGCCCTGCGCCGATAAGGATCAGCGCCTCGCGCTGGTCGACGGGCAGCATCATCAGCGCGCGCTGCACGTCCGACAGGTGCAGGCTGTCGTCCTGATCGTCGGGCGCGACGAGCAAGCGTTCGGCGGCGAGCTCATCATAATCGGCGGTGAATTTCTTGCGCCGCATCTGCGACAGGAAACAGTTGCGCAGGATGACGAAGGCCCAGCTCTTCATGCTCGACGGCCCCGGAATATAGCTTGCGCGCGCCTTCCATGCCTTCAGCATCGTCTCCTGCACCAGATCGTCGGCCAGGTCGGCGTTGCCGGTCAGGCTGCGGCCGAAGGCGCGCAGATGCGGCAGCATCGCCGCCAGCTCCTGCTTGAAGCTGGCGTCGTCGAGCGGTCGGGGCGTGTCGTCGCTGATAATCGGGCCTTTATCTGGGCAATCTCTCGATGCGTCTGGCATCGGGCTTAGCGCGTTGAAACGTCGATGGAAAGCGGCGATCCCTGCCGCAATGGCTCAGGCGGGAACCGCGGCTGTCGGCCGTCGACGTCCAAGCGCGATGAAATTGGCCATCATCTGTTCGTCGACGGGGTCGAGCCGGCCGTTGGCGGCCAGCCGCCTCAGACTGTCCTCATGCCCGTCGAAATTGGGTTCGTAGAGCATCGACCAGTCGCCGAATTCGCGGTGGTCGATGTCACGACGCCGCACCTCGACCATACCGCTGTGACGGCGGTCGTCGCGGATCGCGGCGAGGCACGCCTCGACCTTGTCGCCCGGGCCTTCCAGCAATTGCATGAAATTATGCCCGTTGAAGATCAGGGCGCCGGTCAGCGCATCGCGAGCATTGTTGCGGCGTGCCGTACCCAGAATATCGGCAATGTCGTCAGGCGTTATCAGCGGGTCCGCAACGCTGACATAGATAATCGATCGCAAGTCACATGACTCCCGGCTTCCCCATTCAAGGAGCGTTGTGACCCCATCCGCAAACCCCTGCGGGCCTGCCCTGCCTGCTTAGGGCGCGTGTTGCCCCTTGGCAACGCATTCGTCGCAAAATCGAAATTGCCGGGAACCAGCGGCGATCTTCCTCGTTGCTTCGGCATGGCTACGCATGGTGACAACAGGATCAACGGCAAGCCGCCCCACCCGGCGGAGGAAGCCGAAGTCGTGCGCCGCACGAATGGCAGCTTTCCGGGGACGGACAGCGACCAGTGGCATCGCACGCTGACCGGTCGGCAGTCGCCCGAGCCGGTGAGTGCGAAGCTGCGCATGATCTATGGCAGCGTCGTCGCCGAAAAGCTTCCCGACCAGATGCTCGATCTTTTGGCCCAACTCGATCAGAAAAGCCCTAAACTCTGATGACCCGCCCTGCTGCTGCGCCGCGTTCGCAGGAAAATGACAGCCTGTCGGACGGCGAATTCAAGGCGCTTCTCGCTGGCGTCATCCCGCATCTGCGCGCTTATGGGCGCAGCCTGTCGGGCAATCCCGATCTGGCCGACGATCTGACGCAGGACACGATGGTCAAGGCGTGGGCGTCGCGTGCGCGCTTCGAACGCGGCACCTCGATCAAGGCGTGGACCTTCGTCATCCTGCGCAACACCTTCCTTTCGCAGATGCGCCGCAACAAATTTCACGGCGAATATGACGAAACAACCGTCGAGCGCACGCTGTCGACCCCCGCGTCGCAGGAAGATTCGGGCGAGATGGCCGATCTCCAGCGCGCGCTGATGGAATTACCGCAGGACCAGCGCGAGGCGCTGATCCTCGTCGGCGCGGGCGGCATGTCGTATGAGGAAGCGGCGCAGATTTGCGACTGCGCACTCGGCACGATGAAAAGTCGCGTGTCGCGCGCGCGCACCGCGCTCGAAGAGATCATGGATCGAGGCCAATTCTCGCAGCGCCGCTCGGACGCGGTTCCGGCGAGCGAGGCGATGGATGCGATCATGGACAGCGTCGAGGAAATCACCGCGCGCCGCGAAGCCGCGAACCGCTAACGCGCCGCACATCCTCTCGACTTTTCCGGGCGGGCGCGCCAGACTGGCCGCCCACCTCCCCAGCAAAGCGAGCCTTTTCATGCAGAAAATCCCCGCCCTTGCGCTATCGGCCGCGCTGGCCGTCGCCGCCTGTTCGACCGGAACCCCCAGCAACGCGGCCACCGACAGCGCCGCGCTCGACACGTCGGGTGCGCAGCCCGCGACCGCGCTCGCCGATGCGCCCTTCACGGTGCAGGAAGCGGCGGCCTTCAACGAACCGTGGGCGATGACCTTCCTGCCCGGAACGCGCCTCGCGCTCGTCACCGAAAAATCGGGCAAACTCAAACTCTGGGAAGAAGGCGGCGCCGCGCGCGACGTCGCAGGGGTTCCTCCGGTTCTCTACGCCGGACAGGGCGGCCTCGGCGATGTGATCCTCGCCCCCGATTTCGCGCAGAGCGGTGCCATTTACCTGAGCTGGGCCGAAGCCGGCCCAGGCGACACCGCCGGTGCCGTCGTCGGCCGGGCGAAGCTGGTTCAGGGCGCCGCGCCGCGCCTCGATGGGCTCGAGGTGATCTGGAAACAGGATCCCAAAGTGCCCGGCCGCGGCCATTATTCGCACCGTCTCGCCTTCTCGCCCGACGGCCGATATTTGTTCATCGGTTCGGGCGAACGGCAGAAGTTCGATCCGGCGCAGGACATGAAGGCCAATCTCGGCAAGATCCTGCGCCTGAACCCCGATGGCAGCGTCCCCGCCGACAATCCCTTTGCTTCCGAAGGTGGCGTGACCGCGCAAATCTGGTCGCTCGGCCATCGCAACATCCTGGGCCTCGCCTTCGACGGGACGGGCCGGCTCTGGAACCAGGAAATGGGGCCGAAGGGCGGCGACGAGGTCAATCTGGTCGCGGCAAAGGCCAATTACGGCTATCCGATCGTGTCGAACGGCGATCATTATGACGGCCGCGACATTCCCGACCATCCGACCCGCCCCGAATTTGCAGCGCCGAAGCTGTGGTGGAACCCCTCGGTGTCGCCCGCGGGGCTCGTCTGGTACGGCGGCAACGCCTATCCCGGCTGGAAGAACAGCCTGTTGATGGGCGCGCTGTCGGGCGAGGGGCTGATCCGCATGGCGATCGACGGCGACACGCTGCACAAGTCCGATCGCTGGGACTTCGGCGCCCGTATCCGCGAGGTCGAGGTGCGCGACGACGGCAGCGTCTGGCTGCTGACCGACGGCAAGGACGGCAAGCTGCTGAAGCTGGTGCCGAAGGCCTGACTGCCGCGCCGACGATGATCCGCAGCTATCTCTCCCGGCGTGCCCTGTGGCCGGCGCGCGTGCCCGACCCCGACGCCCCGCCGCGGCTGGCGCTGCTCTGGCGCGAGGCGGGGTCGCTGCTGCGCGCGCTCGGCGGGCGCGTCCGGCCCATGCCGCCCGAACCCAATCCCGACAGCGCCCACCCGCCGGTGATGGTGCTACCGGGCTTTCTGTCAGGCGACTGGTCGACGAAGGCACTGCGCGCCGACCTGCGCCGCGCGGGCTTTCGCTGCTATGCCTGGGGCCTCGGCTTCAATCGCGGCGCAACCGCCGACATCATCGACCGCATCGATGCGCGCGTCGAATGGATCATCGCGCGCACCGGACAGCCGCCCGCACTCGTCGGCTGGAGCCTCGGCGGCATCTATGCGCGCGAATATGCCAAGCATCACCCCCACAAGGTCGCGCGCGTCGTCACTCTCGGTTCGCCCTTTTCGGGCAGCCGCCGCGCCAATCGCGCCTGGCGGCTCTATCATCTGATCGCGCGCCACCCGGTCGACAATCCCCCCATCGACTTCCACCCGGCGCCGCGCCCCGAAATGCCGACCTTTGCCTTATGGTCCAAGCATGACGGCGTCGTCGCGGTGAACAGCGCGCGCGGCCTGCCGCACGAAAGCGACCGGCAGATCGAGGTCGAATGCGCGCATATGGGCTTTGCCTATGCCCCGACCTCGGTCGCCGCAATTGCCAAGGCGTTAACCGAAGAGATAGGCTGATGTGCGATAGGCTGGCGATGGAGCCAGCCAAAGGAATGTGCCGATGCTGACGATCTTTGCGACACTCGCACTCGCTATGCAGGGCGCCGCCGCGCCCGCCGCCTGTCCGCCCGCGGTCGTCACGGGCAACGCGCAGAGCGCCCGCGTCGCCGTCTATCGCTCGCCCAGCCTGGCCGCGCGCAAGACCGACCGGCTGCGCGCGGGAACGCGCGTCCTGGTGTGCGGCGAACAAGGTGGCTGGGCGTGGGTCGCCTATGCCAGCCGCCGCAACAGTTGTGTTCCCGCGCGCGGGGCGACCTGTGCTACCGGCTGGGTCGACCGCCGCCGCCTTTCCGCGCTCGGGTCCTGATCGAGCCGGCCCTCAGCACCTTCAGCACACGTCGATCCGCTCGCCCGGCGCCGCACGCCATACGAACAGCGCGCGCCCGGGGCGCCGTCCGGCGGTCCCCGTCGATACGAAGCCGACCGCGCGCAGCAAAGCTTCGGACCGCGCATTGCCTGGCCGGCATTCGGCGACGACCGTCGCGCCGCGCCGCGCCGCCGCTATCTCGCGCACCGTCGCGCCAACCGCCTCACGCGCCAGCCCCTTGCCGCGGGCACGGGCGGCGAACCAGTATCCGACCTCATATTCGCCCGCGCCGCGGCGGTGGACACCTATGACCCCGGCGAGCCCCGCCGCGTCGCGCACCGCGTGGAAGACATCGTCCCCGCGCGACCGCGCGATCAGCGCGGCGGCTTCGTCCTTGGTGAAGGGTTCGGGCAGGAAATGGACCTGCGACGTCACCGACGCATCGGTGATCGCCCACAGGTCGGCGGCATCATCGGCGACCAGCCGGTCGATGCGGCATCGCGGGGTGGTCAGGCGGATCAAAGTCTCTGTCATCGCAAGCGTCTCTTCTAAAAGGCGCGCCGTGACAGAGGGGGTGCGGTTTCATGATGATGACCATTCGCCTTCCGACACGGCGGCCATGGTCATGATGAATGATGCCATGCCGCTCCTTAGGTAAAGGAGCGCCAATACGCCTTGAATCGAAGGGATCGGTCGTTGGTCATCGCGGCGGTGCCTATCAGGCGCCGGCGCCGCGATCAAGCGCGCGATCAGCCCGCGCGCTGCGCCGCGAGCAGATAGTTCAGCGCTTCGCTGCCGCCGAGCTTGAACCCGCGCGCTGCCGATGGCGCGAGGCCGGTGCGGTCGACGACTTCAAGCCCCGCCGCCGCGAGGAGCGCGGTCAATTCTTCGGGCTTCAGAAACTGGTCCCAGTCGTGCGTGCCGCGCGGTACGGCGCCGATCCGCTCGGCCGCCTCGACGAGCAGCAGCTTCGACAGGGCGGTGCGATTGGGCGTCGACAGGATCATCAGTCCGCCGGGCGCCAGGCGCGCGGCAAGTTCGGCGATGAAGGCCGCCGGATCGGCCACATGCTCGACCACCTCCATCGAGGTGACGAGGTCGAAGGTCGCGGGCGGCAGTGCCGCCAATTCGCCCGCATGATAATCGATCCCCAGCCCCTGACCCGCCGCATGCGCGCGCGCCGCGGCGATATTTTCGGGTGCGGCATCGACCCCCGTCACCGCCGCGCCCATCCGCGCGAGCGGTTCTGCAAGCAGGCCCGCGCCGCATCCGACGTCGAGCGCGCGCTTTCCGGCGAGCGGTTTCAGATCGCGGCTGTCGGTCAGCCAATGGGCGTCGATCCGGTCGCGAATATAGGACAGGCGCACCGGGTTCAGCTTGTGCAGCATGGCGGACGAGCCGTGCGGATCCCACCAGTCGGCGGCGAGCGCGCCGAAATGGGCGGCTTCGTTCGGATTGATCGTCTTAGCGCTCATAGAGCGCGATTTGGCACCCCGCCCGGCGCGGCACAAGACTTATCGGGATAGAATAATCGTTCGGCGGATACCCGCGCTCCTGTTGCGAACAGACAAGAAAAAATATCCTGATGGTATAATCTGTCGGCCTTGCCATCGCGCTCCCCCTTCCCTAACAGCGCGGTCGCCGCGGAAATCCTTGGAAGTTGCGGCCGAAACCAGTTTGCGAAAAGGCGGGACGAGATGGCACGGATCGTGATGAAATTCGGGGGCACGTCGATGGCGGGCACCGAGCGGATTCGCACCGTGGCGAAACTCGTCGCGCGCGAAGTGGCGCAGGGCAATGAGGTCGCGGTTGTCGTCTCCGCGATGGCGGGCGAGACCGATCGACTCGTCAATTTTTGCCGCGAGGCCAACCCGCGTTACGACCCTGCCGAATATGACGTCGTGGTCGCGGCGGGCGAACAGATCACGTCGGGGCTGCTCGCGCTCACGCTGCAGGCGATGGGCGTTCCCGCGCGCAGCTGGCTCGGCTGGCAGCTCCCTATCCGCACCGAAGAGGCGCATGCCCGCGCCCGCATCCTCGACATCGAAACGGGCGCGCTGCTCGCGGCGATGGGCCGCGGCGAAGTCGCGGTGATCCCGGGCTTTCAGGGGATGATGGACGATGGCCGCATCTCGACTCTGGGGCGCGGCGGGTCGGACACCAGCGCCGTCGCGGTCGCCGCGGCGGTCGAGGCCGATCGCTGCGACATCTACACCGATGTCGACGGCGTCTACACCACCGACCCGCGCATCGTCGCGCGCGCGCGCAAGCTCGACTATGTCACCTATGAAGAAATGCTCGAACTCGCGAGCGTCGGCGCCAAGGTGCTCCAGACGCGCTCGGTCGGCCTCGCGATGAAGATGGGCGTGCGCGTGCAGGTGCTTTCCAGCTTCGTCGAGGGCGACGAGGCACCCAAAAGAGGCACGATGATCGTCAGCGACGAGGAAATAGAGGAACATCAGATGGAACGGCAGCTGATCACCGGCATCGCCCACGACAAGAATGAAGCGAAGATCATCGTAACGCGCGTCCCCGATCGTCCGGGCGGCGTCGCCAACATCTTCGGCCCGCTCGCCGCCGCGGGGATCAACGTCGACATGATCATCCAGAATGTCGGCCGCGACAAGGGCGAGACCGACGTGACCTTCACCGTTCCCGCCGCCGACCTCTTGCGGTCGATCGACCTGCTCGAGGCCGCAAAGGACAAGATCGGCTTCAACCGCATCCTGTCGGACGACAAGGTCGCGAAGATCAGCGTCGTCGGCGTCGGCATGAAAAGCCACGCGGGCGTTGCGAGCACGATGTTCCGCGCGCTCGCCGATCGCGGCATCAACATCCAGGCGATCTCGACCAGCGAGATCAAGGTCAGCGTGCTGATCGACGAGGATGAAACGGAACTCGCGGTCCGCGTGCTCCACACCGCCTACGGCCTCGACGCCGACTGATTGCGGCGCGCGCGGGAGGCTTCGGCGGCCAGGGCAGTCAGTCCTTGTCGCCGACCTCTACCAGCCCGTGGCCGACGCTGACGCGTTCGTCGAAGACGAAACAGCTGCCCTGCCACCGGCTGTCGGCTTCCGGCACCTGCTCCAGATAGGCGAGGATGCCACCTTTCAGGTGAACGACATCGGCAACGCCTTCACTCTTCAGGAAGGCGGTCGATTTTTCGCAGCGAATGCCGCCGGTGCAGAACATCGCGACGCGCTTCCCGGCGAAATCGGCGGCATGGTCGCGCCACCAGCCCGGAAAATCGCCGAAGCTTTTCGTCTGCGGGTTCACCGCGCCCGCGAAACTGCCATAGCCGACCTCGAAATCGTTGCGCGTGTCGATGACGATCGTGTCGGGATCGTCGATCACCGCATTCCAGTCCGCCGGCGCGACATAGGCACCGACCTCGCGCGCCGGGTCGACCCCCGGCACCTTCATCGTCACGATTTCCTTTTTCAGCCGCACCTTCAGCCGCTGAAAAGGCATGGCTGCGGCGGACGAATATTTGACGTCGAGCTCGGCGCAGCCGGGCAGCGCGCGGATATGGGCGACGACCGCGGCGATGCCCTCCGCGCTCCCCGCGATCGTCCCGTTCACCCCCTCCCGCGCGAGCAGCAGCGTGCCCTTCACCCCCTGGGCCGCGCAAAGGTCCAGCAAGGGCGCGCGCAGCGCGGCAGGGTCGTCGAACGGCGCGAAACGATAGAGAGCGGCAACAGTGAAGGTCATCGGCGCGCGCCATAAACAAAAGCCGCCGTCATTGCGAGGAGAGCTTAACCGAACGGATCGTGCCGCGCGGTCGCGTAATGCGCCATCGCCATCGTCGTCCACTGCGCGTTGACGCGGATGCAGGTCGGAAAGACGCTGGCGTCGGTGACGATGACATTGGTCGTGCCGTGGACGCGGCAATCGGGATCGACCACGCCTGCGTCGGGATCGACGTTGATCGCATTGCCGCCGTGCGGGTGGCTGCTCGACAGCGTCACATCGTCCGATTCGCGGATCGCCGTTTCGAAGAAGCTGTCGATGTCCATGTCGGGGGTCAGCCGCTGCCCCTTGGTCAGCGCCGGATAGCATTCGATCGCGCCCGCCGCGAAATGCACCTTGGTCAGCGTCGCCATCGCGCGGCGCAGCAGCGGCAGGTCGGTATCGCGGTCGAGTTCGAATTTCAGCTTGCCGTCCTTGACCCGCCCGCGGCGATCGGCGGGAAAGAGGATGCCCGCCGAATGGACGCGGCCATAGTTGCGCATCCGCTCGCTATGATCGGTAAACCAGCCGGGCATCAGCGACGCCATCGCCATCGGCGACTGGAAATGGCTTTCGAGGAGGAAATCGCCGCAATCGACATAGCTCGACATCTGGTCCTCGTCCCAGGCATTGCCCCCGACACCCTCGGGCATCAGCGCGACGACAGGCGAGGCGATGTTGAGCGACACATTATGCCCGGTGCCGTCGATGTCGCTGCGGTCGAGCAGCTTTGACGAGGCGATGGTGCCCGCCGCGACGACGACGCCGACCCGCGCGCGCACCGTGCGTCGGCTGCCGTCGGGCAGGATCAGCTTCACCCCCTCGGCCTCGCGCCGCCCATCAATGCTCGTCTGCCAGACGATCCGATCGGCTTTGGTTCCCGGCAGGATGCGCGCGCCATGGTCGCGGCACGCGTCGGGCAGGTACGTCTGCGCCATGCCGAGCCGCCGGCCATAGGCGCAGCCCGAATTGCAATAGCCGCAATAGGCGCACGCCGCGGGCGTGTGCGGCGGACCGAAATTCTTCGCGAACCAGTCGGCGACCGCGCGCTGCTCCTTCGGGTCCGACGATCCGGCGGCATAGGCGTGCCAGCCGTTGATCAGATGGGGGCCGTTGTGCCGCCCGGCGCGCGCCTCGATCGTCCCGATATGCAGCCGGTCGCGGATCGCGTCATAGCTCGCGTGAAAGGCATCGGCGTCGATCGGCGCGCCGATGCTCGCCCATCTGGCCAGCACGTCGACCGCATCGGGGTGCGTCCGCCCCGCCTCGTTGACGCGCAGGCAGATGCCGTTGTTGATCGTCGACGATCCGCCGACGCAGCGCCCCTGAAAGACGATGAAGTCGCGGTTGGTCGAGGTTTGCAGCGCGCCATGCTTGTAAAGCTGCGCCACCATGTCGAGTTCGTGGTGCGTGATGCGCGGCGAGGGATAGAAGGGGCCCGCCTCGACGATCAGCACCTTGTATCCGCGCGCCGCGACATTGTGCGCGGCGACCGCGCCGCCCGCGCCCGATCCGACGACGACGACGTCATATTCGTCGCCCAGCGTATCCGCATCCAATATATACGCGGGATCGATCTCGCGCCCCTCGACGCGGGTGATCGCCATGTCGGCGGGGCCGCGCACGCGAAATTTGGGCAGCGTGAAACCGATCTGCTGATGCACAGGATTGGCGACGTTCGCCTGCTGGTCGCCCGCTTCGACCCCCGGCTGCCAATGGCCGTAATAGCAGGCGTAAACGATGCCGCGCAGCCGGGCCATGTCCTGAAACAGGTCGATCTGGCTGTTCTGCAGCCGGTTGCGGATGCGGTGGGCGCGCGTCTCGACATCGACCGCCGCGAACAGCGGGCCGAGCACCAGTTCGGTCGCGGTCAGCGACAGGCGGATTTCGTCGAGCTTGGTGCCGCCGATCTTCGCGAATAATTCGGTGATGTTCGCCACCACCTGATCGGCGGAGATGACCATCGGCGCGCCGTGGAACAGCGCTTCGGTCAGCGCCTTCAGAAATTTGAGTTGCCCGAAATTGAAAGGTGCCGACATCGCCCGTCCCCCGCTTCAGCTACTCCGGATCATCGGCCAAAACCCGGCGATGGCAAGCGCCGAATTGCCGCCGCATTAACCCTGCCACACCCCTGTCAGCGCACCGCCACCGTCAGATGGGCGAGCTGGCGGATATCGCCGAGCCGCGCGCGCAGGTCCGCCGCACTCATCGCCCCTTCGACCTCGACGATCGCGGCACAGGCATCGGGGCCGACGCGCCAGACGTGCAGGTCGGTCAGCCGGACGCCCGCCGCCGCGTCGATCCGGCTCCGCAGCGTGGCCGCAATCGTCGCGTCGGTGGTATCGAGCAGCACCTCGGCGGTGTCGCGCATCAGCGACCACGACCAGCGCGCGATCACCAGCGCTCCGACGATCCCCATCATCGGGTCCATCCACCCCAACCCCAGATAGCGTCCCGCCAGCAGTGCCGCGATCGCCAGCACCGACGTCAGCGCATCGGCGAGCACATGGAAATAGGCCGACTTCAGATTATTGTCGGCACCATGATGGGCGTGATGACCGTGCGCATGGTCGTCGTGGCCGTGATGATGATCGTGATGATGGTGATGCCCGCCCATCAGCAGCAGCGCGCTGACGATATTGACGACCAGCCCGATCACCGCGACGAGCGCCGCGGCCGAAAAATCGACCGCCACCGGATCGATCAGCCGCATCGTCGATTCGACTGCGATGCCCAGCGCGAAGATGCCGAGGATCAGCGCCGAGGCAAAGCCCGTCAGGTCGCCGACCTTGCCCGTGCCGAAACTGAAACGCGGGTCGTGCCGGTGCGTGCGGGCATAGCGATAGGCGATCGCCGCCAGCCCCAACGCCCCCGCATGCGTCGCCATGTGAAAGCCGTCGGCGAGCAACGCCATCGACCCGGTCAGATAACCGGCGACGATCTCGCCGACCATCATCACCGCGGTCAACAGCACCACCCACAGCGTGCGCCGGGCATTGGCGTCGTGCGACGCGCCCAGGAAATCGTGATCGTGGCCACCGCCCGGCACGGTATCGGTCACCGTCCCTCTCCTATTTCGCATAGCGCCGGATCACCGCGATCAATTCCTCTGCTCCGGCGCGGCGCTCCGCATCGCTCAGGCCCGGTGCCGCGACATGGCCCGTCAAATGATCTTCGATCACCGCATCGAGCAAGCCATTGACCGCCCCCCGCACGGCCGCAACGCGGTGCAATACCGTGGCGCAGGGCTCGTCCGAAACCAGCGCCTTTTCGATTGCCCCGACCTGCCCCGCCAGCCGCCGCACGCGCGCCAAAAGGTCGCTTCTGCTTTCCGCTACATGTCCCATAGGATACCCCCCTATGGTATAAGCAGGATTAGCGCAAGCCGAAGCGCGCGCGGCTATTCGCTGCAGCCATATTTCTGGAACAGCGCGTTGCGGATCGAACTGACCGCCGAATATTTGAGGCTGGTCGTCCGGCCGTTCCAGTATGCGAGAACGGTGTTGCGCAGTTCGAGGGCGGTCACGCCTTCGGGCGGGCACAGATTGCTGTCGGCCATCTTCGTGTCGCCGTACAATTTGATCGCGTCGTGAACCGCCATGATGAAATAGTCGCACGCCGACACATCGGCGTCATCCTTGGACACGCACAGATCATGGACCTCCTGCCCGGTCTTGAACACGCCGCTCGACGGCGTGCTGTCGGGCGCGGCGGCAACCGGCGCCGCCAAGGCCAGCGCAGCGGACGCCAGCAACGCAGAAAAAACGGAATGACGCATGGCAATTTTCCCCCGAAAAAATCGCGACCCGCGGGCTACTTAACCCGCGGATCGGGGGTTGCCAATCTCAGGCGGCGGCTTTTTTCGCCAGCCGGTATTTGTGCAGCAGCGGCTCGGTATAGCCCGACGGCTGCGTCACGCCTTCGAAGATCAGCGCCCGCGCGGCCTGATAGGCGATGCCCTCGGGCGTCAGCTTCTCATACAGCGGATCGCCCGCATTCTGCGCATCGACCTTCACCGCCATCCGCGCGAGCGCTGCATCGACCTGTTCGGCGGTGCAGACGCCGTGGAGCAGCCAGTTGGCGAGCGCCTGGCTCGAAATGCGCAAGGTCGCGCGGTCTTCCATCAGGCCGACGTCGTCGATGTCAGGCACCTTCGAACAGCCGACGCCCTGGTCGATCCAGCGCACGACATAGCCCAATATGCCCTGGCAATTATTGTCGAGTTCGCGCGCGACCTCGGCCTCGCTCCAGTTGCGCCCGGTCGCGACCGGGATCGCCAGCAGCCGGTCGAGCGACGGCACGGCCTCGCCCGCAATGTCCTTCTGCCGCGCGAACACGTCGACCATATGATAATGCAGCGCGTGCAGCGTCGCGGCGGTCGGCGACGGCACCCACGCGGTGTTCGCGCCCGATTTCGGATGGCCGATCTTCGCGTCCAACATCGCCTTCATAAGGTCGGGCATCGCCCACATGCCCTTGCCGATCTGCGCCTTGCCCGAAAGGCCGCAGGCGAGCCCAATGCGGACATTGCGGTCCTCATAAGCGGCGATCCAGTCCGACGCCTTCATTTCGCCCTTCGGGATCATCGGCCCCACGCGCATGCTGGTATGGATCTCGTCGCCGGTGCGGTCGAGGAAGCCGGTGTTGATGAAGACGATACGGTCCTTCACCGCCGCGATACAGGCGGCAAGGTTCGCGCTGGTGCGCCGTTCCTCGTCCATCACGCCGACCTTGATCGTGTGACGCGCTAGGCCGAGCATATCCTCGACCGCGTCGAACAGCCGGTCGGTGAAACCGCATTCCTCGGGGCCATGCTGCTTCGGCTTGACGATATAGATGCTGCCCGCACGGCTGTTGGTCCGGCTGCCCAGACCTTTCAGATCGTGCAGCGAACACAAGCTGGTGATCACCGCATCGCACAGCCCCTCAGGCGCTTCCGATCCATCGGGCAGACGGATCATCGGCGTCGTCATCAGATGGCCGACGTTGCGCACGAACATCACGCTGCGCCCGTGCAGAGTGAAGGGCGTGCCATCGGGCGCGCTCCATTCGCGGTCGTCCGCCATGCGGCGCGTCATCGTCTTGCCGCCCTTGTCGAAGCTTTCGGTGAGGTCGCCGCGCATCAGGCCGAGCCAGTTGGTATAGCCGAGCGTCTTGTCCTCGCCATCGACTGCCGCGACGCTGTCCTCAAGGTCGATGATCGTCGTCAGCGCGGCTTCCAGCACCACGTCAGCAATGTCGGCGGGATCGCCGCTGCCGATCGGACTCTTCGAATCGATCACGAGTTCGATGTGCAGCCCGTTGTGGCGGAGCAGCAGCCCGCCCGGCCGGCGCCCCACCAGCTGCGACGGATCGGCCAGCACCGGATCGCCGCCCTGCCAGTCGGCCCAGCTTCCCGACGCCAGCGGCACGGCTTCGTCGAGAAACGCCTTCGCCCGCGCGATCACCGCCGCGCCGCGTTCGGGGTCGTAGCCGCCGGGCTTGGCCGGCGGCGCATCGAGCGCATCGGTGCCGTACAGCGCATCGTAAAGACTGCCCCAGCGCGCGTTGGCAGCGTTCAATGCGAAGCGCGCATTGAGCGCCGGCACGACGAGCTGCGGCCCCGCCATCGTCGCGATTTCGGGATCGACATTGACGGTGCCGACCGCAAATGGCGCGGGTTCGGGGACGAGATAGCCGATTTCGCGCAGAAAATCCTGATAGGCTGCGGCGTCATGCGCCTGCCCCTCGCGAGCCCGATGCCAGGCGTCGATCTGTGCCTGTAAATCCTCGCGCTTCGCGAGCAGCGCGGCATTTTCGGGCGCGAAGGTGCCGAGCAACGCCGCGAAATCCGACCAGAATTTGGCGGTATCGACGCCGGTTCCCGGAATCGCCTTTTCCTCGAGGAAGGAGACGAGACGCGAATCGACGGACAGGCCGCTGCGGTCGAGGAAATCAGTCATTCAAGCACCCTTTGGTCAGCGCGATTGCGCGGATGGACCCGGGGAGGAAAGGGCCGCCGCCCTATGGCGCGATTGGGGCGCGATGGCAACCGCCCTTCGCGCCCCAATCGCGCCATAGGGCCGCGTCAGGCAGCGCCCATCGCGGGCAGCGGCGGCAATTCGCCGAGCGCCACACGCACAAGGTTCCGTCCCCCGGCCTTGGCGCTGTAAAGCGCGGCGTCGGCGCGGTGGAGCAGGTCATGCAGCGTGTCGCCGCGCCCCGCCTGCGCGACGCCGAACGACGCGGTGAAACAGCGATCGACGCCGAGCACCGGAAGCCGCTGCGCCGCAAAGCGGCCGCGCACCGTTTCGGCATAGAGCCGCCCGTCGGACAGCAGCGCATCGGGCAGCAGCACCGCAAATTCTTCGCCGCCGACGCGTCCGACGATCGCCCCCTCGGGCGCCGCGTCCTGCAACAGCGCGGCAAAATGCGCGATCACGCCGTCGCCCGCCGCATGGCCGTAATTGTCGTTGATCTGCTTGAAATGATCGAGGTCGGCGGCGACCAGAACGCCGCGTGTACCGCCCGCCAGCGCCGATTCCCCATGTAGTTCGAAGCCGCGCCGGTTGAGCGCGCTCGACAGCGGGTCGGTTTCGGACCGCGCGGTCATCTCGGCGGTCGCATCGCGGATCATCACGAGCAGCAGCACCATTGCCACCGCGACCAGCGTCACCGCGCCCATCGTCTGCGAAATCGCAGCATAGGTTGTCGCCATATAGGCCTGCGGCGCCGCGGCGGTTCCAACCAGCATACCGATCACGGGTTTCACCAGATACAGCAGCGCCGCGACGAACTGCATCCCCATCAGCAGCAGGTCGAGCGCTTGGCGCCGCCCCGACCGCAAGATGACGACCCCGGCCAGCCCCTGCATCAGGCAATAGGAAAATTGATAGATCATGCCGCGCGCGGGCGACCCGTAAGGCAGCGAAAAGGCAAGGGGCGCCAACAGCAGCGCACTCGCCCAGATCGCGATCATCGCGCCGCGCGGCGTCGGCACGCGATAGTGGCGCGAGATGCCGATGAGGCAGAAACTGAGCGCGAGCAGGAATACGACAAAGATGCTGACCGCCACCGGCGTGGGATCGGTCTGGAAGGGCAGCAGGAATTCCAGCGCGACATCGACGATGCCCAGCGCATAGCCCGCCGCCATGAAGGCGGCGCCGCGCGCCATTCGGTTGGTCGCCGCGATCACGCCGAATGCCACCGCGAAAATCCCGGCGATGCACATGTTGATGACGAGGACGAAGGCGGCTGTCATGGACCCACTCGTTGGCGCGATGCCAAGGCCCTATGCCCAGGCAGACGAAGTTTCGGTTAACGCGTTGCGATTCGGACGCTTTCGCGCGCGACATCGCTTGCCTCGTCCAGCGATGTCAGTGATTTACCGTATCGCGTGAAAGATTGTTTCGCGCCGGGGGTGCCAAAGCCGGGCGCGGGCGGCTATAGGCTGCGCATGACCATCCTGAAGCCAAGCGAAACCGCCACGCTGGAGCGTGCGGCCGATGCGCCGATGCTGGCGCAGGTCGAACGCTGGGCCGCGGTCAATAGCGGCACCGGCAATCTTGCCGGGCTCAAGACCGTCGCCGGCCTGCTCGCCGACGCCTTTTCGGCGCTCCCCGGCACCGTGCGCCTCGTCGCGCCCGACCCCGTCGAAAGCGTCGATGCCACAGGCCGCGTCCAGACGATTGAGCGTGGCGCGCATCTCCACCTTCGCGTGCGCCCCGACGCGCCGGTCCAGCTGCTGCTGACCGGTCATATGGACACGGTGTTCGCCGCCGATCATCCTTTTCAGTCGCTCAAATGGCTGGAGCCGGGCGTGCTCAACGGCCCCGGCACCGCCGACATGAAGGGTGGCATCGCCGTCATCCTTGCCGCGCTGTCGGCGCTCGAGGCGTCGCCGCTGGCCGAGCGTGTCGGCTATGACGTGATGATCAACAGCGACGAGGAAACGGGCAGCCACGCCTCCGCCGCGCTGATCGCCGAATTGGCGCGCGGCAAGACCGCGGCGCTTACCTACGAACCCGCACTGCCCGACGGCACGCTCGCCGGCGCGCGGCCGGGCAGTGGCAATTTCTCGGTGCTGATCCACGGCCGCTCGGCGCACGCCGGACGCAACCCGGAGGACGGCCGCAACGCGCTCGTCGCCGCCGCCGACCTCGCACTCCGCCTCAACGCGCTGAAATCGCCCGACCTCAAGGTCAATCCCGCGAAGATCGACGGGGGCGGCCCCAATAATGTCGTCCCTGATCAGGCGATCCTGCGCGTCAACATGCGGCCGATGACCCCCGACGCGATGGCCGCCGCCGAAGCCGCGCTGCGCGACGCCATCGCCGCGATCCAGCGCGACCACGACGTGCATTGCCACCTCTACGGCGGCTTCAACCGTCCGCCCAAGCCGCTCGATGCCGCGGCAACGCGCCTCTTCGAGCTGGTCCGCGACTGCGGCGCTGCGCTGGGCCTGTCGATCGGCTGGAACGCGACCGGCGGCGTGTGCGACGGCAACAATATCGCCGCCTGCGGCATTCCCGTCGTCGACACGATGGGCCCGCGCGGCGGCGCCATCCATTCGTCGGACGAATTTCTGATCGCCGACAGCCTCGCCGAACGCGCGCAGCTGTCGGCACTGACCCTAATGAAAATAGCGGAACGGGGGACTGTGTGAGCTATGTGATCCGCTCGGCGAAACCGAGCGACCTGCAAAGCATCTACGAAATGGCGAAACTGACGGGGGGCGGCTTCACCAATCTGCCGCCCGACCGCAAGGCGCTGCGCGCCAAGCTCGATCGCGCCGAGGCCAGCTTCGCCAGCGACCGCGAATATCCCTCCGACGAGCTTTATCTGATGATGCTCGAGGACACCGATACGGGCGAGGTGCGCGGCACCTGCCAGATTTTCGGCCAGGTCGGCCAGCGCTGGCCCTTCTACAGCTATCGCATCGGCACCGACAGCAAGCACAGCGAGCAATTGGGGCGGACCTTCCACGCGCAGGTGCTCATGCTCAGCAACGATCTCAACGGGTCGAGCGAGGTCGGCGGCCTGTTCCTCCATCCCGCGGCGCGCGCCGGCGGGCTCGGACTGTTGCTCGCACGCTCGCGCTATCTGTTCATCGCGCGGCACCGCGCGCGCTTCGGCGACCGCATCCTCGCCGAGCTGCGCGGGGTGATCGACGAAGCGGGCGGATCGCCCTTCTGGGACGGCGTCGCCGGCAAATTCTTCGGCATGAGCTTTCAGGAAGCCGACCAGTTCAATGCCGTCCACGGCAACCAGTTCATCGCCGACCTGATGCCCAAGCATCCGGTCTATATCGCAATGCTGCCCGAAACCGCGCGCAGCGTGATCGGCGTGCCCCACCCCACCGGCCGCGCCGCGATGCGGATGCTGGAGAATGAGGGCTTCGCTTTTGAAAATTACATCGACATTTTCGACGGCGGCCCGACGATGACCGCGCGCACCGATCAGGTGTCGAGCATTCGCGACGCGCAGCATGTCGAGGTGACGCGGGTCGCCGATGGACTGGACGATGGCGCGGACGCGCTGATCGCGACCGGCCGCCTCGCCGATTTCCGCTGCTGCTTCGGCAAGGTCGGCTCGGGCGGCAGCATCGATGCCGAGACGGCGCGGCTGCTGCAGATCGGCACCGGCGATGCCATCAGCTGGATCGGGCGCTGAGCCATGATCACCGAAATCAACTTCGACGGCATCATCGGCCCGACGCATAATTATGCCGGCCTCAGCCGCGGCAACATGGCTTCGGCCAGCAATGCCGGCGATGTGTCGCAGCCGCGCGCCGCGGCGCTGCAGGGCATCGACAAGATGCGCCACAACCTCGCGCTCGGGCTGCCGCAGGGCTTTTTCGCGCCGCTCGACCGTCCCGATGCGGCGTGGCTCGCGGCGCTTGCGACCGATCTCGACAGCGCCGAGGCGCATCTGCGCGCGCAGGCCTGGTCGGCTTCGTCGATGTGGGCCGCCAATGCCGCCACCGTCTCGCCCGCGCCCGACAGCGGCGACGGCAAATGCCATCTCACCGCCGCCAACCTTGTCACCATGCCGCACCGCAGCCATGAATGGCAGGGCACGCTCGCCCAGCTCCGGCTCGCCTTCGCGCATCCCGCCTTTGTGGTACACGGCCCGGTCCCCGCGCCGTTCGGCGATGAGGGCGCCGCCAATCACATGCGGCTGTGCGCCGGCCATGGCCAGCCGGGGGTCGAGATTTTCGTCTATGGCGTCGGCGGCGGGCGCTTCCCGGCGCGCCAGCATCTCGACGCCTCAAAAGCGATCGCGCGCCACCACCGGCTCGATCCCGACCGGACGCTGTTCATCCGGCAATCGGACACCGCGATCCAGGGCGGCGCCTTTCACAACGACGTCGTTGCGGTCGCCAACGAGCGCGTGCTGTTCACGCACGAAACCGCTTTCGAGGACCGCACGGGGGCGCATGCGCAGATCCGCGCGGCCTTTCCCGAGGTCGAGATCGTCGAAGTCCCGGCGAGCGCAGTCAGCCTGCCCGATGCGATCAAATCCTATCTGTTCAACGCGCAGCTCGTCAGCCTGCCGGACGACGGCGGCATGGGGCTGATCCTCCCCACCGAAGCGCGCGAAACGCCGAGCGTGTGGACCTGGCTCGAGGCGCATGTCGCGGGCAACGGTCCGATCCGGCGGCTGTTTCCGGTCGACGTGCGCCAGTCGATGGCCAATGGCGGTGGTCCTGCCTGCCTGCGCCTGCGCGTCGTCGCCGATCCGGCGACCGTCGATCCGCGGTTCATGGCCGACGAAGCGACGCTCGACCGGATCGCCGCCGTCGTCGCGGCCCACTGGCCCGAAGCGATCGCACCCGGCGATCTCGCTTCGCCCGCGCTCACCGCCGACGTCCGCCGCGCCCGTGCCCAGCTGCTCGCGGCGCTCGACCTTACCGAACTCGGGTAGGGAGCCTCCACGCCCCTTGCCAAGCCTGCCGCATGGCGCAACAAAGGGGCGACAGAAAATTTCAAAGGACATCGCCATGCGCCGTCGCACGCTTCTTGCTGCCGCCCCCGCCGTCGCCCTGTTGCCGACCGCCGGGCTCGCCCAGTCCGCGAAGCCGGCGCCCAAAGGCGATCCGGCGCTGCCGCCCGCGTGGGACAAGGACAGCGAACGCTTCCTGCGACCCGACGTGCATGCCGGCGACCGGCCGGTCGGTGCGAGCTTCGCCTCGCGTACCGCCGCCTACGGCCTCAGCGGCGCGGTCGGCACCGCGCATCCGCTCGCGACGCAGGCGGGGATCGACATGCTGAAACGCGGCGGGTCGGCGGTCGACGCCGCGATCGCGACCAACGCCTGCCTCGGCCTGCTCGAACCAACCGCCAACGGCATCGGCGGCGACGCCTATGCGATGATCTGGGATCCGAAGGCAAAGAAGGTCGTCGGGCTGGCGGGGTCTGGCAAAAGCCCCCGCGCGCTCGACCTCGCCACCGTGCGGTCGCGCGCAAAGGGCGGCGCGATCCCCGCCTATGGCGCGATCGCGGTGTCGGTGCCGGGGACGGTCGACGCCTGGTGGACGATGCACCAGCGCTACGGCAAGCTGCCTTGGAAGGAGCTTTTCGAACCCGTCATCGCCCATGCCGAGGCGGGCGCACCCGTCCCCGACATGATCGCTTATTATATCCGCCGCAGCCTTGCCGGTTTTCGCCAGCCGGGGCGCGGGATCGAAGAGGTCGACAATGCGCTGCGCACCTATGGCATGGCCGACGGCAAGGGGCCGCAAGCGGGACAGGTCTTCCGCAACCCGGACCTCGCGCGCACCTTCCGCCTGATCGCCGAGGGCGGCCGCGACGTCTTTTACGATGGCGAAATTGCGCGGACGATCGACTCCTATTTCCGGCGCATCGGCGGCTGGCTGCGCCGCGAGGATCTGGCCGCGCACCGCTCCGAATGGATCGAGCCGCACCGCACATCCTACCGCGGCACCGACGTCTATGCGCTCGGCGCCAACACGCAGGGCATCGCGACGCTGCAGATGCTCAACATCCTCGAAAATTTCGACCTGAAGGGCGCGGGGTTCCAGTCGGCCCTGTCGATCCACCTCCAGGCCGAGGCAAAGCGCCTCGCCTATGAAGATCGCGCGCGCTATTATGCCGATCCGCATTTTTCGAACGTGCCGGTCGAATGGCTGATCTCGAAGGATTATGCCGCCGAGCGCGCCCGGCTGATCCGCCCCGACCGCATCCTGACCCCGGTCCATCCGGGACAGGCGCCGAGCCACGGCGATACCACCTATTTCAGCGTCGCCGACAAGGACGGGATGATGGTGTCGATGATCCAGTCGAACTTCCGCGGCATGGGATCGGGTCTCGTCGCCGACGGCCTCGGTTTCATGTTCCAGGATCGCGGGCAATTGTTCAGCCTGCAGGATGGCCACCCGAATATCTACGCCCCCGGCAAGCGCCCGTTCCAGACGATCATCCCCGGTTTCGCCGCGCATGGCGACACGCCGTGGATGAGCTTCGGGGTGATGGGCGGCGACATGCAGCCGCAGGGGCAGACGCAGATCATGGTCAACCGCATCGATTACGGCCTCGAAATCCAGGCCGCCGGCGATTCGCCGCGCTGGCACCATGAAGGATCGTCGCAATCGATGGGTGAGGATGCGCCGGGGCTCGGCCCCAAGGGGCTGCTGCGGCTCGAAAGCGGCGTCCCCGCCGCGACGCGGGCCCAGCTTGCGGCGCTCGGCTGGACGATCGGCAATCCCGACGGCGGCTTCGGCCGCTACCAGTGCGTCGAACATCGCATGGACGGCGACACGCGCGTCTATGCCGCGGCGAGCGAGATGCGCGCCGACGGCTGCGCGCTCGCCTACTGACCGCCCGGCACGGCCGGACCGCTCAGCGGTCGGCCCGAAAGGGGGCGACGATCGCGTCGGTGACGCGCAGCGGACGGCCGCTCGCCTTGTCGAGCAAGGCCCAGACGGTGCGCGCGCGCACATGCACCGTGCCGTCCGCGCCGGTGAATTCCATGAAACGGTCGAACTTCGCGCCCTGCGGCTTGTCGGCGACCCAGGTGCGCGCCGTCACCGTCTCACCCGGACCAAGTGCGCGCAGATAGTCGATCTCGTGCCGCACCACGACCCAGATATAGGCGTCCTTGTGGCTCTGCGGCGCCGCGGCGTCCCAATGTCCCGTCGCAACCTGCTGGATCCACTGGACCCAGACCGCATTGTTGACATGGCCCAGTTCGTCGATGGCGTCGGGCGTAGCGGTAAGGGAGAGCGTAAAGTCTTTCATCGCGGCACCATAGCAATCCCCTCCCGCAAGCGGGAGGGGCAGTGAGGCTTGCGAACTTGTTCGCTAGTCGCAACGGGGTGGGCAAGAACGCGGCGTGGCTGGCCCACCCCGCTGCGGCTAGGCAGCAAGCTGCCAAGCCTCGCCGCCCCTCCCGCTTGCGAGAGGGGAAAAATCAGGCCAATTCCACCGTTGTCACCATATAGCCCGCATCGCGCAGCGCCGAGACGAGGCTGTCGAGATGCTCCTTGTCGCGCGCCTCGCATTCGATGTCGGTGATCAGGCCCTTGGCGGGTAGCGTCGTGAAGATGCGCTGGTGATAGATTTCGATGATGTTCACCTGCTTTTCGTTGAACACCTCCATCACCTTGAACAGTGCGCCGGGGCGGTCCTGCAACCGGATGCGCAGCCGCGCGATGCGGCCCGATCGCGCAAGGTCGCGCAGCAGCACGTTCGCGAGCAGGCGCGTGTCGATATTGCCGCCGGTCAGCACCAGGCCGACCTTGCGCCCGGCGAATTCCTCGGGATGCGCGAGCATCGCGGCGAGGCCCGCCGCGCCCGCGCCTTCGACCACCGTCTTTTCGATCTGGAGCAGCAGGCTGACCGCGCGCTCCAGATGGCGCTCGGCGACCAGCACGATATCGTCGTTGAGTTCGGCGACGAGCTTGCGCGTATAGCTTCCCGGTTCCTTGACCGCGATGCCCTCGGCCAGCGTATCGCCCTCGCACGCCATGTCGACGCCGTTCAGCTCGGCATACATCGACGGGTAAAGTTCGGCCTGCACGCCGACGAGGCGCATGTCATTCTTGATCCCGCGCGCCGCGGTGCCCATGCCCGCCAGCAGCCCGCCGCCGCCGATCGGCACGATCAGCGTATCGAGTTCGGGCACATCCTCGAGCATTTCGAGCGCGACCGTCCCCTGCCCCGCGGCGACGTGCGGATGGTCGAACGGATGGACGAAGGTCAGCCCGCGTTCCGCCTCCAGCTCGCGTGCATGGGCGTAGGCATCGTCGAATTTTTCGCCGAACAACACGATCTGTGCGCCGTGGCTCGCGGTCTGCGACACTTTCACCTGCGGCGTCGTGCTCGGCATGACGATGGTCACGGGCACGCCGAGCCGCTTGCCATGATAGGCAAGGCCCTGCGCATGATTGCCCGCCGACGCCGCGATCACGCCCCGCGCTTTCGCTTCGTCGCTGAGCAGCAGCAGGGCGTTCAGCGCGCCGCGTTCCTTGTAGGCCGCGGTGAACTGCAGATTTTCGAACTTCAGCCACACCTCGGCGCCGACCAGTTCGGACAGCGTCTGCGACTTCAGCGTCGGGGTACGAACAACCGCGCCCTCAATTCGTCCCGCAGCCGCCCGCACATCGTCGAGGTTTATCGCCGGAAAATCGGCGGCGGCGGTCAGGATGGATTGATCGGTCATAGCGGCAAGCCCCCTACCCTATCTGGCGCCGCGCGCAAACCATGGTTATGGACCGCGGCATGAGCGAAGAAAAATTGCGCATCGCCTTCATCGGCACCGGCATCATGGGCGGTCCGATGGCCGGCCATCTCGTCAAGGCCGGTCATGCCGTCACCGTCTATAACCGCACCCGCGCCAAGGCCGACGCCTGGGCGGCGGAATATGGCGGTCAGGCAGCGGACAGCCCCGCCGCCGCCGCCGCGGGCGCCGATGCGGTGTTCGCGTGCGTCGGCAACGACGACGATCTCGCGGCGGTGACGCTCGGCGACGACGGGGCCTTCGGCGCGATGAAGTCCGGCGCGGTCTTCGTCGATCACACGACCGTCTCCGCCCGAATCGCCCGGCGCCTGGCCGAAGAGGCCGATGCGCGCGGCCTGCTGTGCGTCGATGCGCCGGTTTCGGGCGGTCAGGCGGGCGCGCAGAATGGGGCGCTGTCGATCATGTGCGGCGCCAGCGACGCCGCCTTCGCCGCCGCCGAACCCCTGATGCGCGCCTATGCCGCGCGCATCGTCCATATCGGCGGGCCGGGCGCGGGCCAGACGACCAAGATGGTCAACCAGATCGCGATCGCCGGGGTGCTTCAGGGCCTCTCCGAAGCGCTGCGCTTCGCCCAGGCGTCGGACCTCGACACCGACAAGGTGTTCGAAGCTGTCTCGGGCGGCGCCGCGGCAAGCTGGCAGATGCTTAACCGCTGGGGCACGATGGCGAAGGACGAATATGATTTCGGCTTTGCGGTCGACTGGATGCGCAAGGATCTGGGCCTCGCCCTCGACGAAGCCCGCGTCAACGGCGCGACGCTTCCCGTCGCGGCGCTGGTCGATCAATTTTATGCCGAGGTGCAGGGCGCGGGCGGCGGCCGCCTCGACACCAGTTCGCTCGTGACGAGGTTGCCGAAATGAAGCGCCTTGCCCTAACCCTCGTCGCTCTCCTGATCGCTGCGCCTGCGCAGGCCGATACGCTCGTCGACAATGTCAACGGCATCACGCTCGACAAGGACGGCAAGGTCGTGCGCTTCACCGGCATGGTGATCGGCACCGACGGCAAGGTGAAGCAGCTCCTCGACCGCAAGGACAAGCGCCCCGAACGCCCCGATTTCAAGGAAGACGGCAAGGGCCGGACGCTGATCCCGGGCATGATCGACGCACACGGCCATCTGATGGGCTTGGGCCTGTCGCTGATGCTGCTCGACCTTTCGGAGACGCGCTCGCTGGCCGAGGCGCAGGCGGCGATCAAGAAATATGCCGACGAAAACCCCGAACTGCCCTGGATCATCGGGCGCGGGTGGAATCAGGAAAAATGGGGACTGGGCCGCTTCCCGACCGCCGCCGATCTCGACGCGGTCGTCCCCGACCGCCCGGTCTGGCTCGAACGCGTCGACGGTCATGCCGGATGGGCCAACAGCGCTGCGATGACGGCGGCAAAGATCACCGCCGCGACCAAGGCGCCCGAGGGCGGCCGGATCGAGATGGCGGACGGCAAGCCCGCCGGCGTCTTCGTCGATGCCGCGGTCGCGCTGATCGACAGCGCCAAGCCCAAACCGCTGGCGCGCGATCTCGACCGCGCCTTCCTCGCCGCGCAGCAGCAATTGCTCGCCCAGGGGATCACGGCGATCGCCGACATGGGCACGACGATCCAGGAATGGCAGGCCTATCGCCGCGCGGGCGACAAGCACCAGCTCGCGATCCGTATCCTCAGCTATGGCGGCGACATCGACAATATGGCGCTGATCGCGGGTCCGGGGCCGACCCCTTGGCTCTATGACGACAAGCTGCGCATGGTGGGGGTGAAGCTCTATCTCGACGGCGCGCTCGGGTCGCGCGGCGCGTGGCTCAAGGCGCCCTATGCCGACGCGCCCGGCCAGAAGGGTCTGCCGCTGCTGACGCCCGCGCAATTGCGCAACAAGATGGTGCGCGCCTCGATGGACAAGTTCCAGGTCGCGATCCACGCCATCGGCGATGCCGCCAATGCCGAGGCGCTCGACGCCATCACCGATCTCACCGCCGATCTGCCCGGCGAACGGCGCTGGCGGATCGAACATGCGCAGATCGTCGATCCCGCCGACATCCCGCGTTTCGCCAAGCTCGGCGTCATCGCGTCGATGCAGCCGATCCACCAGCCGTCGGACCGGCTGATGGCCGAAGCCCGCCTCGGGCCTGAACGGCTGAAGGGCGCCTATGCGTGGCGCAGCATGGAAAATGCCGGCGTCCGCCTCGCTTTCGGGTCGGATGTGCCGGTCGAAAGCGCCAACCCCTTCCCCGGCATCGCCGCCGCCATCTCGCGCACCGACGCGCAGGGTCAGCCGTTCGGCGGCTGGCATCCCGAAGAGGCGGTTTCGCGCGAGACCGCGCTCGACGGCTTTACGCGCAGCGCCGCCTATGCCGCCTTCGCCGAGGACCGGCTCGGCACGCTGATGCCGGGCATGCGCGCCGACTTCCTGATCGTCGACACCGACCTGCTGCTCGCCAGCCCCGAAGACATCCGCAAGATGGTACCGCTCGAAACCTGGATCGGCGGCTACCGCTATTACAAGAAGGGCGGCTGATGGACCGGCGGCGCTTGCTCGGCGCGCTCGCCGCGGCGCCCGCCGCGCTGGCGCTGGGCGCAACGACGAAGGAGCCGAAGCGCAAGGACCCGCCGCAGCCGCGCGCGTCGAAACGGCGCAAGGGCGTCAAATCGCCGGACAAGCATGTCGATGTCGCGATCGTCGGCGCCGGCGCTCTCGGGGCATGGACCGCGTGGCATCTCGTCCGTCAGGGCCTCGATGTCCGGCTGTTCGATGCCTATGGCGCCGGGAACGGCCGCGCCGCCTCGAACCTCCCGACCATGCTGTGCGATCCCGCACAGGGGGGCGACGTGCTCTACGCCGATCTCGCGCACGACAGCCTGCCGCTGTGGCAGCGCCTGTCCGACAGCGCCAGCCTGCCGATCGTGACGCCGTGCGCCGCGGTCACCACACTGCTGCCGACCGACGGCGCTGACGAGCCGCCGGGAACCGACCGCACGACCGGGCACAAGCTGCGCAGCCGCTTCGGCGCGATCGGCTGGCGCGACGAGGAAGCGGCTCTCGTCGCCGATAAGGCCGCGCTTCTCGCCGGCCGCCGCGCCATTCTCGAAACCATCCTCGACGCGCAGGTCGATGTCGAAGACATCGTCATGCCCGCGCCGCTGTTCGACAAGAAGCGCGACCTCTATATCCTGCCCGACGGCGGCACCGCCCGCAGCATCGTCTATGCGACCGGCGCGTGGCTGACCGAGCTTTTTCCACAGATATTGACGCCCGCACGGCTGTCGGCGGTGCGCTACCAGCTTTTTCACGTCGGCCCCGGTCAGGGCGATGTCCAATATCGCCCGCCGGCGATGCCCGCGCTGGTCGACCGCGCCTATGGCTTCACCCTGCTCCCCGATATCGAAGGGCGCGGGGTGCGCGTGTGGAAAAATGCCCCCGATGCAACGGTCGACCCCGACAGCTTCGACCGCCGCGCCGACGATGCCGCGCTGACCGCGGTGCGCCAGTGGCTCGCGGGCCGCGTCCCGCATCTGGCCGAAGCGCCGGTCGTCGCGAGCGCCGCCGCGCACGACTGCCGCACGATCAGCGGCGAATTGCTGCTCGACCGCCTGCCCGGCCATGCGCGCGCCTGGCTCGTGGGCGGCGCGACGGGACGCGCCTTCGCGCTCGCCCCCGCCATCGGCGCGCGCGTCGCGGCGCACTTCGCCGACCCCGCCCGCGCGATCGAACCGCGCTGGGCGCTCGCCCGCCTGACTGGAGCGACCTCTGCCTGACCCCTTCCGTTTCCTCGCGAGATCCGTCATTGCGAGGAGCGAAGCGACGCGGCAATCCAGAGTTTGGGCAAACCGCCCTGGATTGCTTCACCCGGCTCACGCCGGGTTCGCAATGACAGGTCCAGGGGGCATGATATGAAGCTGACCGACTGCCACAATATCGACGATTTCCGCGCGCTGGCGAAGCGGCGACTGCCCTGGCCGGTGTTCGACTATATCGACGGCGCCGCAGATGACGAGGTGACGCGCCGCCGCAACCGCGCCGCCTTCGACCGGTGCGACCTCATCCCGCGCGTGCTGGCCAGCGTCGAATCCATCGACATGAAAACGACGCTCTTCGGCCGCGAGATCGCGATGCCGCTTTTCCTGTCACCCACCGCGCTCCAGCGCCTGTTCCACTGGCAGGGCGAGCGGGCGGTGCTGCGCGCTGCCGCCGAAGCGGGAACCGTCGCCGGCATATCGAGCCTCGCGACGATCGGCCTCGCCGAAGCGGGCGCGCTGACCGACGGCCCCAAGCTGTTCCAGCTCTATGTCCACAAGGACGAGGGGCTCAATCATGCGATGCTGGAGGCCGCGCGCGCGGCGAAGTTCGATGCCGTCGCGCTCACCGTCGACACGATCGTCGGCGGCAACCGCGAACGCTGCCTGCGCTCGGGCTTTACCTCGCCGCCGCGCTTCACCGCGTCGAACATGCTGAGCTATGCGATCAAGCCCGGCTGGGGCCTCAACTATGTCTTGCGCGAAAAATTCAGCCTGCCAAACCTTGCGACGCACGTTTCCGAAGGGTCGAGCGTGCCCAAGTCGGTCGCCGAATATTTCACCACCATGCTCGATCAGAGCCTCGACTGGAAACGCGCCGAGGCAATCCGCAAGGCGTGGAACGGTCCCTTCTGCCTGAAGGGCATCGTCGCGGTCGAGGATGCGCGGCGCGCCGCCGACATCGGCGCCACCGCGATCATGGTGTCGAACCATGGCGGGCGCCAGCTCGACGGCAGCATCGCGCCCTTCGACGCGCTGGCGGCGATCGTCGATGCGGTCGGCGACCGGGTCGAGGTCATCTGCGACGGCGGCATCACCCGCGGGACGCATGTGCTCAAGGCGCTGTCGGTCGGGGCGAAAGCCTGCTCGGGCGGCCGGCTCTATCTCTATGCGCTCGCCGCGGCGGGCGAAGCGGGGGTGGCGCGCGCGGTCGCGCTGCTCCGCGCCGAAATGGAGCGCGGCATGAAACTGATGGGCGCGAAAAGCCTCGCCGACCTTGGGCGCGGCAATCTGCGCTGGCATTCCGAATAGCAGAAGAAGGAGGGGGCGGCCTCCCCCCGAAGGCCGCCCCTGCCCGGCGTCAGAAAGACGCGCCGAGCGAAAAGACCACCGCGCCGTCGGCGCCGATCGCTTCCTTGTACCCGCCGGCCTTGGGCTCGTCGGTGTTCACATAGCTGACGCCGAAGGTCAGCATCTTGTACGAAGCCGTCGCACCGACCGACCAGTCGAACACCTTGCCGTCGAAACCGCCGGGGAAGGCGTCGCTCCACGCTTGACCCGCATGCGCGTTCAGCGCCAGGGGCGTGCCCGGAATATCGGCGGCGAGTTCGCCGTGCAGATAGAAGGCCGACGATTTGGCACCGGGCGCGCGGCTCGGGTCCTGCAGATTGCCGAGCGCGGACTGCTTCCACGCATAGTTGACGCCGACCTTCGCATTCACCGGGCCGACATCGGTCGACAGGTTCAGATAGGGTTCGAAAAAGTCGGCGCCCGATCCGCCATGCTGCGGATAGAGATAGTAAAGCAGGCCGCCGTCGACCGTCACGCCGCCGACATCCTTGCTGTAACCCGCGAACAGGTCGACCTCGGTGTTACCGGCGAAGCTGACGCTCGACGCCCAGGTGCCGGCGTAAAAGCCGCTTTCGTGAGTCACGGTGATGCCGCCCTGGATCGCCGGGTCTTCGCTGCTCTGGGTGAAGCCGCGGAAGCGATAGTCGGATACCAGCGTCACGCTGCCCGAAATGGTGATCGGATCGGAGGGCGCTTCGTCCTGGGCGAAAGCGGTGGCGGGAAGCGCGGAAGCCGCAAGGGCAAGGCCCAGGCACGCGCGGGAGAGAGTCTTCATGGGTTGATCCCCTTAACAAGGTAAAATGGATCGTCCCTGCCTGCCGCAAGACAGCCGAAGTCTTTGCCCCGGTCGGCCGTACGTGGCGCCTCTCTCCGACAATTTGCTGCGGCGCACAAACAAAAAAGCCGCATCCGGCACGATAAGGCGCGGATTGCGACTTTTATGCAACAGGTCGTTGCGCATATCCGGTTTCAACGGAAACAATATTACGCAAACGGGCGCCAACCCGTGGTCGGCGCCCGTGCTTTATCATCGGCCCGATCGGGCCGCGCTGTCAGAAGGCGACGCCGACCTTGAAGACGACGGTCGGGTCATACAGCGTGTCGACTGCCTTGATCCCGGTCTTCTTGATGTCGGTATCGACATAGTGGACGCCCAGATTGAAGATGCCCGCGGTCAGCGTGGCGCCGACCGTCCAGTCGAGATAATCGCCGCCGGGCGCTCCCGCGCTCAGCGAACCGCTCGTGTACCCGAGCGACGCATCGACCGTCACCGGCGTATTCGGAATCCCCGACGACAGGCCCATGTTCAGATAGATATTGTCATCGCTGCCGAGCGACTTCTGGCTCGGCGCATAGGCGACGGTGGCCGTCGCCGACACGGGTCCGATGTCGTGCGACAGCTTGCCGATGATCTCGACATAGTCGACCGGGCCGAAGGCATCCTTGCCATCGGGATACCAATAATAGGTCGCGCCGATGTCGACCGAGGTGCCGGGGGCGACTTCGCCCGACCAGCCAGCGTAGAGATCGACCTCGACCTTGCCAAATTCGTCGGTCTTCGGCAGGCCCGATCCCCAGACGCCGGCATAAAGCCCGCTCTCGTGGCTCAACGTGATCGTCGGCTGCACCTCGACCTTTTCGTTCGACAGCGAAATGCCGCGGAAACGATAGTCGGACACCAGGTCGACCCCGCCCGATACGGTGATCGGACCGCTCGGCGCGTCGGTCGCGTCCTGCGCCATGGCCGGCGTCGCCATCGCCGATGTCGCGAGCAGCATGCCGAAGCACGCCTTGGTAAGAAATTTCATTGGGTGAGCCCCCTCTCATCGATATTGAACCGAAACCGTCCATCCTGCGGTTCCCGCCCGATCCTCTCCCGATGCTTTTGTGGCCGGCGCGTGGTCAGGAACGCGCGGAAAATTGCGCAACATGCGGCAGCGCACAATTGAAAACTGCACAAATGTTACATTCGCCGCCACACTGTGTCTTTCCCGCCACAAGCGCGACCGCGGCCCACAGGCTTTGCCAAGCCGCGCGCGCGCGGCTAAAGGAGGCGCATCCCAGCCTCTCCTCACCGGACCCGTTTCATGAGCGATCACAATCCCGGCCTGCGCCCCTGGCGCGACATTGCGCGGCGCGACTGCCGTCAGATCATGGTCGGCAACGTCCCCGTCGGCGGCGGCGCGCCAATCACCGTGCAGACGATGACCAACACGCCGACGAGCGATCCCGTCGCGACCATCGACCAGATCCGCCGCTGCGAGGATGCGGGCGCCGACCTGATCCGCGTCTCCTGTCCCGATACCGACAGCACCGCGGCGCTCGGCAAGATCGTCCGCGCCGCGCGCATTCCGATCATCGCCGACATCCATTTCCACTATAAGCGCGCATTGGAAGCCGCCGATGCGGGTGCCGCCTGCCTGCGCATCAACCCCGGCAATATCGGTTCGTCCGAACGCGTCGGCGAGGTGGTGCGCGCCGCCAAGGCGAACGGCTGCGCCATCCGCATCGGCGTCAATGCGGGCAGCCTCGAAAAGGATCTGCTCGAAAAATATGGCGAACCCTGCCCCGAGGCGCTGGTCGAAAGCGCGCTCGACCATATCAAGCTGCTCCAGGATCACGACTTCCACGAATATAAGGTCGCGGTGAAAGCCAGCGACGTCTTCCTCGCCGTCGCCTCCTATATGCAGCTCGCCGAAGCGGTCGATTGTCCGCTCCACCTCGGCATCACCGAAGCCGGCGGGCTGATCGGCGGCACCGTCAAATCGGCGCTCGGCATCGGCAACCTTCTCTGGGCCGGGATCGGCGACACGATCCGCGTCAGCCTGTCGGCCGAACCCGAAGAGGAAGTGCGCGTCGGCTATGAAATCCTGAAATCGCTGGGCCTGCGCACGCGCGGCGTCCGCGTCGTCTCCTGCCCCAGCTGCGCGCGGCAGGGCTTCGACGTCATCCGCACGGTGCAGGCGCTCGAAGACGCGCTCCAGCACATCAAGACGCCGATGTCGCTCTCGGTATTGGGCTGCGTCGTCAACGGCCCCGGCGAAGCGCGCGAAACCGACATCGGCATCACCGGCGGCGGCAACGGCAAGCATATGGTCTATCTCTCGGGCGTCACCGACCACCATGTCGAGGACGCCGACATGATCGCGCACATCGTCAAACTGGTCGAAGCCAAGGCGGCCGCGATCGACGCCGGCAGCGCGGTGAGCATGGACGTGACGCACGGCAAGGCGGCATAACCCGCCACGACAGCCGCGCGGCGATTTCGGGGTGGGAAGGGACAGGTGGCCCTTTCTCTTTTCGCCATCGACGACGGACCGGAATGGGGTGGAAAGCTGCGATTGCCAAATGGCTATCGAATGGGCGAGCATAGGCAATGTCAATCAGCGACCACTCCTATGAAGTCATCGACCTCCTTGCTCACGAACGCGGTCTGACCCGTGACAAGTTTAACCCTTCAGACCGGCTGCTTCATGACCTTGGTATGGACGGCGACGATGCCGTGGACTTCTTCAACAGCGTGCATGAGCGGTTCGGGACGGACTTAACTCACCTCCACGAGCATTGGAGCGAACACTTCGGACCAGAGGGGTTTTCTCTCTGGAATGGACTGGTCATCATTCCTGCCGCAGTCATTGGCGGCGCAGTCGCAGGCATGACCGACCTGTCCGCATTCTGGGGATTTGTCATAGCCGTCGTTCTGCTCGCGGCGGGGTTCTGGGCGATACGGCGATGGGGACCACCTGACACAACCGTCCCTATTACAGTCGCGGAAGTTGTCGCCGCTGTCGAGTCTGGGACGTGGCCCAGCCGCCCTCAACGCTAATATCCGCAATCGGTCGCTTCCAGACATCGCCCTCCCCCGAAAATTGACAACCGCATCGGCGCCCGACAAAGCGCCGGCATGACCCTTGCCATACGCCCCGCCACCCGCGCCGACCTGCCTTTGATCGCGGGCCTCATTCGCGCGCTCGCCGACTATGAAAAGCTCGCCCACGAAGTGCGTTTCGATGACGCCACGCTCGGCACCAAGCTGTTCGGCGAACGCCCCTATGCCGAAGTGGTGATCGGCGAAGTCGATGGCGTGCCACAGGGCTTCGCGCTCTTCTTTCACAATTTTTCGACGTTCGAGGGGAAGCCGGGCATCTATCTTGAAGATCTGTTCGTCCGTCCCGAAGCGCGCGGCGCCGGACTCGGCAAGGCGCTGCTCGCACATCTGGCGCAGCTTTGCGTGGAGCGCGACTGCGCGCGGCTCGAATGGTCGGTGCTCGACTGGAACGCTCCTGCCATCGGCTTCTACCGCAGCCTCGGCGCGCGGATGATGGACGAATGGACGGTGATGCGCGTCGATGGCGACGCGCTCCCCGCCCTCGCCCGCGCTGCGCCGTCAGCCGCCTGACGCGCCGGGGCGGCGGCGCCGCTCCATCGGCCAGCTCGGCATGTGCGCATCGGACAGGCGTTTTGCCTCGCCCGGCGCAATCCCCAATTCGGTCAGCGCGCGCTCCAGCGCCGCCGCGGCGGGCACCGCGATGTCGGGTTGCACCCCGTCGCCTTCCCAATCCTTGCCCGTCGCCGGATCATAGGTTCGCCCGACCGGGATGAAGGCGGTAAAGCCGCCGCCCAGTTCTTCGCCGCGCCCGAAATGATTGGCGCCGCCGGTCGGCGCGCCGATCAGCACCCCGCGCCCGCTCGCCTTCATCGCCAACGCGAAATGTTCGGCCGCCGACGCGCTCGCGCCAGACGTCAGCACATAGACTTTCGCCTGCGTCAGCCGCGCGTCGCCGTTGGGCATCGCCCAATGTTCGCGCGTCACCATGGCGGGGTCGCCCGCGACCGGCCGCATCGAGGGGATGCCGTCGATCGGCGAGCCGCCCTCGGCGTCGACCGATGCCCGCGTCGCCATCGCGACGAGCCGCGTCGGCTTCGCGAACAGCCAGGGAAAGATGACGTCCATCTGGTCGATCCCGCCGCCATTGTGCGAACGGATGTCGAAGATGATCGCCTTGGCGTCGGCATGATCGGCCATGAACGTCGCCGCTGCCTGCGTGACCGCCGCATCGTTCGGAAAGACATTGAAGCGGATGAAAGCAATGCCCGGCGCGATCCAGCCGGGCTCTTCGATCGCGGGCTTTTTCGGGCGCGGCGCGGGCGGGGCGCCGGGCGCCGCATCCGCGCTCTCGGGCGGCTTCACGCGCAGATGCCCGTCGGGCGACACCCCCTGCACCGTCGCGCCCAGCGCCTCGGCGAGCGCCGCGCCGGTCAGCGGCGCATAGCGCCCCGCCGCATTGCCTTCGCGCAGCGCGGCGGCGTAGCGCTTCCCGATTTCGGGATAGACATAATTGGCTTCGAGCTGCGCGGCATAATGTTCGGCGACGACGTCGGACGGTACCACCGCACCGGCATCGGCCGCCATCGCGGCGGGTGTCGGCAGCATAAGTGCCGCGGGGCTCGCCGCGAGCAGCAGCAGCGACAGGGGAAAACGGCCAGGCATCATATCGGTCTCCATCGAAAGGATATTCGGCGCGACCGGTCCCCGTCCGGCGCGCACCATCCGACGAAGCTGTATCACATCTGCAATACAGATCAACTACAATTGTAGTCGATAGGCTATCAGGCGCGTTTGCGCCCCAGCCAGATCAGCACGAGGCCCAGCACCGCCAGGACTGCGCCGTTGCGCGTCCACACGATGTCGCCCAGCATGAAGCTACTCGCGGGCCAGCGCACGATGTCGAGCCCCTGCAATACCCACAGCAAACCCATCAGCACCATCGCGACCCCGACGATCGCCGCCAATCCTCTCACGATCTGCATGTCAGCCTCCCCTTTTTCTTGCAGGGAAGCTGACACAAAGCCGCGCCGCTGTCACGCGCGGCGCTGAAGCCCGATCAGCGCCCGCAGCCAGTCGATCCGCCGTCCGCCGAGATAAAAGGCCCAGCATCCCCCGACCGTCGCCGCGACGAGGGTCAGGAAGGCCGGCAACGCCGCGACCTGCCCCTGCAACAGCCACCAGCCGACGACGACGATGATCGTCTGATGGACGATGTAAAAGGGGAACACCGCCTCGGCGAGCATGGCGCGCCGTGGATGGTCGCGGTTCGCAAAGCGGTCGGCAATGCCGATCAGCGCGACGATCGTCGCCCAGCCCTGCACCAGCCGCACGACCATGAAGATCGTCACGATTCCCGCCGGGGCCGGGCCTTCGTCCGGCGCGCTCCACATCGCCCAGGCGATATAGCCATAGGCGGCGACCGCGAGCAGCGCCGCCGCCGGCCAGCAGCGCGCGACGCTTTCGAAAAGCACTGGCCGCTCGCGAAGTAGCCAGCCGATAAAGAAAGGCACGAGGTAATGGAGATGGTTCGGCCCGTCGTCGACCAGCGCGTGCGTCTCGCGATAGCCAGGAAAGGCGAACAGGATGGCGAGCCACACGGCGAGCGGCGCAATCAGCAACCCCCAGCCGCCAAACAACCGCGCCGCACCATCGGCGATCTTGGTCCGCGCCCGCTCGGGCACCAGCACAAGAGCCGCGACCGCGAGCAGCGTGTACGCGAACAGATAGACGACGAACCACAGATGCTGCCACGTCGGCAGCACGATCCCGTCGAGCGTTCCGAAGCGGAAATAGTCGTGGACCCAGAAGTAACCGAAACCATGCGCATAACCATGTTGGGTCGCCAACTCGATCCACGGCTGCACCGGAATGACGACGATGATCCCGAAGGCGAGCGGGATCAGCAGCCGTGCGCTGCGCGACCGCAGGAAGGCCCCCGCGCCGCCGAGCTTGGCGAACAGCGCGGCGCTGGCATAACCCGACACGAGGAACAGCAGCGGCAATCGCCAACTATTCGTCGCCATCATCGGGATTTGCACCCAGTCCATCGGATGCGGCGTTTTGACATGCCACCCCCAAGGCACGAAATACATCCCGATATGATAGAGGATGAGCAGCGCGAACGCGCCGATGCGCAACCAGTCCATCCCATAATGCCGTATCGTCACCATACCCAAATCTCCTTTGCCGGGGCCCGCCGCAGCCGCTAATCGGGATGGCGGCAGCCGGGCGACGGCGGCGGGACGAATTGCGGAGCCGATGTGACGGAGAAGGACGGGCGAGGGACGAGCGGCGGCGCGACCGGGACGAGCGGTTTCGGCCCGCGCGCGCTGACCTTGCTCGCCTTCGGGGCGCTGCTCGCCTACGGACTCATCCGTATCACCTCGAACGTCTATTCCTATCTTGCCGACCGCCGCGCGGCGGGCGTCGATGTGACCGCGGCGACCGCATGGACTTACGAAAGCACCAGCCTGCTCGCCTGGGCGCTGATGATGATCGTCTGCTGGTTCAGCGTCCGCACCGTCCGCCCACCGCGCTTCGGCTGGCGCACGGCGGTCGCGATCCATGCCGCGCTCGCCTTTCCTGTGTCGCTCGCGCATATCGCGCTGATGGTCGGCTTTCGCATGCTCGCGTGGCGGCTATCGGGTGGCACCTATCATTTCGAATCGCCCGACGGGACGCCGGTCTTTTATGAATTGCGCAAGGATCTGGCGACTTATGCCGAGCTGATCCTGCTCATGTTCCTGATGCAGTGGCTGATCGACCGTTACGCCATGCCGCCGGTCGCAATCGTCGCGCCGACGACGCTCGCGGTCGGCGACGGATCGGTCACGCACCACTTGCCGGTCGCCGAGATCGAGCATGTCACCGCAGCGGGCAATTATGTCGAGATCGCATGGCGTGGCCAGCGCCTGCTCCACCGCGCGACATTGAGCGCGATCGAAGCCGAACTGGCCCACGCGGGCTTCGTCCGCATCCACCGCGGACGCATCGTCCGAAAACAGGCGGTCCGGCGCGTCGTCACACACAAGAGCGGCGATTTCGAGGTCGAGATGGAAAGCGGCGAGATGCTCCGCGGCAGCCGGCGATTCCGGGAGAATCTGGAGGGCTGAAACGCCTTAATCGAGCACCCGCCACGCCAGCTCGGCGAACTCGCAAAGCAGCGGCCGCGTATCCCTGGGATCGATGATGTCCTCGACCCCGAATTTCTCGGCGGTGCGGAACGGCGAGCGGACGCGGTTGAGCCGTTCGCGGATCGCTTCCAGACGCGCCGCTGGATCCTCCGCCGCCTCGAGCTCGCTCTTGTACGCGACCTCGACCCCGCCCTCGATCGGCAGGCTGCCCCAGTCGCCCGAGGGCCACGCAAAGCGGTACTGGAAGCGCTCGGCGTTCGACATCGCGCTGCCCGCGATGCCATAGGCGCGCCGCACGACGACCGACGCCAGCGGCACGCTCGCGCGGTAGATTGCATTCATCGCCTGCACGCCATAGCGGATCGTCCCCGTCCGCTCGGCCTCGCCGCCGATCATGAAGCCCGGATTGTCGACCAGATGGACGATCGGCAGCCGGAACTGGTCGGCGAGCTTCACGAAGCGCTCGGCCTTCTCGCTCGTCTTGGCGTCCCACGATCCGCCCAGATAGGTGGGATCGCTCGCGAGCACCGCGACCGGATAACCGTCCAATCGCGCAAAGGCAGTAATCACCGCCCGCCCCCAACGCGCGCCCATTTCGAAGAAGCTGCCCTGGTCGAACACCGCCCCCGCGATGCGCCGCATCGAATAGACCTGCTTTGCCTCGCGCGGAACGACCGACAGCAGCGCCTCGTCGCGGCGGTCGACCGGATCGCTGCACGGCGTCCGCATCGCGCGCTCGTGGATCGACGACGGCAGGTAGGACAGGAACCAGCGCGCCCGCGCAAAGGCCTCGGCCTCCGACGCCACCTCGTCGTCGACGACGCCGTTGCGCGTATGCACGTCGACCCCGCCGAGCTCCTCCCGGTCGAGCGTGTCGCCGATCGCCGCGGCGACCGCCGGGCCGGCCGCGAACAGTTGCGACAGGCCGCGCACCATGATGCTGTAGTGGCTCGCGACGACGCGCGCCGCGCCCAGCCCCGCGGTCGGCCCGAGCGCCAGCGCGACGACGGGCACGGTATCGAGATTGGCGATGATCTGGTCCCAGCCGGGTACGTGCGGGATATAGGTATAGCCCATATCCTCCAGCGTCTTCACCGACCCGCCGCCGCCGGTGCCGTCGATCATGCGGATCAGCGGCAGGCGATATTCGTGCGCCATCGCCTCGCACTGGATGAACTTGCGGTGCAGCGCCGCATCGGCCGCGCCGCCGCGCACGGTGAAATCGTCGGCGCTCGCCACCACCGGCCGGCCGCCCACATTCGCGCGCCCGAAGATGAAATTGGACGCGGCCAGATCTTCGAGTTCGCCATCGGGGCCATAATCCCCCCGCCCCGCGATCTTGCCGATCTCGCGAAAGCTGCCCGGATCGACGATCGCGGCGAGCCGCGCGCGCGCGTCCATCTTGCCGCGGCTGTGCTGGCGCGCGACCTTCTCTTCGCCGCCCATCTTTTCGGCCATCGCGCGCCGCGCGGAAAGCTCGTCGACTTCCTTTTTCCAGCTCATGCCGATCAGGCTAGCTTACGTTGACGGAAACGTCATTCCGATTCTTCGCGCGCGCTGCTACCGTCGCGCGATGACCCGCCGCTTCGCCTTCGCGCTTGCCACCGCGCTCGCTCTGACGTCCCCTTTGTCCGCCGCAGCGGCGCCGCGCGCGATGCCCGGCGTCGCCGAACCCTACAAGACCGACGCGTTCGATCCCGATGGCGATCCGATGGCCGCCATCGACGCCGCGCTCGCCGCCGCCAGCGCATCGGGCAAGCGCGTGCTGCTCGTCATGGGGACGGGCACCTGCCACGACAGCGCGTGGCTCGCCAATCTGCTCGCGACCGATCGGTTCGCCCCGGTGCGGAGCCGCTATATTGTCGTGTTCGCCGATATCGGGATGCCGCACGCCGGCCTCGTCCGGCATCCCGAGGTGCCGGCACGCTTCCGTTTCAAGATCAAGGGCACCCCGACCGTCGCAATCCTCGACGGCGATGGCCGCGTGCTTAACCGCAAGGCGGCGCCCAAATGGCGCAACGCCGCGAGCCGCAGCGACGACGACATTTATAACGAACTGATGGGAGAGGAAAACTGATGGCGGACATGAACCTTGGCGGCCGCACCGCGCTCGTCACCGGGGCATCGCGCGGGATCGGCCGCGGCATCGCGCTGGCGCTCGCGGAGGCAGGCGCCGACGTCGCGGTCAACTACACCCGCGACGAAGCCGCCGCCGCCGAAACCGTCGCGGCGATTCAGGCGCTCGGCCGCAAGGCCAAGGCCTATCAGGCGTCGGTCACCGACGAAGCGGCGAGCGCCGCGATGGTCGCCGCGATCGAGGATGATTTCGGGCCGATGTCGATCCTCATCAACAATGCCGGCATCGCCAGCCGCGGCCGGACCGTCGCCGACACCGACGCCGCCGAGGTCGAAAAGCTCCTTGCCGTCCACGCGGTCGGCCCGCACCGGCTATCGCGCCTCGCGCTGCCGCAGCTTCGCCAGCATGCGCGCAGCGATGTGATCGTCATTTCCAGCGTCGCCACGCTGCAGCACAGCGCCAACAGCGCCCCCTACACCATGGCCAAGGTCGCGGGCGAAGCGCTCGCCCTCGCGCTTGCCAAGGAAGAGTTGCGGAACGGCGTGCGCGTCAACATCGTCGCTCCGGGGCTGACGATCAGCGACATGGGCGAACGACTGGCGCAGGCAATCACCGGCAATCCCGACATTCACCATCTCGACGCCAAATTCCCCTTCGGCCGCGTGTCCGATCCCTCCGACGTCGCTGCGGCGGTGCTCTGGTTCGTCAGCGATGCCAACCCCTATTGCTCGGGTCAGAAACTCAACATCGACGGCGCGGGGCAGGCGACTTTCCGATAAGCCCTTCTCGTCATTGCGAGCGGCGGAGCCCCGTGGCAATCCAGAGTAGTGCAAACCGCCCTGGATTGCTTCGCTCCGCTCGCAATGACGACCTGATGCAGGGATCGACCGTATGAAATTCATCGCCGCCGCCACTCTCGCGTTCGTCCTCGCCGGCTGCGCCACCGCACAGTCAAAGGAGGTGCGGCCCGCGACCGAAAAGCCCGCCCCCGACGAACCGATGTTCACCCCCACCGAGGTCGAAAGCCGCGGTTCGGTGACGGTCGGCGGCGTCGCCATCCCCTATCGCGCCGTCGCGGGCACGCTGATCGTCCACCCCAGGGGCTGGGACGACACCGTCGCCATCGAACGCAAGCGCGACAAGGATGCTGCGGCCGAGGTTCCGGCGTCCGAAGCCTCGATGTTCTACACCGCCTATTTCAAGGAGGGCGCGCCCGCCGAAGCGCGGCCGATCACCTTTCTGTTCAACGGCGGGCCCGGATCGCCGACCTTGTGGCTCCACATGGGCGCCTATGGGCCCCAGCGCGTCGAAACCCCCGATCTTGCCCACGGCAGCGCACCCTATCGCACCGTTCCCAACGAGCACAGCCTGCTCGACGTCTCCGACCTCGTCTTTATCGACGCGCCCGGCACCGGTTTCAGCCGCGTCGCCGGCAAGGACAAGGACAAGGCATGGTTCGGCGTCGATCAGGACATCCACGCCTTCACCGTCTTCGTCCGCGATTTCCTGTCGAAATACGGCCGCTGGAAATCGCCCAAATATCTTTACGGCGAAAGCTATGGGACGATGCGCGCGGCGGGGATGACGCTGGCGCTGCAACGGCAGGACATCGACCTCAACGGCGTCATCCTGCTTTCGGACATTTTGAACTGGGATCTCGTCCCCGACGATCCGCAGGTCAATCCGGGGGTCGACCTTCCTTATATCGTCTCGCTGCCGACCTATGCCGCGACCGCCTGGTATCACAAACGCGCGGGCGCGGGACGCGAGCTCGCACCCTTCCTGAAAGAGGTCGAGGCCTTTGCGACCGGCGACTATGCGCTCGCGCTGCTGAAGGGCAACGACCTGCCCGACGCCGACCGGCAGCCGATGGCGACCAGACTCCACCGATATACCGGCCTGTCGGTCGACTATCTGCTCAAGACCAATTTGCGCATCGAATATGGCGCGCTGCAAAAGGAGCTGCTCGCCGACAAGGGCGAAACCACCGGCACGCTCGACACCCGTTTCACCGGGGCGACGCTCGATCCGCTCAGCAAGACCGCATCCTACGATCCGCAGGGCAGCGCGATCGGCGCCGCCTACACCGCGGCGTTCAACGATTATGTCCGCGGCACCCTCGGCTATGGCGCAAGCAAGCATTATGAAGGCGGGCTCGATGTCTATGGCAGCTGGGATTACAAGCACCAGCCGCCCGGCGCCGGCCAGCCGCTGATCGCGCTGCCCAACGTCCTCCCCGACCTGGCGGTCGCGATGAAGCAGAATCCGAAGCTGAAGTTGCTGGTAACCGGCGGCTATTTCGACATTTCTACGCCCTATTTCGCCGGTCGCTACGAACTCGCGCACTTGCCCGTGCCCCAGGAATTGCAAGCGAACATCGCTTACAAATATTACCCCTCGGGCCACATGGTTTATGTGAACCCGACGCTATTGTCGGAAATGCACAGCGACGTCGCGGCCTTCATCCGCGCGACCGACGGGATCGATTAGTAAGAGCCCTTTTTACGTCGTCATTGCGAGGAGCCGAAGGCGACGCGGCAATCTCCAGCTATCGGCCTTGCCAAGGCCGATAGCTGGAGATTGCTTCGCGTCGCTCGCAATGACGATTCCAACCCATGTCATCCGGCTCTACAGCACCACCCATGCGCCCCGATTCGCCCTCGCCCGTCATCCCCTTCCTCGTCGCCTGCGCGGGGATCGCGACCTTTTCGGCGATGGATGTGCTGATGAAGGGGCTGTCGATCGACATCGGCGCCTATAATGCCGTGCTCTGGCGCACCGGCGCCGGCACCCTGTTCAGCGGCCTCCTCTACCTCGCCTCGCGACCTGCCGCCTGGCCCGATGCCGCGACGATGAAGATCCACGCGGTGCGCGCGCTGTTCGTCGCGGGGATGGCGATCACCTTCTTCTGGGCGCTCGCGCGGTTGCCGATGGCCGAAGCGATCGCGCTCGCCTTCGTGGCGCCGCTGATGACGCTCTACATGGCCGCGATATTCCTGGGGGAGAAGATCGGGCCGCGGTCGATCGCCGCCTCTATGCTCGGGCTGGTCGGCGTCGTGGTCATTGTCGCGGGCAAGCTCGGACAGGGGCAATATGAGGCGGAGGCGTTGCTCGCGGTCGGTGCGGTGTTCCTGTCGGCGATCTTCTATGCCTACAACCTCATCCTCGCGCGGCGGCAGGCCAAGATGGCCGAACCGATGGAAATCGCCTTCTACCAGAATCTGTTCGTCACCCTGTTCCTCGGCCTCGGCGCGCCGTGGTTCGCAGTGCCGCCGGGCAGCGCCCATGCGCCGCACATCGTCGGCGCCGCGATTCTCGCGACGATCTCGCTGCTGCTCCTGAGCTGGGCCTATGCCCGCGCCGAGGCGCAGATCCTTGCGACGACCGAATATACCGGCTTCCTCTGGGCGATGATGTTCGGCTGGTATTTCTACGCCGAACCGGTGACGCTGCCGACCATCGCCGGCGCGCTGCTGATCGTCGCTGCCTGCCTGATCGTCGCGCGCAAGACCCCGCAGCTCGATCCGATCGAGCCGGCGGCCGCCTAGACCGCCGCGCGCGCGAGCCGGTCGTTGATCGCCGCGCCCAGTCCTTCGGCGGGGATCGCCGCGACAGCGATGCGTGGCTTCGCGCTCGCCGCACCCGCGTGCAGCGCATCGAACAGATGCGCCGCAGCCTCGGTCAGGTCGCCCGCCGCGCTCAGATTATAGTCGCCGGCCAGCGCGCCGAAGCCGATGCCATATTCGCCCACCGCGAAGTCGTACGCGCCCAGCCGCACCGGCTTGCCCGGCGCATAATGGCTGGCGAGCATCCCCGGCGCAACGATCTCCGATCCCGCGACGCCCGTCACCGGCAGGCCGCTCGCCGCGCCCAGCATCGCCGCCGTCACCGGCCCGGGGCGCAGCACCTCGACCACACCGTCCGTCACCCGCGCGATCGTCGATTCGACCCCGGCGCGCGTCGCGCCATCGTCGATCACCAGCGCGAGGCGGCCATCCAGGCTCGCCAGCACATGCGCCGCCTTCGTCGGGCTTACCCGGCCGCTTGCATTGGCACTCGGCGCGGCGAGCGGCGCGCCAGTTGCGGCGAGCAACGCCTGCATCGCGCGGTGTTCCGGCACGCGCAGCGCGATGGTATCGAGCCCCGCCGTCGCGATACGCGCCACCGGACAATCCGCCGTGCGCGGCACCACCAGCGTCAGCGGCCCCGGCCAGAACGCCGCCGCGAGCGCCCGCTCGGTCGCGCCGAACACGCCCAGTCGCTCGGCCGCCGCCAAGTCGGGGACATGGACGATCAGCGGGTTGAAATCGGGGCGCCCCTTCGCGGCATAGATGCGCGCGACGGCCTGCGGGTTACGCGCGTCGGCGGCAAGCCCATAGACCGTCTCGGTCGGCACCGCGACCGGCTGCCCCGCCGCGATCAGCTCTGCTGCGCGCGCGATGGCATCGGCCCCATAGGGCGCGACCTTTGTTGCCACACTCTCGTTTTGACGCTCGGCCATGCCGCGCTATAGCGCCGGGCGCAACGGAATCACCCCCAAAAGCGGGAAACCCCATGACCTATACGGCGCCGACCACCGAACAGCTCTTTGTCCTCCAGCATATCGCACGCATCGATGCGATGGCGCAGCACGACCGCTTTGCGGCGGCGACCCCCGATATGGTCGAGGCGATCGTCACCGGAATCGGCGATTTCGCGGCCGAGGTTTATGCGCCGCTCAACCGCGTCGGCGACGTCCAGAACCCCATTTGGCAGGACGGCAAGGTCACGATGCCCCCGGGCTTCAAGGAAGCCTATCGGCAGTTCGTCGAGGCCGGCTGGGGCAGCATCGACGGCCCCGCCGCCTATGGCGGACAGGATCTGCCCTTCACCCTTGCGACGGTGATCATCGAAGCGCTGGGCAGCGCCGACATGGGCTTCACCCTCTGCAACATCCTGACCCCCGGCGCGATCCACGCGCTGATGGCCTATGGCACCGAGGAACAGCGCCAGACCTGGCTGCCCAAGCTCGTCACCGGCGAATGGAACGGGACGATGAACCTGACCGAACCCGCCGCGGGCAGCGATGTCGGCGCGCTGCGCTCGACCGCCGAAAAGGTCACCGAAGGCCCGAACGCGGGTCTCTACAAGATCAAGGGCCAGAAAATCTTCATCACCTTCGGCGAGCATGATCTCACCGACAATATCGTCCACCTCGTTCTCGCGCGCACCCCCGGCGCGCCCGAGGGAACGCGTGGCATCTCGCTCTTCCTCGTCCCCAAATACCGCCTCGACGCGGACGGCAATCCCGCCATCTCGAATGGCGTCCATTGCGCCTCGATCGAGCACAAGCTCGGCATCCACGGGTCACCCACCGCGGTGATGGTCTATGGCGAGGGTGAGGATTGCCTGGGCGAGATCGTCGGCGACGAGATGGGCGGTATGAAGGCGATGTTCGTGATGATGAACAACGCGCGCCTGATGGTCGGTTGCCAGGGCGTCCAGATCGCCGAGCGCGCGACGCAACAGGCGCAGCGCTACGCCGCCGAGCGCGTCCAGTCGTCGCTCGCGGGCAGCGCCGACCGCACCCCCGTCACGATCGAGCACCACCCCGACGTCAAGCGCATGCTGTGGCGGATGCGCGCCCAGACCGAGGCGGCGCGCGCGCTCATCTATTATGCGTCGGCACAGACCGATTTCGGCAAGCTCGGTGACGAAGCCGCCGCGCTGCGCGCCGAAATCCTCATTCCCCTGGCCAAGGCGCACGCGACCGACATCGGCTGCGAGGTCGCCAGCCTCGGCGTGCAGGTGCACGGCGGCATGGGCTTCATCGAGGAAACCGGCGCCGCGCAGCATTATCGCGACGCGCGCATCGCGCCGATCTATGAAGGCACCAACGGCATCCAGGCCGCCGACCTCGTCGGGCGCAAGCTCGGGATGGCGGGCGGCGAAGGCGTGCGCAGCCTGCTCACCGACATCACGCACGGCGCCGCCGGCCATCCCGAACTCGCCGACCTCGCCGCGGCCTGCACCGCGGTCACCGACTGGCTCGAACAGGCGAACGCGCCCGACCGGCTCGCGGGCAGCTACCCCTATCTCACCATGCTCGCGACCGCGACCTGCGGCTGGCTGATGGCGGTAGAGCAGCAGGGCGCGCGCGCCGCGCTCGACGCCGGCGAGGGCGATACCGCCTTCCTCGAAGCGAAAATCGCCTCGACGCGCTTCTATCTGCAACAGATCGTGCCCGCGGCAACCGGCCTCGCGCCCTCGGCGCTCGCCGGCGACGCCGCACTGGAGCCGCTGCCGCGCCTTGGTTGACGCCGGAAAAGCCGCGCCGCGCACCGCGATCGGGCGGCGCGGTTTCGCAGCATGATTAACGCCATGCTAACCAGGTTCAGTTAACGCCAGCGGGTCATTTTGGAGACCCGTGCGTGCCAGTTAAGGTCAAGAGCCTTTTCATCAGTTGGCGAACGATCGCGCTGGCGCTGCTGCTCAGCGTGGCCGCGGGCCTGTCGTCGATCGCCGAACCGATCGATCGCATTATCGAAAGTGCGGTAGGCCGCGTCGCCTGGCGCCCGGTATCGGGGGACATCGTCATCGTCGCGCTCGATGACAAGACGCTTGAGCGCATGGGAAAGAACGATTTTTCGATGGCCCAACATGCGCGCGTCGTCGATGGGGTCAATCGCGCCGGTGCGAAGCGGCTCTTCGTCGATTTCCTTTTCGATCGCCGCGGCGCGGATCGCGATTTTCCGAAAATGACCGCGGCGATCCGCCGAATGGGATCGCGAGCGGTACTCGCGGTCGAAGCCAAGTCGGCCGATCTCGGCGACTCACAGCTCACCCGCTTTCCAAGCCCCGCGTTCGGGACGGCGGCGCAACTCGCCTGCATCGGCTGGGAATATGAATTCTGGCAAGTCTGGCGCTTGCCGACGGCGCTGAACGTCAACGGTCGTGACATTCCGACCTTTTCCTCGCTGCTCGCGAATGTTCGCAATCCCAAGGTCGGCACCTATGCCCTTGATCTGTCGTACAACACCGACACAATCAGGACATATAGCGCAATCGACGTCATTTCCGGACAAGTCGGCGCCCGCGAGCTCGCGGGCAAGGACGTCATCTTCGCCGCAACCGCAACCGCGTATCAGGATACCCACTATCTCCCCGGCCACGACAAGATACCCGGCGCCTTTATCCATCTGATCGGCGGCGAGACGCTGAAGCGCGGCCAGCCGATTGATATCGGCTGGATACCCGCGCTCGCGCTGACCGCCGCCGCGTTGATCGGTGCGCTTGCGTTCCGGCGCACCCGTCACTTCAACTGGATCGCCGTTGCTACCGGACTCGGCCTGATCGTTGTCAAAGTCGCGCTCATGCCGATGCTCGTTACCGTGTCGATCGGCGCCAGCCTGTTCCTGATTGCCACGATCAGCACCAACGTCGCCCGCACCAGCCGCCGCAAATCGGCTCAGCATGAAAATCCGGTGTCGGGCTTGCCCAATTTCGAAGCGCTGCGGACGCAGGCAGCCTATGGCAGTGCGACCGTCATTGCGGCCAAAGTCGTCAATTTCGAAGACCTTGCGGCCTTCATCCCAGGCGAGGGGCTGAGCAAGCTCGTCGAGCAGGTGACCCGTCGGCTTCAGCTCGCTTCGCAAGGGACCACCCTCTATCACGATCTCGACGGCACCTTCGCTTGGCTGGTGCCCTATTATCAGCACAGCCAGATCGAAACGCAGCTCATGGGGCTCGCAGCGCTGTTCAACGCGCCGCTGACGATCGACGAGTTGAAAGTCGACGTGTCGATGGCCTTCGGGGTCAATGACGAATTCGAAGGATCGAACGCGCAGCGGCTTGCCGCCGCGCTGGTCGCCGCCGAAAAATCGATCCGCAGCCGCGTCCTGTGGACCAAATATACGCCGCAGCAAAAGGACGATGCCGGCTGGCAGCTCAGCTTCCACTCGCAGCTCGAGGATGCACTCAACGCGGGCGACATCTGGGTCGCCTTCCAGCCGCAATACCGGATCGCGACGCGGCAGCTCGTCGGCGTCGAGGCCCTCGTGCGCTGGACGCATCCGACGCGCGGGCCGATCTCGCCCGACGAATTCATCGTTCAGGCCGAAAAGAGCCAGGACATTTATCGCCTGACCCTGTTCGTCATGGATCAGGCGATCCGTTCGGCGGCGCAGTTGCAGAAACTCGGCACTGAAATTCACATGTCGGTTAATCTCTCGGCGACCCTGCTCGATCACAAGGATCTCGTCTCGACGATCCGCGTCATGCTCAGCGCGCATCATCTGTCGCCCGAACGGCTGACCATCGAAATCACCGAAACCGCACAGATCGAAAACAGCCTCCAGGCCCGTCAGACGCTCGCGCAGATCCGCCGCGCCGGCATGCGCCTGTCGATCGACGACTATGGTACGGGGCAGTCAAACCTCGAATATCTGACCGAAATCGAGGCTGACGAAATCAAGATCGACAAGCGATTCGTGATGACCATGCGCGATTCGCAGCGCAACCTCGAAGTGGTTAAATCGACCATCGATCTCGCCCACCGTCTGGGCGCCACCGCAGTCGCCGAAGGCATCGAAGATGCGCAGACGATGGCGCTCCTCGACCAGCTTGGCTGCGATATCGGCCAGGGCTATCTACTTGGCAAACCACAGCTAATTGGCGACCTGCTCGCCAGCCTCTCCCCCCCCTCCGACAGCCGCCGCGCCTAAGCTGCCAGATTGGCAGGGAATTTATAGTTAAGACTCGATTTACCATGTCGATTAAGGTATATGCTCCGTTAACTGTTCTTCGTGGGCAGTACCGACAGGAGATCTGACATGGGTTGGTTTTGGCGTTTCCTGGGCGGCGGCGGCACCGGCAACGGTGGTGCGCAGGCCTGACCCGCACTAGGAATTTAAAGATTGGGCCTCGGCATTGCCGGGGCCTTTTCTTTTGGGGCCAAGCCCTCCGTCCGACGCACCCTGATATCTTATGCCGCCGCTCCGAATTTTTTTGCCGCAGCGATGCTCCTTCGCCACATGTGGTCAAACCCCGCGGAAACGCAGGCGATCACCCCCTGAGGCGTGCTTTTCCATCGACGAGTTGAATCAAATCAGCGACGAACCGAGTCCCTAATCTGTCATTTACTCTCTTGCATCGCGGCGCCGACGTGGCACTATAGATGGTGGGTAGACCACGGGGGCACCCCAAGAATTAGTATGCGGCCGAAAGTGGCGGATTTCCGCGCTCCTTCCCATATGGGGGCGGGAAACAGCTTTTTGCGTCCGAAAATAAGTGCCACCCGGCGGTCGAATGGTGCTAGGCTGGGGCTTCGCCCTGAGTCGAACAAGACGGGAACAGACTGCGCCGCTGCGCGGTCGGAAAACGGGGCATTGAAACATGGATTTTCGCGAGACCGAACGGGTGGAGACAGGCGACGTGGCGACGGTGGAACTGACGAAGAATGACGCTCCGGCAGCGCCCGAATCGGGTGCCGAATCAAAGGCTGCGGCACCCGCCGCAAAGCTCAACGATTCGTCGGAGCCCAAGGTGCATGCGCGCCGATTCGAGGTCGTCACCGATTCGTCGCGCGATTCGCTGCTGACCGATTTCGGCAAGGAAACCTTGCAGGACCGTTATCTCCTGCCCGGCGAATCCTATCAGGATCTCTTCGCGCGCGTCGCCTCGGCCTATGCCGACGATGCCGACCATGCGCAGCGCCTCTACGACTATATCTCGAAGCTGTGGTTCATGCCCGCCACCCCCGTTCTCTCGAACGGCGGCACCGGCCGCGGCCTCCCGATCAGCTGCTACCTCAATTCGGTCGACGACAGCCTCGAAGGGATCGTCGGCACCTGGAACGAGAATGTCTGGCTCGCGAGCCGTGGCGGCGGCATCGGCACCTATTGGGGCGCGGTGCGCGGCATCGGCGAACCCGTGGGCCTCAACGGCAAGACCAGCGGCATCATCCCCTTCGTTCGCGTGATGGACTCGCTCACCCTCGCGATCTCGCAGGGCAGCCTCCGCCGCGGCTCGGCCGCCTGCTATCTCGACATCTCGCACCCCGAGATCGAGGAGTTCCTCGAGGTCCGCAAGCCGTCGGGCGACTTCAACCGCAAGGCGCTGAACCTCCACCACGGCGTCCTCATTACCGACGAATTCATGGAAGCGGTGCGCGACGGCAAGGAATTCAACCTCCGCTCGCCCAAGGACCAGAGCGTCCGCGGCACCGTCGACGCGCGCTCGCTGTTCCAGAAGCTCGTCGAGACGCGCCTCGCGACGGGCGAGCCCTACATCATCTTCATCGACCAGGTGAACCGCATGATGCCCAAGCATCATCGCGACCTTGGCCTCAAGGTGTCGACCTCGAACCTCTGCTCGGAAATCACGCTGCCCACCGGCCGCGACCATCTCGGCAACGATCGCACCGCGGTCTGCTGCCTCTCGTCCTTGAACCTCGAAACCTGGGACGAGTGGAACGGCGACAAGCGTTTCATCGAAGATGTGATGCGCATGCTCGACAACGTCCTGCAGGACTATATCGACCGCGCCCCGCCCGAAATGGCGCGCGCCAAATATAGCGCCAGCCGCGAACGCTCGGTCGGGCTCGGCGTCATGGGCTTCCACAGCTTCCTCCAGGCGCGCGGCCTGCCGTTCGAGGGCGCGATGGCGAAGTCGTCGAACCTGCGCATCTTCAAGCATATCCGCGCGCAGGTCGATCAGGCGTCGATGCTGCTCGCCAACGAGCGCGGCCCCTGCCCCGACGCCGCCGATCAGGGAGTGATGGAGCGTTTTTCGTGCAAGATGGCCATCGCACCGACCGCGTCGATCAGCATCATCTGCGGCGGCACCAGCGCGTGCATCGAGCCGATCCCGGCGAACATCTATACGCACAAGACGCTGTCGGGCAGCTTCTCGATCCGCAACCCGCACTTGGAAGCCCTGCTTGTCGACAAGGCGAAGAACAGCGACAATATCTGGAACTCGATCCTCGAACGCGGCGGCAGCGTCCAGCACCTCGACTTCCTGACGCAGGACGAGAAGGACTGCTTCAAGACCAGCTTCGAGATCGACCAGCGCTGGCTGCTCGAACTCGCCGCCGACCGCACGCCGTACATCGATCAGGCCGCGTCGCTGAACCTGTTCATCCCCGCCGACGTCGAGAAATGGGACCTGCTCATGCTCCATTACCGCGCGTGGGAACTCGGCATCAAATCGCTCTATTATCTCCGCTCGAAATCGGTGCAGCGCGCCGGCTTCGCGGGCGGGGTCGAGGCCGACAACACCCCCGAGGCCGCGAAGTTCGAGCTTTCGGCCGAGAGCACCGATTATGACGAGTGCCTGGCCTGCCAATAAGGATCTGACCCCATGAACAAGAATGCGGGTTGTACCCTCGCGGCGGTCGGAGCAGCGATCATTCTACTGCTCGTCTTCCTGATCGGCTATCCGCAGTATCGCGTCTATTCGCAACGCCTGGCGGGCGAGGCGGCGCTGGCCGAGGCGCAATCCTCGCGCCAAGTCGCAATACTTGAAGCTCGCGCAAAAAAAGAAAGCGCCATCTCGCTTGCCGATGCTGAGGTTATTCGTGCCAAGGGCGCTGCTCAGGCTAACGCTATCTTGCAGGACAGCCTTGGTGGCCCCGAGGGGTATTTGCGCTATCTTCAAATTCAGGCGCTCGAAGGGACCAAGGCCAGCCTGATCTATGTTCCGACCGAGGCGGGTTTGCCCGTCACCGAGTCACGTCGTCTTGACCAATAATCACACGCAATTCTGATCCGAGGAAACGCCGATGCCATTGCTCGAAGCCCGCAAGACCTACAAGCCCTTCGAATATCCTTGGGCCTATGATTTCTGGAAACGCCAGCAGCAGATCCACTGGATGCCCGAGGAAGTGCCGCTGGGCGAGGATTGCCGCGACTGGGCGCAGAAGATCAGCGACCATGAGCGCAACCTGCTCACGCAGATCTTCCGCTTCTTCACCCAGGCCGATGTCGAGGTGCAGGATTGCTATCACGACAAATATGGCCGCGTGTTCAAGCCGACCGAGGTCAAGATGATGCTGACCGCGTTCAGCAACATGGAAACGGTCCACATCGCCGCTTATTCGCACCTGCTCGACACGATCGGCATGCCCGAAAGCGAATATGGCATGTTCCTCGAATATGACGAGATGCGCGCCAAGCACGACTATCTCGGCACCTTCGGCGTCGACAGCGACGAGGATATCGCACGCACGCTCGCGATGTTCGGCGGCTTTACCGAGGGGCTGCAGCTGTTCGCCAGCTTCGCGATGCTGATGAACTTCCCGCGCTTCAACAAGATGAAGGGCATGGGCCAGATCGTCAGCTGGTCGGTGCGCGACGAAAGCCTGCACTGCGAAGGCATCACGCGCCTGTTCCACGCCTTCGTCAAGGAACGCGACTGCCTGACCAAGAGCGTCCGCGAAGACATCATCGATTGCTGCCAGAAGACCGTGCGGCTCGAAGATGCGTTCATCGACCTCGCCTTCGAACAGGGCCCGGTCCCCGGCATGACGCCCAAGGAGATCAAGCGCTACATCCGCTACATCGCCGACTGGCGCCTGGGACAGCTCGGTTTCCAGCCGATCTACATGATCGACGAACACCCGCTGCCCTGGCTCGCCCCGCTGCTGAACGGCGTTGAGCACGCCAATTTCTTCGAAACGCGCGCCACCGAATATTCGAAGGCCGCGACGCGCGGCGACTGGAACACCGTGTGGACCAGCTTCGACAGCCGCAAGAAGGCCAAGGCGAACGACGACCCGGCCGCCGCGAGCAGCGACGATGGCGACGACGACATGTTCAAACAGGCCGGCATCGCCGCCGAGTAACCGACAAACCCCTCCCCTTCAGAGCCTGCCCCGGCGCGGGCCGGGGGAAGGGGCAGCGAAGCCTGCCGGCTTGCTGGCTTGGCGAAGCGGGGTGGGCCAAACGGCCCGAACCGATGATCGAAAAGAGACGTCGCAAATGACCGACAAGAAAAAACTGAAACTCCTGATCCTCAGCCAGCCGCAACGCGCCTGCCTGGAGGGCCTGTCAAACCGCCGCCCCCAACTCCCCACCGACCCCATCCGCGACGAACTCGTCGAGCTGGGCCTCGTGGCACAACAGGGCGCGAAATGGACGCTGACCCCGACGGGCAAGAAAGTGCTCGCGGCGGGGTCGAACCGCCGGAACAAGGGCGGGTTTTCGGTTTAGAGCTGGCCTGTCCCGTCATTACCTACAGAAGTTGGGGAGCGACATATTGTTTAGAGCCAACACTGTCTTGGTTCTCGGTGCAGGCGCTAGCGTCGAAGTGGGCTTACCGGTCGGTGCCGACCTATTACACAAAATTACGGAGCTGACCCACATAACATACGAACATTTTCGTATGAAATCTGGCGACCACAAAATTTCAGAGGCAATAAAAATATTGGTCAATGAAGGAAGAGAAGTTGATAAGTACAATCAGCATCTCGAAGCAGCTTGGCAGTTAGGAAGATCCGCCAAACAGGCGCTTTCTATCGACAATGTCATAGATGCGCTAGAAGATCAGAAAGTAGAACTCGTTGGGAAGCTCGGAATAATAAGAGCAATTCTCTCGGCCGAGGGCTCCAGTCCCGCTTTCAGGAAAACAGATAGATTTCCGAATGAAATAAATCTAGAGAATTTTTCTAATACTTGGTATTCATATTTTTCAAAAATTCTCACTGAAAATTTAAAAAAGAGTGAAATAGATAACATATTTAACAATCTTAGTATTATAAATTTCAACTATGACAGGTGCTTAGAATATTATCTTCCGCATTCTATAGGAAATTACTATGGGCTAAATCCGGACAATGTTCACCATTTGGTCAACGGACTAAAAATTTATCGCCCTTACGGCGTAACAGGTAAGCTACCTTGGCAGGCAGGCGACACGCCTACCGTTCCTTTTGGAAGCGGAAGCTCCGAACAAATCTCAAGCCTAGCTTCTCACATAAAAACGTTCACCGAGAGACTAGATGAGGAAAAAACTCTCAACGACATCAGAGAATGCATATCCTCTGCCGATAGGATTATTTTCCTTGGATTTGCATTTCATCGACAAAACGTTGCCCTCATATCATCTTATGTAAAAAGAAACGTAGAGATACTTGCGACCTCTTTTGGAATATCTAAAAGTGACAAAAATGTAATTGAGAATGAGTTAAGTAGGTCTTTTTGCTACGAAGATGGGGAAGAGCTTGATTCGAATCATATCGATCTGGCTGACGTGACCTGCCGCGATCTCTTTCGAGACTATTGGAGAACACTGACTGCGGAAGCTGGAGACGAATATGTCGACCCGGTTTCATATTTGCGTGGATAGAAAAATTTTTGGAATTACATCAAAAAGTGTAGACATCCCCAACGAGCCGGCCTCGTTAATGTCATCTTAGACCCCGAAACAAGTACGGGATGACGACAGGCGGAATCCATACCTCTTCGTGTCTTCGTGTGAAAATCCGAAAGACCCGCCCCACGGCCGCTCTCAATTCACCGTAACCCCGCTCGGCACCGCTTTCACCCCTGCCGCCGCGAACAGCACGCCGCCGCGCACCGCTTCGGGCGAGCCTTCGAGCAGCGGCAGTTTCACCAGCTCGCGCGTCGTTTCGCTGTCGTCGTCGACGACCAGCCGCAGCGAGGCGATGCCGATGTCGCTGCGTTCGATCACCACGTCGCGGATCGTCGCCAGCGGCCACGACAGGCTGTTGCCGCGATAGAGGCGCAGGCCGTCGTGAAAGATCCAGGCATCGCGCTGGCGCCACAGGCGGAAACAGGTCGACAGGCCGATCGCCGCGGCGATCATCGCCGTCGTCGCCACCGCATCGCCGAAGATCAGGCTGCGCAGCATCGCGCCCATGCCGTCGCCGCGCACCGGCTCCGCCTGCCCCAGCGCCAGCGCCGCCAATATCAGCGCACAGACGATCGCCCCCGCCAGCAGCGGTTTGGGCTTCAGCCGCGCGATCACGACGATCCTTCGGTCCCCATTGCTCATCACCCGCACAAATAGGGACAGCCGCGCCCCGACGCCAGCCCCGCCAGCGCGGCCCCCGTGATCCCCGGCGAAAGCCGGGGCCCAGAGCGGCCGACACCACCGCTTGCGTTCCGCCGCCACGGACCCCGGCTTTCGCCGGGGCACACAGGCGACCAGTCCCACCCGATCCTCCCTGTGGCGAAGCCATGGGGAGGTGGCAGCCCGCAAGGGCTGACGGAGGGGCCGCTGCGCGGCACGCCGTCCGCGCGCGCCCCATCGCTGCGCCACAGGGCGGGTCGCGGAAACGCCGCTTGCACCCCGCCGCGCGGAGCCGTATTATACAAACAACACAGCAAGGAGCCCCGCCCATGTCGCTCGCCCTCTTCCTCGCCGCCGCGCTGGCGCCCCGGCCGGCGCCGCAGGCCGAACCCGCGCCGCCGCCCGCCGCCGCCACGCGGCCCGCGCCGATGCCGACCGGCGCCGCGCTCGACGCGGCGATCGCGGCAAACGATGCGCGGCTGTTCTGGGCGGTGTTCGAAGGCTGCGACCCGGCTGCGCTGCCCGATCTGCTCACCCCCGATTACCGGATGCTCCACGACAAGGGCGGGCTGGCGATCGCCGACCGCGCCGATTTCGTCGCGTCGATGGAGAAAAATTGCGCCGCGCGCGCGCCCGGCGGCGCGCAGGCGGGCTATCGCAACCGCCGCCTGCTCGTCCCCGGATCGCGCGTCATCCGCGCGCTCGGCGACTGGGGCGCACTCGAAGAGGCGGCGCATGTCTTTTTCGAATGGAATGCCAAGGACGCGCGCTGGGACATGGTCGGCGGCGCACGCTATATGCACGTCTGGCAATGGATACCCGCCGAAGGCCGCTTCCGCCTGTCGGAAAGCCTGAGCTACGATCACGGCGCCGCCGCCCCCTATCCCCCGCCGCCCGCCGACCAGACCCGCGCCGACTAGGGCCCGCGCCGCTTCCCCGCATTTTCCGCTTTCCTACAATTCACCCATATGGTTCATTCTGGCAGTTTTAACTTGCCGGAAAGGATCGCTACCATGTCATTCGAAACCATCGCGGAACCCGCCGCCCCCGCCAGCTATCATTGGACCCCCGCGCTCCAGCGCGCCTTTCTCGACCATCTGGCCGTCACCGGATCGGTTCAGATCGCCGCCAGCCGGGTGTCGATGTCGCCCGGCGCCGCCTATCAGCTTCGCCACCGCGCGCGCGGCGTCGCCTTCCGCCTCGGCTGGGCGGCGGCGCTGCTCGTCGCGCGGGCGCGGCTTGCCGACGAGCTGCTCGACCGCGCGATCTGGAGGATCGAGGAATGCTATGAGCGCGGTCCGGCCGAGCGCGAGGGCTATCATTTCCACAAGCGCCGCCGCCACGACCCGCGCCTTGGCCTTGCGATGCTTGCGCGGCTCGACCGGGCGGTCGATGTCCGCGCCAAGGCGGGCGAAGACATGCTGGCGCAGATTATCGCCGGCGATTGGGACGCCTTCCTCGCGCTGTTCGACGCGGCGGAGGCCGACGGCACGGCGGACGGCCAGAATGCCGCGCTCGCGCTCTGGCTCGCGGGGCGCGACAACCGCGCCAATCCGCTCGCGGCGCTGTGGCGCGACAGCCCGATCGCGTGTGAAGTTGCACGCATTTCCGCCGATTGTGCCGAGGGTGATGCGCCTGCGGCCGCCCCCGATCCGACCCCCGAGGAAGAAGCGGCGGCGATGGACGTGTGGCCCGACGGCGAAAGTGGCGAACTGCGCACCAATTTCCCGCCGCCCGACGATTTTATGGGCATCGAGGAGGGTCAGTTCGGCGATGCCGACTATGAACGCACCCTCGACGATGACGAAGAGGCGGCCTTCGCGGCGATCGTCGCGGTCGAAACCGCGCCGCTGCGCGCGGCGGGGGAGGCGGCGCGGCGCGCCTTTTTCGGGCTGGGCGCAGACGGAAGCCCTGATCCCGTGCCCGATGCAGCGAATGACGCGGCGCGCGATGTGGCATCGGCGCCGCGCACCGCCAGCCGGTCCGCCCCGCCCGCGGGGTGAGCGGTGCGCAGGCGGGCCGCGGCCATGCTATGCTGCGCTCCTGAAAGGAGAAAGCCCATGCAACCCGTGACCGAAGGCGACCGCCGCAAGGAACTCGGCACCCTCCTCCGCCAGATCGCCGCGCATTCCGAACGCGACTGGAGCGCGGCGCGTCGGCGGATCGCGACGCTCAACAAGCTGATCGCGCGGCGGCCCACGCCCGGCTGATCGCTCCGTCGCGCGCGCCGGTCGCTCCGCCGCCCGTGCGGCAACGAACGCCCGGCGCGCCGGTTTCTCGTCGGCAAGGCCGCCCGTCCCCCCTCTCCCCCTCCGGGCGGCCTTGATCGGACAATAAGGAGAAACCCGATGCGCAAGACCCTGATGACGCTCGCCGCCGGTGCCGCGATCGTCGCCGTTCCCGCCGTCGCGCAGGTCGGCCTTGGCGGCGCGGCCAATATCAACGCGGGCGCCGCGCTCGATCCCGCCGCCACCGTCGGTGGTGTCACCGACCGCGTCGGCCAGACGGTCGACAGCGTCGATGGCGCCGCGAACGATGCGGTCGATTCGGCGAAGCTGACGCTCGCAACGCGCGAACAGGTGCGCGCCGGTGCGCAGGTGACCGACGCCAAGGGCGCGAGCATCGGCACGGTGCAGGGCATCGACGGCGACAATGCGATCGTCGTCGACGGCGGCAAGCTCTACAACGTCCCGCTTTCGGCGCTCTACAGCCAGGCCGACAGCGTGACCGGCCCGCTGGTGACGAAGCTGCCCAAGGCCGATCTGTCGGTCCGCGCCGCGGGTGCCGCCGAAGCGCGCTGATATGCTTTCGGCCTTTCGGGGCCGCAATCGACGATCGCCGTCCCGTGGGTCGCGGGACGGCGACCGGAACGGAGCCGGGCGATGTGCCCCGGCTCCGTTTTTGACTCAGCGCAATGCACGGCGGCGCGGTTGGGGTAGGATCGGCAGATTATCGAAGCAGGAGGAAGGCCCCATGTCGCATACCCCCCACGAACTGGCCGACGCATTTCCCGATGATGCCGCGGCGATCCACCGGCTCAAGGAAGGCGACGCGCATTTCGCGGCGCTGGCGGAGCGCTACCATGTCGTCAACCGCGCCATCCACCGCGCCGAGAGCGAGGTCGAGCCGGTGTCCGACGAACATGCCGAGGAACTGAAGCGGCAGCGGTTGGCGCTGCTCGACGAGATCGCTGCGATCATCGCGGCGGAGCGGACGGCATGAGCGGCGGCGGCGACGGCTTCGCCGCGGTGCGCACCGGATTGATCCTGCGGCTCGCCGACCTCAGGGCGCGCGGGGCGCGGGTCGCCGCCGACCTCACCGCGCCGATCAGCGCCGACGCCGAAGACGCAGCGATCGAGCGCGAGGATGACGATGCGCTGGCGGGCGAGGATGCACTGCTGGCGCGCGAAGTCGCCGCGGTGACGGCCGCGATCGCGCGCATCGACGAAGGGAGCTACGGCATCTGCACCAGCTGCGGCAAGGATATCGCGGCAGAACGACTCGTCGCCAAGCCAGAGGCGGCGCTCTGCATCGAATGCGCGCGCAAGCTTTCGGCCTGACGCGCAAATGAAATGGCCCGCCCGGAGGCAGTTGGGCGGGCCAGTTTCAGTGCCGGGCGCCCGATTGCGTCCCGGCCATCTGTTATCGGGGTGCCGGTCAATCCGCCTCTTCGGACAGATCGACCGCATTGGCGGCGGTCGCCGACAGGCGCACCGTGTCGCCCTCGACCGCGGCGACGAGGCCGGCGGGCAGATAATGGTGCCGCGCACCCTCGCCATCCTCGGCTTGGGGGCTGTCGGTCTTGGTCAGCTTGATGCGTTCGCCATCGACATGATCGACGGTGCCGACATGGACGCCGTCGGCGCCGATGACGGTCATATGGTCCTTGATCGCGCTATGGTCGTGTTCGGCCATGGTTCTTCTCCTTGCCGCACCGCCGCCGGCTGATCCGGCGGCCGCGACGGGGATGATACGCATGGGGCGCCGAGTCGGGTCCATCGGCTTGGACGAAGCGCCCCGAAACCGCGCCGGCTTTCCAAGGCGTGACAGTCGGGCTAGCCTGACCGCCATGCGCTTCCCCCTCCTCCTCGCCGTTTTCGCCTGCCTCGCCGCGCCGCTTCCCGCCGCCGCCTGTTCGCCCGCGCCGGGCTATGCCGTGCCGACCAACATGGAGCTGACCGCCGAAGCCGAGCTGATCCTCCTCGCCACCGTCACCGGCGGCACCCCGATGGACGCGGCCGGCGCCCCCGACACGATGCGCGTCGACATCCGGCCGATCGCGGCGCTCAAGGGCAATCTTGCCGACGCGCCGAAAACGCTTCCGATCGCGCTCGCCACCGGCCGCTTCGCCACGCTCAGCAATCCCTACGAGCTCCAGCATGCCCATCCGCTCGCCTATATCGGCGGCTGCGTCCGCTACATGGTGCCGCTCGGCTCGCGCCTGCTTTTCTTCCTTGACCGCCGCGACGGCGAATGGGGGCCGGCGGGCGGCCCCTTCTCGCGCTGGGCCGAAGACGTGCCGAGCGACGACGTCCCATGGCTGACCGCGGTGCACTTTTACCTCGAGGTGATGGCGCTGCCCGAGGCCGAGCGCGCGGCGGCGCTGACCGATCGCCGCGATGCCCTGCGCGCGCGCCGCGACGATCCCGTCGCGCAATTGCTCGCCGACGATCTCGACGCGCAGCTTGCAGGGCCGAACAAGCCGCTGCGCGAGGCCTTACCTCCGGCGCCCGACGGCGACTAACACCACGGGCGCCGATATTCCTCCCACGGCCGCGCCAGCCCCGCATCGATGAGCACGCTGCCGACGCTTACCCCGCCGCGCGTCGCGATGCGCAGCTTGCGCCCGTAACGATCGCTGTCGCGCCCGTCCTCTTCGAGCCGGAAGCCCCCCGAATTGAGCCAGTCGCGCAGCCGCTCCGTCGCCTGCGTCCCCAAACGCGCCTCCTGCGCGCAACGCGGCGGATGCGTCTCGGGCGTGTCAATGTCGGCGAGGCGGTATTTCTGACCCTCGAACCAGAAGGTGTCGCCGTCGACGACGCAATTGCGTCCGCCGCCGGTATGACAAAATCCGAAATGCGCCGAATGCGGTTCGGGGGCGGTGGATCTAGTCGCGTAAGGCCACGAGAGCTCGGCGCGGGCCGGCGCGGGCGCCTGCATCTGCAGAGCCACCAAAGTTCCCGCGAAGGCTCCCGCTGCCACCACCAGCGCCCACATCCCTGTAGATCGGCGAGCGCGGATACGGCGACGGCGCGAAGCGGAATGGAAATCTTTCGGGTAGGACATGCCGGCGAATTTGCCAGCGCAGGCTTACCAAAGTCCTGACGAGTCCGGTCCGAACCGCCAGCTACGACCGACAGACACAGCCACCGTGGCGCCACATTGATCAGGATCAATGCCGTCGCGCCGCCGCTCCTTCATGTCACGGCTTCCGAACCACCAAGGAGCCCCAGACATGACCGATCCGCTAACCCAAGCCCCCGTTCTCCTCTTCGCGCTGATGATGGTGAGCTTCATCATCGTCGTCGGCAGCATCGCGACGGCGGACCTGGTGCGCAAACGGCGCAATTGACAGGCTGGTGAGCTGGTGCAGCCTGAAGCGGAGCGGTAGGCTGCACCATCAGTCCCGATCCGAGAGGAACCTCATGATGTCGCCATCCCGCCCGTTCGCGCTTGCATTCGCTGTTGTCGGCCTTGCCCTTCTATCGCCCGCGCAAGCCGCCGATACCGATAGGGCATCGCCCGACCCGATGGCATCTTTTCACAGCGGCACGGCAATTCCGACCTTCGGCAAGGTCGCAAGTGTCACCGACGCCGATATGCGCATTCCCGCCGGAACCGAATTTCACACCGCGTTCGACGTTGCGACGGCGAAAGAGGGGACACTCAATCGCACGCTGGAATCGGCCGCCCGCTTTCTCAACATGCAGGTCGAAGCCGGGGTACCGGCGGAACGCATCCATCTCGCAATTGTCGTGCATGGCCCGGCAACCTTCGATGTGGCGGGCACCGAAGCCTATGGGCGTAAGTATCCCGGCGCGGAAAATCCCAACGCCGCGCTTGTCGATGCCCTGATCAAGGCCGGTGTCCGCATTATCGTGTGCGGCCAAAGCGCGGCGGGACAGGGCGTCAAAAAAACCGATCTGCTTCCGGGCGTCGAACTGGCACTATCGGCGATGACCGCCCACGCGCTGCTTCAGCAGCAGGGCTATACGCTCAATCCCTTTTAGCATCGCCGATATTCAGGGAGCGCCGCGCGGTTCGTCGTCTTCTACCCCGCCCGGTCCCAATTCGTCATCCTCGTCATCGTCGCTGCGTTCGCCGCGATAGGCGTCCATGTCGATGCGGCCCGATCGTTCCATCTGCCGCATATGATCGACCAGATCCTGCGCGTCGTCGCCTTCGCCGCGCGCTGGCGCTTTCCGGCTGTCCTCGAGGGGGCGTGCCTGACGCGCCGACGCAGCGACGGTTTGCGCCTGTGCGGGTTCGTCATCCTGTTCGCGGTTGACCATTTCGGGGGCATCTTCGTCGGGAGAAGCGGGCATCGAACCATCTCCTTGATTGCGCCTATCGGCCCCAAGAGCCTGCGCGGCGGGAATGGATGGAAAACGCCCGTGCGGCGGGTACAGTTCCTCAGGCGGCGGTCGCCAGCACCTTGTTTTCGATGACCCGAATGAAGGCTTCGGGATCCTGTGCGCCAGGGATCAGCATGCGGCCGCCCAGGATGAAGGCCGGAACGCCGGTGACATTATTGTCTGCCCAATAGGCCTCTTCCATCCGCACCATCTCGGCATAGTCGTCGCCGTCCAGAATCGCGGCGGCGCGGGCCGCGTCCAGTCCGACCGAGGCCGCGATATCGATCAGAACGGCGGGATCGCTAATCTCGCGATTGTCGGTGAAATGGGCGCGGAACAGTGCGAGTTTCAGCGCGGTCTGAACGCCGGTCGCTGCCGCCTGGTCGGGGTCCTCCAGCGCCCCGGCCCAGGTGAGCAAGCGATGCGCATCGAAGCTGTTGCGCATCCGAAACCCCGGACTGCGGTTGAAGGCGAAACCGAGGTCGGCCGCAATCGCCGACAGCCGGCCGCTATTGGCCCGGCTCTGTTCCGGGGTGATTCCATATTTCCGGATGACGTGCTCGACCGCGTCTTCGCCCTCGGGGGGCATGTGCGGATTGAGTTCGAAGGGGTGCCATTGGACGCGGAAGGCCAACCGTCCCTCAAAATGCGCCATGACCTTCTGAAACTTCAGCCAGCCGATAATGCACCAGGGGCACATCACGTCGGACACGATATCGACGCTGAGGCGCGGCAATTCTGTTTGGGTCACGGCCATTCTCCTGAACCTTGCCGCCAGCCTGCCCGATCGGTCAGCCCCCGGTACGGCGTTCCTTGCCCGACCGCCGGTCGCCCTGACGGCGCTCGGGGCCTTTGTAGTCGGGATCGTCCGCGACGCGCCGATCGCTCTGGCGCCGGTCCGAACTGTCCCGCTTGTCGTCATCGGATGTCATGTGCGGCCCCTTTCACACAGGAAACAGAAGCGCGACCCGATGTTAATTTACGCATAAACCGGCCCGCAACACAACAGGACCGAATTTCTCGTTACCGATCAGCTCATTATGACGAAATCTCGACTCCTAAAGCCGAAGCCGAAGCGCGCGACAGCATATAATAGGCCGTGATCATAAGGCCGACCGACAGGGCTTCGATAATCATCGCCTGCACGATGCCGCTGTTGACCAGGTCACCGCTCGCGACCCCGATCAGGCGGCCGACCAGCGCGGTGCCGTAGAGCGCAGCAGGAACCAGCAGCGCACGCGACCAGCCGCGCAGCAGCCCCCCGATCGCCGCGCCGCCGGCGGCCACGAGGAAAAAGGCCGACATGTCGGCACGCACCGTGTTCGCGGCAACGCCGTCGGCGATGATTCCGAAGGTTTCGGTAAAGCTGGCAGGGTTCAGCACGCCGCGAATGCCGACGATGAAGAAGAGCAGCGCCCAGAGCAGGACCGCGCCGCGCAACACCCAATTGACCATGATCGTCTCTCCCTTGCTTTGCGCCGAAGCTGCGGCATCGGGAATGAAAGTGCAATCTATTCCGTCGGCTCGGCCGCGAAGCTTTCCTCTATCCAGCCGCCGCCGAGTACGCGCGTGGGTTCGGCTGCATCATAGAGCACCGCCGCCTGGCCGGGCGCAACGCCATATTCGGGCGCGGCGAAGAGCAGTCGGTCGCCGTCCATCTGCGCCGACACGGGCTTCGCCATGCTACGCACCTTAGCCAGAACCGGGCGACGATCGACCTCGGCAAGCCAGTTTGCTTCGCCGATCCGCGCACCCGCGACGGCCAGCGCGCGGCGCGGCCCCACGATGACGCGCTTCGCCGCTGCATCGAGGCGTATGACATAGAGCGGCTCGGCCTGCCCGCCGATGTCGATGCCGCGGCGCTGACCGACCGTATAATGGATAAGTCCCTTGTGTGCGCCCAGCACCGTGCCGTCGACATGCACGATCTCACCGCGATCTTCCGCCTCCGGACGCAGCTTGCGCACCAGCGTCGCATAGTCGCCGTCGGGGACGAAACAAATGTCCTGGCTGTCGGGTTTGCCCGCAACGCCAAGGCCGAGATCGCGGGCGATTTCGCGCACCACGCTCTTTTCGAGCCCGCCGAGCGGGAAACGAAGAAAGTCGAGTTGCTCCTGCCTGGTCGCAAAGAGGAAATAGCTCTGATCGCGGGCCGGATCGACCGCCCGGTGCAGCTCGGCACCGGCCGGCCCCATCATGCGGCGCACATAATGGCCGGTCGCGAGGCAATCGGCGCCCAGATCGCGCGCGAGCTGGAAAAGATCGGTGAATTTCACACCCATGTTGCAGCGGACGCACGGGATCGGCGTCCGGCCCGCGAGATATTCGTCGGCGAACTGGTCGATCACCGTATCGCGAAAGCGGCTTTCATGGTCGTGGACATAATGGGCGAAGCCAAGCCGGTCGGCGACCGCGCGCGCATCGCGTATATCCTGCCCCGCGCAGCAAGCGCCGACGCGCTTAGCCTTGGCACCATGGTCGTAGAGTTGCAGCGTCACGCCGATCACCTCAGCGCCCGACCGCGCAGCGAGCGCGGCGACGACGCTCGAGTCGACTCCGCCCGACATTGCGACCACGATTCGCCGATCCTTTAACGGACCGGCAAGCTGGAAGTCGGCCTGGGCGAGGCCCGCGGGTGAAATTACGGTTGCCATGATGCCCGCCATCTAGGGAGCGATCAGGCAAAATGCCAGCTTTTCCACGGCGAGTGTCAAGATATTGACGGGGGTTAAGCTTCGCTAACAAGCGATGAAATGGGCATTTACTGGACCTTAGGCCGCACGCGCTAGACAGGCAGCATGAACTTGCTTCCCTCCGACCTTCCGCATCCGGCCGATGCGACGAGCCTGTCGAAGCCCGGCTTCGACATATTGCTCGCCGTGTCGCGGGCGCGGCAGGCGGCGCTTCCGACGGTTCGCTTGCTGCGTGAGCGGGAGACCGACGAATCGCATGCCGCAGCGGTCGGCGCGGTGCGCGAAATGCTGGGCGGCGGGGTGCAGGCACTGGATGACGAGGTGGTTCGCCCCGCGCGCTTCTTCGACTTGTCGGACGAAGCGAACGGGCTGCCCGAAACTGTGAACGGCGCGTTTACCAGAGGGTTTCAGCCGATGTTGAACCCCTCTTCTATAAAAGCACGGACGTCGGCTTTGCCGATCCCCCACGACGAAGATTTTATGGAATGAGCATGATCGAGAATCAGAAAATCCGGCCCGCCCAGGTCATCGGCCCCCTCGGGGAACCGCTGACGCTGGACAGTCTGCCGCCTGCGAACACCACGCGCTGGGTCGTTCGCCGCAAGGCGGAAGTGGTTGCAGCCGTCAATGGCGGCCTGTTGACCGTGGACGAAGCGTGTGAGCGCTATTCGCTGACGCTCGAGGAGTTTGCCGGCTGGCAGCGGTCGATCGACCGCAGCGGCATGCCGGGCCTGCGCGTCACGCGTATCCAGCACTACCGGGATCTGTACGAGCGCCAGCAGCGCTTCTGATCGCATCCCGCGCGATACACGATGAAGGGGGCGCCTGCGGGCGCCCCTTTTTTTGCGTCGGAGCGGGACAGGAGCGGCGTGAAAACAAAAAATAGCATTGCGAAAGCATAGGCTTGCAAATTTTGTTGCAACCGATGCCAGCGGCGCGGCGTTGCCCCCCCTGTAACAAGGGAGAACTGTTATAATGCGCAAGATTGCTCTTACCCTCACCGCCGCTTCGGCCCTCGCGCTCGGCGCTTGCCAGAGCCCCGCCGCCGACAGTGTCGAGGATCAGGCCGAATCGCGGGCCGACGCCATCGATGCTCAGGCCGACACCATGCCCGATGGCGCCGCCAAGGAAGCCATGGAGAACAAGGCCGACCGGGTCGAAGAAATGGGCGAGGAAAAAGCCAACGCGATGGACGACAATGGCGAGGTTGCCCCGTCGGAAACCGGCGTTGGCGACACGCAGAAGAAGTAAGACTGTCCCCGACCTGCGCCCCCCGCGGGTCACGGACAGCCTGGAAAGGGCGCCAGCGCATGCCGCTGGCGCCCTTTCGCTTGTTCGTGATCTAAAAAATTCGCCCCTGTGACGTCGGTCACGGTGACGTCATGGCAGCGCCGTTAGAGCGATGTGCGTGGGACACGGGGGCTCCGACACCCGCGTTCTTCACCTTCCCGCCGCCGGTCGCGACCCCCGGCGGCGGGAAGGACCACCGGCCTATCCGGCACCGAGCTGCTTCAGCACATCCTGAACCCCGCGTGCGCCCGCGTCGCTACGCAGCGCCTCCAGCGCCGCCGCGACGTCGATCACATATTCGGCGACGCCGCGCGATTCCTCCTTGCGCGTGCCGCCCATCGCCTTGATCAGTCCCAGTGCGGCGTGATTTTCGGACAGGATGTTCACGTCAAGCGTCGTCAGCCCTTCGGCGAGACAATCGACGAGCAGCGCCGCGGTCATCATCCGGGCGAGGCCCTGGCCGTGAAAGGCGTCGAGGATCGCGATCGAATATTCGCCGACGCGCATCTCGTCCCCGCCGGCGCCTGCCTTGTGCCGGACGGCATGAACCGCACCGATCGCCGGTTCGCCCTCGCATTCGGTGCAAATCGCGCCCCAGGCGATATGGTCGTGGCCATCGACGTCGACCAGCCGCTCGATCACCGCATCGGGCATGGCCGGCGCGGGTGAAAAGAAGCGCAGATAGCGCGATTCGGCTGAGAGTTTCTGGATTCCGGCGCGGAGCAGGCCCGCATCGTCGGGCCGGATCGTCCGCAGGCATACCGCGGTTCCGTCGTTCAGCGCGCTGTGCACGACGATGTCGTCGATCGGCCTTGCGGGAGCGTGCACGCTTCGTCCTTTCCCGGCTGTCGTCGGTGTTCGGCAAGCTATCGCCGCCCAGGCCGAAAGACAATCACCCCTGCCGGAGGGTGCAGCCCCTTATTTTTGCGTGAAAAGTTGAAAGTAGCCCGCCGCGTGCTTTGATATTCGGAACGGCCAACAAACGAAATGGCCGGGTCGTGCAGATAATGGATTTCAAAAGCCCCGATTTCGCCGGGGGCGCCGCCTTTCCCGAAACGCTCGGCGGGCGGCTGGTGCGGTTGCGCAAGGCGCGGCAGCTGACGCAGCGGGATATTGCCCGCCAGCTTGGCGTTGCGGTGACGTCGGTCTGCTATTGGGAGCAGGACCGGTCGCGCCCCAAGCCGGCGCGGCTGCGCCGGCTCGCCGATGTGCTCGGCACCCCGCTTGCAGACCTGAACGGCCTCGGCGGTCCGCCTCAGTCGGCACATCTCGGCGAGCTGGTCGCGCAGGCGCGCCGCGAGATCGCTGAGGCCGCCGGCACGACACCGGCGAAGGTCAAGATCATCATCGAGATGTAGCGCGCGCCCTCAGGCGTCGTCGCCCATTCGCAGCGCGGCGATGAACGCCTCCTGCGGGATGTTGACGTTGCCATATTCGCGCATCCGCTTCTTGCCCTCCTTCTGCTTTTCGAGGAGCTTCTTCTTGCGCGTCGCGTCGCCGCCATAGCATTTGGCGGTGACGTCCTTGCGCAGCGCCGCGATGGTTTCGCGCGCGATCACCTTGCCGCCGATCGCCGCCTGGATCGGGATCTTGAACATGTGGCGCGGGATCAGATCCTTGAGCCGCTCGCACATCCCGCGTCCGCGCGCCTCGGCGCTGCCGCGGTGGACGATCATCGACAGCGCATCGACCGGCTCGTTGTTGACGAGGATGCTCATCTTGACGAGATCGCCGGGGCGGTGACCGATCTGGTGATAGTCGAACGAGGCATAGCCGCGCGAAATGCTCTTCAGCCGGTCGTAGAAATCGAACACCACTTCGTTGAGCGGCAGTTCATAGGTGATCTGCGCGCGGCCGCCGACATAGGTCAGATTCTTCTGGATGCCGCGGCGGTCCTGACAGAGTTTGAGGATCGAGCCCAGATATTCGTCGGGGACATAGATAACCGCCTCGATCCACGGCTCCTCAATCTCCTCGATCCGGTTCGGATCGGGCATGTCGGCAGGATTGTGCAGCTCCATCTCGGTCGGGCCGCCTTCCTTCGACCGGGTGAGCTTGAGCTTGTAGACCACCGACGGCGCGGTGGTGATGAGGTCGAGGTCATATTCGCGGGTCAACCGCTCCTGAATGATCTCGAGATGCAGAAGACCCAGAAAGCCGCAGCGGAAGCCGAAGCCCAACGCGGCGCTCGTCTCCATTTCGAAACTGAACGACGCATCGTTGAGCCGCAGCTTCTGGATGCTTTCGCGCAGTTTCTCGAAATCATTGGCATCGGTCGGGAAGAGGCCGCAGAAGACGACCGGCTGAACTTCCTTGAACCCCGGCAGCGGCGCCGCGGCGGGCCTTTTGGCGTCGGTGACCGTATCGCCGACACGCGCCTGCGCAACGTCCTTGATCTGTGCGGTGATGAAACCGATCTCCCCCGGACCGATCTCGACAAGGTCGGTCCGCTTCGGGGTGAAACAGCCGACGCGGTCGATCAGATGGGTCGTCCCCGCCTGCATGAACTTGATCTGCTGACCCTTTTTCAGCACCCCGTCGACGACGCGGACGAGGATCACGACGCCGAGATAGGGGTCGTACCAGCTGTCGACGAGCATCGCGACAAGCGGCGCCGCGGCATCGCCCTTCGGCGGCGGAATCCTGGCGACGATGGCTTCGAGCGTTTCCTCGATGCCGATCCCCGACTTGGCGCTGGCCAGCACCGCATCGTCGGCGGGCAGGCCGATGATATCCTCGATCTCCGCCTTCACCTTGTCGGTGTCGGCGGCGGGCAGGTCGATCTTGTTGATGACCGGCACGATTTCATGGTCATGCTCGATCGACTGATAGACGTTGGCGAGCGTCTGCGCCTCGACCCCCTGCGCCGCATCGACGACGAGCAGCGCGCCCTCGCACGCCGCCAGGCTGCGCGACACTTCGTAGGCGAAGTCGACGTGGCCGGGCGTGTCCATCAGATTGAGCTGATAGGTTTCACCGTCGTGCGCCTTGTACGACAGACGTACCGTCTGCGCCTTGATCGTGATCCCGCGCTCTTTCTCGATGTCCATATTGTCGAGAACCTGCGCGGACATTTCGCGCTCGGTCAGCCCGCCTGTGAACTGGATCAGCCGGTCGGCGAGCGTCGACTTGCCATGGTCGATATGCGCGATGATCGAGAAATTACGGATATGCGAGAGAGGAGTCGTCATCGCGCGCCGTTAGCAGGGGAAATGCGCGCTGTCAGCACCGCCGCGCAGCCGCGCACGGCGACCGGCGCGAAAGGCGCAGAAAAGCGTGTAACTTCACGCGCGATTGCAGCGCTCGCGGCGTCCCGAAGGCGCCGCAGGACCGGGCGATGCCCGGGGCGCGGTGCGGTTCGAAAAATGGCGGAAAACTGCGCAACTTCACACGCGATTGAAACGTGCCGGCTATTGCGGAGCGGGGGCGCCGCGCGAGTGCGCCGAACGCGAAGTGACCGCCGCCGCGAGGGTCGCGCAGGAAAGGATGGCACGGAAGGCATGCGGCGAGGCTGGCATGCCGGAACAATGTAGGAAAGCGATTTCGGGCCGCCGGGAGCGGCGGTTCAGCCCGTCGTGCCGCGGTTCAGGCGATGCAAAGTGCTGAGCGCGGCTTCGAGCGCGAAGTCGATTTCTTCTTCGGCATCTTCGTTCGCGGCGACATCGGGCACCGGGATTGCGGCGGTTGCCGTCCTGGTTTCGCGGCGCCGGGCGAGCCCCGCCTCGAAGCGCGCGACCATCGCCCCGAGCGATTTGTCGGCGGGATCGGGCATCGCCGGTCCGGCAACCTTTGCGGGTTGAAGCCAGGGTTCGTCACCGGGCGTTTCAACCTCGACGGGCGCAAGATCGGCGAGGATCAGTTCATCCTCTTCGTCCGGCGCAGCGTCCACCGCAGGCAGCGAATGGATAGCCTCGTCCGCTTCGGCGACGTCGGCACCGTCCGCATCCTCGGCAAGATCGGCACCGGCAAGCGCCTCGGGTTCATATTCGGGAAGATAGTCCGCCGCGACCTCGGGCGCAGCATCGACCGGCCCCAGCCCCTGTTCGGGAAGGTCGCGCCCGGCGCGCAGCGGCGCACGCGGCAGATCGTCGGGGTGGAGATCGGCGCGGCGGCGCACCGGAATATCGTCGTCGTCGACCTCCGGGCGGCGGCGCAGACGGCGCCCGAGCGCGGCAAGGCCCGATGCCTCGGGCTCGGCGATCAGCAGCGCGACAAAGGCCGCAATCAGCGCCGCGACGAGCGCCATGCCGAGCGCCAGCGCGAGGCGGGCGCCATTGCCGACCGGCGGCACGAACAAATCCGACAGACGGTCGAGATAGAGGTTCCAGCCGATGCCGAACACCCACGCCATCGGCATGACCGCGGCGAAGAGGAAGGTCAGCGCCGCGGCGCCGATCACCGCCGGCATCGCCGGGCGGAGCGCGCGCATCCAGGCGGCGGCGCGGGCCTTGCGATGCGAAACCTTGTCGGAGCCGTCGGCGCTGTCGTCCATATCGTCCAAATCCGTCGCTCCCGCAGAGGAGCCTGTCCTATAGCATCAAGCCGCGAGCGATGCAGCGCCGCGGCGCAACAATCTCTGGTAAACGGGCTCGTAACGCAAAATGTTTGACGACCAGTTACGATCGGCCTCGACGAACGCCCGCGCGGTCCGGCGGCGTTCGTCCCAGATGTCGCGATCGCGCAGCAGCCCGGCAAGGGCCGCGGCGATTGCCGGTGGATCGTCGGGCGCGAACAGCGTGCCCGTGACGCCGTCGGCGATCAGTTCACGGTGGCCGCCGACATCGGATGCGGCGACAAGCTTGCCCTGCGCCATCGCTTCGAGCGGCTTCAGCGGCGTGACGAGATCGGTAAGCCGCATTTTCTTGCGCGGATAGGCGAGGATGTCGATCAGCGAATAATAGCGCTCGACCGCCTGATGCGGAACCCGGCCGACGAACAGGATGCGATCGGCGACGGGCGAGGCCGCCGCCTGCGCCTTGAGCGCCGCCTCCATCGGCCCGCCGCCAACGAGCAGCAGCCGCGCGCCGGGTTCGGCAGCGACGAGCGCGGGCATCGCGGCGATCAGATCGTCGATCCCCTCATAATCATAGAAGCTGCCGATGAAGCCGATCACCGCGTCGCCCGGCATGAGGCCGAGGTCGGCGGCGAGCGCATCGTCGCGCGGCGGCGGGTCGCCGAACAGGTCGAGGTCGACGCCATTGGGTGAGACGACGATCTTGGCGGGATCCACCCCGCGCGCGATCAGGTCGCCGCGCAGCCCTTCGCAGATCACCGCGACGGCATCGGCGGCGCGGACGGCATGGCTTTCGAGCTGACGGGTCAGGAAATAGCGCGCGCTCCCTTCGCGGCCCGTGCCGTTGCCGACTGCGGCATCCTCCCAGAAGGCGCGAATTTCGTAGATCACCGGAATTCCGAGCCGTTTGCCGACGCGCAGCGCCGCGAGCCCGTCGAGAACGGGCGAGTGGGCGTGGAGCAGATCGGGGCGCCATTCGTCGACCAGCGCCGCGACGCGGTCCGCCAGCGCGCCGATTTCGCGCCATTCGCGCCACGGCGAGCGCGCGGGCGCGATCGGCGGCGTGCGATAGAAGGTCAGCCCGTCGACGGTTTCGACGGGCGGTCCGGGGTCGGGATGGCGGACCCCCGTCACCCCGGCAACCGCCCATCCCTTCGCCGCCTGCGCCTTCATCAGCGCCCGGGTGCGAAAGGTGTAGCCGCTGTGCGCCGGCAGGCTATGGTCAAGGACGTGCAGGATCCGGGTCATCGGCCAAGCCTTTGCCATACAAGCCTTAACGCCGCGTCAACCCCGATCGGGTAAAGCCGCCGAAACGGGCCCACGGGCCGCAGGGGAAGCCAGGTGCGCCGCCGATGATCGACAATTTTGCGATTGCCCTGACGCATGTGCTGATGGCGATCGCCCTCTGGCGCCTGCTGCACCGCGACGACCTCGACCGCGAGGTCGGCCCGCGCATGCTGTGGCAGCAGCAGCGCGACGCCGAACGCATGGCGGCGATGGCGGCCGAGGCCGCGGAGGATCGCCGATCCGATGCGTGACCTTGCCTTCGTCGCGTTTCTGTTCGCCTTCATCGGGGTCGGCTTTCGCAAGCCGTTCCTGTTCGTGCTGTGCTTTTGCTACATCGACATCGTCGCGCCGCAGCGGCTCAGCTATTTCCTGATCAATTCGATTCCGATCTCGCTGATCGTCTTCATCCTCGCGATCATCGGCTGGCTCGCCTTCGACGACAAGCGTGACACCCGCTGGTCGGGGCGGCAGACGTTGATGCTAATCCTGCTCTTTTATTGCTGGATGACGACGATGGGCGCCGACTTTCCGGTCGAGGCGCTCGATAAATGGGGATGGGTGTGGAAGGCGCTCGTCTGGGCGATCTTCCTGCCGCTGACGCTGCGCACGAAGCTGCGCATCGAATCGCTGCTGCTCTTCATGCTGCTGTCGGCCGCGACGATCGCGATCGCCGGCGGGATCAAGACCGCCGCGGGTGGCGGCGGCTATGGCGAACTGCAACTGCTGCTGTCCGAAAATTACGGCCTGTACGAAGGCAGCACCATGTCGACGGTCGCGGTGTCGATCATCCCAGCGATCCTGTGGTTCCGCCGCCACGGCACCGTCTTTCCGCCCGACTGGCGCGTCTCGCTCTTCTGCTTCGCGCTCTGCTTTGCCTGCATGCTGCTGCCGGTGGGGACGCAGGCACGCACGGGGCTGATCTGCCTCGGCGTGCTGGCGCTGCTGTCGCTGCGCGCGGTCAAGCACCGGCTGCTGTATATCATGGGGGCGGTGCTGCTCGTCGCCGCGGCGATCCCCTTCCTGCCGCAAAGCTATACGCAGCGCATGGAAACGCTGCAGGATTATCGCACCGACCAGTCGGCATCGACGCGCGTCGCGGTGTGGGCGTGGACGTGGGACTATGCGAAGGATCATCCGTTCGGCGGCGGGTTCGAGGCCTATATGCAGAACCGTCTGCGCGTCGAAACCACCGGGTCGAACGCCGATGCGGGTCGTCCCGGCGCGGGCGATCCGGTGATCCATGACGAACAATCGCGCGCCTATCATTCGGCCTATTTCGAAATGCTGGGCGAACAGGGCTATCCCGGCACGCTGCTGTGGCTGCTGCTCCACATCACCGGCATCGTCCAGATGGAGCGGGTGCGCCGCCGTTACCTCAAGACACGCCGCGCCGAGGAGCAATGGATCGCACCGCTCGCGACCGCGCTCCAGCACGGCCATATCGTCTATATGGTCGGGTCGCTGTTCGTCGGTATCGCGTTCCAGCCCTTCATCTACATGATGCTGGCGCTCGAAATCGGGCTGTCGACCTATTGCCGCCGCCGCGAGCAGGAATCGGGACGCAACTGGATGCGGCCGCGCGCGCAGGGATTTGCCGCATGATCGCGGTGCAAAAGCCCCGCATGCTGCCGACGTTGACCGGGGTGCGCGGCTTTGCCGCGCTCGCGGTGCTGTTCTACCATATCCGGGGCGGCATGGCGGGCTATCTGCCCGGCGCGGTCATCGACGGTTTCGCGCACGGCTATCTTGCGGTCGATCTCTTCTTCGTCCTGTCGGGCTTCGTGCTGTGGTGGAATTACGGCCCGGCGTTCGTTGCCGAGGGGACGCGCGCCGCGCCGCGCTTTCTGGTCCGCCGCATCGCGCGCATCTTTCCGCTGCATCTCGCGATCTTGACGGCGATGGCGCTGTTCGCGCTCGCGCTGCTCGCCAGCGGGCGCGATCCGGGGCCGCATTACGGCTTTGCCGCGCTGCCCGCGCACGCGCTGCTGGTCCAGAATTGGGGCTTCACCGCCGATCTGCGCTGGAACGACCCGGCCTGGTCGATCTCGACCGAATGGGCGGCCTATCTGCTGCTCGCCGCGACGGGCGGCTGGGCGGCGCGCTTGCCCGCTGGGCGGTGGAGCTTTCCGCTGTTCGCGCTGCTGCTCGCGGCGGCGCTCGGCGGCTGGTTCGCCGCGACGGGGCGCGCGGGGATCGGCGACGATATCGCGGCGACCGGCCTCGTCCGCTGCCTCGCCGAATTCTTCATCGGGGTCGCGCTCTGCCAGTGGTGGGCGGGGCAGCGCGCGCGCGCCGACGGGAGCCGGGCGATAAATGCGACGGCCGCGATCTTCGCGCTGCTCGCGGCGCTGATCCTGTTCGCCGGCCTGCCCCAGCCTGCCGCGATCCCGCTGGCGATGGCGGCGGTCGTCATCGCCGCGCTCCAGGCGTCGCTCGCGCCGCGCCCGCTGCTGTCGGGGCGGCTCGCGCAGTGGCTGGGCGACATCAGCTATGCGGTCTATCTGTCGCACTTCTTCCTGTGGATCCTGTTCAAGCTGGTCCTTGTCGACGATCCGGCGATGGTCGCGCCGGCCAAGGTCGCCGCTTTCGTGGCGCTGACACTCGCCGTCTCGCACCTGCTCCACCGCTGGCTGGAAGTCCCGGCGCGGCGGATCGTCCAGCGCGGCGGCGACGCTCTCTTGTCGCGGCTGGCGGCCGGGCGGCGGGCGCAAAGCCGCCAGGGCTGACGCCCGCCCGCTGCGCCGGCGGAGGGAACCATCGCCCGGCCAGGACGCTTAACAAGGCATGCCGTCGCCGCGTGCCGCCCCCCGCCTGATCCATGTCGACGACAGCCTGCCCGGCATCCGCCGCGAACGGACGGCATCGGGCTGGCGCTATCGCGACGCCGCGGGCAAGGCGATCCGCGACCGCGCCGAAATCGAGCGCCTCAACGCGATCGCCCTGCCCCCCGCCTATGAGGATGCCTGGTTCTGCCCCGCCGCGAACGGCCATATCCTTGCGACCGGCTACGACGCGCGCGGGCGCAAGCAATATCGCTATCACCCCGATTTCCGCGCCGCGCGCGAAGCCGACAAATATGATCGCTGCGCCGCCTTCGGCCACGCGCTGCCGCTGCTCCGTGCGCGGCTGGAAAGCGATTTGCGCCGCCGATCGCTGTGCGCGGACCGCGTCGTCGCGGCGGTCGTCCGCCTGCTCGACCTCGCCGCGCTGCGCGTCGGCAACGAACAATATGTCGCCGCGAACAAGAGCTTCGGCGCGACGACGCTGCGCCGGCGTCACGCGCGACTGGAGGGGCAGCGCCTCCGGCTCCGCTACCGCGCCAAGGGCGGCGCGCGGCGCGAGGTGACGATCAGCGACCGCAGCCTGGCGACGCTGGTGCGCCGGTTGCAGGACCTGCCCGGCCAGCATCTTTTCCAATATGAGGATGCGGACGGACCGTGCGCGGTGGGCTCCGACGAGGTCAACGCCTATATCCGCGAGGCGATGGGCGCCGATTTCAGCGCCAAGCATTTCCGCACCTGGTGGGCGAGCGTCGAGGCATTCGCCTGTCTGTACGACGCCACCGAACCGCCCTCGCTCAAGGCGATGCTGACGCGCGTCGCCGACCGGCTCGGCAACACGCCCGCGGTCGCACGGCGCGCCTATGTCCACCCCGCCGTGATCGCCGCCGCGCAAGATCGCGGCGATTTCGCCACGGCCGCGGGGCGCCTGCCGCGCGCGACCAAATATCTTTCGCGTTACGAACGCGGATTTTTGACCTATCTGCAGCGCGCGCCCGATGCCGGCGCGCTGCTCCGTTCCGCCTGACCGACCGACCAGACCAAGAGGACCGACGTGACTTTGCCTTTCCTTGCCACCGCGACCGCCAACCCCGCCGCGCAGATCCGCGCCTGGTGGACCAGCAGCGTCGCATGGGTCGATACGCACTGGTTGCAGATCGGCATCGCGATCGGCGCCGGGCTCCTCATCTATTTCGCGCTGTCGCTGATCCGCGGCTTCGCGCTCAAGAAGGCGCAGTCGGCACCGGGGCAATTCACGCTGACCGACATTGTCGGGCGGGTGATCCACAAGACCAAGTCGCTGGTGCTGGCGATCGTCGCGATCCGACTGGTCGCGGCGTCGGCGAACCCGCCCGTCGTCATCCTGCAGATCATCCAGTTCGTCTTCACCGTCGCGGTGGTGCTGCAGGTGGCGATCTGGGCGCGCGAAATCGTCCTCGGGCTGATCCAGCGCCGCGCCGCCGAGGGGCATAACGAGACGCTGAACAATGCGATGGGCATCATCCGCCTGCTTATCAGTATCGCGCTGTTCGCGGTCGCGGCGATCGTCATCCTCGACAATATGGGGGTCAATGTCACCGGCCTGATCGCCGGCCTGGGCATTGGCGGCATCGCGATCGGCCTTGCCGCGCAGGGCATATTTTCCGACCTGTTCGCGTCGCTGTCGATCATCTTCGACCGCCCGTTCCGCGTCGGCGAAGCGATCAAATATGACAATAGCGTCGCCACCGTCGAGCGGATCGGGCTGAAAAGCACGCATCTGCGCTCGGTCAACGGCGAGCTGCTGGTGATTTCCAACACCAATCTGCTGTCGAAGGAAATCACCAACTATGCCCATCTCGAACGGCGCCGCGTCCAGTTCGCGATCGGCGTCATCTATCAGACCACGCCCGCGATGCTGCGCGCGCTGCCCGCGCTGCTGAAGGCGCAGGTCGAGGCCGAGGGGCATGACTTCATCCGGTCGAGTTTCATCGGCTTCGGCGCCTCGAGCCTCGACTTCGAGCTGGTCGCCGACATTCCGAGCGCCGACTATAACGAGGTCATTGCGGCCCGCACCGCGATCGGCATCCGCGTCTTCGAAGAGATGACCAACGCCGGCTACGACTTCGCCTATCCGACGCAGACGACCTTCACCGCGGCGCCCGACGGGACGATGATTCTCCCCTATGCCGAAAGCGTCACGATGAAGACGCCGAAGCCCGCCCAGTCCTGACGCTACGGCGCCGTAGCGCAAAGCCCTAGGCCCTTGTGCTACCCCGCCCCGCGGGCCTAGAACGCGCCCCTCGACAGACATAGAGGGGATAAAGGATGAGCGCGATGACGCCGCAGGAAATGAAGGAACTGGTCGGCAAGCCGCTCGGCACGTCCGAATGGGTGCTGGTCGATCAGGAGATGATCAACAAGTTCGCCGACGCGACCGGCGATCATCAGTTCATCCATATCGACGAAGAAAAGGCGAAGCTGACGCCCTTCGGCGGTACCATTGCGCACGGTTTCCTGACCCTCTCGCTTTTCCCCATGTTGATGGCCAAATCCGACTGCCCGCGCCCCGCGGGCGTCAAGATGGGCGTCAACTATGGCGGCAACAAAGTGCGCTTCCTTGCCCCCGTGCGCTCGGGCAAGCGCGTGCGCGGCCATTTCAAGCTGCTCGAGCTCGACGAAAAGCGTCCGGGCCAGTGGCAGCAGACGCTGGAATTCACGGTCGAGATCGAGGGCGAGGAAAAGCCCGCGCTGATGGCCGAATGGATCAGCCAGTTCTTCGTCTGACATATAAACCGGCATTCCGGCCGAACCTCCCCCGAAAAGACAACCGGAACCAAGCAGAAGGAAGTTTATCATGCGTGACGCCGTCATCGTTTCCACCGCCCGCACCCCGCTGACCAAGGCGGCGCGCGGATCGTTCAACAACACGACCTCGCCGACGCTGGGCGCCTATTCGGTCGCCGCCGCAGTCGAGCGCGCCGGGGTCGAAGGGGGCGAGATCGACGACGTCCTGTTCGGCGCCGCGATGCAGCAGGGATCACAGACGATGAACGTCGCGCGCCTGATCGGCCTGCGCGCCGGCCTGCCCGTCACCGTTCCCGGCATGTCGATCGACCGCCAGTGCTCGTCGGGCCTGATGACGATCGCGACCGCCGCGAAGCAGATCATCGTCGACCGCCAGGACATCTGCGTCGCCGGCGGCGTCGAAAGCATTTCCAAGGTCAGCGGCAGCGGCAAGACCTTCTTCGAGGCCGACCAGGAACTGCTTGCGATGCACAAGGACATCTACATGCCGATGATCGGCACGGCAGAAGTCGTTGCGAAGCGTTACAACATCAGCCGTGAAGCGCAGGACGAATATTCGCTCCAGTCGCAGCAGCGCACCGCCGCGGCCCAGGCCGCCGGCAAGTTCGACGACGAAATCGTCCCCTGCAAGGCGACGATGGCGGTGGTGAACAAGGAAACGAAGGAAGTCACCTTCAAGGACGTCGTCGCCGACAAGGACGAGTGCAACCGTCCCGACACCACGCTCGAAGGTCTGCAGAGCCTGAAGCCGGTGATGGGCGAAGGCCACACGATCACGGCGGGCAACGCCAGCCAGCTTTCGGATGGATCGTCGGCCTGTGTCGTCATGGAGGCCAAGGTCGCTGAAAAGCGCGGGCTTCAGCCGCTGGGCCGCTATGTCGGCATGGCCGTTGCCGGCACCGAGCCCGACGAAATGGGCATCGGCCCCGTTTTCGCCATCCCGAAGCTGCTCGAACGCTTCGAGCTCAAGATGGACGACATCGGCCTTTGGGAACTCAACGAAGCCTTTGCCGTGCAGGTGCTCTATTGCCGCGACAAGCTCGGCATTCCGAACGACCTGCTCAACGTCAACGGCGGTTCGATCTCGATCGGCCACCCCTTCGGCATGACCGGCGCGCGCTGCGTCGGCCACGCGCTGCTCGAAGGCAAGCGCCGCGGCGTCAAATATGCCGTCGTCACCATGTGCATCGGTGGCGGCCAGGGCGCAGCAGGCCTGTTCGAGGTCTTCTGATTTGCGTCTGAATGCTCCGCGTATCGAGCCGGTCGATTTGGGCCGGCTCGATGCCGACCAGCGCGCGGCGCTCGAACCCTTTCTTGCCTCCGATGGCGGCAAGGTGGGCGGCGGCAGGATTCTCAACATCTTCCGCACGCTGGCGCACGCGCCAAAGGCGCTGACCGCTTTCCTCGGCTGGGGCAATTATATCCTGTCGAAGCGCAATGCGCTTACCCCGCGGGATCGCGAACTCGTTATCCTGCGCACCGGCTATAATTGCCGGTCGGGCTATGAATGGACGCAGCACAAGCGCATCGGGCTCGACTGCGGCCTGACCGAAGACGAGATCGAGCGGATCAAAGCAGGACCCGACGCGGCGGGCTGGAGCGACATCGACCGCGCGATGCTGCGTGCGACCGACGAGCTGACCGCGGACCATTTCGTTACCGACGCGACCTGGGCGGCGCTGGCGCCGCTCGGCGACAAGGGGCGCATGGATCTGGTGATGACCGTCGGCCAGTACACGCAGGTTTCGATGATGCTCAACAGCTTCGGCATCCAGGTCGAAGCGGGCTGGGACGTCGATCCCGACCTGCGCGCCTGATCATTTGAGCCTGACCATTTGAGCCTGACCATCTTCAAGGGAGAGACGATATGAGCGGAATCGGCATTATCGCCACGCTGCGCGTGCAGCCGGACAAGGAAGCGGAATTCGAAGCCGTGTTTGCCGAGCTGGCCCCCGCGGTGCGCGCGAACGAGCCGGGCAACAGCTTTTACAAGCTGTTCCGCACCGCCGAAGCCGGCGTTTACAAGGTGCTCGAATGCTATGACGACGAGGCCGCCGTCGCCGCGCACCGCGCGTCGGACCATTTCCGCACCCTCGGCGCGAAACTCGGCCCCTGCCTCGCCGGGGCGCCCGAAATCGAGAGCCTGCCGGGGGTTTGAGGTCCTAATCTGCGGGCCTAAAGCGTCAGCCATCGTTCGCAATCGTCCCTGACCCGCGCATCGGCGTCGCGCAGGCCGCGTTCGAGCGCCGCCGTTCGTCCCGTCCCGTCTGCGACGGCGGCGAGCGCGGCGATGGCGCTGGCGCGCACCCGCGGCACCGGATGGCTGACCGCCATATGGTCGGCGATGTCGCGGGCGTTGTCGGTCAGGTGGACCGCACAGCGGAGCAGCGCTTCGGTGGGGGTCAGTGTCGGCCGGCTGGCGATCGTGCCCCACCGTGCGGCGTCGGTGCCTAGATCGACCAGATATTGGTCGCGCCACGGGACATGCTCGCCCTCGTCCATGATGTTGAGGCTGACCGAAAGCCGTTCGGGCGGAAGCTGGCTGTGGACGTCGCGGTGGGCGCGGTAGAGGAGCATCCGCCCCTCGCCCAAGCTGCTGCGTTCGACGAAGCGCAGGTTCAGCGGCTCGCCGCGGCGGCCATCGACCGCCTCGGCGTCATAATCATAATAATCGCTGACATAGCCCGGACCCCAATAGCCGGCGGTGAGAAAGTGGAAATTATGGTCGTGCGGCACGCCATAGGAGAAGGCGCGCGCGCCGCTGGTGCGATAGGCCTCGTCGCTTGCCGAGGGCCAGATGTTGGCGCGCAGGAAGTGGCCGCGGCGGCTGCGGTGGAGCAGGACTACCTGCGCCGAATAGCGGTTCGCCGCGAGTTGGCCCGCGTGCGCCGCCTTGAGGTCGGCGACGAGGCGGTCGGCGAGGAAATCGCGGTTGCGTGCAAGGCCGCCGAGCAGCGCGGCGCAGCGATCGACACTGGCGGGATCGCCCAGATCAACGCCGCTTTCGTCGAGCCGCGCGGCGACCTCTTCGAGATCATATTCAGGCGTCGGCGGTGGGGCGATCGTCTGGGGCATGGGCATCCTTGGCGGCGCAGAAGGAAGGATAGAGCGCGAGCGTAGCGCTGGCGGCGGCGCGCACTTCGGGGTGCGGGTCGGCGGCGGCCATTGCAGCGAGCGGCGCGCGCGCGGCCGCCGGATCGAGCGCGACAAGCTGGCGCATCGCCGACCAGCGCGCGGCGAAATCGTCATCACGCGTCGCCTCGACAAAGAGCGGCGCGGCGTCGCGGCGACCGAAGGCGCCGAGCAGCGCGAGCGCCATCTGCCGAAAACTGGCGTCGCGGCGGGCGCTCGCGACATGGATCAGCCGGCCGCTCGCAATGTCATAGGTTTGCACGGGGAGCGATGACGGCGGGTGAACCGCGAGGTCGAGCAGCAACAGGTCGCCGCTCGCACCGACTAGGGTAATCGCCTCGCGCGCGGTGTCGAGGCGCAGGATCGCGTCTTTTGAGAGCGGTTGCGGCGGATCGCTTTCGCAGCATCCCGCCCCCGCCGCGGTGAAGGCCGGCCGAGCGGCCGCGCCGACGATGCGGTGCCGACGCAGCCGGGCGCTGCCGCCCGCCAGGATGCGGATCGCGGCAGCCCCGGCACGGAAGCTGGCGGTCACGGGATCGGCCGCGCCCGCAGTGAAAGGCTGAAGCAGCAGCGACAGGCGGATCGCGCCGCGCTCGGCGAGTACCAACCCGCAAGGCCCGTCGCCGCCGCCGACGAGGCGCAGCGGCGGCCGCGCGAAGGGATCGGCGGCAATCAGCGTCAGCGCCGCGGCGAGCCGCGCGCGGAGCCAGCCGATATCGGCGAGCCAGGGCAGCAGCGCGTCGATCGCGGCGGCAGGCGGCGCATCCGCGAGCGCGTCCATCGCGGCGATCAGGCCGCCGGGGCAGGTGTCTTCAGCGCGCCAGTCCTCCGCCAGAGCATCGGTGGCCTCGCGGGCTGCCTCGCAGCGTGCGGGGTCGTGGCGGGGGAAATGATCGTGGCGCGACATGGCGTGCGATCCGGGCCGACGCAGAGGCAGTGCTCCGCGTCGGCGCACGGTCAACCGCGCACGATGGTTGCAATGGTCACGGCGATGTCGAACACCGACCCGTCGGTCGTCGTGTCGGGACCGATCGTCGATCCGTACAGGCCGACCGCGGTGTCGAGCAGCGGCAGCGCGTCGATGGCAATGGGCGGAAATTCCATGATCCCTCCTGTCTGAAACGGCGGCGTCGATGCCGCCGGCGGCAGGGCTAGGAAGGCGCCGGAGCGAAGCCCAATTAACTTCGCGTAATCGCCGGTGCGAGCCAGAGCGACAGGCCGTGTGGCGGATCGACAGGCGGCGTTTCGGTAACGTGACGCACCGCATCGGCGCGCGCGCGAGCCAGGATCGCGGGCGGCGTCGCAGCGGGGTGGAAGATATGGTCGGCCTCGCCCAGCAGACGCGCCGCGCGCAGCGTCAGATCGTCGGGATCGTCGCTGGCGAGCGCGATTATCTCAAGGCGCGCGGGCGCCGCCACATGATCGGCGGCGAGCCAGGCAACCACGGCGCCTTCGTCCGGCCCGGCAACCGGGTCGAGCGCGCCGCCGGGTGCCAGCGCGGCATCGATTGCGCGGCGGCGGTCGGCGGCGTCCGGCCAGCGCGCCTTCATCGCGCCGCGCGCGGCGAACAGCGCGGTCGCAAGATTGCCGAGGGTGGCGGGCAACAACGCCTCGATCCGCTGGCGCACCGCCTTGGCGAGCCCGGCCGACGCACCGCCGGTGCCGACCGCGATCGTTACCGGCGCGCGGTCAACGATCGCGGGGGTGGTGAAATCGCAAAGATCGGGCCGATCGACGACATTGACGAGAAGGCCGCGCGCGCGCAGCTCCGCCGCCGCCTCTTCGGCGCCCTCGTCCAGCGCAACAAAGGCAATCGCCGCGCCTTCTTCCCACCGCGGCACGATCCGCCCGCCGGCGCGCGCAATCAGCCGCGCCTTCGCATCGGCAGCCTCCCCCTCCCCGACCAGAACGACCGTGCGGCCAGCAAGGTTCAGGAAGAGAGGAAGCTGGTGCATCGGCAATATCCTTCAACCATTGCAAACCCTGTGCTCCCGCGAAGGCGGGAGCCCATCTCCGGCAAGTGCCAATTCCAAGCGGCAGGAGATGGATCCCCGCTTTCGCGGGGACACACATAATTTCGATGGAATTCTTGCCGAACGCAATCTTGTTCAGTCGATCCAGTCGGGGACGCGTTCGGCGGCCATGATCGTGCCGGCGGCGATACGGTCGGCAACGACGATATAGCGGTCGCCGTCGACGAGCACTTCGGGAACCAGGCTGCGGCTGTTGTAGGTCGACGCCATCGTCGCGCCATAGGCGCCCGCGGTGCGGAAAACGGCGAGATCGCCCGCCGCAACCTTGTCGACCACACGGTCGCGCGCGAAGGTGTCGCCGGTTTCGCACACCGGGCCGACGATCGAGGCGGTCATCGTCTCGCCGCTCGGGCGCACCGCCTGGAAATCGTGCCACGCGTCGTAGAGCGCCGGACGTGCCAGATCGTTCATCGCCGCATCGACGATGACGAAATCGCTCTGCGCCCCCGGCTTGACCCACAGCACTTCGGTGAGCAGCACGCCGGCGTTGCCCGCGATGACGCGCCCGGGTTCGAACATCAAGGTGACGTCCCAGTCGCGGGTGACGCGCGCGACCATCGCGCCATAATCGGCGGGGCTCGGCGGGTTGTCGCCCTCCTTGTAGGGAACCCCGAGCCCGCCGCCGAGGTCGACATGGGTGATGTCGTGCCCCGCAGCGCGCAGATCGGCGATCAGCCGCCCGACGCGGACGAACGCCGCCTCGAGCGGGTCGAGGCTGGTGAGCTGGCTACCGATATGGAGCGCAATGCCGCGCAGCTTGAGGCCAGGCAGCCGCGCGAGCCGGTCGAAGATTTCGGGCGCAACGTCGATGCCGACGCCGAACTTGTTTTCGGCCTTGCCGGTCGAAATCTTGGCATGGGTGCCCGCATCGACATCGGGATTGACGCGCAGCACCGCCTGCGCGGTCATTTCCTTCCGCGCTGCGATCTCTGCGAGCGCGACGCCTTCGGGTTCATGTTCGATGTTGAACTGGCCGATGCCGCGGTCGAGACCGAGCGCCAGCTCGGCGCGCGTCTTTCCGACGCCCGAAAAGACGATGTCTTCGGGCGCCATCCCCGACGCGATCGCGCGTTCGAGCTCGCCGCCCGACACGACGTCGGCGCCATAGCCCTGCCGCGCGAGGACACGCAGCACGCCGAGGTTGGGGTTGCACTTGATCGCGAAGGCAATGTGCTTGCGCGGAATATCGGCGAGCGCGTCGCGAAACACCTGCGCATGGCGTTCGAGCGTCGCGCGCGAATAGACATAGACGGGGGTGCCGATTTCCTCGGCAATGCGCGGCAGGGGGATGTCTTCGGCGTAGAGAACGCCGTCACGATAAGCAAAATGATCCATGGAAAAGGTCCTGAACTCAGCCCGGAGGCGGCAAGTCGAAATCGTCGGGTTCGCGCTTTTCGGATCGTTTAAGAAGGTCGTCGCTGCGCGCGGGCCGGGCCTGCGCGTCAGGCGTCGTAAGCTCCTCCGTGGTCGGCTGGCGCTGTGCCCCGATGGGCAGCGCGGGCGGGGCCGAACCCGCCACCGGCTTCAGATCTTCCTTCTTGCCGCACGCGCCAAGCGTCACGAGCGCAGCGCTCGAAGCGGCCAGCAAAATCGTCGTGCGGATCTTTGCCATCACCTAAATCTCCAGCGCCGCGCGCGCCGCGGCAACGGCCTGCCTTACCCGTTCGGGCGCGGTGCCGCCATAGCTCATGCGGCTGGCGACCGACGCCTCGACCGTCAGCGCCGCGAGCGCGGCGGGCGTGACCGCGGCATGGATTGCCGCCGCTTCGTCCGCCGGAAGCGCCGACAATTCAACGCCGAGCTCTTCCGATCGTTTCACGCAGGCACCAACGATATGGTGCGCCTCGCGGAACGGCACCCCCGCCTCGCGCACCAGCCAGTCGGCCAGATCGGTCGCGGTCGAAAAGCCCGATGCGGCGAGCGCGCGCATCCGGTCGGTGCGAAAGGCCAGCGTGTCGACCATGCCGGTCATCGCGGCGAGCGACAGCGCGAGCGCGTCGAAGGCGCCGAAGACCGTTTCCTTGTCGTCCTGCAAATCCTTCGAATAGGTGAGCGGCAGCCCCTTCACGATCACCGAAAGCCGCTGGAACGCACCGAGCAGCAGGCCGGCGCGGCCACGCACCAGTTCGGCGGCATCGGGATTGCGCTTTTGCGGCATGATCGAGCTGCCCGTCGACCAGGCGTCGGGCAGGCTGACGAAACCGAAGGGCTGGCTGGCCCAGATCACGATCTCTTCGGCAAGGCGCGAGAGGTGAATCGCGGCAATCGAGGCGGCGGCGCAAAATTCGAGCGCGAAATCGCGGTCCGATACGGCGTCGATGCTGTTCGCCATCGGCCGGTCGAAACCGAGCGCCGCTGCGGTCGCAGCGCGGTCGAGCGGGAAGCTGGTGCCCGCCAGCGCCGCGGCGCCGAGCGGCGATTCGTTGAGCCGCGCGCGCGCGTCGGCGAAGCGGCCGCGATCGCGGGCGAACATCTCGACATAGGCGAGCAGATGGTGGCCGAGCGTCACCGGCTGCGCGACCTGCAGATGCGTGAAACCGGGCATGATGCTGCCCGCATGTTCGTCGGCGCGCGCGAGCAGAGCGTTCTGAAGCGCCTTGAGCCCGGCATCGATCCGGTCGCACGCGGTGCGCACCCAGAGGCGAAAATCGGTCGCGACCTGATCGTTGCGCGAGCGCGCGGTGTGGAGCCGCCCGGCGGCTTCGCCGACCAGTTCCTTGAGGCGCGATTCGACCGTCATGTGAATATCTTCGAGCGCAAGATCGACCGGCACACCGTTCGCGGCGAACTCGTCGGCGATCTGCGCCAGCCCGCGATCGATGGTCGCCGCGTCGGCGGCGGCGATGATCCCCTGCGCGCCGAGCATCGCGGCATGCGCGCGGCTGGCGGCGATATCCTCTTCCCACAAGCGTTTGTCGACGGGGATCGAGGCGTTTATCTCTTGCATGATCGCCGCAGGTCCGCCACCGAAGCGGCCGCCCCACATGCTGTTGCTATCGGGAGTATTCGCCATCCGCCGCGTTCCAAATCTTCGTCTTGCCGTGCTGGCCCTGCTGATCGCCGGTTCCGTCGCGGGGTGCGATAGGCAAAAGGAGGCCTCGGAGCAAGCAGGCGCGGGCCAAGCAAATATTTCGCCCGGCGAAGCGGCGCATGGTCGCGACCCCGCCACCTTTCAGCATGTCGTCGAGCGCGGCAACGCCGGCAAGGCCGGACCGGTCGCCGTCTTTCGCGGTCCAGACGACGCGCCGGTGACGGTCGCGTCGTTTCGCGGCAAGCCGCTGCTGGTCAATCTGTGGGCGACCTGGTGTGCGCCCTGCGTCGCCGAAATGCCGACGCTCGATGCGCTTGCCGCGCAAAAGGCAGGCAAGCTGACGGTCGTAGCGGTGGCACAGGATCTGCAGGGCGCCGCGGTCGTCGATCCCTGGTTCCAGAAGGCGGGGCTGAAGGCGCTGCAACCCTATCTCGATCCGCAGAACACCTTGTTGGACGCAGCGAATACCGCACTGCCGACGAGCATCCTATACGATGCGAACGGGCGCGAACTGTGGCGCGTGGTCGGCGCCATCGACTGGCAGGGCGAAGAAGCGAAGGCGCTGCTGGCGGAAGGCGGAGTGTAGAATGAAGACAGCGGACGCATAGCGCCCGCCGCCTTTTGAAAACTCATTTCGACGATCAGCCTTCGATCGAGACGCGCCCCACAGGGTAGCCCTTCTTGCGCATCACCTTGGTATAATCCTTGTCGGCGTCGACGACTTCGGTCGCCCATTCGTCCCAGGCATCCCAGCGATCCTCGCGGTCGGTTGCGCGGCCCAAGTCGCTCTTGAGCTCCTTTTCGGCCTCCAGAATATCGGTGCGATAATTGTACCAATATTTATTGTAGACACCCGCAATCGGCACGCTGCGAACCGGTGGGCGATCGAAACCCGGCGGCATCGACCCATAGGGGACCGTCGCCATTGCAGCACCGGCGGGAAGAGCCATAAGCGCCGCCAAAGTCGTCCATTTTTTCATCGTTCGTCTCCTTGGTGGACCCTGCTGGTCAGGAGAAAGAACGAAAGAGAACCGGCTTTTCTTCACGGACCGACGAGGATTCGACACGCCTCGCGGCGGAATCGTCCACGGCCGTCCCCGCAAGCGAGGCGGCGCCTCCGTCCGACGCCCCTACCCCGGATGCGCCTCGTCACCGACGCTCGATTTGAGCAGCCCGCGGAACACGTCCTGCGCGGTCCGTTTGCCCTGCGTCACGTCGAAGACATCGCGCGCGATCGGCATCGCGATGCCGTGGCGATCGGCGAGCGCCATCACCGTGGGCGCGCTTTTCACGCCTTCGGCGACCATGTGCATGTCGGCGATGATCGCGTCGATATGGCGCCCCTTGCCGAGTTCGACCCCGACGTGGCGGTTGCGCGACAGCGGGCTGGTGCAGGTCGCGATCAGGTCGCCCATGCCGGTCAGACCGGCGAAGGTTTCGGGGCGCCCGCCCATCGCGACGCCGAGCCGGGTGATTTCGGCCAGCCCGCGCGTCATCAGCCCGGCGCGCGTATTGTCGCCCGCGCCGAGCCCGTCGCCCATGCCGACCGCAATCGCGATGATGTTCTTGAGCACCCCGCCGAGTTCGCAGCCGAGCAGGTCGGTGTTGGTATAGACGCGGAACAGCCCCGAATGGAAAAGCGGGTGCAGCGCGCGCACGACGATTTCATCCTCCATCGACAGTACGCTCGCCGCCGCCTGGCCGCTCATGATCTCGCGCGCGAGATTGGGGCCGGTGAGCACGCCGACGGGATGGCCGGGCAGCACCTCTTCGATTACCTCGGTCATCCGCTTGCCGGTCGCGAGTTCGAGTCCCTTGGTCAGGCTGATCACCGGCACCCAGGGGCGCAGATGATCGCGTGCTTCCTCCAGCACCGCGCGAAAGCTGTGCGACGGCACGCCCATGACGAGGACGTCGGCGCCCGCCACCGTTTCGCCGAGATCGGCCGTCGCGCGCAGCGCCGTGGGCAGGCGGATGCCGGGCAGATATTTGCGGTTTTCCTGATCGCGGTTGATGCCATCGACCGTTTCGGCGTCGCGCGCCCACAAGGTGATCGGCGCGTTGCGCGATACCGTCGCGGCGACCGTCGTCCCCCAGCTCCCCCCGCCGAGGAGGCCCACTTTCAGGCGCATGTCTCTCTCCCTGTTTCGGGCGAGAGTGGCGCGCTTGCGCGCGATTGGCAAGCCGGTCCTCCCCGTGCCGCAGGCATGGTCCCCCTCCCCACCGCTGCGCGGCTGGGTGAATTCAGAGCCCGGCGAGAAAATCCTTCATCAGCGCGGCGGTGGCCTTCGGGTCCTCGACCATCGGGACATGGCCGACATGATCGAGCACATGCGCGCGGCTGTTCGCGATGCCCGCTTCGAGCACGGCGACGCAGCTGACGTCGATCAGCCGGTCGTGGCGGCCCCAGATGATCAGCGTCGGCACCGTCACCTCGCCCAGCCGGTCGTTGAGCGGCCGGTCGCGCATCTCGGTCGCAATAACCCAGAAGGCGGTATCGAGCTGATCGCGATATTTGAGCGCGTCGGCATAGAGCACCGGCTTCAATCGCGACGGCACGAAGGGCGGTTTGTGGACGACCATCGCGACGAGGCGGTCGGCATCCTCGATACCCGCCAGGACGAGCGGGTTATAATCCTCGTTCGCCGCCTGCTTCTGAAGGTCGCTCTCGTTCGCGCCCGCGACCCCGGCATTGTCGATCAGGATCAGGCTGGCGAGCGCATCGGGAAAGTCGAGCGCGTAGCGCAGCGCGATCCAGCCGCCCATGCTGTTGCCCGCGATATGCGGCTGCCGCAGCCCGAGCGCATCGACGAAAGCCTTCAGCCGCGCGGTCTGCGCTTCGATGTCATACGCAAGATCGGGGTTGCGTTCATTCTCGCCAAAGCCGGGAAGGTCGGGTGCGACGACATGATAGTCGCGCGTCAGAAAGGGGGCGAGAAACGACCAATTATCCTTGTCGCCCGAAAAGCCGTGGACGAGCAGCAGCGTCGGCTTCGTGCGATCGCCGCCTTCCAGATAGGGCCAGGCGCGGCCGTCGACGGTGACGCTTTTCTGCACCGTACCGCCGCGCCGCCGGAGCAGCGCGCGACCGATCGCGACGAGGCGGCCGGGAAAGACGAAATAGAAGATCGCGAGCGCGATCAGGGGTGCAAAGAGGAGGATGAGAAGGAGCTTCATTGTCTAATTCCCTCTTCCGTTCGCCCTGAGCTTGTCGAAGGGCCGTTCTTTCTTTCGGCGTTCACCAGAAGGACGGTGCTTCGACAAGCTCAGCACGAACGGACTTTGGCTATGGCCGCGGAACATGCGCGTCAAACCAGCCGATCAGATCGTCCAGCACCGCATCGCGTTCGGGCTCGTTATAGATTTCGTGGAACAGGCCGGGATAGATTTCGAGGCGCTTGTCGGTCGAGGCGACATGGTCGAACAGATAGTGCGACCCCGCCACCGAGGCGAGGCTGTCATGGTCGCCGTGCTGGAGCAGGATCGGCAGCCTGATTTTCGGTGCGCCTGCCTGCGCGGCCGCCATCGCGTCCATGAATTCCTTGCCGAGCCGCGCGCCGATCTTGCCCGTATAGACGAGCGGATCGGCGAGATAGGAGGCGACCACCGCCGGATCGCGGCTCACCCCGTTGGGATCGAGCGCCAATACGCCGAGGCGCGGAAAAAAGCGCGACAGAAAGCGGCTGATCCAGACGGTAAAGCGCGAAGGCGGCGCACCGGGGACAATCGCCGGGCCGGACAGTGCGGCGGCGACAAAGGCGTCCTGCCGGTCGATCAGGAACAGCGTCGCGATCAGGCCGCCCATGCTGTGTCCAAGCAGCAGGCGCGGCGCGCCCGAATGGTTGACCTCGACGAGCGTCAGCAGTTCGGCCATGCCGTCGGTGAAGGCCGAAAAGCACGGGACATAGCCCCCCTCGCCATCCGACTTGCCATGGCCCCAATGGTCGACCGCATAGACGGCATAGCCGGCTTCGGTGAGCCGTTTTGCCACATGGGCGTAACGCCCGGCGTGCTCGGCATAGCCGTGCGCGAGGAGGATCACGGCCTTGGGCGCCGCGGCGGGAAGCCAATGGGTGACGTGCAGCATCGCGCCGGCGCCCGCCGATCCCGGCGGCAGCATCACCCCCGCGCCGCTCACCGGACCGGCTTTTTGAGCGCCGCGCTGCGGTGGCCGGGGCCGTCGTCGCCGCCCTTGTCGATGCGCGCGAGGATGGCGTCGAGCGCGCGGCTGATCGCGGTCTGGGTGCGCACCATCTCGATCTTCGGCCAGGCGGTGCGCATGCCGGTGTCGATCAGTTCGTCGATATCGTCCTGCGACAGATCGGACAATATCTTCGTCGGCGACCAGAATTTGGGCGGCCGGATGATGTTGATGTCGCCGGTATATTCCTGATTGATCAGCGAGCGCGCCATATTGGCGAGGCTGTTGAGCGGCGGCACCAGTTCGAGCGGCTTCTGGAAGATCACCATATTGGCGTTGAGCCACGCCTTGAAGGTCGCCATCGACGCATGCTGAATGGCCTCGATCGGCGCCATCTGCTTGCGCGTGTCGGTCGCGAAAGGCAGCGCGAGCGGGTTCGCCTGGCTGACGATATGATGGTTGACGCCGTAGAGGCGTTCGAGCCGCTTGGTCGGAATGTCGTGCGTCACCGACCCGTCGACCCAGCGCCGGTCGGGCTGATAGGGCACGCGCTTGCCCGCCTCGTCGCGCGCCATCAGCATGACCGGCGGAAAGACGCCGGGCACCGCGCAGGAGGCAAGCACCGCTTCGCGGATCAGCACATTGGGCGCAGTGATCGCGTTGAGCAGGCGGCCGTTCTGATATTTTTCGGCCGGCGCGACCGACACGTTGAGATGCCGGCCGCTGACTTCATAGGCTTCCTGAAAGGTCAGATCGGGAATGAGTTCGGCGAGGCGCGCGGCGACCTCATCAGGGGCAAGGCGGCGCACTTCGGGATCGCGGTCGGCGCTGGCGAGCTTGTCGCTGGCCAGAAAGGCGCCGACTTCGGCATCCTTGCGCGTGCAGACGACCGCGGCGACGATCGACCCGCCGCTCGATCCCGCGAGAATCGTCGGCAGCACGCCCTCGTCCCACAGCGCTTTCACGACGCCGACATGGAAATAGAGAAAGCTGCCCGACCCCGACAGCAGCAGCGCCGAACGGCCGTAGCAATGCTGGGCGCGGCGGAAGAAATCGCGCTTTTCGTCGCGCGGGATGCTGCGCGCCGCGGCGATCTTGCCCAGCGCGGAGACGACCTCTGCCACATAATCCTCGATCAGCCTTTTGGTGCCGAAGCGCGCCTTTTGATACAGGCGTTCGTGGCCCATGCCGTCGATATTGCCGTGAATCCCTTCGTTGAGGACGAAGAGCAGCCCCTTCACATCGCCCGCCGCCGACAGCTTGCGCAGCCGTTCGAGGCGGGCGCGGATCGCGCGATAGTCGAAATGCTTGCTTTCGTCGGCGTCGCGCCACGCCTGCATCCCCGATTTGCCGTCGGCAGCAATCGCCGCTCTGGTCCAGGCGGCATAGTCGGGCGCCTTCGCCAGATCGGCGTCCACGCTGAGCGTCGGGGAAAAGATCATTCGGTGGTCCTGCAACATCGCCTATTTTTTGCGATTCTTGCCGCTAGCGGCGGCTTTGGCAACCGGTTTCGCCCTGCCTTTTGTGGCAGGTTTCGCCGTCGGCTTTGCCTTGGCCGCGGGCTTTGCCGCCGCTTTCGGCTTTGCCGTAGCGGCTTTGGGCCCGGCAGCCGCCTTTTCGGGCTTGGGCTGCGCGGCGAGCAGGTCGGCGAAACTTTCGTCGATGCACGTGCGGAAGAAGGCGATGTCGGGCATGATCGCGCGTTCGGAGATGATCGAGAAGCCGACCTGACCATTATAGCTGGGGGTCGCGATGAACAGCCCCATATTGTTGGCGAGCGGGCCCGCGCCATATTGCTGCACGAGCTGCGCGCCCGCGAGATAGAGCGGCACCTGCGCGCCCGGCACGTTCGAGATAAAAAGATTGGTTCCGCGCACCGCGAACCGTTCGCTCGTCAGGATGCGCGCGACCGCCGCCATCGTCGCGCCCGGAATATGCTGCGACAGGTCGGTCATGATCCGGGCGCTGACGCCCGCCTTCGCCTCCTTTGCCTCCACCGTATAGTCGCGGATCGCCGCGAGGCGCTTCAGCGGATCGGCGATGTCGGTGCGCAGCGGCACGCTCATCGCGGTCACCTGGTTTCCGGGGCTGTCGGCCTTGCCGCCCTTGCCGCGCCGGTTGATCGGGGCGACCGCGACGACGCTTTCCTTGGGCAACTCGCCATGCGCCTGAAGATATTTGCGCAGCGCGCCCGCGCAGGTCGCAAGGATGACGTCATTGACCGTGGCGCCGGGCACCTTTGCCCGCACCTTGGCGATGTCGGCGAGCGCAACCCGGGTGGCGTCGAACATCTTGTGCGGGCCGACGGGTGCGTTGAAGCGCGTTTCGGGAACCCCCGCGGTCATCCCCTGATCGCTGAGCATCGACTTGCGCGCCGCGGTCATCAGCGAGGGCGACACCTTGAGCAGCGCGTTCATGAATTTGACCGGCGATTGCATCGACGCGGTCCAGGCGCGCGTCGCAACCTCCGCGCTCGACGGCGCGCGCCCGAGATCCTCGAGTGGCGCGTCGGGGATTGCCGGCGTCCCCTTGGCGTCGATGTCGCTCATCGCGATGAAGGCATGCGCGCCCGACGCGCCATCGACCGCGGCGTGATGGACGCGGTGGAGCATCGCGAAGCTGCCTTTCGGGATGCCGGGGATGCGGTCGAGCCCCTCGATGATATAGATGTCCCAAAGCGGCCGGTTCATATCCATCGGCTTCGAGAAATAGCGCGCGACCGCGATGCAGAATTGCCGCCAGTCGCCGGGTTCGGGCAGGCGCGCGTGGCTCATATGCGCTTCGATGTCGAAATGTTCGTCCTCGACCCAATAGGGATGATCGAGATCGAGCGGCAGCCGGTGGAGCCGGCGCTTGAACAGCGGCGAGGTGTCGACGCGCGACTGGACGTGCGCGATGATGTCTTTGAACCGCAAGAAGCCGCCCGGCGCCGTCGACGGGTCGTAGATGTAGATACCCATGATGTGCGTCAGATTGTTCGCGGTCTGGGTATAGAGGAACTGGGCGTCCTGGGCGCTGAGTTGCTTAAGCATGCGAACCTCCATCCAACATCGATGATCCCGTCATAGCGAGCGGAGCGAAGCAATCTCCCGTCACCGGCCGGGCGCCGGGGCAAAGGCGGGCGATTGCCGCGCCGCCTGCGGCTCCTCGCCATGACGGAAGCTGAGTCATGTCATTCTCCCGGCCCCGGCAATCGGTCGGCGAGCGCAAGCGTGGCGAGCCGCATCGATTCCATGACGTTGGCGAGCCCGCGGAGTTCCACGAGCAGCGCGCGGCGCGCGCGCAGGCCGTCGGGGGTCGCGGTTTCCGCCAGCCCCATATGGCGCATCTGCGACAGGGCGTTGGCGAAGAGCAATTTCCCGATCGACGCCTCGCTGCTGATCCGGCGCAAGAGCCAGGCCTGCCGCCCCTCGATCAGCGCGGCGTCGAGCAGCGCCTTTTCATCGACCGGATCGCCGGCGCGCGCGCGCACCAGAATGTCGGCAACGACCGAATAGGCCTCGGCAAAGGGTAGCAGGATCGCATGGCCGACCATCGGCTGACAGCGGCGGATGAGCTGCGCAACGCCGCGGTCGCCGCTCGCCAGTCGCTTGGCCCAGGCAGGGTCGATGCGCGCAAGTTCGGCCTCCAGCGCGGCCAGATGTTCGCCGCGCGGCGGGTAGAAGAATTCGAATTTGAACAGATCGCGCAGCCGGTCGATCCGCGCCCAGAAGGCGGCGGTCGAATCCTTGCTGTCGGCATCGCGCAGCTCGAACAGCGCCAGCTCGATCATCGCGCGGTCGAGGAAATGATGCGCGATGATGTTGCGATAATAGCTCGCCATCGGATGCTTGGCGGGGTCGATCGAATAGACGGTCTCGCTGCCGGCCTCGAACCGCGTGAGCAGGCCGCCCTCGACGAGCGTGTCGAGCGTCGCCGCGAGCGCCGCGGCGTCGCCGCCTTCGAGCTCGCGGCTGAGGCGGATGCCGCGCTCGCGCGCCCAGGCGGTGATGCGCGCGATCGTCGCGATCATCTCTGCCTCGGTCACGCCGCGCGGCGCGGTGCCGAGCAGGATGAGGCACATGACCGAGGTGACGGTAAGCGGGGTGACGCGGTTCGCCTCGACCGCGACGGCGAAGGCGATACGCTCCAGCGCGCGCCGGTCGTCGGGGGCTGGCGCCTCCGGAATGACGACGGGGTCGCCGATGTCGAGACGGATGCGCCCCGACGGTTCCTTGAGGCTCTTCATATAGCCGATGAACCAGGCGAGGCTTTCCGGTTTCTTGGTCCGCCCGGTCTGTTCGGCGGCATATTCCTCGACATCGCGGATCAGGTCGAAACTGGTGACGAAGGGCACGAAATGTACCCCCTGCGTCCCGGTCGCATGCGCGGCGTCGAGGACATATTTCATCAGGCCATATTTCGGCGGCATCAGCTTGCCGAGGCGCGAGCGCGTCCCTTCGAAGGCCCAGGACAGCGGGAAGCGCTTGGCGAGCAGCCAGGCGATGTAGTGGCGCAGCACCAGCTTGTAGACCGGTTGATCCTGAAAGCTGCGACGAATGAAGATCATACCCGACCGGCGGAAGAACTGGCCCATGATCGCGAAGTCGAGATTGGCGCCGCCGAAGCTGTGCAACATCGGCAGGTCATTTTCATAGGCGAGGCGGCTGGGCGTCGCGCCGTCGATATAAGTTTTATGCGTGAACAGGATCGCGGTCGGATGTTCGCGCAGCACCGAACGCAGCTTTGCAAGCTCGGCCGCATCGACCTCCATCTCGGGCGCGTAGCCGCCGAACATCATGCGGTCGAGCCGCGCGCGCAGGTCGAGGAACAGCGCACTGGGGGTCGCGATGACCTCCTTCATCAGCGGACGTGCCTCGCGGTAGAGATCGGCGACGGGCCGGCCGAGCTGGCCGGCAAGATCGGCAAGCGCGGCGCGGAATTTGGGGTTGGTACGCAGCGAGTCGGCAACGAAGCGCGGCACCTTGTAGCGGCTGCCGCGGATGCCGCGTTCGGCGACGTCGAGCGCGAGCCCCGCCTGCCGCGCGACGAAGCCCGCAAATTCGCTGCTCCCCTCCTCGCAGCCGTCACCGCCGCCGGTCTGCGCGAGATAGCGCGCCTTCAGCTCGGTCTGCGTTGCCGCTTCGCCGACGAGGATCTGCGCCCGGCGCCGGTCGCGCCACAGGATGAACCGCGCGCGCAGCGGCCCCGGCCGGCGCGGGTCGCCGAAGATCAGATGCCGGAATTTCAGCGCGCGATCGCGCTCGAAACCGGGGATGCGCCACGCGACGCGCAGCGGCACCACCCTGCGCGCAGGATCACCCGCCAGCCGCGCCTTGAGCGCATCGAGGTCGAGGGCATGATCGTCGTCGGCGATCGCGAGGCTGACCCACATCGGCGCGCCCTCCCCGCCCGGATCGACCGAAGTCGCATGGATCCAGTCGAGCAAAATCTGCCGCTCGATCCGGTTGCGCGCGTCGATGATGTAAAGCCGGTCGGCCAGCTGCTCCGCGACGAATTCGCTGCGGGGCGTTCCGTCGGCCATGGCCTTAAACCACCGTCATTGCGAGGAGCGAAGCGACGCGGCAATCCAGCGTGGCGTAACCCGCCCTGGATTGCTTCGATTCGCTCGCAATGACGAGGTGAAACATGGGCTAGGCCTTCTTTACCTTTCGGGGCGTCGGCTTTTTCTTGGCGGCAGGCTTCTTGGTAGCCGCCTTCTTCGGCGCTTTTTCGGGTTTTGCCGCTGGCGCCGCCTCCTTCGCAACCGATTCCGCGACCGTCTCCTCGGGCTGGCCGAGGGTGCGCAGGAACATGTTGCGCACGTCGCGGACATGGGCGTTCAGCGTCTTCACCTGCCAATCGGACGTATCGACCGGCGGCAGGACGGTGACGCGCACCGTCGCGGGGCGCATCACGAATTCGTTCTTCGGCGCGACGTCGGTCGCATTGTGGATGACGATCGGGACGATCGGCACCCCCGCCTGCATCGCGAGGTGGAAGGCGCCCTTCTTGAAGGGTTCGAGCTTCGGGGTCAGGCTGCGCGTCCCTTCGGGGGCGATGCAGATCGACTTGCCTTCTTTCTGAATGGCCTCGACCAGCGGCTCCATCGCCTTGATCGCGCTCTTGCCGTCGGCGCGGTCGACGAAGACGGTGCCGCCCCATTCCATCAGCTTCCCCAATATGGGGATGTCCTTGATCTCCTTCTTCCCTACCCCGCCCATGTCGCGGCGGATGAGCTTGGCGAGGATCATCACGTCCGCCTTGCTCTGGTGGTTGAAGATGAAAATGCACGGACGCGACGACCATAGGTGGCGCTCATCCTCGACCTCGAGCTCGACGCCGGTGATCGCGGTCGCGAAGTCGCCGAACAGCCCCATCGAGAAATTGACCGCCTCGCGCTGCGAGCGGGTGAGCGCCCAGATCGGCAGGCCGGCAGCGAAGGCGCCGATCAGCGAGCCGGTGGCGTAGATGGTACGCGTATAGTCGACCCAGGAGGGCGTGCCGCGGCTCGCAAAGCGCTGCACCGGCCAGTTTCGCTCGTCGGCGATCGCCTTCAATTTCATGTTCGGATTGAGCGGCCGCGGTTTGCCGACGCGTTCGAGCAGTTCGATGTCGTCGTCGCTGTCCGAATAGAAATAGCTCTGATCGAGGTCGAGGCCATATTCGGCGGCAAGCTCCTCAGCGGCGATCACCTTGCCCTCGCCGAAGCAGAGCGGGCGGATGATGTCGCCGGTGAACACGCCATCTTCGATTTCATAGGCCGAGCATTTGATGTCGGATATGCCGAGGTCGCGCGCGGTCGGTTCGATCTGGTATATCGTTGCCGACGAAATGATCGCGACGCGATGCCCCTTGGCCTGATGCGCCTCGATGATCGCGCGCGTCTCGGGATAGATTTTGCGGGCGATATGCTTTTTGTAGAGTTCTTCGCCGAACTGGACGAAGCTTTCCTCCTCGACGCCCTTCATGAATTTGGCGGCGCCGCTCATCAGCCCCGAAAAGCCGATCGCGCCCAGACTGTGCTGCGCGATAACATTCGCGGTCTCGGCGATCTCCTCGACCGACATTTCGCGGCGCTGCAGCTTTTCGCGCAGCATCGCGGTCGCCGAATAGCCGGCGATGATCGTTCCGTCGAAATCGAAGAGCGCGGCGATATGCGATCCGGGTTCGGACGCGAGAACTTCTTCCAAATGCGGCTGCGGCCTTGGCACGCGCATCTCCCCCACTGGCGGCTGTACCGCCTTATCCCTGCACGATGACAGGTAAAATGGGGTTAATCAATGGCGCGAAAGAGTGAGCGCCCGTCCCAATTTCGTCATCCCGGCGAAGGCCGGGATCTCAACCCGGCATCGTTGCGCACCGGCGAGACCCCGGCCTTCGCCGGGGTGACAATCAGGGTTTGAGCGCCGACGCCTCGCGCGCGAGTGTCTCGATCCGGGCCGGATCGAGCGGCCCCGCGGGGACGACCCAGCTGCCGCCGACGCACAGCACCGGGTCCAGCGCGAGCCATTCGGGTGCTGTCGCGGCGGTGATGCCGCCGGTTGGGCAGAAGCGCGCCTGTCCGAACGGTCCTGCGAGCGCCTTGAGCGCAGGGATGCCGCCGCTCGTCGCGGCCGGGAAGAATTTGAAATGCGAGAGGCCAAGGTCCATGCCGCGCATGATGTCGCTGGCATTGGCCGTGCCGGGCAGGAAGGGAATGCCGCTCGCGACCGCCGCCTTGCCGAGATTGTCGGTCAGCCCCGGCGAGACGATGAATTCGGCGCCCGCATGGATCGCGCCTGCCAGCATCGCGGGATCGAGGACGGTACCGGCGCCGACGACCGCACCCGGCACCGCCTTCATCGCCGCGATCGCGGCAAGCGCGGCGGGGGTGCGCAGCGTCACCTCGAGCACCGGCAGACCGCCCGCGACGAGCGCTTCGGCCATCGGGACGGCGTCCTCGACCCGGTCGATCACGATGACCGGGATGACGGGGGCTAGCGCCATGATCTGGTCGATGGACTTGTCGGTCATATCTTTTTCCTTCGTCGCCCCCGCGAAGGCGGGGGCCGTTGGCAGGGTGGCGCGGGGCCGATAGCGGCCCCCGCCTTCGCGGGGGCGACGGCTTAGGTGACGGCTTCCATCGCCGCCAGCATCGCCGACCCGCCCTTCTCCGCCTCGTCGGCGTGATGGCGGAACAGGGCGAACAGCTCCCGCCCGACGCCGAGTGCGGGCGGCGGGGCGATGGCGGGCGTCCGCGCGGCCCATTCGGCCGGATCGACGAGCGCCATCACCTCGCCCTTTACCGCGCAGACGCGCACCATATCGCCGTCCTGCAAACGGGCGAGCGGGCCGCTGATCCCGTCGGGGCCGGGCAGCGCCTCAGGCGAAAGGTGGATCACCGCAGGCACCTTGCCGCTCGCCCCCGACATACGACCGTCGGTGAGCAGCGCGACGCGGTGGCCCCGGTCCTGCAGCACGCCGAGCGCCGGGGTCAGCTTGTGGAGTTCGGGCATGCCGTTGGCGCGCGGCCCCTGGAAGCGCACGACGACGACGCAGTCGCGGTCGAGTTCGCCCGCCTTGAACGCGGCGAGCACCTGATCCTGATCGTCGAAAAGGCGCGCGGGGGCCTCGATCGTCCAGCGATCCGGGGCGACCGCGCTCGTCTTGATGATCGCGCGGCCAAGATTACCCGACAGCAGCCGCATGCCGCCATCGGGCAAAAAGGGTTCGGCAACCGGCCGCAGCATCGTGTCGTCGCGCGAGATTTCGGGGGGCGCTTCCCAATGAAGCGCATCGTCGACCAGCACGGGTTGTCCCGAATAATCGGCCATCGACCCGCCGACGGTGAGCACGTCGCCGTGGAGCAGCCCGGCGCCGAGCAGTTCGCGCACGACATAGCCGATTCCGCCCGCGGCGTGGAAATTGTTCACATCGCCCGCGCCATTCGGATAGACGCGCGCGAGCAGCGGCACGGCGTGGCTGAGTTCGTCGAAATCCTGCCAGTCGATGATGATGCCCGCCGCGCGCGCGATCGCCGGCAGGTGGATGGCATGGTTGGTCGAACCGCCGGTCGCGAGCAGGCCGATCGCGGCATTGACGATCGCCTTTTCGTCGACGCAGCGCGCGAGCGGGCGGTAGTCGTCGCCGGTCCAGCCGATTTCGGTCAGCCGGTGCGTCGCCGCGCGGGTCAACGCCTGCCGCAGCTTGGTGCCCGGATTGACGAAGGCGCTGCCGGGAATGTGCAGACCCATCAGTTCCATCATCATCTGGTTGGAATTGGCGGTGCCATAGAAGGTGCAGGTGCCCGCGCCATGATAGCTGGCCGCCTCCGCCTCGAGCAGCGCATCGCGGCCGACCTTGCCCTCGGCATATAGCTGGCGGACGCGCACCTTTTCCTTGTTGGCGAGCCCCGACGGCATCGGCCCGGCCGGGATGAGGATCGTGGGCAGATGGCCGAAACGCAGCGCGCCGATGAGCAGGCCGGGGACGATCTTGTCGCAGATGCCGAGCAGCAAAGCGCCCTCGAACATCGCGTGGCTGAGGGCAATCGCGGTGCCCTGCGCGATATTGTCGCGGCTGAACAACGACAGGTCCATGCCCGCCTGTCCCTGCGTCACCCCGTCGCACATCGCGGGAACGCCGCCCGCGACCTGCGCCGTCGCGCCAGCTTCGCGCGCGAAAATCTTGATCTGTTCGGGGTAGCGGCCATAGGGCTGATGCGCCGACAGCATGTCGTTATAGGCGGTGACGATGCCGATATTCATCTCGGCGCCCGCGCGGATCGCGGGCTTGTCCTCGCCCGACGCCGCGAAGCCATGCGCAAGGTTGCCGCACGACAGATTGCCGCGGTTGGTTCCGGCCTCGCGCTGGCGCTGCATCAGATCGAGGTAGGCAGCGCGGCGCTGGGCGCTGCGGCGGGTGATGCGGTCGGTGACGGCGGCGATGGCGGGGTGGAGGGTGGTCATATTTACCTCGTCACCCCGGCGAAGGCCGGGGTCTCACCGTTGCAGCAAAATGCGAGGTCGAGATCCCGGCCTTCGCCGGGATGACGATCAAAAAAACTAGTCATGCCAGCTTGCTCCGTCGCGTTCGATGAGCGCGATCGCGCTCGACGGCCCCCAGCTTCCCGCGGTGTAGGTCTGCGGCGCCAGATCGACCGACGCCCAGGCATCGCGGATCGAATCGATCCATTCCCACTGCGCCTCGACCTCGTCGCGGCGCACGAACAGCGTCTGATCGCCCTCGATGAAGTCGAGCAGCAGCCGTTCATAGGCGATGCGCCGCCGCTCGCCCTCGAAACTGTGCGAAAGCGACACGTCGAGCGTGACCTCTTTGAGCTTGACCCCGTCGCGGTCGAGTCCCGGCTGCTTCGCCATCACCTTGACCCGGATATTCTCCTCGGGCTGCAGGTTGATGATCATGCTGTTGGCGTCGAGCCTGCCGGCGCCGACGCGCGCGAAGATATTGTGCGGCACCGGTTTGAACTGGATCAGCACTTCCGACTTGCGCTGCGGCATCCGTTTGCCGGTGCGCAGGTAAAAGGGCACGCCCTTCCAGCGCCAATTGTCGATATAGGCCTTGAGCGCGACGAAGGTTTCGGTGTTCGACGGATGGCCAAGCTCGTCGGCATAGCCCGCCACCGCGCCGCCGTTCACCGCGCCGCTCGCATATTGACCCTTGACGCTGTGCGCCTTGACATCGTCGGCGCGCATCTTGCGCAAGGACCGCAGCAATTTGACCTTTTCGTCGCGCACGGCGGTCGCCGAAACGCTCGCCGGCGGCTCCATCGCGATGATCGCGAGGAGCTGGAGCATATGGTTCTGCACCATATCCTTCAATGCACCGACGCCATCATAATAGGAGACGCGGCCTTCGAGGCCGACGGTTTCCGCCACGGTGATCTGGACATGGTCGATCGCCTGCGCATTCCACAGGGGTTCGAACAGCATATTCGCGAAACGCAGCGCGAGCAGGTTCTGGACCGTTTCCTTGCCCAGATAATGGTCGATGCGGAAAACGCGATCCTCGGCAAAGGCGCTGCCGACCTGTTCGTTAACCGCACGCGACGAGGCGAGATCGTGGCCGATGGGCTTTTCCATCGCGATCCGGCATTCGGCGCAGGCAATCCCGGCCGCGGCAAGACCCTGCGCAATCGGGCCGAACATCGACGGCGGGGTCGAAAGATAGGCGCCGATCGGCCGGCTCATACGGTCACCGAGCATTTCGGCAAGCCGGTCGTACCCTGTCCCCGCGCCGGCATCGACCGCGCAATAGTCGATCCGGTCCAAGAAGGCGGCGATCACCCCTTCGTCGATACGGTCGCCCACGAGATGGTCGTCGAGCGCGGCGCGCACCATCGCGTGCGCCCCTGCCCGGTCCATCTGCGAGCGGCCCGAGGCGACGATGGTCATCGCATCGTCGAGCAGCCCGTCCATGTGCAGATTGTAGAGCGAGGGGAAGAGCATGCGATGGGCAAGATCGCCCGTCGCCCCGAACAGCACCAATGTTTCGACTTTGACGCTCACAAATGTCCCCTTGGATATCCGCGGCAAAAGTGGCGGATGCGCGATCCGATTGCAACGCGCATACGTAGGCCGCATAGCTTTGCGGTTCCGCATTGGAGACGGTAAACTGCCTTCCTGTCATCGTCATGCTGAACTTGTTTCAGCATCCATGGCCCGACCTCAAATCAAGCCCCGCGCCTCGAAAAGTAGGCAGGCTATGGACCCTGAAACAAGTTCAGGGTGACGAAGAATGAGGTGCCGGATCGATGGCGCGCGCGTCCGCTAATGTCTCGATCATCCAAGGAGGGATGATTCCCTTTTGCCACCAATCATTATATCAGCCGAACCATGACCGACGCGCCCATCCCCTATGATGTCATCGTGATCGGCGGCGGCGTCAATGGGGCCGGCGTCGCGCGCGATGCCACGGGGCGCGGCGCGCGGGTGCTGCTGATCGAACAGGGCGATCTGGCGCAGGGCACGTCCTCGGCCTCGACCAAGCTGATCCACGGCGGGCTGCGCTATCTGGAGCATTATGAATTCGGCCTGGTGCGCGAGGCATTGGCCGAGCGCGAGATATTGTGGGGCATCGCGCCGCACATCATCTGGCCGATGCGCTTTGTCCTCCCCTATCGCGACGGTCTGCGCCCGCGTTGGCTGCTGCGGCTCGGCCTGTTCCTCTATGACCATATCGGCGGACGCCGGAAATTGCCGCCGACGCGGTCGATCGACCTGGCGCGGCATCCGGCGGGCGCGCCGCTGCAACCGCAATATGCCAAGGGTTTCGAATATTCGGACGGCTGGGTCGACGATGCGCGGCTGGTGACGCTGAACGCGCGCGACGCCGCCGACCGCGGGGCGCGGATCAAGACGCGCACCCGCGCCGACCTGATGCGCGTCGAGGACGGGTTATGGGTGGTCGAGGCGACGGGTGCGAACGGCCAAGCCTATCGCTTTACGGGCCGCAGTCTTGTCAACGCCGCCGGCCCCGCCGTGCTCGACCTGCTGCGCCGCGCCGCCGCGCCGCCCGATTATCAGATGCGGCTGGTGCGCGGATCGCACATCGTGGTGCGCAAACTGTTCGACCATGATTTCGCCTATTTCTTCCAGCTTCCCGACGGACGCATCTTTTTCGCCGTCCCCTATGAGCGCGATTTCACGCTGATCGGGACGACCGACCAGGATCATGAGGGATCGCTGGCCGACGTGCATGCAAGTGCCGAGGAAATCGCCTATCTGTGCGAGGGAGCGAACCAGTATTTCGCCGCGCAGATCGGCCCCGACGATGTCGTGTGGACCTATTCGGGGGTGCGGCCGCTGGTCGAGGACGGATCGGGCAAGCCCGAGGCGGCAACGCGCGGATACCGCATCGACCTCGACATGGGCGAAGGCGCACCGCTGCTCACCATCTATGGCGGCAAGATCACCAGCTACCGCCATGTCGCCGAACATGCGGTAGACGATCTGGCGGCGCATGTCGCCGCGCTGACCGGGGCGCGCTGGACCGCCAGCGCTCCGCTGCCCGGCGGCGATTTTCGGACCGACGGCGCGGCGGCGCTGAAGGCCGACTATCGGCTTGCTCACCCCTTCCTCTCAGCCGCGACGGTCGACCGCATCGTCAAGGCCTATGGCACCGACGCGCGGGCATGGCTCGGTACGGCCCAAAGCTGGGACGATCTGGGCGGCGAGATCGCGCACGGGCTGTCGGCCGCCGAAATCCGCTGGATGATCGACCGCGAATGGGCGCAGACGAGCGACGACATCTTGTGGCGGCGTAGCAAGCTGGGGCTGCATTTCACCGCCGAGGACATCAAGCGGCTCGATGCTTTTCTGGACGGCATCGCCGTCAAGCCCGCGCTTCCCGAGTAAGCGCCCGCCATATCTAAAGCGGTTATCGATCCGATTGTATCGGATCGATAACCGCTTTAGATTCCAGTTTTTCCGCATTTTCTGAATCGTCAGGTAATTCCACCTGACTGGAAAATGCTCTAGGCCCCCGCGGCGATCGCCAACGCATCGGCGCCCGCCGGAAAATGGCTGCGGCCCGTCCGGTCGTGCACCGCGTCCCACACCGCCGCGGCGACGTCGGCCTCGGTCGTGAAGAGCGCGGGCTGCGCCATGCCAGCAAGGATCGGCGCAGCATGGCTGCCATAGGGTTCGGGCAGCACGTCGGCGAGCGCGACATCGGTGTTCGCGGTAAAGGCGGTGGTGGGACCATAGCCCGGCTCGACGAGTTTCACCCTGATACCCAGCGGTTCGAGTTCGTGCGCGAGGCTGCCGGTGAAGCCCTGGATCGCGGTCTTGCTGCCCGTATAGGCGGCGGCATAAGGGAAAGAGGCGAGCGTCGCCGACGAGGTGACGTTGACGATCGTTCCCGACCGGCGTTCGCGCATCTGCGGGATCACCGCCTGCGTCATGGCGATAGTGCCGAGGCTGTTGGTGGCATAGACGTCGCGGATGCGCCGCAGCGGCGAATGTTCGAGCGCGCCGAACAGGCCGATCCCCGCATTGTTGACGAGAACGTCGATCGGCCCGGCGGCGGCGATGGCGGCGGCGATGCTATCGTCATCGGTCACATCGAGCGGCAGCAGGCGAAGCCGCGCCGAAGGTTCGAGCGGCGCGGCGGTCGGGTTGCGCATCGTCGCGATCACGGTCCAGCCGCCTGCATGAAAATGGCGTGCGGTTTCGAGGCCATAGCCCGACGAGCAGCCGGTGATCAGAATCCGTTTCATCATTCTTCCTTTCATCAGGGTGATGGAAAGGATCTAGGCAGAGAACGCGATACGATCTATAATGTGAAATCCGCAATTTATTACAGATAGTCCGGATATGGCCGACCCACTCTCCGATCTTATCGCGCTGCTGCGCCCCAGCACGGTCTTCGCGAAAGGGATCGGTGGACGCGGGCAGTGGGCGGTGCGCTATTCATCCTTCGGCGACCCGAGCTTTTGCACGGTGCTGCAAGGTCGCTGCCGACTGACGGTCGATGGCGCCGATCCGGTCACGCTGATTGCCGGCGATTTCGTGCTGTTGCCTGCGACGCCGGGCTTCACCATGTCGGCCATCGACGCAGGGGCTACCTGCGATCCGGTCATGATCGATCCCCATGACACCACCGGATTTTCGGGCGAGATGCGGCATGGCGAGCCCGACGGTGAGCCCGATGTCCGGATGCTCGGCGGCTATTTCGCCTTTGCCTCGCCCGACGCCGGCCTGCTGGTATCGCAGCTTCCCGCCCTGATCCATCTGCGCGGAGCCGAGCGGCTGGCGGCGCTGGTGCAGATGGTGCGCAGCGAAGCGGACGGCGACAGGCCGGGGCGCGATCTGGTGCTCGCGCGGCTGGTCGAGATACTGCTGGTCGAGGCGCTACGCGCCGCGGGCGGCGACGAGGCGCCGCCGGGGATGCTACGCGGCCTCGGCGACCCGCGGCTGGCGAGCGCGATCCGCTGCATCCACGATGCCCCCGCGCACGCCTGGACGGTCGCGGCGCTTGCGCAGGAAGCGGCGCTGTCGCGATCGGCCTTTTTCGACCGTTTCGCGCGCACCGTCGGCGTGCCGCCGATGGAGTATGTGCAAAGCTGGCGCATGAGCCTGGCCAAGGACATGTTGCGCCGCCGCGCGGGCAAGATCGACGAAATCGCCGAGCGTGTGGGCTATGGGTCGGCGAGCGCGTTCAGCACCGCCTTTGCGCGCGCGGTGGGCGTGCCGCCGCGGCGCTTTGCAATGACGGCCGGCTAGCGCGGTTTGCGCGTCGGCTTTGCGGCCTTGCGCGCCGCTTCGTCGCGCAGCCTGTTCTCGCGCTCGGCCAGTTCTTCGAATCGGCAGAGCGGAATTGGTGCGGGCGGTTTCTTCTTGTCGGTCATCCTGCTCTCGTCGCCGCGGACCTGATCCGGGGTCCATGCGAGCTTGCGCCGCGAATGGATGCCGGATCAAGTCCGGCATGACGAAAATATGGCGTTACGCCGCCTCGGCTTCCGCACCCACCGGCAGGCGGATCATGTAGTCGAAGGCCGACAGCGCCGCCTTCGATCCTTCGCCCATCGCGATCACGATCTGCTTGTAGGGGACGGTCGTGCAATCGCCCGCGGCGAAGATGCCGCGCTGGCTCGTCTCGCCGCGATGGTCGACCTCGACCTCTCCGTGGCGCGACAGGGTGACGCTGTCCTTGAGCCATTCTGTGTTCGGCACGAGGCCGATCTGCACGAAGATGCCTTCGAGTTCGACCTGATGCAGTTCGTCCGAATTGCGGTCCTTATAGGCAAGCCCGGTCACCTTTTCGCCGTCGCCGAGCACTTCGGTGGTCAGCGCCGAGGTGATGATCTTGACGTTGGGCAGGCTCGCGAGCTTGCGCTGCAGGACGGCATCGGCGCGGAGCTGGCTGTCATATTCGATCAGAGTGACGTGCGCGACGATGCCGGCAAGGTCGATCGCCGCCTCGACGCCCGAATTGCCGCCGCCGATCACCGCGACGCGCTTGCCCTTGTAGAGCGGGCCGTCGCAGTGCGGGCAATAGGCGACGCCCTTGTTGCGATAGGCATCCTCGCCCGGCACGCCGAGCTGGCGCCAGCGCGCGCCGGTCGAGAGGATAACGGTGCGCGCCTTGAGCGACGCGCCGTTCGCCAGCACGATTTCGTGCAGACCCCCTTCGGCCTTCGCCGGGACCAGCTTTTCGGCGCGCTGCAGGTTCATGATGTCGACGTCATAGTCTTTGACGTGGCTCTCCAATTGCGCGACGAGCTTCGGCCCTTCGGTGTGCTGGACTGAAATGAAATTCTCGATCGCCATCGTGTCGAGCACCTGCCCGCCGAAGCGTTCGGCGGCGATGCCGGTGCGGATGCCCTTGCGTGCCGCGTAGATCGCGGCCGCGGCGCCCGCGGGGCCACCGCCGACGACGAGCACGTCGAACGCGTCCTTGGCAGCGATCTTTTCGGCCGCCTTGGCTTCGGCACCGCTGTCGAGCTTCGCGAGGATCTGTTCGAGCTCCATGCGGCCCTGACCGAAATTCTGACCATTCAGGAAGATCGTCGGCACCGCCATGATCTTGCGCTCCTCGACCTCGGCCTGGAACAGCCCGCCGTCGATCGCGGTGTGGGTGATGCGCGGGTTGACCACGCTCATCAGGTTCAATGCCTGCACGATGTCGGGGCAATTCTGGCACGACAGCGAAAAATATGTTTCGAAGTGGAAGTCGCCATCGAGCGCCGCCACTTGCTCGAGCACCTCGGCGCTCACCTTCGGCGGGTGGCCGCCGACCTGGAGCAGCGCGAGGACGAGCGAGGTGAATTCATGGCCGAGCGGGATGCCCGCGAAGCGCACCGCGACATTGGCGTCGCTCGCGCGGCGGATCAGGAAGCTGGGCCGGCGCGCATTGTCGTCGGTGCGCGTCACGCTGACCTTGTCCGACAGCGCGGCGATATCGTCGAGGAGCGCCGCCAGCTCGGCCGACTTCGCATCGTCGCCGAGCGACGAGACGAGTTCGATCGGTTCACGAAGGTTCGTGAGGAGGCCCTGAAGCTGTTGCTTCATATTGGCGTCGAGCATGGCGAAAGTTCCTGCGGGAGGGGGAGAAATTAAGCCGTGTATCCCCGCGAAGGCGGGGATCCATCTCCTGTCGGTGCAAACTGGCACCATCCGGTGATGGGCCCCCGCCTTCGCGGGGGCACACCGTTTGTTATGCGTCGATTTAGATCTTGCCGACGAGGTCGAGCGAAGGCGCGAGCGTTTCGGCGCCTTCTTCCCACTTGGCGGGGCAGACTTCGCCGGGGTGGCTGACCCAATATTGCAGCGCCTTGATCTTGCGGAGCAGTTCGGCGGCGTTGCGGCCCACGCCTTCGGGGGTGATTTCCAGAAGCTGGATTTCACCCTGCGGGTCGAGCACGAAGGTGCCGCGGTCGGCAAGGCCGACGCCCTGGCGCAGAACTTCGAAATTGTTCGACAGATTGTGGTTCTGGTCGCCGACCATATAGTAATTGATCTTGCCGATCGCCGGCGAGGTGTCGTGCCACGCCTTGTGGCAGAAATGCGTGTCGGTCGACACCGCGAACACTTCGACGCCCATGTTCTGCAGCGTCGGATAGATGTCGGCGAGGTCTTCGAGCTCGGTCGGGCAGACGAAGGTGAAGTCAGCCGGATAGAAGAAGAAGACGGCCCACTTGCCCTTGACGGTTTCGTCGCTGATGTCGACGAACTTGCCGTCCTTGTACGCGGTCGCGTTGAAGGGCTTGATGGTGGTGTTGAGCACGGACATGGAGAGCCTCCTTTTGTTTGTGGAGCCCTCCCCTAGCGATTTATGTTGCAGTGCGGAAATTGGAAATCCGCGCCGCCATGATCGATTTTATCGATCAAAAACGCCTTGAATTGTCAATCTTTCGAACACATGTCGCGCGGCTTGCATCATCGTCAGGACCAGCTTCGCGCCAGCTTCTCCGCCGTCGCGTCGATCGCGCCCGGCCCGGTGTTGCCGACCAGCGCGTAGGACATGTCGCCGCGGCGCCAATAGGCCACCGATTGCGCGCCTTCACGCACCGCGTCGGGGCGTTCGGGCGCGCCTGAACGCTGGTGCAGCGCAAAGAGCGACAGCGGATCGCCCGCCTGGGTGCGGACCGCGACGAGCAGGGCCGGGCCGCGCTCGGTCGGGAAAAGCTGAACGTCGGTGATCTTCCAGCTCTTCGGCACGCTGGGAATCGCGATATTGGTGGTGCTCGCAATCTCGCGCGCGTCGTAATGCGTCGTTTCGGCCTGCGAATCGAGCCCGGCGCGCATCATCGCGATGCGGTGCGACGAGATCGCATAATCGACATAGGCGGGCGGTCCCTGGGTTGCGACGAACAGCAGCGCGACAACCGCTGCGGCGACCGAGGTGCCGCCGACCGACATCCAGCGACCCCAGCGCCGGGCCGGCTCTGCCAGATCACGGCCGAGCGCCGCGACCGCGGCGGGCATCGCGCGCCTGTCCTGCGCCAGAAGCTGCAAGGCGCTGCGTGCGCCGAGATCGCCCATCACGCGTGCGGCGAGGTCGGGGTTACGGCGCAGATGATCCTCGACGGCGAAACGCCCTTCGACATCGAGTTGCCCGTCGACATAGGCGGTGAGTTCGCTTTCGTTCGGCCCGTCAGTCATCCTGTCCTCCAACCAGTCGCAGCGGCGCGGCGCGGCGCCGTCCGTCCGTGTCCTCGCGTCCATTTTCGAGATCGCGGAGCGCCGCGCGCGCGCGCGCAACGCGCGACATCACCGTTCCGATCGGGACGCCCAGAAGGTCGGCGCATTGCTGATAGCTGAGGCCCTCGACCGCGGTCAGGTGCAGCACGGCGCGATGATGGTCGGGAAGCGCGGCGAAACTGTGCGCGATCTCGCGCAGCCGCGCATGATGTTCCTGCGCCGCGTCGGCCTGCGTCGCGAGCGTATCGGCGAAACGATCGTTGCGCCGCGCTTCGGCTGCGCGGCGGCGGGTGCCCGATACGAAGACATTGTGGACGATCGCGAGCAGCCAGCCGCGGCGATTGCCCTCGGCCCGAAAGGTATCGCGCCGTTCGATCGCGCGCAGCAGCGCATCCTGCACCACATCGTCGGCATCCTGATCGTCGCGCGCGAGCGAGCGCGCATAACGCCGCATCGCGGCGAGATCGCCATCGATATCGGGATCGGTGTCGCGGCCCTTGCGCATCGAAACTCCTCAGGCGACTCTTGCCAGCGCCGCGACAGTAGCGGTTCCGGCGAGCCGGCCATAGAGCGCCGCGACCCCGGCGAGAATATCGTCCCAGCAATAGCGGTCCGCGGCCGCCGCAGCAGCGCGGCGCAGCACCGCGAGCTGCGCGGGTTCGTCGATAAGCCGCGCGATCGCATCGGCATAGGCCGCGGCGTCGTGCGGCGGGACCAGCAGGCCGGTGCCGCCATGCACGATCAGCGACGAGGCGCTGGGAACGTCGGCCGACACGACCCCGATCCCCGATGCCATCGCCTCCAGATTGACGTTCCCGAAAGCCTCGGTCACGCTGGGATTGACCAATATGTCGGCGCTCGCCACCGCGCAGCCAAGGTCGGCGCCGGCAAGATGGCCGAGGAAGGCGACATTGGGCAGCCGCCGCGCGAGCCAGTCGCGCGCCGGTCCTTCGCCGACGATCATCGGGCGCACATTATAGCCGCGCGCGCGGAGCGCCTCGATCGCGTCGGCAAAGACGCCGAGCCCCTTTTCGAGCACCAGCCGCCCGAAAAATAGCGGCACCACATCGCCGGGTGCATAGCCGAGCCGGGCACGGAAAGCGTCGCTGCGCAGCGAGGGATGAAAGGCGGTGCGGTCAACCCCGCGCGACCATATCGACATTTTGTCGCGGCCATAGAGCGCCGCGAATTCGTCGAGGATCGGCGGCGTCGGCAGAAGGATATGGTCGGCATCGCCGTAGAAGCGCCGCAGATAGGCCTCCATCGGCCGGCGCAGAAAGCCGAGATGATAATATTCGGGGTAGGTTTCGAAGCGCGTATGGAGGCTCGCGACCACCGGAATGCCCGCGGCCCGCGCATATTTTTGCGCCTGGCGGCCCAAGATGTCGGGCGCCGAGAGATGGACGATATCGGGGGCAAACGCCTCGAGATCGGCGCGGGCGGAGCCCGTAAAGCCGAGCGCAAGGCGATATTCGGGACGCCCGGGGATGCTCGCCGAACGCACCGAGACAATATCGCCGACCGATTCGAACGCCTTCGTCGGCGCAGTCGGCGAATAGATGCGGACCGCCATGCCCGCGCGATCGAGCAGATAGGCGACGAGGCGGTTGAGCGCCCGATTGGCGCCATCGCGCACGCAGTCGTAATTGCCCGAGAAGAGTGCGATGCGCAGCGGCCGGCCGGCGGGCGAACGCCCCGCGACCCGCCCCGATTCCAGATCATGCTTCATGCCCCGTTTACGCCCCCGCGGCGCGGCTTATTCCATCGGCGCGCTCGGCGCGCTAAGATTACAGGCACAAAGGAGAGACGGAGATGATCGGACTGTTCGCGGCGATTTCGGCGGCACTGGCGGTCGCGGCGGGTGCCTTCGGGGCGCATGGCGCGGCGGGCCCGCAGGAGGCCGACTGGCTGCGCACCGGCGGCCTGTACCAGCTGGTCCACGCGGTTGCCGCGCTCGCGATCATGGGTACCGCACGCGGCCCGGCGATCATGCTGCTGATCGGCGGCGGGCTTTTTGCCGTCACCCTCTATGCGATGGCGCTCGGCGCCCCGCGCTGGCTGGGCGCGGTGACGCCCGTGGGCGGCACCCTGCTGATCGCCGGCTGGCTATGGGCCGCCTGGCTTTACTGGCGCGGCTGAATCATCAGCCGGTGATCAGGTCCTTGAGGGGTGTGTCGGCATCGGCGGGTTGATCTATACCGCTAGGGTATGATCCACTGCAGCCCTTCGGCACGCTGGCGCTGCATGCGGTCTTCGTGAAATTCGAAGGCGCCGGGAAAGGGATTGCGTTCGGGTAGCGGACGATCGGCGAAGCGCATGGCATATTCCTGGCCGCCGTAGGGACGCCAGCGGGCTGCCGAAGGCGCGACCGGCTTTCCGGTCGCGGCAAAGCTGGTCCAGTAATCGATCATCTGCTCCGCGAGCCGCTCCTCGGCCTTCCCCTCCGCTGCCGGCCAGTTGCGCGACCCCGCGACCGGGCGCCCGGCGAGGCCGAAGACGAACGGTAGTTCGCTCGCATGAAAGGCGCAAAGATCGCGCGCGCGGGCCGCCGGGTAGCAATGATCGAAGACGTAAAGATAAGCGGGGGCTCCGGCCGCGGTCTGCGCGCGGACGAGACGTTCGGTCGCCCAGCCGTAGATGGTGTCGCGCGTCGCGGCGAGCATGCTCTCCGTCCCGCCCGACGCCGGATACAGCTTGAGATAGGCGGCGGCGAGATCGCCGTAACGCTTCGCGGCCGCCGCCGCATAGTCCGCCGGGTCGCCCGGTATTGCCGGCACGAGCCGCCGCTGCGATCGCACCTCGCCGCTGTTGAAGCCGGCGAGCAGCGGCACCTTCATCTGCGCGCCGCGGTCGAGGATGTTGACGAGCTGGTCGGGGACGACCACGCCATCGACGACCGGCTGCGCCGGGAAACGGGCGCGCACCGCCGCCGCCAGCAAAGCATCGGGATCGACGGCGCGCAGCGCGGCGATGTCGGCAGCGCCCAGCACTTCGCCCAAAGCCTGCCCGCTCGCTTCGGCGGATGGCAGACCGAACGCCGCTTCGCGCAGGCGCGGCATCGCGCGCATATTGGTGCTCTGGACGATCGCCTTCGCGAACAGGCCGCGGGCTTTCGGGCTGGCGAGAAGATAGGAAACGCTGAGCGCCCCGGCCGATTCCCCCATCGCGGTCACATTGGCGGGATCGCCGCCGAAGGCCGCAATATTGCGCTGCACCCAGCGGAGCGCCGCGATCTGGTCGAGCAGGCCGTAGTTGCCCGACACAGCCTCGAGCGATTCGGCGCTCAGCCCCGGGTGCGCAAACCAGCCGAAGACGCCGAGGCGATAGTTGATCGACACGAAGACGATCCCGCGCCGGGCGAATTCGCGCCCGTCGTACATCGGGCTCGCGCTGCCGCCGAATTGCAGCGATCCGCCGTGAATCCACACGATCACCGGCGCCTTCTTCGCCCCCGCCGGCGCCCAGATGTTGAGCGTCAGGCAATCCTCGCTCTGGGGGCGGGGCGCTTCGAAATAGACGCTGTCGGCGGGATAGGCGGGCTGGACGCAGTCGGGTCCGAACTCGGCCGCCTGTCGCAAGCCCGACCAGGATGGCGGCGCTTCGGGCGGCTGCCACCGCCGCTCGCCGACGGGCGGCGCAGCATAGGGCAAGCCGCGGAATATGCGCACATCGTCCTGCCATGTGCCGGCGACGCGTCCTTCGCCGACGGTCGCCGTCGGCGCCTCGCGGGGGGCGGGTGCGGCCCCCGACAAACCAAGGACCGCGCACAGGCCGATGACGATCTTTCCAAGCGGCGACAGGCCCATCAGCACATTTCCTCTTCCCGGCGGCGATGCTTGCCATCGTCCGGCGAAGAACTTACGCTCACTTGCGAGTGAATATCAAGCGGCCGATCGCCATTGACGGGCGCCGACCTCGCATCACATGGCAACGCGGCCAAGCAATGGCGGTGGGAACAGCCGCAAGGGAGAGCCGATGACCGATCCGACGAGGCGCCATTTCATCACCGCCGCAACCGCCCTTCCCGTCGCCGCCAGCGCCGCGAGTGCGGGTGCCGCCATGACCGACACGATCGCGAGCGACCTCGCCGCCTATATCGGTTTCGGCAACAAGCGCGCGGGCGGCGCCGGCGACAATGCGTGCGGCCACTGGCTCGCCGATCAACTCACGCGCGCCGGCTATACGGTCGAAAAGCCGGCCATCTCTGTTCCCCATTTCGACGCGGGACCGTGCGACATCGTCGTCGGCGACATCCGCGCCGCGCTAATGCCCCAGCCGATCGTGACGCCGACCGCCGCCGGGGGCGTGACGGGGCCGCTGGTGCGCGTCGATGCGGAGGGCCGCGCTGATGCGCCGCTGGCAGGCGCGATCGCGCTCGTCGACCTGCCCTATGGCCGCTGGTCGTCGGCGCTCGCCAAGCCGGTCCGCGCTCCCGTCGAGGCTGCCCTCGCGGCGGGCGCCAGGGCGGCGGTGATCGTCACCAACGGGCCGACGGGCAAGATCATCGCGCTCAACGCCGATGGCCGCGCGCCGATGTTCACCGGTCCGGTCGGTCTGCTCGCGCCTGCCGACGCCGCACCTTTTTGGGAGGCAGCGATGCGCCATGACGCGGCGACGGTGCGCCTGACCGGCGAGGGTGGGCGGCGGCCCGCCTTCAACGTCATCGGGCGCCTCGATCGCGGCAAGGCGAAATGGGTCGTCGTATCGACGCCGCGTTCGGGCTGGACCGACTGTGCGGGCGAGCGCGGCGGCGGCATTGCCGCATGGCTGGACCTGGCCCGCGGCATCCCGGCGCTGCTCCCCGACCACAATCTCGCTTTCCTGTGCAACAGCGGCCATGAATATGAAAATCTGGGCGCCGAGGAGGCGCTGAAGGCGGTGGCACCCAAGCCCGACGCGACGCATTTCTGGCTCCACCTTGGCGCCAACCTCGCGGCGCGTGACTGGCACGAAGGCCTGTTCGGCCTCGCCCCGCTGGCTGGCACCGATTCGCAGCGCTATCTGGTCGTCAGCCCCCCGCTGCTTGCGACCGCGCGGCGCCTGTTCGCGGGCTTTGCCGGACTTGAAAGCCCTTACCCCAGCGACAAATTGTCGGCCGGCGAGCTCACGGCGATCATCGCCGCAGGCTACACATCGGTCGCAGGCATTTTCGGCGTGCACCGTTTCCATCATGTCGAGGGCGACGATGCGCGCTGCGTCGATGCGGGCGCGGTCGCGGCGACGACCGCCGCCTTCCGGAAGCTGCTCCTTGCCGCGGCGGCACCGAGATAGTGTAGGTTTCTAGATCCGGTTCGCGCGCGCGATCGCGCCGAAGTGATGCGCGCTGGGTCGCGGGGTGCGGACGAAGGTGTCGCGATCGACCGCGGCCAGCCCGAAGGGCACCGCATAACCCGACGTCCATTCGAAATTGTCGAGCAGCGACCAGTAGATATAGCTGTGGACGGCGATGCCTTCGTCAAGGCAGGCGCGGACCCCGTCGAGCGCCGCGTCGATGAAGGCGATGCGGCGCGCATCGTCGGCGACGGCGACCCCGCTTTCGGTGACATAGATGGGCTTGCCGATCGTCCGGTGCGCCCAGCGGATCGTATTCGCCAAGGCCTGCGGATAAAATTCATAACCCGACAGCGTCTTTTCGGCGTCCTTCGGGGGCGGCACCATGCCCTTTTCGTCGAAGACGAGCCGCGTGTAGCATTGCACCCCGAAGAAGTCGGCGTGGTCGCGGGCGACATCGATCCAGTTGCCGTAGAGCCGCCGCTCATAATCTGCGACGAGCGACGGTGCGCCGGCCGACTGGATATCCTGCGTCGTGAGCGTGATGCCGACCGGAAGTTCGGGCCGCGCCGCCTTGATCGCCGCATAGGCCCGACGATGCGCCTCCTGCATCAGCGGGGTCGTAACCGCGGGATCGGCGAAGGCGAGGCGCGAAAATTTGGGCGATCCGGTTGCGGCGACCGCGGCCGCCTGCGCCGCCCGTTGCAGCTCCGCACCGGCTTCCGACTGGGGGAACAGCGATACGAGCAAGCCGATATTGGCTTCGTTGAAGGTGGTGACGAGATGCATCAGCCCGCCGAGCCGCTCGGCGACCCTGGCGCAATAGCGCGCAAAGAGCTGCGGCGCGTCGGCGACCTCGAACCCGCCACGCTTCGCGAACCACAGCGGCACCGTGAAGTGGCTCAGCGTCACGACGGGGGCCAGCCCCCGCGCGCGGCAGGCAGTCAGCACCCGGGCATAATGGTCGAGTTCGGCGTTCGAGAAATGCCCCTCGCTCGGCTCGATCCGCGCCCATTCGATACCGAGCCGATAGCAGTTCAGCCCCAATTGCTGCGCGAGCGCGAAATCCTGATCGTAGCGGTGATAGCTGTCGCACGCGTCGCCCGACCGCTCCTTGAACAGCGTCGGTTCGATATTCTCGGCAAGCCAGGCGTCGCTGTTGGTGTTGTTCCCTTCGCTCTGGTGCGCCGAGATGGCGGCGCCCCACAAAAAGCCCTTAGGCGCGGGCTTGCGCCGCGCCGGCGCCGGGGCGTTGCCGAGCAGCACCGGCGCGGCGGCGGCGCCGACCGCCCCCTGGATCAGCGCGCGGCGCGCAATGGCATCGCCGCCGCTCATGCCTCGATGTCGCGCTTGTAGGTTTCGGGCAGGAACAGGATGCCGACGACCGCGGTCACCGCCGCAATGATGACCGCATACCACAGTCCCTGATAGATATTGCCCGTCGCCGCGACCATCGCGAAGCCGATCGTCGGCATGAAGCCGCCGATCCAGCCGTTGCCGATATGATAGGGCAGCGACAGCGAAGTGTAACGGATGCGCGCCGGGAACAGCTCGACGAGCAGCGCGGCGAGCGGGCCATAGACCATCGTCGCGAGCAGCCCGAAGACGCAGAGGATCAGAATCACCTTCGTCTTGTTGACCTGCGCCGGATCGGCTTTGTCGGGATAGCCCGCCGCATCGAGCGCCGTTTTCGCCTCGCGCCCGAAGGCGGCGACCACCGCCGCCCGAGCATCCTTGTCGAGCCCCACCGGGTCGGCGACGGCGATCACGCGGTCGCCGACGCGCACCGACGCGGCGCTTCCTGCCGGCGCATCGCGGTTGGCGTAGTTGATGCCGTTCTTTGCCAGATAGGATTTGGCGATGTCGCAACTCGATTGGTCAAAGCTGTTCTTGCCGATCGGGTCGAACTGGAACGAGCATTCGCCGGCATCGGCAACGACCGTGACCGGCGCGCGCTCGACCGCCGCGGCCATTGCGGGGTTCGCGGCGACAACGAGCGCCTTGTAGAGCGGAAAATAGACGAACACCGCGATCACGCAGGCGGTCATCATGATCGGTTTGCGGCCGATACGGTCACTGAGCCAGCCGAAGAAGACGAAACTTGGAATGATGATGAGGAGCGCCGTCGCGACGAGGAAATTGGCGGTCGCGCCGTCCACCCGCGCGATACGTTCGAGGTAGAAGAGCGGATAGAGGTGCGCGGCAAAGCCGATCACCGCCTGCCCCGCCACCGCCCCGAACAGCGCAATGAGCACGATCTTCAAATTGCGCCATTCGCCAAAGGCCTCCTTCAGCGGCGCCTTCGACGTCGCGCCGGCCGCCTTCATCCGCTGGAACACCGGGCTTTCCTCAAGCTGCAGGCGTATCCACAGCGCGACCGACAGCAGCACGATCGAAAAGATGAAGGGAAGCCGCCAGCCCCAGGCGTTGAAGGTATCGGCATCCATGAACAATCGCAGCGACACGACAAAGGTCGACGCCAGGATCAGCCCGATCATCGCCGTCGTCTGGATGAAGCTGGTGTAGAGGCCGCGTTTTCCGGGCGGGGCATGTTCGGCGATATAGACGGCGGCGCCGCCATATTCGCCGCCGATCGCGAGTCCCTGCAACAGACGCAGCAGCATCAGGATGATCGGTGCCGCTACCCCGATCGTGTCATAGCCGGGCAGAAAGCCGACCGCGAAGGTCGACAGTCCCATGATCGCCATGGTGACGAGGAAGGTATTCTTGCGGCCGACGATGTCGCCGACGCGGCCGAAGACGAGCGCGCCGAACGGCCGCACCGCAAACCCCGCGGCAAACGCCATCAGCGCAAGGATGAAGCCCGTCGTTTCGTTCACCCCCGAAAAGAAGTGATGCGAAAGCGCCGTGGCGAGCAGGCCATAGAGATAGAAGTCATACCATTCGAACACTGTCCCCAGCGACGAAGCGGCGATCACCAGCTTCTCATTCTGCCCCTTGCCCGCTTCGGGCGCGGCCTGGCTGTCGGTCGTCATATCCTTCTCCCTTCATCCCGGCAGCGACGGCGAGCTCTTGACCGGCCCGTCCGCCACGCCCCGGGGATTGTCAGCGTTGCACCGCCATCGTCGGCGCCGTGAAACCCGCATTCGCCAGTTCGCGCTCGGCCTGCGTGAAGCCATAGGCCGGCACGACCTCGCCGCGGCGATCGGTGATGCGGTCCCATTCCGAAACCACGCGCGCGGCCGCATCCTCGCCGCGGCCCACGAACAGCCCGTCGGTCAGCGTGACATGCGCGCTCGCGAAATGCCCGGCCCCCGCACAGAGGATGGCGCGCGTCGGTGCGGTATCGCCGACCAGCGCGAGCAGCCCGGGGCTCACCGCCTCGGGCGCCAGCCGCGCCAGCGCTTCGGGCGCGAGCACGCCGTCGGTCATCGCCGTCGCCGCGGTCGGCGCCAGACAATTGACCCGGATATTGTGCCGTTCGCCTTCGAGCGCGAGCGTCTGCATCAGGCCGACGAGCGCCATCTTCGCAGCGCCATAATTGGCCTGGCCGAAATTGCCGTAGAGCCCCGACGAAGAGGTCGTCATCACGATGCGTCCGAAGCGCCGCGCGCGCATCTGGTCCCACACCGCCTTCGAACAGATGGCGGCGCCCATCAGATGGACGTCGACGACCAGACGGAAATCGTCGATGTCCATCTTCGCAAAGCTCTTGTCGCGCAGGATGCCGGCATTGTTGATCAATATGTCGATCCCGCCCCATGCCGCGGTCACATCATCGACCATCGCCGCGACCTCAGCGGTGTCGGTGACCGAAGCGGGCGCCGCGATCGCCTGCCCACCCGATGCGACGATCTCGGCCGTCACGGCTTCGGCGGCGGCGGCGGCGCGATCGTTGACGACGACGCGCGCGCCATGGCCTGCCAGCATCAGCGCATGGGCGCGGCCCAGCCCGCCGCCCGCCCCGGTCACGATCGCTACCCGGTTCTGCAAGTCCTTCTTCATCGCCGCCCTCTCGCTTTCAAATCATAACTCACTTGTGAGTGAATTTACTCTGGTGCGCTGTGAGCCGCGGTAGACACGCAGCGCACGCTGGCTTTAGCCCCTGTCCTGCTTTCGCTGCTCGCAAATTTCGCGGAAACCAGCCGCCATGAAGCGCGCCATTCGGTGCTTTACCGCTTCGTAATCGTCCGACAGGCACAGGCCGTGCGACAATTTGTCGATACGCCCGGTCCGCGCGAGCGTGAGCATCAGCGCGCCGGTCACGAAGTGATAGCCCCAGAAAATATCTTCCTCGGCCGCGTCGGGCAGCGCCTTTTTCAATATGTCGATCAGCCGCAGGACCACGGGATCGAAATATTTGTCCATGAACTCCGCGCCTTCGGGGCTGTTCGACGCCTGCGCGCCAAAGGCTCCGTAATTCTTCCACCCCTCGCCGCCCTGGATGTAGAGGTCGAGGTCGGTGTCGAGAAAGGCGTGCAGCGCACCCTCGACCGTCGGCTTGCCCGCGGCGGCGCGCTCATAATCGTCGAGTGCCTGCATCCGCCGATCGATCGTAACGACGGCGCGGCGCGCGAAAACGGCATCGAACAGCGTCTGCTTGTCGTCGAAATAATAGTTCAGCAGCGTGTGGTGGACGCCGACCTGCTTTGCGACATCCTTGAGCGTGACGCCGTGAAAGCCATGCTTCGAAAACAGAAGTTCGGCGACGTCGAGAATCTGCTCCATCATCTCGGCGCGCTGCTCCGCCTTCGATGGCCGCTTTGCCGCAGTCTTTGCCTTCGACGCCAAATTCACTTCCTTCCGGGGCTTCGTTCAATCGGGTGCGACCCCGTGGGCCTACACCTGTCCATATTCCGCCCGCAATTGCATTTTGTCGATCTTGCCCGTCGGCGCGAGCGGCATCGCGGCCAGACGCACGACGGCATCGGGAACCCACCAGGATGCGACGCGGCCATCGAGCGAACCCAGCAGATCGGCGTCGCTGATCGCATCGTCGCAGGTTTCGACGAGCAGGATCGGCCGCTCGCCCCATTTGGGATCGCTGCGTCCGATCACCGCGGCGAGCGACACTTGCGGCAGCCCCGCGACGATCGCCTCGATCTCGGCGGGATTGATCCACTCGCCGCCCGATTTGATCAGATCCTTGGCGCGTCCGGTGATGGTCAGATTGCCCCCGGCATCGATCCGCGCGAGGTCGCCGGTGTCGAACCAGCCGTCGGCATCGGTCGCCGGCTCGCTCTGCCCGAAATAGCGTTCGACGACCGAACCGCCGCGCACGCGCAAATGCCCCTCGGCACCGCGCTGCTCGGCGAGCGCCCGGCCATCGCCGTCGGTGAGCAGCAGGTCGATGCCCATCGCGGGGCGGCCCGACAAATCCGGTCGCCGCGCCGGGTCGCCCGGCAGCGCCGCCGTCCCGAGCGGCGACAACTCCGTCATGCCCCAGCTCGTCTGAACCTCGACCCCCAGTCGCCGTTCGATCCGGTCCATCAGCGCCGGCGGCATCGACGACCCGCCGACCAGGATACGCTCGAGCGTCGGCACCTCGCCGCCCTCGGCCTCCAGATGCTCGACCAGCCCCAGCCACACCGTCGGCACGCCGACCGCCGCGGTAACGCCTTCGGCCCGGATCAGCCGGGCAAGATGCGCGCCGTCGCTGTGCCGTCCGGGCAGCACCAGCTTGGCGCCGACGGCCGGTGCGGTGAAGGGAATTCCCCACGCATTGGCATGGAACATCGGCACGACGGGCATCACCGCATCGCGCGCGGTAATGCCGAGGACGTCGGCCTGAAGCTGGCGCATCGTGTGAAGATAGCAACCACGATGCGTGTAGGTGACGCCCTTGGGCGCGCCCGTGCTGCCCGATGTAAAGCACAGCCCCGAGGGCGCGTTCTCGTCGAAATCGCCCCACGGAACGTCGGCGGAAGCCCCTGCGATATGCAGCTCGAGCGCATCCTCCCCTTGGGCTTCGTCGAGCAAAAGGATGCGCGGCGGCGCGCCGAGGCCGCGCGTCGCGTCGCGTGCCAGACCCAGAAGGTCGGCGCTCGCCAGCAGCACCGACGCTTCCGACTGGCGCAGCATCGACCCGAGCTGCGCCGGGGTCAGGCGCGGGTTGAGCGTGTGACAGATCGCGCCCATCCCCATGATGCCGTACCACGCCTCGACATGGCCCTGTGTATTCCAGGCCAGCGTCGCGACCCGCGCGCCCTTTGCGATCCCGAGCGCCGCCAGCGCCGCTGAAACGCGCAGCGCACGGTCGCGAAGCGCCGCATAGGCGATGCGCCGCACGCCGCCGTCCAGTCCCGCCGACACCACTTCGGCGCCGGGATGCCATTTCGCGGCATGGGATAGGAATTTGTCGAGCGTCAGGGCATAGGACTGCATCGAACCGTCGATCATTGGCACCCCTCGGCCTTCGGAGGCAGCGGCGGCGCGATGATGCCGACGTTCCAGTTCCACGCTATATCGCCCGCCGCGCGGCGGCGGCAGACCACCGCCTCGTGCAGCGCCGCGGCGCCGGGGAAGAGATTATGGCCAGCGCGCGGCGTGTCCGCGAAATGCAGAAAGCCGCGATCGTCGGCATAGTCGGGCCAGTCCGGCCAGCCCTTGGCCTGCGGCTTGCCGGTCGCGGCAAAGCTCGCCCAATAATCGCCCATCGCTTCGCTGAGCTTGCGCTCGGCCAGCGTGTCGGGAATTTTCGGCCACAACGGCGGGGTCCGCGACGCGGTGCCGAATACATAGGGCAGTTCGGACGCGTGAAAGGCGTGGAGATTCCACTCCTGGGTCGCGGGATAGCCATGATCGAAGAGATAGAAATAGGCGCCCTTGCCCGCCGCCGCCTGGTCGGAAACCAGCCGCTCGGCGGTCCAGCCGTACATCGCATCGCGCGTCGCCGCGAGCATGCTTTCGTCGATGGTCTTGGCCGGATAGCGCGCGAGGAACATGTCGGCGAACTCGCCATAGCCAGCGCGAACCGCCGCCTCATAAGCGGCCGCATCGGCCGGCGGCTTCGGCAGGAGAAAGCGCAGCGACCGGATTTCGCCGCTGTTGAAACCCGCCAATATCGGCACCGGCGCCTGTTCGCCGCGATCGAAGCTGTCGACGAGCTGGCGCGGCACCGTCTTGCCGTCGATCGCCGGAAAGGGGAAATAGCCCGTCGTCGGCACCTTGTCGGCGATCGTCTCGGCGGGCAGCGCCCGCAGCGCCGCAAGGTCGGTCGCCCCAAGCTTGGCGGCCAGATCACTCCCCTGCTCTTCGGCCGGAACCATGCCGTTGACCCGGTCGCGCAGTGCGGGCGCCGACACCATATAGGCGCTCTGTGCCACCGCCTTGGCGAACAGGCCGCGCGCAGCGGGTGCCGTCATCAGATACATGACGCTGAGCGCACCGGCCGATTCGCCCGCGACGGTGACATTTGCCGCATTGCCCCCGAAGGCGCCGATGTTGCGCTTCACCCATTGCAGCGCGGCGATCTGGTCGAGCAGGCCGTAATTGCCCGACACATGATCGGGCGCCTCGGCGCTGAGCGCGGGGTGCGCGAAATAGCCGAACATGCCGAGCCGATAGTTGATCGTCACCACGACAATCCCGCGCCGCGCCAGCGCGCTGCCGTCATAAAGCGGTTCGGCGCCCGATCCCGACATCAGCGATCCGCCGTGTATCCACACGAACACCGGCGCATTTTTCGCATTTTCGGGCGCCCAGACGTTGAGCGACAGGCAATCCTCGCTCATCGCGGGCAAATCCCCGGCATAGATATTGCCGGCGCGCGGCTTGGGCTGCATGCACGCGGCACCAAACTGACTCGCGTCGCGTACCCCGTCCCAGTCCGCCGCCGCCGCCGGGGGGCGCCAGCGGCGCTCTCCGACGGGGGCCTGGGCATAGGGAATGCCGCGGAATATGCGGACGTCGCGTTCCACAACGCCGCGCACGCTGCCCGCGGGGGCCGCGACCACCGGATCGGCATCCGCCGCCGCCGCGATCGGGGCCGGGAGAAGAAGCGAGAGCGCGAGCGCGCAGATCCGCAAGCGGGGCATGATGTCTCTCCTTCTCCGGCCGATCAGAAGCGATAGTCCGCGCGAACGCCGACGGTGCGCGGGCGCATCCGGGCGTAGCGACCGTCGAGGAAGGCTTCGGGATGGACGTAGGTGATCGAACTGTCGTTGAAGAGGTTTTCGACATAGGCGGTCAGCCCGAGCGCGCCGAGCTTGACCCCCGCGTAAAGGTTCACGTTGGTCCAGGCCTCGGTATAATCGAAGGTCGGGCTGACCACATTGGGCTTGCCCGGCACGTTGGGGAACTGGTTGGGGAATGACCCCGCATGCGACACATTCACCGCGCCGAAGCCGCTGTTGCTGCCGGCCATCTGGAAATCATAGCGCAGCGTCGCCGAGCCCTGGAAATGGGGCGAGGCCAGCCGGGTGCCGACTTCGGCGCCCGAAATGGCCGCCTCGACCGCCGTCAGCTTGGTAACCTTCGCCTCGTTGAACGATCCGTTGACCGCGAGGCTGAGGCCCTGGATGGGCCGCGCCATGATCTCGAACTCCAGACCATAGCTTTCGGCGCCGCCGATATTGGTCGCGAACTGGATCGAATCCGACACGCGGTTCGCCTGAACCTGAATATTCTTCCAGTCGATATAATATGCGGCGATATTGGCGGTCAGATCGCCGCCGAGCCACCGGCCCTTCAGCCCGGCCTCATAGTTGGTCACGCTGTCCGAACGGGCGCCGCTGGGGATGACGATATCATTGGGGTCGATCGTGCTCACCAGCCCGGCGCGCGCATTGACCACCGGGGTGCGGAAGCCGGTCGACACCGTGACATAGGTCGTCAGATCCTCGCTCGGCTTCCACGACGCGCTCGCCTTCCACGACAGGCGGTCGTCCGAAACCTTCAGCCCCTCGGCATAGGGGATCGAGGTGATCGCGAGCGGCGGCACATAAAAGCCGCACGCCGCCGGGAAGGACAGGCAATAGGCGATGGTCAGGTAATTGCTGTTATAGCCGCCGCCGCGGGTGAAGCTTTGCACCTGCGTATTACCGTAGCGCAGCCCGCCGGTGATCCAGAATTTGTCGCTGAACTTGTAGGTCAGCTCTCCGAAGCCCGCGACCTCGCTCTGGTCGGTATAGCTGTTGAAGCGCTGATAATATTCGTCGGGCAGCCCGACGATATTCTTCGCCGCCAGATATTCGGGGCTCGACCGATAGGCGAAATCGACGCTCCGGCGCTTGTCATAATAGAAGAAGCCCGCAACCCACTGGAACGGCCCGTCGCCACGCGAGACGAGCCGCGTTTCCTGAACGAACAGATCGTCATAGCCATAGGCGTCGAGCGCGAAGGGAAAAGCCTGCGCATAGGTGCCGGCCAGGTCGACATAGAAGGACGCATCATAGGTCGACAGCGTCGTCGAACTGATCAGCTCGGCGAAATCGAACTCGTAATTGACCGTGAGATTATAGTTGGTGAGCTTGCCCTGAAACAGGTCGGGCCGGTCCGAATTGCGCACGAACTTGCCAAGCGTCGGATTGATCAGGCCCGAATCGGCGGGCTTGCTGTTCTCATAGGAAATGAGCAGCTTTACCTTCATCCGGTCGCTGGGCCGCATCAGCAGGATCGCGCGGCCGCCATAGGCTTCAAGGCTGTTCGAATCCTTGATCCCGGTGCCGATATTGTCGACCCAGCCGTCTTCGTTGCGATAATAGCCGGTGATGCGAAGACCCATTTCGTCCTGCATGATCGGCACGTTGACCATCGCATTATAGCGCTGGCGCAGCGAACTCGATCCCGTCAGCCCCAGATCGACGCTCGCCGATGCGGCAAACGCGTTGAGGTCGGGGCTCTTGGTGATGATCCGCATCGCACCCGCGAGCGAGTTCGATCCGAACAGCGTCCCCTGCGGCCCGCGCAGAAACTCGACGCGCTCGACATCGTAGAGATTGGGATCGAGGATGGTCGAATTGCCGTTCGCCGAGATCGGCAGTTCGTCGACATAGATGGCAACCGCACTCTGCAGCCCCGCCGAATAGCCGTTTGTGTTGATGCCGCGAGCAGTGAAATTGTTGAAATTCTGCGTCGGCCGGTTGACGACGATGCCGGGCGTATTCTGCGCGATACCTTCATAACCGACGATGCCCAGATCATCGAGCTCGCGCTGGCCGAACGCCGTGACGCTGAGCGGCACGTCTTGCAGCCGTTCGCTACGGCGCGTCGCGGTGACGATGATATCTTCGCTGGGCCGCGCGCCGTCCCGTGCCGCCTCGTCGGCGGGCGGCGGCGCGTCGGACGACTGGGCCTGGGCAGCAACGGGTAGCGCGAACAGGGCGACCGCCGAAGCGGACACGAGCAACGGTGCCTTCATGAAACCTCTCCCTCCTGGACGGCCTTATCGAAGCCGTCTCTGCCGCGGATTTATGACCGCGGTCCCCTGCGATGTCAACACTCACTCACATGTGCGTGAATTAATGAAATGCGGCACGGTGAGGCGGGCGAGCGCCGTTGCGATACCTGAATATGGGAAGGGATTGTCGCGCCCGGCGTAGCGAGGATGATCAATGCCGCGTCGCTAATGCCCGCTAGGCCGGGGGGACCCCCGTACTGGCGGCGGCGCCTGAATGTCTCGAACGGGGTGGGAAGCGGACTGTCTGCTTCGGTGCGAGCATATGTAGAAACCGGACGCAAATGCTGGCAAAGTCTGTGTATGAAGCATGATCGCCTTTGCGCCATAGGGCATAACCTCGCAGATTCGATGGCCAGTGGCTTGGGGTTCGTGATTGGCCACTACCCCATAGATGTATTTGGCGAAGCTGCGTCATCTCCAGAAGCATTGATAGAAGTCGATTTTCTCAACGGTCGCGTTGTGCGTGGAAAACCGTCAGGCAGCCTCGAAGTTGCTGTCGCTCTCTTTGCTAAGGCTCTGCCCGAATTTTGTGAGAGTAACGGGGCACAGGCCGCAGACTTCAAGGCCTTGTCTGCGACATTTGATACAACACCACTTGGGCAGCGAGTGTTACTTTTAGTAACCGACCAGAGCGGTCGTAGCTCGACAACCGAGTATCGAGGCGTTCCATTGAAGCGTCTCCAAGTTTTAGACCGCCTCGGGCGCATCCGGAAAAAACCAAGGCAAGTCGGTGCCCCGATCCAATGACCGTCCGACAACAGCACGCTCTGACAATCACTGGAATGGCGAAAACCGGTCGTTTCCGGTCGGAACGAAAATGTCGTAGCCGACCGCGAGCGGCAACGTGGCACCATAAAGAGCAACGGAAAATGGCGCGCCCGGCAGGATTCGAACCTGCGACCACCCGCTTAGAAGGCGGGTGCTCTATCCAGCTGAGCTACGGGCGCGTGCACCAAGGCTGTGGATCGCGCGAATAGCGTGGTTTGCGGGGGCTGCAAAGCGGGTTAAGCAATGCGGCGATGACCGAGTCTCCGCCGCCCGCCCATCCCGTGCACGTCCGCGCCGCCAGCGTGCACCAGTTCCGCTATTATGATCTGATGATGGCGGCGTTCGTCGCGATCCTGTTGCTCAGCAACATCATCGGGGCATCGAAGCCGAGCTATGTCACCCTGCCCGGGGGCACCGAATGGGCGTTCGGCGCGGGCGTGCTCTTCTTTCCGATCAGCTATATCATCGGCGACGTCCTGACCGAGGTTTATGGCTATGCGCGCGCGCGGCGGGTGATCTGGACCGGGTTCGCCGCGCTCGTCTTCATGGCGTTCATGGCATGGGTCGTCGTCGCGCTGCCGCCGGCGCGCGACTGGCCGGGGCAAGCGGCCTATGAGTTCGTGTTCGGCAACAGCTGGCGCATCGTCATCGCTTCGATGACCGCCTTCTGGGTCGGCGAATTCGCCAACAGCTATGTCCTCGCGCGCATGAAGCTGTGGACCGAGGGCCGGCATCTGTGGATGCGCACCATCGGTTCGACGATCGTCGGCCAGGGGCTCGACAGCCTGATCTTCTACCCGCTCGCCTTTTACGGGCTCGCCGGCTGGCCGCCCGAGCAGCTTTATCAGGTCGTGCTGTCGCAATGGTTCATCAAGACCGCCTGGGAGGCGGCGCTGACCCCCGTCACCTATCTGGTGGTCGGCACCCTCAAGCGCCGCGAGGGCGTCGACGTCTTCGACGAGGGAACCGATTTCACCCCCTTCCGCGCCAAGGTCTGATCCGCGTGACGCTGACCCTGCTCGCCGCACTGTTCGAGGAGCACAAGCTGTCGATCGTCTTCTCGGTCGGGCTCGGCAAGGATGCGCTGCATATCTATTTCGGGCTGGCGCTGTTTCTGGCGGTGCGGCTGGTCTGGCGGCGGCGCGGTGGCGGACTGATCGCCTGGGGCGCGGTACTTGTGATGGCGTGCGGCGGCGAATGGCTCGACCTTCAGGCCGAGATCGGCCGCGCGGCGATCCAGCCCGACGCGGCGCACTGGCACGATATCTGGAACACGATGTTCTGGCCGACGGTGCTGCTGATCGTCGGCCGCTGGCTGGAGCCGCGCGCCGATGCGCCGGCGCCGGCGGCTATATCAGGCGAGAACGCCGAGCGCGGCCTCGAACAGGCGTAGCCCGTCGGTGCCGCCGTGCGCGCGGTCGATCGCGCGTTCGGGGTGCGGCATCATGCCGAGGACATTGCCCGCATCGTTGAGCACGCCGGCGATGGCGCGCGCCGAGCCGTTGACGCTGTCGGCATAGCGAAAAGCGACGCGCCCCTCGCCCTCGATCCGGTCGAGCGTATCGGCGTCGGCGAAATAATTACCGTCATGATGGGCGACCGGAATGTGGATCGTCTCGTCCGCGCGATAGGCGGCGGTGAACAGCGACTGGCTGTTGGCGACGGTCAGCGGCACCGTGCGGCAGACGAAATTGAGGCCCGCGTTGCGCATCAGCGCGCCGGGCAGCAACTGCGCCTCGGTCAACACCTGAAAGCCGTTGCATACGCCCAGCACCGGCACGCCGCGCGCCGCGGCGTCGGCGACGGCGCGCAGGATCGGCGACCGCGCCGCCATCGCGCCCGAGCGCAGATAATCGCCATAGGAAAAGCCGCCGGGCAGCGCGATGAAATCGGTGCCGTCCGGAAGCGCCGTCTCGCGGTGCCAAACCATCGCGGGCTTGACGCCGGTCACGGTTTCGAGCGCGACGGCCATGTCGCGATCGCAGTTGGAGCCGGGAAAGACGATGACGGCGGTCTTCATGAGCAAGGCTCCTTCGCGGCGGTCAGGCGCGTTCGATGCGGTAGTTTTCGATCACCGTGTTGGCGAGCAGCTTTGCGCACATCGCGTCGAGATCGGCATCGCTGGTGCCGTCGGCGACGTCGAGTTCGATGAAGCGTCCGGCGCGCACATCGGCCACGCCGCCGAAGCCCAGCCCTTCGAGCGCATGATGGATCGCCTTGCCCTGTGGGTCGAGCACCCCGGGTTTGAGCGTCACATAGACATTCACTTTCATGGGCGCGTACCTTCATGTTTCGGCCGGGCGGGTTCGGGCCGGGGAGGATGGGCGCGCCTATGCCCGCGAATCGTCGCGCGAGCAAGGGGCCAGCGCGGCAAATCGGCCGCGCCAGGAAAATGCGAACCGCTCGCAACTTTCCTGTTGCGAATCCCTCGCACTATCCCTAGATCGGCCTTGTTGAGAAGGATTCGCACATGGTCGTCTGTGTCTGCAACGCAATAAGGGAACGCGATTTGCGCGACGTCGCAAAGGACGGCCAGTTGCGCTGCGCCAAGGCCGCCTATGCGCAATTGGGTCGCAAACCCAAATGCGGCCAATGCCTGCCTTTCGCTCGCAATATCATCAGCGACATCACAGCAACCGCCTGAATTTTTCCAAGTTTTCCGCCACTTTTTGGCTTGGCCTGAACGTGTCCGGGCGCCTATAATCCTGTCTTCTTACCCCACCCGACAAGGACAGGACGGACAATGAAGGGCGACCCCAAGGTCATCGATTTTCTCAACGAAGCGCTCAAGAACGAGCTGACGGCAATCAACCAATATTGGCTGCACTATCGCATGCTCGACAATTGGGGCGTCGCGCGACTTGCGCATTTCGAGCGCGAGGAATCGATCGACGAGATGAAGCACGCCGACAAGCTGGCCGACCGCATCCTGTTTCTGGGCGGCCTGCCCAATTTCCAGCTGCTCGGACGGCTGCGCGTCGGCGAAACGGTCGAAGAGATCCTCAAGGCCGACCTCGCGCTCGAGGAAGAAGCGATCCCGCTGCTCAAGGACGCGATCGCGCATAGCGAAAGCGTGCGCGACTATGTCAGCCGCGATCTGTTCGCCGACATTCTGGAAAGCGAAGAGCATCATGTCGACGAGCTGGAAAAGCAGTTCGAGATGATCGAGCGCATGGGAATGGAAAATTACGTCCAGCTCCAGTCGAAGCCCGCCGGCGACGACTGACGCCGGACCGGCCAAAATCCGAGGATTTTTGGGGGCGCCTGCGGGCGCCTCATTTTTCGCTTGTTTTTGCGACTGATTATCAATAGCACTGTTTACGCAGTCCCCTCCTGCCGGCTGCTGCGGCCCTGCGGCAGCCGGCATCTTTTTCGGAGGGACCGGGCTGCATGCCGATGCGCCGCGGATTTGGGCCGTCGATGGGAGGAATGATGGAAACCAGCTCGCTTGTCCGCCGCCTGACCGAACAGCCGTTCGTACGCGACCTGCCGGTCGATGCGGCGCAGGCGGTCCTCGCGCTGCGCTATTGCGTGCTGTGCCATCGCAGCGAGCGCGACCCGATGCCCAAACTCGAACGGCGCTGGGGCAACATCCTCGCGGCGCGCCGCTACCGTCTCGTCGTGGAAGCGATCGGTCATTGCTGGCCCGACCCCTTCGCGGTCGCCCCGCCCTGCTGCCCGCGCGCCAGCTTCGACGAAGCGTTGCTCGCGGCGCTGGTCGGTGCCGCCGGTCGCGACGACCGCGCGGCGTTCGACTGGCTCAGCGCCGAAATGCTGGGCGGCGACGCGCGCGAAATGCTGTTCGTCGCGCTCGGGAATTTCCTCCGCGCCCGCGCGCCGCGCCGCGCGCCGAACGCCTAGGATTCGCCAACAAAAAGAGCCCGGCACAGCGGCCGGGCCCGAGGAGTGTTTCGCTATTTCGGCTTATTCGGCGGGAACCGGCTTGCGTGCGGTGATCATGCCTTCGACCTTCGTTCCGTCCGCACGGACCGGGTCGTGCGCGACGTCGCTGTCGTCGAACACCTTGGTCCAGGCCGCAAATTCGAGGCACACGCCGTCGGGGTCGAAGAAATAGACCGAACGGACGAACACATCGTCGTTCATCTCGTCCGACGATTGCGTCGGCGAATTGTCGTGGTTCAGGATCTTGGTGACCTTGACGCCCTTTTCGACGAGGCGGTCGTAATATTCATCAAAGCGCTCGGCGGGCACGTTGATCGCGATATGGTTCATCGATCCGTGCGCCGACATGAAATTGCCCTGCGTCGGCAGCGCTTCGGGCGCCGAAATTCCCGGCACCGCTTCGGGCGCACCGTCGAACCAGAAGAAGGCCAGGCTGTCGCCGTTGCCGATATCGAAGAAGAAATGCTGGCCGCGATTGCCCGGCAGGTCGATCGTCTTGGTCAGCGGCATGCCCAGGATGTCGCGGTAGAATTCGACCGTCCTGGCCATGTCCTTGCACACAAGCGCGAGGTGGTTGACCCCGCAAAATTCGAATTCCTTGTTTGCTTCTGCCATCATCCGTCTCCTTTGCGTCTCAGTTCGGATTGGCGCCGGGCCGGGCCTTCATGCCCTGGTACCAGCGCAGGATATTCTTGTTTTCGGGGTCGAGCGGCTGACCGACGCTTGCGCCGAAATCGAGGAAAGCGAAGAGCATGATGTCGGCGAGCGTCAGGCGGTCGCCGGCGATGAACGCGCGATCGGCGATGAGCGGGTCGAGCCATTTGAGCCCGTCCTGCGCCACCGCCTTCAGCCCCGCCGCGGCTTCGGGCAGACAGCGCATGCGCGGTTCGAACAGCGGCAGCCCCTCCGCAAAGCGAAAGCCGTTGGTCAGCGGTTCGCAAATCTTTAGGTCGACGCGCCGCGTCCACATCCGCGTCACCGCGCGCTCTTCGGCCGTCGTGCCGATCAGCGCCGGATCGGGGAAGCGTTCCTCCAGATATTCGCAGATCGCGGTAATCTCGGTCAGCACCGTGCCGTCGTCGAGCTCGAGTGCGGGGGTCTGCCCCGCCGGGTTCACGCTGCTGTTATAGGGCGGCCGCCGGTTTTCACCGCCGCGCAGATCGACCTCGACCTCGGGCAGGCTGATCCCCTTTTCCGCCATGAACAGTTTCACGACACGGGGATTGGGGCCGACGCTATTGTAGAATTTCATGGCCATCCTCTCATGATCCTTCTAGCAGCTTCCCGCATAACCGTCAACTTAATTGACGGTTATGCGGGAAGCCAGTCCGGGGCGCGGCCAGCGGACGCGGTAGAGCGTCCCGGTGGTCGACGCGGTGATATAGGCGTCGCGCCGATCGGCGCCGCCAAACGCGATGTTGGTCACGCCGATATCGGGCAGCGGCAGAAACTCCGACCCGCCGCCATCGGGATCGAAGATGGTGAGGCCGCCTTCGACCATCGTACCGACGCAGATGCGGCCGCCTTCCTCGACCGCAAGGCTGTCGAGCAGGCGGAAGGCGGGCGGCGTACCGACGAACCGCCCCGGCGCCCACGGCGGCGGCGGCGCGAGTTCGCCCGGTGCCACCACGTCCATCGCCCAGACGCGCGCGGTCATGGTCTCGCTGACATAGAGCGTCTTGCCGTCGGGGGAGAGGCCGATGCCGTTGGGACCGATCATCTCGGTGCGCTGGCGCGTGATCGAGGAGCCGTCGATGCTGGCATGATAGATGGCGCCATGATCGCGGCCGCTGCCGCGCACCTGACCATGGTCGGTGAACCAGAAGCCGCCCGAGCGGTCGAAGACGATGTCGTTCGGCCCCTTCAGCCGCTCGCCCTCGAAACTGTCGTAGAGCGTCGTCACCGCCCCGCTGGCGAGGTCGACCCGCTGGATCGCACCGCAGGCGGCGTCGTGCGCGGCATGACCGGGAAAAAGCAGCGGCCCCGCCCGGGTCCACTGGAACCCGCCATTGTTGCAGACATAGGCGGCGCCATCGGGACCGATCGCCACGCCATTGGGCCCGCCGCCGAGCTCGGCCACGACCGACAGGCTTCCGTCCGGGGCGACGCGGGTCAGCGTGCCGCGCGCAATCTCTACAAGCAGCACCGACCCGTCGGGCATCGGTACCGGCCCTTCGGGAAAGCGCAGGCCGGTGGCGACGACCTCGGGCGCGCCGAAGTCGCTCATTCGGGTTTCGACCGCGGCGCGCTCAGGAAGTCGGCGGCATCGAAGCCTTCGGGGGCCGCGACCTCGACGATCGGATCTTCGCGCGCGTCGAACTCCATGCGCAGCGCGCGGGTGATGACCGCGTGCATGTCATAGAGGCAGGTGATGTAAGTGAATTCGAATATCTGCTCGTCGTTCCAGAAGGTCTTGAGCTTGTCGAACACCGCCGTCGGGACGCGGCCGTTCGCCTGGCTGAGGCAATCGGCATAGGCGAGGACGGCGCGTTCCTGATCATTATAGCAATCGGCGACCTGCCAATGGGCGATCGATGCGATCTTCTCTTCGCTAACCCCCAGGCCGCGCAGCGACTTGCAATGCTGCGAAAAGACGAACTGGCTGCCCTTCACCCAGCCCGCGCGCGTCTGCCCAAGCTCGCGCAGCACCGGGTCGATCGAACGCGCAGGATTGCGATAGACCGCGAAACCATCGACCGCATGTTTGAAGATGTCGGGCGACAGCGCATAGATGGTCCACCAATCGCCCGGCGTGCCGGTCGCAGTGCCGGGTTCGGCCACCGGGTCGCGGTCGCCGAACAGGCGCTGATAATAAGCGAGAACGATCTCGTCGGTCACTTCGGACCGGGGCACCTGGCGCAAGACGGGCATGAAAGGGACTCCTCAGGCGTTGGCAAATTTGCGGAATTCGGCGACGTGCGCGCTGTCGAAATATTCGTCGAGGCGCGTGATCCGGCCGTTTTCGACCTGACATATGATGGCGCACGGCAGGCGCACCGGGCCGTCGTCGTGAACGCGGCGCCCCTTCAGCACATGCTGCTGGACAAAGCCCCCCGGAAAGGTGGTCAGGCGGCGGTCGGCATATTCGCGGTCCTTGATGCGCGCGACCATCCCGGTCAGCGTCTGCGCCGTCTGTGCCGGGGTCACGATCAGTTCGTCGGTATTGTGCCATATCTCGGCATCGGGCGTGAAACTGTTCTGCATCGTTTCGATATCGCCCTGCTCGATCGCGTCGAAAAAGCGCGTCGCCATGGCGCGAATGTCGTCCTGTTCGCTCATCAGTCTCTCCTCAAATCCGCGCGCCGAACATGCGGCCGCCATTGGCCGCGATCAGCCCGTCGATATCATCGCCCTTGTAATCCGGATCGGCAGATTCGCCGAAGGCGGTCAACATGTCGCGCGTCACCAGTTCGGCCATCGCCTTCCATTCGGGATGGGTGAAAATCCAATAGTCGCCGTTCTCGATCGCCCGGACAACCCGCGCGCCGATCTTCGCCGGGTCCATCCCGCCCGCTAGCACGCCCTGCATGGCCTGGCTGGTCGCCGCCGCGCGGCCGACCTCGACCTGCGCCGGGCGCAGATCGCGCGTCGTTTCGACAATGCGCGTCGCCGACATCCCCGGCATCAGGACCGAAATATCGACGCAGGTGCCCGCAAGCTCGTTGCGCAGCGCCATCGCGATGCCGAGCGTCGCATATTTCGAACTGATATAGGCGACCGAGATCGGCGGCGGCACGATCGCGACCATCGACGATGTGATGATAAGGTGGCTCGCCTCGCCCGATGCCTTCATCGCACCGAGGAAGGTCCGGCAGGCATAAAGATGCGCATGGGCGTTGACGGCATAGTTCCAGCGCCAGACGTCGGTGTCATAATCCTCGAACGGGCCCGAACCGCCGCCCACACCGGCATTGCTGAACAGGATGCGCACCGGGCCGAAAGCCTGCGCGGCGGCACCGGCATCGGCCCAGCTTGCCTCGTCGGTCACATCGAGCTGCAACCCCATCGCCTCGGCCCCCGCGGCGCGCAGGCTTTCCGCCGCCGTTTCCGCGCCCGCTCCGTCGATGTCGGCGAGAATCAGCCGCGCGCCCCTGTCCGCCAGCGCCCGCGCCGTCGCCAGACCAAGCCCGCTCGCGCCGCCGGTGACGAACACCGTCTTGCCTGCAACATCGGTCATTCGGCGAAATCCTGATCGAGGTGGCGCGTCATCGCGAACTGGGCCAGCCCTGCGGCGACGGCAAAGGGAAGGATGGCAAGCAAGGCCCAGCGCAGGCTTTCATCACCATAGACCGGTTTGAGATGATCGCTCACCACGCCGATGAACAGCGGACCGAGGCCGAGGCCGACGATATTGAACATCAGCATCAGCACCGCGGCGGCCGTCGCGCGGCTGCGCGGCGGGGTCAGATTCTGCACCAGCGCCAGCGCCGGCGCGACATAGGCGGTGCAGGCCGCCATCGGGATCAGCATCAGCGCAAGCGACACTTGCCAGCTATCGACGAGGAGCGCCGCGGCGAAGCTGGGTATCAGGACGGCGGTGGCCAGCGCGGGAATCGATCCATAGGCGCGCGGCGATCGCTTCGCGACGTGGCTGACCAGCCAGCCGCCGCCGAGGATGCCGATCCCGAAGGTGATGCCCGCGGCGGGCGCGAACCAGGTCGCCATCGCATCGAGCGGCATGCCCTGCGTACGCATCAGGAAGGCCGGGATCCAGTTGAGCATGCCATAGCTGACGAAGGCGGCAAGGCCGCTGCCGACCATCACCATGCGCAGCGACCGGCGGCGCACGAACATCGCAAGGCTCTGCCGAAAGGGCAGCGCTTCGTCGGCCGTCTGCTGCTTGTCCATGGCGCCGCGCGCGGGTTCGCGGACCAGCCAGATCAAGAGCGGCGCAACAAGGATACCGACGACGCCGATGACCAGGAAGGCATTGCGCCAGCCGATGTTGGCCGCCGCCCAGGCGCCGAAGGCGGCGCCGACGAACACGCCGAACGGACCGTTCAGCGTGAAGAGGCCGATCGCCAGCGGACGGCGATCTGGCGGGTAATAATCGGCGATCACCGACAGCGACGGGGCGGTGCCCCCCGCCTCGCCCGCGCCGACGCCGAAGCGCATCAGCGCCAGTTGCCAGAAGTTCGACACCATCCCGCACGCGGCGGTGAAGCCGCTCCACACCACGCAGGCGATACCGATCAGCTTCACCCGGTTCCAGCGATCGGCGATCATCGCGACGGGGACGCCCATCGCCGCATAGAAGAGCGCGAAGGCAAGGCCGGTGAGCAAGCCGAACTGCGTATCGCTGAACTGCATATCGGCGCGGATCGGTTCGACGAGCACCGACAGCAGTTGGCGGTCGACGAAGTTGATCGTGCCAACCAGGAACAGCATCGCGAGCGCAAAATTGCGGCGGACGGCGATCGAACGGTCGGCCGGCGCGGCGCCCGCATCAAGGGCGGTGGCTTGCGTCATGGCTCTCCCCAAACATGTGATTCTTATCGGGTCAAAATACTTAGGTATTTAAGTTTATCTGTCAATGTGCTTTACGGTAAGGCGACATCGAACGGGAGAGAGCAATGGATATCAAGGGTAAAACCGCCATCGTTACCGGCGCCGCGAGCGGCATCGGCCGCGCCACCGCCGTCGCGCTTGCCGAGCGCGGTGCCGCCGCGATCGCACTTGTCGACGTCAACGATATCGACCTGCGCGAAACGGCGGGTCGCGTTGAGGCGGCGGGCGCGCGGGCGACGGTCCACCGCCTCGACCTGTCCGACATCGCCGCGACCGAAGCCTGGTTCGCGGCGCATGGCGACGTCGACATTCTCCACAACAATGCCGGGGTCGTATCGGGACTGCCGCAATTTCCCGACGTCGACGCGGCGCGCATCCGCTGGATCATCGACGTCAATGTGACCTCGCTGATCGCCGCGACGCAGATCGCGGTGCAGGCGATGCGCCGGCGCGGCGGCGGGGTGATCGTCAACACCGTGTCGACCGTCGCGCTCGGCACCGGTTTCTACGATGCGATGTATGCGACGACCAAAGCGGCAGTGATGATGTTCACGCGCTGCTGCGCGCCGCTGAAGGCCGAATGCAACGTCCGCGTCGCGGGGATGCTGCCGGGCCTTGTCGATACGCCGATCCTCGACACCACGGGCGCGGGCGGCAAATCGGAGTGGATGGAGCAGGTGCTCGCCAATAATGAAGCCTGCGAACCCAAGGATATCGCAGGCGGCGTCATCGCGCTGATCGAGGACGACGGCCTGGCCGGGGGCGACTGGCTCGCGGTGCGGCGGCTCGCCGGAAAGATCGAATATCAGTGGGGTCATGCCGATACGGTCTGATCCACGCTCGTCATTGCGGGCGAAGCCGCGTCGCTTCGCTCTTCGCAATGGCGCAGGAGGTCAGCGCGTCGGTGCGGCGAGCATATTCTTGCCGAACAGGTTCGACCATTGCTCCTCGGTCAGCACCGGCCGCGCGCTCGCAAGATTGGCGGCATTTTTGACGTCGGTCCCGGCAATCACCGCCGGCCGCTCGCCCACGCGCGCGAACCAGTCGGCAACGGCGGGATAATCGTCGAGCGTCAGCCCGATCAGCTGCACCGCGCGCGCCCAGGGCCAGGCCGCCATGTCGGCGACGCTATATTCCTCGGCCAGATAGTCTGCCTCGGACAGGCGTCCGTTCAGAACGTGCAGCAGGCGAACCGTCTCGTTCCGGTAGCGCTCGGTCGGGTAGGTCTGGCCTTCGGGTGCGTAGCGGATGAAATGATGCGCCTGCCCCTGCATCGGCCCGAAGCTGGCCATCTGCCACATCAGCCATTGCTGCGCCTGGCTGCGACGGCGCGGATTTTCGGGCAGGAACTTGCCGCTCTTTTCGGCGAGATAGAGCAGGATCGCGCCGCTTTCGAAGACAGGCAGCGGCGCCCCGCCGCCGATCGGTTCATGGTCGACGATCGCGGGCAGGCGTCCATTGGGGTTGATGCGCCGAAAGTCGGGGGTGAGATGGTCGCCCGCGAGCACATCCATCTTGAGCAGGCGGTGCGGCAAGCCCGTCTCTTCGAGCATGATCGAAACCTTGTGCCCGTTGGGCGTGGGGGTGAAATAAACCTCGATCATGCAATTCCTCTTTCGGCAAAACGGGCGCGGGCGGCGGCAAATGCGGCATCGAAGGCGGGCTTCCCCGCCGGGTAGCCCGCAACGGTGAGCGTGACACCCGCGATCCGCCATCGCCCGTCACGGATCAGATGGTGGGTGTAATGACCGATCAGGTCGCCCATCAGCGCGGCGCCATCGACGGCAATAAAGTGCGCGGCATCGACGATACCCGTCACCACGGCGCGATCGCCCTCGATCTCGGCGCGCAGATTGTGCAGCCGGTGCGCGGTCGCGTCGAAACCCTCGAGCGCGCGGCAGCGGCGCGTCCATTCATCGGCATCGATCGTCGCGACGATCGACCCGATCGCGCCATAGTCGATCGCGATCCGGTCGGCGAACAGCGCGCGATACGCGCCCCAGTCGCGCGCATCGAGCGCGGCGGCATAAGCGGTCACGACCGCCACCGCCGCTTCCCGGTCAAGGAAAGCGTCGATAGCGGTCGCGTCCGTCGGCATTCTAGTGGGACTGCTAGAATTTGAAGCCGGCTTCGATCGACAGGTTGCGCGGCGGTTCGAGGTAGAGAATCGCGCGCGGAACCGCGGTGATCGGCGCCGGCAGGTTGAACGCGCTGCCTGTCGTCAGCTCGTTGGTCAGATTCTTGCCGACGAAGGCCAGGAACCAGCGCTCGTCCGCATCCGAAAGCTGCACACGCAGGTCGAGCTTCACATAGCCCTTCTGGATGCCGAAAATCGGGCTCTGATTGTCCGAGTCGAAATATTTCGAACGACCCGCGGCGACGCCGGTGATGTCGAGTTTCAGATCATCGCCCAGCGGCACGCGGCCGTGCGCCGAGACATTGCCGGTCCATTTCGAGGTATAGGCGAGACGATAGCCGGCAAGATTGTTCGTCGCCGGCGTGCAGGTGCTCGGCTGCGACGCAAGGCAGGCAGCCCCCGGATAATCGTCGTATTTGATGTCCTGATAGGCACCCGATGCGGTGATATCGAGGTTGGGCGACAGATAGAGCGCCAGCGATCCTTCGATGCCCTTCGACGTCGCGCTCGCGGCGTTGCCGGTCAGATAGCTGGAGCTTGCCGGCTGATAGACCGAAACCTGCAGATTCTTGAACTGGGTGTCATAGACCGAGACGTTGGCGACGACCTTGCCGTCGAACAGCGTCGACTTGACGCCCGCTTCATAGTTGGTCGAACGCTCGGGCTTGAATGCGAAGGTCGCGTTCGTCGTGCCGAGGGTATTCGACACGAAGCCGCCCGACTTCGACCCGCGGCCATAGGTCGCGTAGAGCATGATGCGCGGTGCGACGTCGAACTGCACCGTCACCGACGGATCGACATTGCCTTCGCTGAGCGAGCCGACCGCGCTCGAGATCGGACGGATCGCGAACGGGCCATAGACCAGCCGCGAAGCGAAATCGGCGTCCTTGCTCGTGTGGCTGTAACGCAGGCTGCCGATCACGCGGAAGGTGTCGGCGAGGTTCAGCGTACCCTGTCCGAAGACCGACCAGCTGTCCGACGTCTGGTTGAAGCGGCTGTCGATGCGGCCGAAATAGGGCGAGCCGAACAGGTTGGCGATATTGAAGCCCTGCAGCTGGTCGAGCCGGTATTTGCCATGGTCATAATAAGCGCCGACGATGAAGTCGAAGGTGCGGCCGGTCGGCGACAACAGGCGGATTTCCTGCGAGAATTGCTCGAAGCGTTCCGGAAAGCTGTTGTAGACCGAATTGTTGGTAAACGCGCCGCCGCCGCCCGGGATCGTCTGATCGAAACCGTTGACGATATTGGCGTTGAACCAGCTGTAACCCGTCACCGACGTCAGCGTATAGTCGCCGATCGCGATGTTGCCGGTTCCCGATATCATGACCGACTTGGTCTTCGTCCCTTCATCGCCGAGCGCCGACTTGTCGAGATAGCGCGTGAGGTGCGGATCCTGCGCGCTGGTCAGCGGGCTCGACACGGTGATGCCGCCCACGACATCGCGGTTCGCATATTCGACCTTGGCGGTGTAATCGAAATTGGCCGACGGTTCCCATTTCATCGTCAGGCGGAGAAGCTGCTGCTTGATCTCCGGATCGTCATGATCGGTCGCGAGATTGCGGATATAACCCTGCTGGTTGAGCACCTTCATCGCAAGGCGCGCGCTCAGCGTGTCGGTCAGCGGCCCCGACAGATAGCCCGAGAAATCGGTACCCTTGAAATCGAAGTTATAATTGGCGGTCAGCTTGCCTTCGAAGCGGTCGGTCGGCCCCGCCGACACGACGCTGACCGCGCCCGCGGCGGTGTTCTTGCCGAACAGGGCGCCCTGCGGACCACGCAGCACCTCGACGCGCGCGAGGTCGAAGAAGGGTGCCTGCGCCTGACGCGACCGGCCGGCGTAGACGCCGTCGACATAGAGCGAGACCGACTGGTCGAACGCGAAGTTCGCCGGCGGCGAGCCGAAGCCGCGAATGTAGATCACGTCATTGCCCGCGGTCGACTGGACGAAGACGTTCGGCGTGTAATTCATCACCGCCTTGATGTCGTTCGAGTTGAAATCGTCGAGTCGCTGGCCGCTGACGACTTCCATCGAGATCGGAACATCCTGGATGTTCTGGGCGCGCTTTTGCGCCGTCACGATGATTTCATTGCCGCCGCCGCTTGCCCCGGCGGCCGTTTCGGCGCCATCGTCGGCGGTTTGTGCCATCGCCGGCGCGGCGGTAGCCAGCATCGCAAGCGTCGCGACGCCGGCGAGCAGATTCGAATGTCGAGCCTTCATCTTCACCCTCCCATAGAGCCTAGTGCAACGGTACCGGTTTCTTCGTCCGATCCGTCAATCTGATTGACCCTTAGTATACTAATGGTTTTATACTTGTCCAGAGTTTCAAGAGAGGATTCCCGATTATGCCCGACGAAAATCGCCAGAGCGCGCTTGCGAGCCGCCCCTTGTGCACCGTGGAGTTCGAGGTGGGGGGCGGCCTGATCGGGATCGGCGCCTCGCCTTTCGGCGACCAGCGGCTCGGCTATATCACCGGCGGCCGATTTTTCGGACCGCGAATCAACGGCATCGTTCTTCCGGGTGGCGGCAATTGGTCGCGCAGCGGGCGGCTGGGCGAGGCGGCGTCGGTCGGCACCTTCGACGCGCGCGCGGTGTGGCAGACCGACGACGGCGCGCTCATCTACCTCAGCTATACGGGGCGCAGCCTGATCCCCGACGACGTCCGCGCCGCCTTCGCCGACCCTGCCGCGCCCGATGTCGATCCCGCACTTTATTATCTGCGAATCGCGCCTGTGTTCGAGACTGCGAGTCCCCGATACGACTGGCTCAACGGCCTGCTCGCCGTCGGCGTGGGAGAGCGCACCGACTTCGGCGTGCGCCATGTGATCCACGAAATATTGTAGGGCGCCCCTAGAGACGGGGCCCTAACCCACAGCGCGGTCGCGGCCTTCCCAATAAGGCGCGCGCAGTTCGCGGCGCAGCACCTTGCCCGACGGGTTGCGCGGCAGCGCGTCGATCGTCTCGACGCTCTTCGGCGCCTTGTAGGCAGCGATGCGCTCGCGCGCCCATGCGATGACATCGGCGGGCTCGACCGTGGCGCCGGGCGCGGGGACGATCAGCGCCTTGACCGCCTCGCCCCATTTGTCGTCGGGCACGCCGATGACCGCGACGTCAGCGACGCCGGGGCAGCCCATGATCGCGCTTTCGACCTCGGCCGGATAGACATTCTCGCCACCCGACACGATCATGTCCTTGATCCGGTCGTGGACGAAGTAAAAGCCGTCGGCGTCGCGATAGCCGACGTCGCCGGTGTGCAGCCAGCCGCCGATCACGGTTTCGGCGGTCGCCTCGGCGCGGTTCCAATATTCCTTCATCACAATGTCACCGCGGATCGCGATCTCGCCGATCTCACCGTCGCCGAGCGGCCGCCCCTCGCCATCGAGGATCGCCATCTCGGTCTGCGGCCATGGCTGACCACACGAGGTAAGTTTGCCGGGCAGGTCGTGCGCGGCGGGCGAGAGGTAGGATCCGCCGCCCGAGCTTTCGGTCATGCCGTAGAATTGCACGAAATCGCAGCCGAAGGTCGTGCGCGCGCGGCGCAGCACATCCTCCGCGATCGGCGAGGCGCCATAGGCGATCGACCGCAACGCTGAATGGTCGCCTGTCGCTGCGGCGGGCTGTTGCAGCATCATCTGGATCATCGCGGGCGCGAGGAAGGCGTGCGCAACGCGTTCCTCGGTCAGCATCCGCACCGCATCGTCCGCGGCGAAATCCTTGACCAGCACCAGCCGCCCGCCCTGCGCCAGCCCCGAAAAGCTGACATTGGTCCCGGCAACATGGAACAGCGGCATCACGATCATCACCGTTTCGTCCTCGCCATAGGCGAAGCCGTCGACCTCGGTCGCCATTTCGAGGAAGCGGCGGTAATTCTTGTTGGCGAGCACCACGCCCTTGGGCCGCCCGGTGGTACCGCTCGTGTAAAGTTGCAGCACATCGTCGGCGAGTTGCGGCGCGTCGGCGGGCGGGGTCGCGGCCGCATCGCCGAGCCAGGCGTCGAAGCCTTCAAAGTCCGGGTGCGCGCCATAAAGCGCCACCAACCGCGGCTTGTCGGCGAGCCCGGCGACCGCGGCCAGCGCGGTGTCGAAGAAATCCTCGCCCACGAAGAGCAGCTTCGGGGCGGCGTCGCCCAAAATGAAACCAATCTCGCCCGCGGCGAGGCGGCAGTTGATCGGCGCGAGGCAGGCGCGCGCACGCGCGGTACCGAAGAAGAGCGGATACCAGGCGTCGTGGTTCTTGGTCAGCACCGAAACCCTGTCGCCGGGCGCGACCCCCGACTCCAGCAGCGCGTTCGCGACCCGGTTCGACTGCGCATCAAGCTCGGCAAAGCTCGTTTCGCGATCTCCATATTTGACCGCGACCGCCTGCCCACGCGCGCGCGCCTGCGCCGCCGGAATATCGGCCAGCGTCCGAATGGCCTCCAGATCGATCATTTCGCTCTCCCATCGTCACTTTGATCTTGAATTAGATAGAATACTAAGCAAATACTTGGCCAGCAAAAAAGCGAGAGGATCCGCCTTGTTCGATCACCCCATCCTGCCGACAACGATCGTCGGAAGCTACCCCCAACCCGATTGGCTGATCGACCGCGAACGATTGAAGGCCAGCCTGCCGCCGCGCGTGCGTGCCGAGACTTTGTGGCGCATCCCCGAACCCTGGCTGGCGGATGCGCAGGAGGCCGCGACCTTGATGGCGATCCGCGATCAGGAAGAGCTGGGTATCGACATCGTCGGCGATGGCGAAATGCGCCGCGAAAGCTATTCGAACCGGCTCGCGACCGCGCTGTCGGGGATCGACACCGAACAGCATGGCACCGCGATCGACCGCACCGGCAACGCCAATCCGGTGCCGCTCGTCTCGGGCCCGATCCGCCGCGTGGCGCCGATCGAGGCGCAGGACGCCGCCTTTCTCCGTCGCCATTCGACCAAGCCGGTCAAGCTGACCCTGCCCGGCCCCTTCACGATGACGCAGCAGGCCGAGAATGGCTATTATCCCGACCTCAGATCGCTCGCGATGGATTATGCCGATGCGGTCAATGCCGAGGTGAAGGATCTCTTCGCCGCCGGCGTCGATGTCGTCCAGCTCGACGAACCCTATCTGCAGGCGCGCGCCGCCGAGGCGAACGCCTATGCGATCGAGGCGATCAACCGCGCGCTCGACGGCGTCGGCGGCACGACCGCGCTGCATATCTGCTTCGGCTATGCGATGGTGCACCACAGCGCGGGGGCAACGGGGCCGAAGCCCAAGGCTTATGATTTCCTCGCCGAACTCGAAGCGTCGGCGATCGACGTGATTTCGATCGAGGCGGCGCAGCCGGGGCTCGACCCCGCGATCCTCGCCGAACTGCCGACCAAGACGATCATGTATGGGGTGCTCGATCTGTCGATCCCCGAGGTCGAGACGCCCGAGGTGGTCGCAGGACGCATCCGCGAGGCGCTGCGCTATGTCGACGCCGAACGGCTGTGGATCGCGCCCGACTGCGGCATGAAATATCACAGCCGCGAGCATTCGCAGGCGAAACTGAAGGCGATGGTCGACGGCGCGGCGCTGGTGCGGGCGGAGCTGAAATAATATCGTCATCCCGGCGAAAGCGGGGACCCAGGGGCTAGCTCAGTTGACGCACGCTCTGGGTCCCCGCTTTCGCGGGGATGACAGGAAATTATTGGTCGATGAAATCCGCCAGCAACGGCACCACCAGTTCCGGCGCCTCGACCGTCGGCAGATGCCCTGCCCCCGCGATCACCTCCAGCCGCGCGCCCGGAATCGCGTCCAATATCTCCTCATGGTGCGCGCGGCTCGTGATGCCGTCCTTGTCGCCCCAGATCAGCAAGGTCGGCACCGCAATCTCGCCGAGGCGCGGCCGGCTGTCGATGCGCGCCATGATCGCGCGCTGCTGGGCGAGGAAGGTGTCGGCGCCGGTGTCCGCCGCCATCTTTCGCGCAATGCCGAGCAGGCGCGCGTCGCCGCGCTTTTCTTCGGGAAACAGGATCGGGATGCGCTCCTCGACCACCTGATCGAACTGGCCGCTTGTCACGAGGTCGATATAGCCCTGCCGCCGCGCCGTCTGCGCGGGGCCATCGGCCGAGGCGAGCGTCGAGATCAGCACCAGCTTCGCAACCCGCTCGGGCGCGCGACGCATCACCTCGAACGCGACGAAGCCGCCCATCGCGTGTGCGACCAGCGCGAATTTCGGCGGCGCATTATCGAGCAGCCGCTGCGCGAAACCCGCGATCGTATCGTCGCTGCGGTTGTCCGCGACAATCACCTCGCGGTCGGTCCAGGCGTCAAGGAGCGGCTGCCATACCGCGTCGGTCAAAAGCTGGCCGGTGATGAGGACGATCGGAAGCGTCATGGGGTCAATCCTAAAGCGTCGTCGTTGCGAGGAGCCGAAGGCGACGCGGCAATCCATAGCAGGCGTAAACCGCGCTGGATTGCTTCGCTTCGCTCGCAATGACGAAATCTTTCATACCACCTGATGCAGCAGCGCTTCGCCCGCCCCCAGCCGGCGGCAGTTTTCGTGCGCGACCGTCAGGCTGCGCACGAGCGTTTCGGGGGTCAGCCACGCGATATGCGGCGCGAGCACTGCATTGGGCAGGCCGAGCAGCGGATTGCCGCGCGGCAACGGCTCCTCCGCAAACACGTCGAGCCCCGCGCCGCGCAGATGGCCCGCGGTCAACGCCGCAACCAGCCGCGCCTCATCGACCAGCTCGCCGCGCGCGGTGTTCACGAGTATCGCACCCTGCTTCATCGCGAACGGGTCGATGCTGGCGCGCGTCTCTTCGGTGAGCGGCATGTGCAGCGAGACGATATCGCTCTCCGCGAGCAACTGGCCAAGCGGCAGAAATTCATAAGGCCCGTCGCGCTCGCTCCGCGCCGTATAGACGACCCGCGCCCCCAGCGCGGCGAGCACGGGCGCGAGCAGCTGCGCCGAATTGCCGAACCCGACAAGCCCCACAGTGCGCCCGCCGACCTCCCCCACCGAATCGAGTTCGGACGGATCGGCGGTCCATCCTTCTCCCGCGCGCGTTCGCGCATCGAAGAAACAGGTGCGGCGCAGCACCGCCATCATCAGCGACAGCGCCATTTCGGCGACTGCCTGGCTGTTGGTGCCGGGCATGTTGCACACCGCGACGCCATGCTCGCGCGCCGCGTCGAGCGCAATCGTGTTGACGCCCACCCCGAGTTTCTGGATCAACTTGAGCCCGGGCGCCGAAGCGATGAAATCGGCCGTAACGGGGGTCAGCACATGGAGCAGCGCGGTGATCTCGCCAGCCACCGCGTCGAGCGGTGCAGCTTCGTCGACATGCGTCACGACGCCCGCGCCGAAGATGGCATCGACCGCCGCGCGGAAGCCGGGGCTTGGGCGGGCGTGGAGAACGATCATGCCGCGACCCGTCCGATCGACCCGGCAAAGGCCGAAAAGCCGGCAAATTCGGCATCGGCGCCCATCGCTTCCTCGATCCGCAGCATCTCGTTCCACTTCGCCATCCGTTCGGAGCGGGTAAAGCTGCCGACCTTCAATTGCCCCGCGTCCCAGCCGGTGGCGAGATGCGCGATCGTGACATCCTCGCTCTCGCCCGAGCGTGCCGAGACGATCGCGCCCCAGCCGCGCGCGACCGCGGCGTCGAGCGCGGCCTTCGCTTCGGTGACGGTGCCGACCTGGTTCACCTTGATCAGCGCCGCATTGCACACCGCCGCATCGCCCGCGCGCTCGACGCGCGCCGCATTGGTGACGAGCACATCGTCGCCGATGATCTGCACCCGCTCGCCGATCGCGGCGGTCACGGCCGCCATCGCGGTCCAGTCATCCTGCCCCGCCGGGTCTTCGATCGACAGGATCGGATAGCGCCCCGCCCATTCGATAATGCGCGCCGCCATCGCCTCGCTCGTCAACTGCCCCTCGTCGAGCGCGAGGCTGTAGCCCGAGGCATCGCCGAGTTCGTTCGCCGCAATGTCGAGCGAGATGAACACGTCTTCGCCGGCGCGGTGCCCGCTCGCCTCGATCGCCTTGGTCAGCGTGCCCAGCGCATCCTCGTTCGAGGCGAAATTCGGCCACCAGCCGCCTTCGTCGGCGACCCCCGACAGCGGCCCCTTGGCTTCCATCAGCCTACCCGCGGTGCGATACACATCGTCGGTGATTTCGAGCGCGCGGCGAAAGCTGCCCGCCGCGGGGCACATGATCATGAAATCCTGCACGTCGGTGCGCCGCCCGGCGTGGGCGCCGCCGCCGAAGATCTGGATTTCAGGCAGCGGGATGCGGACTTTCGTGTCGCCCGCGAGGTAGCGCCACAGCGGCAGCCGCGCGTCGGCGGCGGCCGCGTGCAGCACCGCCATCGACACCGCAACGACGGCGTTCGCGCCCAGCCGCGCCTTGTTCGGGGTGCCGTCCAGAGCGCACAGCGCCTTGTCGACCGCCGCCTGATCGCCCGCATCCATGCCGATCAGCGCGGGCGCGATCTCGGCCCCGATCCCGGCAACCGCGCCATTGACGCCATAGCCGCCGAAGGCCGGGCCGCCGTCGCGCAGGTCGATCGCTTCATGCGCGCCGCGCGAGGCGCCGGCTGGCGCGATGGCGCGGCCAATCGCGCCCGATTCGAGTATAACTTCCGCCTCGACCGTGGGGCGGCCACGCGAATCCCAAAGCTGGCGCCCGGTAACCGAAGCGATAGGCGACGTCATTCCTTGGTCCTTTTCCAGTTTGCGACGAGCGCATCGATGGGCGTCGGCGCGAGCAGCAACGCGCGCGCCTGATCGCGCACGATTTGTTTGTGATGGGGATCGGTCAGATAGGGCGCCGGGGATTTGCCCTCGACCCGCGCGAGCAGCAGCGCGGCAGTCAGCTTTCCGGCGCGCAGCGCCAGCGCGTCGGCATCTTCCCAATCGATGCCGGCGCGATAGGCCTCGACCAGTGCCGCCGCCGCCTCGCCGAGCCGTTCGTGCCCCAGCCACACCGCCTTCAGCAGCAGGTGCGTGGTGCAAAAGGCAAGATCGAACGCAGGGTCGCCATAGACCGCGCATTCGGCGTCGAGGAAAGCCGGCCCGTCTGCACCGACGAGAATATTCTTGGGGCTGACGTCGCCGTGAACAAGCGCCACCTTGCGCGACGAGAGGTCGTCGGCGAGCGCGTAGAGCGCCGACGCAAGCTCGGCATCCTTTTGCGCAACGAACAGCAGAAAGGGATCGACGCGCAGCGCGCGGAACATCGCATCGGTCGGAAAGGCGTCGCGGTCGGCGGCGCTGTTCGCGGTCGCGGCGTGGACCGCCACGATGCCGCGACCGACAGCCGCCGCGAACGCCGGATCGACACGGCCCGCGATCAATTCATCCTTCCACACCGGACAATCCGGCAGGAAGCGCATCGCGAAGCCGTGGCCGGGCAATTCGGCCAGCACCTCGGGCACCAGATGCGGATCGACACCGCGCGCCCGGCGCAGCCAGCGCACTTCGCTCGCGCCGCGCTCAACCGGCGCGTGCCATTCGGCGGCGACACGCAATTGCTCGAGCGGCCGCTTGACCACGATCGGCCCCGCCGGGCCGTCGACCCGCCACACGTCGCAGGACACGCCGCCGGTCAATGGCTCGAGGACGACCTCCCCCTCGCCCGTCAGCCCGGCCGCGCGCAATCCTGCAATGATGTCGGCGGTCGCCGTGTCCACTTACAGCTTCTCCCGGATCCAGCCGCTGACCAGATCGGCGGCATTTTGCCGTTCCTCGATCGAATCCTCGAAATAATGCGCGCCGGGGATCAGTTCGAGCCTTTTGTCGGCGGTGCCGAGGAAGTCGAAAATCTTGCGCGCATCGCTGGGGAAAACGCCGGTGTCGGCGAGCCCCTGCACCACCAGCGCGGGGGTGTCGTGCTTGGCGAGGTGCGGCTGCCCCTGGCACGGCGATGTTTCGAGGCTCCACATGTTGAGCCAGGTCTTGATCGTATTGGCGCGGCCGATGCTGGGGGTGCGGTTGGCGATTGCCGGGTCGCCGCGATAGCACCAGTTGGGCTTGCGGTCCGACGGGTCGATCGCCGGATCGACGCAGCGAATATCGCCCCAGCAGCGGAACATCGGAAAGATGCGGTCGGGGATTCCCGCCGCGTTTAGCCGCGCGAGTTCGGCCTTTGCCCAGTCGGTGATGCGCTGGTTGCGCGCGCGCTGGCCGGCGCGATATTTTTCGATGAAGGCGTCCGAATAGGGCGGGCCATTGTCGGGATTGAACGGGTCGAGCTCGGGATCGGTCAGCGTCGGATCATTCTCGTCGATCACCGACGCGTCCATCCAGTCGGTCAGCACTTCGGGACGTCCCTGGTGGGCGTTGAAGCTGATATAGAGATCGCCCTTGATGAGCTGCGCCAGCGCATCCTGGCCGATCGACGGCAGCCGGTCGGTCAAGGTCGGCGCGATTGCTTCCGCCTGATAGGCGCCCATCAGCGAGCCGCCGCCCGAATTGCCGAGAATCACGATCTGTTCGACCCCGGCCTCTTCTTTCAGCCACTTCATCCCGACCCCGATGTCGAGGATGGCATGTTCGAGCAGGAACTGGTCCTCGAACCCGCGATAGCGCGTATTCCAGCCGAGAAAGCCGAAACCGGCGCGGGCAAAATAGGGCGCGATATAATGTTCGGAAAAATCGACATTATAATGGGTGGCGATGATCGCGACCTTGGGCCGCTTGCCCGCCTCGGTCCAATAGATGCCCTGACAGGGATGGCCGCCCGCCTGAATCCGCGGCGCGGTCGGCGACGTGCGGCCGATGAATTGTGCGTCCAGTCCTGCAATCCCGTTCGGGTCCATCAGTCTCTCTCCTGCCTGTTATATCTCGTAATCGTCATCCCGGACTTGATCCGGGATCCATTTAACCAGCGTCGCGAGAATGGACCCCGGATCAAGTCCGGGATGACGAGCGTGGGAAACATATTAACGGCTCACCTCGAAGGGCAGTTCATACCCCTCCAGCCCGGCGCGGATCGCCTTCTTGTCGATCTTGCCCGTGGGGCCGAGCGGGATGGCGTCGACGAACACTATGTCGTCGGGCATCCACCATCTTGCGATCTTGCCGTCCAGATAGGCGCGGATATCGTCGGCCCCCGCGTGCACGCCCGGCTTGAGCTCGCATAGCAGGATCGGCCGTTCGTCCCATTTGGGATGCGCGATGCCGACGACCGCGGCGATGGCGACCGCTGGATGGCCGGTCGCGATATTCTCTATCTCGATCGAGCTAATCCACTCGCCGCCCGATTTGACGACATCCTTCGCGCGGTCGGTAATCTGCATATAGCCTTCGCCGTCGATCGTGCTGACATCGCCGGTATCGAAAAAGCCCTCATCGTCGAGCACATCGCCGCCTTCCCCGCCGAAATAGCCGCGCGCAATCGTCGGCCCCTTGATCATCAACCGCCCCGGCGTCTTGCCATCGTGCGGCAGACGGTGGCCGGCGTCATCGACCAGCTTCATCTCCAGCCCGCACAGCAGACGCCCCTGCTTGAGCTTGTACGCCATCTGCGCGTCGTCCCCCTTCGCCGCGACCGAGGCATTGGGGACCGACACGGTGCCGAGCGGGGACGTTTCGGTCATCCCCCACCCCTGGATGACATCGACGCCATAATCGTCGCGGAAGGCGCGGATCAGCGATTCGGGGCACGCCGACCCGCCGATCGTGACGCGTTCCAGCGTGGTGAAGCGCTTGCCATTTTCCTGCATATATTGGAGCAGCATCTGCCACACCGTCGGCACCGCGGCCGAATAGGTCACGCCCTCCTCCTCGATCAGATTATAGATGGATTCGCCGTCCATCCGCTGTCCGGGCAGCACCAGCTTCGCGCCGACCGCGGGCGCCGAATAGACGACGCCCCACGCATTGGCATGATACATCGGCACGACGAGCAGCACGGTGTCGCGCGCCGACAAGGCCAGCGCATCGCGCTGCAGCGTCATCAGCATGTGGATATAGTTGGAGCGGTGCGAATAGAGCACGCCCTTGGGATTGCCCGTCGTCCCGCTGGTGTAGCACAGGCCGCAGGCGCTGTTTTCGTCGAACCCGCCCCATTCATGGTCGGCAGGATAGCCCGCGATCCAGTCGTCGAACGCCAGCGCCGGATAGCGTGTTTGCGGCAGCGAAGCCCGATCGCAGAAAAAGATCACCTGCTCGATCGACGGCACCTGTGCCAGCAATTCGCCGACCAGGTCGGCCACCGCCGGATCGGCGATCAGCAACCTGTCGGCGGCATGATTGGCGATATAGGCGATCTGCTCCATGAACAGCCGCGGATTGAGCGTGTGAAGCACCGCCCCGATCCCCGCCGCGCCATACCAGGCGGCGAGGTGCCGCGCGCCATTCCACCCCATCGTCGCGACGCGGTCGCCCGGCTTGATCCCGGCGGCCACCAGCGCGTTCGATACCCGCTTCGCATCGGCGTGGATTGCGGCATAGGTCGATCGGGTGACGCGTCCTTCGGCGTCGCGCGACACGACTTCGCGCGCGCCGTGCCAGGCCGCCGCATGGTCGAAAATGCGGTCGACCGTCAGCGGGACATTCTGCATCAATCCGTCCATCGGCGGCGCCTCTTCCTCGCTCATCCCAAAAACATAGTATACTAAGTATTTTGTCTTTACACGCTCAACCCCGCCTTGCCTAGCCCCCGCGCTTCTTCTAGCGTGCGCGCCATCGGCGTGCCGCCGAAAACGGGGAATATCGCGTCACTCCATGCGCACCAACCAGCTTATCATCGCTCTTTTTCAACGCTTCTGCTGGCTCGACGAAGGGCTGCAGGCGCGGCTGCACGATCGCGGCTGGCCCGACATCAGCCGCCCGCAGTCGATGGTGATGACGAATATCGTCAGCGGCATCGTGCGCCCGTCGGACATCGCGCGCAATCTGGGCGTCTCGCGGCAGGCGATTCACAGCACGATCAATCAGATGGTCAAGCTGGGCATGGTCGAACTGGCGCCCGATCCCGACGACCGGCGGCACATGATCGTCTCGCTCACCGAAACGGGCGCCCGGATGCGCCAGGACGCGCAGCGCGCGATGGATCAGCTCGCCGATCAGCTGGCCGATCGGCTTGGCCATGATCGCTTCGACGCCTTGCTCGCGACGCTCGAGGCCGACTGGGGCGACAACAAGGAACGCCGCCCGGCCTAGGGTCAGGCGGCGAGCGCGGCCGCCACCTTGGCGAGCCGCATCGCCGTCATGTCGACCAGCGATGCGGGCAGCGCGTCCTTCAACGCGCCGCTCTCGTCGAAAGCGGCATGCGCGTTGGGGATCAGCACCTGTTCGGGAATCACGAGCGCCTGCACCGTCGACAGGATCTGGCGCAGATGGATCAGGCCGCGCAACCCGCCGAACGGGCTGACCGAGGCCGACATGATCGCCGCCGCCTTGCCGCGATAGGCGACGAGCGCGACAAGCCCCTCGTCGCCGGTCGGCCGCGACGCCCAATCGATCGCATTTTTGAGCAGCGGCGACACCGAGCCATTATATTCGGGCGAGACGAACAACAGCCCGTCCTGCGCCGCAAAGACCCGTTTCAGCCGCTCGGCATCGGCGGGAAAAGCACCGGCCTCGATCGCGGCCGAATAGAGCGGCAGGTCGTAGCCGGCGAGATCGACGTCGGTGACCTCAGCCCCTTGCGCCTCGAGCGCGCGAATGGCGAGCCTGCCCAGCGCCCGGTTGAACGATCCTTCGCGCGTGCTTCCGACGACAACCGCAATTTTCGGCAATTCACCCTCCCCGCAACAATGATTAGAATACTAACCTATTATCGCGGAGGTCCGCAAGCCCGTTGCGGAAAGAGTCAGGCCTTGATGTCGGACAGCGTCGACAGCTTGGCGGTTTCGTCGGCCAGATTATCGATCACGCGGCGCATCAGCGCCTGCAGCGTTTCGACCTCTTCATCGGTCATGCCGCGGGTCGCGATTTCATGGACCTCAGCATTCATCGGCGCGAGGATCAGCTCGAGCTTGCGCGCGTGCGGGGTCAGATGGATGAAGGTCTTGCGCCGGTCGTCCGACGTCTTCTTGCGCGTGATGAAGCCCGCCTTCTCCAGCCCCTTGAGCGCGACCACCGTGGTCGGTTCGCGCATGCCGACACGCTCGCTGAGTTCGCGCTGGGTAATGCCGTCCTCACGCCACAGCTGGCGCAGGAACCGCCATTGCCCCGCCGACACATCATAGGTCAGCGTCCCGCGCTCGAGCAGCCGCGAAAAGGACCGGAAGACGATGCGCGCCAGATAGCCGATGCTGTTTTCAGGATTGGTGTAATATTCGGCCGGATGCCGAAACGTCTGGGTCTTCTTCGCCAATTCTGTTCCCCTTTCCCCGAACCTTAGGGGCCTATGATTCACGCGGCAATATGCTTCGATATACTGATATCATTGGACAGGGAGGCGCAACCCATATACTTAGCTTTCTAAGTTATGGAAAGGATAATCGGATGTTCGACCGGCTGACCGCCGTGGCGGCGCCGCTGCCGATCGCCAATGTCGATACCGACATGGTCATTCCGGCGCGCTTCATGAAGGCCCTGTCGCGCACCGGACTGGGGCGGCATCTGTTCCAGGAATTGCGCTACACGCCCGATGGCGGGGAGCGGGAGGATTTCGTCCTGAACCGCGGCGCAACCCGCGGCGCGCAGATATTGATCGCCGACCGCAATTTCGGCTGCGGCTCGTCGCGCGAACATGCGGTGTGGGCGCTCCGCGACTTCGGCATCCGCTGCGTGATCGCGCCGAGCTTCGGTGACATTTTTTCCAACAATGCACGCAAGAACGGGCTGCTCCTGATCCGGCTGCCCGCCGCAATCTGCGACCGGCTCCGCGACGAGGTCGCGCTGGCGCAATTCGCGCCGATGACCGTCGACCTTGCCGACCAGCGCCTCACGCTGGCGTCGGGCGAAAGCATCGAATTTGCCATCGACCCCGACGATCGCCGTACGCTTCTGGACGGACGCGACGACATCGCGCGCACCTTGCGGCACGAGGCTGCGATCGCCCGCTTCGAAACGGCGGCCTAGCCCGGCTCTTTCCCCGTCAGGCTCGCCGGATCGGCGATGCAACCGGCAATCGCGCTCGCCGCCGCGAGCGCGGGGCTCATCAGATGGGTGCGGCCGCCGCGCCCCTGCCGATTCTCGAAATTGCGGTTCGACGTCGCCGCGCAGCGTTCGCCAGGCAAAAGGCGGTCCGCGTTCATCCCGACGCACATCGAACAGCCGGGCTCGCGCCAGTCGAAGCCCGCTGCGCGCAGGATGCGGTCGATCCCTTCCGCCTCAGCCTGTCGTTTGACCAGCCCCGACCCCGGCACGACCATGGCGCGCACATGATCCGCGACCCGGCGTCCCTCGACCACCGCCGCGACGACGCGCAGATCTTCGATGCGGCTGTTGGTACAGCTTCCGATGAAGACGCGATCGATCGGCGTCCCGGCGATCGGGCGGCCCGGCGTCAGGCCCATATAGGCGAGCGCGCGCTCGGCAACCGCGCGCGCGTCGGGATCGGCCAGGCAAGCGGGATCGGGGACGACGCCGTCGATCGCAATCACCTGCGACGGATTGGTGCCCCAGCTGACCATCGGCGCGACCGCGTCGGCATCGATCTGCAATTCGCGGTCGAAGACAGCCCCGGCGTCGGTCGGCAAGGCGCGCCAGCGCGCCAGCGCCGCGGTCCAGGCATCGCCCTTCGGCACCGCCGGCCGATCCGCGAGATAGGCGAATGTCGTGTCGTCGGGCGCGATCAGTCCGGCGCGCGCGCCCATTTCGATGCTGAGATTGCACAGCGTCATCCGCGCTTCCATCGACAGCGCCCCGATCGCGCTGCCCGCATATTCGATAACATGCCCCGTCGCCCCGTCGACGCCAATCGCCGCGAGCAGATGCAGCGCCAGATCCTTTGCCTGGACATGCGGACGCAGCACGCCATCGACGGTGATCCGCATATTGCGCGAACGGCGCTGCCGGATCGTCTGCGTCGCCAGCACATGTTCGACTTCAGAGGTGCCGATGCCGAAGGCGAGCGCGCCGAACGCGCCGTGCGTCGATGTGTGGCTGTCGCCGCACACGATCGTCATGCCGGGCTGCGAGCGCCCCTGTTCGGGGCCGACGACATGGACGATGCCGCCGCGCGGGTCGCCCATGGCGAAATTCTCGATGCCGTGCCGCGCCGTGTTGCTGACCAGCGCCTCGAGCTGCGCGCGCGCCTCGACATCGGCAACCCCGGCCGGCCCGGCGGCCTGTCCTTCGGTCGGGACATTATGATCCGACAGCGCGAGCGCCCGCTCGGGCCGGCGGACCCCCCGCCCCGCCTCCTCGAGCGCGGCGAAGGCCTGCGGCGACGTCACTTCGTGCAGCAGGTGCAGATCGACATAGAGCAGGGTTTCACCATCGTCCTCGGCAACGGCGTGCGCGTCCCATATCTTGTCGTAGAGCGTGCGCGGGCCGGTCATCGATTCGGCGCCCGCACCGCGCCCGGATTTTCGAAAGACGTCACCCTGTCCTTGCTCCCCGCCGAGCAGATTCTCACTGCTGCCATTTACTTAGGATTCTAACTTATATGGCGAGCAAGCATGTCGAATCAAGCGGTTTTGCGTGGTGGCAGCCTGTCACAAAATCATAATACTTAGTAGTTGAAGTATTTTTCAGTCCTGCTAAGCATGCGGTGGGAACGGAGGATAGAGTCGCTCCACCGGCACGATAATCGGGCACAAGACGATGCCCGGCGCCGGCGGCAAAATGGGCAGCCTGCCACAGCATCACCCCGTTTCATGGACTGACAAGGCCGGATGCGAACCCGCATTTCCGCCGCGCTGGCGCGTGCGGGAGCGGATCGATGCGGCCATCATGTGGGAGGATATGATGACGACGCGCTTGTTCCTGCTTTCGACCGCCATGGTCGCGCTTGGCACCGCACCAACGGCGGCGCATGCCCAGACCGGCGAAACCGCCGCGGCGGAAGAAGTCGCCACCGGCGCCGAAGACAATAGCTATGGCGACATCGTCGTCACCGCGCAGCGCCGCAGCGAAAGCGTGCAGAATGTCCCGATCGCGATTTCGGCCTTCAATGCCGAGATGGTCGAAGCGAGCGGCAGCACCAACATCACCAGCCTCAACGGCCTGGCGCCCAATGTGGTGCTGCAGACGCAGGGCCTCGTCGCCAATGTGCCGATGATCTCGATCCGCGGCATGAGCACCGCCGATCCCGATCCCAACGCCGACCCCAAGGTCAGCACGATCATCGACGGCGTCTATATTCCCTTCGTGTCGAGCACGATGCTCGACCTGTTCGACGTCGAACGGATCGAAGTGCTGAAAGGGCCGCAGGGCGTGCTGTTCGGCAAGAACAACCTCGCCGGCACGATCAACGTCATTACCGCGCGCCCGACCGACGATTTCGGCGGCGAAGCGCGCGTCAGCCTGGGATCCTACGGGCTCAAGCAGTTCCGCGGCAAACTCAACAGCGGCCGCTTCGCCGATGGCGCGCTGGCCGCCAAAATCTCTGTCAATTTCCGCGACTATGACGGCTACAGCCGCAACGTCATCACCGGCAACCGCCTCAACGGCGCCAATGTGAAGGCGGTGCGCGGCGCGCTCAACTATGACCATGGCGGGCCGTTCGATTCGACGCTGGTCGTCGATTGGCTGAAGCAAAAGACGACCGGTCCGGCGCCGCACGTCCTCGACAATGGCGATCCCAATTGGGATCTGCTGCCCGACGCGGTGAAGACCGACGTGCGCAAGGCGGCGGTGCTGTTCGATCCCTATGCGAATACCGAAAGCTATGGCGGATCATGGTCGTCGAACCTCGACGTGGGCTGGGGCACGATCAGCTCGGTCCTCGGCTATCGCCACCTCACCTATATCACCCGCGGCGACTTCGACGGGCTGATCAATCCCGCTCCGCAACTCGACGTGACCCGCGACTTTTCGGGCGAATCGAAGAGCGCCGAGCTGCGCTACGTGTCGCCGGCCGGCGAGCCGGTCGATTTTGTTGTCGGCCTCTATTACCAAGCCGACAAATGGCGCCAGTTCAACACGGTGCTCGCCACCCCGACCACGACGACGCTCGCGCAGCTTCATCAGGACACGCAAAGCTATGCGATGTTCGCGCTCGTCAACGCGCATCCGGTCGAGGGGCTGACGCTGTCGCTCGGCGGGCGCTACAGCCACGACCGCAAGAAATATGACATCGCCTCGCAAGTGTTCGTCAACGGCAACCAGACCTCGTCCTTCACGAGCAGCCTGAAGGCGTCATGGGCCGAATTCACGCCGCGCCTGACCGCCGAATATCGCTTCTCGCCCGCCGCCATGGTCTACGCCAATTATTCGCAAGGATATAAATCGGGCGGTTTCAACTCGCGCGGGACGATCCCCGAAAATATCGGCCCCTATAACCCCGAACGCGTCAACGCGTTCGAAATCGGCGCCAAGACCGACTTGTTCGACCGGTTGCTGCGCTTCAACGTGTCGGGCTTCATCAACAAGTATCGCGATCTGCAAAGCTCGGTGACGAAGATGGGCGCGGTACGGGCGGAGAATATCACGACCAACATCGCGGCCGCCAAAATATCGGGCTTCGAAATCGAAACGCTGCTGCGCCCCGCCGCCAATTTCACCATCGGCGCGAACCTGGCTTATCTGCACGCGCGCTATACCGATTTCTGCGCGGACACGAACGGCGTCTTCACCAATGGCGCGCCCGAACCCGGCCAGTGCGGACCGGCGGTGCCGATCCTGATCAACGGGGTGCCGAACGGTACCTTCGCCGTCCCGACCGATTCGAGCGGCCTCGACCTCGCTAATGCACCCAAATGGAGCGGCAGCCTGTCGGTCGATTATGCCATTCCGATGTCGTTCGGCGAGATCAAGCTGCACAGCGACGCGCGCTATTCGTCGCGCTTCAACACCTGGGGCCGCAGCAACCTTGACGGTTATTACCGGGACGAGGTGGTGCTGCTCAACGCCAGCATCGCGGTCGCGGGACAGGACGACAAATGGAAGGTGACGCTCTACGGCACCAACCTGACCGATCAGGAGGTGATTTCGGGCGCGACCAACGCCGGCGCGACGCCGATTTCGCAATTCTATCAACCGCCGCGCGAATTCGGGGTGGACCTGTCGTTCAAATTCTGACGCAATCCGTCCGCGGCGCTTCCTTGCCGAAGCGCCGCGGATCGCATTTCGGGACTGCTGGCCAAGGGAGATTGAGATGGCTTGGGATGTGAATCGCCGCACGTTCGTCGGGGGAATGGGGGCACTCGCCGCCGCGGGCCTCGCGATGCCGACCTATGCGAAGAACGGCAAGAAGCTCAACGTCCTGATGATCATCACCGATCAGGAACAGAGCGTCGCCAGCTATCCCGAGGGCCTGCTCGAAAAGCTCCCCGCGCATCGCGAACTGATGGAACGCGGGATGCTTGTCGAAAATTATCATGTGCACACGACCCCCTGCACCCCGTCGCGCTCGACGATCTTTCAGGCGCACCATACGCAGCAGACGGGCCTGTTCCTCAACAGCGACAATGCGCCCTATCCGGTGGCGGCGGAAACCATGCCGACGCTCGGCCACATGATGCAGGCGGCGGGCTATTACACCAGCTACAAGGGCAAATGGCACCTCAGCCGCATCAATTACGAACGCAACTGGACGCGGATTCCGGGCGGCATCTATCCGACCACCGAAAATGCCATGGAGAAATACGGCTTCCACGATTACGGCTTCGACGGCGAGGAAGTCGGGCTAACATGGGACGGCTACAAGGCCGACATGTATGTCGCGGGCGACGCGGCGCGCGCGATCTTCGACTATGCGCGCAACGACAAGGCTGGCGGCAAGCCGTGGTTCCAGGTCGTCGGTCTGGTCAATCCACACGACATCATGTTCTATGACGCGACGGGCAAGCAGGCCGAAAGCCGCCCCGATCCGAACATATTGGGGCCGCTGCGCCGCGAACCCGGCGATCCGATCTACGAGGTCGACAACAAGTTCGACCTGCCCGAAAGCTTCAGCAGGGACGATCTGTCGACGAAGCCCGAGGCGCATCGCGCGATCGTCCGGCTGAACGACGTTTTCTACGGCAAGATGGCGCACGACGATCTCGCCTCGTGGCACCGCTTCAACAATTATTACTATAACTGCCTGCGCGACGTCGATCGGCGGCTCGGCCAGTTGCTCTGGGCGCTCAAGGAAAGCGGCCAGATCGACAACACGATCATCATCTATACCAGCGACCATGGCGAGCGCGCCGCCGCGCACGGGATGCGCCAGAAGGGCGCGACCATGTACCGCGAGGAAACCAATATCCCGATGATCATCGCCCACCCCGATTTCCCCGGCGGGCGGTCGACCAAGGGACTGATGGGCGCGATCGATATCGCCCCGACGCTGATGACGCTCGCCGGCCTGTCCACCGACGAACAGCAGAACCGTTTCCCCGGCCTGCCGGGAGTGGATGTGTCGGCGCTGCTTGGATCGCCGACGCTGCCGACGCAGCGCGACAAGACGGGCCACCTCTTCAACTATGCGGTCGTCCATTATTGGGAGCCGACCAAGGACCGCGCCGCCAAGCTGCCAAGCGGCGAACCCGATTACAGCAAGCAATATGATCTGTCGAAGCGCCGCCTGCACCGGGGCGTCCACGACGGCCGCTACAAATTCGCGCGCTATTTCGCGCCGGCGCATCATCACACGCCGACCGACTGGAAGACGCTGGCCGCGATGAACGATCTCGAGCTATACGACACCCACGCCGACCCGGGCGAGATCGTCAATCTGGCGTACGATCCCAAGCAGAAGGCGAATGTGCTGCGGCTCAACAAGATGGTCAACGCGCTGGTCGCGCGCGAGGTGGGCGAAGATGACGGCCGCGAATATCCGGGGCCGACGGAGATGTATAATCAGCCCGCCTGACGCCGCCGCATGAACCCCATCTGGCTTCCCGCCTCGCTGTTCGGCGGGCTCTTTCAGGCGTGGCGCACTGCGCTGCAGCAGCGGCTGCGCGCCGAACTGAGCGTCAGCGGCGCGGGGCTGGTGCGCTATCTCTACGGCCTGCCCTTCGCGCTCGCCTTTGCGGTCGCCTGGCTCGGCGCGCGCCATGCGGCGCTGCCACCGCTCGGCCTCGCCTTCGCCGGCCTGTCGGCCGTCGGCGCGGTGACCCAGATGGCGGGGACGATCCTGCTCATCACCGCCTTCGGCCACCGCGGCTTCGTCGTCGGCACCGCCTTCTCCAAGACCGAAGCGGTGCAGGCGGCGCTCGTCACCGCGCTGTTCCTCGGCGAACAGCTGCCGCTGCTTGCCTGGGCGGGTATCGTTGCAGGGGTCGCCGGGGTACTGATCCTTGCGCTTGCGGGACGCGGGCTGACGCTGCGCGAAATTGCGGGCTCGCTCGGTCAGCCGGCCGCGTTGTTCGGGCTCGGCGCGGGGTCGATGTTCGCCTGCGCCGCGGTCGCGATCAAGCTTGCCACCGCCGAGCTGCAGGGCGTCGATACGGTGGGATCGGCGCTCGTCACCCTCGTCGTGGTGATGGCGATGCAGAGCGCGCTGCATCTTGCGTGGATCATCGCGCGCGACCGCGAAACGCTCGCCGCGGTCGGCCGGACGTGGCGCTCCTCGGCGCAGGTCGGGCTGCTATCGGCGCTCGGATCGGCGTGCTGGTACACCGGCTTCGCCGCCGCCCCCGCGGCACTGGTCCGCGTCGTCGGGCAAGTCGAGGTGGTGTTCACCATCGCCTTTGCGCATTTCTATCTGCGCGAGCCCGTCCGCTGGCACGAGACGCTGGGGCTGCTGCTGGTTGTCGGCGGCGTCATCCTCGCGCTGCTGTCGACATAATTCAGCGCAGCGGCGGCAATCCGTCCATGATCGCGGTCAGCGCGAGCGCATTTTCGCGCTCCGTCGCGCTGTGTCCCGCATTGGTGACGACGTAAGTGGCGGGCTCGCTGCCCGCCTCGCGCAGCGCCGCGACCAGCCGCGACGCCTGCGTCAGCGGACACACCTCATCGAAGCGGCCGTGGACGATATGCACGGGGATGGACGCAAGCGTCTCCGCGCCGCCGATCAGGTGGCCGGGCTCCAGAAACAGGTCGTTTGCAAAGAAATGCGCCTCGATCTGCGCAAAGCATAGCGCGAAGTCGGCATCGCCGAACTTGCCGGTCGCGCCATGTTCGGGGATCAGGTTGGAGATCGTCCCTTCCCACAGCGACCAGACGAGCGCGGCATGCAGCTGCCGCTCGCGTTCGGCGTCGGTCTGCGGCACCATGTCGAAGATCGCCTTGTACGACGCCATCACATCGCGCCGTTCGGCGACCGACAGCACGCCGAGCAGTTCGGCCCATTCGTCAGGATAGTTGATATAGGCGCCGGGCGCGGTCAGCGCATAGGGCGCCTCGTGCCATGTCGCGGCATTGCCCTGATACAGATAGTCAAGATCCTCGGCCGATCCCAGAAAGATGCCGCGCAGGATCAGGCTGGCGCAATGCTGCGGAAAGGCGATGGCATAGGCCATGGCGAGCGTGCTGCCCCAGCTGCCCCCGAACACATGCATCGGCCCTGCGATATCCAGCGCGTCGCGCAGCCGGTTGATGTCGTCGATCAGGTGCGGCGTATCATTGTGGCGCAGCGCCGCGGCGGGGCCGGCGTCGGCGACATTGGGCTCGCTCTTGCCGCAGCCGCGCTGGTCGAACAGAATGATGCGATAGCGCGCCGGATCGAAAAAGCGCGCCATCTCGGGCGAGCAGGCGCCGCCCGGCCCGCCGTGAAGAACCATCACCGGCTCGCCGCCCGCGGCGCCATATTCCTCCCAATAGATGCGGTGCCCCGCCTCGGCATCGACGTCCAGCCAGCCGCTGCGCCGCGGCTCCGCCGCCGGATAACGCCAGCCGTCGCCGATCTTGCTGCTGGTTTCGAGACGCGAAAAATCCATGACCATTCCTCTTCAGGGCCGAAAATGCGCGACAAGCGCGTAGCGGTCGCCCGGATAGACTTGCCGCGCATAGGTGATGCGCTCGGCGCCGCGCCACGTCCAGCGTTCGAGCGCCATGCAGGCGGCCCCCGCCGCGATGCCGAGCGCGACCAGTTCCTTCGCCCCGGCATTGACCGCGGTGATGCGATGCTCGGCCTCGGTCCAGGGAACATGCGCGAGCAGCCACGATCCCGGCGGCTCGACCGCGAAATCGACGTCGGCCGCGCCGGGCACCGCCGCCAGATTGATGAGGCGCCTCTCGAGCGCATAGGGCCGCCCGCCGGCATGGTGGCGGCACTCGATCGCGAGCACCGACCCGCCGTCGATCTGAAGCAGGCGCCGATCCTCCTCGTTCGCTGCGCGAATTTCGCGGCGGTCGAGGTCGAGCCGATAATCCTCACCCTGCTGCGCCACCTCGTCGCGGATGTCGGGAATTTCGAGCGCGGCGCGATGAATACGCGGGTGCGAAACGAAGGTGCCAGCGCGCTTGCGGCTTTCGATCAGCCCCGCCTCGACCAAGGCGCGCAGCGCCCGGTTCACGGTCATCCGCGAACAGCCATAGGTCGCCATCAATTGATGTTCATAGGGGATGCGGTCGCCGGGCTTCCATTCGCCCGACATGATCCGCACCTCGATATCGCGGCGGATCTGCGCATGGAGAGCGCCGCTTAGCTTCATGCGAGCAGCGCCTGCATCGCGGACCGATAGCGCGCGTCGATCGCATCGCGCGCGACATGGCGGCCGCCGGCGACGCATTGGACGCCGCGGTGCCAGACGCAGTCGACCAGGCGGCCGCCTCGCCCGAAGATCCAGCTATCGAGGATCGCATCGCCGCGCCGCCCGTCAAGCGCCGGATCGGCCGCGGTCAGGCCGACGAGATCGGCCGGGGCGCCCACCGCGATGCCGTGCGCCGCCTGACCGAGTGCCTGTCCCCCGCCCGCCTGCGCCGCCTGGTGGAGTGCGGCGCCGGTCGAACGCCCCGCACCGCCCGCGAGCAGATTGCGGCCGCGATGCGCCAGCCGCTGACCATATTCGAGCAGGCGCAGTTCTGCCGCCGCGTCGATCTCGACATTGGAATCCGAGCCGACCCCGAAGCGGCCACCGCCCGCCAGAAACTCGCGTGCCGGGAACACACCGTCGCCAAGATTGGCCTCGGTGATCGGGCACAGCCCGACGACGGCCCCGCTCTGCGCGATCGCGCGCCATTCGGCTTCGGTGACATGCGTCGCGTGAACGAGGCACCAGCCGGCGCCGACCTCGGCGTTCGCCATCAGCCATTCGACAGGCCGGGCGCCGCTCCAGGCTTGGCACGCCTCGACCTCGGCCATCTGTTCGGCGATATGGATATGCACCGGCGCGCCGGCCGCCATTGCTGCAACAGCGGTCAGTTCGCTGGCGGTCGCCGCGCGCAGGCTGTGCGGCGCGACGCCGACGATGGCATCACCCAGTCCCGCAACCGCGGCACGCGACGCGTCGAGCAACGCGGCATAGCTGTCGAGGTCGCTGACGAAGCGTCGCTGCGCCGCGGTCGGGGCCGCGCCGCCGAACCCCGAATGAGCATAGAAGACGGGAAGCAGGGTCAGACCAATCCCCGTTTCATCGGCCGCCGCCGCAATCGCCTGTGCCATCGCCGCGACATCGCCATAGGGCCGGCCGTCAGGCGATTGATGCAGATAATGAAATTCGCCGACGCGGGTAAAGCCGCTCTCCAGCATTTCGGCATAAGCGAGCGCCGCTATCGCGCGCATACCGTCTGGATCGAGGCGATCGACGAAGCGATACATGACCTCGCGCCACGTCCAGAAACTGTCGTCGCCTTCGCCCGCGCGCTCGGCGAGGCCCGCCATGCCGCGCTGAAAGGCATGGCTGTGCAAATTGGGCAGACCGGGGATCAGGATAGCATGCCGGTCGTCGCTCGGCTGCGGCGGCGCCGCCACCTCGATCGCACCGATATGGCCGTCGGTGATCGTCAGCCGGACATTCTCTGCCCAACCCTCCGCCAGCCATGCCTGTTCGCACCAAAGCGCCATCGCCTCATCCCGTCTGGACAATCTTCCGCGTTCGGATTTATGTATATACATTATTGAGTCGATGCCACAAGCCGAAGGAGAGGGCATGCGCTGCGATCGCCTGTGGACCAACGCCCGTCTCGCCACGATGCGCGCCGACCTGCCCGGTCTCGGCGTCGTCGAGGTCGGCGCGATCGGCATGCGCGACGGCCGGATCGCCTTCGCCGGCGCCGCGGCGGATGCCCCCGATGCCGCCGATGTCATCGATTGCGGCGGTCGCTGGATAACCCCCGGGCTGATCGACGCGCACACCCATCTGGTCTTCGCGGGCGACCGCATCGCCGAGTTCGAACTGCGCCAGAAGGGCGCGTCCTATGAAGAGATTGCGCGCGCCGGCGGCGGCATCGCCTCGACAGTGGCGGCGACGCGTGCGGCGAGCGAAGCGGCGCTGGTCCGGAGCGCGCTGCCGCGCCTCGACGCACTGATCGCGGAGGGCGTCACGACGATCGAGATCAAGTCGGGCTATGGCCTGACCCTGACCGACGAAGCGAAGATGCTCCGCGCAGCGCGGGCGCTGGGCGACGCGCGCCCGGTCGCGGTGCGGACGACCTTTCTCGGCGCCCACGCTCTGCCGGGTGAGTTTGCGGGCGACGCCGACGGCTATATCGCCCTGCTGTGCGAGCAGATACTGCCCGCGATCGCGGCCGAAGGACTCGCCGATGCCGTCGACGCCTTTTGCGAAAATATCGGCTTCACGCCCGCGCAGACCGAACGGATGTTCGCCGCCGCCGCCGCACATGGCCTGCCGGTCAAGCTCCACGCCGAACAGCTTTCCAACCAGCATGGCGCGGCGCTCGCCGCGCGGCATGGCGCGCTGTCGGCCGATCATCTCGAATATCTCGACAAGGCGGGAATTGCCGCGATGCGCGATGCCGGGACGGTCGCGATGCTGCTGCCCGGTGCCTTTTACTTCCTTCGCGAAACGAAGCTGCCGCCGGTGGCGGCGCTGCGCGCGGCGGGCGTGCCGATCGCCCTCGCAACCGATTGCAATCCCGGCACCTCGCCGCTCACCTCGCTGCTGCTGACGATGAACATGGGCGCGGTGCTGTTCGGGCTCACCACCGACGAATGCCTGCTCGGCGTCACGCGCCATGCGGCGCAGGCGCTCGGCCTGTCGGGCAGCATCGGCACGATCGAGGCGGGCAAGCGCTGCGACCTTGCGATCTGGGATATCGAACGGCCGTCCGATCTGGTCGGCCGCATGGGCCTCAACCCGCTGCACCAGCGGATATGGATGGGACAGACGACGTGACGCAGATTGTCATCACGCCGGGCGGCATGACGTTGGCCGACTGGCGGGCCATTTACGAAGGCGCGGCGGCGCGGCTCACTGCGCCGGCCTGGGACGCGATCGACGCCAGCGCCGCGGCGGTCGCACGCATCGTCGCGCGCGGCGCCCCGGTCTATGGCATCAACACCGGCTTCGGAAAGCTGGCGAGCGTCCGGATCGCCGACGACGAACTGTCGGTCCTGCAGCGCAACATCGTGCTCAGCCACGCCGCCGGCACCGGCGTCGCTTCGCCCACGCCCGTCATCCGCCTGATGATGGCACTCAAGCTCGCCAGCTTCGGCGTCGGCGCCTCGGGGGTACGGCGCGAAACGGTCGGACTGCTCGAAGCGATGCTGGCCAAGGGCCTGACCCCCCTCGTCCCGTCGCAGGGTTCGGTCGGCGCAAGCGGCGACCTCGCCCCGCTGTCGCATATGGCGGCCGCGATGATCGGCGTCGGCGCGATCGCGGTCGGCGGCAAGATATTGCCCGCGGCCGAGGCCCTTGCCGCCGCCGATCTGGCACCGCTCGAGCTCGGCCCCAAAGAGGGCCTGGCGCTGCTCAACGGCACGCAATTTTCGGCCGCCAACGCCCTCGCCGGGCTGTTCCGCGCCGAAACGCTGTTCCAGTCGGCGCTGATCACCGGCGCGCTCTCGACCGAAGCCGCCAAAGGCTCCGACGCGCCGTTCGACGCGCGCATCCATGCGCTGCGCGGTCATGCGGGGCAGCGCGAGGTCGGCGATGCGCTGCGCGGCCTGATGGCGGGTTCGGCGATCCGCGCCTCGCACGCCGAAGACGATCCGCGCGTGCAGGACCCCTATTGCCTCCGCTGCCAGCCGCAGGTGATGGGTGCGGCGCTCGATCTGCTGCGGCAGGCCGGCACGACGCTGCGCATCGAGGCCAATGGCGTTTCGGACAATCCGCTGATCTTCGCCGATAGCGACGAGGCGCTGTCCGGCGGCAATTTCCACGCCGAGCCCGTCGCCTTCGCCGCCGACATGATCGCGCTGGCGCTGTGCGAGATCGGGTCGATCGCCGAACGGCGCATCGCGATGCTCGTTGACCCTGCGCTGTCGGGCCTGCCCGCCTTCCTCACCCCGCGGCCGGGCCTCAATTCGGGCTTCATGATCCCGCAGGTCACCGCCGCCGCGCTGGTCAGCGAGAACAAGCAGCGCGCCTATCCCGCCAGCGTCGATTCGATCCCGACCTCGGCCAATCAGGAGGATCATGTCTCGATGGCGGCGCACGGCGCGCGGCGCCTGCTCGACATGGCCGACAATGTCAGCGCAGTGATCGGCATCGAATTGCTCGCGGCCTGTCAGGGCATCGACTTCCACGCCCCGCTGACATCGAGCGCCGCGCTCGAGGCGGCGCGCGGGCATCTGCGCGCGGTCGTCCCCACGCTCGGCGACGACCGGCATTTCCATCCCGATATGGAAGCCGCGACCGCGCTGATCCGCACCGGCAGCCTTGCAACCGCGGTGGCCGCGGAGCTTCCGGGGATCGGCTGATGGAATGGCTGCGCATCCACCGCGGCGACGCCCCGCTGATCGTCGCCTTCCCGCACGGCGGCACCGATCTTGCCGGCCTCGACGACCAGTTCGTCTCGCCGTGGCGCGCGCAGTTCGATACCGACTGGTGGATCGCCGATCTTTACGCCTTCGCGCGCGATTTGGGCGCGACGACGATCGCGACCGCAATCTCGCGCAGCGTGATCGACATGAACCGCGATCCGTCGGGCGCCTCGCTCTATCCGGGGCAAGCGACGACCGAGCTCTGCCCGACGACGACCTTCGACGGCGACCCGCTCTATCGCTTCGGCGCGGCCGACGAGACCGAAGTCGTCCGCCGGCTGGGCCTCTATCACCGCCCGTATCACGATGCGATCGCGGCAGAGATCGAGCGACTGAAGGCGCAGCATCGCAAGGTCATTCTTTACGACGCCCATTCGATCCGCAGCCATGTGCCGCGCCTGTTCGACGGCGAATTGCCGCAATTCAACATCGGCACCAATGGCGGCACGACCTGCGCCCCCGAACTCGAAACCGTGGTTGCAAGCATCTGCGCCGCGAGCGGCCACAGCCATGTCGCCAACGGCCGCTTCAAGGGCGGCTGGACGACGCGCCATTATGGCCACCCCGACGCGGGCGTCCACGCGATCCAGATGGAGCTC